>JAESGW010000023.1_pt1 | contig 550109 bp, 556 predicted proteins | sample 9269791 | NCBI WGS metagenome assembly JAESGW01 (sample SAMN16773120, study PRJNA677053) | algae metagenome | isolation source: Aphanocapsa lilacina HA4352-LM1 and co-occurring heterotrophs from near cave... | place: USA: Maniniholo cave, near Haena, Kauai, HI | collected 2009-07-28
GTCAGCGCGGCCCCTTTTCTTCCCGCCAGAATTTCCAGGTCGCGCGTCAGCGCGGCCCCTTTTCTTCCCGCCAGAATTTCCAGGTCGCGCGTCAGCGCGGCCCCTTTTCTTCCCGCCAGAATTTCCAGGTCGCGCGTCAGCGCGGCCCCTTTTCTTCCCGCCAGAATTTCCAAGTCGCGCGTCAGCGCGGCCCCGCCTATGCTGCCTCGCGAGATTCCCGGCGCGTTCGTCGGGCCGCAGCATATAGGTGCATTGATGAGCATAGCCGATCGCGTTCGCGTCAAGGATGTCAAAGTCCTGTCCGATGACTGGTATCTGTTGAAGAAGACGGTCTTCGAGTATCGCCGCAATGATGGCGAATGGCAGCTCCAGAGCCGCGAGACCTACGATCGTGGCAACGGCGCCACCATCCTGCTCTATGATTCCGTCCGCCGCACTGTCGTTCTCGTCAAGCAGTTCCGCTACCCGGCTTTCGTCAGTGGCTACGATGACATGCTGATCGAGACGCCGGCAGGCCTGCTCGACAATGCCAGCCCGGAGGAGCGCATCCGGGCCGAGACCGAGGAAGAAACGGGCTTCCGCGTCCGCGACGTCCGCCGCGTCTTCGAGGCCTTCATGAGCCCCGGCGCCGTCACTGAGCGGATCTACTTCTTCGTCGGCCGCTACGAGCCCGGCGACCGCATCTCCGAAGGCGGCGGCCACGAAGGCGAGGGTGAGGACATCGAGGTGCTGGAGATCGGCATCGATGAGGCGCTCGCCATGGTTGCCGACGGCCGCATCTGCGACGCCAAGACCATCATGCTGCTGCAATACGCAGCCCTTCACCTCTTGCGCGGAGCCTAGCGCCGATGTCGACCATCGCCCGCGAGCTCGGCATCTCCTTCGGCACGTCGCCGACCGGACCGCTCAACGCCATCACCGACGTTTCAGGCGTGGCCATCGGCCATCGCACCATTCGCTCGGGCGACCTCAACACCGGCGTGAGCGCGGTCCTGCCCCATGGCGGTAACATGTACCGCAATAAGGTGTTGGCCGCCTGCGATGTCATCAACGGCTTCGGCAAGAGCACCGGCCTGATGCAGGTCGACGAGCTCGGTTCGATCGAGACGCCGATCCTGCTCACCAACACCTTCGGCGTCGGCACCTGCGCCAACGCGCTGGTCCGCGCGGCGGTTCTGGAGAATCCGGACATCGGCCGCGAGACGTCGACGGTCAATCCCGTGGTCATGGAGTGCAATGACGGCCATCTCAGCGACATCCAGGCGCTCGCCGTTACCGAGGACGATGCCCGCGCAGCGCTTGCAACAGCCGCGTCCGGGCCGGTTGCCGAAGGCAATGTCGGCGCCGGCACTGGCATGAGCTGCTTCGGTTTCAAGGGTGGCATCGGCACTGCCTCGCGCCGCATCGAGTTGGCCGGCAGCGCGCATCATGTCGGCGTGCTGGTGCTGACCAATTTCGGCCGCGCCGGCGATCTCGTCCTTCCCGATGGTCGTCGCCCCGATCCGCGCAGCAGGCGAGAGGCCGAGAAGGGCTCGGTCATCGTCATCCTCGCCACTGACATCGCGATGGAACACCGACAGCTCAAGCGCGTCGTCCGCCGCTGCGGCGCCGGTCTCGCCAGGCTCGGTGCCTATTGGGGGCATGGCAGCGGCGACATCGCGCTCGGCTTCTCGACCGCCCGGACTTTCGATCATGACGAGCGTGCCGACTTCGTTTCCATCTCCGCCCTCAACGAAAACCGCATCGATCGCCTGTTCCGCGCCGCGGCCGAAGCAACCGAGGAGGCCGTGGTGAACTCGATGTGTGCAGCCGAGGTCATGCATGGCCGCGCCGGGCATGTCAGGCCGTCGCTGGCAGACTGGTTGAGAGAGCAGGGCTAGATCGGCTTCGACGGGCTCTGGAAGCAGGATTGCCGGGCTCGGAAAATAAACTCAGCATGTTCCTTCTTTGTTCTTAAAAGAAGGAAGTCATGTCGCGGCAACTCCAGTTCGACTTCGGAGCAACTTCGCTTGGTTTGCGACCACCGTCGCGTTGGCCAAGGCAGGCAAGGTCCGACGCAGACAGGCTGATGTTTCGTCTGCATCCGGGTCAGTCGGCGCAGATGGCGACGGTGGCGGACCATACCCGCCGCAGCCATGGCCTGTCCGGGAAGCACGCGATGCAGGACAGCTGCACGTCTCGCTGGTGGGGCTTCACAACGGCGGGGAGATCGACCGAACCACGGTGCATGACGCCTCGGCCGCCGCCGCGACAGTCAGAGTGCCGGCATTCGAGCTGGCCTTCGACCGCATCGCCAGCTTCCACAATCGGGAATCGAAACCGCTGGTTCTGCTGTGCGGCAAGGGTGCCGAAAAGGTGGTGGAGCTCGAACGCCGGATCATCGATGCGTTGAACCGTGCGGGGCTCCGGCTACGCCGGCGCGCCGGCTTCGTGCCCCACTGCACGGTGCTCTACGCCGACAGGCTCGTCCCGGAAACGCCTCTCGACCGGCCGATCGTCGTCCCGATCACGGAGTTTCATCTCCTGCATCGTTCGGCCAGTGGCCGCCGCCGGAGCGTCGGCAACTGGCCGTTGCTGGGCTGAGGCTCAGAGCTGCAGCGGCTGACGCGCGTTGCGCCAAAACTCCTCAGGTTCCTCCAGCAGATGTGTCAGCCCGACACGCTCGAAGGCGAGTGCCGCCTGCTCGGCGGCATCGGCGAGGATGTCCTCGGCGTCGAGATGGTCGGTCCTGCGGCTGCGCATCAACACCTTGCCGTTGACGATGACGGTGTCGACGTCGGCGGCGTTGGCGAAATGGGCGATGCGCGTCACCGGCATGACGGGCGGGTAGAGATGCGGCTTGCGCATGTCGACCAGCACGATGTCGGCCTTCTTGCCGGGCTCCAGCGACCCCAGTTCCTTTTCCAGGCCAAGCGCCCTGGCAGCGTCGATCGTTGCCATCTCGATGGTCTTGCCGGGCGGCAGATAGGCCGGGTCGCGGAAATGGCGGCGGTGGTAGTGCATGCACTGCGCCATGTGGCGGAACATGTCGTAGCCGCGGTCGGGGGCGGCCGCGTCCGAACCCAGGCAGACATTGATGCCAGCCTCGAGCAGCTCCGGCACCGGGCAGCGGCCATAGACCGACATGATGGCGCTCGGATTGTGGATGATCGACGCGCCTGTCTCCTTCAGTGCTGCAAAATCTTCCTCGGTGAGGTCGACGCTATGACCCAGAAGCGCGAACTCACCGAGGACACCAAGATCGCGCGCCAGCGCGATCGACCCGTCGCGGTGGCCGTCCTGGGTGAACAGCACGCCCTTGCGACGGCGCAGATCCATGACCGCTTCGCCCATCTCGACGACCTGCCGTCGGGCATCGGCATCCGCCACCTGGGCGGCATAATAGACCGGCATGACAAGGCACACGCCGGTGCCGCGGCCGAGCAGGTCGTTCCAGCGATCGATCAGGATTTCGCTGACCTCGAGCTGGCGCTCGAAGCCGACGGATACGTCGCGCGCCTGACCGGTCTCCGAGAACTGGCGGTAGTTTTTCGGGAAGGGCGTCCGGCCGGGGCCGACGGCCATGAAGGTGCGCAGCCCGGATTCGGCGGTCGCACCGCAATGCGCGTCGCCATAGATGGGATCGTCGGTGCGGTAGATATCGGCGCCGCCGCCGAGCAGCGTCATACCGGTGGTGATGCCGCCACGCAGGCGTTCGAGCTGGGTCATGCGCGCCTCGGCGCGCCAGAAGTCCGGCGTCGAGCCGCGCGCGTAGATCTCCTCGCAGGCGTCGAACCAGCTGTCGAGCCCGGCGCCGGCATTGCGCACCAGCCCGTGGCCGGCATGCGAATGGCTGTCGATCAAGCCGGGCATCGCCACCATGCCTGTGCCGTCGATGATGTCCCTGGCGCCGACAGGCTCGGCGTCGCCGTCGCCACCGATGGCGCTGATGCGGTCGCCGGTGACAGCGATCCAGGCGCGGTCGATCACCCGGCGTTCCGGGTCGACGGTGATCGCCGTCACGTTGCGGACGAGGATGTCTGGCTGCGTCATGTCACTGCTTTCCAAAAGTCGGCGGGCGAAATCGCATGGTTGCGGAAGTCCGAGCCGGACTTCCGCAAGCCATGTCAAACCGGGGCTACAGCCCCAGAATGTCTTCCAGGTCGCGCGCGAGCACGCGTTCGCTTTCGAGATCGAGCTGGTTTTCGATATGGGCGAGGTGGTGGTGCATGACGGCAAGTGCCGCCTTGGCGTCGCGCGCGGTGATGCTCTGCACGATCGCCGCATGCTCGTCGGGGCCGCAGTTCTGGATTTCCTTCTGCTGGTACATCGCCATGATCAGCGACGTCCGCGAAACCAGATCGCGCAGCAGGGTGGCGAGGATCTGCGATTGCGCCAACTCGGCGATCAGCATGTGGAACGCGCCCGAGAGCCTGATCGCACCGGCGAGGTCGCCGCCCTGGTGGGCCTTGCGCTCCTGGTCGACATGTTCGCCCAGCCGAGCGATTCCGGCGGCGTCGATGGTCGCGCACAGCCGCTCGACCAGCCTTTCCTCGATGGTGCGGCGGGCGAAGAACACATCGCGCGCTTCCTCGATCGACGGTTTGGATACGAACGCACCGCGATTGGGAACCAGTGTGATCAGGCCGTCGCGGGCGAGGTTCTGCAGCACATGGCGGATGCGTGCCCGGCTGGCGCCGAAGATGTCGGCAAGCTGCTCTTCTTTCAGCCGCGTGCCGGGGCCGATCTGCCGCTCGGCGATGGCGCTCCAGATCTTCTCGTAGATTTCCTGATCGGTGGCATGCCGCATGCCTGCTTCAGCGTCCATCCAATCCTCCTCCCGTTCGTCCCGATATGCGGCTCCAACCTATTCAAACCTAAAAGCGCGGCAAGTCAACAAATCTGTCGACAACGATTGTTGACAATAATTGGATACGATGACAGCGTGCGATGGATGGAGTCGGGAACCGACCTGCTACATGGTGGCGCGGGTCTGCCGTCCGGAAACGTGAGGCGCCGGTGCTTCGGGTGTATGATATCGGCACCCACCACATGCTGCGGATTGCGGTCTGAGGGAGAAAAAATGGATTTCGATTTCGCCGAGCTGCCCGAAATGGACCGCTACCGGCTGCTCACCAACTTCGTCGGACCGCGCCCCATCGCGCTGGTCACCACCATCGACGAGCATGGCTGCAACAACGCCGCGCCGATGAGCTTCTTCAACGTCTTCTCACATGAGCCGCCGCTGCTCATCCTCGGCATGCAGACCCGTCCTGATGGCACCGCCAAGGACACCGTCGCCAACATCCGCCGCTCCGGCGAGTTCGTCGTCCACATGGTCGACATGGCGATTGCCAGCGAGATGATCGTCACCGGCATCAACTTCCCCGCCGACGTCGACGAGATCGAGCTCGCCGGCCTGACCAGCACGCCGTCGAAAAAGGTCGCGGCACCCCGCATCGAGGAATCGCCCTGCGCCATGGAGTGCCGTGTGTCGCAGATCCTCGATTATGGCCGCCGCACCATCGTCATTGGCGAGGTCGTGCAGATGTATGTTCGCGACGACTGCCTCGATGAGCGCGGCCGCTATGTCCGGCCCGAGGTCTACCAGCCGATCGCCCGTCTCCACGCCGACAACTACATCGTTGCCGCCGACCAGTTCGTGCTCAAGCGCCCGGCCGAGCTTTTTCCTCAAGAGGAAAAAGCCGCCAATGCCGCCCCGAAGTCGGAAAAGGTCATCGGCTGAGGCCAGAGCCTTGTCGGCCCACCCGCTCCACCGCAAGGCGTAAGCCCCCGACGACCTTGCATGGGAAGGGCGCTCGTTTCGGGCGCCCTTTCTGTTTGGGCGTCAGTCCTCGGCCGCCGCGCCAATGTTCTCGCTCAGCACGCGCAGCACGCGGGTCGCGCTTTCGATGTCGGCGTCGTCAACACCGGTAAGCACCAGGCAGCGCAGCTCGGCGACGTCGGCGAACATGCTGTCGGCCTCGCGCCGCGCCGTCGGCGTCAGAAAGATGCGCTTGGTGCGCCGGTCGCCGTCGGTGGTGCAGCGCACCACCAGCCCCTTCTTCTCCAGCCCGTCGATGAGCCCGACCAGCGAGGGCTGCTCGATCTGCATCTGCTCTGCCAGCTCGGCCTGCGTCTTGCCCTCGCATTTGGCGATCTGCATCATCAGTCGGGCGCGCGCCAGCGTCAGGCCGCGCTCCTTCACCCGCGCGTCGAACATCGTCCTGAGCTTGCGGTTGACCTTCAGCAATTCGTCAAAAAACGCGCTCTTCAGCTCGGCGCTGCTCATATCGATCCCCTTTTGTTCTTTTGATTATCATTAGATGCCTATGTAATTCGCGGCAATATCTCCGGCAAGAACCATCCTCCTAGTCCCTTCGGACGAGGCTGCGGCTTCGATCAGCGTAGGTAATGTCCATTCTCGCCAATGGAGCGGCGCAGCCGGGGATGGAGGAGGTGGGGTGTGGTCCTGCGCAATCTGGCAAAGCTCGACCTCAACCTGTTGCATGTCTTCGAGGCCGTCTACGGCGAGGCCAGCATCACCCGTGCCGCCGAAACGCTCAACGTCACCCAGCCCGCCGTTTCCAACAGCCTGGCGCGCCTGCGCGACATCTTCGGCGACCAGCTGTTCGTCCGTGCCCGGCAGGGCATCGCGCCGACGCCGCTCGCCGAAACGCTGATCGGCCCTGTCCGTGAAGCGCTCACCGCGCTCGACCGCACGCTCGCACGGCATGAGCGCTTCGACCCGCTCGCCTCCGAGCGCATCGTCTCCTTCAGCATGAGCGACTATGCCGAGGCGGTCGTGCTGGCGCCGTTTGTCGGCGAGTTGAACCGGCTGGGCTCGAGGCTGACGGTGCGCAACCGCTTCCTTGCCGAGCGCGACCTGTTTCCCGGCCTGGCCTCGGGCGAGATCGACTTCGCCGTCGAGTCGCATCCGCTGGCCGAGGATGGTTTCGGCCAGCGCCTGCTGTTCAGTGACGAATTCGTCTGTGTCATGCGCCGGGGCCATCCGGCGGCGACCGAGCCCTTCACCATCGAGCGCTACATGGCGCTCAGCCACCTGCACATCTCCAATCGCCCGCGCTTTGCCAATCTGGTCGACGGCGCGCTGGCCCGGATGAAGCTGAAGCGGCAGGTGGCGGTGCATCTCGAACATTGCCTGGCCGCTGCCGCCATCCTGTCGCGCAGCGACCTCTGCCTCACCATTCCGACCTCCTTCGTTCGGCACTTCCTGCCCGAAGATGGTTTCGTTGCGCTGCCCCGGCCTTTCCGCATGCCGCCGCTTCAGACCTGGCTCTACTGGCACCCGGCCTCTGAAGGCAGCCCGGCGCATGATTGGGTTCGCGGCGTGCTCGACGATTGTTTTCCGGACGCCTGCCGGGATCACTCAGGCTGATGTCGGTCATTCGGATTGGCAATTTGCCCGGGCAAACACCGCCGACCTATAACTTGAGCCAACAGCTGAGATCGAAAACCTGTCGCTGGGGCGATGGCCGCGAGGCTGTCGCCGGGAGGATGGCGCATGCGTGCTGCGGCAAGCATCGAGGAGATTGTTGAGCGTGGGCTTTGCACCGGCTGCGGCGCTTGCGCGAGCCTGCTCGGAGGCGACGCCCTGCGCATGGATATGTCGCCTGAAGGCTTCATGCGGCCGCGCGGCCAGCGCCCGCTCGACAAGGGCGAGCAGCAGGCGGTGCTGGAGATATGTGCCGGGCGCGCGCAGCACGGCGCGGCACCAGCCGAGGCCAAGCCGCACCGCATTTTCGGCGCGATGCTGCATCTCGCCAAGGGCCATGCGACCGACAAGGAGATTCGCTTCTGGAGCGCCACCGGCGGCGTGCTCACCGCGCTCGCGGTCTATCTGGTCGAAAGCGGCGAGGTCGACGGCGTGTTGCAGATCGGCGTCGCAAGCGACAACCCGCTGCACAACGAACCGAGGTTCAACACCACGCGCGAGCAGATCGTTGCCTCTTCGGGCTCCCGCTACGGGCCGTCGGCGCCGCTGAAGGACATCGCAGCGCTGCTCGACAGCGGCCGCCGCTTCGCGTTCGTCGGCAAGCCCTGCGACGTCGCCACCTTGCGCAACCTGGCGCTTGTCGATCCGCGCGTCGACCTGCAGATCCCCTACATGCTGGCGATGGTCTGCGGCGGCAATCCCAGCATTGCCGCCACCTACAACATCGTCAGGCGCTTCGGCGAGGACCACCGCGACGTCGACGAGTTCCGCTATCGCGGCCATGGCTGGCCCGGTCGGACCTATCTGCACACGCGGCAGGGCAGGGCGCACAGCCAGAGTTATGACGAGACATGGTTCTCTAATCTCACCTACGAGCTGATGTTCCGCTGCAAGATCTGCGCTGACGGCACAGGCGAGCACGCCGACGTCGTCGCCGGCGATTGCTGGGTCATGGAGGATGGCAAGCCGAGCCATCGCGAGGCCGGCGACGGCTGGAACATGCACATTGCCCGAACCGTACGCGGCAGGCAGTTGATCGAGGATGCGCTCGTCGCCGGCTACATCCATGAGGAGGCGTTCTCCGTTGCCGAACTCGAAGCCATGCATGACGACCACGGCACCAAGAAGCGCTCGGTGCTGTGGCGGCTCGCCGGTCTCGCCCTGACCGGTCAGCCATTCCCCTGTTATGGCGGGCTTCGGGTGGTCCAGGCCGGCCTTGCCGCCAGCTGGCGCGAACGCTGGGCAGCCTTCCGCGGCACGCTCGCCCGCTCGCTCAAGCGCCGCAACCGCGAGAGCCCGATCACCTCGGGGACCTTCGTCCCGGACACCAAGACAAGCTGACAACGATCATCAAGGAGGAAACAATGTCTGTCGATCATCTGCGCGCCAAGCTCTCCGGTTCCGGGCCGGCGCTGTTTTTCCCGGATCCCGAAGTGCCGGCGATCTTCAATTTCGACCAGGGACTGGCAGCGCCCGAGACGTTTCCCACCGAGGACCTCGTTCGTCTCGCCCGCAAAGCGCTCGACGAGCACGGCGCCAAGGTGCTCGACTATTTCGACCCGGCCACCGGTTATGAGGAGCTGGTCTTCGGCTTCAAGGGCTTGCGCAAGGAGATCGCTGACCGCATTGAACGCACCCAGGGCAAGCAGCTCGGCACTCTTGGCGTCATCCTGACCTCGGGTTCGGTGCAGGGCATCGCCCTTGCCGCCAATGGCTACGTCAATCCGGGCGACGTCGTCGTCGCCGAGGCGGCGTCCTTCCCTTATGCGTTGCGCTTCATGCAGATGGCCGGCGGCGACCTGCGCACAGTGCCGGTCGACGACCACGGCATGGACATCGACAAGCTCGAAGCCTTGCTGAAAAAAGTCAAAGCCGAGGGCAAGAAGGTCAAGGTCGTCTACACCATCCCGACCTTCCAGACGCCAACCTGCACCGAGATGTCGGTGCCGCGCCGCAAGCAACTGCTCAAGCTCGCCAGCGAACATGACTTCCTCATCATCGAGGACAACGTTTATGGCGACCTGCGTTTCGCCGGCGAGGAATTGCCGACGCTGCTCAGCCTCGACACCGACGAGCGTGTCATCCAGTGCGGCAGCTTCTCCAAGATCGTCGCCCCCGCACTGCGGCTCGGCTGGATCGCCGGCCCGGCCGCAGCCATCGAACCCATCGCCGCCGTGCGCCAGGATCTTGGCGTCGGTCAGTGGCATGCCCGCGTCATGACCTCCTATATCTCCGAAGGCCTGCTCGACGAGCACATTGCCGAGGTCAACAAGGTCTACAAGAGCAAGGCCGAGACGGCAGCGCGCGCCGTGCGCGACTATTGCGGCAACTACGTCACGTTCCGCATGCCGCAGGGGTCGTTCTATCTCTGGCTCGAGATCGACGAGCGTGTCGACTGGCAGCGCGCCGCCGAGCTTTCGGCGAGGGAGGGCATTTTCTTCCGCCCCGGCGAGCGTTTCATGGGCGAAAGCGACGGCCGCCAGTTCCTGCGCCTTGCCTACAGCCATGTCAGCGAAGACATCATCGAGCGCGGCATCAAGAAGCTCGGCGAGATCCTCAGCGCTTGCGCCCGGGTTCCGGCATGACGATGGTTGTGCGCACGATCGCGGGGGGATTCGTCTATCCCGAATGCCCCCGCTGGCATGACGGCCAATTGTGGTTCGCCGACCAGCATGACGGCCTCGTCCATGTCCTGGATGCCGCCGGCATCAGGCGCGACAGCTTCGCCGTTCCCGGCGGCCCATCCGGCATGGGCTGGCTGCCGGATGGCGACCTGCTGGTCGTGTCGATGAACGACCGCAAGCTGTTCAGGCGGCATCGGGACGGCAAGCTCGTGCTTCATGCCGATCTCGCCGGCGTTCACCCGTTCCACTCGAACGACATGGTCGTCGACGGTGAGGGCCGCGCCTATGTCGGCAATATCGGTTTCGACTTCTATGCCGGCCAGCCGCCGGCACCGACGGTGCTGGCCGTTGTTGCGCCGGATAGCTCCGTCAGTGTCGCCGCGGACGGCCTGATGTGCCCCAACGGTGTGGTGATTTCGCCTGATGGCCGCACGCTCGTCATCGCCGAGTCGATGGCCGCCCGTCTCACTGCCTTCGACATGTCAACCGACGGCAGCCTGTCCAACCGCCGGCTGTTCGCGGCGGTCGACGGCCATGTGCCCGACGGCATCTGCCTCGACGCCGAGGGGCACATCTGGGCGGCATCGCCTTATGAAAAGATGGTCCTGCGCATCAGTCCGGCCGGCGAGATCGTCGAGCGGATCGTCATCCCAGATGCCAACCCCTATGCCTGCATGCTCGGTGGGGCCGATGGCCGCGACCTCTACATCTGCGTTGCCCCGCACCACGACCCTGAGGTCACCACCAAATTGCGGGGAGGGCGCATCGACGTCGTCCGCGCGCCAGCACCGGGAGCCGGACGGCCATGAGCAATGTTGAACGGTTGAATCCACCCGGCATGGCCTTCCCCGGCATGAGCCAAGGCGTCGGCTGCGGCGACTTCGTGCTCGTCTCCGGGCAGGTGGCGCTGAAGGACAAACAGATCATTGCGGCCGGCGATCCCGCCGGGCAGACCGAGCAGGTGTTCCGCAACATCGAGGCGGTGCTGGCCGAGGCGGGGCTGACGCTCGCCCATGTCGTCTCGCTGCGCTGCTACCTGACCAGTACTGATGCCTATCAGGCCTATGCCGCGGTCAAGAACCGTCTCTTCGCCGACAATCCGCCGGCCGCCTCCGCCATGGTCGTCACCGCCCTTGTCCTGCCCGAGATCATGGTCGAGGTCGAGGCTGTTGCCTGGCGCCACGCGCTTGCCAAAGCTGCCGAGGTGTAGAACCTAGCCGGACTGAAACTGGCCGAGTCGGGTCCGCCCGGCCGGTCGCGCTTGCGGAGGCCCGGTCTTGTCGATCAAAATGTACGGCATCAAGAACTGCGACACGATCAAGAAGGCCCGTACCTGGCTCGAAGGCCATGGCGTCGCCTACGACTTCCACGACTACAAGGCCGCGGGCATCGACCGTAAAAGCCTGGAAAGCTGGGTCAAGGAGTTCGGCTGGGAAACGGTGCTCAACCGCGCCGGCACCACCTTCAAGAAGCTGCCCGACACTGAGAAGGAAGGTCTCGACGCCGACAAGGCGATTTCACTGATGCTGGCCCAGCCGTCAATGATCAAGCGCCCGATGCTCGACCTCGGCAGCCGCCGCCTCGTCGGCTTCAAGCCAGAGGCCTACGAGGCCGCATTCCCGGAGTGATTTCTTTCGCGAAAGGAAACGGCGGGCCGCAGCCCGCGGCTGAACCTCCGCGCGGCTACTTCGCCCGTGTGCCGAACCTTGCCATCGTCGCCGCCACTTCCTCGCGCAGCCACGTCGTGAAGTCGCGCACCTTGCGGCCTGGCCGCCCCAGTCTGGAGCTGACCAGATAGTAGCCGAGCCCGCTGGCGACCGTGATGCCGAACGGCGCCACCAGCCTCCCGTCGGCCAGCGCGTCGGCCGACAGGAGCTGCCAGGCCAGCGCCACGCCCTGTCCGCCCACCGCCGCGTCGATACCGAGGATCGGGTCGGTGAAGGACGGCCCCGCCCGTTGCACAGGAAACGGCTTTGCCAGCCCCGCCGCCTCGAACCAGCGCTCCCAGCTGATCATCGTGCTCTCGTCGGCGATGACGGGCAGATGCGTGAGATCGGCCGGCTCCTTAAGCTTTGCGGCCAGCGCCGGCGCGCAGACCGGAAACACCTCCTGCGCCAGTAAAAGCTCCGCCCGCACATCGGGCCATGTGCCGTCGCCCATGCGGATGGCGAGGTCGACGTCGGAATGGTCGAGATCGACAAGCCCGGTCGAGGCGTCGATCCTGAGCTTGATTTCGGGATGGCGCTGGTTGAAGCGGTTGAGCCGCGGCACCAGGAAGCGCGAGGCAAAAGCCGGTGCCACCGACACCACCAGCACGTTGCTTACCGCCTCGTCGGCCAGCGCCACCGCGCGGCCCAGCTCCTGAAGGCCGGTCGTAAGCCGCGCACAAAACTCCGCTCCGAAGGCAGTCAGCTCCAGTCCCGCGCCGGTGCGCTGGAAGATGGCACGGCCAAGCTGCGCCTCGGTGCGGCCGATCTGCTGGCTGACCGCGCTGGCCGATACGCCGAGCTCCTCTGCCGCCTTGACCAGCGAACCGCAGCGCGCGACGCTCTCCACCGCGCGGAGCCCGTTGAGATGGACGCGATTGAGTGCCCGACTTGAGATTTTCTAAACTCCGGCTTCGGCATTTCTTGATTGTAGCGTCAGCGTTTGTAGCGAAAATAGCGTGAAAGGATCAACGCCCAGGAGAAGTCAGATGAAGATTTTCTCAAGCCTCGCCACCCTGCTTCAAGGCAAGCATGACAACCACGGCATCGACAGCGAGCGTTTCCTCGCCTGGCTGCGCGATCCGCTCTCCCATCCTGACATCGCCCGCATGGACGAGCGCGAGCTCGCCGATCTGCCGCTCGGCCGCGGTTTCCGGCCTGCTTTGCCGGTACCGGGCGAGTGCCGCGCCTAGAGCAGAAGCAGGGCGTGGCCGAGCACGCCGAGAGTTGCCGCGCCAAGCGTCAGCACGCTGAGCCCGAAGCCCGTCGCCCGCTGCCACTGCGCCGCTTCGGCATGGCTGAAATGCCAGGCATGCAGCGTGCGGCCGACGGTGAAGGCGGCACCCAGCAGATGGATCGCCAGGACGGGCGCGCCGAGCGCTGCCGCAAATCCCAGCAGCACCAGCATCACGGGGATGTTCTCGATGGCGTTGGCATGGCCGCGCATCGTACGGCGGAGATGCGCCACCCCGCCGTCGCCGATCACCACCATGTGCCTGCGCCGCACCAGCGCGGTTGCCATGGTCAGCCACAGCAATATCAGCGCGTTCAGGCCCGCATAGAGTCCCGCTGCGGCAAGGGCTGACTGGTTCATACGCTCCCCGAACTGTCTAGATGACCAAACTGTAATATTCCGGTGCGGAAAATCGCCACGATCCGGCTCGCATTGCAACAGGTGGTCGCCGCAGGGGATTCCCTTGTGCCACGAAGTGTGACTTCATGCGGCCAACAGGCAATGCCCCCGTCTCCGAAAGGAACCCGGAACCGTGTTCATATCGTTCTTCCCGCAGCCGAAGCTGTTCTTCACCTCGGCTGCGGCCTGGAGTCTGGTGCTTGTGCTGTTCTGGTTCTTCGGCGGGGCGCAGCTGGGCGCCGTATTCGGCCTGCCTCCGGCGGCGCCGGGCACGCCACCCATCATCGGCATCACGGTGTTCCTGTCGGCACCGTTCATCTGGTTCTACATCTACTATGTCGCCGGCGTCCTGCTCTTTTATGCCTTCTGGCGCTGGTATTCGCCCCATCCCTGGCAGCAATGGTCGATCCTCGTCACCTCGGTCATCCTGTTCCTGATCTACTTCAACGTTCAGGTCAGCGTCGCCGTGAACAACTGGTACGGCCCGTTCTTCGATTACGTCCAGGGCCTGATGGGCGGCACCACCAACTCGACCAATGCCGAGTTCTATGCCGGCGCGGCCAGCTTTGCCTGGCTGGCGCTGATCGGCATGAACGTTTCGGTCGTCAACGCCTATGTCGTGCAGCATTGGATCTTCCGCTGGCGCACCGCCATGAACGACTATTTCATGCAGAACTGGAGCAAGCTGCGCCACATCGAAGGCGCCTCGCAGCGTATTCAGGAAGACACCATGCGTTTCGCCCAGATCATGGAAGACCTGGGGTCCAGCTTCGTTGCGTCGATCATGACGCTGATCGCCTTCCTGCCTGTTCTGATCGAGTTGCAGAAGCACATCACCGAGCTGCCGATCATCGGCGCTGTCCCGCAGCCGCTCATCCTCGCCGCGATCGGCTGGTGTTTGCTCGGCACGCTGTCGGTCATGCTCGCCGGTGTGAAGCTGCCTGGCCTGCAATTCCGCAACCAGCGCGTCGAGGCTGCCTACCGCAAGGAGCTGGTCTATGGCGAGGACCATGCCGACCGTGCCCAGCCGGCGACGACCACGGAGCTTTTCACCAATGTGCGCAAGAACTACTTCCGGCTCTACGCCCACTACATCTACTTCAACGTCGTCCGTTACACCTACCTGCAGGCCGACAACATCTTCTCCTTCATCATCCTCGGGCCGTCGATCGTCGCGCACAAGATCACATTGGGCCCGATGAACCAGATCTCGAATGCCTTCGGCCGCGTGACCGGATCGCTGCAGTTCCTGCTCAATTCCTGGTCGACGATCGTCGAGCTGCAGTCGGTACACAAGCGTCTGCGCGCGTTTGAGGCGACGCTGTCGGGTGAAGCGCTGCCCGATATCGACCAGCGCTATCTCGACCGGAAGAAGACCGGCTCCGAACCGGAGAGCGAGCCGGCCTGAGTGCCGGCGCTCCGGCCAGCGCAATCGCCGGAGCCAGATATCGGCATTGGATCGCCGGAGTCAGTTATCGGCTCTGAGGGGGCGCGTTATGCACCCTCTTGCGGCTTCGCTATCACGGCATGGCGACTCTGTTGATGCGAATGGTTTTTGGTCGCGCTGCATGGCGTTGATGACTGATCACGGCCATGTCCCAACGGGTAAGGGCGTAAGCTCGCGCGAGTGGGCCTACCCGCGCGTCCAGCTCACCCGCCGGTCTGCACCGGCGCTGTATCCTTCTGCCGCCCGACATAGTCGGCATAGCTGATGCATTCGACATCCGCCTTCACGCAGACCTCGCCGGCGAAGCGCTCCAGCGCACGCCAATAGGCGCCGTCATTCATCAGCGTGAAGTGGAAGCCGATCTGCAACGGAATACGGCCGCCTTCATATTGCGTGTCGAAGGCCTTGCGGAACGCGCCGTAGGCGCGGCTTTCAAATCTTGCCGCTTCCGCGGGCTTGTCGACGCCGCCGGAGTGGCGGACGAACAGATTGTAGTCCATGGCGATGATGCGTCGCTCCGAGGGGCCTTCAGGAATCTCCGGCAGGGCAAAATCCATCATCGAGCCGTCGAGCCTGGGTTCTTCCGGTCCGCGCGACACGCCGCTGGCATTGTAGGCAAAACCCCTGTCGCGAAGTGCTGCCGTCAGCCCCTTGCTGTCGGAGAGATAAGGCGCGCGAAAACCCTTCACCGATGCGGCGATCCTCGCCCAGCCATCCGGCTCGGGCGAGATGCCGTTGATCCTGTAGGCGTCGCGCATGATTGTCGAAAACGCGTCGAACTCCTTGGTCCACTCGGCCTTGCTCCACTTGCCGCCGTCGAAATGGCCGCAGGCGTGGCTGGCGATGTCGTGGCCCTCGGATGCGGCGAGGTTGATCTGCCCGAGGCGGTCGACAACCTCCTGTCTGGTCATGGCGAAGCCAACATTCGACTTGCCGGCCGACTTGCCGGGCGCCTGGTAGCTGCTGCGCGTCTCGCGCGACAACAAGAACACGCAGGACAGGAAATAGGTGAAGCGCGCCCCTGTCCGCGCCGCAAGCTCCCGGCTGCGCTGCCATTGCGCGAGGTCATGCGCGCCGTCGAACGAGATCAGCACGATCTGCGGCTTTTTGACGTCCTCGACCTTGGGCGCCGGCCCGGCCATCGCGGAGGACGCGACCAATGACGCGGATACGAGAGCACTGACTGGGAACGCTTTGGTCATGTCGAACTTCGATGCAATTTCGGGGGGCTTGTTCGATATTGGGGCGAGATCAGCCGGTAGGGCCGAAATGTGGCATGGATGCGTCCCGCCGCCTATGCGTCCAATTGGGCCAAGGAGCCGGGGTGATGGCTTCGGGCGCCAAATTCCACGGGCAAATCTCCACTGCCGCGCTCCGTCCCACCCCCCCTCTGGCCTGCCGGGCGTTCGATGCTCGAAAAGCCAAGTAGTTGGCTTTTCGTCCGCTGCGCGGACCGCATCTCACCCCCCCACACACAAGGAGGGAGATTAGTCGCTCCGCCGGCGGCGCTCATCCCGCCGCTGCTACGGTGGTGATTGCCTGAGGCGTTGATGACGGCGTGATCTCCCTCCTTGTGGGGGAGATGGCCGGCAGGCCAGAGGGGGGTGCGAAGGAGCATGACGTCAAAGGTTGACTTCGCAAGGCACGACCGGCTCTCACTGCACGCGGAACCCGTAGGAACCGAATTTCCGCCCCGCCCCCTTCCATGGCGGCGAAATTCCGCTAAAACGCAGGCTCAAACGGCCCCCGAGGGGCAGAGGTGATTGGACAGCATGTCGGACGACAGTTTCTTTCGTGAAGTAAACGAGGAAATTCGCCAGGAGAAGGCGAAGGCCCTGTGGGACAGCTATGGCCCCGCAGCCATCGTCGTTGCCGTGCTGATCGTTATCGGCACCGGCCTGTTCGTGGCCTGGGAATATTGGGTCGAGACCAAGGCCAACAGCTCCGGCGACCGCTTTTCGCAGGCGCTGACGCTCGCCAATTCCGGCAAGGCCGACGAGGCGCTTGCCGCATTCGATGCGCTCGAAAAGGACGGCTACGGCGCCTATCCACTGCTCGCCCGCATGCGTGCCGCCACCGTCCAGGCCGACAAGGGGGACTTCAAGGCGGCCATCGCCGGCTTCGACGAAGTGGCTGCCGACAGCTCGATCCCCAATGTCATTCGTGATGTCGCCCGCCTGCGTGCGGCACTGCTGCTCGTCGACAACGGCAGCTATGCCGATGTCTCCGGCCGCGTCGAAGCGCTGACCAACGACACCAACCCGCTGCGCCATTCGGCCCGCGAGGCGCTCGGCCTTGCCGCCTGGAAGGAAGGCAAGCTCGCCGACGCGCTCAAGCTGTTCGAGCAGATTTCCTCCGACGAAGGCGCGCCGCGCAATGCGCGTCAGCGCTCCAACCTCCTGGCCGAACTGATCCGCGGTTCCGGCAACGCGTCGTGATGCGGGCCCGATGGCTTTCAAGATCGCGATAATCGGCCGGCCCAACGTCGGCAAATCCACCCTTTTCAACCGCCTGGTTGGAAAGAAGATCGCCCTTGTCGACGACACGCCCGGCGTGACGCGCGACCGCCGTGTGCATGCGGCCAAGCTCTACGATCTCGTCTTCGACGTCATCGACACGGCCGGCTTCGAGGATGCGGGTGCGGCAACCCTCCAGGGCCGCATGCGGGCGCAGACCGAGATCGCCATCAAGGAAGCCGATCTCATCTTTTTCATGGTCGACGCCAAGGCGGGTCTCACGCCAGACGACCGTACCTTCGTTGAGATCGTGCGCCGTTCCGGCAAGCCGGTGGTGCTCGTCGCCAACAAATCCGAGGCGCGCGGTGCCCAGGGCGGCGCGCTCGAAGCGTGGGAGCTCGGCATCGGCGAACCGGTGCAGATCTCGGCCGAGCATGGTCTTGGCATGCCCGACCTGCGCGACGCCGTCGTCGAAGCCCTCGGCAAGGACGTCGTTTTCGCCGATGACGAGGACGAGACCGGCGACATCGCCGAAAGCGACGTGCTGATCGGCGAGGACATCGCCGATCCTGACGCCGAGGAGGCGCCCGCCTATGACGAGACCAAGCCGCTACGCATCGCCGTCGTCGGCCGGCCCAATGCCGGCAAGTCGACGCTGATCAATGCGCTGATCGGCGAGGAACGCCTGCTCACCGGGCCCGAGGCCGGCATCACCCGCGATTCGATCTCGGTCGACTGGGACTGGCAGGGTCGCAGCATCAAGATGTTCGATACGGCCGGTATGCGCCGCAAGGCCAAGGTCCAGGAAAAGCTCGAGAAGCTGTCGGTGCAGGACGGCCTGCGCGCCATCCGCTTTGCCGAGATCGTCATCATCGTGCTCGATGCGACGATTCCGTTCGAGAAGCAGGACCTGCAGATCGCCGACCTGATCATCCGCGAGGGCAGGGCGCCGGTCATCGCCTTCAACAAGTGGGATCTCATCGACAACCCGCAGGAGACGCTGGCCGAACTGCGCGAGAAGACCGAGCGGCTGTTGCCGCAGGCGCGTGGCCTGCAGGCAGTGCCGATGTCGGCGGAGACCGGCCGCGGGCTGGAAAAGCTGATGGACGCGGTGATGAAGACGCACCGGGTCTGGAACAGCCGTGTCTCGACCGGCAAGCTCAACCGCTGGCTCGAGGGCATCCTCGCCCATCATCCGCCGCCCGCCGTCGCCGGCCGCCGGCTCAAGATCAAGTACATCACCCAGGCAAAGACCCGGCCGCCTGGCTTCGTCCTGTCCTGCTCGCGCCCCGACGTGATGCCGCAGTCCTATGTGCGCTATCTGGTCAACAACCTGCGCGACGCCTTCAACATGCCCGGCGTGCCGATCCGCATGGCGCTGCGCGCTTCTGACAACCCGTTCGCCGGGCGGGCCAAGAAAAAGAAATGAAACATCGAAGGGCTCGCGCAAGCGGGCCCTTTTTGCATTGCGCCCGCCCCTTGTTGCATTGCGCCAAGGTTGCGCCCGTTAACGCTCCATCAAGGTTAATGCATCATTTTCCTCTCCAGTAGGGTGTGTTGCGTCCTGGAGAGTTTCCGTGCATCGAGGTGTTGTGAAGCGGCGGTTTGCTGCTGCCCGCGAGGGAAGACGTTCGTTCCTGGCGCCGGCCGTCATCGGCCTGGGCATCTGGCTCGGCTTTCCCACCGTTGCCGCCTATCAGGACATGACCAGCCTCGTCTCCGGCTTTGAGAACAAGGACACGCGCTGGGGCGCTTATGTCGAGAAAGCTGCCGCCGGCTCGGTCCATGCCGCTGAAATGCCGTTCGTCGACGGCATCATCACCGGTCCGATCTCGGGCTCGGGCGTCAAGATCGCCGGTGTCGGCACCGTCGCGTTTCGCGGCAAGAAGTTCGGGTCGTCCGACCTGCCTGACGAGGACCGCATCGTCCGCGTCGACAAGAAGGCCCGCATCGTCAACATCTCAAGGGTCAGTCCGCCGAAGAACTTCACCGCCGGCTCGGTGTTCGAGCGCACCAGTTCGCTTCTGCGCCCCGCCCTCGACAGCGGCCTCAAGCTGACCTTCGCCAAGCCCGCGATCAAGGGCAAGGAAGTCCAGATCGCCGGCTCCTTCCACGTCAAGGAAACCGAAAAGCGCGCGACGCGCGGCGTGCCGGCCATGTTGGCCTCGCTGGTCAACAACGACAAGGCCGACATCCTGGCGACAGCTTACGCACCGGCCGCGCCCGACTATGCCAAGGCCTCGCCCTTCGAGGCACTGCTGCGCGACGACGACGAGGCCGGCGGCCGCTTCATCCCGCCGATGGGCAAGGGCGACCACTGGTGGCTGGCCAATCCGCTGCCGGCAGGCGTCTTCTCCAAGGCCGAGCAGGCCTGCCTCGCCAGCGGCATCTACTTCGAGGCGCGCGGCGAATCGGTGCGCGGCCAGGCAGCGGTCGCCCAGGTCATCCTCAACCGCGTCCGCAACCCGGCCTATCCCGGAACCATCTGCGGCGTCGTTTATCAGAATGACGGCTGGTTCAACCGCTGCCAGTTCTCGTTTGCCTGCGACGGCATCAAGGACCGCGTCACCAGTCCCTCGCACTACAAGACCGCGCAGGACGTCGCCATGGCGGTGACCGCCGGAAAGATCTTCATCCCGGAAGTCGGCTCCTCGACCCACTACTACGCCAACTACGTGAATCCCGGCTGGGCGCGCGGCATGAAGAAGATGACCAAGATCGGCCTGCATATCTTCTACCGCACCTATGGCGGCGGCTGGAGCTGATCGCTTCCGGCCGGGCTCATGGAGTCGGCCAGTCGCCGGATTGCACGCGGATTCGGCGGGCGATCACCGAGCGGAGCCACGGGCAGGATGTCGCACTTCGACAACTAGCTGATTTTCCTACATAAAATACTTAGTTAGATGGGCCTCCCCGTGGCTTGACGGGCAGGGGCCCTCTAACTATGTTGCCGGCGACTTTGAAGCGGACGAACGGATACGCTCGGACCGGGTGGGAGTTTGCAATGGCCAAGCCTTCGGGCCCAGGCGGAAATGGAAACTCCCGGCCTGAAAATCGAGCCGAGAACGATCACCGCGACGACGAACTCGAGCGCCGTCGGCAACAGCTTGAAGCAACGCTTGCGACAAGACGCCAGACTGCCCGCGAGGGGGAAAAGAGTACAAGGTCGAATGGTGTGACCGGCTACGGCCAGGCACTCAAGCTGTCCAGCGAGTTCATCGCCGGGATCGCGGTTGGTGTCGGTCTGGGGTGGATCATCGATCGGATGGCAGGCACGTCGCCATGGGGCTTGATCGTGTTTCTGCTGCTCGGCTTCGGCGCCGGTGTGCTCAATGTCCTGCGTTCGGCAGGAATGGTTACTGAGGCCGGTATCAGGTCGCCCGACAAGACGTCGGACGAACCGGAAAAGAAATAGCAGCGCCGCAAGGCGCAATTTAGGCGAAGGGGGGCCAGCGTGGCCAACGATCCAATTCATCAGTTTCAGATCTCGAAATTGATTCCGATCGAGATCGGCGGCCTCGACTTCTCCTTCACCAACTCGTCCGCCTTCATGGTTGCCACCGTGGTCGCCGCCAGCGCCTTCCTGTTCCTGACGACGTCGAGCCGCGGCCTGGTGCCGAGCCGCCTGCAGTCGGTTTCGGAGATGTCTTACGAATTTGTCGCCTCGATGCTACGAGACGCGGCGGGTTCCCAGGGCATGCGTTTCTTCCCGCTGGTGTTTTCGCTGTTCATGTTTGTGCTCGTCGCCAACCTGATCGGCCTGTTCCCTTACTTCTTCACCGTCACCAGCCATCTCATCGTCACCTTCGCGCTGGCGCTGCTGGTCATCGGTACGGTCATCGTCTACGGCTTCATGAAGCACGGTTTCGGCTTCCTGAAACTCTTCGTCCCGCACGGTGTGCCTGGCATCCTGGTGCCGCTGGTCGTCCTGATCGAAGTGATCTCGTTCCTGTCGCGTCCGATCAGCCTGTCGGTTCGTCTGTTCGCCAACATGCTGGCCGGCCACATCACGCTCAAGGTTTTCGCTGGTTTCGTCACTTCGCTCAGCGCATTCGGTGCTGTCGGCGTCGTCGGCTCGATCCTGCCGCTGTTCATGACGGTCGCGATCACCGGCCTGGAAGTCCTGGTCGCGTTCCTGCAGGCCTATGTGTTTGCGGTGCTGACCTGCATGTACCTCAACGACGCCCTGCACCCGGGCCACTAATTCGACGGCGGCTGCCGCCGTCTTGGATACCGCAACTAAATTTCGATCCACAAGGAGTTGGACAATGGAAGTTGAAGCAGCAAAGGCAATCGGCGCAGGCATCGCTTGTCTCGGCATGGGCGGCGCAGGCATCGGCCTGGGCACCATTTTCGGTAACTACCTGTCGGGTGCCCTGCGCAACCCGTCGGCAGCTGACGGCCAGTTCGGCCGCCTGATCTTCGGCTTCGCCGTTACCGAAGCTCTGGGCATCTTCTCGCTCCTCATCGCTCTGCTCCTGCTCTTCGCATAAGAGCCGCGCAAGCGAGTTGACCGGCCGCGTGTTGCGGCCGGTGGGATGACAGGGGATAGAGATGTTTGTCACGCCGGGTTACGCCGAGGAAGTCGCACCTGCGGCCGGGGAAGCTCATTCTACCGACGCCACCACTGCGCACACCGAAACGGGTGCGGAGCATGGCGGTGGTGGGTTGTTTCCGCCTTTCGATACGTCGAACTATCCGTCGCAGCTGCTCTGGCTCGCGATCACCTTCGGCCTGTTCTATCTCTTCCTGAAGAACGTCGTGCTGCCGCGTGTCGGCGGCATCCTCGAGGTGCGCCGCGATCGCATCGCCGGGGATCTCGACCAGGCTGCCCGGATGAAGTCCGAGGCGGATGCGGCGGTCGCCGCATACGAGCAGGAGCTTGCCGAGGCCAAGGCCAGGGCAAACGCCATCGGCCAGGAAGCACGCGACGAAGCCAAGGCGGAAGCCGAAGCCAAGCGCAAGGAAGTCGAAGCCGGGCTCGACCAGAAGCTGACCGCTGCGGAAGCACGCATCGCTACCATCAAGGCCAATGCCATGAAGGAAGTGGGCACCATCGCCGAGGACACCGCTGCCGCGATCGTCCAGGCACTGGGCGCAGGCAAGGTCGACAAGGCTGACATCGCCGCCGCCGTCAAGGCAGCGAGCAAGTAGGAGAGGGGCCATGGACGCAACATTCTGGGCCACAGTCGCTCTCGTCATCTTCGTCGGCGTCGTCCTGTACCTGAAGGTGCCGGGCATGCTTTCGAAGTCGCTCGACGAGCGCGCCGAACGCATCCGCGCCGAACTCGAAGACGCACGCAGGCTTCGTGAAGAAGCCCAGCAGCTGCTCGCCGAGTACCAGCGCAAGCGCAAGGAAGCCGAGAAGGAGGCCGCCGACATCGTCGATCTGGCCAAGCGCGAAGCCGGCCTTCTCGCCGAAGAAGCGCACAAGAAGACCGAAGAGTACGTTGCTCGCCGGACCGCACTTGCCGAGCTCAAGATTGGCCAGGCCGAACGCGACGCCGTCAACGAAGTTCGCGCCAACGCTGTCGACCTCGCGGTCGAGGCAGCTCGCCAGATCTTCGCCGGCAAGGCCGACGCCAAGACCAACGCCGACCTATTCAAGGGCTCGGTTCAGGAATTGAAGGCCAAGCTCAACTAAGTCGAGCCGCCAATTAAGTCAGGCAGCCGGGCAGATTTGAAAAAGCCGCTGGAATTTCCGGCGGCTTTTTTGTTTTCAGGACAGCCAGGGGCGACTGTCTTTCGTTTGGCAGGAGCTGCTCCGGTGCGGCTTGCACCTTGCCGCGGCCGCTGCTAGCCGGGTCACATGATCCAGATCGTCGAAATCGGCAAATCCCGCGTGCTTCTTTTCAGCCGGAGCGGCTCGTTGCTGCGCGCGCCCAGCGACGCCAATGACTTCATCAGCGAGGCGTGGTCGAACGAGGCCGAAGTCCTCGCCATCCCCGTGGAAAGGCTTGCCCCGGATTTTCTCAAGCTCAGCACCGGCATTGCCGGCGAGGTGTTTCAGAAGTTTGTGAATTACGGCCTGGGCTGCGTGATCGTCGGCGACATCACGCAGGCGCTGGAAGAAAGTGGTGCGCTGCGTGACTTCGTGCGCGAGACCAACAAGGGCAAGTCGATCTGGTTCGTTGCGGATCTTGCCGAACTTGACGTCAGGCTCGGGACGTCGCCACTTCAGAGTGGGCAGGGTTAGGCGCCAGGCGTTTCTGCCGTGGTTAGTCCCTGAACGGGGCAAAGGAAATGCGGTGCAGCCGAAGCGATGCGCCGTGCTCGATGATCGCCGCCCTGTGGCGCGCGGTGGCGTAGCCCATATGGACTTCGAAACCGTAGCGGTTGTCGTTCGAGCCGCAGACAGACATCATGCGGTCGCGCGTCACCTTGGCGACGATCGAGGCGGCGGCGATGGATTGCGAGCGCTGGTCGCCCTTGACAAGGGCGCGGCAGGTGCAGGCGAGGCCGGGCGGCACGTCGCGGCCGTCGGCCAGCGCCGACTTCGCCGCCACCGGCAGGCCGGCAAGCGCCCGGCGCATCGCTTCCAGGCTCGCCTTGCGGATATCGCTGCGGTCGATGCTGTCGGCCGAAACCGACGCCACGGCGACGCCAAGGGCCTTGCACAGCACCTCGTCGAACAGCGCGTCGCGCTGGGCGGCTGTAAGGCGCTTGGAATCGTCCAACCCCGATGGAATGTTGCCGGGGTCGAGCACCACGGCGGCAGCGACAACCGGGCCGGCGAGGGGGCCGCGTCCGGCTTCGTCGAGGCCCGCGCATGGCCACAGGCCAGCCGATATCGCTTTCGTTTCGAAGGCGAAGTCGGGCTTGTCGATGAATTCGAAGAGGGGCGGAGAATCGGAGCGCGGGCGAGCCATGGTGCGGCGATGCTCGCATCGGCCCCGATCCTCCGCAAGACCTTCCCGGCCGATTAGGGCGGCGGCTCGGGAAGGCACCGTCAACTGGCCACGGGGAACGGCCGGACGGAATTTCTTTTCTGGGACGGTGGCGCCGCCAGAGTTTTCAAAGCAGCGTCAATTGCAGCTGATCCTTGGGGCCGGCTTCGAAAAGGTCGGTCCGGAGCGGGGTGCGCACCGAATTGAGGCCCAGGCGCTGTGCCGCGATCTCGAAGCGGCGGCCGATCTGCCAGGCATAGGGCCCCTTGCCCTTCATGCGCTTGCCCCATTCCGAATCGTAGTCCTTGCCGTCGCGCATCGAGCGGATCAACGACAGCACGTGGCGATAGCTGTCGGGATAATGGCGCAGCAGCCAGTCCTTGAAGATCGGGCTGACTTCCAGCGGCAGGCGCAGGATGACGTAGCCGGCGCTGGTGGCACCTGCGGCCTTGGCCGAATCGAGAATGCGCTCGATCTCCTGGTCGGTGAGGCCTGGGATGATCGGCGCGACCATCACCGAGACCGGAATGCCTGCATCGGAGAGCTGGCGGATAGCTTCGAGCCGCTTCGTCGGCGTCGCGGCCCGAGGCTCCATCGTGCGCGCCAGCATGCGGTCGAGCGTCGTCACCGACAGCGCCACCTTGGCCAGGCCTTTTTCGGCCATGCGGCTGAGGATATCGATGTCGCGTGTGACCATTGCCGACTTGGTGACGATGCCGACAGGATGGTTGCGCGCCTCCAGCACCTCGAGCACCTCGCGCATGATGCGCCAGTGCTTCTCGATCGGCTGATAGGGATCGGTGTTGGTGCCGATGGCGATGGTGCGCGGCTGGTAACCGTCCTTCGACAGTTCGCGGTCGAGCAGCCGCGCCGCATCCGGCTTGGCAAACAGCTTGGATTCGAAATCGAGCCCGGCCGACAGGCCCATATAGCTGTGGGTGGGGCGGGCGAAACAGTAGACGCAACCATGCTCGCAACCACGATAGGGATTGATCGAGCGGTCGAATGAGATGTCGGGCGACTCGTTGCGGGTGATGATGGTGCGCGGCTTCTCGACCTGGACCTCGGTCTTGAACGGCGGCAGCTCCTCGATTGTGCTCCAGCCGTCGTCGAAGACATGGCGGCTGACCGGTTCGTAGCGCCCCGACGGGTTGACGCCGGCACCGCGGCCGCGTCGGCGCTCATGGTTGATGCGCAGGCCGCTTTCCTCGATCATGGCATTGGCCATTCCGGCTCCGCCACCCTTGAAAGCGGCAATATCGGCCCGTGCGATGGGTTCCATTTCGCTATCTCCCCGAGGGAAAGAGGCCGCCCGTCGATTCGTTCGGCATGAAACTATTCCTATTTTGGAAAATAGAACAAAGCAAGAACTTTGTTCTCCGGGCCGCGAGGCTGGCGCTTCGGCCGGCTTTCCGATATGCGGCTGGATATGCTGAGCGTTCTGATCGAGACCAGGGACGACGAGGAGGGGCTGGCCCGCACGCTGGCGGCGCTGGTCGGCGGCGCCGTCGAGGGTGTCGTGCGCGAGGTGATCGTCTGTGACCTCGGCTCCACCGACCAGACCCATTATGTCGCCGAACATGCCGGCTGCGCCTATCTCGCCAAGGGCGGCATCCAGGCGGGCATCGCGCAGGCAAGGAGCGACTGGCTGCTGCTGCTCGAGCCGGGCGCGCGGCTGGCCGAAGGCTGGACCGAGGATGCTGTTCGCCACATGAGCCGGCTGACCATGGCGGCGCGCTTCACCCGGTCGCGGGCGAGCAACCGTCCGTTCTGGGAACGGGTGACGTCGCGGCCGCGCGCTCTGGAGCAGGGGCTGGTCATCACCAGGAAACAGGCAGCTGTTCTGGGTCGCAACGGGGCGGACGCCGAAGGCATCGCGCGCGGACTTGCCATGAAGACGCTGGATGCCGAAATCGTCGTCGCGCCGCGCTAGGGCAATTCCAGCAGCGAGATTTCGTCGGAAATTGCGAAAGACGCCCTGGCTTCAGGCTGACTTGGTGCCGCCACGCCTGAGGTGCTCGTCGAGCCGCGGCATGATCTCGACGAAATTGCACGGCATGTGGCGGTAATCGAGCTGCGCCTTGAGAATGCCGTCCCAGGCGTCGCGGCACGCCCCTGGCGACCCCGGCAGCACGAAGACGAAGGTGGCGTTGAGCACGCCGCCGGTGGCACGCGACTGGATCGTCGACGTGCCGATCTTGTCGTAGGAAATGCGGTGGAACACCTCCGAGAAGCCGTCCATGCGCTTTTCGAAGATCGGCTCCAGCGCGTCCGGCGTGACGTCGCGGCCGGTGAAGCCGGTACCGCCGGTGGTGATGATCACGTCGATTTCGGCATCGAGCGACCAGGCGGTGACGATGTCGCGGATCTTGTCCTTATCGTCGGTGACGATGTCGCGCGCCTTGAGCACGTGCCCGGCTTCGGTGATGCGGTCGGCTAGCGTCTGGCCTGACTTGTCCTCGGCCAGCGTGCGGGTGTCGGAGACGGTCAGCACCGCGATGCGGACGGGAACGAAGGGGCGGGGCTCGCTGGCCATTGTGTTGGGCTCCTAGGTCCGGGTCGTTGTGGCGGCGCTGAACCAGCCGGGGCGCTCTGCCGAGATCGCCGTCGCCGCGTGCGCGGCGGCAGCGTTGCTGTCGAAGATGCCGAAACAGGTGGCACCCGATCCCGACATGCGGGCGAAGGCGGCACCCGAATTGCGAAGGGTGCTCAGCACCGCGACAATCGAGGGTTCGATCGACATTGCTGCAGGCTCGAGGTCGTTGCGGCTGGTTGTCAGCCAGTCAAGCACGGTATCGGCGCTGTCGAGCGGCGCGAGAGGGGGATTTTCACGTGAGGCCAGCGCCCGGAAGACGCTCGGTGTCGCCACCGCGATGCCGGGATTGACCAGCACCATCGGCAGCGAAGGAAAATGCCTGACCGGGGCGAGCTGCTCGCCGATGCCGCGGGCGATCAGCGGATGCCCTGCCAGGCACATCGGCAGGTCGGCGCCAAGCGGCAAGGCGAGGCGGGCAAGGGTTGCGGCATCGGCCGGCAGGCGCCAAAGGCGGCTCAGGGCGCGCAACGCGGCAGCCGCGTCGCTCGAACCGCCGCCGATGCCCGAGGCGACCGGCAGGTTCTTTTCGAGCGCTATGGCGACCGGCTGGGTGGTGTGATGGGGAAAGGCAGCGCGCAGCGCGTCCCGGGCCTTGAGCACGAGGTTGCCGCCATCGACCGGCACATCGGCGGCAAAGCGGCCGTTGACGACGAAACCGTCCTCTGTTGCCGCCGCAACGGTGATGCGGTCGCCAAGCTCGGCAAAGACGACAAGGCTTTCGAGCAGATGATAGCCGTCATCGCGCCGGCCGGTGACATGCAGCGCCAGATTGATCTTGGCCGGGGCGAGTTCGGCGAGCGGAACGTTGTTGAAGGTCACGGGCGGGGCGTCAGTCTTTCTCGAGCCGGTACTCGCCGGTTTCGGGATCCTTGACCAGTGTCCCGTTGGCGCCGGTCTGGCGCTGCTTCTCGTTGCGCCGCACCTTGGCAGTCACCCGTTCGGCCTCCTTGATGAAGGAGCGGTAGCCGATATAGGCGACCACGCCGACAAGCGCGAAAAAGATGAGCTGCGGCATTTCATTCTCCTCCCTTCGGTGCCGTTTCCGGCCGGCCGGGGCTGTCCCCACATGATAATCCGCCGTTTCGGCTTTTTCAAAGGCCGAACCGGCTCCACAATGCGCGTTCTTCCGCCGCATCCACCAGGCCGGTGGCAACCGCACCGGCTGCTTCAGGCGTGAAGCCGAGGGATGAGCCGAGGCCGAGCCTGCGGCCGAACAGGCCGCGCGGTGCTGTGATCAGCTTAAGCTCGGCCTTGGGGCCATAGCGGTCCTTGAGCACGGTGCGCATGTCGCCGAGCGCGTCGACGAGGCCGAGTTCGAGGCCCTTCTTGCCCGACCAGAACAGGCCGGTAAACAGGTCCGGGTCGTCCTTGAGCTTGCCGCGGCGGCGCTCCTTGACCATCTCGATGAAGGTCTCGTGCACTTCGAGCTGCAGCTTCTTCAGCCGCTCGACGTCTTCGGCCTTTTCCGGCTGGAACGGATCGAGCGTCGCCTTGTTGGCGCCGGCGGTGTAGACGCGGCGCTCGACGCCGATCTTCTTGATCAGGTCGGTGAAGCCGAACGAGGCCGATACCACGCCGATCGAGCCGACGATGGAGGACGGGTCGGCGAAGATCTCGTCGCCGGCAATGGCGATCATGTAGCCGCCCGATGCGGCGACGTCCTCGACGAAGACCAGCACCTTCTTGTTCTTCTCGGCGGCAAGGTCGCGGATGCGCTTGAAGATCAGGCGCGACTGTACCGGCGAACCGCCCGGCGAATTGATCGAGATGGCAACGGCGGGCGCGCTGGAAATCGAGAAGGCCTTTTCGATCAGGCCGGCTGTGCTTGCCAGTGAAAGCGTCGGCCGGAACTGGCTGCCGCCCGACATGATCGCGCCTTGCAGCCTGATGACGGGGATGACGATCTCGCCGCCTCGCATAGATCTCGGCAGCAGGCGGCGGAACAGGTTCTTCACGTAATCTCTCCGGTCTCTGGTCATGCGGATGTATGTATTCCCGCGACAACCGCAATGCTTCGGCCCAGTTCTGGCGCCGAAAAGCTTCAATCGCCGAAAAGCGACGCGCGGCCGTTGCTTATGTCGTCGGCGCGTTGCGAGAAGCTGTCGCCGGGATCGCGCAGGACCAGCGGCGGGCAGAGCGTCAACGGCGCCCGCGAGGCGCGAACCGCCCGCACGATGATACGGATCGCGGCCGCGTCGGCGCGCGGATGCACCGGTACGATCTCGGCCTTGCCGAAGCGGCCCTCGAGGGCCGTAAGGATCGCTGCGAGCTGCTCCGGCCGGGCGATGATGGCGAGGCCGCCGCGCGGCTTGACCATGGCGGCAGCACTCCGGAGCCAGCTTTCGAACAGCCCGTCCTCCATGACATGCGCCTGCCGCTTCAGCGCGTCCGGTGTCGGCCGGTGATGTGCAGGATTGAAGGGCGGGTTCATGATGACGAAGTCGAGCGAGGCGTCGGCAAGGCCTGCCTCGGTGCGTGCCTTGCCGGAAAGGCCGACATCGGCGACGAGCACCGACGCGCGCTCGCGCAGCGAGGCGTTGCCGGGATAAGCGAGTGTCGCCTCGGCGAAGCGCGCCATCTCCGTGGTGAGCTCGACAAGTTGTACCTTGGCCTGCCTGCAGCGCGACGCAACCGCAAGGCCGGCAGCACCCGCACCTGCGCCGAAATCGGCAAGCCGGCCGGCGAACGTGCTCGGCACGGCGGCTGCCAGCATCAAGGCGTCCATGCCGGCGCGGTGGCCGCTGTCGCTGGGCTGCACCAGCCAGAAGTTGCCGCGATGGAATGCGTCCACCGTATGCGGTGGCAAGTCCAGATGTTTTGCGGGTGGCGGTTCGGCTGTCACTTCCGGCGAATTTCGTGCTCGATGCCGGCGTCGGCAAGAAGCTGCCGTGCTTCGTCGGCGTCGTCCGCATCGATCATGATCCGGCGCGGCAGGATGCCGATCGAACCGTCGAGCACGCTCATGTTCTCGTCGGCGGTGAAGCTGCCGATGCCGGCGTCGCGCAGCAGTGCCTCGACGAAGGAGATGATGACGGCGTCATTGGTGCGGATGAGTTCGATCATCTCAGGAAATTCGCAGTTTGGAGCGGCGAAGTAAACGCTGCCTGTTGCACCGCGCCAATTCGCCACTTGCGGGCACGGTGCATGCCGCCCTAGAATCGCCTAAGAGCTACGCGCGCGACCACGCGCCTGTGTAATTTGGGAGTGTTGGCCTTGGGTGTCGTTCTCAACATCGAGAAGGGAAAGCGGGACGCTGCGTCGATCAAGGACCTGATCGACCTGACGTCCGCCGACATGGGGCGGGTCAACGAGCTGATCCTGTCCAAGGCCGGCTCCGACGTCGAGATGATCCCCGAGGTGGCCAACCATCTGATCTCCTCCGGCGGCAAGCGCCTGCGCCCGATGCTGACGCTCGCTGCGGCGCAGATGTTCGGCTACGCCGGCGAAAACCACGTCAGGCTCGCGACCTCCGTCGAGTTCATGCACACGGCGACGCTGCTGCATGACGACGTCGTCGACGAAAGCGACCTGCGCCGCGGCAAGAAGACGGCGCGCACCATCTGGGGCAACCAGGCGAGCGTGCTCGTCGGCGACTTCCTGCTCGGCCAGGCCTTCCGCATGATGGTCGAGGTCGGTTCGCTGGAAGCGCTCGACATCCTGTCCTCCGCTGCCTCGATCATCGCCGAGGGCGAGGTGATGCAGCTGGCCGCCGCCAAGAACCTCGACACCACCGAGGACGAACATTTCGCCGTCATCAAGGCAAAGACCGCTGCCCTGTTCTCGGCCGCAGCCGAAGTCGGCCCGGTCATTGCCGGCGCGTCGAAGAACGACAAGGCAGCACTGCGCTCCTACGGCATGAATCTCGGCCTTGCCTTCCAGCTCATCGACGATGCGCTCGACTATGGCGGGTCGAGCAAGGACCTCGGCAAGAATGTCGGCGACGACTTCCGCGAGGGCAAGGTCACGCTGCCGGTGATCCTGAGCTATCGCCGCGGCACCACTGCCGAACGCGCCTTCTGGAAGAGCGCGATCGAGGAGGGCAAAACCGACGATGCGGCGCTGGAGAAGGCCGTCGGCCTGATGGTGCGCCACGGCGCCATCGCCGACACGATCGGCCGCGCCAGCCATTTCGGCGAGATCGCCCGCGATGCGCTGGCCCCGCTGGAGCAGACGCCGCAGAAGTCGGCCCTCATCGACGTCATCGATTTCTGCATCAGCCGCGTCGTTTGAGGCAGGATTCCACCTGCCGTTGGTTCAACATTGTGAATTCGTTGAGCTGCCTGTCGTATTGTGAAGCCGGTGCGGATTGAAGCGTGACCCCAAAAAGGCCATGCTTGGCGCCGACAAGCGGTTGCGACCCGGCCACCGGCTGGACGACCGTAGGACCTTGGTAGGAAGGATTTTCATGCGGCAGCGACGCGCGATCTGGCTGTTGGGCCTTGCGGCTCTGGCGGGCTTTACTGCCCTGACCCAGCCTGGATATGCCAAACAGCTCACCGAACCGGTCGAGATCAGTTCGTTTTCCGGCGCCTATCTCGCGGCCCGCACCGCCGAGGCCGACGACGACCTGGACAGCGCAATTGCTTATTACAAGCGCGCTTTGGCCTTCGATCCCGAAGATGCCGCCCTGCAGCAGAGCCTGATGCTGGCGCTGATCGCGCAAGGCCGCTTCGATGAATCGCTGCCTTATGCCGAGATGCTGAAGACAGTTCCCGACGTGGAGCGTTTCTCGCGCCTGGCGCTTGCCGTCGATACCTTCCGCAAGAAGGATTACGAGGGCGCGGAGAAGTGGCTCAAGCTGGCGCTCGAATCCGACCTCGACCGGTTGATCACAGGCGTCATGACCGCCTGGGCCAAGCAGGGCGAGGGCAAGGCCGGCGACGGGCTGCAGTTCCTCGACAAGCTCGAAGGCCCGGAATGGTACGAGCTGTTCAAGACCTACCACCGCGCTTTGATCGCCGAGACCGCCGGCCAGAAGGACAAGGCGGACGAGATCTATCGCGCCACCATCGACAATCTCGGCGCCGGCAGTGCGGCACCGGAGACCTGGATGCGCGCCGCCGAATCCTATGCCGGTTTCCTTGCCCGCACCGGCAAGAAGACCGAGGCGCTGGCCATCCTCGACCGCGCCGACGAGTTTGCCCCCGGCAAGCTGCCGATCGCTTTCTTGCGCGAAAAAATCACCAAGGGCGAGAAGATCGGCCCACTGGTCGCCAATCCGCAGGATGGTGCTGCCGAAATCCTGCTCAACCTGTCGACGGCGCTGAACCGTGGCGGCGGCGAACCCTTCGTCCGGCTCTATCTGCAGTATGCGCTTGCGCTGAAGCCGGAGAGCGACGAGCTGCTGGTGCAGCTCGCAGCCATTGCCGAGCAGCAGCAGAATGGCGAAGAGGCGATCGCGCTTTACCGCCGCGTGCCCGCAGCCTCGCCGCTCAAGCGGCTGTCGGAATTGCAGCTCGGCCTCAACCTCGCCGATCTCAAGCGCCATGACGAGGCGATCAAGCATCTCAAGGCACTGGTCGACGCCAACCCCGACGACATGCGCGGCTATCTCGCGCTTGGCGGGGTCTATGCCTCGACCGACAATTACCGCGCCTCAGCCGATGTCTACGACAAGGCGGTCAGCGTGCTGAAGACGCCAACCAACACCAACTGGAACGTCTTCTACCAGCGCGGCATCGCCTATGAGCGGCTGAAGGAATGGCCCAAGGCAGAGCCGAATTTCCGTGAAGCGCTGAAGCTGTTCCCCAACCAGCCGCAGGTTCTGAACTATCTCGGCTATTCCTGGGTCGACATGAACATGAATCTCGAGGAAGGCCTCGGGATGATCAAGCAGGCCGCCGACCTGCGCCCGAGCGACGGCTACATCATCGATTCGCTGGGCTGGGCCTACTACCGACTTGGCAAGTTCGAGGACGCGGTGCGCGAGCTCGAGCGCGCGGTGTCGCTGAAGCCGGACGATCCGGTGCTCAACGACCATCTCGGCGACGCCTACTGGCGTGTCGGGCGCAAGCTCGAAGCGACATTCCAGTGGAGCCATGCCCGCGACATGAAGCCGGAGCCGAAGATCCTGGCCGATGTCGAGCAGAAGCTCGCCAAGGGCCTGCCGGACCTGCCGGAGAAGCCGACGGCGCTGGAAGCCCCTGCCAAGCCGATCTCGGTCAAGCCGGCAGCCCCTGCCCAGGACAGCCAGAAGAAGAGCGAACTGGAAACGCCTGCAGTCGAACCGGCGGCCCAGGTGATCCCAGCCGCCTACAAGGTGCAGCGTGGGCAATCGCTGTGGTCGATCGCCAATGACGTGCTCGGCAATGGTGACCGCTATCGCGAGATCCTCGATCTCAATCCGCAGCTGCGCGGCGATCCCGCGCGGCTGGCACCGGGCCAGGAGCTTCAGCTGCCGGGCAAGTGAGCCGATTGCGCGGCGGTCGTCTTTGCACCGCAGCTTGACCCTAACAATCGGGCGGAATAGGACGGGGCCTTCTGTGGCCCCGTTTTCTTGCGGGGCGCGCGCCAATGATCGAGCTTTGCCCGTGACCGACCAGATGCCTGCCCACATGCACCCCAGCCGCTCGTTCCAGGGCCTGATCCTGACGCTGCACAATTACTGGGCCGAACACGGTTGCATCATCCTGCAGCCCTACGACATGGAAGTGGGCGCGGGCACGTTCCACCCGGCAACGACGTTGCGTGCGCTTGGACCCAAGCGCTGGAACGCAGCCTATGTCCAGCCTTCGCGCCGGCCCAAGGACGGCCGCTACGGCGAGAACCCGAACCGGCTGCAGCACTATTACCAGTACCAGGTCATCCTGAAGCCGAACCCGTCCAACCTTCAGGAGCTCTACCTCGGCTCGCTCAAGGCGATCGGCATCGATCCGCTTGTCCATGACATCCGCTTCGTCGAGGACGACTGGGAAAGCCCGACGCTGGGCGCCTGGGGCCTCGGCTGGGAATGCTGGTGCGACGGCATGGAAGTGTCGCAGTTCACCTATTTCCAGCAGGTCTGCGGCATCGAATGCGCGCCCGTCGCCGGCGAGTTGACCTATGGTCTCGAACGGCTTGCGATGTATGTGCAGGGCGTCGACAATGTCTACGACCTCAACTTCAACGGCCTCGAAGGCGACGACAAGGTCACCTATGGCGACGTCTTCCTGCAGGCCGAGCAGGAATATTCCAGGCACAATTTCGAGCATGCCAACACCGCGATGCTGCTCAAGCATTTCGAGGATGCCGAAGCCGAATGCAGGTCGCTGCTCGCTGCCGGCGCGCCGGCCGATGGCGGCAATCTGGCCCAGCACAGGATGGTTTTCCCGGCCTATGACCAGTGCATCAAGGCGAGCCACGTCTTCAACCTGCTCGACGCGCGCGGCGTGATCTCGGTTACCGAACGCCAGAGCTACATCCTGCGCGTCCGCAACCTGTCCAAGGCCTGCGGCGAGGCTTTCCTGCTGACCGAAGCCGGCGGCCTGGCGGCTTGACGGCTTTACCTTCCCTTGTCGGGGAGGTCGCCGTGAAGTGGCCATCAGGCAGCAGCGAGTTCCAGCCCCTCCGGAAGGCGGGGTTGCAGCGTTTCGCCATTGATCGTCTGCAACGCCTTGCGCACGCCGGGCATCCGGAATTCGGCCGGGGCCGCCACATGCATGGCGAGCAGGGCGCTGAGGCTGAAGATCTGGAGCAGGGCAGAGGCGGTTTTCATTGTCGTTCGGCCAATAGGTGTCTGTCTGAGCGTGGGTCGCTCCAGCGCAGCATCCGGTTCATGGAAATCTTCATCCCTAGGACGATTGTCCCGGCGACGGTCCGACAGCTCGACGGAATTTTGCCGATCGCGTTCGGGCCGATCGCGTTCGGGAAGTGACAGCGGGCGGCTGAGTTGCTATGCCGCGCGGACCATTTCCGCGTGAGCCCGTCCGATGCCCGATCTGCTTTTAGAGTTGCGTTCCGAAGAAATCCCCGCGCGCATGCAGCGCAAGGCGGCGGGTGACCTCAGGAAGATGCTGACCGACGGTCTTGTCGAGGCGGGTCTGACCTATGAGGCGGCACGCGAATACTGGACGCCGCGCCGTCTGACGCTCGACATCAGGGGGCTGACGGCCCGCTCCAAGGACATCCATGAAGACCGCAAGGGCCCGAGCACCAAGGCGCCGGAAGCGGCGATTCAGGGTTTTCTGCGCAGCGCCGGCCTGAGCTCGATATCCCAGGCGCATGTCCACAGCGATCCCAAGAAGGGCGATTTCTATGTAGCCCATATTTCCAAGCCCGGCCGCTCGGCGGAGGAGATCATCGCCGAGCTGGTGCCGGCGATCGTCAAGACCTTCCCCTGGCCCAAATCGATGCGCTGGGGCCCGGCCTCGGCCAAGCCGGGCAGCCTGCGCTGGGTGCGCCCGCTCCAGTCGATCGTCTGCACCTTCGGCCCCGAGACCGAGGAGCCGGTGGTTGTCGACTTCGAGGTTGACGGCATCCGTTCCGGCAACGTCACCTTTGGTCATCGATTCCATGCGCCCGAGGCAATCACCGTGCGCCGCTTCGACGACTACGCCGCCAAGCTCGAGGCCGCCAAGGTCGTCATCGACGCCGAGCGCCGCAAGGAGATGATCTCCGCCGATGCGCGCAACCTCGCCTTTGCCAATGGCCTCGAACTCGTCGAGGATGAAGGGCTGCTCGAAGAGGTTTCCGGCCTCGTCGAATGGCCTGTGGTGCTGATGGGCACTTTCGAGGACACGTTCCTCGAGATCCCGGCCGAAGTCATCCGGCTGACCATCCGCGCCAACCAGAAGTGCTTCGTCACGCGGCCGCAGGGCAGCGAGGACGCGCTTTCCAACCACTTCATCCTGACCTCGAACATCGAGGCCAAGGATGGCGGCAAGGAGATCGCGCATGGCAACGGCAAGGTGGTGCGCGCCCGCCTTTCGGACGCGCTCTATTTCTGGAAGACGGACCAGGGCGACCTGCCCGATCTCGATACGCTGAAGCAGTCGGCCGAAGCCTTCGGCCTCGATATCCACAAGCCGCTCGACCAGCGCATGGCCCGCCTTGACCATCTTGGCGTGACCTTTCATGCCAAGCTCGGCACGCAAGGGCAGCGCGTCCAGCGCATCCGCGGGCTCGCCCGTGAGATCGCGCCGCTTGTCGGTGCCGAGCCGAAGCTGGCCGACCGCGCCGCAGTGCTCGCCAAGGCAGACCTTCAGACCGAGGTCGTCGGCGAGTTCCCCGAACTGCAAGGCGCCATGGGCCGCAAATATGCGCTGCTGCAGGGTGAAAGCCCGTCGGTGGCAGCGGCGATCGAGGAGCACTACAAGCCGCAGGGTCCCTCCGACCGCGTGCCCGTCGACCCGGTTTCGGTTTCGGTGGCGCTGGCCGACAAGCTCGACACGCTCGTCGGCTTCTGGACCATCGACGAAAAGCCGACGGGGTCGAAGGACCCCTATGCGCTTCGTCGTGCCGCACTCGGCATCGTCAGGATCATCCTGTCGGCGCGCGGCAAGCTGCCGCTGCAGGCATTGTTCGATGCGGCGCTGCGTCAGCTCGATGAGAGCTCCATCGCCAAGAAGCTCGCCGCGTTCGAGGCAAAGCAGGACGCGATCGACAGCGGCGATGTCGATGGCGAGCAGGATGTCGACAATGCGCTGGCTGCCTATGAGGCGGAGCTGCGCAGGGAAACGATCGGCCGTGCCGCGCCGCTCAAGGCCGACCTGATCGCCTTCTTCCATGACCGTCTCAAGGTCTATCTGCGCGAGCTTGGCGCCCGCCACGATCTTATCGACGCCGTCATCACGCCGGAGGCCGACGACCTGTTGACCATCACCCGGCGTGTCGAAGCGCTGGGTCACTTCGTCGACAGCGAGGATGGCAAGAACCTGCTCGCCGGCACCAAGCGCGCCGCCAACATCCTGGCCGCCGAAGAGAAGAAGGGGACCGCGGTTGCCGACGCCGTCGACCCGGCTCTCTTCCGCGAAGAGGCGGAAAAGGCGTTGTTCGCGCCGATGAATCAGGCTGTCAGCGAAGCTGCCCAGGCGATTCGGAACGAAGACTTTTCCGGCGCCATGCGCGCCCTCAGCGTGTTGCGTGAACCCGTCGATTCATTCTTCGAGAAAGTTCTCGTCAACGACGACGACGTTGCCGTGCGTGCCAACCGCCTGGCGCTGCTCGCGCGCATCCGTGCGGCGACCGACCAGGTCGCCGATTTCTCCAAGATCGCGGGATAGGCTGGGGCGGCGCAAAGCCGCCCTTTCCATTCAGTCGAGCAGGCGAACCTTGACGCTCTGGCGATAGACCTGGACCTCGATCAGCGGCTCGCCGTGAAGGATGGCGCTGCGCGTCGAGTTGCTCATCGCGCCAGGCTTGTTCAACAGCTGCTCGAAGCGCGCACGCTTGGCATTGCTGGTGAACCAGTCGTCGAGGTCGTCTTCCTCGTCGGTCTGGATGTGCCGATGCACATTGGCGCGGTCCTGCCGCACGACCTGGGCGGCGCTGTCGAGCGCGTAGCCGTCGCTGGCCTGATGGTCCTTCTCGGAGATCCGCGCGACATAGGTGCCGAGCAGCTGATCGGCCTGTGCCACGCCTGTGCCGGAAAGCAGCATGGCCAGGAGCCCCGCTGCGATGCTGCGACCTGCCTTCATGGATCAACCCCTTGCCCAGATTGCCGATATGTTGCCGCGACGGTGCACAACGACGGCGTGACGGTCAAGCCGGCCTATTCGGTTTTGACATGGGCTGGCGCTGGGTCGATCGGGGTCCCGTCGGGCGCAACAGGCAAGGGCGACTGGTCGCCGGTCGCGGCCTGCTGGGCGGGCACGGCTTCCGCGGCAACGGGCGCGCCAGCCGACGTATCAGGCGACGCTGAACCAACCTCGCCGCCGCGGATGACCATCAGCTCAGGCCCCATCTTATGGTTGGTGCTTGTCGGTTCGGCTTCGATCGCCGCGACCTTGCCGGCATCGACCTGGGCAGCGCCGAGCGCGACGATCGACCTGCTGGCCGATTTCGGGGCGTCGACGCTGACCGATGACGGGCTGGCCGCACTGGCTTCGACGATGACGATCGAAGATGCGTGAGCCGTACCGGACGCGGCGATGCCGGCAACAAGAAACGCAGCACAAAGGCGCATTTGACCCTCGGAGTTGAACCAACTTCAAGGAGCAATGTAGCAGCAGGGCGGTTGCAACCCGATTTCGAAGATGCGGTGCATTTTAGGCAATGCCGGAAATCTTGGCGGTGGCGCACTTGTCGCATGGGGCGGCGCGGAGTAGGGACCGGGCATGCAACAGGAAGCTGAGACGTGGCGGAACTGATCGCAGCCGACAAGGCGATGGACGTGGCACTGGCGCTGCTCGGCGCCGGCGAGGTGGTGGCCATACCAACCGAGACCGTCTATGGCCTGGCAGGTGACGCGACCAATGGCGAGGCCGTCGCCCGCATCTTCGAGGCCAAGGGCCGGCCGCGCTTCAACCCCTTGATCGCCCACGTTGCCGACATGGCCATGGCCGAGCGCATCGGCGTGTTCGACCCGCTGTCGCGTAAGCTCGCCGAAAAGTTCTGGCCAGGCCCGCTGACCCTCGTCGTGCCCCTTCGCCCCGGTTCGGGCATTCATCCACTGGTGACAGCTGGGCTCGACACCATTGCGCTGCGCATGCCCAAGGGGTTCGGCGGCACGTTGATATCACGGCTCGGCCGGCCGCTGGCGGCCCCCAGCGCCAACAGCTCGGGCAAGATCAGCTCGACCAGCGGCGAGGCGGTGGCCAGCGATCTCGGGGCGCGTATCCCGCTCGTCGTCGACGGTGGTTCGACGCCGGTCGGGCTGGAATCGACGATCGTCAAGGTCGAGGACGGCCGCGTGCGGCTGCTGCGCCCCGGCGGCGTTCCGGCAGGTGACATCGAAGAGGTGGCCGGTGCGCCGCTGCTGCGCGGCGTGACCGCCGGCATCGAAGCGCCCGGCATGCTTGCCTCGCACTACGCGCCGGGTGCTGCGATGCGGCTCAATGCCGACGCTGTCGCGGCAGGCGAGGCGCTGCTGGGTTTTGGCCCGCGCCGTGCCGATGGCTGGCAACAGGCCCGCGCCTTCCTCAATCTGTCCGAGACAGGCGACCTGCGCGAAGCGGCGACAAATCTCTTTGCGCATCTCCAGGCGCTCGACCGCAGCGGCGCCGAGCTGATCGCCGTCGAGCCGATACCGTTCGACGAACTCGGCGAGGCGATCAACGACAGGCTGGCGCGCGCCGCTGCCCCTCGTGACAATCCTCACGTCTGAACTTAGCTTCCGTCATATGACCCAGAATCTTCCCGGCCTCGATCCCGCGCTTGCCGAGCGCTTCGCTGCCATCGTCGGCCTGCGTCATGCGCTGCGCGCGGAAGGCGACATCGAACCTTATGTGCATGAGCCGCGCGGCCTGTTCACGGGTGCCAGCTCGCTGGTGCTACGCCCGGCAAATGTCGAGGAAGTCAGCGCGATCATGAGGCTCGCCACCGAAACGGGGACGCCGATCGTGCCGCAGGGCGGCAATACCGGCCTCGTCGGCGGCCAGGTGCCGGATCGTTCGGGCGGCCAGATCGTGCTGTCGCTGTCGCGCCTCAACCGCATCCGCGAGATCGATCCGGTCTCCAACACCGTCATTGCCGAGGCCGGCGTCGTGCTCGATGTGCTGCACAAGGCAGCCGACGAGGTCGACCGGCTCTATCCCCTGTCGCTGGCGTCGCAAGGGTCCTGCCAGATTGGCGGCAATCTGTCGTCCAATGCCGGCGGCACCGGCGTGGTGGCCTATGGCAATGCGCGCGAGCTGTGCCTTGGCGTCGAGGTGGTGCTGCCGACCGGCGAGGTGCTCGACGACCTGCGCAAGCTGAAGAAGGACAACACCGGCTACGACCTCAAGAACCTGTTCGTCGGCGCCGAAGGCACGCTCGGGGTCATTACGGCGGCGGTGCTGAAGCTCTATCCCAAGCCCAAGGGTCGCGAAGTCGCCTGGGTCGGGCTGGCGTCGCCAGAGGCAGCGCTCGCCTTGTTCGACCGCGCCCAGGACATGGCCGGCAGCGCGCTGACGGCGTTCGAGCTGATCGGCCACCGGCCGATGGAATTTGCCATGCGCCACATTCCCGACGCCCGGCCGCCGCTGCAAGGCGACTGGGCCTGGCAGGTACTGATGGAAATCTCCTCGGGCCGCTCGGCCGAGGACGCGCGCGCGCTGATCGAGGACGTCCTCTCAGCCGGCTTCGAGGCCGAGCAGGTCGGCGACGCGGCGATTGCAGCAAGCGTTGCCCATGCCAACGAGTTCTGGCGCCTGCGCGAGATGCTGCCCGAAACGCAGAAGGCCGAAGGTGCCTCGATCAAGCACGACATTTCGGTGCCGATCGCCAGTATCCCTGCCTTCATCGCACAAGGTGCCGTCGCGGTTGCCAGCGTCTGCCCGGAGGCGCGCGTTGTCTGCTTCGGCCACATGGGCGACGGCAATCTGCACTACAACGTCTCGCAGCCGGTCGGCATGGCGGCCGACGCGTTCCTGGCGCTCTACCGCGACATGAACAAGGCGGTGCACGACGTCGTACGCGCCATGAACGGCTCGATCTCGGCCGAACATGGCATCGGCCAGCTCAAGCGCGATGAGCTCATTGCCACGGCGCCGCCGATCGCCATCGAGCTGATGCGCCGCGTCAAGGCGGCGTTCGATCCCGCCGGCATCATGAACCCCGGCAAGACGATTTGAACGTCTCTGGTGGTATTCCGATAACCATCGCCGAGATCAGCAAAATTTAACCCAATTTCTTAAGCGGGGCGGTAAGGTCACCCCGCTAGTGTCCTTCCTAACGAGACCGGGAAAACTGGTCCGGAGAGACCGGAAACCGGCTCTCAGGAGATAACAGGAAGGCACACCATGAACACCGGACTGAAGCCAGTCTGGGCGGGACGCAACATGCGCCTCGACCCGTTCCGCTTGCCGCAGATGGTCAGCTACGCGACGCGTGACGACCTTGGCGACGTCACCTTCACCATCGATCACCGCGGCGCGGTGATCCGCCGCCTGCTGGCGCTCAGCGGGCTGCCGGCGACGATTGCGCTGCCGGCGCGCGCGTTCCGCGGCGTTGCGGCCCGTGCGATGGAAGACGAGGACCTGAACGTCACGGTGACGCTGGAACTGCTGCACAACGATCCGATGCTGTCTGTGCCGCTTCTGGTCGCCGACGATCTCGACGACGTTGCCGCCGACTGGCGCGCCTGGGCCGACTATTACAGCCTGCCCATGCTGCTGATCGAGGCGGACGGCGTTGCCCGCACGCTCGAGGAGTCGCTCGGAGCGGCGATCAAGACCCTGCCGGCGCAGGACCGACGCAAGGGGCGCGTCTCCAGGATGCGCAGGCCGCGTTTCCTCGCCCGCCGCAAGTCGGGCGCGCTCGGTGTCCGCCTCGTCATCGACGGCGAAGAGATCATCGCCCGGGCGTGACGCAGAGAATCTAGATCAGCGGCTTCAGCGCCACCCAGGCGCCGCCGCAGATCAGGCCGATGAAGATGATCCAGCCGATCTGGCCGTTCGACCTGAACAGCCTGAGGCACTGGTCGGGATTGTCGATGTCGAGCACGACGATCTGCCTGATCATGTGTGCGCCGGCGGCGACAAGGCCGGCGAGTGCCGGCATCGGCACCTGGGCGATGGCAAAGGCCGTCGCAAACAGCATCAACGCCCCGGCATAAAGCCCGAACAGCCATGACTTGGTGTTTTTGCCGAAGAAGCGCGCGGTCGACTTCACGCCGACAAGCGCGTCGTCTTCCTTGTCCTGGTGGGCGTAGATCGTGTCATAGCCGATCACCCACATGATCGAACCGAAATAGAGCAGCACGGCCGGGCCGTCTATGTCGCCGAATTCGGCTGCCCAGCCCATCAGCGCGCCCCAGGAAAAGGCGAGGCCAAGCACGAATTGCGGCCAGTTGGTGATGCGCTTCATGAACGGGTAGATCGCAACAATCGCCAGCGACGAGATGCCGAGCAGAATGGTGAAGCTGTTGAACTGCAACAGAACGACCAGTCCGACAAGCGCCTGCAGCACCAGGAACACCCAAGCCTGACGGCGGCTGACCTGGCCCGAGGGCAGGGGGCGGGAACGCGTGCGCTCGACCTGGGCGTCGATGCCTTCGTCGACGATGTCGTTGTAGGTGCAGCCGGCGCCGCGCATCGCCACCGCTCCGATGAGGAACAGCACCAGGAACGAAGGCGAAGGCAAAAGCGACATCAGGCTGTCACCCGGCCGCGCATAAGCGCTCGCCGCCATCGCCGCCGACCACCAGCATGGCCACAGAAGCAGCACCCAGCCGATCGGCCGGTCCCAGCGCGCGAGCTGGGCGTAAGGCCACAGCCCACGTGGCAAGGCACGGTAGACCCAGTGACCGCTGGGAGCATCGGCGACCCGGCCCTGGCCGGCTTTTGATTGGATCTGTTCCATGTCATGGGAGTGCCAGCGACGTGGGCAGGCGTCAAGCCGACGATTTGTCCGTGTTTGGCAGCGCTGCAGCTTGACCTCGTCCCTCCCGGCCACTAGCGGGTGCATCACGTCAAGCATCGGCAAGAGGTCAAGCGCATGAACATCCTGCTCATCGGTTCCGGCGGCCGCGAACACGCACTGGCCTGGAAGCTTGCGGCCTCGCCGATGCTGACCAGGCTTTATGCCGCGCCGGGCAATCCGGGCATCGCCCGCGAAGCCGAACTGGTGGCGCTCGATATTGCCGACCACGCCGCCGTCGCAGCCTTCTGCAAGGACAAGGCGGTCGACCTCGTCGTTGTCGGCCCTGAAGGGCCGCTGGTCGCCGGCATCGGCGACGACCTGCGGGCAGCCGGCATTCGTGTCTTCGGTCCCTCCAGGGTGGCCGCACAGCTCGAGGGGTCGAAGGGCTTCACCAAGGATCTTTGTGCCCGCTACGGCATTCCGACAGCTGCCTATGGCCGTTTCGACAATGCCGGCGACGCCCGTGCCTATGTCGAGAAGATGGGCGCGCCGATCGTCATCAAGGCCGACGGCCTCGCCGCCGGCAAGGGCGTTACGGTTGCGATGACGCTGGACGAAGCGTTGGAAGCTGTCGACGCCTGTTTCGAGGGTGCCTTCGGTGGTGCCGGCGCATCTGTCGTGGTGGAAGAATTCATGACCGGCGAGGAGGCGAGCTTCTTCTGTCTTTGCGACGGCAAGACGGCGCTGCCGTTCGGAACCGCGCAAGACCACAAGCGTGTTGGCGACGGCGATGTTGGACCGAACACCGGGGGCATGGGAGCCTATTCGCCGGCGCCCGTCATGACGCCCGAACTGATCCAACAGACCATGCGCGAAATCATCGAGCCGACGATGCGCGGCATGGCTGAAATGGGTGCGCCGTTCTCGGGCGTGCTGTTTGCCGGCCTGATGCTGACCGACCAGGGTCCGAAGCTGATCGAATACAACACCCGCTTCGGCGACCCCGAATGCCAGGTGCTGATGATGCGGCTGAAGGAAGACCTTCTCGTGCTGCTCAATGCCGCCGCCGATGGCCAACTCACCCATGTCTCGGCGCGCTGGCGCGACGAGGCGGCGCTGACGGTGGTGATGGCGGCCAAGGGGTATCCGGGCACGCCGGAAAAGGGCTCCGTCATCTCGGGCATCGACAGGGCGGAAGCTGCCGGTGCGCAGGTGTTCCACGCCGGCACCGCCGTCAGCGACGGCAAGATCGTCGCCAATGGCGGCCGCGTGCTGAACGTCACCGCCACGGGCAGCGATGTCAGCGAAGCGCAGCAGAAGGCCTATGCGGCTGTCGACGGGCTCGACTGGCCGGAAGGGTTCTGCCGCCGCGACATCGGCTGGCGTGCGGTCGAGCGCGAACAGCAGAAATAGTCGGCTGGACGCCGGGGCGACCGACTAGCGCTCGGCGCGGTCGCTCTCGGTCGAAGCGGTGGCGACCGGATCGAGCCTTGCGGCGTTCTGGCTGGCCACACGCACCATTTCGTCGCGCCTCAGTGCTGCGAATTCCGCCATGCCGTTGTTGTAGCGGCTGGGTGCCGGTCTGAACGCCGGAAGTGCGCCGAGCACGGCCTTGTCCCAGCTCGAGCGCAGCGTCTCGGCAAGCAGGTCGAGCCGCACCGGATAGGCGACCGAGGCATAGGTGATGCGGCTTTCGCCCTTCAGCCCCTCATCCCTGGCGATCGGCAGCGGCACATTGAGCATGAAGTCGTCTGTCGTTTCGACAAGTTGGCCGAACGGCCAGACCTGGCGCAGGCCTTCGGCGTCCATTGGTGCGACGTTCACATCTATGTCGTTGGGCGTGCCGGCGACGCGGTAGGGGCAGCGGCGTTCTCCGCAATTGGCCTGGGCCGAGAACTGCCACAGCGAATAGCGCTGCCAGTTGCCCTTCGGGAAATGGATGCCGATCTCGGGCTTGTAACGCGCATACCAGAGCGGCAGCCGCGACAGCAGCCGGTAGCGATAGCGGTTGTCGGCGATGTATCTGGAGGTCGTGCCGTTGGTGTAGAGGATCGGATAGCGGCCGGTGCGCAGGAAGATATGGCGCACGAACAACTCGGCGTCCTCGAGCGACATCCATTTGGTCGGATCGTTTTCCTCGATGTCGATCGCCATCAGATCGTCGGGGCCGGGTTCGGCGAAATCGAGGAAGTTCTCGGCCTGCTCGATCGGGTTGCCGGGACGGGCAAGGTGGTAGGCACCCCATTTCAGCCCGAGCGCCTTGGCGACGACCTTGCGCGTGTGGAACAGCTCGCGGGCAACCGCATGTCGTTTCCACAGCGCCTTGCACAGCCTGTAGGCGGTTTCGTCGCCGGAGCAGGAATAGGCCGGGGGCAGTCCGTCGGAGGCCTTGTTGATGAAGCCGACGATGCGCTTGTCGCCCGACAGCTTCTGCCAGTCGATGGAATTGTATTCGTAGGCGTCGATGACCAGCGCCCGGTCGGACTTCTTCCATGGTTCGGAGAAGTCGGAGGCCGCAGCCGGCGCGGGGATGTGGTTTACCCAAGCGGCGGTCAGCGCTGCGAGCGCGAGGCGATGAAATCTAGACGCCAGTCCCCTCAAAAGGCGATCCTCGGTGATCGATATCAGATCGTGGACCGCCATGGTTAAGGAAATGCTGATGCGGCTCCACCGCCTGCAGGTTGAAAGCAAGCGCTTTTGGGGCCGATTGAGGCGTTATTCGAACGGATCGGGGGCGGGCTTGGTCGGCAGCGTGCCTTCGGCCGCGCGCTTGCGGTGATGGGCAAGCGAGCATTTCGGCGAGCACAGTATGCCGCGATCGGTCCAGTAGGCGGCGCCGTCTTCGATCTTGCCGCCGTGATACCAGAAGCCCTCGGAACGGTAGGGCAGGCCGCATTCGATGCAGCTGAAGGTGTCGGGCCGGGCGAGCATGGCGTCCTCGATGATTTTTGCCGGTTCTACCAAGCCGCACGCCTTGGCGCAAAGTGTGATGAAATTTGACGTTTACGTAAAAAGTCACTTCCCCTCGGCTCGGGAAGGCGGCTAGTGTGGAGGCCAAGCGGTGGTGAGGCCGCAAGCAGATCGTCAGGTGCAGGAGGAAGCATCATGTACCGCGCCCCGGTGGAAGAGATAGCGTTCGCGCTGAAGCATGTTGCCGGCCTCAAGGCCGCCATGGATGCCGGCACTTTCGGCGACCTTGGCGAGGATCTGGTCGACGCCATCCTTGGCGAGGCCGGGCGTTTCGCCAGCGAGGAGGTCGCGCCGCTCTACAAGGTCGGCGACCGCACCGGCGCCAAGCTCCGCGATGGGGCCGTCACCATGCCGCCGGGCTGGAAGGAGCTTTACAGGCACTGGACCGAAGGCGGTTGGAACAGCCTGAACGGCCCCGAGGAATATGGCGGGCAGGGCCTGCCGACGATGATGGGCGTGGCGACGCTCGAAATGTGGAACTCGGCTTCGATGGCTTTCGGCATCGGACCGACGCTGTCGATGGGCGCGGTCGAGGCGCTGGAAAAGCACGCATCGGAAGACCTGAAGTCGGCCTATCTGGCCAAGCTCGTCTCCGGCGAGTGGATGGGCACGATGAACCTGACCGAACCGCAGGCCGGTTCCGATCTGGCCGCCTTGCGCACCCGCGCCGAACGGTCGGGCGACGGCACCTATCGCATCTACGGCCAGAAGATCTTCATCACCTATGGCGAGCACGACTTCACCGACAATATCGTCCATCTGGTGCTAGCGCGGTTGCCCGATGCGCCGGCCGGCACACGCGGCATCTCGCTGTTTCTGGTGCCGAAATTCCTGCTCAACGAAGACGGTACGCCAGGTGCGCGCAACGACGTGTTCTGCTCTGGTATCGAGGAGAAGCTCGGCATCCACGCCTCTCCGACCTGCACGATGATCTATGGCGACGGCTTCGCCAAGGGCCGCGAACCGGGCGCTGTCGGCTGGCTGATCGGCGAGGAAAACCGCGGGCTCGCCTGCATGTTCACGATGATGAACAATGCCCGCCTGCTGGTCGGCATTCAGGGCGTGGCGGTTGCCGAGACGGCGTTCCAGAAGGCGCTCGCCTATGCCAATGAACGCCGCCAGGGCAAGGCGTCGTCCTACTCGGGCGAAGGCATGGCGCCGATCGTCCATCACCCCGACGTGCAGCGCAATCTTCTGACGATGAAGGCGCTGACCCAGGCCGCACGCGCCATCGCCTATTCCTGCGCCCATGCCATCGACATGGCGCGGGTGTCGACCGGCGCCGACAAGGCGCATTGGCAGGACCGCGCCAATCTGCTGACGCCGCTGGCGAAAGCATTCTCCACCGATGTCGGCGTCGACGTTGCTTCGCTTGGCGTGCAGATCCACGGCGGCATGGGCTTCATCGAGGAAACGGGTGCGGCTGCCCTTTTGCGCGATGCCCGCATCGCCCCGATCTATGAGGGCACCAACGGCATCCAGGCGATCGACCTCGTCACCCGCAAGCTGCCGCTCGGCAATGGCGAGCATGTCTTCGGCTATGTTGGCGAACTCGATGGCATAGCCATTGCCGTCGCTGCGATGAACAGCGAGGCCTATGGCCGAACGGCGCTCATTCTCGAGCAGGCGCTCGACGACCTCCAGAGCGTCACGCGTCATCTGCAGAAGCAGCTTGGCGACGGCCGAACGGACGATGCGTTGGCCGGGGCCACGCCTTATCTCCGGCTGTTCTCCTTGGTCGCCGGTGGCGCATATCTGGCGCGCGCCGCACTCGCCGACGGCGACGAGCGGCGCATCGCGCTGTGCCGGTTCTTTGCCGAAAACCTGCTTGGCGAGACCGCAGCACTCAAGGACCGTATCACCGGCGGCACGGCAAGCCTTGCCGCCGCCGCCAAAGCGCTGATCTCGGCGTAGCTTCTGGGACGAGGACCGACGTGACCGACCACATTCTCATCGAGCGGCAAGGTGCCGTGCAGATCATCCGGATGAACCGTCCGGACAAGAAGAACGCCATCACCCGCGCGATGTATGCCGAGATGGCGGCGGCACTCGTCGCCGGCGACAAAGATCCGGCCGTGCGCTGCCACGTCTTCCTGGGCGTGCCGGGCGCGTTTTCGTCGGGCAATGACCTCGCCGACTTCATGGCGATCGCCACGGGCGGTGAGGGCGGCGGCGAGGTGTGGGAGTTCCTGCTCGCTTTGGCCGGCACCGAAAAGCCTGTCGTCTCGGGCGTCGACGGCATTGCGGTGGGCATCGGCACGACGATCAACCTGCATTGCGACCTGACCTTCGCCACGCCGCGCACGATGTTCCGCACGCCCTTCGTCGATCTCGGGCTGGTGCCCGAGGCAGGCTCGAGCCTGATCGCGCCGCAGTTGCTCGGCCTGCAGGGCGCCTTTGCCCTGCTCGGTCTGGGCGAGGGCTTCCCGGCCGAACGCGCGCTCGCTGCCGGGCTGATCTACAAGGTTGTGGCGGAAGACGAGCTCGAAGCAGCGACATTGGCAGCTGCCGGTGAAATCGCGGCCAAGCCGCCCGAGGCGCTCAAGATCGCACGCGACCTGATGCGCGGCGACCGGACAAAACTCGTCGAGCGCATCAAGGAAGAGGGCGCGCATTTCCGCGCCCGGCTGAAGTCGGACGAGGCGCGTGCCGCACTCGTCGCCTTCATGACGCGCAAGAAGGGCTGACCCTTACCCGTCAGGGTCGGCGAACCGAAGCAGGGCGAACGGCTGGAGCGCGCTTCATCACCCCAGCCCCTCCGCTTCAGGAGCGACCCTCCCCACAAGGGGAAGGTGAGAATCACGGATAGAGCCGATCCTTGTCCCAGCCACCGTCTGCCGTGCGCGTGAAGACGACGCGGTCGTGCAGGCGGAAGGGGCGGTCGTGCCAGAATTCGATCTGGCTCGGCACGATGCGGAAACCCGACCAGTGCGGCGGGCGCGGGATGTCGCCGATGACGTGCCGGGCGGTGTATTCGGCGACGGCCTTTTCCAGCGCGAAACGGCTTTCGAGCGGGCGCGACTGCTTCGAGGCCCAGGCGCCGATGCGGCTGCCGCGTGGGCGCGAGGCGAAATACTCGTCCGCCTCTGCATCGGTGACGATTTCGACCGGACCGCGCACACGGACCTGGCGGCGCAGCGATTTCCAGTGGAAACACATCGCGGCTTTCATGGTGGCGAGGATTTCGCGACCCTTGGCGCTTTCGAAATTGGTGTAGAAGACGAAGCCATGTTCGTCGAATCCCTTGAGCAGCACCATACGCACGTCAGGCAGTCCGTCGGTATCGACGGTGGCCAGCGCCAATGCGGTGGGGTCGTTGGGTTCGCTGGCCGTGGCGTCCTTCAGCCAGGAGGCAAAGAGCTGGAAAGGCTCCGCAGCCTCCGTGAAGTCACCGCTTTTTAACTCTGTGTCCGTCATAGCTTTACTCGACCTGCCATTTCCGACCGGGAGAATGCCTATTGTCGCGCTTCGCGCAAGCCTTTGAGGGCCATTGCCTCCCACAATTCGGGTTCCGATCCTTCAAGGTGTTGCTGCTGCTCGGCCTGACGACGATCAGCGGGTGTGGCGCCGGCGGCTTCAGCCTCGAAAAGGCGGAGGTCGACCGCAGCCTCGTCACCAGCAAGGTTCCCGACGACGCGAACAGGACCACCGACGCGAATCGACTGTCCGACGAGACGACGATCCGCAACGCGGTTTCATCCGTCGACGTCGACGAGATGAAAGGCCAGCCGATTCCCTGGGCCAATGCCGAAACCGGTTCGCGCGGCGCGATCACGGCGCTTGTCGAAAGCAAGGAACGGGGCGTGCTGTGCCGCGAATTCGCCGTTTCGCGCGAGAGCTTCGACGGGGTCGGCCTGTTCAGGGGCGAGGTCTGCGCCGCCGGTTCGGGCACCTGGCAGATGCTGTCTTTCGCGCCCGCCTGACGGTTGCGGCGTTCAGCCTCTGGAATTTCTTCCTAGCCGAGCGCATATAGGAAGCAACAAACCCTTTTCTCTCTCGTGGATTGATGTAATGCGCGACCCCTATGAGGTGCTGGGCGTTGCCAAGAACGCCTCGGCCAAGGACATAAAGGCGGCTTTCCGCAAGCTCGCCAAGAAACACCATCCGGACCAGAATCCGGACGATCCCAAGGCCAAGGAGCGTTTTGCCGCCGCCAACCAGGCCTATGAGATTCTCGGCGACGAGAAGAAGAAGACGGCTTTCGACCACGGCGAGATCGACGCCGAGGGCAAGCCGAGCTTCCATGGCTTCGAAGGTGCTGGCGGCGGCGACCCGTTCGGCGGCTTCCGCCGCCAGCAGGCGGGACCCGGTGGGTCGCGTTTCGAGTTCCGCTCGGGCGGCCCGGGTGGCGCGTCCTTCGACGCCGGCGACATCTTCAGCCAGATCTTCGGCGATTCCTTCGGCCAGCGTGGTCATGGTGCCGGCATGGGCGGAGGCGCGGGTGCCCAGCGCGCGCAGCCGGGCGGCGACGTCAATGTCACGCTCGACGTCACCATCGAAGAGGCAGCGACCGCACCCAAGGTGACGGCGATGTTCCCCGATGGCCGCAAGATGGCGGTGAAGCTGCCGGAATTCGTCGAGGACGGCCAGACGATCAGGCTCAAGGGCCAGGGCGAGCAGGGCCTTGGCGGCGCCGGCGACGCGCTGGTCAAGATCAGGTTCCGTCGCCATCCGCGCTACCGCGTCGAGGGCAGAGATCTGCATGTCGACCTGCCGGTGAGCCTCAAGGAGGCGGTGCTCGGCACCAAGGCGGCGGTGGAAACACCGACCGGTCGGCTGGCGGTGAAGATCCCCGAATGGTCGAGTTCCGACAAGGTGCTGCGCCTCAAGGGCCGCGGCTTGCCGGAAAAGGCAGGCGGTCACGGCGACCTCTATGCCCATGTCCGCGTCATGCTGCCCGAAGGCGGCGATGCGGCACTCGAGGAATTGATGCGCAAGTCTGCCGACTGACGCAAGGCTTGCGTCATCTTTGCGGTCCATGGCCCTGGCTGCGACGAAGGTCGCATGAAAGCTTGAAGGTGCAGGTTGCCTATGCGATAGGCTCTGCAAAACAGTCAAAGCATTGGAGTGCGCTCATATGGCGGGTGGACAGGGCCTGATGGCCGGCAAGCGCGGCCTTATTCTCGGCGTCGCCAACAACAGATCGATTGCCTGGGGAATTGCCAAGGCCTGCGCCGACCAGGGCGCGGAGCTTGCCTTCACCTATCAGGGCGATGCGCTGAAGAAGCGCGTCGAGCCGCTGGCCGCCGAAATCGGCGCGTTCGTCTGCGGACATTGCGACGTCACCGACATGGCGACCATCGATGCCTGCTTCGAGACGCTGGAAAAAAAGTGGGGCAAGCTCGACTTCGTCGTCCATGCCATCGGCTTCTCCGACAAGGACGAGCTGACCGGCCGCTATGTCGACACCAGCCATGCCAACTTCCTGCGCACCATGGACATCTCGGTCTATTCCTTCACCGCTGTCGCCCAGCGCGCCGAGAAGCTGATGACCGATGGCGGCTCGATGCTGACCATGACCTATTACGGCGCCGAAAAGGTGATGCCGAACTACAATGTCATGGGCGTTGCCAAGGCAGCTCTCGAGGCGAGCGTAAAGTATCTCGCCGTCGACCTCGGCCCGAAGGCGATCCGCGTCAACGCGATTTCCGCCGGCCCGATCAAGACGCTCGCCGCCTCCGGCATCGACGACTTCCGCTACATTCTGAAGTGGAACGAGTACAACGCGCCGCTGCGCCGCACCGTTTCGATCGAGGAGGTCGGCGATTCTGCGCTCTACTTCCTGTCGAACCTGTCGCGCGGCGTCACCGGCGAAGTGCACCACGTCGATTCCGGCTACCACGTCGTCGGCATGAAGGCCGTCGATGCGCCTGACATCGCAGCCGTGAAGGACTGATCCTTCCCGAACAGCATCGCCATGATCCCGCTCCTCTATGTCGTGCGCCATGGCCAGACGCCATGGAACGCCGAGCAGCGGCTGCAAGGGCAGGCCGACATCGACATCGATGCGGTCGGGCGCGAGCAGGCCGATCGCAACGGCCGCCGGCTTGCCGAGCTGATCGCTGATCCCAAGGCCTTCGATTTCATCGCGAGCCCGATGCGGCGCACCCGCGAGACCATGGAGCGGGCGCGGACGGTGATGGGGCTCGATCCCATGGCCTACCGCACCGATCCGCGCCTCGTCGAAGTGAACTTCGGCGACTGGCAGGGTTATACCTTCGCCGAGCTCGAGGCACGCCTGCCGGGCGCCAGCACGGCGCGCAAACACGACAAGTGGAATTTCGTTCCGCCGGGCGAAGAGGCCGAGAGCTACGAGATGCTGGCCTGCCGCATCCGTCCGTGGCTCGTCGAGCTTACGCAGCCGACGGTCTGCGTCACCCATGGCGGCGTGATGCGCGCGATCTTCCGGCTAGTCGAAGCCCTGCCCAAAAACAAAGCCGCGGCCCTGGAGATCCCCCAAGACCGCGTGCTGAGAGTGCAGGATGGCCGCCTCGACTGGCTGTAAAGCCCGAGGCCCGATTTCTGTTACTGCGGCAGTTCCATGTCGGTGATCAGGTTCTCGCCCTCGACCACGTCATAAGCGAGCAGGATGTCCATGCCCGGCTTGATGTTCTCGACGTCGAACTCGCCCGGCAGCTTGTAGGACTTGCCGTTGGAAAGCGTGATGGTGGACTTTTCCTTGTCGACCGACTTGACCTGACCTTCGGCTTCGGCAGCGAGCGCAGCGCCAGACATCATCAGCACGGCGGCAACGGCGCCAATAAGGGTACGCATTGTCGTCCTCTTTTTTCTGCGCCCCGCAAGGCGAGGCAAAATGTTAACGAGCGGTTGGAAGGAAGCAGAAACCAACCGAATGTGTCAAAACTAAAACTGCTGCGATCACGGTTTGACCACTGTTAATGCAGCCAATTGACCGCTTCGGGCCCATGCCGATGCACAAAAGATGCCTGCCATCGGAGGGTTTGAGGCCGAAAAGCAATTTTACTTTTCAGGGGCATGCGTTAGAACGCGGCCATATCCGGAAAGGCCCGCTTGCATGTCGCACAACACCTTCGGCCATCTGTTTCGCGTCACCACCTGGGGTGAGAGCCATGGGCCGGCGCTTGGCTGTGTCGTCGACGGCTGCCCGCCCGGCATCCGCTTCACGCTGAAGGACATCCAGGACGAGCTCGACAAGCGCAAGCCCGGCCAGTCGCGCTTCGTCACCCAGCGCCGCGAGCCCGACGAGGTCAAGGTGCTGTCGGGCGTCGTCACGGACGAGGACGGCGAGACCCTGATCTCGACCGGCACGCCGATCTCGATGCTGATCGAGAATGTCGACCAGCGCTCCAAGGATTATGGCGAGATCGCGCGGCAGTATCGACCCGGCCATGCCGACTACGCCTATGACGTCAAATATGGCCTGCGCGATCATCGCGGCGGTGGCCGTTCCTCGGCGCGCGAGACGGCGGCGCGCGTCGCTGCCGGCGCGATCGCCCGCAAGATCGTGCCCGGGCTGGTGGTGCGCGGCGCGCTGGTGTCGATGGGCACCAGGTCGATCGACCGGGCCAACTGGAACTGGGATTTCATCGGCAGCGCCGAAAACCCGTTCTTTACGCCGGACCCCGCCTCGGTCCAGGTCTTCGCCGACTATCTCGACGGCATCCGCAAGGCCGGATCGTCGGTCGGTGCGGTGATCGAGATCGTCGCAGAGGGTGTGCCGGCCGGCCTTGGCGCGCCGATCTATGCCAAGCTCGACCAGGACATCGCCTCCAACCTGATGTCGATCAACGCCGTCAAGGGCGTCGAGATCGGCAACGGCTTCGAGGCCGCGCGCATAACAGGCGAAGAGAATGCCGACGAGATGCGCATGGGCAATGACGGCACACCGCTGTTCCTGTCCAACAATGCCGGCGGCATACTGGGCGGCATTTCGACCGGACAGGACGTGATCGCGCGTTTCGCCGTCAAGCCGACATCCTCGATTCTGACGCCGCGCAAATCGATCGACAAGGACGGCAAGGACGTCGACGTCATGACCAAGGGCCGCCACGACCCGTGCGTCGGCATCCGCGCCGTGCCGATCGGCGAGGCCATGGTCGCCTGCGCCATCGCCGACCATTATCTGCGCCACCGCGGCCAGACCGGCAGAATCTAGGGGCAGGGGGAAACGGGGCAGCTGGGCAATTCTCCCAAGCTGCAAAAAACCCTACTGCCTTGCCGCCCGAATGACCTAATCTGCTCCACACCAACCACACGCACCGAGTGACCACGCCATGCCATACGACCAGAAGAAAGTTGTCGAAGCGCTGCGCGCCTTCGAGCGCGGCGAGATCGTGGTCGTCATGGACGATGACGGGCGCGAGAACGAAGGCGACCTGATCGTTGCCGCCGTCCACTGCACGGCGGAAAAGATGGCCTTCATCGTGCGCCACACCTCCGGCATCGTCTGCACGCCGATGCTCAAGGAAGACGCCCGGCGCCTCAACCTTGCGCCGATGGTGGCCGACAACGATTCTGCCCACACCACCGCCTTCACCGTCAGCGTCGACTTCAAGCATGGCACCACGACGGGCATTTCGGCCGACGACCGCACGCTGACCGTGCGCAACCTGGCCAATCCCAACGCCGGCGGCGGCGACTTCGTCCGCCCGGGGCACATCTTCCCGCTGATCGCGCGCGAAGGCGGTGTGCTGATGCGTTCGGGCCATACCGAAGCCGCGGTCGACCTGTGCAAGCTTGCCGGTCTGCCGCCGGTCGGCGTGATTTCGGAACTGGTCAATGACGACGGCACGGTCATGCGCGGCCCGCAGGTCGCGTCCTTTGCCGAAAAGAACGGGCTGCAGCAGGTGTCCGTCGCCGACCTGATCGCCTATCGCCAGCGCCAGGAGACGCTGATCGAACGGGTCAACGCCTTCGAAATTGACACTCCGGCCGGCAAGGCCAAGGCCATCACCTACACGTTGCCGTGGGATTCGATGCATCATCTCGCCATCGTCTTCGGCGACATCCGCGACGGCGAAGAAGTGCCGGTGCGCCTGCACACCGAGGACGTCGTCACCGACGTGTTCGGTACCAGCAACAAGCTTGCCGACATCATGAAGACCTTCGGCGAGTGCAAGCGCGGTGTCATCGTCTATCTGCGCGAGGGCTCGGTCGGCGTCTCCAATCTCGGCCGCAACCGCCCGTCGGCGGAGCGCGAGGACCACGAAGAGGCGCGCCGGCGCGAGGATGAATGGCGCCAGATCGGCCTCGGCGCGCAGATCCTCAAGGATCTCGGCATCTCGTCGATCAACCTGGTCGCCTCGCGCGAACGCCACTATGTCGGCCTCGAAGGTTTCGGCATCCGCATCGCCAAGACCGAAATCCGCTGATTTCGGCACGCCTGCGGGGTAAAATGCCCCTAGCCGGGCGCGGATTGGCTCATCCCTCATGGTGATTGACATCCGCCTGATGCGGCGCATCCTCCTGTCCACCTCTTAGGGGAGAGTCGGGTATGTGGGATTTCAGCATCGGCCAGAGCCTGGCGATCATGGCACGCACCTGGCCGTTCATCGTGCTGCGCATGGTCGTCTATTTCGGCATCACGCTCGCCTATATCGTGGCAATGGGAGCGGGCGCCGGCGTCGGCTACGGCGTCGGCCACATCGCAACCGACCCTGAAGGGCCGGTTTCATTCGCCGTCTGGGGTGGCATCGCCGGCTTCGGCGTGGTGTCGGTCGCGGTCTACTGGATCCGCGAATACATCCTCTACATCGTCAAGGCCGGGCATATCGCCGTGATGGTCCATCTGATCGACGGGCGCGAGATTCCCGGCGGCCAGAACCAGATTTCCTATGCCCGCGAGGTCGTCACCGAACGCTTCACCGAAGCCAGCGTGCTGTTTGTGCTCGACCAGCTGGTGAAGGGCGTGATCCGCACCATCACCGGGCTGATCGGCGGCATCGCCGCTTTCCTGCCGATCCCCGGCCTCGACGGGCTCGTGCGGTTTCTCAACACCATCGTCCGCATGTCGCTGACCTATGTCGACGAGATCATCCTCGGCTACAACATCCGCATCGGCAGCAACTCGCCCTGGCAGAGCGCGCGGCAGGGCGTGGTGCTCTATGCCCAGAACGGCTCGACCATGATCAAGAACGCGGTCTGGCTGTCGCTCGTCGTCTGGGTCGTGTCGCTGTTCATCTTCCTGTTCATGCTGGCACCCGCAGGCGCCATTCTCTACTTCATGCCGGGCGAAATGGGCGGCTGGGCATTCGTGCTGGCGATCGTCTTTGCCTGGGCGTTCAAATCGGCGCTGATCGAACCCTTTGCCGTGGCATCGCTGATGCAGGTCTATTTCAAGGTCATCGAAGGCCAGGTGCCCAATCCGGAATGGGACCGGAAGCTGGAAGAGGCGTCGTCGAAGTTCCGCGAGCTCAAGGAAAAGGCTTTTGGCTCAGGCGAAGCGTCGCGCTGGGACGGGTCGGCAAAGAACGTCTGAAGGCAAAAGGCACGGTCCGCTGGTGCGTGCCGTGCCGTGAACCGTCTATTCGGCCGGAGCCGGGACGAGGCGCGACGTCGAACGCCGGAAGCTGGCTTGGCCGACAAGGGTGACGGCAAGGGCGATGAAGCCGGCGAGCATCGAGACGAAGAAGCCGCTGGTCGGGCCGAGATTGTCGATGAACCAGCCCGATGCCGAGGACCCTGCGGCCATGCCGATGCCGATGCCGGTGATTGCCCAGGTCATGCCTTCGGTGAGCTTGGACGACGGAACGATCTTTTCCACCAGCGCCATCGAGATGATGATGGTCGGCGAGACGGCGACGCCGGCGACGAACAGCACCACGGCCAGTGTCGGGATGCTGGCGACCATCATCAGCGGCAAGGTGGTGAGGGCGGCCAGTGCGATCGCCAGCAGCAACTGGCGCGGCAAGGCAAGCTTGAGCTTCAGCGCGCCGAAGGCGAGGCCGGCGACAAGCGAGCCGGCGGCATAGGCCGACAGCGCAAAACCGGCGGAGGCCTTGTCGCCCTGGGCTTCGGCAAAGGCGACGGCGGTCACTTCGGCGGTGCCGAAAATGGCGCCGATGGCGATCAGCGTCAGCACCAGGATCTGCAGCGAGCCGAGCCGGATGACCGACTTGCCGCCTGATTTATCCTGGGCGTGGACCGGCGGTTCCGTCGACGTCTGGGCCGCAAAGAGGAAATTGCCCAGCGCAAGCAGCGTCGTGGCGACAAGCGGACCGGCTTCCGGAAACAGGCCGACGCTGAGGCCGATGGCAACGATCGGGCCAGTCATGAAGATGACCTCGTCGACGACCGACTCGAAGGCAAAGGCGGTGTGCAGCTTCTGCGAGCCACGGTAGATATGTGTCCAGCGCGCGCGCACGAAAGCGCTCATGCTCGGCATGGTGCCGGCAAGCACGGCAAACAGGAACAGCGTCCAGCTCGGCGCGCGATAGTGGGTCGCGAGCATCAGGCTTGAGAGCGCCGCGACGGCGACGATGGTGCCGGGGATCAGGATGCGGCGCTGGCCGTAGCGATCGACGAGGCGCGACACCTGCGGTGCGATCAGCGCGTTGGAAAATGCAAATGTCGCGGCCACCGCACCGGCGAGCCAATATTCGCCATGGGTTTCCGAGAGCATCGTGACGATGCCGAGCGTGATCATCGACAGCGGCAGCCGGGCGATGAAGCCTGTGGCGGAGAACGCCTTGGCGCCGGGCGCTTTGAAGATTTCGTTGTAGGGATTGCGCATTTGGATCACCGGGAGGGCAGATATCTGAAATTTCATATACAGTCGAGCCGCCTGAAGAGGCGGCTCGTTGGCACAGATGGGAGAGGCTTGACTGGGGCTGTGCTGCCTCATTCGGCTGCTTGTGGTACGGCTTGCGGCAATTCGACTTCGCCCGCGCCGGCGAGTGCTTTCTGACCGAGAAGGACGACGAGTAGGGAGATCGTGCCCGCGGCCACCGACACCCAGAAGCCGTTCTGGGCGCCGAAATTGTCGACCACCCAGCCCGCCACGAAGGCACCCAGCGCCATGCCGATGCCGATGCCGGTCATCACCCAGGTGATGCCTTCGGTCAGCATGGCTTCCGGCACCCGCCGCTCGATCAGGCCGAAGGCCATGATGAAGGTGGGCGAGATGGCGACACCGCTGACGAAGATGGCAAGCGCCAGCAGCGGCACGGTGTCGGCGACAAGCAATGGCAGCGTGGTCAGCGCCACGACCGCGATCGACATGGCAAGGAGGCGCTGCTTCGGGGCCTTGAGATTGAGCGCGCCGACGATCAGGCCGACAATGAGCGAACCGGCGGCATAGACGCCGATGACGAGGCTTGCTGCGGTGGGCTGGCCGAGTTCCTTGGTGATCGCCACGGCGCTGACCTCGGCGGTGGCGAAGATCGCACCGACGAAGATGAGTGCCAGGGTGATGATCTGGACCGGGCGCAGCGCGATGGCCGAACCGACACTTGCAAGTTCAGGCGCTTTGACCCTGGGCTCGCTCGACCGCTGCATCAGGAAAGCTGCCATGCCGACGGCGAGGAACAGCGTGCTGACCAGCATGCCGGCTTCCGGGAACAAGGCGACGCTCAGGCCAACCGAAAGCGAGGCACCGGCGATGTAGACCATTTCGTCGGCGACGGATTCAAAGGCGAAGGCGGTATTGAGTTCGGGGCGGTCGCGGAAGATCTCGGTCCAGCGGGCCCGCACCATGGCCGACATGCTCGGCATGGCGGCGGCGATGAAGGCCGAGACGAACAGGGTCCAGACCGGCCAGTCATAGCGGGTGGCAATGAGCAGGACGGCAAAGGCGAGGATGGAGATGATGGTGGTGGGCAGAGCCACCGATGTCTGGCCGAGCCTGTCGATCCGGCGCGAAATCTGTGGTGCGGCGAAAGCATTGGTCAGCGCGAAGGTGGCCGAGACCGCACCGGCCAGCCAGTATTCGCCGCGTGTCTGCGACAGCATTGCGACGATGCCGATAGGGGCCATGGCGATCGGCAGACGGGCGATGAATGCCGCCGCCGCGAAGCCTTTGGTCCCGGGAACTCTGAATATCTCAGCGTAAGGATTGTGCATCGGAGCACTCCTGGAATTTCGAGGGTGCGCCACTTACATACGTGGCGTATGTCAATGAGATAATTGCATACGCGACGTATGTCAATTACCATGGATGTCATGTCGAGAAAAATATACGCGACGTATGTGGATGGCGGCGCGACAAGGAAGAGGCGATGAAGGCGGCACACAAACCCCGAAGCGAAATGATTGCCGAAACGCGCGCCAAGCTGATCGCAGCCGCGCGCCGGGCTTTTGCGACGACGGGCTATGCGAACGCGTCGATGGACGATTTCACTGCCGAGGCCGGGCTGACGCGCGGCGCGCTGTATCACCACTTCGGCGACAAGAAAGGGTTGTTCGAGGCCGTGCTCGCCCAGATCGACCAGGAAATGTGCGTGCGCCTCAATGAGATCTCGGCCAGGGCCAAGACGCGCTGGCAAGGCTTCCTCGACGAAAACATCGCTTATGTCGAAATGGCGCTCGAGCCGGAAATCCAGCGCATCGTCCTGCGCGACGGGCCGGCGGTGCTCGGCGATCCGGCGCAATGGCCCAACGCCAATGCCTGTATTTCGGCGATCACCGCGAACCTCGTCGCGCTCAAGGCGGAGGGCCTTGTTCGCGACATCGATGCGGAAGCGATGGCGCGGCTGATCAGCGGCGCCTCGCTTTATGCCGCCCAATGGATCGCCAATTCGGAAGACCCCGACGCGACGTCGATCAAGGCGGTGAAGGCGTTTCGCGCCCTGATGGAAGGGCTGCTCGTGGCCGGCAGGCCGGCGAACTGATCTTTCAGGCTGTGGCCGGACATGCCGGGGCGCGGCAAAACCCGGCAACTTCTTTCCGACCGGGTCATCGCGCTCGTCGGCCGGCCGTTTTCCCCAGGGCTTTGACAGCTATGCGTGGTCTGTCCGGCCATTGCTGATAAGGTGCGGCGATGACCACGCGGCTCTACACGCACCCGATCTACCTCGAACACCTGACGACGCCGGGGCATCCCGAGCGGCCCGACAGGCTGCGCGCCATCGAGCGCGCGCTCGACGACGAGGCGTTCGAGATGCTCGATCGTGTCGAGGCGCCGACGGGCGACGAGCGCACGATTGCCTACGCCCACCCCGAGAATTTTGTCGAAAGCGTCCGCCGGCAGGTGCCGGTGGAGGGATTTGCCAGAATCGATGGCGACACCACGCTCAGCCCGAAAAGCTGGCAGGCGGCACTGACTGCCATCGGCGCGGCCAATGCCGCTGTCGACGACGTCTTTTCCGGCAGGGCAGCCAACGTCTTCGTCGCCTCGAGGCCGCCCGGCCACCATGCCGAGAAGGCGACCGCGATGGGCTTTTGCCTGTTCAACAATGCGGCGATTGCGGCGCGCCATGCCCAGCGCGACCATGGTGCGGAGCGCGTGGCGATCGTCGATTGGGACGTCCATCACGGCAACGGCACCCAGGACATCTTCTGGGACGACCCGAGCGTGCTCTATTGCTCGACGCACCAGATGCCGCTGTTTCCCGGCACTGGCGCAAAAGGCGAGACGGGTGTCGGCAACATCGTCAACGCGCCGCTCGCCCCAGACACCGGCAGCGACCATTTCCGCGAGGCGTTCCGCTCGCGCGTGCTGCCGGCGCTCGACAGATTCGCGCCCGACCTGATCATCATCTCGGCCGGCTTCGACGCGCACCATCGCGACCCGCTGGCCGAGATCAACCTCACCGAAGCCGATTTCGACTGGGCGACCGGGCAATTGATGGACAGTGCCGCGCGCCATTCATCGAACCGTCTGGTCAGCCTGCTCGAGGGCGGCTACGACCTGCATGGGCTGGCCTTCTCAGTGGCCGCCCACGTTTCGCGCCTCATGAAAGGATGATCCATGGCCGTCGAGCCCAATGACGAAATCAAGGCGATGAGCTTCGAGCAGGCGCTCGCGGCATTGGAAAAGATCGTCGACGACCTCGAACGCGGCGACGTGCCGCTCGACCAGTCGATCAAGATCTACGAGCGCGGCGAGGCGCTGAAGGCGCATTGCGACCGCCTGCTGAAGGCCGCCGAGGACAAGGTCGAGAAGATCCGCCTGTCGCGCGATGGCAAGCCGGTCGGCACGGAGCCGCTCGACGGCGAGTAAAGCCGTCCAGTTCAGTCCGCGGCGGCATCGCCGTCGCGGACGTCGAAATCGCCGGGCCGGGCCGCGTAGAAGCGATCCGGCGGTGTCCAGCGGTCCGGCAGCTGGCTTTCGCCCCAGCGGGCCAGTTCCTGCACCACGGGAATGAGTGCAGCCCCTCTGGCAGTCAATGCATAGGCGCCCCGGATGGAGCCCTGGCGCGGTAAGGATTGCCTGATGAGACCGGCATCTTCCAGCCGGCGCAGCCTTTCGGCCAGGATGTTGGTCGAGATTTTCTCCGGCGTGGACAACAGGTCCGAATAGCTGGTCGCCCCCATCACCATCGCCCTGACGATCACCAGCGACCACTTGTCGCCGATGATGTCGAGCGCTGACGCGATGGGGCAGCCGGAGCGAAACTGGGTCATGGCGGCACTTTGGATTTTTAACTTGCAAAATGCAAGTAAGAAGTGATTAGCTGCGGTAATGCTCGTCGGGGAGGACCTGTCATGTTGCCGATAACGTCGATGACTTCAGCACTCGCCGCCGTGGCTCTTGTCGTTCTCAGCATCCGGGTCAGCCTGCGCCGCAAGACAGTCGGCGTTAAGCTCGGCCACAGCGAGGATGTCGTCCTGATGCGGCGCATCCGCGCCCAGGGCAATTTCATCGAATATGTGCCGCTCGCCCTGATCCTGCTCGCCCTTGCCGAATACCGCCAGGCGCCGGCGGCGATGCTGTGGACGATCGCCGGACTGCTGATCATCGGCCGTAGCCTCCACCTTGCAGGCATATTGACCGCGCGGACGCCGTTGAGCGCGCCCGGCATGGTTGGCACCTATGGCGCGCTGCTCGTCGGCGCCGCGGCGCTCATCCTGGGATGACGCCCCTCGTTCGGAGGATGCCCCTTCGCTGACGGCGGTCGCGGCCGACCGAACGGCTTGACCTCGCGGCACGTTGCGCCCAGTTATGGACAACCCATACCGTTGGTGAAAACCCGGGAGCAGGCGATGTGCCGCAACATCAAGACATTGTTCAATTTCGACCCGCCGGCGACGCATGACGAGATCCGTGACGCAGCCTTGCAGTTCGTGCGCAAGCTGAGCGGAACGACCAAACCTTCGAAGAAGAACGAAGAGGCCTTCAACCGCGCCGTCGACACCATCGCCGAGGCAGCGCACGAGATGCTGCATGCGATGGAAACGCACCAGCATCCGCGCAACCGCGACGAAGAGGCCGCCAAGGCCAAGGCCCGTTCGGCGCTGCGATTTGCCTGAGTTTCAGCTCTTGTGACCGCCGTGCTGCAATAACTCTAGGAGGCGACCATGAGCTTCTTTCCTGCCGAAGACCCGACGCCGGGCGATGCCTTTTCCTGCGACCAGCTCGAACTGATGGTCATTCCCAACGCCAAGGACATCGACGGCTTCCAGGTGCGCCGGGCATTGCCGACGGCAAAGCGTCGCCTGGTCGGGCCGTTCATCTTCTTCGACCGCATGGGCCCGGCAATCCTCAGGGCAGGGCATGCGCTGGATGTGCGTCCACACCCCCATATCGGGCTTGCGACCGTCACCTATCTGTTCGACGGCAAGATCCGCCACCGGGATTCGCTCGGCACCGAGATGGTCATTGCGCCCGGCGACGTGAACCTGATGACGGCGGGCCGCGGCATCGTCCATTCCGAGCGCACGCCCGAAGAGCTGCGCGGCGCGCCGATGTCGGTGTCCGGGCTGCAGACGTGGCTGGCGCTGCCCGACGGCAAGGAAGAGGTCGCGCCGTTGTTCGAGAACACGGCTGCGGCCGAGCTGCCGACCTTCGAGGCCGACGGGGTCAGCGGGCGGCTGGTGATCGGCGCGTTCAAGGGCCTGACGTCGCCGGTGCGCCAGGCCTCCGACACGCTTTATGCCGACATCAGGCTGGCGCCCGGTGCCAGGATCAAGATTCCGGCCGACGCCGAGGAGCGTGCCATCTACACGCTGGGCGGCGAGATCGACATCCTTGGCGATCGTTTCCCGATCGAGCGGCTTTTGGTGTTCAGGCCCGGCGACGAGATCGTCGTGGGTTCGGAGACGGGTGCGCATTTCATGCTGTTCGGTGGCGCCTCGCTCGGCTCCAAGCGCTACATCTGGTGGAATTTCGTCTCGTCGTCGAAGGAGCGCATCGAAGAGGCGAAGAACGAATGGAAGACCGGCCGCTTCGATATCGTTCCCGGTGACGAAGAAGAGTTTATTCCGTTGCCCGAGAGCTGACGGGCAGGCGTGAGGCCGGCCCGCGTCACCGCCACGCATTTACTTTCCAAGCATGCGGTCGTATCTGCCGGGTGGTTAACCGAGTTAGTGCGGATTGATGAACGCGAAACCTGAAACGCCCCTGCTGGACAAGGTCCGCGTGCCCTCCGACCTGCGCACGCTCGACGAGGCCCAGCTGCCGCAGCTGGCAAGCGAACTGCGCGCCGAGCTTATCGACGTGGTGTCGCAGACCGGCGGGCATCTCGGCGCCGGCCTTGGCGTCGTCGAACTGACGGTGGCGCTGCATTATGTCTTCGATACGCCCGACGACCGCATCATCTGGGATGTCGGTCACCAGGCCTACCCGCACAAGATCCTGACCGGGCGCCGCGACCGCATGCGCACACTGCGCCAGGAAGGCGGGCTCTCCGGTTTCACCAAGCGCTCGGAAAGCGAGTACGACCCGTTTGGCGCCGCGCACTCCTCGACCTCCATTTCCGCCGGCCTCGGCATGGCGGTGGCACGCGACCTCGACGGCGGCAAGAACAATGTCATCGCCGTCATCGGAGACGGCGCCATGTCTGCCGGCATGGCCTATGAGGCGATGAACAATGCCGGTGCGCTCGATGCCCGCCTGATCGTCATCCTCAATGACAACGACATGTCGATCGCTCCGCCGGCCGGTGCGATGAGCGCCTATCTGGCGCGCCTTGCCTCGGGCCGCACCTATGCCGGCGTGCGCGAGCTCGGCAAGAAGCTGACCTCCTATCTCGGCCGTCGCGTCGACCGCGCCATCACCCGCGCCGTCGAGCATGCGCGCGGTTTCGTCACCGGCGGCACTTTGTTCGAGGAGATGGGCTTCTTCCATATCGGCCCGATCGACGGCCACAATCTCGAGCATCTCGTGCCGGTGCTGAAGAACGTGCGCGACAACGGCACCGGCCCGGTGCTGATCCATGTCGTGACCCAGAAGGGCAAGGGTTATGCCCCGGCCGAAGCGGCTGCCGACAAATATCACGGCGTCAACAAGTTCGACGTCATCACCGGCGCCCAGGCCAAGGCGCCTGCCAACGCACCTGCCTACACCAAGGTGTTTGCGGAAAGCCTGATGCAAGAAGCGCGCGACGACGACAAGATCGTTGCCGTCACCGCCGCCATGCCGTCGGGCACCGGCCTCGATCTGTTCGGCGAAGCGTTTCCGTCGCGCAGCTTCGACGTCGGCATTGCAGAGCAGCATGCGGTGACCTTTGCCGCGGGCCTCGCGACCGAAGGCTACAAGCCGTTCGTCGCGATCTACTCGACCTTCCTGCAGCGCGCCTATGACCAGGTCGTGCACGACGTCGCCATCCAGAACCTGCCGGTGCGTTTTCCCATCGACCGCGCCGGCTTCGTCGGCGCGGACGGCGCAACTCATTGCGGCGCCTTCGACACTGCCTATCTTGCCTCGCTGCCCGGTTTCGTCGTCATGGCGGCGGCCGACGAGGCGGAACTGCGCCATATGGTGCGCACCGCCGTCGAATATGACGACGGTCCGATCTCCTTCCGCTATCCCCGCGGCAACGGCGTCGGTGTCGACATGCCCGAGCGTGGCCAGGCGCTGGAGATCGGCAAGGGCCGGATCGTGCGAGAGGGCACCAAGGTGGCGCTGCTGTCCTTCGGCACACGCCTCAAGGACTGCCTGCTCGCCGCCGAGGAACTGGGTGCCGCCGGCCTGTCGACGACGGTTGCCGACGCCCGTTTCGCCAAGCCGCTGGACGAGGACCTGATCCGTCGCCTGGCGCGCTCGCACGAAGTGCTCGTCATGGTCGAGGAAGGTTCTGTCGGCGGTTTCACCAGCCAGGTACTCGACTTCCTCGCCCGCAACGGCCTGCTCGACAACGGCCTCAAGGTGCGGCCACTGACCATGCCGGACAGCTTCGTCGACCATGCCAACCCCGACAAGATGCATGCCGACGCCGGGCTCGATTCCGCCGGCATCGTGCGCGCCGTCTTCGCAGCCCTTGGCAAGTCGGCCCAGGCCGTCCGCGCCTGACATTATCGCGCGGGCGCTTGCCTTGCAGGCGCGCATTCGCCATTGAAAGCCATGGACAACTCTGGGCAAGCCCGCGCATCGGCCAGAAGATCGAAGTCGATCTTCGGTAAGCACGATGCGCAAACAAAAGAAGCTGTAGCGCTACGCGTCCAATCGGACGCGCAGCGCTCCGGGACCAGCCTGAGGCTCGACGAATTGCTCGTCAGCCGCGGTTTCTTCGCCAGCCGTTCGCGGGCCCGCGACGCGGTGGCGCGCGGGGCCGTGTCCGTCGCCGGCCAACCGGCGAAGAAGCCCGGACAGATGGTGCCGGCGAGCGCCGAAATCGCCGTCGACGACCCGGCGCAGGCCTATGTCTCGCGCGCCGCACTCAAGCTGATCGCCGGGCTCGACCATTTCGGCTTCGATCCGGCTGGAGCCACGGCGCTGGACATCGGCGCGTCGACCGGCGGCTTCACCCAGGTCCTGCTCGAGCGCGGCGCGGCACATGTCGTGGCGATCGATGTCGGCCATGGCCAGATGGACGAGAGGCTGAAGTCGGATCCGCGCGTGACCTGCTTGGAAGGGCTCAATGCACGCAACCTGACGTCTGAGGATCTTGGCGGCCGGACGCCCGACTTCGTGGTCTCGGATGTCAGTTTCATCTCGCTCAGGCTGGCATTGCCTAATGCACTCCAACTGGCTGCCTCAGGTGCCAGGGCAGTGTTGCTGGTCAAGCCGCAGTTCGAGGCCGGGCGCGAGGCGATCGGCAAGGGCGGCCTGCTCAGGAATGTCGAGGACGGCCCGCGCATGGCTGAAGAGCTGCGCTCCTGGCTCGACGCCGTTCCAGGCTGGCGTGCGCTCGGCATCTACCCGTCGCCGCTCGAAGGCGGCGACGGAAATCGTGAATACCTGCTCGGTGGAGTGAAAGAGTAATGACGACACGTTTCGAAATTGCGCGGCTGGGCGCGCATGGCGACGGCGTCGTCGATGCCAATGGCGGACATATCTTCATCCCGTTCGCGCTGCCGGGCGAAGTGGTGACAGCGGCGCGCGAGAAGGATCGCGCCCAGCTGATCTCGGTTCTCGAGCCGTCGCCGCAACGTATCGATCCGGCCTGCCGGCATTTCACCGAATGTGGCGGCTGCGCGATCCAGCATCTCGACGACCAGGCCTATCGCGAGTGGAAGCGTGGGCTGGTCGTCCATGCGCTGAAGGGCAGGGGCATCGACGTTGCGGTCGGCGAACTGGTGGCTTGCCCGCCGCACAGCCGCAGGCGTGCGGCGTTTACGGCCCGGAACACCGAGACCGGGCTCCATCTCGGCTACAACAAGGCGTTTTCCCATACCCTGGTCGACATCGAGGAGTGCCCTGTCCTGGTGCCGGCCATCGTAGAAGCGGCAGGCACCTTGCGGCACCTTGCCGGCATCATCGCCAATACCTCGAAGCCGTTCCGCTTCCTTGTCACGGCCACCGAGTCGGGCTTCGACGTGGCCGCCAGCGATTGCGGCAAACCGACCGAAGCGATCCGCCGTGCCGCGACCGATTTCGCCATCAAATCGAAGATCGCCCGCCTGTCCATCGACGGCGAGATCATCGTCGAGCCGGTCAAGCCGATGCTGACCTTTGGCGCGGCGACGGTCAGCCCGCCGCCGGGCGCTTTCGTCCAGGCCGTGGCCGAGGCGGAGGGCGCGATGGTGTCGCTCGTCACCGGCCATATGCGCAAGGCCAAGAAGGTCGCCGACCTGTTTTCGGGCTGCGGCACCTTCGCGCTCAGGCTTGCCGCGGGGGCGGAGGTTCATGCGGTTGAAGGTGAGGCGCCGGCGCTGGCCGCACTCGACCGCGGCTTCCGCTTTGCCAGCGGCCTGAAGCGCGTCACCGTCGAGCGCCGTGACCTCGACCGCCGCCCGCTGACCTTCAAGGAACTGAACGTCTTTGACGGCATCGTCTTCGACCCGCCGCGCGCCGGCGCCGAGGACCAGTCCAAGCAGATCGCCCGCTCCGATGTTCCTTACGTCGCAGCCGTATCGTGCAATCCGGCGACGCTGGCGCGAGATCTCAGGATCCTCATCGACGGCGGCTATGCGCTGAAGAGCGTTGTGCCGATTGACCAGTTCCTATGGTCGCACCATGTCGAGGCGGTGGCTTTGCTGGAGAAGCCGAAGAAGCGGCGGTAGGCGGACGCGTCAGGTCCATCCGTGGATGGGCGGACCGGTGCCTAGGCCAGTATATGCTCGACGAATTCGGGTACGATTTCGGTGGCGCGGCCATTTATGGCCTGTTCGAAGAGGTCGTAGCCTTCCGACGGTTCGAGGTTGAGTTCGACCGTACGGGCGCCTGCATGGCGCGCCTGCTCGACGAAGCCGGCAGCGGGATAGACGTTGCCGCTGGTGCCGATGGAGACGAAGAGGTCGCAACTTGCCAGCGCCTCGTCGATCTCGTCCATCAGATAAGGCATCTCGCCGAACCAGACCACATCAGGCCGTAACTGGCCGACCTCCTGGCATGACGGGCAGCGTGACGTGCGCAGTATGTCGCCGTGCCACGGGTTCCTTGTGCCGCAATGGGCGCACAAGGCCTTGGTCAGTTCGCCATGCATGTGGATCAGCCGCTGCGACCCGGCCCGCTCATGCAGGTCGTCGATGTTCTGGGTGACGAGCAGGAACTTGCCCCGGAACTGCCGTTCGAGCCGCGACAATGCCACATGTGCGGCATTCGGCGCGACATCGGCAAGACCCGCGCGGCGCTGGTTGTAGAAGTCGTCAACCAGCTCCGGATTGCGGGCAAAACCTTCCGGCGTCGCCACGTCGCGGTAGTCGATCTTCGACCAGATGCCGTCCTTGTCGCGAAAGGTGTCGACACCTGATTCGGCAGAGATTCCGGCGCCGGTGAGCACGACGATCGAGGTGGGGCGTTGCATCGGCATTCGTCCTGTCGGCGCTCGGCCTAGACCCGTGTGCCGCCGACAGTCATCTGGTTCATCCTGAGATGCGGCTGGCCGACGCCGACGGGCACGCCCTGGCCGGCTTTGCCGCACATGCCGATGCCGTTGTCGAGCTTCATGTCGTTGCCGACCATGGTGACGCGATGCATCGCATCGGGTCCATTGCCGATCAGCATCGCGCCCTTGATCGGCTGGGTCACCTTGCCGTCCTCGATCATGTAGGCCTCGGTGCAGCCGAACACGAACTTGCCCGAGGTGATGTCGACCTGGCCGCCGCCGAAGGACACGGCATAGATGCCGTTCTTGACCGAGGCGATGATCTCTTCCGGCGTTTTGTCGCCCGAGGTCATATAGGTGTTGGTCATGCGCGGCATCGGCTGGTGCGCGTAGGATTCGCGGCGGCCGTTGCCGGTCGCCTTCATGCCCATCAGCCGGGCGTTCTGGCGGTCCTGCATGTAGCCGACAAGCTTGCCGTCCTCGATCAGCACGTTGCGGCCGCTGGGCGTGCCTTCGTCGTCGACGGTGATCGAGCCGCGGCGTTCGGCGATGGTGCCGTCGTCGACGACGGTGACGCCCTTGGCGGCGACCTGCTGGCCGAGAAGACCGGCGAAGGCCGAAGTCTTCTTGCGGTTGAAGTCGCCTTCGAGTCCGTGGCCGACCGCTTCATGCAGCATCACGCCCGGCCAGCCGGACGACAGCACGATGTCGAAAGTGCCGGCAGGAGCGGGGATGGCTTCGAGATTGACCAGCGCCTGGCGCAAGGCCTCGGTCGCGGCACCCTTCCAGCTTTCGTCGGTCAGGAATTCGTCGAAATTCTTGCGGCCGCCCGCACCATAGGAGCCGCTTTCCTGGCGGTCGCCGTCGCCGACGATGACGGACACGTTCATCCGCACCAGCGGGCGGATGTCGCGCACCACCTGGCCGTCGCCGCGCAGGATCTCGACATGCTGCCACGACGAGGCGAGCGAGGCGGTCACCTGGCGGACGCGCGGATCCTTGTCGCGCAGCCAGGCGTCGATTTCCTGGAGCAGCTTGGCCTTGGCCTCGAAGGACGGCGACGAGATCGGGTTCTCTTCGCCATAGAGATGCGTGTTGGTGCGGGCAGGGGCGGCTGCCAGCGTGCCGGAATAGCCGCCCTTGACCGCCGACACGGCATCGGAGGCGCGCAAAAGGGCCTGTTCCGACAGGTCGCTCGAATGGGCATAGCCGGTCGCTTCGCCTGATACGGCGCGCAGACCGAAACCCTGGTCGGTGTTGAAGCTCGCCGTCTTCAGCCGGCCATTGTCGAACATCAGCGCTTCGCCTTCGCGATATTCGACGAACAGCTCGCCGTCGTCGGCGCCCTCGATCGTCTCGGCGACGATCTTGCGCAAGCGGTCTTCCGAAATGTCGAACTGGCTGAGCAGGCTGGTCATGGCGCGTCGCCTCATATTCCAAGGTGAGTGTATTCACCCCGATGTAGGCGACACGGAGGCTCCGGACAATGTCTCCGGCGTCAAACGCTTATGGCAGCGCGGCGAAGCCTTCGCCGAAGCCGTTGAGGTCGACGGGGATGCCGATGCCTTCTTCGGGCGTCTGGAAGACGATGAAGGTCGCCGACTTGCCTGTCTTCAGCGTGTCGAGCAGGGTCTTGTCGAGGATCACCTCGGCATAGCAGCCATCCTGGAAGCAGCGCACGAAATAGGCGCGGCCGATGTCCTTCTGGTCGACATTGAGGCCGAGGCCGTTGGGCAAGAGCACGCCGAGCGGCGCCAGCACGCGCAGGATCTCGGCCTTGTTGTCGGCGGTGCGCAGGATGACCACCGAAAGCCCCATCTCGGGACGGTCCTCGGCAATCACGTTCTGCATCATCACGCATTGTTCGTTGGTCGCGCCAGCGGGCGTGTCGCAGATGATCGACCATGCGCCATGGGTGGACTTGACCGTGCCGCTCTGCTGCGCGCCGGCTTGCATGGGAACCACGCAGGCGGCGGCGACAAGCATCTTCGCCACGGTTTTGAAAAGCCCAGACTTCATGACGGCTCCATTGCGAATCACGACTATCAGGCCGTGCAGGCAGCAAGTAAATAACACGACGGCGCCTTCGCCATCCTGCAATCTCAGGTTTTCCAGACATTCGAAGCCAATTTGGCCCGAATTGCGACGCCTTTTCAGGGCATGGCAGCACAAGCGGGGCGATTGCTCTATCGCCTGCGCGTTCTTCACCTAGCGCCAAACGCGTCGCGGCGCCAGCCTTTGCGCCTGCGCGCAAAAATGCCGCACGGGTTAAGCCTCTGCTTCCTTGCGGTTATAAAGAGAGTATGGTTTGAACCTCCGAACGTCTCTGGGATTCCCGTCCCGGAGCGGCACGATGTCCTTGCGGCTACGCCCGCACGGAAATGGGAGATACAGAGGGCGATGAGAAAGATCTTTGCTAGCGCCGTCGCGGCGACTGCTTCCCTTGCCAGCGTCGCGGCCTATGCGGCTCAGCCGACGCCTTGGCAAACCACTTTCCAGCCGGCCGCGACCGGCATCATGGAACAGATCACCTGGTTCGAGCACTACACGCTGTGGTTCATCGTTCCGATCACGCTGTTCGTTCTTTTCCTGTTGGCCTATTGCATCTTCAGGTTCCGCGCGAGCGCCAACCCGGTGCCGTCGCGCACCAGCCACAACACGCTGATCGAAGTCATCTGGACCGTCGGTCCGGTTGTCATCCTGCTGTTCCTGGCCATTCCGTCGTTCCAGCTCCTGACGGCGCAGTATTCGCCGCCGGAAGACGCCAAGCTGACGATCAAGGCGACCGCCAACCAGTGGAACTGGGACTACGAGTACCAGAACGCCGAGCCGCTCTCCTTCAACTCGGCGATGCTCGCCGATGCTGACCGCGCCGCGGCCGGCAAGGAAGACAGGGCCGCGTATCCGCGGCTTCTCGCCGTCGACAACGAAATCGTCGTCCCGATCAACACGCTGGTTCGCGTGCTCGTCACCGCCAGCGACGTCATCCACGCCTTCGCCATGCCGGCCTTCGGCGTGAAGACGGACGCGGTGCCGGGTCGTATCAACGAGATCTGGTTCAAGGCTGAGAAGGAAGGCCTCTATTACGGCCAGTGCTCCGAGCTTTGCGGCAAGGACCACGCCTACATGCCGATCGCAATCCGCGTCGTCTCCGACGCACAGTACAATACGTGGCTTGCCGCCGCTAAGACCGATCTGCCGGGTGCCAACAAGGCGCTGATGGCCGAGACGGACGGTGCGGCCAAGGTCGCGGCCGCTGGCAACTGAGCCGCGGTAGAATAGGGATCAGGGAACGGAGCGGAACATGGCAGGCGCTGCAGCTCACGACCATCACGACCACAAGCCGAAGGGCTGGGTTCGGTGGGTGTACTCGACCAACCACAAGGATATTGGAACGCTCTACCTGATCTTCGCGATCATGGCAGGCTGCATCGGCGGCTTCCTGTCCGTCATGATGCGCTGGGAGCTCGCCGAGCCGGGTATCCAGATATTCCACGGCCTGGCCTCGATGGTCTACGGCGTTGAAGGCGACTCGGCGATCGACGCCGGCAAGAGCATGTTCAACGCGTTCACGACGGCCCACGGCCTGGTCATGATCTTCTTCATGGTCATGCCCGCGCTGATCGGCGGCTTCGCCAACTGGATGGTTCCGATCATGATCGGCGCGCCTGACATGGCGTTCCCGCGCATGAACAACATCTCGTTCTGGCTGCTTCCGCCCGCCTTCATCCTGCTGATCCTCTCGGCCTTCATGCCGAGCGCTCCAGGCGCCCACGGCGTCGGCGGCGGCTGGACGATCTATCCGCCGCTCTCGACCTCGGGCCAGCCCGGTCCGGCCATGGATCTGGCGATCCTGTCGCTGCACATCGCCGGCGCGTCGTCGATCCTGGGTGCGATCAACTTCATCACCACCATCTTCAACATGCGCGCTCCGGGCATGACGCTGCACAAGATGCCGCTGTTTGCCTGGTCGGTGCTGATCACCGCCTTCCTGCTGCTGCTGTCGCTGCCGGTCCTGGCAGGTGGCATCACCATGCTTCTGACCGACCGCAATTTCGGCACGACCTTCTTTGCACCTGAAGGCGGCGGCGACCCGATCCTGTTCCAGCACCTGTTCTGGTTCTTCGGTCACCCGGAAGTGTACATCCTGATCCTGCCGGGCTTCGGCATCGTCAGCCACATCGTGTCGACCTTCTCGCGCAAGCCGATCTTCGGTTACCTCGGCATGGCCTACGCCATGGTCGCCATCGGCGCCGTCGGCTTCGTCGTGTGGGCTCACCACATGTACACCACCGGCCTGTCGCTCGACACGCAGCGCTACTTCGTGTTCGCCACGATGGTCATCGCGGTTCCGACCGGCGTGAAGATCTTCTCGTGGATCGCCACCATGTGGGGCGGCTCGATTACCATGAAGACGCCGATGATCTGGGCGATCGGCTTCATCTTCCTGTTCACCGTCGGTGGCGTCACCGGCGTGCAGCTGGCCAATGCCGGTCTCGACCGTTCGCTGCATGACACCTACTATGTCGTGGCGCACTTCCACTACGTGCTGTCGCTGGGTGCCGTGTTCGCGATCTTTGCGGCCTGGTACTACTGGTTCCCGAAGATGACCGGCTACATGTACTCGGCGGCGATCGCCAACACCCACTTCTGGGTGACGTTCGTCGGCGTGAACCTGATCTTCTTCCCGCAGCACTTCCTCGGCCTCGCCGGCATGCCGCGCCGCTACATCGACTATCCGGATGCCTATGCCGGATGGAATGCGGTGTCGTCCTACGGCTCCTACATCTCGGCCATCGGCGTGCTGATCTTCCTGTTCGGCGTCTTCGAAGCCTTCTCCAAGAAGCGCGTCGCCGGTGCTAACCCCTGGGGCGATGGTGCGACCACGCTCGAATGGCAGCTGCCTTCGCCGCCGCCCTTCCACCAGTGGGAACAGCTGCCGAAGATCAAGTAAGGCACTGATTGAACTACGAAGCCGCCGGCAAGACCGGCGGCTTCGGCCAAACGGAACGACTGGACGTAAGTACGCATGGCCCTTGTCCACAACCGGTTTGACGATCAAACCATCCGCATGTCGGAAGCGACGGCGGGCGATTTCTTCGCCCTGCTGAAGCCGCGCGTCATGTCGCTGGTGGTCTTCACCGCCTTTGTCGGCATGGTTGCCGCGCCTGCCACCATCAACCCGTTCCTCGCCATCGTCGCGATCCTGGCGATCGCCATCGGCGCAGGCGCTTCTGGTGCGCTCAACATGTGGTACGACGCCGACATCGACGCCGTCATGACGCGGACCGCCAGCCGGCCGGTTCCGTCGGGCAAGGTGACGCCGCATGAGGCGCTGACCTTCGGCCTCGTGCTCTCGGCTCTTTCGGTGATGACGCTCGGCGTCCTCGTCAACTGGCTTTCGGCAGCATTGCTCGCCTTCACCATTTTCTTCTATGCCGTCATCTACACGATGTGGCTCAAGCGCTGGACGCCGCAGAACATCGTCATCGGTGGCGCGGCCGGTGCGCTGCCGCCGATGATCGGCTGGGCCGCCGTGACCGGCTCGGTCAGTTTCGAGAGCGTCGTGCTCTTCCTCATCACCTTCCTGTGGACGCCGCCGCACTTCTGGGCGCTGGCGCTGTTCAAGTCACAGGACTATGAGCGCGCCGGCATCCCGATGATGCCGAACGTCGCCGGCGAAGCCTCGACACGGCGCCAGATCTTCGCGTATTCGCTGCTGCTCGCCCCCGTCGGCGTGGCGCCCTGGCTGCTCGGCTACACCACTATCGGCTATGGCGTCGTTTCGCTGGCCCTGGGCGCAGGCTTTGTCTGGTACGCCTGGAAGGTTCTCCGGATGCCGGACAGCGACCGCGTGATGAAGCCCGCCAAGCAGCTCTTTGCATATTCGCTGCTGTATCTGTTCGTGATCTTTGCGGCCTATCTGGCCGACAGCATCATCGAGCGTGTCTTTGCGCTTGGAGGTGCATGATGTCGGACAAGGACCTGGTGACGCTCACCGACAAGCAGAGGAAGGCACGCCGCAGCCGCAACGTCGCCATCGGCCTGGCGCTGGCGGCACTCGTCATCATCTTCTATCTCGCCACCATCGCCAAGTTCGGCCCGGCCATTCTGGACCGGCCGCTATGAGCAATGGCATGACCGACGACACCAAGGCTGTCGACCTGAAGAAGCAGAGTTCCAACCGGATGGTTGCGGGCATGTGCGTCGCTTTCGTCGGCGGCATGGTCGGCATGGCATATGCCGCGGTGCCGCTCTACGCCATGTTCTGCCAGATCACCGGTTATGGCGGCACGACGCAGCGCGTCGAGCAATATTCCGACAAGATCCTCGACCGCGAGATCACCGTCCGTTTCGACGCCAATGTGTCGGGCGGCCTGCCGTGGGATTTCCAGCCCGTGGCCCGCGACGTCCAGATCAAGATCGGCGAGACCAAGCAGATCCATTACACGGCGAAGAACGTCTTCGACACGCCGACCCAGGGCCGTGCGACCTTCAACGTCACACCGGAGATCGCCGGCGCCTATTTCAACAAGGTCGAGTGCTTCTGCTTCACCGACACGACGTTGAAGCCGGGCGAAACGCTCGACATGCCGGTGGTGTTCTTCGTCGATCCGGAAATCGTCAACGTGCCTGAAATGAAGGACGTCAAGACGATCACGCTGTCCTATACCTTCTTCCCCATTGCGGGGGAAAAGCCTGTGGCTGTCGCGCCCAAGGTTGACGGCGAAGCGAAAAATGTTAATTCCGACGGAAAAGCCGGGGGCTGATATGGCAGACGCGCACGCGAAACCACAACACGACTATCACATCATCGATCCCAGCCCGTGGCCGTTCCTCGCCTCGCTGGGTGCGCTGATCATGGCATTCGGCGGCGTCGCCTGGATGCAGCATCTCAAGGGCGGCAGCTTCCCGGTCTTCGGCTACAACATGGCCGGCGCCAACTACTGGATCTTCCTGATCGGCCTGCTGATCGTGCTCTACACCATGTTCGGCTGGTGGTCGGATACGATCAAGGAAGGCAATGAGGGCCATCACACACGCGTCGTCTCGCTCCACCTGCGCTATGGCATGATCATGTTCATAGCCTCCGAGGTGATGTTCTTCGTCGCCTGGTTCTGGGCGTTCTTCGACGCGGCGCTGTTCCCGAATGAAGCGCACCAGGTCATGCGCGCTGAATTCACCGGCGGCGTCTGGCCTCCGAAGGGCATCGAGATCCTCGATCCGTTCCACCTGCCGCTCTACAACACCATCATCCTTTTGCTGTCGGGCACGGCCGTGACCTGGGCGCACCACGCCCTGCTGCACAACGACCGCAAGGGCCTGGTCAACGGCCTCGCGCTGACGGTCGGCCTCGGCATCCTGTTCTCGTTCGTGCAGGCCTACGAGTACATCCACGCTCCGTTTGCCTTCAAGGACTCGATCTACGGCGCGACCTTCTTCATGGCGACGGGCTTCCACGGCTTCCACGTCATCGTCGGCACCATCTTCCTGCTGGTCTGCCTGTTCCGCGCCATGCGCGGCGGCTTCACCCCGAAGCAGCATTTCGGCTTCGAGGCAGCGGCCTGGTACTGGCACTTCGTCGACGTGGTGTGGCTGTTCCTGTTCGCGGCGATCTACATCTGGGGTTCGGTTGGCGGCACCATCGCCCACGGCCACTGATCGATCCGGTTCCTGATGCAAGGCGGTCGCGGCAACGCGGCCGCCTTCTCTTTTTTTGGGCGCTTTCCCGGTGCAATCATCCGGCATGCCGACAAGACGCTTCGCCTGCATGATTACCCTGTTTGCCTCGACTATGACTGCGCAAGCGGGCGATGTCGATCTCGTCCGCGTCGACAAGTCGGAGCGCCGGCTCGAGCTGCTTTCTGGCGACAAGGTGGTTCGCAGCTACGCCATGGTGCTCGGCGCGAACCCTATGGGGCACAAGGCGATGGAGGGCGACGAACGCACGCCCGAAGGCCGCTATCTGCTCGACTGGCGCAACCCGGAAAGCGGCTATTTCAGGTCGATCCACATCTCCTACCCGAATGCGGACGACGTGGCTGCGGCAAAGAGGGCAGGTGTCGAACCTGGCGGAATGATTATGATCCACGGCCAACCGAACGGATATGGCTGGTGGTCCTGGCTGATACAGATGTTCGACTGGACGAACGGCTGCATCGCCGTTACCGACGAGGACATGGCGGAGATCTGGCAGATGGTCGCAAACGGCACTCCCATCGAGATAAAACCATGAGCGAAGACCAAGCGATCTGGCCGCCGGTCGAGCCGATCGCGGCCGGGCTCAAGGGGCGCTGTCCGCGTTGCGGTGAAGGCAGGCTGTTCTCCAGCTTCCTGTCCGTCGGCAAGGAGTGCGGCGTCTGCCGGCTCGATTATTCCTTTGCCGATGCCGGCGACGGTCCGGCGGTGTTCGTCATCCTGATCATCGGCTTTGTCGTGGTCGGGCTCGCGCTGTGGCTCGAGGTCAATTATGGACCGCCGCTGTGGCTCCATCTGCTGTTGTGGATCCCTTTGACCGTGGCACTCGGCCTCGGCTCGCTGCGCCTCATCAAGGGCGTGCTGATAACGCTGCAGTATCGCAACAAGGCAGCCGAAGGGCGTTTGGACAAGGGCGAATGATCCAGGAAAAGACGATGACGGTCCCGGCGCGACGTTCCGGGCACGTGTTGATGCTCGTGCTCGGCACGATTGCCTTTGCGCTGCTGCTCGTGCTCGGCAGCTGGCAGGTCCAGCGGCTCTATTGGAAAGAGGAACTGATCGCGCAGATCGCCGAACGGACGAAGTCGCAGCCATTGCCATTGGCTGAAATGGAAGTGAAGTACCGCGCCACCGCCGACGTCGACTATTGGCCGGTCGCGCTATCGGGCACCTTCATGCATGACGGCGAGCGGCATTTCCTGGCGACATGGGAAGGCCAGTCCGGCTTCTACGTCTACACGCCGCTGAAGCTGGATGATGGCCGCTTCGTTCTGGTGAACCGCGGCTTCGTTCCCTACGACCTCAAGGACGCGACCAAGCGGCCGACCGGACAGGTGCCGGGCCCCGTCAGCATCGTCGGGTTGGCGCGCAACCCGCTGGAGGGCAAGCCGGGGTCGCTGGTGCCGGACAACGACGCGGCCAAGAACGTCTTCTACTGGAAGGACCGCGACGCCATGGCGGCGAGCGCCGGGCTGCCTGCCGGTGCGGCCGTGCTGCCGTTCTTCGTCGATGCCGACAAGACGCCCAATCCTGGCGGCTTGCCGGTCGGCGGGGTGACCATGGTCGACATGCCCAACAACCACCTGCAATACGCGGTCACCTGGTATGGGCTGGCGGCGGCGCTGCTGGGTGTCATGGGCGTCTGGCTGCTGCGTCGGCCCGACGGCAAATGACTGACCTTGCATGATCCCGGAATTCGGGATCGCGCACGGTTCCAGAGTGCCAGGGCGTCCTTTGCACGCCAAAGAAGACGCGCGGTGCTTCAGCCTCCCTTGACAGCAAGGGGGCACAGACATCATTTCGGCCCTGAACGAAGAAGCGGATCAGATGCTCCAGACGATTGCCAAACCGCCCCTGACGATCAGGCTCTGCCAGCCGCGCGGCTTTTGCGCCGGCGTCGACCGGGCGATCCAGATCGTCGTGCTGGCGCTGAAGAAATACGGCGCGCCGGTCTATGTCCGCCACGAGATCGTGCACAACCGTTACGTCGTCGAGGGGCTGCAGAATCTCGGCGCGGTGTTCATCGAAGAACTCAACGAGATCCCCGACGAGCATCACGACGCGCCGGTCGTGTTTTCCGCCCATGGCGTGCCGAAGTCGGTGCCGGCGGATGCGGTGGCGCGCAACCTGTTCTATCTCGACGCCACCTGTCCGCTGGTCTCCAAGGTGCACAAGCAGGCGATGCGCCACCAGCGCAAGGGCCGCCACGTGCTGTTGATCGGCCATGCCGGCCACCCCGAGGTGATCGGCACCATGGGCCAGCTGGACGAGGGTGCGGTCACGCTGATCGAAACCGAGGCCGACGTCCGCAATTTCACGCCGGCCGATCCGGCAGCCCTTGGTTTCGTCACCCAGACGACGCTTTCGGTGGAGGACACCGCAGGCATCCTCAAGGCGCTGCAGGAGAAGTTCCCGGCGATGGAGGCGCCTGCCGCCGAATCGATCTGCTATGCCACCACCAACCGCCAGGACGCGGTCAAGGAAACGGCGCCGGGCTCCGACCTCTATCTCGTCGTCGGCGCGCCCAACTCGTCCAATTCGCGCCGCCTCGTCGAAGTCGCCGAGCGGGCAGGGGCCAAGATGTCGCTGCTGGTTCAGCGCGCGTCGGAGATCCCGTGGAACGACATCGGCGGCATCGCTACGCTTGGCCTGTCGGCGGGGGCTTCGGCGCCCGAGATCATCGTCGACGAGATCATCAACGCTTTCCGCGAACGCTTCGAGGTGAACGTGGAACTCGCCATCACGGCGACCGAGACGGAGGAGTTTCCGGTGATGCGGGTATTGCGCGACGTCGAGCTGACGCCAGCCGACATGGCCTTCGTCAACGGTAACGGCTGATGGCTGTCTATACCGACGTCGGCGAGGGCGAACTCGAAGCGTTCCTGCGCAATTATCCGGTCGGCGAGTTGCTGTCCTACAAGGGCATTGCCGAGGGGACCGAGAACACCAACTTCCTGCTGCACACGACGACAGGGTCATACATCCTGACGCTGTATGAGAAGCGAGTCGACAAGGCGGACCTGCCGTTCTTCCTCGGCCTGATGCAGCATCTTGCCCACAAGGGCATTTCCTGCCCCCTGCCGGTCGACGGCAAGGACGGGAATGTCATCGGCACGCTGGCCGGCCGTCCGGCCGTCATCATCACCTTCCTGGAAGGTATGTGGCTGCGCCGGCCTCAGGTCGTGCATTGCCGCGAGGTCGGCAGGGCGCTGGCCGAACTGCACATCGCCGGCAGGGACTTTGCGATGACGCGGCCGAATTCGCTCGCCATCGATGGCTGGCGCAAGCTCTGGGATGCTGCACATCCACGTGCCGACGAAGTCGAGCCCGGGCTCGCCTGCGAAGTCGACGCCGACTTTGCCGAGTTCGAGAAGAACTGGCCAAAGAACCTGCCGTCGGGCGTCATCCACGCCGACCTGTTCCCGGACAATGTGTTTTTCCTCGGCGACAATCTGTCGGGCCTGATCGACTTCTATTTCGCCTGCAACGACGCCTACGCCTACGACCTCGCCACCTGCCTCAATGCCTGGTGCTTCGAGAAGGATTTTTCCTTCAACCTGACCAAGGGCACGGCCCTGCTGGACGGCTATCAGAGCGTCCGCCCGCTCAGCGCGGACGAGAAGGCAGCGCTGCCGATCCTGGCGCGCGGCTCGGCCCTGCGCTTCATGCTGACGCGGCTCTACGACTGGCTGACGGTGCCGGACGGCGGGCTGGTGATGAAGCGTGACCCGTCGGAATACATCCGCCGCATGCGCTTCCACCGGACGATCAAGACCGCCCAGGAATACGGACTGAAATGAAGCAAGTTGAAATTTTCACCGATGGCGCCTGCTCGGGCAATCCGGGTCCGGGTGGCTGGGGGGCGCTCATGCGCTACAAGGCCAAGGTCAAGGAGCTGTCGGGCGGCGAGGCGGAGACCACCAACAACCGTATGGAGTTGCTGGCTGCCATATCTGCCCTGAACTCCCTCAAGGAGCCGTGCGAGATCGACCTGCACACCGACAGCAAATACGTCATGGACGGGATCTCGAAATGGATCCACGGCTGGAAGAAAAACGGCTGGAAGACTGCCGACAAGAAGCCGGTCAAGAACGGCGAGCTGTGGCAGGCGCTTGATGAGGCCAACAGGCGTCACAAGGTCAAGTGGCACTGGGTCAAGGGCCATGCCGGCCATCCCGAGAACGAACGCGCCGACGAGCTGGCGCGTGAGGGCATGGCGCCGTTCAAGAGTGGCCGCAAGGCATAGGCCTTCGGCCAGGCCCGAGTGGGCGCGCCGCCGTAAGGCCGCGCGACCTTTTCAGTCTTGGAGCTGTGTCAGTCAGAGCTGTTCGAGAATGCGGGCCGCGCCCGAATCGACGGCCTGGCCGGGTGCGCCCTCGAGATTGAGCTGGGCGACCTTGCCGTCTTCGACGATCATCGAATAACGCTTCGAGCGCAGGCCCATGCCGGCGGCCGAAAGGTCGGTGTCGAGGCCGATGGCGCGGGCGAAATCGCCGCTGCCGTCGGCGAGGAACTGCACCTTGCCTTCGCCGCCGCTGAACCGGGCCCAGGCGCCCATGACATGGACGTCGTTGACCGAAACCACCGCAATGGTGTCGACGCCGCGCGCGATGATCGCGCCATGGTTCTCGACATAGCCGGGCAGGTGGTTGTTGCTGCAGGTCGGCGTGAAGGCGCCCGGTACCGCAAACAGCACGACCTTCTTGCCGGCAAAGATTTCATCGGAGCTAATGCTCTTGGCGCCATCGGCGGTCATCGTCTTGAACGTGGCCGCTGGCAGCTTGTCGCCAATCGAAATGGTCATGAATTTCCTCGTAAGCGTAGAGTTCGAGTTGAAATCGGAAGGACGCGGCAATCACCTAGCGCAGATGTCGCCCGCGTCCAATGGCCAGCTGGATATAGGAAGCTGGACAGCCCTTTTCAGGGATAGGGTAAAAAGTCAGGGATAGGGCAAAAATCCCTCGACGGCGCCTGCAGCACTTGTCAGCGTGTAGGGCAGTCCCTTGCCGGCTGGCTTTGTGTCAGGGCGTTCGAGCAGCTTGACGGTGAACACCGCCTTGCCGCCCTCTATGTGCCGCTCGGGCGTGCCGAAGACGTAGCCGTCGACGCCGGCGACGAAGACATCCAGCGCATCGGCGGGACCAGGCGCCGTCGCGGTGATCGAGACATGCTCGCCTTCGGTCGGCTCCAGCGTGGCGCCGAAGTCCTGTTGTGCGGCACCGGGGAGGGCGGCAAGCGCCGTCTTCACCAGGATGGCATCGCCTGGATTGTCGGGATCGGCGGCGGGATCGACCTCAAGCGTGGCCTGCACCGGCACGCAGATCGTCTCGCAGACGCCGAGGAAGACGTTGGCGGTGATGGTCGCCGGTTCGCCCGGGGCGGCGACGGTAAAGCTCACGGGCAGGCGAACGGAGTGGTCGTAGCCGGCCCATTTGGCATAGCCGTCGTCATGACGGCGCGGCGCCGGGTAGGACAGGTCGACGCCCGATACGTTGCGGCTTGCCGAGACGTCGATCTGCGGCGGCACGCCGGAATTGCCGGGGTCCCGCCAATAGGTTTTCCAGCCGCGCTTGAGCTCGATGTCGAGCACGCCCTGCAGCTTGCCGGATGCATCAGGCGCCCCCGAGGTGACCAGGCGGAAACGGCCGCCATCGGCCTCGAACCAGGCTGACGAGGAGGCGTGGGCCGGGGCAGCGGCAAGCAATGCCGCGCAGAGGCCGATCGCGGAGTGGAGCGCAATTTTCATGGCGGTGATTTGATAGCCTCCCGCAGCGTCCGCAACAGGGGGCGCCAACACATCGCATCATTTTTGCGTGACGTTGCCTGTCAAAAGATGAATGCGTCGCGCCGTGCGCCATCTTTCAAGACGGCAGGAAACGCGTTACCTTCAAGCCATGGACCTCTTACGCCAGAAAAAGGGCGCCTCGCAGCGCGGTTTTCTCGACGATCAGTTCCTCATCGCCATGCCGGGGATGAAGGACGACAGGTTCTCGCGTGCCGTGATCTACATCTGTGCCCATAGCGACGAAGGCGCCATGGGTCTGATCATCAACCAGGTCCAGCCGCTGCTGTTTCCTGATCTGCTTGTGCAACTCGGGATCCTCGACGAGCAGGAAGCGATCCGGCTGCCTGGCAAGGCCAAGGACTTCATCGTCCGCAATGGCGGGCCGGTCGACCGCAGCCGCGGCTTCGTGCTGCACAGCGACGACTACAAGGTCGAGTCCTCGTTGCCTGTCTCAGAAGAGATCTGCCTGACGGCGACCGTCGACATCCTGCGCGCCATTTCCGCCGGACGCGGGCCGCGCCATGCGCTGATGGCGCTCGGCTATTCCGGCTGGGGCGCCGGCCAGCTCGAAAGCGAAATCGCCGAGAATGGCTGGCTGACCTGCCCGGCGACGTCGGAGCTTCTGTTTGACACCGACATCGACCGCAAATACGACCGCATCCTGGCCACGCTCGGCATCGACCTTGCGCGGCTCAGCAGCGCTGCCGGTCACGCCTGAGCAAGCGGATACTGCTCTTTCAGCATCTTCAGCGCCTGGTCGCCGGGAACCGGCGCGCCGAACATGAAGCTCTGCACATATTCGCAGCCCATCTGCCGCAGTTCGAGCGCGTCGCTCTCGTCGGAGATGCCTTCGGCGACCACCGATAGCCCAAGCTCATGCGCCATGTTGACCATCGACTTGAGCAGCACCGCGCGCTTGGGTGAGGTGTCGTCGACGAAGCTCTTGTCGATCTTGATGGTGTCAAAGGGGAAGCGGGTGAGATAGGCGAGTGACGAATAGCCGGTGCCGAAATCGTCGAGCGACAGGCCGATGCCCAGCTGCTTGAGCTTGGTCAGCACGTGGTTGGTCTGCTCGGGATTGTCCATGACCAGCGATTCCGTCAGCTCCAGGCGGAAGCAGCGTGGCTTGAGATTGGCCCGTGCGATGACCGAGCGGACATCGCTGACGAGGTCGCGGCGGATGAGCTGGCGGCTCGACAGATTGACCGACACCGACAGCGGCGCGTCGCTGATCTGCTTCTGCCAGTCGGCCAGATCCTCGGCGGCGCGCTGCATGGCGAACAGGCCGAGCTGGACGATCAGGCCGCAGCCCTCGGCAACGGGGATGAAATCGCCCGGCGGGATCATGCCGCGACGCGGGTGGTCCCATCTGAGCAGCGCCTCGAAGCCGGCGACGCTGCCGTCTTCCAGTCGCACGATCGGCTGGTAGGCGAGGGTGAATTCCTTGCGCTCGATGGCGCGGCGGAGGTCCGATTCGAGCTGCAGGCGATCGGTGCCGACGGTGCGGAAGGCCGGACGGAACGGTTCGATGCGGTCGCCGCCGAAACGCTTGGCCTGGTGCATCGCCAGTTCGGCGTCCTTGACCATGTCCTCGGCGGTCGCCTGGGCGGTTGTCCAGGTGATCAGGCCGACGGAGGCGGTCAGCACGATCTCGCGCTTGGCGAAGGTGATCGGCGCCTTGATCGCCTGCTTGATGGCGTCGGCGACGGCGGCGATGCGCGACGGATCCTGTTCCGACAACAGCATCAGCGCGAATTGGTCGCCGGCAAAGCGCGACAGCGAATCCTTGGGCTTGAGCAGCCGGTGCAGGCGGCGGGCGATGGTCAGAAGGATGGTGTCGCCGGCCGAAATGCCCAGGCCGTCATTGACCTGCTTGAAGCGGTCGATGTCGATGACGAACACCGACGGGCGGACCTTCTCTTCGGTGCGGGCGATCGAGATGATCGCCTCGAGCCGGTTCATGAACAGCTCGCGGTTGGGCAGGCCGGTCAGGTTGTCGTGCACGGCGTCGTGCAGCAGGCGCTCTTCGGATTTCTTCTGTTCGGTGACGTCGACCATGGTGCCGACGCAGCGGATGACCTCGCCATCGGAGCCGATGACTGGCCGCGCCTTGAGCTGGAACCAGTGGTAGTGGCCGTCGGCGCCGCGCAGGCGGAAGCTCTGCGAGACGCGGCCGCGGCGGTGCTCCAGCACGACGTCGAGCGTTGTGCGGAACGTATCGCGGTCGTCGGAATGCAGCACCGGCAGCCAGTTGCGGGCAGCACCGCCCAGGCTGTTCGGTGCAAGGCCGAGCTGGACCGAGACGTCGGGACGGGTGACGACGCGGTCGCGCAGCACGTCCCAGTCCCAGACGATGTCTCCGGAGCCGGAGATGGCGAGTGCCTGCCGTTCCATGTCGCTGAACAGGCCCTGATGGGCGCCGCCGCCGGCGAAGGCGTGCTGCATGACGGTGAAGCCGATCAACAGGATGATCAGGATCAGGCCGCCGCCGAGCGCCGGCTGGACGATGTCGTTGTCGAGGACGCCTGTTATCGCCATCCACGAGCCGCTGAGCCATATCAGCACCATCGCCCAACTGGGCACCAGCATGATGGCGCGGTCATAGCCGCGAATGCTGAGATAGACGATCAGGCCGAGGCCGGTGAGCGCGGTTGCCGCAAACGAGATGCGCGCGATGCCTGCGGCAACTGCCGGATCGATGATGGCGACGCCGGCGATCAGGAACAGGCCGATGATCCAGACGAAGGCGCCATAGCTGAAATGGCCATGCCAGCGGTTGAGGTTGAGATAGGCAAACAGGAACACGACGAAGGTGCCGGCGAGCGCCACCTCCGTGCCCGCTCGCCATATCTGCTCGTTGCCGGGGGATACCTCGATGACCTTGTTGAGGAAGCCGAAGTCGACGCAGATATAGGCAAGCACCGCCCAGGCAAGCGCTGCGGTGGCAGGAAACATCGAGGTTCCCTTGACCACGAACAGGATGGTCAGGAACAGCGCGAGCAGGCCGGCGATGCCGATGACGATGCCGCGGAACAGCGTGTAGGAATTGACGGTGTCCTTGTAGGATTCCGGATCCCACAGATAGACCTGCGGCAGCTTGGGTGAAGCAAGCTCGGCAATGAAGGTGACGACGGCACCCGGGTTGAGCGTGACCAGGAAGACGTCGGCGTCGGGGCTCGCCTGGCGGTCGACAGCGAGGCCTTCGGAAGGCGTGATGGCGGTGAGGCGGTTGGAGCCGAGGTCGGGCCAGAACAGGCCGGAGCCGACCAGCCGGAAGTGCGGCGCAACGATCAGGCGATCGAGCTGCTGGTCGGTGGTGTTGGCGAGCGCGAAGACGGCCCAGTCGCCGCTGGAGCGCTGGTCGTTGGCCTCAACCTCGATGCGGCGCACGATGCCGTCGGCGCCGGGGGCCGTGGAAACCTGGAAGTTCTCGCCCTGATTCCTGTAGATCTCGACCGCGCCCGTGAGGTTGAGCGCGACGTCGTCACGGGAGATCTTGATCGGCTCCACGGCCAAGGCCTGCGACACCGCACAGACGCTCGCGACAACGGAAACGATGAGCGCAAACAACGGCGCCAGCAGGAAATGCTTCGACAAGTTCAGGCCTTCATGGTGACAGCTTGCGGGTCGTCCGCAATCAGTGCGTAGAGGTAGTGGTCATGCCATTCGCCGTTGATCCTGAGGTAGGATCGCAAAAGTCCTTCGCGCCGGAATCCGGCTTTTTCAAGCACGCGTACGGAGCGTGCGTTGTCGGGGATACAGGCAGCCTCGATCCGGTGCAACCGAAGCGTATCGAAGGCATGCCGCACGACCAGCTTGAGGGCATCGACCATCAGGCCCCGGCCGGCATATCGCTCGCCGATCCAGTAGCCGATATGCCCTGTCTGGGCGACGCCGTAGCGTATGTTGCCGAGCGTGATGCCGCCGACGAGCTTGCCGCTCGCATTTTCATAGATGAAGAAGGCAGCCGCGGTGCCCTGGATGAATTCATCCTGGTAGCGCGCAAGGCGAATGCGCCAGGCTGAACGGTCGAGTTCGTCGGGCGCCCAGCGCGGCTCCCACGGTTCTAGGAAAGAGCGGCTTTCCCCGCGCAGCGTGACCCATTCGTGATAGTCGCGCCAGTTTGGCAGGCGCAGATTGACGCGTTCGCCTCTCAGTGCCGGGGTATCGCGGCGAAAAAGCGAGAGCGAGAACATGCGTGCAAATGCTGCTCAGACGGCGAGCTTGCGGGCGGTTGCCTGTGCGCCCGGCAGCGAGTCCAGGATTGATTCGTAAGGCGCCAGCGTGCCGACGGGACCAACCGCGGTGATGGTCGGGCGGGTCGAGAACAGCCGCGACGAAAGGTCGGTCAGGCGGTCGACGGTGAGTGCGCCGAGCCGTTCCATCAGCTCTTCCTTGGCGATCGGACGGCCGAACAGCAGGAGCTGGCGCGCGATCTGCGAGGCGCGGCTGGAGCAGCTCTCGGCCGACATGATCAAGCCGGCGCGATACTGCGCGCGGGCGCGGTCCAGCTCTTCGAGCAGGATGTTCTCGCCTGTCCGCTGCAGCTCGTTGATGATGACGGGAATCAGTTCGGCGATGTCGCTCTGGCCGGTGGCGGCATGGATGCCGAAGATGCCGGTGTCGGAAAAGCCCCAATGGAAGGCATAGACCGAGTAGCAGAGGCCGCGCTTCTCGCGCACTTCCTGGAACAGTCGCGAGGACATGCCGCCGCCGAGGATCATCGACAGCACCTGCGAGGCGTAGAAGTCGCGCACATGGTAGGCGCGGCCTTCGAAGCCGAGCACGATCTGCGCGTCCATCAGGTCGCGGTCTTCGCGGAAGTCGCCGCCGACATACTGCGCATACTGCGGAATGGCGCTTTCGGCCTTGGAGCGGAAATTGCCGAGGCGCTTTTCGACGTGGCGGACGAACTCGTCATGCTTGACGTCGCCGGCAGCGACCACGACCATCCGCTCGGCGCCGTACTGGCGGGTCATGAAGTCGTGAAGATTGGCGGAGGTGAAGGATTTCACCGTCTCCGGCGTGCCGAGGATCGAACGGCCGATGGTCTGGTGACGGAAAGCGGTTTCGGTGAAGCGATCGAAGACGATGTCGTCCGGCGTGTCGTGCGCGGCACCGATTTCCTGCAGGATGACGTGCTGCTCGCGTTCGAGCTCGTCCGGGTCGAACTCCGAATCCTGGAGAATGTCGGACAGGATGTCGACGGCCAGTGGCACGTCGTCTGACAGCACGCGGGCGTAGAAGGAGGTCGTTTCGACCGATGTGGCGGCGTTGATTTCGCCGCCGACATTTTCGATCTGCGAGGCAATCTGGAAGGCGGTCCGGTTCTTGGTGCCTTTGAAAGCCATGTGCTCGAGCAGGTGGGCCATGCCATGTTCGTCGTCACGCTCGTTGCGCGCGCCAGACTTGACCCATGTCCCGAGAGCGACTGTCTCTACGCTTGGAAGTGTTTCAGTGGCCACTGTCAGGCCGTTCGACAGACGGCTTACCTCAACACCCATATTACGCGTACTCCCTAATCCGCCACTCGTGTGCGGCGGCTAATGTAATCTTCCACCATTTTTATCTCTGATGGAAGTACCGTGAACTTTTCCTTACGTTCCATCAGCCCCGACAGCCATTTTGGCAAAGCAGGCTCGATGCCGCTGGCTGCAAGTACCGCGGCGGGGAACTTTGCCGGGTGCGCGGTGGCGAGTACGACCATTGGCACATCGCTTTTGGGCAGGCTGGACGCGACATGCACGGCGGTCGCTGTGTGGGGGTCGAGCAGGTAGCCGCTCTTGTCGAGCGTCGCGCGGATGGTCGCTGCGGTCTCGGTCATGTCGGCGCGCCCGGCACCGAACTCGCCGCGGATCGCAGCCAGCGCCGGGGCCTCGATGGTGAATGCACCGGACTGCTTGAGGCTGGCCATGTAGCGGCGCACCACCGCTGGATCGCGGTCGGAAGCCTCGAACAGCAGGCGCTCGAAGTTGGACGAAACCTGGATGTCCATCGATGGCGAGGTGGTGGCCACCACGCCGGTCTGGCGGTACTCGCCGCTCTTCAGCGTGCGGTCGAGAATGTCGTTGTCGTTGGTGGCGATGACCAACTGGTCGATCGGCAGTCCCATCTTCTTGGCGGCATAGCCGGCGAAGATGTCGCCGAAATTGCCGGTCGGCACGGTGAACGACGCCGGCCGGTCGGGGGCGCCGAGCGAGATGGCGGAGGAGAAATAATAGACGATCTGGGCCATGATGCGGGCCCAGTTGATCGAATTCACGCCCGACAGCTGAACACGGTCGCGGAAGCCGTGGTCGTTGAACATGTCCTTCACCAGGCCCTGGCAGTCGTCGAAGTTTCCTTCGATCGACAGCGCATGCACGTTGGCGGCGTCGGAGGTGGTCATCTGGCGCTGCTGCACCGGCGAGACGCGGCCATGCGGAAACAGGATGAAGATGTCGGTGCGTTCGCGCCCGGCAAAGGCTTCGATCGCAGCGCCGCCCGTATCGCCCGAGGTTGCCCCGACGATGGTCGCGCGCTGGCCACGTTCGGCAAGCACATGGTCCATCAGCCGCGCCAGGAGCTGCATGGCGACGTCCTTGAAGGCGAGGGTGGGACCATGGAACAGCTCGAGCACGAAGCTGTTGGCGCCGGTCTGGACCAGTGGGCAGACCGCTTCATGGCGGAACGTGCCATAGGCTTCGCGAACCAGGCGCTCGAAGACATCAGGCTTGATTTCGCCACCGAGGAACGGGGTCAGCAGTTTGATCGCGAGATCAGGATAGCTCAGGCCTCGCATCGCCCGGATTTCGGCGGGGCTGAAAGTCGGCCACTGCGCCGGGAGGTAAAGGCCGCCGTCGCGTGCCAGGCCGGCAAGTACAGCATCAGAAAATCCGAGCGTGGGCGCTTCCCCACGGGTGCTCACATAGTGCATATCTATCCAATCCAAGGCTATGCGACCTGCTGCCTGTCGGCAGGACGGGAAAACTGCGCTCCGTCAGTCGCATTTTTGCCGCGCGGTTGATATAGAACGACTGCTTTGCGAGAGGGAAGTGCAGTTCATGGTGTTTCGTTTGATCGACGGCCGTTTTCTGACGGCTTTGGCGACCGCCGGCTTTATGCTCGCCGTCACAGGCTGCCAATCAGGCGGCAGCGGCGGCTTTTTTAGCCCTCCCGCCCCGAAGGACCCCAAGGTGATCGCGGCCGAGGAGGGCAAGATCCTGGCCAGCGAACTGCTTGCCTACTGCCCCAACATCACCTTGCGTGACGGCACCGCCTTCTTCAACAGCTATGCCAAGGGCGGCCAGGACGACCCGGCAAAGCTCGTCCATCAGTCGGCGATCACCGACGTCACCCGCAGCTGCACGCGCGCCGATGGCACGATGACCATCAAGGTCGGCGTTGCCGGCAAGGTCGTTGTCGGTCCTGCCGGCGGTGCCGGTACGATCACCATGCCGATCCGCGTCGCGGTGACCCGTGGCGAGGAGGTACTTTATTCCGAGCTGCACAAGAACGCCGTGCAGGTGACCGATCCGTCGGTGGCGACACAGTGGGTGTTCACCGTGCCGAACATCAACATCCCCAATCCGACGGCGCGCGACATCGTGATCTATGTCGGCTACGACGAAGGTCCGGCGAAGAAGCCCGCCCAGCAGTAACGTCTCGGCCAGACGATCCGGACGCCGCGAAGCACGCAGCACCGGTTCGCATGCCAGAAGCGCCCGCGTCCGAAGGAGGACGCAGGCGCCGGCAATGCCTCAAGCGGCGTTTCGCTGCTGTCGTTCCCTGACCAGTGTCTCGACAAGCGCGTCGACCTCGGCTTCGGCCTTTTCGATCGACGCCTTTAGTCTGGCGTCGGCGAATTCGTCGAACTCGATTGCCACCGACCTGATGTCGGTGATCCCGATGTAGTTGAAGGCGGTCGCGATGCTGGCCTCGACGTGGTTGAGCGCCTCGATCCTGCCGCCCTTGCCATAGCCGTGGTCGCCGCGCGAAGACAGGATGACGAGTGTCTTGCCGGCGCCGGCGAGCAGCGGCCAGTAGGGATCGCCTGGCCGCGACCGGTCGAAGCCGAAGGTGCGGCCGACCCGCACGATGTTGTCGATCCACGCCTTGAATTGTGCCGGCGGCGCGAAATTGTACATCGGCACGCCGGCAACGATGATGTCGGCCGCAAGCAACTCGTCGATCAAGCCATCACTTTCGGCAAGCGTCTCGCTCATCCAAGGCAGGCGTTGCTCCGGCTTGGTGAACGCGGCGTGGATCCAGGCACCTGACACTGGCTGTGGCGGCTGCTGGCCGACGTCGCGATAGACGATGTTTTCGTCGCTGCCATGGGCAGTGCGCCATGCCAGCGCAAAACGCGCACCTAGGCGCCGGCTGTGCGATCCGAACGGATTCTCGGCTGAAGAATGCGGTCGAGCGCTGGCGTCGATATGCAGGATCCGGGTCATTTCAAGGGTTCCTATAAGATAGAGAAATTCATGTGAGCGCGCGCGGTGCATTGGCGTGCCGCTCACGTTTCATATGAAAATAATGGGTGATATGGTGCCTGGCGAAATCGAATTCGTCATGCAATGGATGAGTTGAAATCATGCATCGCCAACTGCCTCCGCTTGCGACGCTGCGTGCCTTCGAGGCCGCCGCCCGTCATGCGAGCTTCAAGCAGGCCGCTTGGGAACTGGGCGTTACGCCAACCGCCATCAGCCATCAGATCAGGCTGCTGGAGCAAACTCTGGCCTTGCGGCTGTTCGATCGCCGCACGCGGCAGGTGGTGCTGACGCGTGAGGGGCGTGAGCTTTACCCGGTATTGCGCGACGGTTTCGACGCGTTCGCCGAAGCGCTCGACCGTGTCTCGGAGCGCCGCCGCAGCGTGGTCACGCTTTCGGCCACGACCTCATTCACCGCGCGCTGGCTGGTGCCACGGGTGGCGTCGTTCCGTGAGCGATACCCAGCTGTCGACCTCAGCCTGCATGCGTCGGACGATCCTGTCGATTTTCGCACCGGCATCGCCGACGCTGCCGTGCGGTATGGTCGCGGGCCCTTTCCGGATCTCAGTTCTACCTGGCTGATGGCCAATCGCTTCGCGCCGGTGTGCAGTGCCCGCCTGGGCTTGAAGACGCTTGACGACATGCGCCATGTCACGCTGCTCCATTCGCGATGGAGGCACCCGAATGCCGACACGCCGACATGGCGGCGCTGGTTCGACGCGGCTGCGGTTGACGGCGTCGACGCCGATGCCGGCATCAGCTTCAACGACGACGGCCATGCCGTGCAGGCGGCGGTGGCCGGGCAGGGCGTGGCGCTGCTCAGCCTCGTGCTCGTCGCCGACGATCTTGCGTCAGGCGTTCTGGTCCAGCCGTTCGGGCCGGCGATCGACGGCTATGATTTTCACCTCGTCCATCCCAGGACGCCGCGACCGGAGGTGCGCATGCTGAGCGAGTGGCTGCTCGATGCGCTGGGTTCCGGGCATTGAACGTTCAGCTGTCCTTGTGGCGCTGGTAGTAGCGCGCGACGCGCATGCGGTTGCCGCAGCGCGCCGCAGCACACCAGCGTCGGCGACTGCTCGCCGGCAGAAACAACATGGTGCAATCCTCGGCTTCGCATTTGCGGATGGTGCCGACGCCGGGGTCGGTCAGCACAAGTGCCACTGCTTCGGCAAGATGCGCGGCGAGATCGGCGATGACCGAGCCGGTGCGCCTTGGCGCCACCACCAGTGACGACCCCGACCATCGCAGTTCGAGATGAACCGGCGCAGCAGACAGCGCCCGGTTGAGTTCGCGCAGGCTGGCGTCTGAAGGCGCCTTGCCGTGCCTGATATTGTCGACGAGCTGGCTCGCAGTTTTGCGCACCGCGTGAATGGCGGCGAGGTCGGCTTGCGACGCCTCTGCCAGAACATCCCCGCCATATTGTGCCAGCCGCTCGCCCTGCAGCGCCACCCAGGTCCGCAACCCGTCAGGCGTTGCCAGATGGTCGATGCTGTCGGTGCCGCTGCGTGCGCGCGTGTTGATCAGGTCCAGCCCAAGCAGCTCGCCGGTGAGAGGGGGAATGTCGGCGCTCATGCTAACTCCAAAAATTGCCATTGACACATTAGGTAATTCAGCCAAGATTGCTAATGCATAATTCTACACTGAAGGCATGTGAAATGACAATCCTGGCTTTTCCTCGCGTGGCCCATCGTTATCTCGACGTCGATGGCATCCGCGTCTTCTACCGCGAGTCGATCCCGGCCCAGGCCGGCCCTGACGCGCCGGTACTGCTGTTGCTGCACGGCTTTCCCTCGGCTTCGCACCAGTTCCGCCGACTGATCGACGCCATCGGCAACAGCTACCGGGTCATCGCGCCCGATTATCCCGGGTTTGGCCACAGCGACGTGCCGCTCCCCACAAGCGCCGGCGGCACGTTCGGCTACAGCTTCGACCGCCTCGCCGACACGATGGAAGGCTTCGTCAAGGGACTGAGGCTGGACCGCTTCGTCGCTTATCTCTTCGACTTTGGCGCGCCGGTCGGTTTTCGCCTGGCGACGCGGCATCCCGAATGGTTTGCCGGCCTGATTGTCCAGAATGGCAATGCCTATGAAGAGGGCTTGTCGGACGGTGCCCGCGACTTCATCGCCTTGCGGCCGGATCAGCCCGACGCGGAGCAGAAGATCCGAGACCTGCTGACGCTTTCAGGCACGCGCTTCCAGTACGAGACCGGTGTCGGACAGTTGGAGCTGCTGGCGCCGGACGGCTGGACGCTCGACCAGCATTTCCTCGACCAGCCCGGTCGCAAGCAGCCGCAGGTCGACCTGGCGTTCGACTACCACAGCAACGTCGCGCGTTACGGCGAATGGCAGGCCTGGCTGCGGCGCCACCAGCCGCCGACGCTGGTCGTCTGGGGCAAGGACGATCCGTTCTTCCCGGAGCCGGGCGCCCATGCCTTCCTTCGCGACGTGCCGGAGGCCGAACTGCATCTGTTTCAGACCGGGCATTTCGCCCTGGAGGAGAAGCTGCCCGAAATCGTGCCGCTGATCGCCGATTTTATCGATCGGACGTGGTCCGGCAGCTAGTCGCCCTGTCGCAAGGCGAGGAGTTTTGTCAGCCTCGCCGTTGCGGCCTCCACCACATATCTGGCGACGCAGCGGTCACGCAGGGCTGCCGTCTGCTGCCCGAAACGGGCGGGGCTCGAGGCGACCTCGTCCAGCCGCCGGACGAGGTCTGCGACGCTGCGCGGATCGAAGAAGATCGCCAGATCGCCTGCTATCTCGCGGAAGACCGGCAGGTCCGAGCAGATGACCGGCAGGCCGAACAAGGCGCCTTCGACGATGGGAATGCCGAAGCCTTCACTCAGGCTTGGAAAGACAAGGGCCGAGGCCGAGCGCAGCAGCTCGGCCTTGTGGTCATCGGTAATCTGGCCGACGAAACGGACGTTTGAGCCGGCGCGTGGAAAATTGCTGGCCGGGACGTTGCCTATGATCACCAGCTCGGCACGGTCTGCCATGCCGGCGAAGGCTTCGACCAGAAGGGCGATGTTCTTGCGCGGTTCGTTGGAGAGGATCGAGACGAATCTCGGCCGCTCCGGTTTCGGTGTGGCGCTTGCAGTCTGTGCGGCCGACTGAAGATCGGGCCGAATGACCGGCGGGAAGAGTGACGCAGGCAGTCTTGCAGCGTGGTCGGGAAAGCGGCTGTTGAATTCGTCCCGGGTTGCTGCCGAGACGAACATCAACTCGGTCGCCTGGTCGAGAGCCGTCCTGAATTTCTGGTCGAAAGTGAACCTGTAGCGCCCCGAGAGCTCGTCGAGCGGGATGAGGTCGTGGATCACCAGCACGACCTGCGCGCCTTGGTCCGTGACCGGTTGCACGTAGTGGAAGGCGTCCATCAGCACGATGTCGAAGCCGCGTGCGTCGACAGTCGGAGGCGGCAAGTCATAGGACGCCCGCAAGGTACTGTCGCTGTAGAAGCCGGCGACGGGCATGAAGGCATCGATCCAGGCGAGGTGCGGCGCTGCCTTGTCCATCTCCGTGGAGCCCGGCGTCGCGGCAGGGACCAGCTTGCGCACCGGCAGTCGAGAGAAGACCGCAGACCGGTCACGTTGGCGCCGCGACTGGACGTATTTTACGTAGAGATGTTTCCAATGGGGCCTGTGACGGATAGCGCCATCGACCGTGCCTTCGACGAGGAAGCGGATGATCTCGTCAGGCGACGACGGGGCCGCTTGCTGCGTCTCGACGAGCAGCGTCGTTTCGACACCGAGGCGCTTGCAGCAGGCGAGCAGGCCGGCGCTGTAGTTGAGAATGCCGCGCGCCGGCGTCGGCGTCCCCACGCTCTCGCTGATCAGCAGCAGCCGCTTGCTCATTGCGCGGCCGCGTTCGTCAGGCGTGTTCCGACCACATGCTGAGTGCCTGGATCACGCCGCCAAGGTCGGCCCAGCGGCGAATCACCGTCTCGGCGCCGGCTTCGGTCAGCGCGTCGGCATGGCCGGGATAGCTGTGGGCGCCGCCGGTGAAGCCGATGACACGCATGCCGGCCGCAACGGCGCCCGAAATGCCGTGCACCGAATCCTCGATGACAAAGGTCCTGGCCGGGTCGGCGCCGTAGGTCATTGCGGCGTGCAGGAAGACATCGGGCGCGGGCTTCGGCTTCTTGCTCGGCGTTTCCAGCGCCGAAAAGATGCTGCCCTTGAACAGCGGCAGGATGCGGGTGCGCTCGAGCATCATCTCGATGCGTTCGCTGGTCGAGTTGGAGCAGATGCAGCGCGGCGCGGTGACGGCGGCAACGGCCTCGTGAACGCCGTCGATGGCGCGCACGTCGGTCTTCAGCTTGCGGTCGACAAGCTCCTCGGCCTGACTGATCAGCGAGGCCTGGAAGGGGATCGCCGCCTTCTCCTCGATCTTCAGCATGATGTCCTTGAAGGTCAGGCCGGCATAACTCTCGGCGATCTCTTCGGCAGATATCTCAAAACCGGCTGCGGTCAGCAGTTCCGCTTCGACGCGGGCGGCGATGATTTCGGAATCGACGAGCACGCCGTCGCAATCGAATATCACTAGGTCTGGCTGGGTCATGGCAGTCCGGGAAGCTGGGCGCCGTCGGGGCGCGGACGGAAAAGTTCAAGGCGCGGCAACTACACCATTCCAGCCCGATCCGCAAATTAGAACGCTCGCTTCATCAATTGTTTACGCTGATCGGTAACCATAACGGCGAGTAAATAGTAACGCGTCATCCCGGGTATCAGAATGTCAGCAGTGCGTCCTCTCGACCAGCTTTCCCGCACGCCAAAGCCGTCCGAATGGCTCGACACCATCATCAAGGGCGACTGCGTGGCGGCGCTCGACAAATTGCCGGCGAACTCCGTCGACGTCATCTTCGCCGACCCGCCCTACAACCTGCAGCTCGACGGTGACCTGCATCGTCCGGACCAGTCGAAGGTCGACGCGGTCGACGATCACTGGGACCAGTTCGAGAGCTTCGGCGCCTACGACGCCTTCACCCGCGCCTGGCTGCTTGCCGCCCGCCGCGTGCTGAAGCCCAACGGCACGATCTGGGTCATCGGCTCCTATCACAACATCTTCCGCGTCGGCGCGACGATGCAGGATCTCGGCTTCTGGATCCTCAACGACGTCGTCTGGCGCAAGACCAACCCGATGCCGAACTTCCGCGGCCGCCGTTTCCAGAACGCCCATGAGACAATGATCTGGGCTTCGCGCGACCAGAAGGGCAAGAACTACACCTTCAACTACGACGCGCTGAAGGCCTCCAACGACGACGTCCAGATGCGCTCGGACTGGCTGTTTCCGATCTGCACCGGCGGCGAGCGCCTGAAGGACGACGACGGCAACAAGCTGCATCCGACGCAGAAGCCGGAAGCGCTTCTGGCCCGCATCATGATGGCCTCGACCAAGCCGGGCGACGTGGTGCTCGATCCATTCTTCGGCTCGGGAACGACGGGTGCGGTTGCCAAGCGCCTCGGCCGCCATTTCGTCGGCATCGAGCGCGAACAGGCCTATATCGACGCCGCCAATGAGCGCATCGCCTCGGTGCGTCCGCTCGACGGCCCGTCGCTGACGGTGCTGACCGGCAAGCGCGCCGAGCCGCGTGTCGCTTTCGGCAGCCTGCTCGACATGGGCCTGCTGGCACCTGGAGCGACGCTGTACGATGCCAAGAAACGCTGGGCGGCAAAGGTCCGCGCCGACGGCACGCTGGCGATCGGCGACACTGCCGGCTCGATCCACCGCGTCGGCGCTTCGGTGCAGGGGCTCGACGCCTGCAACGGCTGGACCTTCTGGCACTATGAGCGTGCCGGCGGACTGACCCAGATCGACGAACTGCGCCGCATCGTCCGTGTCGGGATGGAAAAGGCGGGCGCCTGAAGCTTCAGCCGCGCCGGATCGTCCGGCGCGCGCAGGCATCATCGGTCGCCGGTTCTGGACCTTCAGCGACCGCGCCGTGCCTGCCATAGCAATCGAATTCCGGCAGCCAAACTAGCCAGTCCGGGTTCGCCGATCGGCCGGTTTCCAGTCACCGTCCGATCCCGAGACGCTCGAGGTCCGCCTCGAGCGTTTTCGCATTTGTGAACAGCACCGCCTGCCAGCCGGCGTCGATGGCGGCATTCACGTTCTTCTGGCTGTCGTCGATGAACAGCGAAGCCTTTGGGTCGAGGCCGAAGGTCTCGACATGCAGGTCATAGATGCGGCGGTCCGGCTTGATCAGGCCGACATCGCCTGAAACCGTCACGCCGCGCGGCGTTTCGAGGAACGGGAAACGGCCGCGCGCCTCGCGGAACGTGTCCGAGGCCCAGTTGGTCAGCATGGTGACGTCGTGGCCGGCGGCGACGAGACCCTCCATCAGCGCGACGCTGTCTTCATAGTGATGCGGCACCATGTCGTGCCAGTGCTGGCGGAAGGCGCGAATGTTCTTTTCATGCTCGGGGAAGTCGGCGATCAGCAATGCCTCGGCTTCTTCCCAGCTTCGGCCGCGGTCCTGCTCGATATTCCACTCGCTGGTGCAGACATTGTCAAAGAACCAGCGCCGCTCGACTGCATCGGGAATGATACGGCTGAAAGGGATATCTGGGTCGTAATGGATCAGAACCTTGCCGATGTCGTAGACGATATGGCGGATCTCGCTCATGACTTTCCCTGATGTGCTCGTTTCGTTGCGCCGGGTATGGCAGCCTCGATGACCTTTTTCATGACCGTTGGCAAGGCTTCGCCATTGAGCTCGTCTGCCGCCGACCAGAAATGGCCGTCGAGCGCGGTTCGCGAGGCGACGTCGGCGCGGAACACCTCGAGGTCGAGCGAAAAATGGGTGAAGACGTGGTTGATGCTGCCGGCGCGTCGCCATTGGGCGGGAAAAGGCGCGCTGTCTGTGTCCGTCGCGCCGTCGATGCGCGAGGTCCAGCCTGTCGTTGGCACTTCGGTCATGCCGCCGAGCAAGCCCTTGCCCAATCGCTTGCGCAGCAACACGGAGCCATCAGGCGTGACGGCGACGAAGGCAGCACCGCGTCGCATCGGCTTCTCGGCCTTGGGCGGCTTGACCGGATAGAGCTCGGGGTCGCCATTGACGATCGCGCTGCAATCGGCGCGCAGCGGGCACAACATGCAGCGCGGCCGGCGCGGCGTGCAGATGGTGGCGCCGAGATCCATCATCGCCTGGGCGAAATCTCCGGGCCGTGCGACAGCCAGCATGCGTTCGACATGGGCGCGAATTTCCGGCTTGGCCTCCGGCAGCGGCGTCGAGATCGAGAACAGCCGTGTGACCACGCGCTCGACATTGCCGTCGACCACTGCCGCAGGCCGCATGAAGGCGATGGAAGCGATGGCAGCCGCCGTGTACGGCCCGATGCCGGGCAGGGCGCGCAGACCATCCTCCGTTTCAGGAAACTGGCCGCCGGGCAGGGCGGCGACAGTCTCGGCGCAGAGCTTGAGGTTGCGGGCGCGGGAGTAATAACCGAGGCCGGCCCAGGCCTTCATGACGTCTTCGGTTTCGGCTGATGCAAGTGCCGACACGTCGGGCCATTTCTCCAGGAAGGCGCTGAAATAGGGTTTCACCGCCTCGACGGTCGTCTGCTGGAGCATGATTTCCGACAGCCAGACGCGGTAGGGATCGGGTCTCAGGCCCTTGGCGAGCTCACGCGGCGGCATCCGCCAGGGCAGTTCGCGATGGTTGGCATCGTACCAGCCGAGCAGATCGGCGGCGATCCTGTTGTCGGCGGCGTCGGCATGCTTGCGGGTCGGTGCTGGGGATGCCATTGGTGGTCGGAACTGCCTTCGGCTTTACATGTCGACAAGGTTACCTGGAGAACGACATGGCAGGGAAAAGATGGACGGGCAATCCCGTTCCGGTCAGCGATCTGGCAAGCGCCATCCTCGATCCCGTCCTGCGCAAGCGCACCGGCATCTCCGTCGGGCTTGTCCAGTCCTGGGAAGAGATCGTCGGCCCACGCCTGGCCCACAACACGCGGCCCGAGAAGATCCAGTGGCCGCGGCGCATGCATGAGGATGATCCGTTCGAGCCGGCGGTGCTGATCGTCGCCTGTTCGGGGCCGGCAGCACTCCATCTCCAGCATGAAACCGGCGAGATCATCAGCAGGGTCAATTCCTTTCTCGGCTTCAACGCCATCGGACGCATCCGCATCGTGCAGAAGCCGGTGGCGAACACGGGTGCCAAGCCGCGTCCACGCCTGCGCAAGCTGACCGATGCGGAGCAGGGCAAGCTTACCGGCGCAGTAAGGCTCATCGAGGATGAAGGACTGCGAGCGTCGCTGGAAAAGCTGGGCGCGAGCATCCTGGGCAGCCGAAAGTAGAAAATGCCGGCTTTCTCGCGCTTTCGTGATTGAAACTGCGGCAAATTGCGATTGGTTTGGGGACAGCCATGCCTTAATTCGCGCCAACTATCGCTTTCACGTAACCGCACATTGCAAAATCCAACCATCGTCAGGTGATTCGTATGCTTCGTTCGATTTCTCGCAGGACCGCACTTACCGGGCTCGCAGCCGTTTCGGCCGCGGCGCTGCTCTCCGCTTGCAGCGACTCCGGCGAGCAGGCCAACGCAGCAACGCCCAAGCCTGCCGAGCCGGCGACGCCGGCTGCCACGCCGGCCGCACCCGCAACGCCTGCCCAGGCGGTGAAGGTGCCCGAGGCACAGGGCTCGGTCGACATGGCCAAGCTGCTCGAAGCCGGCACCCTGCCTGACATGCAGCTCGGCAAGGCCGATGCACCCGTCACCATCGTCGAATACGCCTCGATGACCTGCCCGCATTGCGCGCATTTCCACGAGACGACGCTGCCGGCGCTGAAGACCAAGTACATCGACACCGGCAAGGCTCGCCTGATCTATCGCGAGTTCCCCTTCGACCCGCTGGCCGAGGCCGGCTTCATGCTGGCACGCTGCTCGAAGGACAACTACTTCCCGATGGTCGACGTGCTGTTCAAGCAGCAGCAGAGCTGGGCCGGGTCGCAGAACCCCAAGGATGCGCTGCTGCAGATCTCCAAGCTCGCCGGCTTTACACAGGAGTCGTTCGAGGCCTGCTTGACTGACCAGAAGCTTCTGGACGATATCAGAGCCGTGCGCGCCCGCGGCGAGAACGATTTCAAGGTCGACTCGACGCCGACCTTCTTCATCAACGGGAAAGTCTACAAGGGGGCAATGACGATTGAGGAAATGTCGGCGGTTATCGACGGCATGCTCTGACAGGCTCATGGCACCGAGGCAACACGGCTTCGGTGCACCCTTCCGTGCGGACTGGCGCGAATGAAGTTTTCGCGCCTCCGCCTTCTCGGTTTCAAATCCTTTGTCGAGCCCGGCGAGTTCGTCATCGAACGCGGGCTGACCGGCATCGTCGGGCCGAATGGCTGCGGCAAGTCCAATCTCGTCGAAGCGTTGCGCTGGGTGATGGGCGAGAGCTCATACAAGAACATGCGCGCTTCCGGCATGGACGACGTCATCTTTTCCGGTTCCGGCACGCGCCCGGCGCGGAACACTGCCGAAGTCACGCTGTTCCTCGACAATAGCGACCGCACCGCGCCCGCTTCCTTCAACGATGCCGACGAGCTGCAGGTGTCGCGTCGTATCGAGCGCGAGGCCGGCTCCGTCTATCGCATCAACGGCAAGGAAGCCCGCGCCAAGGACGTGCAGCTGCTGTTTGCCGACCAGTCGACCGGCGCGCGCTCGCCCTCGATGGTCGGGCAGGGCCGCATCGGCGAGCTGATCCAGGCAAAGCCGCAGGCACGCCGCGCGTTGCTCGAAGAGGCCGCCGGCATTTCCGGTCTGCACACCCGCCGCCACGAAGCCGAGCTTCGCCTGCGCGCCGCCGAACAGAATCTCGAGCGCCTCGACGATGTCGTCGGCGAGCTGGAAAGCCAGATCGAAAGCCTGAAGCGGCAGGCGCGCCAGGCATCACGCTTCAAGAACCTGTCGGCCGACATTCGCAAGGCGGAAGCGACGCTGCTGCATTTGCGCTGGACGCTGGCCAAGGCGCAGGAGGGCGAAGCGCAATCGGCGCTGGCCACCGCCACCGCTGTTGTCGGTGACCGCGCCGCCTCGCAGATGGCGGCGGCCAAGGACCAGGCCGTCGGCGCCCACAAACTGCCCGAGATGCGCGACGCCGCGGCTGCTGCCGCCGCAACCTTCCAACGCCTGTCCATTGCGCGCTCGCAGCTCGAGGAAGAAGCCGGCCGCATCAATTCGCGCCAGAGCGAGCTCGACCGCCGCCTGCAGCAGCTCGATGCCGACATCGCCCGCGAACAGCGCATGATCGGCGACAATGCGGCAATCCTGGCGCGTCTCGATGCCGAGGAGAAGGCGCTCAACGACGAGAATGCCGGCGCGACCGACCGCGAGACGCATACGCGTGCCGCCTTCGAGGAGGCGATGGCGACGCTGGCGCTGACCGAGGCCGAGCTTGGCCGCCTGACCGCCGAACGCGCCGAGGCGGCTGCCGGCCGCACCCAGGCCGAACGCGCCATGCGCGACGCTGCCGAACGCCGCGACCGCTTCGCCCGCCAACTTGCCGAACTCGACCGCGAGGCCGGCGAGATTGCGGCGCGCATTTCGGCGCTGGCCGATCCGGCGGAAAAGCAGATGCTGGCCGAGGCGGCGCAGGAAGCGCTCGAGGAAGCAGAGTTCGCGGCAACCGAGGCCGAGCGCGCCGTCACCGAGGCACGCCAGGCCGAGGCTTCGTCGCGCACGCCGCTGCAGGAAGCCAAGGCCGAGCTGGCGCGGATCGAAACCGAAGCACGCACGCTGGCCAAGATCATCAACGCAGCGTCTGGTGATCTCTTTCCGGCGGTGCTGGAGCAGATCGGCGTCGAGCGCGGCTTCGAGACAGCCCTGGGTGCTGCCCTTGGCGACGATCTCGAAGCAGCGCTCGACCGCGCAGCACCCGTACACTGGGGTGATGCCAAGCTGGCTCCGACTGACCCGAAGCTGCCCGAAGGCGTGCGCAGCCTCGCCGAGGTCGTCCGCGCGCCGCATCAGTTGGCGCGCCGTCTCGCCCAGATCGGCGTCGTCGATGCCGCCGATGCGACAAGGCTGCAGCCGCTGCTTGCGCCGGGCCAGAGGCTGGTGAGCAGGCAGGGCGCGCTGTGGCGCTGGGACGGGCTGACGGCCAGCGCCGACGCGCCGACCGCAGCAGCGCAGCGTCTCGCCCAGAAGAACCGGCTCGCCGAGCTCGACGCCGAAGCCGTCCAGGCGACGCTTGTCGTGCGCGCCGCCGAAGAGGCCCTGGCGCGGGCGGAAAACGCCGTTCGCGAAAACACCGAGGCCGAACGCCAGGCGCGGCAGGCATGGCGCGACGCCCAGCACCATGTCGGTGCGGCGCGCGACGCGCTTGCCCAGGCCGAAAAGGCCGCGGGCGAACTGACCAGCCGTCGCGCGGCGCTGGATGAAGCCCGCGCGCGCGTCGCCGATGCGCATGAGGAAGCGCAGGCCGGCTATGTCGAAGCCGAGGACATGCTGGGCTCGGCGCCTGATCTTGCCGACCTGCAGGCGCGGCTCGAACAGCTGTCCGGTGCGGTGGCGCGCGATCGCTCCGCGGTTGCCGATGCACGCGCCGTGCATGACGGCCTCAACCGTGAAGCCGAGGCGAGGGGGCGCCGTCTCAGCGCGATCGCCGCCGAGCGCCAGAGCTGGGTGCTGCGCGCCGAAAGTGCCGCCGAGCAGGTCGAGGCGCTGGCTGAGCGGCGCGAGGAAGCAGCCGCCGAACGCGAGACGCTGGCCGAGGCGCCCGACGAACTCGACGCCCGCCGCCGAACCTTGATGTCGGAGCTGACGCGCGCCGAGGCCACGCGCAAGGAAGTCTCCGACCGGCTGCAGGAGGCGGAGAACAAGCAGTCCGTTCTCGACAAGGCCGCAACCGCTGCCATCCAGGGATTGGCCGAGGCGCGCGAAGCAAGAGCCCGCGCCGAGGAGCGCCTGACCGCCGCCGACGAACGTCGGCGCGAGGTCGAGGCGCGGATCCAGGAAGTGCTGGCGACGCCGCCGCATCTGGTGATCAAGCATACGGGCCTCGAAGCCGACGATCAGATGCCCGATCCCGGCGAGGTCGAGCGGACGCTGGAGCGGCTGAAGATCGAGCGCGAGCGGCTGGGCGCGGTCAATTTGCGCGCCGAAGAAGAGCAGAAGGAGCTGTCCGACCGGCTGGAGGCGATCGTCTCCGAGCGTGAGGACATCATCGAGGCGATCCGCAAGCTGCGCCAGGGCATCCAGGGCCTGAACCGCGAGGGCCGCGAGCGCCTGCTGGCCGCCTTCGATCTGGTCAACGGCCACTTCAAGCGCCTGTTCACCCATCTGTTTGGTGGCGGCACCGCCGAGTTGCAGCTGATCGAGTCGGAAGATCCGCTCGAAGCCGGTCTCGAAATTCTCGCCCGCCCGCCCGGCAAGAAGCCGCAGACGATGACGCTTTTGTCCGGCGGCGAGCAGGCGCTGACGGCGATGGCGCTGATCTTTGCGGTGTTTTTGACCAATCCGGCGCCGATCTGCGTGCTCGACGAGGTTGACGCGCCGCTGGACGACCACAATGTCGAGCGCTTCTGCAACCTGATGGACGAGATGGCGGCATCGACCGAGACGCGCTTCGTCGTCATCACCCACAATCCCATCACCATGGCGCGTATGGACCGGCTGTTCGGCGTCACCATGGCCGAGCAGGGGGTGAGCCAGCTGGTGTCGGTCGACCTGCAGGCTGCTGAATCGCTCCGCGAAGCGAGTTGATCTCCAGCGTTCGCGCAGCGAACTGCTTCAAGCGCTCGCGCAGCGAGCTGCTCCCGATCGCTTCGCGTAGCGAGCTGCTTCGACTGTTCGCGCAGCGAACTGGTCTGCGCTGGGCAAAGCGAGCTGTCCCGGAAAAGGCTACTTGAGCTTGAGGCTGTAGTGCTTGCGGTGGCGCCGGTAGTTGATCTGGCGCAGCGCGGTCTGGCCGAGCGCCTTGACCGACACAGTCCAATGCCGCCTCAGCTTGACCTCGTTGCGATCGGCCTCGATCAGGCTGCCGCCGAGTTCGGCGCTGACGTCGGTCACCAGATTGGGCTTGATCGAGAGCACGCGCAGCTTGAGTTCCCAGAAGAACTTTATGTCTTCGTCGATCTGGCGGTAGACGGTGGCCCGGCTCAGGAAACTTTCCGCGCCACGCCGCGTGATGAGGTAGCCGACCATGCCGGCAGTCGGGCTGCCATGCGAAACGATGGCGATGTCGGCGACGGCGACGGAGTCCACCACCGGCCGATCCTGGAAATCGAACAGCTTGAGGATGTCCCATTCGACAGGCGCTTGCTGCAGCGCCGCTATGCGGGCGGCAAAGGCTTCCGGCTCCAGCAGGCGGAAATCGTCCTCGAGGATGAGAGCCGTTGGCGCATCGGTGTCGAGGAAGGCGCGCATCGCCTTGCGATGGCTGGCATAGGCCGCCACTTCGGCCGGCGCCAGCGGGCGCTTGGAATGCCTGCGGTTCTGCCTGGCGTCGTAAAGCTGAATGGTTTCAGCACATTGAGGGGTGAGGCCTTCGACGAACGCGAAGGGCCACGAAAGTGCTGAAAGCTGTGCGTTCGCCGACTTGCGCCGGGGCCCAGCTTCGGCATCCACTGTCACGACAAAGGTGACCGGCAACGACGAAGTCATATAGTGGCTCACTTATATGCGTGTACCGCTAAACTACGCGCAACCATTGGGCAACATGGACACGCGTTCGAATGCAACGATATTTTGTGCGGTGGTTGAATCTCATAAACTCGGCGCAACGTATAGTAGGAAAATGGCAAATGTCGCAAAAGCAGCGCTCCGCCTGACGCGACCGCATTACCGCGACCGCCTTAAGAAGCCGCGGCTTCGCCGAGCAGGTAGGAAAGCGCCATGTTGCGCTCGTCGTCGTTCAATATGTCCATGTCGAACAGCTTCATGCTGCGCAGCCCTTCAATGACCAGAAACGCCACCATCAGCTTGGCCGTATCTGGTGTTTCCGACTTCAGGCGGTCGAGCAACTGGCGCTTGAAGTCCCTGACAGGATTGAGGAAATCGGGGTCTTCGGCAAGTGCTGCGAGCACTCCGGCCGCTGACGGCTGCTTCTGTTCGCACTCCCGCGCCGACAGTTCAATGTAGGCGGTCAGACTATTTTTGGTGGCATCGCCGTGCTTTGACGCCTCTGCCTCCAGCGCATCCTCGAAACTCTTGAGATAGTCTTGGACCAGCGCCTGCATGAGCTTGGCCTTGGTCGGGAAATTATACAGCAATCCGCCTTTCGACACGCCGGCGCGCTGGGCCACCGCGTCGAGCGACAAGTTGCCCGGGCCGACGATGTCGGCAAGCTCGCTGGCCGCGGCCAGAATCTTGTCGCGTGAACTCGGTCGATGACCAGCCATCGGCGCTACCTCCTGAAAGTTCACTTTATCGTATGTTGACAATACCGTCCAGACGGTACAGTAAGCCCGCCGCCCTTGGGTTTTCGCCGAAATGGGTCCATTGTGCACCGCAACCCATCCGGGGATATGCGGTTCCAAATCGATTGGGGTCTCCTTTGATCAAGCGTCTCATCATCGCTCTCGTTCTGCTTGTCCTTGTTTGTGGCGGTATCGTCGGCTTCAACATGTTCCGCGACAATGCGATCCAGCAGTTCTTCGCCAACATGCCGGTCGCGTCGGTGACGGTGGCGACCACCAAGGTCGAACCGGCTCCCTGGACGCCCGGCATTGAAACGATCGGCACGGTCAATGCCTCGCAGGGCGTCGACCTGACGGTCGAGCAGGCAGGCATCATCAAGGACATCAATTTCGCCGCCAACCAGCGCGTCAAGCAGGGCGACGTGCTGATCCAGCTCGACGACACCGTCCAGCAGGCGGACCTCGCCGCATCCAAGACCCAGGCCGCGCTCGACCAGCAGTCGCTCGACCGCGCCATCGAGCTGCAGCGCCGCGGCGTCGGTTCGGAAGTGGCGCTCGATGCCGCCCGTGCCACCGCCTCGACCTCGGCGTCGCAGGTGCAGAAGCTGCAGGCCGTGCTCGACCAGAAGCAGCTGCGTGCCCCGTTCAACGGCACCATCGGCATTCCCAAGGTCGATGACGGCCAGTATCTCGCCCCCGGCACCATCGTTGCCACCTTGCAGGACCTCGACACCATGCGTGCCGACTTTTCCGTGCCCGAGCAGCAGCTCGCCTCGCTGAAGATGGGCCAGCCGGTCGTCTTTGGTGTGACCGCCGACGACATGGCCTTCAAGGGCGCTGTTGTCGGTATCGATCCCAAGGTCGATCCGCAAAGCCGCCTGGTTTCGGTCCGTGCCCAGATCACCAATCCTGACGGCAAGCTGAGCCCCGGCCAGTTTGTGCGCGTGCGCGTTGAGCTGCCCCGGGAAGATGGCGTGCTGGCCGTGCCGCAGACGGCGCTGACCACCAGCCTCTATGGCGACTATGTCTATGTCGTGCGTCCGGCCGAGGCCAAGCCTGTCGCCGAAGGTGCGGCCGCACCGGCTGCGGCAGCCGCCGCAGCACCGGCGGAGGCCAACGCTGAACCGGCGCTCACAGTCAGCCAGGTCTTCGTCAAGGTCGGCCGCCGTTCGGAAGGCCGCGTCGAGATCATCGAAGGCATCAAGCCTGGCGACGAACTTGTCATCGCCGGCCAGAACAGGCTGACCAACGGCACCCCCGTCAAGGTCGACAACACGGTCTCGCCGGTCACCTCGGCCGATGCCAAGGCGGCTGCAAAATGAGTTTTTCAGACATCTTCATCCGCCGCCCCGTCCTGTCGACGGTGGTCGCCCTCATGATCCTTCTCCTGGGCTTCCAGGGGCTGTTCAACCTGTCGGTGCGCCAGTACCCCAAGGTCGAGGAGACGGTGATCACCATCACAACCGTCTATCCCGGCGCCAGCGCCGACCTGATCCAGGGCTTCATCACGGCACCTATCGCCGCCGCCGTGGCGACGACCGAGAACATCGACTATGTGACCTCGCAGAGCCGGCCGTCGTCGAGCACGGTGACCGTGCAGATGGAGCTTGGCTCCAATCCCGACACGGCTCTGACCGAGGTGATGTCCAAGGTCCAGCAGGTGCGCGGGCAACTGCCGTCCGACGCCAAGGATCCGACCATCGTCAAGGGCACAGGCCAGCAGTTCGCCATCATGTATCTGGCGATGCAGAACCCGAACATGAGCTCGGAGGAGCTGACCGAATACATCCAGCGCGTCATCCGTCCGCGCATGTCGACGATCGAGGGCGTTGCCGAAGTCCAGGTGCTCGGTGCCGCCAACTATTCGATGCGCGTCTGGGTCGATCCGGTGAAGCTCGCCGCGCGTGGCCTGACTGCAGCCGAAGTGCTGCAGGCCATCAACGCGTCCAACTTCCTGTCGGCGCCCGGCAAGACCAAAAACGAGTATGTCGCCTACTCGATCACCATGAAGTCGACGCTGCAGACGCCGGAATCCTTCGGCGAGCTGCCGCTCAAGTCGGACAACGGCAACGTCGTCAGACTGCGTGACGTCGCCCATGTCGAACTGGCCGCCGAAAGCACCGACACGGTGGTCAATTTCAACGGCCAGCCCGGCACCTTCATCGGCATCTTCCCGACGCCGTCGGCCAACCCGCTGAATACGGCGGCCGCGGTCATCAACGAGCTGCCGGCAATCAGCGCCAGCCTGCCACAGGGCATGACCATCACCATGGTCTATGACTCGACCGAGACGATCAGCGCCTCGATCGAAGAGGTGTTCAAGACCATCGCCGAAGCGGTGGCCATCGTCATCGTCGTCATCCTGCTGTTCCTCGGTTCGTTCCGCTCGGTGCTGATGCCCGTGGTGACGATCCCGCTGTCGCTGATCGGCGTCTGTTTCATCCTGTTGATGATGGGCTACTCGATCAACCTTCTGTCGCTTTTGGCCATGGTGCTTGCCATCGGCCTTGTCGTCGACGACGCCATCGTGGTGGTGGAGAACATCCACCGCCACATGGAGGAGGGCATGTCGCCGATGCAGGCGGCGTTCAAGGGCATGCGCGAGATCTTCGGGCCGGTGGTCGCGATGACCATCACGCTTGCCGCGGTGTTCGCGCCGCTCGCCTTCACCGGCGGCCTGACCGGTTCGCTGTTCCGCGAATTCGCGGTGACACTTGCCGGTGCGGTCATCCTGTCAGGCTTCATCGCGGTCACCATCACGCCGATGATGTCGGCGCGCATGCTCAAGGCCGGCAACCACAGCCGCTTCGCGCAGTTCGTCGACCGTTCCTTCGAACGCATCGCCAACCGTTATGAACGCCTGGTCGCCGGCTCGCTGAAATACCGGCCGGTGACGTTGCTGATCGTCGTCGCACTCGTCGGCGTGACCGGCTTCATGTTCTTCAAGACGTCGAACGAACTGGCGCCGGAAGAGGATCAGGGCGCGCTGTTTGCGCTGGTCACGGCGCCGCGCTATGCGACGACGGAGTACACAACCCTCTATACCGACCAGATCCGCGACCTCACCAAGGACCTGCCGGAGCTCAAGACCAGCTTCTCGATCGTCGGCATGGGCGGCGCCACCAATTCGGGCTTTACCGTCTGGGTGCTGAAGGACTGGGCCGACCGCACGCGCTCGCAGAAGGAGATCCAGGCGGACATCCAGGCACGCCTGTCCAAGGTCAGCGGCGTCGAGGCATTGGTGTTCGCACCGCCCTCACTGCCGGGCGCCGGCGGCGGTCTGCCGATCTCGATGGTCATCCAGTCGACCGGCGATCCGAGCCAGGTCTTCGAGGTGGCCGAACAGATCAAGCAGAAGGCGCAGGCCTCCGGCCGCTTCATCGTCGTGCAGAACTCGCTGTCCTTCGATGCGCCGCAGGTCACGGTCACCATCGACCGCGACAGGGCGGCAGCGCTCAACCTGTCGGTGCGCGACATCGGCACGACACTGAGCCTGCTTGTCGGCGGTGGGTCGATCGCCGAGTTCGACCGGGATTCCAACAGCTACGACATCATCATGCAGGTGCCGGAGGAATACCGGAACAATCCCGAGAAGCTCGGCGAGTTCTTCGTCCGCAGCGTCAACGGGCAGATGGTGCCGCTGTCGGCTGTCGTGTCGATCCAGACCAACTCCTCGCCGGCCTCGATCGAGCAGTTCAACCAGCTCAACTCGGCGACGATCTCGGCACTGCCGGTGCCCGGTGTCACCACCGGCGACGGCCTGACGACGATCGAGGAAATCGCCCGACCGCTGCTGCCGGCGGGCTTCTTCATCGACTACTCCGGCCAGTCGCGTCTGGAGAGCGAGCAGGGCAGCACGATCCTGATCGCCTTCGGCCTGGCCATCGTCGTGATCTACCTGGTTCTGGCGGCGCAGTTCGAAAGCTTCCGCGACCCGTTCATCATCATGATGTCGGTGCCGCTGTCGATCTTCGGCGCCATCGTGCCGCTCAATCTCGGGCTGGGCACGCTCAACATCTACACCCAGGTCGGTCTGATCACACTGATAGGACTGATCACCAAGCATGGCATCCTGCTGGTCGAATTCGCCAACCAGCAGCGTGAAGAGCATGGGCTGTCGCGCAGCGAGGCGATCATCGCTTCGGCCAAGGTTCGCCTGCGGCCGATCCTGATGACGACGGCGGCGATGGCGCTGGGCGTGGTGCCGCTGATCATCGCTTCGGGCGCCGGTGCCGCCGCGCGCTATTCGATGGGTCTGGTGATCTTCTGCGGCGTGATCGTCGGCACGATCTTCACCTTGTTCGTGGTACCGATGTTCTACACCTTCATCTCGCGCAAGGACCTCGCCGCCCATGTCGAGGAACCCGACGCCGCGCAGATGGCGGAACCCGCTCACCATCACTGAGCGGATGATCTGAAATGAAAGAGGCCCCGGAGCGATGATCCGGGGCCTTTTGCTTTGCCACGGCCGCCATTGCATTTTTGCGTTGCACAATGACGGCCGGCGCGCAAAGAAGAAGAGCATGAAGACCGCCGCGCTCCGGGTACTCGTCATCGACGAAAACCGCATCCGCGCCTCGATCATCGAGGCGGGGCTGCGCGAGGCCGGGCATGAAGACGTCACGCTGGTCCACGATGTTTCAGGCATCGGCCGACGCATCGCCGAGATCAATCCCGACGTCATCGTCATCGATCTCGAAAACCCCAACCGCGACATGCTGGAGAACATGTTCCAGCTGTCACGAGCGGTGAAGCGGCCGATCGCCATGTTCGTCGACCGCTCCGACAGCGCCTCGATCGAGGCCGCGGTCGATGCCGGCGTCTCCGCCTATGTCGTCGACGGGCTGAAGCGCGAGCGGGTCAAGCCGATCCTCGACATGGCCGTCAGTCGCTTCAATGCGTTTTCGCGGCTGGCGCGCGAACTGGAGGAGGCGCGCAGCGAACTCGAGGACCGCAAGGTGATCGACCGCGCCAAGGGCATCCTGATGAAGTCGCGCGGCATCTCCGAAACCGAGGCCTATGCGCTGATGCGCAAGGCGGCGATGAACCAGAACCGCAAGCTGTCGGAGATCGCCCAAAGCCTCGTCACCGCTGCAGGGCTGTTGGGAGACGACGCATGAGCGAGGCCCGCTTCGAGATTTCAGCTGGTTTCCTGCCGCTGCTCGACAGCGCGCTCTTGGTCGCGGCCCGGGAGAAGGGCTTTGCCGCGGCCGAAGGCATCGAGCTCACCTTGCTGCGCGAGACCTCCTGGGCCAACATCCGCGACCGGCTCGCGGTCGGGCATTTCCAGGTCGCGCACATGCTGGCGCCGATGCCGATCGCCTGCAATCTCGGCCTGACCCCGCTGGCGGCCAACACCGTCGTGCCGATGGCGCTCGGCCTCGGCGGCAATGCGGTCACCGTGTCGAACGCGTTGTGGCGCGACATGGCCGGCCATGGCGCAAGCGACGATCTTTCGCCGCGTGCCGTCGGCGAGGCGCTGCGCGCCGTCGTCGCCGCGCGTGCCCGCAGCAACGCGTCGCCGCTGCGTCTCGGCGTCGTTCATCCGCATTCCGGCCATAACTACGAACTGCGTTACTGGCTGGCTGCCTGCGGCATCGATCCCGAACGCGACGTCGAGATCGTGATCCTGCCGCCGCCGCTGATGGCCGATGCCTTGGGCTCGGGCGCGCTCGACGGCTTCTGCGCCGGCGAGCCTTGGAACACCGCCGCCGTTTTGCTCGGCCATGGCCGCATCGCCACGGTCAAGGCCAAGATCTGGCGTTCCAGCCCGGAGAAGGTGCTGGGCGCCGACGCGCGCTGGGGCGAGGCCAATGCCGAGACGCTGTCGGCGTTGCTGCGCGCCATCCACCATGCGGCGCAGTGGTGCGCGGAACCGGCCAATCACGCCGAGCTTGCCGGCATCATGTCGGCGCCTGCCTATGTCGGGCGCCCGGCCGGATGGATGCTGCCGGCATTGTCAGGCCATCTCGGCACGGCAGTGGACAGTCTCGTCGACGTTGACGACTTCTTCGTGCCGCAGGCCAAGGCCGCGACCTTCCCGTGGAAGAGCCATGCCTTGTGGTTCTACAGCCAGATGGTGCGCTGGGGCCAGGTGGAGCATTCCGCCGCCAATGCCGCGATCGCCCGCGACACCTACCGTCCCGACCTCTACCGCACCGCGCTCAAGCCGCTGGGGGCGGCACTGCCCGGCGCCAATGCCAAGGTCGAAGGTGCGCTGCCGGTGCCGACGCCGGTCGGCTCGGCCGGCGCCAGCCTGGTGCTTGGGCCGGACGGATTCTTTGACGGCGGCCTGTTCGATCCCGACGATCTCGACGGCTACATCGCTGCCCAGCGGAACGTGGCCGGCTGATCGGTCGTCAATTTTTGTGCGCTGCACATAAATTGGGCAGGTGCCGACGTGAGTTGGCTATCGATTGATCGCCTGTAATTCGGCAGCCAATGCGGCCGATTTTACATAAGCATCTGAAAATAAAAGGGAACGCCGTGATCAGTGAAACTGGCACGGCTTGTGCATTGCAGTAGACGAGGCCACCGCATCGGCCTGAAACTCGAGATCGAGTTTCGGTGAGCACGATGCGGCAGGGCCAGACATATCGGCGTCCAATGGCGGGCGCCCCAGGCGAAGCTGCCGACCAGATGACCGCGATCCCGGATGTACGGACGCGCGACCCTGGCCGGCAGCTTTTTTGTTTTCGCGATCCAGATCAGCGCGGCGCCTCCCACGCCGCACAACGGAGCCGACAATGACCACCACCCTCCCAGCCGCCCCCAGCCAGGACAATGCTCCGGTCAGGGCGCTTGCCATCTCCACGATCGCCTTCACCGTCTGCTTTGCCGTGTGGACGATCTTTTCGATCATCGGCGTGCGCATCAAGCAGGAGCTCGGCCTGTCCGAGACCCAGTTCGGCCTGCTCATCGGCACGCCGATCCTGACCGGCTCGCTGGTGCGCATCGTGCTTGGCGTCTGGACCGACCGTTTCGGCGGGCGTCTCGTCTACACCGCAACCATGCTGGCGGCGGCCATCGCCACCTTCCTGCTCGCCTTTGCCCAGACCTACACCCAGATGCTGATCGCCGCCCTCGGCGTCGGCCTCGCCGGCGGCTCCTTCGCCGTCGGTGTCGCCTATGTCTCGCGCTTCTTTCCGGCCGGCAAGCAGGGCACGGCGCTCGGCATCTTCGGCGTCGGCAATGTCGGCGCCGCCGTTACCAAGTTCCTGGCACCCTTCGTGCTGCTTGCCGGCGGCTGGCAGGAAGTGGCGCTGATCTGGGCTGCCTGCCTCGGCTTCATGGCCTTCATCTTCTGGTTCGGCAGCGAGGACGACCCCGTCATCCGCCAGCGCCGCATCCATGGCGGACAGGCAAAGAGCTTCTGGGCCGAGTTCGCGCCGCTCCGCAACGTCCAGGTCTGGCGCTTCGGCCTCTATTATTTCTTTTCCTTTGGCGCTTTCGTCGCCTTGGCTCTCTGGCTGCCGCGCTACCTGATCGGCGTCTATGGCTTCGACATCGTCACCGCCGGCATGATCGGTGCCGCCTATTCGATCCCGGCCAGCATCTTCCGCGCCTATGGCGGCATCCTCTCCGACCGCGTCGGCGCCCGCACGGTGATGTACTGGACCTTCGGCGTCTCGGCGATCGCCACGCTGATCCTGTCGCTGCCGACGGCCGATTATGTCGTGCACGGCATCAGCGGACCGATGTCCTTCCACTTCGAGGTCGGGCCGATCGCCTTCATGGTCGTCGCTTTCGTGCTCGGCTTCTTCATGAGCCTGGGCAAGGCCGCCGTCTACAAGCACATCCCGGCCTATTATCCCGACAATGTCGGCGCCGTCGGCGGCCTCGTCGGCATGATCGGCGGCCTTGGCGGCTTCATCCTGCCCATCGCCTTCGGCGCGCTCAACGACCTCACCGGCCTGTGGTCGAGCTGCTTCATGCTTTTGTTCGCCATCGTCGTGGCATCGCTGGTCTGGATGCACCTGTCGATCCGCCGGATGTCGCGCGAAAGCGCCGACGCGCCGCTGACCTTCGCTGCCCAGTGACATTGTCGAGGAGCACAGCAATGACCGAGAGACTTGTCATCATCGGCAACGGCATGGCCCCCGGGCGCATGCTGGAACATCTGCTGGAAGCAGCACCCGACCGCTACCAGGTCACCATCTTCAACGCCGAGCCGCGCGTGAACTACGACCGCATCATGCTGTCGCCGGTCCTGTCGGGCGAGAAGGTCTTCGAGGAGATCGTGATCCACGGCGACGGCTGGTACATCAAGCACGGCATCACGCTCTACAAGGGCCACAGGATCGTCGCCATCGACCGCGTGGCGAAGACCGTCACATCGGACCATGGCGTCACCGAGCCCTATGACAGGCTGGTCGTCGCCACCGGTTCGGTGCCCTTCATCATTCCGGTGCCGGGCACGGATTTGCCCGGCGTGCTGACCTACCGCGACCTCGACGACGTCAATGCCATGCTGCTTGCCGCCCAGTCACGCGCCAGGGCGGTGGTGATCGGCGGCGGACTGCTCGGCCTGGAGGCCGCGGCGGGACTGAAGGAGCAGGGCATGGATGTGACGGTGCTGCACGTCATGCCGACGCTGATGGAGCGCCAGCTCGACCCTGCTGCTGGCTATCTCCTGCAGAAGGCGGTCGAGGCGCGTGGCATCAAGGTGATGACCAAGGCCAACACCAAGGCCATCGTCGGCGATGGCAAGGTCGAGGGCGTGGAACTCGCCGACGGCACCATCATCCCGGCGACGCTGGTGGTGATGGCAGTCGGCATCCGGCCCAATGCATCGATCGCCAGGGATGCCGGCATCGACACCAATCGCGGCATTGTGGTCGACCACGGCATGCGCACATCCGATCCCGACATCCTTGCGCTCGGCGAATGCGCGGAGGTCGGCGGCCAGGTCTACGGGCTCGTCGCGCCGCTCTACGAGATGGCACGCGTCGCAGCGGCCCATCTCGCTGGCGACGAGACGGCCTGCTTCGTCCATTCCGACACGCCGACAAAGCTCAAGGTCACCGGCATCGACCTCTATTCGCTCGGCGACTTCGCCGATGGCGACGACCGCGAGGAGATCGTGCTGCGCGATGCCGCAGCCGGCATCTACAAGCGGCTGGTGCTCAAGGATAATCGTGTCATCGGCACGGTGCTCTATGGCGAAACGGGTGACGGGGCCTGGTTCAACGACCTCAAGAAGAAGCAGACCGATATTTCGGAGATGCGCGACAAGCTGATCTTCGGCCAGGCCTATCAGGGGGGATCGCCGCTGGACCCTATGGCGGCCGTTGCGGCACTGGCGGATGATGCGGAAATCTGCGGCTGCAACGGCGTCTGCAAGGGCAAGATCACCGGCACCATCGTTGCGAAGGGGCTGACCTCGCTCGACGACGTCCGCGCCCATACCAAGGCGTCCGCGTCCTGCGGCTCCTGCACCGGCCTGGTCGAGCAACTGATGTCGCTGACCCTGGGCGACAGCTACAACCCTACAGCCGTGCAACCGATGTGCAAATGCACCGAGCTCGGCCATGACGACGTGCGCCGCCTGATCAAGGCCAAGGGCCTGAAGACCATCCCGGAGGTGATGCAGGAGCTGCAGTGGAAGACCTCCTGCGGCTGCGCCAAGTGCCGGCCGGCGCTCAACTACTACCTCGTCTGCGACTGGCCCGACGAATATGCCGACGACTACCAGTCGCGTTTCATCAACGAGCGTGTCCACGCCAACATCCAGAAGGACGGTACCTATTCGGTGGTGCCGCGCATGTGGGGCGGGGTGACCAGCTCAGGCGAATTGCGCGCCATCGCCGATGTCGTCGACAAGTTCGAGATCCCGCTGGTCAAGGTGACGGGCGGCCAGCGCATCGACATGCTGGGCATCAAGAAGGAGGACCTGCCGGCGGTCTGGTCCGATCTTGGCAAGGCCGGTTTCGTCTCGGGCCACGCTTATGCCAAGGGCCTGCGCACGGTGAAGACCTGCGTCGGCTCCGACTGGTGCCGTTTCGGCACCCAGGATTCGACCGGACTCGGCATCCGCATCGAGAAGTTCATGTGGGGCTCGTGGACGCCGGCCAAGCTCAAGATGGCGGTGTCGGGCTGCCCGCGCAACTGCGCCGAGGCGACCTGCAAGGACATCGGCGTGATCTGCGTCGACAGCGGTTTCGAGATCCATTTTGCCGGTGCTGCCGGCCTCGACATCAAGGGCACCGAGGTGCTCGGCCTTGTGAAATCGGAGGACGAGGCGCTCGAGGTCATCGTCGCGCTGACGCAGATGTATCGCGAGCAGGGCCGCTATCTCGAACGCATCTACAAATGGGCCAAGCGTGTCGGCATTGCCGAGATCAGGCGCCAGATCCTCGACGATGCCGGCAAGCGCAAGGCCTATTACGAGCGTTTCGTCTTTTCCCAGAAATTCGCCCAGGTCGATCCATGGTCGGAGCGCGTCTCCGGCAAGGACAAGCACGAGTTCCGCCCGATGGCCTCGGTCGGCTATGCGGAGGCAGCGGAATGAGCGAGATGGACTGGATCGCGATCGGGACGATCGCCGACATACCGTTGCGCGGTGCGCGCTGCGTGAACACGCCCCAGGGCAAGATCGGCGTGTTCCGCACCGCCGAAGACCAGGTCTTCGCCATCGAGGACCACTGCCCGCACAAGGGCGGGCCGCTGAGCCAGGGCATCGTCCATGGTGCGGCGGTGACCTGCCCGCTGCACAACTGGGTGTTTTCGCTGGAAACCGGCAAGGCGCTCGGCGCCGACGAAGGCGCGGTCAGGACCATCCCGCTCAAGGTCGAGGACGGGCGCCTGTTCATCGCCCTCGAACTCCGTGCTTCGAAGGCCGCCTGACCATGACGGATGCACGCGAGGTGAGGACCGCCTGTCCCTATTGCGGGGTGGGTTGCGGCGTGCAGGCGCGGGTCGCCGCGGACGAAACAGTGTCCGTACGCGGCGACCCCGGCCATCCCGCCAATGCGGGCAAACTCTGTTCCAAGGGCTCCGCGCTTGGCGAAACGCTCGGCCTCGACGGGCGTGTGCTGCATCCCGAGATCGCCGGCCGCAGCACCTCCTGGGACGCGGCGCTCGATGTGGTGGCCGGGCGCTTCTCCGAGACCATCGCCCGCCACGGAGCTGACGCCGTTGCCTTCTATGTCTCGGGGCAATTGCTGACCGAGGATTATTACGTCGCCAACAAGCTGATGAAGGGGTTCATCGGCTCGGCCAATATCGACACCAATTCGCGGCTGTGCATGGCCTCCAGCGTCGCCGGCCACAAGCGCGCCTTCGGCGAAGACATTGTGCCCGGCGTCTACGCGGATTTAGAACAGGCCGACCTTGTCGTGCTTGTCGGTTCCAACACCGCCTGGTGCCATCCGATCCTCTACCAGCGCCTGCTTGCCGCGCGCGCCGAGCGCGGAACCAGGATCGTCGTAGTCGATCCGCGCCGCACGGCTACCGCCGGAGAGTGCGACCTGCATCTGCAGCTCAGGCCGGGCACCGACGTGGCGCTGTTCAACGGCCTTCTGGCGCATCTTGTGGGCAGCAGTGCCATCGACCGCGACTATGTCACCGCCCACACTTCGGGTTTCGATGCTGCGATCAGCCTCGCTTGCGCCGACGCGCCGACGCCGAGGCGTGTGGCCGAAACCTGCGATCTCGACAGCGCCGAAGTGGCACGCTTCTACGACTGGTTCGCCGCGACGGAGCGCACCGTCACCGTCTATAGCCAGGGCGTCAACCAGTCGGCGCATGGCACCGACAAGGTCAACGCCATTCTCAACTGCCACCTCGCGACGGGACGCATCGGCAGGCCGGGCATGGGGCCGTTTTCGGTCACCGGCCAGCCCAACGCCATGGGCGGCCGGGAGGTTGGCGGCCTTGCCAACCAGCTTGCAGCGCATATGGGCTTCGACGATCCCCAGGCGCCTGACAGGGTCGGCCGCTTCTGGCGCACGGCTGCCATTGCCCGCAAGCCGGGCCTGAAGGCCGTCGACATGTTCGAGGCGGCAGGCGACGGCCGCATCAAGGCGCTCTGGGTGATGGGCACCAACCCCGCCGTCAGCATGCCGGATGCCGGCAAGGTGCGCGCGGCGTTGAAGGCGTGCGAATTCGTCGTGGTCTCGGATGTCACCCGCACCGACACTGGCCATTTCGCCGACGTGCTGCTGCCTGCCGCCGCCTGGGGCGAAAAGGACGGCACGGTGACAAATTCCGAGCGCCTGATAACGCGCCAGAAATCGTTCCTGCCGATGCCGGGTGATATCAGGCCTGACTGGTGGATCGTCTCGCAGGTCGCCCGGCGCATGGGCTTTGCCGAGGCCTTCGACTACGCCAACCCGGCGGCGATCTTTCGCGAGCATGCCGCATTGTCCGCCTTCGAGAATGACGGCGTCCGCCTGTTCGACATTGGCGGCCTCGCCGATATCGAGGACAGCGCTTACGACACGCTTGCGCCGCTGCACTGGCCTTTTCCCGCCCGCGCCTCGGCCAAGAGCCCACGCTTGCTTGGCGATGGCCGCTTTCCCACCGCCGACGGGCGCGGGCGTTTCGTCGCCGTTCGCCAGGAGGGCGCGGCGCTGCCGGTCGACGCCGCTTTTCCACTTGTCCTCAACACCGGCCGGCTGCGCGACCAGTGGCACACCATGACCCGGACGGGCAGGGTGGCGCGCCTGATGGCCAATGCGCCGGAGCCGGTGATCGAGCTGAACGCCGCCGACGCCGCCGCACTGGGGGTCGCCGACGGCGATCTCGTCCGCATCGAAAGCCGCTATGGCGGCGGCCGGGCCAAGGTCGCTGCCAGCGCCGGCCAGCGGCGGGGCGAGGCCTTCCTGCCGATGCATTGGAGCGGGCGCTTTGCCGCCAACGCCGCCGCCGGGTCGTTGTCGGCGCCGGTCACCGATCCATTTTCCGGCCAGCCGGAACTCAAGCACGTCCCGGTGCGGATCGCGCGCGAGCCGGTCGCCTGGGCCGGCGTGCTGATGACCCGCCGCGACATCAGGCCGACCGGCTTTGTCCACTGGAGCCGCGCGGCGGTGGCAGGCGGCTGGGTCTATGAACTCTCCGGCACCGAACCGCCCGAACAGGGCATCCTGCTCGCCCGCCGGCTGGTCGACGTCGTGCCGGCCGACCAACTGCTCGAATACACCGACCGGCGCAGCTCGACCTTCCGTGCTGCCGCGACCGACGCGGCGGGCCGGCTCGGCGAGGCGCTGCTGGTCGCGCCGCAAGGCCATCTGCCCGAACGCGACTGGCTGCTGTCGCTGCTCGCTTCGGGCGAGCCGCTGTCGCCGCTCGACCGCCGCGCGCTGCTGTCGGGGCGAGCGCCGGTGCCGGTGCCGCCTGTCGGCCGCATCGTCTGCTCCTGCTTCAATGTCGGGGTCAACCAGCTCACCGCCGCGATATCAGGCGGCAGCAAAAGCCTCGACGAGATCGGCACAGCGCTGAAGGCCGGCACCAATTGCGGCTCCTGCCGGTCTGAGATCAGGACCATGCTCGAAGCGTCACGCCTGCTGGCCGCCGAGTGAAGCCGGCGAGGGGAGCAGCCGCGCCTGTCGGCATCACCGCATCTTGAGCGCCGCCACCGCCGCCTCGCTGCGGTGGATATGGTCGTTGGCGTCGTCCTGGCGCTGGACCAGCAGGATGAACAGCAGATCGGTCAGCGCCAGTTGCGCGTCGCGGGCGGTGATCGACGACGAGCGGACATTGTCCTCGTCGCTGACCGAATGCAGCACGACGTCTGAAATGGCGCTCAGCGGATTGTCCCTGAGCGAGGAGATGACGATGACGGTGGCGCCCCGCTCCTTGGCGAGTTCGGCGATGCGCACCGTTTCGATGCTTGTGCCCGAATGCGAGAAGGCCAGCATCACGTCGCGCGCCCCCAGCGAGGCGGCGCTGGCCAGCTGGACGTGGCTGTCGCTGTCGTGCAGGACGTTGCGGCCGAGCTTCATCAGCTTGATGGCGAAGTCGCGGGCGACCAGCGACGAGGCGCTGACGCCGGCGAGGTGGATGCGCTCGGCCCGGTCGAGCAGGTCGAGAACCCGCTCCACCGTCTGTTCGCTGTTGACCGACATCGTCTGCTGCATCGCCGCCAGCTTGCCGGCGACCAGCTTCTGCTGCACGGCGATGTAGCCGTCGGCTCGGTCGATGCTGCCATGGACCATGCCGGGCGGCGCCTGCCATTGCTGGGCCTTGGCCTCGCTGACCGCGAGCTTCAGCTGCTGGTAGCTGGGATAACCGAGCTTCTGCGCGAATTTCACCACGCTGGACTGGCTGCGACCGGTCTGTTCGCCCAGCGCCACCGACGACAGGCGCAGCATTTCATCTGGATTGTCGACGATGAACTGGCCGATCTGCCGGTCTGCCGGCGCCATGGTGTCGAGCGTCGCAATGATTTTCGTGAGAACCGACATGAAGCTCCTCGGGGCTCTCTCATCCAGCTGACATCAAGGAATAGAATATTCCAGGCAAGGTTGACAGAGAAGAATATTGCGATCAACTCTCATGTCAGTTCTGCCGGTTCGATCGGCTGCTGAACGGATTCTTTGATATGGACAAGTTGCGTATCGTCGGCGGGCAGAGGCTGCAGGGCGCGGTCGCCATTTCAGGCGCCAAGAATGCGGCCTTGCCGCAGATCGCGGCCTCTTTGCTGAGCCCGGAACCGCTCCACCTGACAAACCTGCCTGCGGTGAGCGACGTCGAGAACATGCTCGGCGTCATCACCCAGCATGGCGCCGAAATCAGCCGCCAGGGCCGCTCCGTCCATGTCGACGCGAGCAAGGCCTCGTCGCGGGAAACCAGCTACGACACGGTGCGCAAGATGCGTGCCACGGTGCTGGTGCTGGGGCCGCTGCTTGCCCGTTTCGGCAAGGCCGAGGTGTCGCTGCCCGGCGGCTGCGCCATCGGCGCGCGGCCCGTCGACATGCACATCAAGGCGCTCGGACAATTGGGCGCCGACATCGGCATTCGCGGCGGCTCGATCGTCGCCGCCGCGCCCAAGGGGCTGACCGGCGCACGCATCGTGCTCGGCTCGCCGTCGGTGGGCGCGACCGAGACGGCGATGATGGCGGCAACGACTGCCCGGGGCGAGACCGAGATCGTCAACGCCGCCCGCGAGCCCGAGGTGATGGACCTCGCCGCCTGCCTCGGCGCCATGGGCGCAAACATCGAAGGGGCGGGCACGCACCGGATCCTCGTCCAGGGCGGCACGTCCTGGCGCGCGGCCAGCCATCACACCATCCCCGACCGCATCGAGGCGGGAACCTATGCGATTGCCGCAGCGATTACAGGCGGCCAGCTCGAGCTGACCAATGCGCGGCTCGAGCACATGGCGTCGGTGGTGCAGGTGCTGGAGGCGGCGGGCGTGAGCGTCTGGCCGGGCGACCGCGGGCTGATCGTCTCGCGCGACGGTCCGTTGACGCCGGTCGACGTCACCACGGAGCCATATCCGGGCTTTCCGACCGATCTCCAGGCCCAGTTCATGGCGTTGATGTGCTGCGCACCGGGCGCGTCGCTGTTGCGCGAGACGGTGTTCGAGAACCGCTTCATGCATGTGCCCGAGCTGGTTCGCCTCGGCGCCAACATCACCTTGCAGGGCACGACGGCGCTGGTGCGCGGCGGCACACCACTGCGCGGGGCGCAGGTCATGGCCACCGATCTCCGGGCCTCGGTGTCGCTGGTGCTTGCAGCCCTGGTCGCCGAGGGCGAGAGCATCGTCAATCGCGTCTACCACCTCGACCGGGGCTACGAGAGCCTCGACCGCAAGCTCCAGATGTGCGGGGCGACAATCGAGCGGCTACCCGGATGAGTGCGGTGGCGCTCCCCCGTTTCTATCTCGGCGTCGATGGCGGCGGCACCGGTTGCCGCGCCCGCATCGTCGATGCGACAGGCGATGTGCTCGGCCAAGGGCTCTCCGGTCCGGCGACGACGCGGCTCGGCATCGACGTCGCCTGGGCCTCGATCGCCCGTGCCTATGGCGCGGCTGTCGAGGAGGCCGGCTTCGGCGCAGCCGAGCTGGCGCGCACCTTTGCCGGCATCGGCCTTGCCGGCATCGGCCGCAAGGGCGCGCTGGAGGCGCTGCAGGCGCTGGAACACCCCTTCGCCGCCATCGGCTTCACCAGCGACGGCATGGGCGCCTGCCTTGGCGCCCATTCGGGCAAGGACGGCGCCATCGTCATTGCCGGCACCGGTTCGATCGGGCTGGGTTTCGTCGAGGGACGCGACCTCAGGGTCGGCGGCTACGGTTTTCCGATCTCGGATGAGGGCAGTGGCGCCGATCTCGGCCTGAAGGCGGTGCAACTGGCGCTGCGCGCCCATGATGGCCGCCACGACCGTTCGGCCCTTCTCACCGAGGTCATGCAGCGCTTCCACAACGACCCGATGGAAGCTGTGGCCTGGATGGACCGGGCAACCGCCACCGATTACGCAGCACTTGCGCCCACCGTCATGCGCCACGCCGACCAGGGCGATGCCGCCGGGCGCCGCATCGTGCAGTCGGCGGCAGAGCAGATCGACACCATCGTGCGCACCCTGTTCGACAAGGGCGCGCCGCGCGTCACCCTGCTCGGCGGCCTGGCCAGCCCGCTGGAGCCCTGGCTTGCGCCCGACGTCCGCCGCCGCCTCAAGCCGGCGGACGGCGATGCCGTGTCGGGGGCGATCATCCTGGCCCGACAGCTCGACCGGACGCTCATTGCCAAGGAATAATCCATTCCAAAATTTATTGACAACAGGAATATGCCATTCTAAAACGTTAATGAAAGCCTAGGAGAACCGGCTCCACAGGCTCTTGCATCTTGAGAACCGGGCAGGTGGCGACAAGTGTCAGAACAAGCCTTGATTTCGGAACTGGGGCGTTTGGTTTCCGAGGAGCGGAACCCGCGCACCATGGATATCGACCTTTTGCCGACCATCGACGTGCTCAGGAAAATCAACGACGAAGACAAGCTTGTCGCCCATGCGGTCGAGCGTGTGATCCCAGAGATCGCGGCCGTAGTCGACCGCACCATCGCCGCCTTCCGCCAGGGTGGCCGCCTGATCTATATGGGCGCCGGCACCAGCGGCCGCATCGGCGTGCTCGACGCCTCGGAGTGCCCGCCGACTTTCAGCGTGCCTGCGACCATGGTGGTCGGCCTCATTGCCGGCGGCTACAGCGCGCTGCTGAAGGCCACCGAAGGAGCCGAGGACAGCCAGACCAAGGGTGCGGAGGCGCTGGCCGACATCGAGCTGACATCCAGGGACGTCGTCGTCGGGATCGCTGCAAGCGGCCGTACGCCCTATGTCATCGGCGGCCTGAACTATGCGAAGAAGGTCGGCGCCACCGCGGTGGCTTTGTCCTGCAACCCGCAGTCGGCCATCGCTGAAATCGCCGACATCGCCATTTCGCCCGTCGTCGGCCCCGAGGCGCTGACCGGTTCGACGCGGATGAAATCGGGCACGGCCGAAAAGCTGGTGCTCAACATGCTTACCACCGCCAGCATGATCGGCATCGGCAAGACCTATGAAAACCTGATGGTCGACTTGAAGGCATCCAACAAGAAGCTTGTTGCCCGCGCCGCCCGCATCGTCATGCAGGCAGCCGAATGCACGCTGGAAGAGGCGCAGACAGCGCTCGCCCAGACCGACAACGACGTGAAGCTCGCCATCCTCATCGTCATGACGGGGATGGAACCCGCCGCGGCGCGATCAGCGCTGGACGGTTCCAGAGGCTTCTTGCGGCAAGCAATCCAGGATGCGAAGCAGGCATCCCAATGATCCGGGCCACTGATCCGGGCAACTGAGTGATCCGGGCGGCCATTCCGGCCGCCGGCGAAAGAGTAACAGGGAGGATGAAATGACCAGCAAATTCAGATATTTCCTTGGCGCGACGACGGCCGTGATGATCGGTCTCTCGGCGGTCGCAGGCCATGCCGATGCAGCGAACCTGCGCATGGCCTGGGCGCAGGACGCCACCGGCCTCGACCCGCACAAGCAGACCGCGTTCTCGTCGCTGCGCCTGCTCGAGCTGATCTATGAGCCGCTCGTGCGCCTCGACGCCGATCTCAAGATCATCCCCGGCATCGCGACGTCCTGGGAATTCGCAGCTGATGGCAAGCAGCTCACCTTCAAGCTCGACCCCAAGGCCAAGTTCCAGAACGGCGCCGCCGTGACCTCGGCCGACGTCAAGGCATCGTTCGAGCGTATCCTCGACGAGAAGACGGGTGCCGCCAACCGCGCCAACTATCTCTCCATCGAGACCATCGAGGCACCCGATGCCGGCACCGTCGTGTTCAAGCTGAAGCAGCCCGACGCGCCGATCCTGACCGCCATGACCGACACCAATTCGTCGATCGTCCCGGCAAGCGAGATCGCGGCCGGCACCATCGGCACGAAGGCCATCGGCTCGGGTCCGTTCAAGCTCGAGAAGTGGGATCCCAATTCCAAGGCGGCACTCGTCGCCAACAAGGACTGGGCCGGGGGTGCTACCGGCGTCGACGGCATCGAGATCAGCGTCCTGCCCGACGAAACCGCGATCCTCGCCGCCATGCGCACCGGCCAGGTCGATTTCGCCCTGCTCAACGATCCGCTGATCGCGACGCTGGTGCCCAACGAGCCCAAGCTCCAGCTCAACCGCGCGCCGCTGCTCGCCTACCATGTGCTGCAGCTCAACCCGGCGCGCAAGCCGATGAACGAGCTTGCCGTGCGCCAGGCGATCTCCTGCGCCGTCGACCGCAAGGCGGTGCTCGACACGGCATCCCTCGGCGAAGGCCAGGTGACTGGGCCGATCACTGCACCCTTCTTCGCTTCCGATCCGAATTCGCTGTTCTGCTACAAGCAGGATATCGACAAGGCCAAGAAGCTGATGGCCGATGCCGGTTTTGCCGACGGCTTCAGCGCCACGGTGATCGCCGCCACCGGCGAGCCGCCGACGGCTGCCGCCGAAGCCCAGGTGCTGCAGTCGCAGCTGGCCGAGATCGGCGTCAAGCTCGACATCAAGATGATGGAGCTCAACGTCTATGTCGACACCTGGCTGAAGGGCGACTTCGACATGGCGGTGGCGCTGAATGGCGGTCGTCCCGACCCCTACACCATGTACAATCGCTACTGGACCAAGAACGGCAACCTGCAGAAGGTTTCCAACTTCGCCGACGACACGCTCGACAAGCTGCTGCAGGACGGCCGCGCCGAGACCGATCCGGAAAAGCGCAAGGCGATCTTCGCCGAGTTCGACAAGCAGCTTGCCGAAAAGGCGCCGTGGATCTGGCTCTACACCGGCTATGGCTACACCGCCCAGCAGAAGAACGTGCAGGGCTTCGTGCCGATGCCGACCGGCTCGCTGGTCAGCCTCGGCAAGGTCACCATCCAGTAGCAACTGGCGTTTTGGGCGGCGGGCATCTCCCTGCTGCCGCCCAAAGGCGGTCGCCGTTGAGCCGATGGCGACCGCCCTTGAATCCCGACCGGCCTTGAACCCGCGACTGGCCATGGCCGGTCCAGCCCGGGAACCGCAACGGCTCCCCAACTCCAGATGGTCCTTACGCCATGAGTTACGTGATACGTCGCCTGCGGGCCTTTCCCCTGGTGCTGATCGGCGTCTCGATCATCGTCTTCATCGCCATCCGGCTGGTGCCGGGCGATTCCATCACCGCCATGCTGGGCACCGAGGCTGGGCTTCTGACGCCGCAGCAGCGGGATTCGCTGGCCGTCTATTTCGGCATCGACCAACCCTGGCCGGTCCAATACTGGCGCTGGTTCACCGGCCTGTTCAGCGGCGACCTCGGCATATCGGTGACCTATGGCAAGCCGGTGCTGTCGGTCATCCTCGAACGCTTTCCGCTGACGCTCGAACTGGCGCTTCTGGCCATGCTGATCGCGCTGTCGATCGGCGTGCCGGCCGGCGTCTTCGCCGCCACCCGCAACGAACGCCCCGCCGATCTCGGCGTCCGCATCGCCGCCATGATCGGCCAGTCGACGCCGAGCTTCGTCGTCGGCCTGGTCATCATCTACATCCTGTCGGCCGGCTTCGGCGTGCTGCCGACGATGGGCGCCTTCACCCCGTTCTGGCAGGACCCGCTGCAGAATCTCGGCCAGATGATCCTGCCGGCGATCACGCTTGGCTGCGCCTTCGCCTCTTCGGTCACCCGCGTCACCCGCTCGGCCATGCTCGACGTGTTGAGCGACGACTATGTGCGCACCGCGCGCAGCAAGGGCGCTTCCGAGCGCAGCGTCATCTGGCGCCACGCTCTGCCCAATGCGCTGGTGCCGGTGGTGACGCTGAGCGGCATCGAGTTCGGCTACCTGCTCGGCGGCGCCGTCATCGTCGAGCAGATCTATGCCTTGCCCGGCCTCGGCCGCATGGTGCTGGAAGCCATCCTGCAACGCGACTACGCGCTGGTGCAGGGGGCCGTGCTGTTCATCGCCCTCAACTTCATGATCGTCAATCTGCTCGTCGACCTCGCTTATGCCGCGCTCGACCCCCGTATTCGCCTGGAGGGCCGTTGATGCGTGTCGTGAAGGCCATTCTTTCGCATCCCAGCGGCCGCATCGGCGGCGTCATCGTGCTGGTCTATCTGCTGGTCGCCCTGCTCGGCGCCGTCGGCCTGACCCCGCACGACCCCTTGATGCAGTACCGCATCGACCGCCTGCATGCGCCGACCTCGTCCTACTGGATGGGCACCGACCTGTTCGGCCGCGACGTCATGAGCCGCCTGATGAAGGGTATCGGCCAGTCCTTCACCGTGGCGTTCTTCTCCGTAGCACTTGCCACGCTTGCCGGCACCGTGCTCGGCCTCACCGCCGCCTGGTTCGGCGGCCGCTGGGACACGGTGATGATGCGGTTCATGGACGTGCTGCTGGCTTTCCCGGCGATCCTGCTGGCGCTGCTCATCGTCACCATCGTCGGCCCCGGCACCTGGACCAGCGTTGCCGCCATCAGCATCGTCTACACCCCGATCTTCACTCGCGTGGTGCGCGGCCCGGCGCTGTCGCTGAAGGCGCGCGACTTCGTCGATGCTGCCCGCACCTTCGGCTCCAGCCGCAGCTACATCCTGACCCGGCACCTGCTGCTCAACCTGGTGGCGCCTTTGACCGTGCAGGTGACTTTGGCGCTCGCCTGGGCGCTGCTGACCGAAGCCGGACTGAGCTTCCTCGGCCTCGGCACCCAGCCGCCGGCTTCGTCGCTCGGCCTGATGCTGAGCGACGCCCGCAACCTGATGGAGCAGGCGCCTTGGCTGCTGGCCTTCCCTGCCGTCGCCATCATGCTCTCGATCCTCGGTTTCAACCTTCTCGGCGATGCGCTGCGCGACATCCTCGACCCCAAGACGAGGAGGGCGTGACGATGGCGCCTGAAATGAAGCCGATCCTTTCGGTCCGCGACCTGCATGTCAGTTTCGGTCCGGCGGCCAGCGCCAAGGAGGTCGTGCATGGCGTGAGCTTCGACCTCGGCGTCGGCGAGGTGCTGGCGATCGTCGGCGAGAGCGGTTCGGGCAAGTCGGTGACGGCGCTGTCGACCAATCGCCTGATCGATTATGCCGGCGGCCGCATCACCAGCGGCACCATCGAATTGCTGCGCGCCGACGGCAGCGTGCTCGACGTCACCCGTGCCGGCCGGCAGGAGCTGACCGGCATCCGCGGCGCCGAGATCGGCGTCATCTTCCAGGAGCCGATGACCTCGCTCAATCCGGTGCTGACCATCGGCGCCCAGATCGAAGAATCGTTCCGTCTGCATCGCGGCCTGACCGGCGCGCAGGCGCGTGACGCTGCGCGCGAGGCGCTCGAGCGGGTGCGTATTCCCGATGCCGAACGGCGGCTCAAGGCGACGCCGAACGAGCTGTCGGGCGGCATGCTGCAGCGGGTGATGATCGCCATGGCGCTCGCCTGCAATCCGCGTCTGCTGATCGCCGACGAGCCTACGACCGCACTCGACGTGACCGTCCAGGCGCAGATCATGGCGCTGCTGGCCGAACTCAGGCGCGAGACCGGCATGTCGATGATCTTCATCAGCCACGACATCGGCCTGGTCGCCGGCATCGCCGACCGCGTCATGGTGATGCAGGACGGCAGGGTGGTCGAACAGGGCGACCTGGGCGACATCCTCGACAAGCCGCAACATCCATATACGCAGCATCTGCTGCATGCGGTGCCGCATTTCTCCAGCGGCGTAGCGGCACGGACCGACGGCGCGCGCATGGCAGCCCCGCTGCCCAGGCCGACACTCGAAGTCGACGACCTCGTCGTGCGGTATCCGCTGAAGGGCGGCTGGTTCAGCAAGCCGGTGGGTGCGGTGCATGCCGTCGACGGCGTCGGCTTCGACCTGCTGCCGGGCGAGACGCTGGCGATCGTCGGCGAAAGCGGTTCCGGCAAGTCGACGACCGCGCGCGCCGTGCTCGGCCTGGTTGCGCCGACGCGCGGGGCGTTTGCCGTCGAAGCCCAGGCCGCGCGCCCCGGCCAGAGCCGGCTGCCGGTGCAGATGGTGTTCCAGAACCCCTATGCCTCGCTCAACCCGCGCCTCTCCGTCGAGCAGATCCTGGCCGAGCCGGTGATCGCCACCGGCGCTTCCCCGGATAAGGCGGTTCGCGACAGGATGGCAGCGCTGCTCAAGCGTGTCGGCCTGCCCGAAGACAGCCTCGCGCGTTATCCGCACCAGTTCTCCGGCGGCCAGCGTCAGCGCCTGTGCATTGCGCGTGCGCTGATGCTCAATCCGTCTGTGGTGGTGCTCGACGAGGCGGTCTCGGCGCTCGACGTGTCGGTCCAGGCCCGTGTGCTCGAGCTTCTGGTCGACCTGCAGCACGAATATGGTCTCGCTTATCTGTTCATCTCGCACGACATGGCGGTCGTCGAACGCATCGCGCATCGTGTCGCGGTGATGTATGCCGGGCAGATCGTCGAGATCGGCGATGCGAAATCGGTGCTGTCCGACCCGCAGCACCCCTACACCAGGAAGCTCATCGAGGCCGTGCCGACTATCGACCGCCGCAAGCAGCATTTCGAGCTCGACACCCGCCAGGTGCCGTCTTTGGTGCGCCCGGTCGGCTACGAGCCGCCGGCCGCGACCTGGATGCAATACGGCGCCGACCACAAGGTCCGCGCCGACGCCTGAGGGAAGCGAACATGGCCAGCCACGACATCGCCCAGCGCTTCGAGCATGCATTCGTCCCGCTCGAACAGGCCGTCGCCGCCGGCCGGATTCCCGGCGGCGTACTGGGTGTCGTCGACAAGGACGGCCGGCGCTTCTCCCGCGCCATCGGCCTTGCGCAGCGGTTGCCGTCCGAGCGACCGATGCGCGAAGTGAGCTGGTTCGACCTGGCGTCCTTGACCAAGGTGATCTTTACCACGCCGCGCATCCTGGCGCTGGCCGAGGCAGGCAGCATCGACCTCGACGCGCCCCTGACGACGGTGCTGCCGGACTTGCGACAATATGATGCCGACGCCTGGGAACGGCAGGTCACCTTCCGCCAGTGCCTCGGCCACCAGACGCCGTTCCCGGCGGTCGAGCCAATCTACAGCTATGGCCGCGATCCCGACCTCCTCAGGACATTTGTCCTGCAGCGCCAGTGGCGGAAGCTGGAGGCGCCTGTCTATTCCGACATCAACTTCATCCTGCTCGGCTTTGCCATGGAGCGCCTGTCGGGCACATGGATCCGCGGCATGGATGCCGGCCCGGGCTTTGCCTTTTCGGCCGATCCCGACCAGTCGGCGGCGACCGAGGACTGCACCTGGCGCCACCGGGTGCTGTCGGGCGAGGTCCATGACGACAATTGCGCAGCACTTCAGGGGGCGGGCCATGCCGGCCTGTTCGGCACGGCGGCTGCGGTGCTCGATTTCGCCCACGGCCTGCTCGACGGCAGCGGCGCCTCCGCCGACACGATCGCGCTGATGCGCACGCCGCTTTCGGACAAGCGCACGCATGGCTGGGAGCATGCTCATGCCGGCTGGTCCGGCGGCGACCGCTGCAGCGCAGCCACAATCGGCCATACCGGATTTACCGGCACCGGCCTGTGGATCGATTTCGACGCCGGCCGCGCCTGGACCCTGCTCACCAACCGCATCCACCCGACGCGTCATTTCGACAGCGGCATATCGGATCTGCGCCGCCAGGTCGGCGACATCATGACAGGAGCTTGAACATGCAACCCATCTGGTCGGTCGGGCTGATGACCGGAACCGTGCTCGACGGCAACATCGACGTCGCCCTGCTCAAGACCGACGGCGAGCGCATCGAGGCCTTCGGTCCTTACGCGCTGGTGCCTTACGAGGCGTCCGTCCGGCCGATGCTGGAGCAGGCCCAGGCCGAGGCCAGGGTCTGGAACTTCGAGGGGCCGGAGCCGGCGATCTTCGCTGCGGCCGAAGAGGCGCTGACCCGCGCCCAGTCCGCCGCCGTCCGCCAGGTCGTCGAGGGCGCCGGCATGGCGATGGCAGAGATCGGCGTCGTCGGCTTCCACGGCCAGACGGTGCTGCATCGCGGCCCGCAGAAAGGCGGCCTGCCGGGCGAGACCCGCCAGCTCGGCGATGGCCAGCTGATGCAGTCGCTGCTCGGCACCAAGGTGGTCTATGACTTCCGCACAGCCGACATCCGCGCCGGCGGGCAGGGTGCGCCGCTGGCCGCCGCCTACCACGCCGCACTGCTCGGCACGGCAGGCGCGAGCGGCGACAGCGCCATCCTCAATCTCGGCGGCGTCGGCAACGTCACCTGGTGGGACGGCAAGTCCGACCTTGTCGCCTTCGACACCGGCCCGGCCAACGCGCCGATCAACGACTTCGTCAAGGCGCGGGGGCTGGGCGAGATGGACCGCGGCGGGGCGCTCGCCGCCGCCGGCAGCGTCGACGAGGCGCGCCTCGCGCGCCTGCTCGAACACCCCTATCTCACGGCTGCCTATCCTAAGTCGCTCGACCGCTTTGACTTCACCGCTGCGATGGCCGACGGGTTGAGCAACGAGGACGGTGCTGCCACCCTGACCGCCTTCAGCGCGTCCTGTGTCGGCAAGGCGCTCGATCTTCTGCCGCAGCGGCCGACGAGGCTGTTCGTCTCGGGCGGCGGCCGCCACAACCCGACCTTCATGGCGATGCTGGGCAAGCGGGCGGGCGTCGAGGCGGTTTCCGCCGACACCATCGGCTGGCGCGGCGATGCCGTCGAAGCCGAGTGCTTCGCCTTCCTCGCCGTGCGTGTCCTGCGCGGCCTGCCGATCAGCTTCCCGAGCACGACCGGCGTGCCGCAGCCGATGACCGGCGGCCGCATCGCCGGCTGACCGGTTGCAGGCTGCCAACCGCAAGGCAGCCAGTCAGGTCGCCGGCTGGAGCGGCTTGGACAGAAAGGTCCGCGTGCGGCCTTTGGGGAAATCCGCCAGCTCGCCGAACGGCTTGTAGCCCTGGCGCTGATAGACCTTCAGCGCCGTCGGGTTGAAGGTGTCGATATAGGCCCCGATGCAGCCGCGCCGGGTGGCCTCGTCCTCGGCGGCCTCAAGCATGCGTGCGGCCATGTTCTGGCCGCGCAGGCTGTCGTCGACCCAAAGCCACTGTATGTAGAGCCAGCCCCAGGCGGTGTAGCCCGATATGCCGGCCAGGAGTTTTTGGTGCTCGTCGCGGACGGCAACGATCAGCGCCTGCTTTTCCGCCGGGCCGACATCCCCTGAATTGAAGGTGGCGAGGCGTTCGCCGATGATGTCGAGCTCGTCGGAGGAGGGGGCATCGAGGACGGTGATGGTGCAGGTCATTGAGGGGATCCCGTGGCGGATCCTTCTAGCAGGAAAATCCTGACGCGCCGCATCCATTGCCCCCTGACAGGGACATAATCCTGTGCGCCAGTACCGGCGGAATGCCCGACCCCGTGGGGCCGGGCATCCTCCCTCAGACGCTACTGCTTCTGGGCATAGGTCGGCTTGCGGGGCGGGTGATGCCGCCCTTGGCGTCGTAGCCGATGTCGCCGATCGCCGTCGTCCAGGGACCCACGCCTTCATCGTCTCGGCGACCTAATGGGCGTTCTCGGCCGCGCCCGTCTTGGTTATGGCGGCGGCGATGATTCGGTCATCCCGATGGCGCTGCCGGCCTCCAACGCGATGGACCACCGCGCCGCCTGCGATGCCATGGCCCATGCCGGGCTGCGCTACAAGATCTCCTATGCCAGCAACAGCCTGGCCGGCCTGATCGCGGTCGCACGCTCGGGCCTGGCGATCAGCGTCATGACCAAGGAGGCGGTGCCGTCCGACCTCCACATCCTCAACGCGCCGCTGCCGCCGCTTTCCAGCCTCGGCATGCTGATCGCCTATGGCGACACCGAACGCTCGCCGGCGGTCGAGGCTTTCGCCAATCACATCCGGCAGGTCCTGCCGACGTTGTGAGGTGAGGATGCGACTGCCGCGCGCACGAGGCTCGTCGCCAACCTTGCGAACTGAGGGGATTTCGAGCGATTTGCGAAAATTGTGGCTGGGGCGCCAGGATTCGAACCTGGGAATGTCGGTACCAAAAACCGATGCCTTACCGCTTGGCGACGCCCCAACACGCTTCGGCAGCAGGCCGAAGCGAGTCAATCGACAGCCGCCTTATATGCAGCGCGCGGCAAAAGCACAATCATAGCCTTGCCGCTTTCCGCATCATCTTGCGGCAGCTCGCGTCAGGTATGAGCGGCCCAGGGGGCTGGTCGCATTAGGCTCGAATCGACCGAATCGCATGCGCCGACGTGTCGGCGATTGCCGAGCCTCTGCAACGCTGCCCCCTCGGAGCTATGGCGGTCATTCGCCCCAGACGGCGAGCTCGTTTCCGGCCGGATCGACGAAATGGAATCGCCGGCCGCCGGGGAAGGAGAAGATCGGCTTGACGATGGTGCCGCCGGCCTCTTCGACCGCGGCAAGGCTGTCTTCCAATGCCTCGGAATAGAGTACAGGTAGCGGCTTGGCCGGGACTTCCGCCTGGAAACCGCCGTCGAGGCCTTCCGCGAAGGCTGAATAATCGGGGCCGTAGTCGGTGAAGGTCCAGCCGAAAGCCGCGCTGTAGAAGGACTTCACATGGTCGAGCGTGCCGCCAACCGCCGCCATTTCGATGTAGTCGAGCTTGCCGGTCTTGCGCATGGTCGTCTCCGATATTCGTTCCTGATATGTTCTATATGAGGCAAGGGGTGGCCGCAAGGGTGTCGCAGTCCCGGTTCATTAATCGATTGTAGGACATTCCGTGGCGGAACAGTGCCTTGCCTTTCGCAGCGCAGCATCCTATCGCTCGCCGCAGAAGCAGGCGGCGGCCACCGCCCGGCTCCACACTCAGTCGGCGAGGAGAAGGCATGACCAAGTGGGTTTACAGTTTTGGCGACGGTGCAGCGGAGGGACGGTCCAGCGACCGCGACCTGCTCGGCGGCAAGGGCGCGAATCTCGCCGAGATGTGCAGTCTCGGCCTGCCGGTGCCGCCCGGTTTCACCATCACCACGGCAGCCTGCAACTGGTTTTATGCCAATGGACGCGCCTATCCCGCAACGCTCGAAGCCGACGTCCGCGCCGCCCTCGACACTGTCGGCGCCATCACCGGCCGCCGCTTCGGCGACCCTGAAAAGCTGCTGCTCGTCTCGGTGCGCTCGGGCGCCCGTGCCTCGATGCCGGGCATGATGGACACCGTGCTCAATCTCGGCCTCAACGACGTCACCGTCGAGGCGCTGGCTATCGACGCCGGCGACGCCCGTTTTGCCTATGACAGCTACCGTCGCTTCATCACCATGTATTCCGACGTGGTGCTCGGCCTCGACCATGAGGTCTTCGAGGAACTGCTCGAAGACGAGAAGGGCCGTCTCGGCTACGAACTCGACACCGAGTTCACCGCGCCGCAATGGCAGGACGTCATCAAGCTCTACAAGGCCAAGGTCGAGGAAGAGCTCGGTCGCGCCTTCCCGCAGGATCCGCACGAGCAGCTTTGGGGCGCCATCGGTGCGGTGTTCCAGAGCTGGATGAACCACCGCGCCATCACCTATCGCCGCCTGCACGACATTCCCGAGAGCTGGGGCACGGCGGTCAACGTCCAGGCCATGGTGTTCGGCAATATGGGCGAGACCTCGGCGACCGGCGTCGCCTTCACACGCAACCCCTCGACCGGCGAGAAGATGCTCTATGGCGAGTTCCTGGTGAACGCCCAGGGCGAGGACGTCGTTGCCGGCATCCGCACGCCGCAGAACATCACCGAAGCCGCGCGCATCGCCGCCGGCTCCGACAAGCCCTCGCTGCAGAAGCTGATGCCGGAGGCGTTCAACACCTTCGTTGCGATCTCCAATCGCCTCGAACAGCATTACCGCGATATGCAGGACCTCGAATTCACCATCGAGCGCGGCAAGCTGTGGATGCTGCAGACCCGCTCGGGCAAGCGTACCGCCAAGGCGGCACTCAAGATCGCCGCCGAAATGGCCGGCGAAGGGCTGATCAGCAAGGAGGAGGCGATCTGCCGGATCGATCCGTCGGCGCTCGACCAACTGCTTCACCCGACAATCGACCCCAAGGCGCAGCGCGAAGTCATCGCCGTCGGCCTGCCGGCCTCGCCGGGTGCCGCCACCGGCGAGATCGTGTTCTCCTCCGACGAAGCCGAGGAGCTGAAGTCGGCCGGGCGCAAGGTCATCCTGGTGCGCATCGAGACCAGCCCCGAGGACATCCACGGCATGCATGCCTCGGAAGGCATCCTGACGACGCGCGGCGGCATGACCAGCCACGCCGCGGTGGTTGCCCGCGGCATGGGCAAGCCCTGCGTTTCGGGCGCCGGTTCGCTGCGCGTCGACTATCGCGCCGGCACGCTGATCACCATGGGCCACACCTTCCGCAAGGGCGACGTCATCACCATCGACGGCTCCAACGGCCAGGTGCTGAAGGGCTCGGTGCCGATGCTGCAGCCGGAACTGTCAGGCGATTTCGCCGCCATCATGGAGTGGGCAGACGCGGCGCGCCGCATGAAGGTGCGCACCAATGCCGAAACGCCGGCCGATGCGCGCATGGCGCGCTCCTTCGGCGCCGAAGGCATCGGCCTGTGCCGCACCGAGCACATGTTCTTCGACGGCGACCGCATCGTTGCGATGCGCGAGATGATCCTCGCCGACACCGAGAAGGACAGGCGCACCGCCCTTGCCAAGCTGTTGCCGATGCAGCGTTCGGACTTCATCGAGCTGTTCGAGATCATGGCCGGCCTGCCGGTGACGATCCGCCTGCTCGACCCGCCGCTGCACGAGTTCCTGCCCAAGACCGAGGAAGAGATAGCCGAGGTCGCGGCGGCGATGAACGTCTCGGCCGACAAGCTGCGCCAGCGCACCGAGGCGCTGCACGAGTTCAACCCGATGCTCGGCCATCGCGGCTGCCGTCTCGCCGTCTCCTATCCCGAGATTGCCGAGATGCAGGCGCGCGCCATCTTCGAGGCGGCCGTCGAGGCCGGCAAGAAGACCGGCAGCCCGGTCGTTCCAGAAATCATGGTGCCGCTGGTCGGCCTGATGAAGGAGCTCGATTACGTCAAGGCGCGCATCGACCAGGTCGCGCAGAGCGTGATGCGGGAAACGGGCGTGAATATCGATTATCTCGTCGGCACGATGATCGAGCTGCCGCGCGCGGCCATTCGCGCCCATGTCATTGCCGAGGCGGCCGAATTCTTCTCCTTCGGCACCAACGATCTGACGCAGACGACCTTCGGTATCTCGCGTGACGATGCCGCGTCCTTCCTCGAGACCTATCGCCAGAAGGGCATCATCGAGCAGGACCCGTTCGTCTCGCTCGACGTCGACGGCGTCGGCGAACTGGTCAAGATCGCCGCCGAAAAGGGCAGGGCGACGCGGCCGGAAATCAAGCTCGGCATCTGCGGCGAGCATGGCGGCGACCCGGCCTCGATCCACTTCTGCGAAAGCGTCGGGCTGGACTATGTCTCCTGCTCGCCATTCCGCGTGCCGATCGCCAGGCTTGCCGCCGCGCAGTCGGCGGTCAAGGCGCAGCGCTAAAGCGTTCCAAGGCAACTTAATCGGTCATACCCATTTGCAAATTGGGTATGACCGATCGCATCTGCTGACCTCGCCAGGCAGACGCCGATTTCGAACCGTGATGGCTGACGGCATTGCGCCGCTTGGTTCCGTTGTTCGGCAGCAACGCCGGTGCGGCATCGTCTTCAACGCGTCCGGCACCTCAGCCAAATAGCCGTCACGGTCATCATCGCGCCAAGATTGGGGTGCCAGTGGCCGCGATTCCAGACTGCATTTCCCGGAAATTCGCATGCGCATGCTCGGCAGGTTTTTGATTGGCGTCGGTTTTGCGGCGCTGATGGGGTCTTCAGCCTCGGCGGCACTTCTCGAACCGCGGTTGCATCTCAGGCCTTCCACCGAAGCCACCCCCCGCGTGGCGCTGACGCTCGACGCCTGCGGCGGCAAGACAGACGCCCGCATCCTCTCGGCACTCGTCGACAACAAGATACCGGCGACGATCTTCGTCACCGGCAAGTGGCTGAAGCGCAACGCCAAGGCGCTCGCCGTCATGCGGGCGCATCCCGAACTGTTCGAGCTGGAAAATCACGGCGCCGAGCATGTGCCGGCGGTCGACACGCCACACAGCATCTATGGGCTGAAAAGCGCCGGCAGCAGCGAGGCCGTGCAGGCAGAGGTCGTGGCCGGCGCTCTGGCCCTGACCGAGCGCGGCGGGCCGGCGCCGAAGTGGTTCCGCGGCGCTACCGCGCAATACATCAAGAGCTCGATCGCACTGATCCGCAGTCTCGGCTTCAGGATCGCCGGCTATTCGATCAATGGCGACGGCGGCTCGCTGCTCGGTGCGCGCGAAACCGAGCGCCGCGTGTCAGCTGCGAGGGATGGCGACGTCATCATCGCCCACATCAACCAGCCGACCCACGCGGCAGGCGGCGGGCTGGTCAAGGGACTGCTGGCGCTGAAGGCAAAGGGCTACACCTTCGTGCGGCTGGACGATGTCGAAGATGACGGTACCGACGACACGACGAACTGATGCCGTCGCGCCGCCGCTTCACGCTGCGGCGCGGAAAGCCTCGACCACGCCGACATAGGCTTCGGCGAGTTTTGCCAATGGGCTGTTGCTGCGGCTGGCCGATTCGACCTTGAGCTTGCCGCCGGTGACAGGCAGCGAAAGCAGCAGGAACTGGCGCCTGGCGCCGTCACCGATCGATGCCGCCGCGACATGCCTGTCCTCGCCGGCCTCGTCGAGGCGCATCTTGAACAGCAGGATGCCGCCGACGGCCTCGAGCGCATCGTCGACCATGTCGGCGAATTCCGATTCCGAGACGCTGCCTGGAGCGATCGAGGGGGCGGCGATGGTTGCCGGTCCGGCGTCCTCCGGCGCTTGCGCGGCCAGCTCCTCGGGGCCAAGCACGACGGGCGCAGCTTCCTCGGCGGCCGGCGCTTCCGCCTCAACTTCACCTTCGGCTGATGTTTCCGCCGCAAGCTCAGGCGCTTCCGCAGCCTCGGGAACCACGGCAGCTTCGGTGGACAGCTCCTCCGCCGAAAGCTCGACATCGGCCGCAGCTTCCGCGACCGATTCGGATGCGGCCTCGACGATTTCTGCCTCGGCAACGGAAACCTGGGCGGCGGAAACGTCGGCAGCCTCGTCGCCGGCCGAAATCTCTTCGGTTGCGATAAGCTCCGGGGCTGCGATCAGCTCCGGCTGAACCGTTTCGGCAACATTATCCAGTTGAGCCTCTGGCTCCTGCGATGACGCTTCGTGCTGCGGCAGGCCTTCGTCTTCCGCGCGGGGATGCGTATCCATGTGATGCCTCACAATATCTTGCCCATCCCGCCAGCCGGTAACAAAGGTTAACCGGGACCGTGGCCGCAATATGGCCGCTGGATTTGCCGGCTTGGCTTTCCCCTTGGTCGGACTGGACAATCCGGCCATTGCGCCCAAAATGGCCTGACAAGATCTGGGAGGATCCACATGCTCGGACTGATGCAGGAGTGGCCGCTATTGTGCCACAAGATCATTGACCACGCCGCACGGCAGCATCCCAACCGGGAGATCGTGACGCGGTCGATCGAGGGGCCCATCGTTCGCACAAACTATGTCGAGCTGCGCGCGCGCTCGCTCAAGGTGGCGCAACGGCTGGAGCGTGACGGCTACAAGCTCGGCGACCGTATCGCCACGCTGGCCTGGAACTCGGCGCGGCACATGGAGGCCTGGTACGGCATCATGGGCATGGGCGCCGTCTATCACACGCTCAATCCCAGGCTTTTCCCCGAGCAGCTCGTCTGGATCATGAACCATGCCCAGGACCAGGCGCTGTTCGTCGACCTGACCTTCATGCCGCTGGTCGAAAAGATCGCGCCGCAGGTCGCGTCGCTGAAGCGGATCGTCGTCCTGACCGATGCCGCCCATCTGCCGCCGACGGCGCTGCCCAATGTCATGGCTTATGAGGAGTGGCTGGCCGAAGCCGACGGCGACTTTGCCTGGAAGGCGCTCGACGAACATGCGGCGGCCGGCATGTGCTATACCTCGGGCACCACAGGTGACCCCAAGGGCGTCGTCTACAGCCACCGCTCCAACGTGCTGCATGCGATGATCGCCGTGATGCCTGACGCCATGGGCATTTCGGTGCGCGACGTCGTCCTTCCGGTGGTGCCGATGTTCCATGCCAATGCCTGGGGGCTGGCCCAGAGCGTGCCGATGGTCGGCGCCAAGCTGGTCATGCCCGGCGGCAAGATGGACGGCGCCTCGATCTACGAACTGCTCGACACCGAACGTGTCACCTTCACCGCGGCCGTGCCGACCGTCTGGCTGATGCTGCTGCAGCACCTCGAGGAAACCGGCAAGAAGCTGCCGCATCTCAACAAGGTGGTGATCGGCGGCTCGGCCTGCCCGCGCATGGTGACGGAGAAGTTTGAGCGCAATTACGGCGTCGAGGTCATCCACGCCTGGGGCATGACCGAGATGTCGCCGCTCGGCACGCTCTGCACCATCAAGCCCGAATATGACGAGCTCGAAGGCGACGACAGGCTGAACCTCCAGCAGAAGCAGGGCTACACGCCCTTCGGTGTCGAGATGAAGATCACCGACGACGACAACAACGAACTGCCCTGGGATGGCAAGACCTTCGGCCGGCTCAAGGTGCGCGGTCCTGCGGTATCCGGCTCCTATTTCGGCGGCGCCAGCGCCGAGCAGTTCGACGCCGACGAATGGTTCGATACCGGCGACGTCGCCCATATCGATGAACATGGCTATATGCAGATCACCGACCGCTCCAAGGACGTGATCAAGTCTGGCGGCGAGTGGATTTCTTCGATCGAGCTTGAAAACCTGGCGGTCGGACATCCCGACGTTCAGGAAGCAGCGGTGATCGGGGTCAGGCACTCGCGCTGGGAAGAGCGTCCGCTGATGGTGATCGTGCGCAAGCAGGGCAAGGAGCCTGATAAAGCCGACATATTGGCGTTCATCGACGGCAAGGTCGCCAAGTGGTGGATGCCCGACGACGTCGCTTTCGTCGACGAAATCCCCCATACCGCGACCGGCAAGATCCTGAAGACGGCGCTGCGCGAGAAATTCAGGGATTATCGCCTGCCGACGGACACTGCGGCATAGACAAGTTCATGTGCGGGAAGGGGGCATGAGCCGCCTTTCCGCTTCAACCGCAGCCGGAAACCTTCTAGTTTGACCAGGCAGCGACGTCTGCCGTGGGGACGGCAGTGCTGCCATTTAGACTGGGTGGGTAACGGGGTTCCATGGCTGAGTTCCAGACGAGATATCATGAGGTGCGCACCACGCGTTCGGCCGGTCTGTCCAGGGGCATGGCATCGTTTGCGGCCGTGCTGCTGGTAACAGTGGTTCTCGGCCATCGCCGCGGCCTCGTCGACACCACGGCGTTCTTCTGGGTGCTCGGCATCGTCGCACTGCTTGCCGCTTTTGCGTTGCTGTTGTCCGGCTTTGCCTTTTCGCGGCTGTGGAAATTCGGCGATCGCGGCGGGCACGACCTGACCTTCGGTGCCCTGCTGGCGTTGGTGGTGTTGGCGCCGTTCGGTTTTGTCGCCTACCAGATCGCCACCTTGCCGATGCTGCGCGACATCTCGACCGATGTCGATGACCCGCCGGCGCTGACGGCGGCGGCCTCGCTGCGCACCTCCGCCATGAACAGGCTCGAGATCCCGACCGCAGGCGAGCGCACCCTGCAGACCCAGTCCTATCCGCTGGTTGCCGGGCGGCGTTACGACCTGTCGCTCGACCAGGTGCTGCAGAGTGTTTCGGCCGTGCTCGCCCGCCAGGGCTGGGAGATCGTCGTGCCGCCGCCGGCCGCCGACAAGGCCACTGGTGAAGTCGACATCGAGGCTGTGGCACGGACCTTCATCCTGGCCTTGCCCTCCGACGTGGCCATCCGGATGGTCGATGACGGCGATTCGACCTTTGTCGACATGCGCTCAGCCTCGCGCTACGGCCGCCACGACCTCGGCGAAAACGCCGCGCGGATCACGGCTTTCCTGGCCGAGCTCGACCAGGAAATTGCCAGCCAGGCCGGAACCGCGACGACGGCGACGCCCGAACAATAGGCCTGGCAGGCACGATCGATTTATTCTGACCAGATGTTCTTCAGGCTGGGGAATAGAGACTGTCGATCGCCGCTGCCCCGTTGCTGACGGCCTGGCCGCGGCCGACGAGATCTTCGAGATGCGCCAGCACCGAAAGCCCGGCCGCGCCGTAGAGGCTGGGATCGGTGTTGCGATAGATGGCGCGCACGATGTCGGGGATCGAGCTGTCGCCGGCCGCGAGGCGTTCGAGGATCGCGGCTTCGCGCATCTGACGGTGCGCTTTCAGCCCGCGCACGAATGTCTGCGGCGAGGCGACCGGGCCGCCATGACCGGGCAGATAGGTGCTGTCGTCGCGTTCGATCAGCTTGTCGAGCGACGCCATGTAATCCGACATCGCACCATCAGGCGGCGCCACGATCGAGGTCGACCAGGCCATGACATGGTCGGCCGAAAACAGGATGCCGCTGCCCTCGAGCGCAAAGGCGGCGTGATTCGCCGCATGGCCAGGCGTCAGTACCGTTCGCATGCGCCAGCCGCCGCCATCGACGAGCTGGCCGTCGGCGACAATGACGTCGGGGACGAAGTCGGTGTCGCTGCTGGCATCGAGCGGCGCCACTTCGCCGATACGCAGCGGACGCGCCGAGCGGTGCGGCCCCTCGGCAACCGTCACGGCGCCGGTCGCAGCCTTCAGCCGGGCCGCCAGCGGCGAGTGATCGCGATGGGTATGGCTGACGAAGATATGGCTGACCGGGCGGCCGGCAATGGCGGCAAGCAGCGCTTCGAGATGCGCGTCGTCATTTGGCCCGGGATCGAGCACGGCAAGCGTGTCGGTGCCGATGATGTAGCTGTTGGTGCCATGGAAGGTGAAGGCGCTTGGGTTGTTGGCGGTGAGCCGCATGACGCCGTCGGCAACAGTGACAGGCTGGCCGTAGGCAGGGTCGAAGCGTGTGTCGAAATCGAGAGACATGGCCAGCCGATATCTGTGGGTTCGAGGTGCCCTGGGCAAATTCGTTTGCCGCTTAGCATGGAAGACAATATAGGGAAAACCATGACTACAGCGCCGCGCGTTGAGGCGCAAAGGACGCTGTAGCAGTTTTGAATCGGTGCATGATCCCCAGCGAAAATCGAGTTCGATTTTCAGGGGCATGCAAAGCGTGCCTCGGCGCGCATACCACAAGGGGATTTACATGGCCGCTGCATCCAGTTCCACAGCACTCATCTCGGCGGCATTGCCCGAAAAGGGCGCGACGCGCCTGGCAACGCAGCTGTTGTTGGCCGTTGCAGGCTCGCTGCTGCTCATCGCTTCGGCCAAGACCAAGGTCGTGCTCGGACCGGTCGACATGTCGCTGCAGACGCTGGCCGTGCTCGGCATCGGCGCGGCCTATGGCCTGCGCCTCGGCGTGGCGACGCTGCTGCTCTACATGGCGCAGGGCGCCATGGGGTATCCGGTGTTCCAGAGCACGCCCGAAAAGGGCATCGGCATTGCCTACATGCTCGGCTCGACCGGCGGCTATCTGCTCGGCTTCGTCGCCATGGCGGCGATCGTCGGCTGGGCCGTCGACCGTGGCTGGGGCCGCAGCATCGTCAAGATGCTCGGCGTCATGCTGGTCGCCGAAATCGTCATGATGGCGCTCGGTTTCTCCTGGCTGTCGCTGCTGATCGGCGTGGAAAAGTCCTGGCAGTTCGGCGTCGTGCCGTTCATCGTGCCCGACCTGATCAAGGTGGCGCTGGCTGCCGCTGCCGTTCCGGCGATCTGGGCGCTGCTGCCCAAGAAAGCCTGATCGCCTCGACAGGCGTTTGATCTGCCAGGCGGTGGAATTGCTTGGCGATGGATTGACGGGCGATGGATTAATGGACGCCCCGGCCTTAGAAAGGCTGGGGCGTTCTGCATTTGAAGAGCAGTGAATTCATGACCGTTCTCGTCACCGGCACGGCCGGCTTCATCGGCTTCCACCTTGCCCGCCGCCTCCTGGCCGACGGCTACGAGGTCGTCGGCTTCGACAGCGTCACCGACTATTACGACACCTCGCTGAAGGCCGCGCGGCTGCAGCTGCTCGCCGAGCATGGCGATTTCCGCTTCATCCAGGCCGATCTGGCTGATGCGGCGGCGGTGACGTCCGCTTTCGAATGCCGGCCCGAGATCGTCATCAACCTCGCCGCACAGGCCGGCGTGCGTTATTCGCTCGACAATCCGCAGGCCTATGTCGATGCCAACGTCACCGGCTTTCTCAACATCCTCGAGAACTGCCGAGCAACGCAGCCGAAACATCTGATCTACGCCTCGTCGAGTTCGGTCTATGGCGGCAACAAGAAGCAGCCCTATTCGCCGCGCGACAGCGTCGACCACCCGGTGAGCCTCTACGCCGCCACCAAGAAGGCCAATGAGCTGATGGCGCATACCTACAGCCATCTGTTCGGCGTGCCGGCAACGGGCTTGCGCTTTTTCACCGTCTATGGGCCATGGGGCCGGCCCGACATGGCCTATTACAAGTTCACCAGAGCGATCTTCGCCGGCGAGACCATCGACATCTACAACAATGGCGACATGTATCGCGACTTCACCTATGTCGACGACATCGTCGAAGGCATCGTGCGGCTGATCGACCTGCCGCCCAGGCCTGACCCCGACTATGACATTTCAGCCGGCGGGGCGTCGGGCAGCTGGGCGCCGCATCGCGTCATGAACATCGGCAACCGCCGCAAGGAACATCTGATGGAGATGATCCGCATCCTCGAACGCGCGACCGGCCGCGAGGCGGTGAAGAACTTCATGCCGCTGCAGCCGGGCGACGTGCTCAGCACCTGGGCCGATGTCGGCGACCTCGAAAACCTGATCGGCGAGCTGCCGCACACGCCGATCGAGGACGGGCTCGTCCGCTTCGTCGACTGGTACGGCAGATATTACCGCGTCCAGTAGGTACGGCGATCGGGCGTCTCCCCGCGGGCGCTTCACCGACCGCGCGATGCCGCCCCTCTTCAGGGGGCGGCCGGTCGGGCTTCTCCTCGCCGGAAGTGCCGCACTGATTTTCCGCGGCTGAGGACGTTGCTCGCGCCCGCTGGCCGGCGGGCCTCTTCCATGCGTTGAGGCTCCACCCGTTCTTGGATTTGGCGGGGTACGTCATATTGAATAGCGCGGACCAGGGAACGGGGCTATCGTCATCAAGTCGTCCGTATCAGCAACAGGCAAACGGGCGCTTGGAAGCGGTCATCGTGCTTTCGCCCTGTCCAGGGAAGCAAGCATGTTGGCAAACGGGATGGCGGACTCCGCCCAACTCACCATTCTTACCAGAGCGGTCGATGACTATTGCGCGAAGTATCGCATCGCGGGCGGCCGTGATCGTGAGGAGGTAGCAACACGTGTGATGGCGCTATTCCGCCGGGGGATTAGCGATTCCAGAGCATTGGCAGTTGCATTGGAGAAATCCAGCGGCAGCCTTCACATCCGCGCCGCATTCGATTGTGGACGGCTGAGTACGGTGATCCTGGCAGCAACTTTAGCATAGGCGCGGCGAGGTAGCGTTCGGATCCCTCGCGATCGATCTGTAGCTCTGTTCCCACTCTCTACCCATATGCGAAAGCCTGCCCTTTGCGGACGGCAGGCTTTTCGTTTGCGAGGTTTTCGTGACTTCAGAGCATAACGGCCGTGCATCGGGAGACGGTCTGTCCGACAGCCCTTCGGCACCGCAACTCCTGGTGAGCCGCTACGACGATGCCTGCCTTGCGCCTCGATCCTTCGGACCCAACGTCATGAACCTGTGGAAGCCTCTGCTGGCCATGCACCGGGCCGGCGTCCGCGATGAAGATGAAGCGGTGCTGCGCGCTCGTCGACGGCCAGGCGGCACCAAAAAAGGGCCCGCAGACGGTGCCGGCGAGCCCTTTGCGAGTGGGCTGGTTCAGGCCGCCAAAGCCTCGCGATTGGCTTTGCTGTCGGCCAGCATGGTCAGGTCCTTGTCGGTGGTTTCTTCCTCGGCGAGCGTAGCCGCAAACAGCTTGGCGGCGTCCGGCATCTTCATGATCTCCGCCCAGCGGCGCAGCGTGCCATAGCGGGTGATCTCGTAATGCTCCACGGCCTGGGCAGCCGAGATCAGGCCGGCATCACCGGCGGCGGTGCCCTTGAACTCCTCGAGGATTTCCTCGCCTTCCTCGATGATGCCGTCAATTGCGGGGCATGTCTTGCCCTGGGCGCGCTTGCCGAGAAGGTCGAACACCTGCTGCAGACGCTCGACATGGCCTTCGGTCTGGTCGCGGTGCTTGTCGAAGGCGGCCTTCAGTTCCGGCGAACTGGCGCCGCGCGCCATCTTGGGCAGGGCTTTCAGAATCTTGCGCTCGGCATAATAGATGTCGCGCAGCGTGTCGTAAAACAGGTCGTCGAGACCCTTCTCCTTGTTAGGCATGTCGTTGCTCCTGGGGTTGAGGTATTGCCCGGGGACAACGACCGGTGTCGGCTCAGGTTCCGAAGCGGTGCCACTTTGTGACCAACCCGCTTCGAGCAGGCGTCTTAACGTCGCCTCGCGTTGCGCATCGCGCGCCGCGGCACGGAGCAACTGTTCGAACCCGTCGCTCAAGCCGTCGTCGCACCGTCCCAGGAGATTGAGCCCCAACAAACCCTTCACTGTCGCGCACCTCCTGAAATCGAATAGGTTGACGCCGGATCAACGCCCGATGCCGAGGTCTGTTCCAGATGATGCGGGTGAGGGTGCACCCGTCGGACCGGCGCGTGCGTCGAGCGAGAAGAAAACCGAGGCCGAGCAGACCGCAAGGAACATTGGCGACGGGGGGAGGGGCTCCGGCGTCGGGGCGCTGCCGCCCGACGGTGCCCGTCAGGAGGCAAGGCCGACAGATCGACCGGTCGTCTGGTTGCTGCCGGGCTTCCGGTCAGCTCGATCGCCAAGCTGGTTGTCGGTGGCATCGTCCTGGCGATCGTCGCTTCATGATGGGGGAGGCTGCAAGCTGCATCGAGCAGCCCGGCCCACCGAAGCGTGACCTGCAATTGAGCAACAAGGCTGAGCCAAGGCCACCGGCCCTGTTCCGGCACGGAGGGAACCTGTCGCCTCGACTTTGGAACGGATACAGGCGAGAGTGGTCTGGCGTGGCAATTGCCGGCGGCCAACGGGTTCGCATCGGCAGCACTCTCGATCTGGATGATCTTGCTTGTAACGGAAACTGAAGCGCGAGCGACAGGAGCGCACAAGGACTTCTTGAGATGTCCGACCTTCCGAACAAACCGCTTGGCTCTCACCCGCTGGTGCAGCGCCTCGTGACAGAAACCAGCATAACAGAAGAGGAAGCCCGAGAACTCATCGCCCTCATCGGGTATGGTTGGCAGTCGCTGTTGCGAGAGGCCAATCTGCTGGCGAAAAAACGGTAACGCAGACCTCTGGCGTTTAAGGCTATCCGATCTTCCTGATGCGGCCCTTGTCCAATCGGAAAACGCCGTCGGTCCCGCCCTGCTTTTCGAGGTCCGTCAGCAACTCGTCCCAGATTCCGAGGAACTGGCCACAATCCTCGCATGATATCGGTGTCCCAGGGTCGACATCCTCGGGAATGCGCAAGCGAATTGTTTCGCAATAAGGACATTCGAGCTTGTGATTGAGATATTTGGCATCAACCATGGTTGCATCCTCACCGCAGAGACGGCCAGTGACCGCTCGGATAGATGGAATATCAGGCCGCCACATCACCGCTTGGCATCGTGAGTGCTCCCGTTGGCTTGAAGGTCTGCCGTCAGCTTCTCCAGGGCGTCGACGGAATCCTGATAGTGCGATGCGTAGCGGGGAAACATGACCTGCTGAGTTCGATAGAAATCGAGCCATTTAGGCAGATCGGAGATGGGATAGGTGTTCTTCCAGGAGCCTTTCGACATTGTGAATGTGCCCGCGATCGGATCATACACGACATCCATGACAAAGGGTTGGGACAACTTCATCTAGTCGGCCGATGACCTCAGGCGTTTTGCGCTCAGATACATCAATGCTGCGGCTGCCTTGGTGCGATCCCAGCCGGCAGCCTGGGCATCGTCAAGCAGGCTTTCCAAACGATCTGTCAGGGCGCTTTGGCATTCTGCGTCATAGGCAAGCGAATTGGCGTGACTTTCCGGCGATCTGATCGCCATGTTTTTTGGCATCGATGGCATGTCCATGTGCAGTGGGGTGGCGACCCTACGTCGCCACCCGCCGTTTGAACCATAAGTCAGACGTGTCTCTGCTGTCCCGATCCCGCCGGCGGCGGCGCTGCGCCGTCCTGAACAAGGATGTCCTTCTTGCGCGCAAAGGCGACAAGGACACCCCTGGCGGTTTCAGCATCAATGTCGCCTGCCAAAGCAGCCCGACACGCTCTGATGGCAGCCCTTTGCTCCGGACTGTTGCCGCACCATTCCATGGTGAACTGATAGGCGTCGGCAACCGTGTTTAGCTGACGCGGGAAACCAAGACCGACCCAAACGCGGACGGGCTTGCTGAACGGCTGTGCCAGCATTGCATGACCCTCCCGTCAAACGCCGACGCCACTTGCGCCCGTCTTGCCGCCGATCATCCACGGCAGTGGGACGCTGACGTCTTCCAGTATGTCGATGGATTTGGCAAAGCCGATGAATGCCTGCCGCGCGGCGGAAATCGGATAGTCGCTGTCGAAGGCGCGCTGGCACGCTCTCAGGGCCGTCTCGTAGATCGGGCCACGGCGGTTTCTTGGCCATTCGTAGAGAAATTCTAGGGCGTCCTCGAGGCAGGCTATCTCCTCAACAAGACTGTTTCCGACCTTCACGAAAACAGGGCTGTCGAACATCCGATCGCTCATCAGATCCTCCAAGTCGAACGAAAGTGTGCGTTTTTGGATAGGCCGACGCCGACAGCGGTGCCGACCCGCATTCGATATGTGTTGGGAAAATTCATGTTTCAAGATCGATCTTCGTGAACCGTCGTGAATTGACTCCGCAAGGTATTTGTTCATTGTTTGTTCTAGATGCCCAATGCCGATAATGCCCTTTCCTGTCCAAGCTGAACGATGCCAGCGAGGTCGCGGTTCGGTCACGCTTTTGCAGGTGCAGCCACGTCTGATTGCCGGCAACAAGCTGCGCAGGCTTGTCGCCATCAATGACTAGGGGATGCCATTTTTCCGGGAAGATTGGGACATGCCACGCAGACCCAAAAGAAGCGAAAAACTGACCGAGAGCGAGATCGAGGCGATTGTCCTCGCCGCGATCCCTTTCCGCAAAGCAGTCCAGCAGTGCTTCATCGGCCTGAAGCCGTTCAACGAGACCTACTCGCTCCTGCACGACCACGTTAACAGGCTTGACGCGGTTCTGGGGAAGATTACCGGCGAGACGATCGACCATCGCGGGAAAGACCTTGGGCTGCTCCCGCAGTTGCCGTGACGTTGCCTGTTAGCCGATGCCGATGCGGGCGATGCCGGTGTAGGCGGCGACCCCGGCAAGTCCCTCGATCACCGGCGTCGCCGCGTTGAAGTCGCCGAGGCTGTCCTTGTAGCTGAACGGAATGCCCATGAAGTCCCAGCGGCCGAGATGCGTCACCTGGCCTGTCAGCTTCTTGATCTCGTTCTTTGCGACCCGATCCAGGATTTCGCCGGCGACATCGTCGATCGGCCAGCCCAGCGGCGTGTTGACGTCGAAATCGACCTTGGTCAGAACGGCCTGGGTGACCACCAGGTCGCCATAGACATAGCCGGCGGTCAGATCGGCGGTGAGCCGGATTTCCGATGCGAAGTCGCCGCTGCCCAGTACGCTCGCGCTCGCCAGGCCGAGCTTCAGGCCGCTGGGACCGTCGATCCAGGCCCGCGCGGCGCCGAGAAAGTCGATGACCGCCCGGAGCCCGATATTGCCGGTTACCGTCAGGCCGGCGCCGCCAAAGATGATGCCGGTGGTGATGTCGGCGGTCAGCTTCTTGAGGCTAAAGGCCCCGCTGACGCTCCATTTGACGAGCCCGCCGCCGCCGGCGTTGACCATCACCGCGGGCTGGAGAACCTTGGCGGTGAAGTCGATGAACCGGGTCTTCGGCAGGTAGACGGCCATGTCGACCCGATCCGCGCTGAAGCTGGGCGCAGGGATCGCCTGGCCATAGGGAAACAGCGGGTCCGGCTCGACGGTGATCGAGGTCGGGTCGCAGCCTCCGACAGCGATCTGCGCCCTCGAGGCGGTGACCAGCACATGATCGCCGTCATAGTCGAATTGGAGCGGCTCGAGCAATGTCAGCCAGGGCGCAAGCTCGCCCGTCTCGTAATAGGGCAGGAGCGCGATCAGCAGATTGATGAACATGTTCTTGGTGGTCCAGATGCTCGGCAGCTCGACCTCCTGCAGAAAGCTGTCCTGTTGCGGCGCGGGCAGGGCTGTCTTCGCCAGGACCGCGACCGCGTCCGGCCCCCAGGCTCCGACCATGTTGGTGTCGGTGCCGCCTTGCTCGCGCCAGAACAGTTTTCGCGACGCAAAGTCATAATCGAGCACGAGCCGGATCGGCTGGCTGGTCGTGACCTCGTAGGTCCTGATGATCTCGCTCGGATTGCCCCTGAGATGGATTGTCGCCTCGATCCTGGCGTCGAGCTCGACATAACCGAAGCCCATCTTGACCTTCAGGTCCGACAGGAACGCCGAATAGGCAAGCCCATAGACCGGCAACGGGATGTCTCCCATGCCGACTGCCGGCTGGTCGGGGAAGACCCCTTCCAGCTTGCCCTGGATTGCCTGGATTTCCCGAACCAGCTGCAGCCTGCTGAAGGCAATTGCCGGCATGCCCTTGGCAAAATTGATGAATCGCGAATGAAGATCAGAGATAGTCATCGATACCCCCCACGAGTTTTCGTTGCTCTCTTACTTCATCAGTGAAACAAAATATTAACCTTACGTCCAGTCGGTATACTCAGGCATCTCAAATGGGTCGAGAAGACGGACCCGTCCCTGTTCTTCCAAGGCCGCAAGCGACTGCCGACAAGACTGAGGCTCCGCGCATCCGTCGGCTCGATCCGGCATCACCCCGCATCCAGGCGCTTCACCTCGGCCGCCAGATGATCGCGTCTGGCGGCAATACCTTTTCTGCCGTCCATCGCTGAGCCTGTGCGAACCGGCGGCCGCCGATCCTGGTGGCCTGTGTCCCCGATGTTCTCCTCCGACTGACCGGCCTGCCTGTCCGAGGACAAATTTCGCGCCAGGATCAGCTGTTCAAGCGTGCCGGGGAATTGCATTCCAGAAGATGCGGAAGGCGGGCAAAAACTGACTGTGCAGACGGTGGTTTTTGGTCGTGGTCTGCTTGCGACACCGCTAATTTGTGCGAAACTGCAGCCAATCGGTCGTTTCGGCACTCAAACCGCGGCCATGGAACGATTTCCGAAGGCTTTTCAATGCTTGCCAGACTGACTCACCTGGACCGTCTCGAGGCGGAGGCGATCCACATTTTCCGTGAGGTTGCCGCCACTTTCACCAAGCCCGTGATGCTCTATTCCGTGGGCAAGGATTCCTCGGTCCTGCTGCATCTGGCGATGAAGGCCTTCTACCCCGCCAAGCCGCCATTCCCCTTCCTGCATGTCGACACGACGTGGAAGTTCCGCGAGATGATCGAGTTCCGCGACGCGATGGCGCGCGAGCTCGGCTTCGACCTCCTGGTCCATGTCAATCCGGACGGCGTCCGCGACAACATCAATCCGTTCGATCACGGCTCGAACACCCATACTCATGTGATGAAGACTGTCGGCCTGCGCCAGGCGCTCGACAAATACGGCTTCGACGCGGCCTTCGGCGGCGCCCGTCGCGACGAGGAGAAGTCGCGCGCCAAGGAGCGCATCTTTTCCTTCCGCAATGCCCAGCATGCCTGGGACCCGAAGAACCAGCGTCCGGAAATGTGGAAGATCTTCAACACCCGCGTCGCCCAGGGTGAATCGATCCGCGTCTTCCCGCTCTCCAACTGGACCGAGCTCGATATCTGGCAATACATCCTGCAGGAAAACATTCCGATCGTGCCGCTCTATTTCGCCAAGCATCGGCCGGTGGTCGAGCGTGACGGCATGCTGATCCTGCGCGACGACGACCGCATGAACCTCAGGCCGGGCGAGGTGGTCGAAAACAAGCTCGTGCGCTTCCGCACGCTGGGCTGCTACCCGCTGACCGGCGCGATCGAATCCGACGCCGACAGCCTCGAAGGCATCGTCAGCGAGATGCTGACCGCCCGCACCTCCGAGCGGCAAGGACGCCTCATCGACCGCGACGAAGCCGGCTCGATGGAAAAGAAGAAGCGCGAAGGGTATTTCTGAGAATGCGCCACGCCATGGCCACCAAGATCGAGGCCGCCGAGAGCGTCCGCGAATATCTCGCCGGCCAGGAGCAGAAGTCGCTCCTGCGCTTCCTGACCTGCGGCTCGGTCGATGACGGCAAGTCGACGCTGATCGGCCGGCTTCTCTCCGACACCAAGCAGATCTTCGAAGACCAGCTCGCAGCCCTCGAGCGCGATTCGCGCAAGCACGGCACGACCGGCGAGGACGTCGATTTCGCATTGCTGGTCGACGGGCTGGAAGCCGAGCGCGAGCAGGGCATCACCATCGATGTCGCCTACCGTTTCTTCGCCACGCCGAAGCGCAAGTTCATCGTCGCCGACACGCCCGGCCATGAGCAGTACACCCGCAACATGGCAACCGGCGCCTCGACCGCCGACCTCGCCATCGTTCTCGTCGACGCGCGCCAGGGTGTGCTGCGCCAGACGCGCCGGCATTCGATCATCGCCTCGCTGCTCGGCATCAGGAACATCGTCGTCGCGATCAACAAGATCGACCTCGTCGGCTTCGACCAGGGCGTGTTCGACCGCATCACTGCAGAATATGCCAGCTTCGCCGAAAGCCTCGGCTTCAGGTCGATCGTGCCGATCCCGATGTCGGCGCGCTTCGGCGACAATGTCACGCGGCGCTCGGACAAGATGGGCTGGTATTCCGGCCCGACCCTGATCGAGCATCTCGAGACGGTTGTCGTCGAGGAAGAGGCGACCGACCGGCCATTCCGCTTCCCGGTGCAATATGTCAACCGGCCCAATCTCGATTTCCGCGGCTTTGCCGGCACGATCGCCTCCGGATCGATCTCGCAGGGCGACGAAATCGTCGTCGCCAAGTCAGGCAAGCCGTCGACGGTCAAGCGCATCGTCGCCCATGGCGGCGACCTGCGCAGCGCCGTTGCTGGCCAGGCCATCACCCTCGTGCTCGAAGACGAGGTCGAGGTGTCGCGCGGCAACCTTTTGGTTTCGCCTGATGCCCGGCCCGATGTCGCCGACCAGTTCGCCGCCAATGTCGTCTGGTTCGACGAGCAGGCGCTGCTGCCGGGGCGCTCCTACATCCTGCGCACCGAGACCGACCAGGCAAGCGCCACCGTCACCGAGCTGAAGTACCGCATCAACGTCAACGACTTCGCCCATGAGGCGGCCAAGTCACTGGAGATGAACGAAGTCGGCGTCTGCAACATCTCGACCCAGTCGCCTATCGCCTTCGACAGTTTTGCCGAAAACCGCACCACCGGCGCCTTCATCCTGATCGACCGGATCAGCAACGCCACCGTCGGCGCCGGCATGATCCTGCATCCGCTGCGGCGTTCTGAAAACATCCACTGGCAGTCGCTCGACGTGACCCGCCATGCCCGCGCCGACCTCAAGAACCAGCGCCCGGCGGTGCTGTGGTTCACCGGCCTGTCTGGTTCGGGCAAGTCGACAGTCGCCAACATGCTGGAAAAGAAGCTGCACGCGGCCGGCCGCCACACCTACATCCTCGACGGCGACAATGTCCGCCATGGCCTCAACCGCGATCTCGGCTTCACCGACGAGGATCGTGTCGAGAACATCCGCCGCGTCGCCGAAGTCGCCAAGTTGATGGCCGATGCCGGCCTGATCGTCATCGTCTCCTTCATCTCGCCGTTCCGCGCCGAGCGCCGCATGGCGCGCGAATTGATGGGGCAGGGCGAGTTCGTCGAGGTCTTTGTCGACACGCCGTTCGAGGAGTGCGCCAAGCGCGACCCCAAGGGGCTGTATGCCCGTGCGCTCGCCGGCGCGATAAAGAACTTCACCGGTGTCGATTCGCCCTATGAAACGCCGGAGAATCCTGAGATTCATCTCCAGACACTCGGCAAGACCCCTGAAGAGATGGTCGAGACCGTCGAGCACTGGCTGAATGAGCGAGACCTTGCAGAGCATCAATACGACGACGGCGGCGGTATCTGACGAAGTCATACTGGAGACCTTCGAACGCCTGGCCATCGCGGCCGGGCGAGCGATCATGGAGGTCTACAATTCCGAGATCACGGTGACGGACAAGGCGGATGCCTCGCCCGTCACGCAGGCCGACAGGGCTGCTGAAAAGATCATCCTCGAAGGATTGCGCGCGGCCTTTTCAGGTGTGCCATGTGTCGCCGAGGAAGAGACGTCGGAGGGTGTGATTGCGCCCGATCTCGGCCGCGCCTTCTTCGTCATCGACCCGCTCGACGGCACCAAGGAATTCGTCAAGCGGCGCACCGACTTCACCGTCAATATCGCGCTTGTCCGCGACGGCGCGCCCGAAATCGGCGTCGTCTATGCACCTTGCACCGGCCGGTTTTTTGCCGGCCGCCCTGGCAAGGCCGAAGCCTTCGAGATCGTCGACGGCGTGGCCGCCGGCCGCCGCCAGATTCATGTGCGCGAAGGCCGTGAGCCGCTGACCATCGTCGCCAGCCGGTCGCACCTGACACCCGAGACCGAAACCTTCATCAAGCGCGTGCATGCCGCCGAGATCGTCTCGGTCGGCTCGTCGCTGAAGTTCTGCCTGCTGGCATCTGGTGAGGCCGACCTCTATCCGCGCTTCGGCCGGACAATGGAATGGGATACGGCGGCGGGCGATGCGGTGTTGCGCGCCGCCGGCGGCACCACCCATACGCTGGACGGCGCGCCGCTGGTCTATGGCAAGCGCAACCAGGCCAATGATGCGGATTTCGCCAATCCGCATTTCGTCTCGAGCGGCCGGATCATCGACCCGGCCTTCATGTTCTGATCTGAAATTACCGCTTATTCGGCCGCGGTCTTGGCCGAGTTGGAGCCGACATAGTTGCGGATCGTGGTGATGATCCGGTCCTGGTCGGCTTCGCTGAGGTAAGGATGCATCGGCAGGCACAGGATGGTGCCCGGCACGGCATCGGATACCGGCAGGCCGCCCGGCGTGCGCGGGTAGTGGCTGTAGGCCACCTGCACATGCAGCGGCTTCACGTAATAGATGACCGACGGAATGCCCTCGGCCTGCAGGTGCTGCTTCAGGCCGTCTCGGTCCGCAGTCTCGATGGCGTATTGGGCCCAGGCCGAGCGGCCGCCGGAAGGTGCGCGCGAGGCTTTCACCACATCGCCGAGGCCGTCGGCATAACGCTGGGCGACGCGCGCACGCGCCTCCATCTCGTCTTCCAGGATCGCCAGCTTCTCGATCAGGATCGCTGCCTGCAGCGTGTCGAGGCGCGAGTTCAGGCCGACATGGATGTTGTCGTACTGGGTCTCGCCCTTGCCGTGGAAGGCGAAGGAACGCAGCTTGGCTGCGAACGCGTCGTCATTGGTGAACATCGCGCCGCCGTCGCCATAGCAGCCGAGCGGCTTGGCCGGATAGAAGCTGGTGGCGGCGACATGGCCGTAGGCGCCGCACATCCTGCCGTCCTGCGAGCCGCCGATCGACTGGGCGGCGTCCTCGATGACTAGCAGGTTCTCGCGCTTGGCAATCGCATCGATGGCCGCGTAGTCGGCGGCGATGCCGAACAGGTCGACCGGGATGATCGCCTTGGGCTTCAGGCGGCCTTCGGCCTTGATCATGGCGATCGCGGCTTCGAGGCTCTCGATGGAGATGTTGTAGGTGTCGGGCTCGATGTCGACGAACACAGGTTCGGCCTTGGCCAGCGCCACCACTTCGGCGGTGGCCGCGAAGGTGAAGCTCGGCACGAACACCGCATCACCTGGGCCGATGCCGGAGGCGAGCAGAGGCAGCAGCAGCGCGTCGGTGCCGTTGGCGCAGGCGACCACATGCTTGACGCCGACATATTCGGCGAGCTGGTTCTCGAATTCGGTGACTTCCGGACCGAGGATGTAGCGTCCTTCATCGACAACCTTGTCGATGGCCGCCTTCAGACGGTCGCGGATTCGTTCGCGCTGCGCGCCGAGATCGATGAACTGCATTATTGCCCCAAAACCCAATCGTTTCTTCGCGCCGCTGATAGCAGAGTTGCGGAGTCCGAAAAAGCCGAGCACCCTGCGGCATGCAGGGCGCGGCTGCGGTTCCTGTTACTTTCGGTTGCAGCGATTTCGCGTCGAAAATGGCGGAAAACAGGGATTTTCAGGCAGATGCGTTTAAGCCGGCTTGCCGATGCGAAACATAAAGTGATCGCTGAAATCGCCTGTAAACGCCCGATTCAGGCCAGTTCACGCCGCCATGGCGGGTTTGCGCCTGCCCTGGATACGGTTACCGCCGCGGCCCGCGCGCCGAGCGAAAGTGCCGCTTCGATGGCTGATTCCGACAGGTCTGCAACAGCGTCCTTGGTCAGCATCTTCTGTTCGTGCAGCGAGGCGAGAACGCCGGCATTGAAGGTGTCGCCGGCGCCGACTGTGTCGACCACCGTTACCTTTTCCGGCGTCACCGAGACGGTGTGGCGGGCGCTGTAGGCGGTTGCGCCCTTGCTGCCCCTGGTGACGATCACCAGCTTCGGGCCCTGGCCCAGCCAGTGCGCCGCGATCTCGTCATGGCTGCCGGTCTCGCCGAACCAGGCCAGGTCCTCGTCCGAAAGCTTGACGATGTCGGCCATCACAAGCATGCGGCGCATGCGTCCAAGATGCGCCTGCTTGTCCTGGATGAAACCCGGCCGGATGTTGGGGTCGAACATCATGACGCGGCGCTGGTGCTCGCGCTTCATCAGCGCCTCGTAGGCGGAACCGCATGGCTCGGGAATGAGGCTGATCGCGCCGAACAGCATGGCATCGATGTCGTCGCCAAGGCTCGGCAGATCGGCCTCGGTCAGCATGCGGCCGGCGGTGTTTTCGTCGTAGAAGGTGTAGGTGGCGTGGCCGTTGTCGAGCCGGACGAAGGCCAGCGTCGTCGGCCGTCCCGACAGATTGGCGTGGCGCGAGCCGACATTGCTCGCTGCGAGCACGTCGCGGATCTGCTGGCCGAACAGGTCGGATGACAGGCCGGAGAAGAATTCGGTCGGCACGCCGAGGCGCCCGAGCGCGATCGCCGAATTGAAGATCGCACCGCCGGCATAAGGCGCAAAGGCAGGTTCGCCGTCGGGACTTTGCCGTGGCAGCATGTCGATGAGCGCTTCGCCGCAGCACAGGATCATGATTTGCCGGTTCCCTCTGGATAGATGACGCCCTTGCGGACGATGACATTGGCGTAGAGCCTTGGCTCGCTGGTGGCAATGATGGTGTGGGCCGCCTTGACCCTGTCGTAGAAGGCATCACCGGCGAGCGGCACGACGGCGAAGCCGGGTGCGCGATGGGCACAGACCTCTGCGATTTCGCCATGCACGGGGTCGGACACGTCAGGGTCGCCCTTGACCGAGGAGCGGAAGATCGCCTGCGGCACGAAATCGTCGACCGGCAGCACCTGCAGCACGGCGTCGAGCACCGGGATCAGGTCCAGCCCGTCGGCGCGGACGACGCGGCGACCATGCTCGAGCGCGGGATAGTTGCCGTCGACGATGGCGATCTCGTCGCCATGGCCCATCGCCCGCAAGGTGAAGAGCAGTTCGGGTCCGAGCAGGGCGGGAATGTTGATGAGCACGATCAGACCCCTCGCGACGGTGCGGTCGAGCCGATGAGGAAGCGCTCTGACAGCGGCAGGCTGGCGCCGCCCATGGCGCGCGCATGGATGCCGACGGTGCCCTCGCGGACGGACGGGATACGCAAGCCCTCGACGTCGATCCTGCCGATCGCCGACTGCACTGCCTGCACCAGGCGGGCGCGGATCGACGCCGGCATCCAGCCGTCGATGACAGCACTTTCGAAATCGATGACCGAGGCCGACGCCACGATGGCATAGGCAAGCGCCTCCGAGGCGGTCGTAATCCAGTTGTCGAGGTCGGGGCCCATGTCGGGCCCGAGATCTTGCCATTCCTCGGGCGATGTCCAGAGGTAGGCCGCTTCGATACCCCTGGCGTTCAGTGCCTTTTCGAGCACGGCGATGGAGGCGACGTCGATGAGCTGGGTTGGCCTGCCGCCGGGGCCCGGCACCGGCATCGAGCCGAGCGCGCCGGCATTGCCCGTCGGACCGCTGTAGAGCCTGCCGTTCAGCACCACGCCGCCGCCGGCGAAGGCGCCGATGTAGAAATAGACGAAGTCGCGCAGCGCGCCCATGTCGCCGAACACCAGTTCGGCGCCGCAGGCGGAGGTGGCGTCGTTCTGGAGATAGACGGGGAAGGAAAACAGCGCCTGCAGGTCGGCGCGGATGTCGCGGTTGCGCCAGGCATCCATGATTTCTCGCGGAGCACCCGCCGTGTCGACCCAGTTCCAGAGCTCGAACGGCATGGCGACGCCGAGGCCGGCGATGCGCTTGTCCTGCTCGCGCGTCAGGCCGGCACGCATCTGGGCGATGCCTGATTTCACGAATTCGATGGTGTCCTGAGGCGTCGGGTAGCCATAGGAATTCTGCAGCATCGCCCGCGTTCTGCCGAGAAAATCGATCAGCACGAGTTCGGCGCTGCGGCGACCGATCTTGAGGCCGATGAAGAAGGCGCCTTCCGGGTTGAGCGCCATCGGAATGGAGGGCTGGCCGATCTTGCCGCGGATCGGCTCCTGGCGCAGCAGAAGCCCTTCGACCTCCAGTTCGCGCATGATGACGGAGACGGTCTGCGCCGACAGGCCGGTCATGCGGGCGATGTCGGATTTGGCCAGCGCGCCGCTCTGCCTGACCAGTGACAGCACCAGCCGCTCGTTCTGGTCGCGCATGCCGCTCTGGTTGGTGCCGCGCAATTGCGGGGTCTCCGCAGCATCGGGCGAACCGTGCCTCAAACTCCCGGCCTCCACCGGCTTCCTCCCATACTTCGCGGTCTTCTCAGAAGATCCGCCCGCGGTCTTCTCCAGAGATCCGCTCAGCGGTTTTCCTGAAAATCCGCAATTCTCTTTTGCGGCAGAATGCGGGCCGACCGCAATCCTGTCAATAATAAATAAGAGTGATTTAATTATTGACAGGCGGCCCCGATTGGTGTTTCGTCGGCGCCGGATACTCGACTGGGAAGAGTGAACGAGCATCCGGAGCACGGCCCGCTGACGGGCGTGCATGGTTTGGTTCTGGGAGGAGTGCCCCTTATGAAATTTTCGGTTCTGAAGACGACTGTCTTTGGTGCGGCCGTTGCCGCGCTCGCCGCTGTCGCAGCCCCTGCATCCGCTGCCGACGTCGGCGCCTGCCTGATCACCAAGACTGACACCAACCCCTTCTTCGTCAAGATGAAGGAAGGTGCCACCGCCAAGGCGACTGAGCTCGGCGTGACGCTGAAGAGTTATGCCGGCAAGATCGACGGCGACTCGGAAAGCCAGGTCGCGGCGATCGAGACCTGCATCGCCGACGGTGCCAAGGGCATCCTGATCACCGCGTCCGACACCAAGGGCATCGTGCCTGCGGTCAAGAAGGCGCGCGATGCCGGCATCCTGGTCATCGCACTCGACACCCCGCTGGAGCCGGCTGACGCTGCCGACGCCACCTTCGCCACCGACAATCTGCTTGCCGGCAAGCTGATCGGCCAGTGGGCTGCCGCCACGCTCGGCGACAAGGCCAAGGACGCCAAGGTTGCCTTCCTCGACCTGACCCCGTCGCAGCCGACCGTCGACGTCCTGCGCGACCAGGGCTTCATGATGGGCTTCGGCATCGACGTGAAGGACGCCAACAAGATCGGCGACGAAGACGATGCCCGCATCGTCGGCCACGACGTCACCAACGGCAATGAAGAAGGTGGCCGCAAGGCGATGGAGAACCTGCTCCAGAAGGATCCGGGCATCACCGTCGTCCACACCATCAACGAGCCTGCCGCTGCCGGCGCCTATGAAGCACTCAAGGCCGTGGGAATGGAGAAGAACGTGCTGATCGTCTCCGTCGACGGCGGCTGCCCGGGCGTCAAGAACGTCCAGGATGGCGTCATCGGTGCGACCTCGCAGCAGTATCCTCTGATGATGGCCGCTCTCGGCATCGAGGCGATCAAGAAGTTCGCCGACAGCGGCGAGAAGCCCAAGCCGACCGAAGGCAAGGACTTCTTCGACACCGGCGTTTCGCTCGTGACCGACAAGCCGGCCACCGGCGTGGAATCGATCGACGTGAAGACCGGCCTGGAAAAGTGCTGGGGTTGATCTGACCGCCTGACGGCGAGACACTTCCTTGCAGACGAAGGGCGACCCCTTGGTCGCCCTTCCTACAAGGGGGCTATGAAATCCCTGATGGGAGGAAATCGACATGAGTGACGCTTCGGCAGATGCCAGGCGGCCGCAGGAGTTCGAGAAGGTTCTCTCGGGCAGCGACACGTCAGTGGCCAGCTTCGATACGCATACAAGGTCGCCAATCGAGAAGATCCAGCATTTCCTGCACTCCAATCCCGCGGCGGTGCCGCTGATCGTGCTGGTTACCTCGGTCGCGCTGTTCGGCCTGATCATCGGCGGCAAGTTCTTCTCCGCCTTCTCGATGACGCTGATCCTGCAGCAGGTGGCGATCACCGGCATCATCGGCGCCGCCCAGACGCTGGTCATCCTGACCGCCGGCATCGATCTCTCCGTCGGCGCTATCATGGTGCTGTCGTCTGTGGTCATGGGGCAGTTCACGTTCCGATACGGCCTGCCGCCGTCGCTGGCGATCCTGTGCGGCTTCGCCGTCGGCGCATTGTGCGGCTGGATCAATGGCGTGCTCGTCTCCTACATGAAGCTGCCGCCCTTCATCGTCACGCTCGGCACCTGGCAGATCGTGCTCGCAACGAATTTCCTCTATTCGGCCAACGAGACGATCCGCGCCCAGGACATCGAGGCCCAGGCTCCGATCCTCCAGTTCTTCGGGGCCAATTTTCGGCTCGGTAATGCGGTCTTCACCTATGGTGTCGTCGCCATGGTGCTGTTGGTAGCCGTCCTCTGGTACATCCTGAATCACACCGCCTGGGGTCGGCATGTCTATGCCATTGGCGACGATCCCGAGGCCGCCCAGCTTTCCGGCGTGCGTGTCAACAGGGTGCTGATTTCGGTCTATGTCATCTCCGGCCTGGTCTGCGCGCTCGGCGGCTGGATGCTCATCGGTCGTATCGGCTCGGTGTCGCCGACGGCAGGCCAGTTCGCCAACATCGAATCCATCACTGCGGTGGTGATCGGCGGCATCTCGCTGTTCGGCGGTCGCGGTTCCATCCTCGGCATGCTGTTCGGCGCGCTGATCGTCGGCGTGTTCCAGCTCGGCCTGCGCCTCATCGGCACCGATCCGCAATGGACCTATCTGTTGATCGGCACCCTCATCATCATCGCGGTCGCAATCGACCAGTGGATCAGAAAGGTTGCAGGCTGATGGCTACCGAACCTCTTCTCACCGCCCGTGGGCTGGTCAAGCGCTATGGCCGCGTCACTGCCCTCAACAATGCCGACTTCGATCTCTATCCGGGCGAAATCCTGGCTGTGATCGGCGACAACGGCGCCGGCAAGTCGTCGCTCATCAAGGCGATCTCAGGCGCGGTCACGCCCGACGAAGGCGAGATCCTGCTTGAAGGCAAGCCGGTCCACTTCAAGTCGCCGATGGAGGCGCGCGACGCCGGCATCGAGACGGTCTACCAGAATCTCGCTTTGTCGCCGGCGCTGTCGATCGCCGACAACATGTTCCTCGGCCGCGAGATCCGGAAGCCCGGCGTCATGGGCAACTGGTTCCGCATGCTCGACCGGGGCGCGATGGAAAAGCGGGCGCGCGAAAAGCTGACCGAACTTGGCCTGATGACCATCCAGAACATCAGCCAGGCTGTCGAAACGCTGTCCGGCGGCCAGCGTCAGGGTGTGGCGGTGGCACGCGCGGCTGCCTTCGGCTCCAAGGTTGTGATCATGGACGAGCCGACGGCGGCCCTTGGCGTCAAGGAAAGCCGGCGCGTGCTCGAACTGATCCTCGACGTCAAGCGGCGCGGCCTGCCGATTGTCTTGATCTCGCACAACATGCCGCATGTCTTCGAGGTCGCCGACCGCATCCATATCCACCGCCTCGGCCGCCGGCTGACGGTCATCGATCCGAAGGAATACTCGATGTCCGATGCGGTGGCTTTCATGACCGGCGCCAAGGCGCCGCCGGAAGCGGCCATCGCTGCCTGACCGGCCGGCCTAAACCTGGGGGTCTCCGCTCGCGAGATCCCCCTGTCTCCGCGTCGTGAGATATTGACGCGGAGATTTAAATCGATTGAGATCGCATTCGGAATAGCTAACATGCGTGTGGGAGGACAGGTGTCGGCAAGGGAGGCAGAAGAACGGTGGCCGAACAACATGCGAGAGGCGAGATGACCCGCGCAGTGACCCCCAAAATCCCCGAACCGCCGCTTGGCGATACCAGCCCCGAGGCCCTGGCTGCCGAAATCCTCAGCGCGCTGAAGTACCGGCTCGGCAAGGACGCCACGGTTGCGACCGACTATGACTGGCTGACCGCATCGATCAAGGTGGTGCGCGACCGCATCGTCGACGAGTGGATCTCCTCGACCAAGGAGGCCTACGACCAGAGCGCCAAGCGGGTTTATTACCTCTCGCTGGAGTTCCTGATCGGCCGGCTGATGCGCGACGCCTTCTCCAATCTCGGCCTGATGGACGCGATGCGCCAGGCGCTGGCCTCGCTCGGCGTCGAGTTCGATGTCATCGCCAGGCTCGAGCCCGACGCGGCACTCGGCAATGGCGGTCTCGGCCGGCTCGCCGCCTGCTTCATGGAAAGCATGGCGACCGTCGACATTCCGGCCCATGGCTACGGCATTCGTTACGCCAACGGCATGTTCCGCCAGGAAATCCATGACGGCTGGCAGGTCGAACTGCCCGAGACCTGGCTGGAACACGGCAATCCCTGGGAATTCGAGCGCCGCGAACGCGCCTTCGAGGTCGGCTTCGGCGGTTCGGTCGAGTCGATCACCGCACCGGATGGACGGCTCGAACGCCACGTCTGGAAACCGACCGACCGCGTGCTGGCGGTTGCCTACGACACCCCCGTGGTGGGTTGGCGCGGCGCGCGCGTCAACACGCTCAGGCTGTGGTCTGGCATGCCGCTCGATCCGATCCTGCTCGACAGGTTCAATGCCGGCGACCACATCGGTGCGCTGGCCGAAAGCAATAAGGCCGACGCGCTGTCGCGCGTGCTCTATCCCGCCGACTCGCACAAGGAGGGGCAGGAGCTCAGGCTGCGTCAGGAGTATTTCTTCTCGACGGCCTCGCTGCAGGACATCCTGCAGCGCCACATCAGTAAATATGGCGACCTCATCTCCTTGCCCGACAAGGCGGCGATCCACCTCAATGACACCCATCCCGCCGTCGCCGTGCCCGAGCTGATGCGCCTCCTGATGGATGTCCATGGCATGGATTTCGACACCTCCTGGGACATCACCAGGCGGACCTTTGCCTACACCAACCATACGCTTTTGCCGGAAGCGCTCGAAAGCTGGCCGGTGCCGCTGTTCGAGCGGCTTCTGCCGCGCCACATGCAGATCGTCTACGCCATCAATGCCGAGGTTCTGCTCGAAGCCAGGGCGACCGGCCGCTTCAATGGCGAGCAGATCAGCCGTATCTCGCTGATCCAGGAGAATGGCGAGCGCCGCGTCCGCATGGGCAATCTTGCCTTCGCCGGCTCGCACAGCGTCAACGGCGTCTCGGCACTGCACACCGAGCTGATGAAGGAAACGGTGTTTGCCGACCTGCACAGCCTCTATCCCGACCGCATCAACAACAAGACCAACGGCATCACGCCGCGGCGCTGGCTGATCCAGTGCAATCCCGGCTTGACCGGCCTGGCGCGCGAAGCCATCGGCGACCGCTTCCTTGACGACATCGAGGCGATCCGCGAGCTCGACGGCTTTGCCGGAGATGCCGCGTTCCGCGACAAGTTCGCCGCCGTCAAGCGCGCCAACAAGGTGCGGCTGTCGAACCTCGTCGCCGAGCGGCTGGGCATCAAGGTCGATCCGTCGGCGCTGTTCGACATCCAGATCAAGCGCATCCACGAATACAAGCGCCAGCTGCTGAACATCATCGAGGCGGTGGCGCTCTACGACCAGATCCGCTCGCATCCCGAGCGCGAATGGATGCCGCGGGTGAAGTTCTTCGGCGGCAAGGCGGCACCGAGCTACCACAACGCCAAGCTGATCATCAAACTGGCCAATGACGTCGCCAGGGTGATCAACAGCGATCCATCGGTGCGCGGGCTGCTCAAGGTCGTCTTCGTGCCGAACTACAATGTCAGCGTCGCCGAGATCCTGATGCCGGCGGCCGACCTGTCGGAGCAGATCTCGACGGCGGGCATGGAGGCATCCGGTACCGGCAACATGAAGTTCGCGCTCAACGGCGCGCTCACCATCGGCACGCTCGACGGCGCCAATGTCGAGATCAAGGAGCATGTCGGCGACGACAACATCTTCATCTTCGGCCTGACCACCGAGGAGGTTGCCCAGCGCCGCAACAGCTCCTACCAGCCGGCGGCGGTGATCGACGGTTCGCCTGAACTCAAGCAGGCGGTCGCTGCGATTTCCTCAGGCGTGTTCTCGCCCGACGACCCCGCGCGCTACCGCGAGCTGATGGACGGGCTCTACCAGCACGACTGGTTCATGGTCGCCGCCGACTTCGATTCTTATGCCGCTGCCCAGCGCCAGGTCGACACTGTCTGGCGCGACAGCCCGGACTGGTACGCGCGCGCCATTCGCAATGTCGCGCGTGTCGGCTGGTTCTCTTCGGACCGGACAATCCGTCAATATGCCAAAGAAATCTGGAACGTACCGGCCTGATGTGATTGCATGAACTGACCTCGCCGAAGAAACCCTGGGAGGGGACACCAAGACATGCTGAAGCCCGGCGCGGCCGCCGAAACGAAACCGGAGCTCGACAGAGCCACGGACGGCGATATCGAGGCGATCGTGAACGGCACCCATGGCGACCCGTTCGCGGTGCTCGGGCTCCAGCAGTCGGGCAAGGGCTTTCTTGCCCGTTGTTTCATCCCGCATGCCGAGACCGTCACCGCCCACACGATTGAAGGCAAGGCGTGCGGCGATCTTGCCCGCCGCAACGATGCCGGTTTCTTCGAAGGCAAGCTGTCGATCCGCAAGCGCCAGCCGCTGCGTTATCTGGCAAAAAATGCCGGCGGCGACTGGTGGGTGACCGATGCCTACAGCTTCGGCCCGGTGCTCGGGCCGATGGACGACTACTTCATCTCTGAAGGCTCGCATCTCCGCCTGTTCGACAAGCTCGGCGCGCATCTGATTACGCATGAAGGCGCTGACGGCGTGCATTTCGCCGTCTGGGCGCCCAACGCGCACCGGGTTTCGGTGGTCGGCGACTTCAACGACTGGGACGGCCGCAGGCATCCGATGCGCCTGCGCCAGGACACCGGCATCTGGGAGATCTTCGTGCCCGACATCGGTCCGGGCCGGCCCTACAAGTTCGAGCTGATCGGGTCCCGCGGCGTCAGGCTGCCGCTCAAGGCCGATCCGTTCGCCATCCGCTCGGAACTGCGCCCGGCAACCGCCTCTGTGACCGACATGCCGCCCGCGCATGAATGGGGCGATGCCGCGCACCGGGCCCACTGGAAAGCGGCTGACCATCGGCGCGAGCCGATCAGCATCTATGAGGTCCATGCCGGCTCATGGCAGCGCCGCGACGACGGCAGCTTCCTGTCGTGGGACGAGATGGCCGACCGGCTGATCCCCTATGCCGTCGACACCGGCTTCACCCATATCGAGTTCCTGCCGATCTCGGAACATCCCTACGACCCGTCCTGGGGCTACCAGACGACGGGGCTTTATGCGCCGTCCGCCCGCTTCGGTGAACCCGAAGGTTTTGCCCGCTTCGTCGACGGCGCCCATCGTGCCGGCATCGGCGTCATCCTCGACTGGGTGCCGGCGCATTTCCCCGTCGACGAACACGGACTGGCGCATTTCGATGGCACAGCACTCTACGAGCATGCCGACCCGCGCCAGGGCTTCCATCCCGACTGGAACACCGCGATCTACAATTTCGGCCGGCGCGAAGTGGTGTCGTTCCTGGTCAACAACGCCCTGTTCTGGGCAGAGAAATACCATGTCGACGGGCTGCGCGTGGATGCGGTCGCCTCGATGCTCTATCTCGACTACTCGCGCAAGGAAGGCGAGTGGATCCCCAACGAGTTCGGTGGCCGCGAGAACCTGGAGTCGGTGCGTTTCCTGCAGAAGATGAATGCGGCTGTCTATGGCGCCCATCCCGGTGTGATGACCATCGCCGAGGAATCGACCTCCTGGCCCAAGGTGTCGCAGCCGGTGCATGAAGGCGGGCTCGGCTTCGGCTTCAAATGGAACATGGGCTTCATGCATGACACGCTGGAGTACCTTGCCAAGGAGCCGGTGCATCGCAAGCATCATCACAACGAGATCACCTTCGGGCTGCTCTACGCCTTCAGCGAGAATTTCGTCCTGCCGCTGTCGCATGACGAGGTCGTGCATGGCAAAGGCACGCTGCTCGCCAAGATGGCCGGCGACGACTGGCAGAAGTTCGCGACTTTGCGCGCCTACTATGCCTTCATGTGGGGTTATCCCGGCAAGAAGCTCCTGTTCATGGGCCAGGAGTTTGCCCAGCGCGCGGAATGGAGCGAGGCAAGGGCGCTCGACTGGAACCTGCTCGACTTCGCCCCGCATCGCGGTGTCTGGCAGCTGGTGCGTGATCTCAACCAGCTCTACCGCTCGCGCCCGGCGCTGCATGCCCGCGACTGCGAGCCCGAAGGCTTCGAGTGGCTGATCGTCGACGATGCCGCGAACTCCGTCTTCGCCTGGCTGCGCAAGGCGCCTGGCGCTGCACCCATCGCCGTCATCTCGAGCTTCACGCCGGTTCTGCGCGACGGCTATCGCGTGCCGCTGCCAAAGCCAGGCACATGGCGGGAAATCTTCAACTCCGACGCGCTGGACTATGGCGGGTCGGGCAAAGGCAACAGCGGCATGGTCACCGCGCACCCGACGGATGGAGGAGGGGCAGCGGCTGTGCTGCTTCTGCCGCCGCTCGCGACGATCATGCTCGAATTTGTGGCGGACTGAGCAGGGAGGATGGCATGGAACTGAAGAGAAACCAGCCGCTGGCGCGCGATGCCATGGCCTATGTGCTTGCCGGCGGGCGCGGCAGCCGGCTCAAGGAACTGACCGACCGGCGCGCCAAGCCCGCGGTCTATTTCGGCGGCAAGACCCGCATCATCGATTTTGCGCTGTCCAATGCGCTGAACTCGGGCATTCGCCGCCTCGGCGTTGCCACCCAGTACAAGGCGCATTCGCTGATCCGCCACCTGCAGCGTGGATGGAACTTCCTCAGGCCGGAGCGCAACGAGAGTTTCGACATCCTGCCTGCAAGCCAGCGCGTCTCCGAAACGCAGTGGTATGAAGGCACAGCGGATGCGGTCTACCAGAACATCGACATCATCGAGGCTTACGGCCCCGAATACATGGTCATCCTCGCCGGCGACCACATCTACAAGATGGATTACGAGCTGATGCTGCGCCAGCACGTCGACGCCGGCGCCGACGTCACCGTCGGCTGCCTCGAGGTGCCGCGCATGGAGGCGACCGGCTTCGGCGTCATGCATGTCGACAAGAAGGACAACATTATTTCCTTCATCGAAAAGCCGGCCGATCCGCCCGGCATCCCCGACAAGCCGGACTATGCGCTGGCCTCGATGGGCATCTATGTCTTCAAGACCAAGTTCCTGATGGAGCAGTTGCGCCGCGACGCCAACGAACCGGAATCGAGCCGCGACTTCGGCAAGGACATCATTCCCTACATCGTCCAGCACGGCAAAGCCGTCGCCCATCGTTTCGCCAAGTCCTGCGTGCGCTCGAGCATGGAAGGCGAGGCCTACTGGCGCGACGTCGGCACCGTCGACGCCTATTGGGAAGCCAATATCGACCTCACCGACATCACGCCCGAACTCGACCTCTATGATCGCGACTGGCCGATCTGGACCTATTCGGAACTGACGCCGCCGGCCAAGTTCGTCCATGACGAGGACGGCCGGCGCGGGTCCGCCATATCGTCACTGGTCTCGGGCGACTGCATCGTCTCGGGCGCCTCGCTGAAGCGCAGCCTGATCTTCACCGGCGCGCGCATCAATTCCTATTCGACGCTCGAGGATGTGGTGATGCTGCCGGCCTGCTATGTCGGCCGCAATGCGCGGCTCAAACGGGTCGTCATCGATCATGGCGTCCAGATACCGGAGGGACTTGTCGTCGGTGAGGATCCGGTGCTCGACGCCAAGCGTTTCCGCGTCTCGGAAAAAGGCATCTGCCTGATCACCCAGGACATGATCAACAGGCTGGAGTCGTAACCGGTGCAGGTGCTTTCGGTCACGCCCGAGATCTTCCCGCTGATCAAGACCGGCGGGCTGGCCGACGTCACCGGCGCCTTGCCGGCGGCACTTGCCGGGCTCGGCGTCGCCACCCGCAGCCTGGTGCCGGGTTATCCCGTGGTGATGAACGCGCTGAAGAAGAAAAAGACGGTTCATCACTACCCCGCCTTGCAAGGCGGCAAGGCAGCGCTCCATTCAGCCGAGATCGCCGGCCTCGACATGCTGGTGCTCGACGCGCCGCATCTGTTCGACCGGCCCGGCGGACCCTATGGCGACGTCACCGGTGCCGATTGGCAGGACAATTGGCGGCGCTTTGCAGCACTCGGCCGTGTCGGCGCCGACATCGCTGCGGGTGTGGTCAAGGACTACAGGCCCGACATCGTGCACGCCCATGACTGGCAGTCGGCGATGACGCTTGCCTATATGCGTTATGGCGAGGCGGCTGATGTGCCGTCTGTCATGACGGTGCACAACCTCGCCTTCCAGGGGCAGTTCGGCGCCAGCATCTTTGCCGGCCTCGGCCTGCCGCAGCAGGCGATGGCGCTCGACGGCGTCGAATATTATGGCGGCGTCGGCTTCCTCAAGGCCGGCCTGCAGGCAGCGTGGGCGATCACCACCGTCAGCCCGACCTACGCCCAGGAAATTCGCACTCCGGCCTTCGGCATGGGGCTCGACGGGCTGATCAACCTGCGCTCGCCCGACCTTTACGGCATCGTCAACGGCATCGACGACGACATCTGGAACCCGGAGACCGACACCCATCTTGCGGCCACCTACACGTCCAAGAGCCTGAAGGGGCGCAAGGCCAACAAGCGGGCGATCGAAGAGCGCATGACGCTCGATCGTGACGACGGTCCGATCTATTGCGTCGTCAGCCGCCTGACCTGGCAGAAGGGCATCGACATTCTTTCGACCATCATCGATCCGGTGGTCGCCTCCGGCGCGCGGCTGGCGATACTGGGCTCGGGCGATGCCGGGCTGGAAGGCGCGCTTCTCGCCGCTGCCGCCCGCCATCGCGGCCGTGTCGGCGTCGTCATCGGTTATGACGAGGGCCTGTCGCATCTGCTGCAGGGCGGCGCCGACGGTATCCTGATCCCGTCGCGTTTCGAGCCATGCGGCCTGACCCAGCTTTATGGCCTGCGTTATGGCTGCGTGCCGATCGTCGCGCGCACCGGCGGGCTGGCCGATACCGTCATCGACGCCAACGAGGCAGCGGTTGCGGCCGGCGTCGCCACCGGTTTCCAGTTCGCGCCCGAAGACGCCGGCGCCTTCCACCACGCCATATCGAGGGCCAATGCGCTGCATGCCGAGCCGGCAGTCTGGGCGGCAATCCAGAAGCAGGGCATGAAGTCGGATGTATCCTGGGACCGCAGCGCCCAGAAATATGCCGCACTTTACCGCATGCTTCTCTCAAAAAGGGATGCCTGAATGATTCGCACCGTCGCCACCACGCCCTATACCGACCAGAAGCCCGGCACGTCGGGCCTGCGCAAGAAGGTGCCGGTCTTCCAGCAGCCGAACTATGCCGAGAACTTCATCCAGTCGGTGTTCGATTCGCTCGAAGGTTTCGCCGGCAAGACGCTGGTCGTCGGCGGCGACGGCCGCTTCTACAATCGCGAGGTGATCCAGAAGGTCATCGCCATGGCGGTGGCCAACGGCTTCGGCCGCGTCGTTGTCGGGCAGGGCGGCATCCTGTCGACGCCGGCGGCCTCCAACCTGATCCGCAAACGCAAGGCCTTTGGCGGGCTGATCCTGTCGGCCAGCCACAATCCCGGCGGCCCGCACGAGGATTTCGGCATCAAGTACAATGCCGAAAACGGCGGTCCGGCGCCGGAGAAGATGACCGATGCGATCTATGCCCGCAGCAAGGTCATTTCGGCCTACAGGATCGCCGACATCGGCGCTGTCGATCTCGACAAAACAGGCACCTTCGAGGTCGGCGGCATGAAGGTCGAGGTCGTCGACCCCGTCACCGACTATGCCGAGTTGATGGAGACTTTGTTCGATTTCGACGCCTTGCGCGCCCTGTTCAAGTCGGGCTTCCGCATGCGTTTCGACGCCATGCACGCGGTGACGGGCCCCTACGCCAAGGAGATCCTCGAGCGCCGCCTCGGCGCTGCCGAGGGCACCGCCCGCAACTTCGTGCCGCTGGAGGATTTCGGCGGCCACCATCCCGATCCGAACCTGGTCCACGCCAAGCATCTCTATGACGAGATGATGGGGCCTGATGCGCCTGATTTCGGCGCCGCTTCGGACGGCGACGGCGACCGCAACCTGATCATCGGCCGCGGCATCTTCATCACGCCGTCGGATTCGCTGGCGATGCTGGCGGCCAACGCCCATCTCGCGCCGGGCTACAAGGCCGGCCTCAAGGGCATCGCCCGCTCGATGCCGACCAGCGGTGCCGCCGACCGGGTTGCCGAGAAGCTCGGCATCGGCATGTACGAGACGCCGACCGGCTGGAAGTTCTTCGGCAATCTGCTCGACGCCGGCATGGCGACGATCTGCGGCGAGGAGAGTGCCGGCACCGGTTCAGACCATGTCCGCGAGAAGGACGGGCTGTGGGCGGTGCTTTTGTGGCTCAACATTCTTGCCGTGCGCGGCGAGAGCGCCAAGGACATCGTCGCCAAGCATTGGGCGACCTATGGCCAGAACTATTATTCGCGCCATGACTATGAAGAGGTCGAGACCGACAAGGCCAATGCGCTGGTCGACGCCCTGCGCGGCAAGCTGGCGTCGCTGCCGGGAACCAGCGTTCAGGGCATGAAGATCGCCAGTGCCGACGACTTTGCCTACAACGATCCTGTCGACGGCTCGGTGAGCAGGAACCAGGGCATCCGCGTGCTGTTCGAAGGCGGTTCGCGTGTCGTCTTCCGCCTGTCGGGCACCGGCACCTCGGGCGCCACCTTGCGCGTCTATATCGAGCGCTACGAACCCGATCCGGCGCGGCACGGGCAGGACACGCAGGCCGCACTTGCCGACCTGATCAAGGCCGCCGACGACATCGCCGGCATCCGCAGCCACACCGGCCGCGACAAGCCGAGCGTGATTACGTGAAATGGTCGATTTCGGCTGAGCTCCCCCCTCGTGGGGGAGATGTCCGGCAGGACAGAGGGGGGCAACGTAGAGCGCTTTCCTCCGACGTTTGCCGGACGAGCCTGCTCCCTGTCCGGAGAGGTCGCGATCCTTCGCGCCCCCCTCTGTCCTGCCGGACATCTCCCCCACAAGGGGGGAGATTGGCTGGCCGCACCGGTGCTGCCCGATGATCCAGGGTCGCAGCACCCCGGCTCTCGGCGCGACGGTAACCGATGACGGTATCCGTTTTGCCGTCTGGTCCGGCGCCGCCGAACGCATCTGGGTGTCTGTCTACGACGCCGACGGCAAGGCGGAGACGGCCCGGCTGGAAATGCCCCGCAGTGACGACGGCGTTTTCGCCCTTGATGTCCCGGGACTGGGCGCAGGCACCCGCTACGGCTTTCGCGCCGACGGGCCATATGCGCCCGACAATGGCTTGTGGTTCGATCCCGACAAGCTGCTGGTCGATCCTTATGCGCTCAGGCTCGACCGGTCCTATCGCTATGACGGCCGGCTTGCGGCCCCGAGGGGGCAGGGCGGCGACAGTGCCGGGCTGATGCCTAAGGCTGTGGCCGAGAGGCTGCCCATCGTGCCGCACGCAGCATCGGCGTTTCGGCCGGGCGGGTTGATCTACGAGGTGCCGGTCCGCGCCTTCACCCTGCGCCATCCCGATGTGCCCAAGCGCCTGCGCGGCACCATCCGGGCGCTGGCCGAGCCTGTCATCATCGACCATCTGTTGAAGATCGGCGTGTCGGCGGTCGAGCTGATGCCGGTGACGGCGACGATGGACGAACGCCACTTGCCGCGCCTCGGCCTCAGCAATGCCTGGGGCTACAATCCGGTGACCTTCATGGCGCTCGACCCGCGCCTGGCGCCCGGCGACCTGGCCGATCTCAGCGAGACGACGGCGGCACTGCATGCCGCCGGCATCGGCGTGATCCTCGACCTGGTCTTCAACCACACCGCCGAAAGCGATGAATTCGGGCCGACCCTGTCGCTGCGCGGCTTGGACAATGGCGCCTACTATCGTCCGGCGGTCGACGATCCCGGCCGTTATGCCAACGACACCGGAACCGGCAACACGCTCGCCTGCGACCATCCGGTGGTCGGGGAACTCGTGCTCGATAGCTTGCGGCATTTCATCGTCCACGCCGGCATCGACGGCTTCCGCTTCGATCTCGCGCCGGTGCTGGGGCGGGTCGGCGGTGAATTCAGTGCTGACGCACCGTTGTTGCAGGCGATGCGGCGGGACCCCGTTATCGGCGACCGCGTCCTGATCGCCGAACCCTGGGACATCGGCCACAACGGCTACCGGCTTGGCGGCTTTCCCCCGGAGTTTCTCGAATGGAACGACCGCTACCGCGACGACGTCAGGCGTTTCTGGCGCGGCGACCGCGGTTTGGTCGGCGCGCTGGCGACACGGCTCGCCGGATCCTCCGACAGCTTCGGCGGCGGGGCGCAGACGCGGACGGTGAACTTCATTGCCGCCCATGACGGCATGACGGTCGCCGACCTCGTCCGCTACGAGCGCAAGCACAACGAGGCCAATGGCGAACACAACCACGACGGCCACAACGAGAACTTTTCCTGGAACAACGGCGTCGAGGGCGAGAGCGGCGATCCCGAGATATCGGCCGAGCGCAGTCGCGATATCAGCGCCTTGCTGGCGACGCTGTTTGCCTCGCGCGGCGCCATCATGCTGACGGCGGGAGACGAATTCGGCCGGAGCCAGCGCGGCAACAACAATGCCTACGCCCAGGACAACGAACTGACCTGGCTCGACTGGGCCGAGCGTGACGTCGCCCTGGAGGACTTCGTTGCTGAACTTGGCAAGCTGAGGCGAGAGGTGCCGGCGCTGGCGCAAGTCGGCTTCCTCAGCGGCGCAGTCCCTGATGGCGCGCAGGTGGCGGACGTCGAATGGCTGACCGAGGCCGGCCGGGCGATGAGCGACGCCAACTGGCATGAACCCGACCGTCACCGCCTGACGATGCTTCTGGGCAATGGTGCCGCAGAGGGCGGCCGGCTTGCCGTCATGATCAACGGCGCGCGGCGCGATGTCCATTTTGCCCTGCCTGCGCGTTCGGCCTTCGAATGGCGACAGGCGATGGCCGGGGCACATCCGGGCGGCGGGCGTTTTGCCGTGCCGGCGCGCAGCGTTTCATTTGCGATCGAACGGCCTCAGGCCGAAAGCCCAGGAGATCAGCCATGACCCAGCAATCCGGTGCCGACTGGTGGCGCGGCTGCGTCATTTACCAGGTCTATCCGCGCTCGTTCCAGGACAGCACCGGCGACGGCAGCGGCGATCTCGCCGGCATCACCAGGCGCCTGCCGCATATCGCCTCGCTGGGCGTCGATGCGGTCTGGCTGTCGCCCTTCTTCAAGTCGCCGATGGCCGACATGGGCTACGACGTCTCCGATTATTGTGACGTCGATCCGATGTTCGGCACGCTCGCCGACTTCGACGCGATGATATCGGAGGCGCACCGCCTCGGGCTGAAGATCATCATCGACCAGGTGCTGTCGCACTCGTCCGACAAGCATCCCTGGTTCGTCGAAAGCCGGATGAGCCGCGACAATCCCAAGGCCGACTGGTATGTCTGGGCCCAGCCCAAGCCCGACGGCACCGCGCCGAACAACTGGCTGTCGATCTTCGGCGGTCCGGGCTGGGAGTGGGATTCGACGCGCAAGCAATATTACCAGCACAATTTCCTCGCCTCGCAGCCGGATCTCAACTTCCACAATCCCGAAGTGCAGGCAGCGCTTCTGGAAACGGTTCGCTTCTGGCTCGATCGGGGGGTCGACGGCTTCCGGCTCGACACGGTGAATTTCTACGTCCACGACAAGTGGCTGCGCGACAACCCGCCCTTGGCGAAAAGCGTTGCCGGCGAGAACGAGGAAGCCAATCCCTACGAGTACCAGGACCATCTGTTCGACAAGACGCGGCCGGAAAACATCGCCTTTCTCGAGCGCTTTCGCGCCGTGCTCGACGAATATGGCAGTCGCAGTTCGGTCGGTGAGGTCGGCGACGGCGAGCGCTCGCTGCAGACGGTGGCGGCCTACACCTCGGGCGGCGACAAGCTGCATATGTGCTACACATTCGACCTGCTTGGCCCGAAATTCTCCGCCGCCCACGTCCGCAAATGCATTGCCGATTTCGAGGCGGCGGTGACCGACGGCTGGGTCTGCTGGGCCTTCTCCAACCATGACGTCATCCGCCATGTCACGCGCTGGACGCGGCCCGGCGGCGACCCGGAGGCGGTGGCCAAATTCTCCATTGCCCTGCTTGCCTGCCTGCGCGGTTCGATCTGCATCTACCAGGGCGAGGAGCTTGGTCTTGAAGAAGCCGACGTTGCTTTCGAAGACTTGCGCGATCCTTACGGCATCCGCTTCTGGCCGGGTTACAAGGGCCGCGACGGCTGCCGCACGCCGATGGTGTGGGAGGCCCAGGCAGAGCAGGGTGGCTTCTCCGACGGCAAGCCCTGGCTGCCGATTTCGGCTGCCCATCGTGCCCTGGCGGTCGACCGCCAGCAGCGCGACGCGGAATCAGTTCTGTGTCGTTACAGGGCGGTGCTCGCGGCGCGCAGGACGCTTCCGCCACTTATCCACGGCTCGATTGAGCTGCTGGAAACCAAGGGCGACGTGCTCGCTTTCCTGCGTGAGGAAGGGGCCGAACGGCTGCTGTGCGTGTTCAATTTTTCCGAGAAAGCGGCGTCATGGCCAGTTCCGGCAAGGCTTGGCGGCTTGAGCCCGGTGCCGTTTCCCGGAGCTTTGGGTGAAGTCGAAAAAGACCGTATCACCTTGGCGCCGCTCGATTACTTTATCGGGCGCTTAGTTTGAACTCGCTCAAGTTGACTTTAGGTGAGCACGAGTCGTGTTGAAAATAAAAATTGTCGTGTCTAGTGTCAGCCACCGCTGGCGGTAGGGAGCTGCCGGCTCGCTCAACGAAACCGGACAGATCCGGCATTCGGGCGCTAACCAGGCGAGGCCGTGTTTACGGGGAACACGCCTATTTGGGAGAAGTAACACATGCTGAAGAACATGCTGAAAGCGACAGTGTTCGCTACGACGCTTGCGCTGTCTGCTGGAGCGTTGTCCGTTCCGGCTTTTGCGGAGGTCGTCTTCAATCGCGGCAATTCGGCCGATCCGGAATCGCTGGATCCGCACAAGACATCGACGGTCTATGAAGCCCACATCCTGCGCGACCTGTTCGAAGGTCTTGTCATGCAGGACCAGAATGCCGAAATCATTCCGGGTGCAGCCGAGAGCTGGACCGTTTCGGACGACGGCACCGTCTACACCTTCAAGCTCCGTCAGGGCGCTACCTGGTCGGATGGCAGCCCGGTTACCGCCGAAGACTTCGTCTACTCCTTCCGCCGCCTCGAGGATCCGGCCACCGGCGCCGAATATGCTTCGATGCTCTATGTCGTGAAGAACGGCGAAGAAGTGAACACCGGCAAGGCCAAGCCCGAAGAACTCGGCGTCAAGGCAGTCGATGCCAACACCTTCGAAGTGACCCTCAAGGCACCGACCCCATACTTCCTCGAAATGCTGACGCACCAGTCGACCTATCCGGTCAACAAGGCCGCCATCGACAAGCTCGGCGCCGATTGGATCAAGCCGGGCAACCTGGTTTCCAACGGCGCGTTCACGCTCGCTGAATTCGTCCCGAACGATCACATCAAGCTGGTCAAGAACCCGAAGTTCCATGACGCCGCCAATGTGAAGCTCGACGCCGTCAACTACTTCCCGACGGAAGACCGCTCGACCGCCATCAAGCGCTTCGAGGCTGGCGAACTCGACAGCAACGACGATATCCCGACCGAGCAGATGGCTGACCTGAAGGCCAAATTCGGCGATCAGCTGCGTATCGGCGCCTATCTCGGCACCTACTACTACGCGATCAAGACGGACAAGGCGCCGTGGGACAATGTCGAGCTGCGCAATGCAGTGTCGATGGCCATCGACCGCGACTTCCTGGCCGAGAAGGTCTGGCAGAACTCGATGATCCCCGGCTACTCGATGGTGCCGCCCGGTATCGAAGGCTACACTTCGGCACTGGCGACCTTCGCCGACAAGTCGCAGATCGACCGCGAGGATGAAGCCAAGAAGGTTCTCGAGAAGCTCGGCTACGGCCCCGACAAGCCGCTGAAGATGGAAATCCGCTACAACACGTCGGAGAACCACAAGAACACGGCAGTCGCGATCCAGGAGCAGCTCAAGCCGCTCGGCATCGAGGTGACGCTGCTCAACACCGACACCAAGACCCACTACGGTCATCTCGAGCAGAAGGGTGACTTCGACGTCGCTCGTGCGGGCTGGATTGCCGACTACAAGGATCCGGAAAGCTTCCTCGGCATCTCGCGCAAGGCTTCCGGCAACAACTACTCGAACTACAATAGCCCAAAGTTTGAGGAGGCCATGAACAAGGCAGCCGCCGCTGGCGGCAAGCCGGAAGAACGCCTGAAGGAAATGGCGGCAGCAGAACGCATCTTGATCGATGATGTCGGCCAGATCCCGCTGCTCTACTACAGCTACAAGAACCTCGTTTCGCCGAAGATCAAGGGCTTCGACGAGAACGTCATGGACGTTCATCCTTCACGCTTCGTCAGCAAGGACTAGTCCCGGCTCTGCCGCCGCCCCTGAAAAAGGGGGCGGCGGTCCCGGCTAACCTGCGAAGGCGTGGTAGCTATGTTTCTCTATGTATTCCGGCGGCTTCTGACCGCCATTCCGACGATGTTCGTCATCGTCACGCTGGCCTTCTTCCTGATCCGCGTCGCTCCGGGCGGCCCATTCAATCAGGAGCGCGGACTCAGTCCCGAGATCAAGGCCAATCTTGAGGCCCAATTCGGTCTTAATGATCCGATCTGGCTGCAATACGTCAACTATCTCAAGAACCTGCTGCACGGTAACTTCGGGCCCAGCTACAACCTGCCTGACTTCACCGTCACCGAGCTGTTCGCCAATGGCCTGCCGATCTCGGTTCAGCTGGGCTTGTCGGCTCTTGTCCTGGCGCTTGCCGTCGGAACGGTGCTTGGTATCGTCGCAGCCCTCAACCAGAACAAGCTTGGCGACTATTCGGTGATCGCACTTGCCACCGCCGGCAGCACGATCCCGACCTTCGTCATTGCCCCTGTGATCCAGCTTCTTTTCGGCCTGACCTGGAAGCTGCTGCCGATCGGCGGTTGGGGCGATGGGGCATGGATCAACAAGATCGGCCCGATCCTGACTTTGTCACTGCCGCAGATCGCCATCGTGGCGCGCCTGATGCGCGGTTCGATGATCGAGTCACTGCGTTCCAACCACATCCGGACGGCGCGTGCGCTTGGCCTGTCCGACTGGTCGGTGGTGGTCAAGCACGCACTGCGCGGCGCTGTCCTGCCCATCGTGTCTTATGCGGGCCCGGCGGCGGCGGCATTGCTCACCGGTTCGATCATCGTCGAGACGATCTTCGCCATTCCCGGAATCGGCCGCTACTTCGTCGATGCGGCACTCAACCGCGACTACACGCTGGTGATGGGCACGGTGGTGGTGATTGCGCTGTTTACGATCGCCTTCAACCTGATCGTCGACATCCTCTATGCCTTCTTCGATCCGCGGGTGCGCTATGACTGATACAGCCATTTCAGCGCCCGTCGTCGGGCGATCGCTCTGGGGCGATGCGTGGGCACGCCTCAAGGCCAACAAGGCTGCGATGTTCAGCCTTTTCTACCTGATCGCCATGGCGACCGTCTGCATCGTCGGACCGTTCTTCGTGCCGCATCAGTACACGACGATCTATGCCGACTATGTCCGGACGCCGCCAAGTCTCTCGGCCTATCCCAAGCCGGAAATGATCGAGACCGCCATGAACGACGCCGTCAAGCGCATGCGTGTCGACGTCAAGGAATGGCGCCAGGAAGGCGAACGGGTGTTCATCACCGTGACGTCGAGCAAACCGCTCGACGAGCGCAACATCCGCTATCTCGACCGTTCCGACACCTTCGACGACGGCAAGCTCGAAAGCACCTCTGCTGATGGGCTGACGGCGGTGATGAGCGCCTCGATCAAGCAGCAGTACTTCCTGTTCGGCACCGACAACACCGGCCGCGACCTGCTGTCGCGAACGCTGATGGCGGGCCGCATCTCGCTGGCGATCGGCCTTCTGGCCGGCATCGTCGCCGTGGTCATCGGGGTCATCTATGGCGCCACTGCCGGCTTCATGGGCGGCAAGACCGACGAGGTGATGATGCGCATCGTCGACGTGCTCTATTCGCTTCCCTTCATCTTCTTCGTCATCATGCTGGTCGTCTTCTTCGGGCGAAACTTCGTGCTGATGTTCCTGGCCGTGGGGGCGGTGTTGTGGCTCGACATGGCACGCATCGTGCGTGGCCAGGCCTTGTCGATCCGCCGGCAGGAATACGTCCAGGCGGCCGAAGCACTCGGCGTGCGTTCACGCGGCATCGTGCAGCGTCACGTCATCCCCAATCTGCTTGGACCTGTCGTCATCTACATGACGCTGCTGGTGCCGCAGGTCATCATCCTGGAGAGCTTCCTGTCGTTCCTGGGGCTCGGCGTGCAGGAGCCGATGACGAGCTGGGGCGTGCTGATCTCCGTGGGCGCCAAGAACATCGGTACCGCCAACTGGCTGCTGTTGTTCCCGGCCTTCTTCCTGGTCTCGACGCTGTTCGCGCTGAACTTCATCGGCGACGGCCTGCGTGACGCTCTCGATCCGAAGGACAGGTGAGATGGCTGGAGAAACAATCCTATCGGTCAAGGACCTGCGCGTCCGCTTCCGCACGCTCGACGGCGTGGTGGAGGCGGTGAAGGGCATCCACCTTCACGTCGACGCCGGCGAGACGGTTGCCGTGGTCGGTGAATCCGGCTCCGGCAAGAGCCAGACGATGATGGCGGCGATGAGCCTGCTGGCATCCAATGGCGAGGCCACAGGCGCTGTCGACTACCGCGGCAAGAACCTGCTGACACTCGGCAAATCGGAACTCAACAAGGTCCGTGGCCGCAAGATCAGCATGATCTTCCAGGAGCCGATGACCTCGCTCGATCCGCTCTACACCATCGGCAACCAACTGATGGAACCGATCCGCAAGCATCGCGGCTTGAGCGGGGCGGCAGCGCGCGCCGAAGCCCTCAGGCTGCTCGAACTGGTCAAGATTCCCGACCCCGAGCGGCGCCTGAAATCCTATCCGCACGAAATGTCGGGCGGCCAGCGCCAGCGCGTGATGATCGCCATGGCGCTGGCCAACGACCCCGACATCCTGATCGCCGACGAGCCGACCACTGCACTCGACGTGACGATCCAGGCGCAGATCCTGACCCTGCTGGCCGAACTGCAGCGCAAGCTCGGCATGGCCATCGTCTTCATCACCCATGACCTCGGCATCGTCCGGCGCTTTGCCGACCGTGTCTATGTCATGCGCTATGGCGAGGTGGTGGAGGAGGGGAAGGCCGACGAGCTGTTTGCCAATCCGCAGCACGACTACACCAAGATGCTGCTGGCAGCCGAGCCGACCGGTCGCAAGGCGCCGCCTGCCGCCAATGCGCCGATCCTGCTCGAAGGGCGCAATGTCGAGGTCGAGTTCAAGATCGGCGGCGGCTTCCTTGCCGGCCCGCCGATGCTATTGCGGGCGGTCGACCGCATCTCGATCATGCTCAAGCAGCGCCAGACGATCGGCATCGTCGGTGAATCGGGATCGGGCAAGTCGACGCTGGGCCGGGCTCTGCTCCGGCTGTTGCCGAGCCAGGGCACGATCCGTTTCGGCGACAAGGATCTGTCCAAGGCCGACCGTGCCGACATGCGCCCGCTGCGGCGGGAGCTTCAGCTCGTCTTCCAGGATCCGTTCGGCTCCTTGTCGCCGCGCATGACGGTGGGCCAGATCATCACCGAAGGCCTTCTGGTGCACGAGCCGTCGCTGTCGTCCAAGGAACGCGACAACAGGGCGGTGGAGGCCCTGCGTGAAGTCGGGCTATCCCCCGAAACACGCAACCGCTATCCGCACGAGTTCTCCGGCGGCCAGCGCCAGCGCATCGCCATTGCGCGGGCGATGATCCTCAAGCCCAAGGTCGTCGTGCTCGACGAGCCGACCTCGGCGCTCGACCGATCGGTGCAGAAGCAGATCGTCGAGCTTTTGCGCAAGCTGCAGGCCGACCACGATCTGTCCTACCTGTTCATCAGTCACGATCTGGCCGTGGTGCGCGCCATGTCGGACTACATCATCGTGATGAAGCAGGGAAAGATCGTCGAGGAGGGGCCGACCGAGGAGATCTTCGGGGCGCCGCGTGAAGCCTACACCAAGACCCTGATGGCGGCGGCGATCGACGAGACGAAGTTCCGCCAATCGGCCTGACGGTTTGGCAGCCTGACGGCTTTGGCAGGCCACAGCCTGGTGAAAAACAGCAACAGGCCCGGAGACGTCAGTCTCCGGGCCTGTTCGCGTTCAGAGCACCAGAACGGAGCGGCCGCAGTTGACGCCGTGAACCCGCACATCGGCTTCGCCGACCTTTACGCCGACCAGCGTCAGGACGTTGTAAAGCAGCCCGTCGATGGGGGCGGTCACGCCTGACAGCAGCCCGACGATGGCGGTCTTGACCGCGGCGTCTGTCGGCACGAACAGGCCGAGGCCAAGGCCCAGCACCTTGAGATCGACATCCAGCGTCAGCCCGCTCAACAGCGAGGCGGTCAGCGACTGCGTCAGGTTGCGTGTCGACACCGACTTGACCCGGCGTGCGTCGATGTCGCTCTTGTTGAACGTAAGGGCCTGCGGCGTCATGTTGCCGATCCGCACATTCGCGGCACCCTTGACGTCGACGGTCAGCACGTTGAGGCCGACCGGGTTGAGCTTGACCAGCTGCGCGGGCTGCACCACGGGCCTCTTGGTAAAGACCCTGAGTTCCTCCGGGTTGATGTCGCCGAGCCAGATCTCGGCGACGCCGGGCTGGGCGTCGACCGTGACGATCGCGCTTGCCGGCTTGCCGGTGGGACAGGAAACGCTTTTCAACTGGGCCTCGGCATAGGCCAACTCGACATAGAGCGGCACGCGCACCGACCCGCCCAGCACGCTGTCGACCAATCCCCCGGTGCCGCCAACGGTGACGACGAGTTGCAGCCTTGTCTGCGCCGTACGCACGATCTTGCCCGGCTCGCCGACCGCAAACCAGCTGTATCCTTGCGGTGGTTCGCCGATGGCGACGTTCAGCTTGACGCCGAGCAGACCCGGCACGCCGGCGCCAAGGTCGACGGCGACCTGGTTCTTGCCGTTGGCGATGGCGGCTGCAGCGCTGACCAGTTCCATGATGCCGACATCGGCGTCCAGCCCGGCGGCGCCACGACCCGTCGACAGTTTGCCGATCGCGCCGAGGTCGATGTAGTTCTTGAGCGGTACCTTGAGCGAACCGGGGATGTGAGAGCCCAGAAGTTTGTTCAAGGCGATGTCGGCGTCCCTGTCCTTGTTGACCGTTGCCAGAGCCGACAGTATCTGCCCGACGCTCGCTTCAGCCTGCAGCACCTCATTGTAGGTACCCGCCGTCAGGTTCAATCCGGTTTTCAGCGCATCGATGAACTGCAGCGCGTTGACGTCGGCCCCCAGTAGCGCGTTGTAGTCCATCACATTGAGCGAAAGCGTCGTACCCAGCAGGCCGCCAAGAAGGCTGTTGAGCAGGCCGCCATTGAGGCTGGCAAGCCTGGAGCCCACGGAGAAGGCGGCTTCCGCCGGCGCGGTCGCGACCGCTGTGGTGACAATCTTGCGCTCACCGATCAGCGCATTGGCGAAAAAGGTCGTGCCGTCCTTGGAATAGGTGACGCGCACGGCGTTTGGCGGCGCTGCACCGACGACGAAGCGCGCGTCGACTGCGACAGTGGGGTCGGCGGCATAGCGCCCCTTTTCGACGAGCACGCGCTTGTAACCGACAGTGAGTGTTTGAGGGGTGGAGCCGTCAACCAGGACGACGTTGTTCTGACGATTGTTGTTGAACACCTTCAGCACCGCGGCATCGGCCTTGGCGATGTTGCCGGCGGCATAGATTGCTGCAAGATCGGTAATCGACTGGGCTTCGCGGCGCTCGACATAAAGCGAGCCTTCGTCGACTGCCAGTGCAGCCGTGGCAAGGCCGATCGGCAGCGACAGCGCGAACATGGTCGCCATGTTGCCTTTTCGCGCGCGCCGGAACTCGGACAGTCTGTTCAGGATTGCCGTAAACATTCAGATGCCCCCCACCCGAATTGTCGAACTGCGTTTGATGGTCTGCTCCGGCATTGGCAGCATTGTCAGCAGATTCCAGATCGGAAGCTGGCGGGCGTCGTAGCTCAAGGAGACGACGAACTGTTCGCTGTCATTGGCGCTGTCCTTGGCGTCTACTGTCAGTTTTGTCTTGTCGATGAGGACGTAGCCGTCGCCGTTGAGATCGATGTATCGCTGTGCGAGCGTCTTGCGCTCGGCTTCGTTGAGCCCGCCGATGGCGGTGCGGGCTGCGTCGGCTGCCATCTGCTGGACGGAATGCAGGGCGCCGAAGTAAATTCCGTAAGCGATCATTCCAAACACAAGCAGGATGAAGACCGGTGCGACAATTGCAAATTCGATTGCTGATGTGCCGGATCGGGACTGCAGGAACCCGCTACTATCGGGGGGCCTTATGCGGATCAGTGTCCTTGCCCATCTTTCCAAGTGCTTGATCCGCTCGGTAAAGGACTTGGATGCGTCTGCGCCCAGCTTGCGGCGGTGTCTGAGAACACGCGAGCCCCCTGGATTTCTGGTCGTCGCAAGCGACGCCATCCTGCGGAAATATTGTTTGTATGCAAAGTATTTATTCTCACTCATATGCCACCTGTTTGGCCACTGCCAAGATCATCCGCCTCGCTACCAGAGATGAACTAGATTAGTACCAGAGTGGTCCCAGAAGATTATCGATTTGCTAATGTGCTTGCAGGTTGTGGCGAACGGCCAAGAGAATCTGAATCTCGACAGTAAAATCCGACTAAAATGGTCTTGTTTTGCATGAGGTCAGATGGTTTTTGTTAGAATGCCGTGGTCGCAGGAAGTTTTCGCCAAGCGACAGCAAGAAAAATACAACCCTCGATTGATGAGGTCGGGTGTGGCAATCGTTGTGGCGAAGCTGGTGGCCCGGAAAGCGGGTTGTTCACGCCGTCTTTCGATCCCGGACGCAGGCTGATCCTGGCCGGTCGCAGCGCGAAAGGCGTGGCGCTTTGCGGCTTCAGTCTAAAGAATTGGGAATTCGGGATTTTTCTGGTCGGAGTGGCAGGATTCGAACCTGCGACCCCATCGTCCCGAACGATGTGCGCTACCAGGCTGCGCTACACTCCGTGACCAGTGGGCGGGCTTATAGCTGCCGCTTTTGCTTCCTGCAAGCGCCAAAGGTTCGACTGGCGCAATTTTTCGCAAGTGAGTAATCTTGTTGTGCTTTTAAGCCTTTTTGCTGCCGTGGCGGGAGGGGACAGTGCCCCGATCTTGCGGTATTCGATGCCGAACAGAATCTATGCGCAGCATCGCGCCGGAGTGCAGTCGTGAATTTCAAGCCAGTCGCCCAAGCATCTCCCAATACGTTCGAATTCGAGACGCTCGCACTGGTCAAGCCGACCGGCTTTCGCGAATACGATGCGCGCTGGTGGTTCGGCCATCCGAGCTCGCCCAAGGAGCCGGAACTCAATCTGATCGGCGTCCAGGCGCTGGGCATGGGCATCGGCACGTTGATCCGGCGTCTCGGCGCCGGACCCGACATCGTCGTCGGCCACGATTTCCGCTCTTACTCGATGTCGATCAAGCTGGCGCTGGTGTCAGGTCTTCAGGCGGCGGGCGCACGGGTCAAGGACATCGGCCTGGCACTGTCGCCGATGGCCTATTTCGCCCAGTTCGCGCTCGACACGCCGTCGGTCGCCATGGTCACCGCCTCGCACAACGAGAACGGCTGGACCGGCGTGAAGATGGGCGCGCAGCGGCCGCTGACCTTCGGCCCGGACGAAATGTCGGCGCTCAGGGAAATCGTGCTCAATGGCGACTTCGACCTGACCGGCGGCGGCTCCTATGAGTTCGTGCCCTATTTCCGCAAGACCTATATCGACGACCTGGTGGCCGGCAAACGCATCACCCGCAAGCTGCGCGTCGTCGCCGCCTGCGGCAACGGCACGGCAGGGGCGTTTGCGCCGGAAGCGCTCGAGCGCATCGGCTGCGAGGTCATCCCGCTCGATATCGAGCTCGACCATTCGTTCCCACGCTACAACCCCAACCCCGAGGACATGCAGATGCTGCATGCGATCAGGGACAAGGTGCTGGAAACAGGCGCCGATGTCGGGCTCGGCTTCGACGGCGACGGCGACCGCTGCGGCGTGGTCGACAATGAGGGCAACGAGATCTTTGCGGACAAAGTCGGCGTCATGCTCGCGCGTGACATCTCGGCGCTCCATCCGAACGCGACCTTCGTCGTCGACGTGAAGTCCACCGGCCTGTTCAACACCGACACCGTGCTGGCCGCCAATGGCGCCAAGACCGACTACTGGAAGACGGGCCACTCCTATCTCAAGCGCCGCGTCGCCGAACTGGGCGCCATCGCCGGCTTCGAGAAGTCTGGCCATTTCTTCTTCAACCCGCCGATCGGCCGCGGTTATGACGACGGCATCGTCACCGCGATCGCCGTCTGCCAGATGCTCGACCGCAGCCCCGGCAAGTCGATGGCCGATCTCTATCGCGACCTGCCGTTGACCTATGGCACGCCGACAATGTCGCCGCATTGCGACGACGAGCTGAAATATGGCGTCGTCGACAAGGTCGTTGCCGATTTCGAGGCGATGAAGCGCAATGGCGATATCTTCGCCGGACAGAAGATCGTCGATCTCGTCACCGTCAACGGCGTGCGTGTCGTTGCCGAGGACGGCACCTGGGGGCTGGTTCGCGCCTCCTCCAACAAGCCGGAACTGGTCGTGGTGGTGGAAAGCCCGGTGTCGTCCGAGCGTCGGCGTGAGATGTTCGAGGCGGTTGACGCGGTGCTGCGGCGCAATCCGTCCGTCGGCGCCTACAACCAGACCTTCTGAGGGGGAGCGGGCATGGCCGAGAGGATCGTCAGTTTTGTCATGAGCGGCGGCGTCGGCTCCCGGCTCTGGCCGCTGTCGCGCGAGGACAACCCCAAACAGTTCCATGATCTGTCGGGCGACGGCTCGATGCTGGTCAAGACGCTGAAGCGGCTTGCCGCGCGCGACGAAGGCGAAACGCCGATCTATCTGATCGCGTCCGAGCGCCATGCCGAACGGGTGCGCGCCGATCTCGCGGCGATCGATCTTGCCGGCGGCGGCGCGATCTTCGAGCCGACGGGCCGCAACACGGCTGCGGCCGTGGCGATTGCCGCACTGCAGACGATCAAGGCTTATGGCGACGGCACCGTGCTGGTGGTGCCTTCGGACCACGAAATCTCGACGCAGCGCCAGTTCTGGGAAACCGTCGAAAACGGGGTGCCGGCAGCCGTGGCCGGCCGGATGGTGGTGTTCGGTATCCGCCCGACCGCACCCGAGACGGGTTACGGCTACATCGAGGCCGGTGCCGAAGGCGGCGGCGTTTCCGACGTCACCCGCTTCGTCGAAAAGCCCGACCTCAAGACGGCCGAAGGTTATCTCGCCGCCGGCAACTTCTTCTGGAATGCCGGCATCTTCCTGTTCAAGGCCAGCGCCATGCGCGCCGCCTTCCTCAAGCACCAGCCTGACATCTGGCAGAAGGCCGAAGCAGCCTTTCAGGCCCAGACCAGCGACCTCTCCGGCGTCTACATGCCGCTGGATCTCTACCAGGACATCCCGTCCAACTCGATCGACTACGCCATCATGGAGCGTGTCGACGGCATCGCCATGGTGCCGGCAAGTTTCCGCTGGAACGATCTCGGGTCGTGGCAGTCGCTGCTCGACGTCAGCCCCTCCGACAAGGACGGCAACGTCATCGTCGGCGATGTCGTCGCCATCGACTGCGAGAATTCCTATCTGCGCGGCGAAGGCCGCCTGCTTTCGGCCATCGGCCTGAAGGACGTCGCCATCGTCTCGACCTCGGACGCGACCTTCGTCGCCCCGGTCAGCCACAGCCAGAACGTCAAGAAGATCGTCGAGCAGCTCGAAAAGAGCGGTCGGCTGGAGACCAAGTTCACGCCGGCGCATGGCCGTGTCATCGCCAACGGCGCCTGGCGTCGGCGGGTGCAGCATTGGCTGATGGACGAGACGCTGCCGCTGTGGTCGACATCGGGTGTCGACGAGCAGTTCGGTGGCTTCTACGAGGCACTGGGCTTCGACGCCAGGCCATTGGCCAAGCCCAAGCGCATGCGCACCATGGCGCGACAGGTCTATGCCTTTGCGGTGGCCAAGCAGCGCGGCTGGGATGGCAGGGCCGACCAACTGATCGACCACGGCATCCGCTTCATGGCCGACAAAGGCCGCACCGAACGCGGTGGCTGGGTGCGGACGCTGAACCCTGACGGCAGCGTGCTCGATCCGGTCGAGGACGCCTATGATCACGCCTGCGTGCTCCTAGCGCTGGCCCATGCGCATCGCTCGGGCAATGCCGAGGCGCTGGTGCTGGCCACCGAAACATTCGCCTTCCTCGACAAACACCTCGAGGACGAGCGCATGACCGGCTTCATGGAAAGCCCTGATGGCGAGGGCGTGCGCCGCTCCAACCCGCACATGCATCTGCTGGAGGCGTTTCTCGCCTGGCACGCGGTGACGGGTGACCGCGCCTATCTCAGGCGCGCCGCGCGTATCATCGATCTGTTCCGCAGCCACTTCTTCGAGGTCGACAGCTGGACGCTGGGCGAGTTCTTCGACCGCGACTGGCATCCGGCACCTGGCGAAAAGGGCCAGTGGACCGAACCCGGCCATCATTTCGAATGGGCCTCGCTGCTTGTCGATTTTGCCGACAAGAGCGGCCAGAAGGATCTCGTCGCCTTCGGCCGCAAGCTCTATGCCTCGGCGGTTGCCAACGGCCTCAACCGTGCGACGGGGCTGGCCTATGGCGCGGTGTCGCGGCAGGGCCTGCCGCTCGACAACATCTCGCGCAGCTGGCCGCAGACCGAGGCGATCAAGGCGGCCGTCGCGCTCGACGGCACCGGCGGCCCCGACCTCAAGCCCGAGATCGAAGCACGTGTCGGACGCCTGTTCCGCTGGCACATCGACCCCGCACCGCAGGGCCTGTGGATCGACCAGATCGACGAGCGCGGCCGCTCCTTGGCCAAGGAAGTGCCGGCCAGCATCTTCTACCATCTGGTGACGGCGCTGACGCAGTATCTCGACAAGACCGAGGACGTCGCGCACTGACTTCGAACCAACAAAAAAGCCGGCCAATTGACCGGCTTTTTGCTATTCAGGCGATGCGAGGCGGCTTGAGCGCCGCAGTTGTTGCTGGCCCTCGGTCCGCTGCCCCTCATCCCCCTGCCGGGACCTTCTCCCCGTAAACGGGGAGAAGAGGGCTGGCCGCTTCTTCCTTCTCCCCGTTCACGGGGAGAAGGCGCCCGAAGGGTGGAGGAGGGGCCGCGCCGACACCTCCAAGCATCCCCAATGTTCAGCTCAGCGGCACACCAAGCCAGCCCGGCAACCAGGCCAAGCTTCAGTACGGGCTCGCGACGTCGCCCGTTTCGACATAGACCGTCTTGAGCTGCGAATAGTGCGACAGGGCGGCGAGCGAGTTCTCGCGGCCGATGCCCGATTGCTTGGCGCCGCCGAAGGGGATTTCGACCGGCGTCAGATTGTAGGCGTTGATCCAGCACGTCCCGGCCTTGAGCTCGCCGATGACGCGATGGCCGCGCGCAATGTCCTTGGTGAAGACGCCGGCGGCGAGGCCGAATTCGGTGTCGTTGGCGCGGGCGATGACCTCGTCCTCGCTGTCGAAGGACAGCACGCTCATGACCGGGCCGAAGATCTCCTCGCGGGCGATGCGCATGGTGTCCTTCACACCGGTGAACACGGTCGGCTCGACGAAGAAGCCGCCTTCGAAGCCCTGCAGTGAGGGCACCCCACCACCACAACGCAACTCGGCACCTTCGCCTTTGCCGACGCCGATGTAATCGAGAACCTTGTCGTGCTGGGCCTTGCTGACCAGCGGGCCCATCTGCGTCTCGGGGTCGAGCGGGTCGCCGATACGGATCGACTTGGTGCGCTCGACCAGCCGTTCGACGAAACGGTCGTGCAGGCCCTTCTGGACGAAGACGCGGGTGCCGTTGGAGCAGACCTGGCCGGTCGAGTAGAAATTGCCGAGCATCGCGCCGCCGACGGCGTTTTCGAGATCGGCGTCGTCGAAGACGATGATCGGCGACTTGCCGCCGAGCTCCATCGTCGCGTGTTTCATATGCGAGCCGGCGAGCGACAACACCTTCTTGCCCGTCGGCACCGAGCCGGTGAGCGAAATCTTGTCGACGACCGGATGCGCGGCGAGTGCCGCGCCGACATCGCCGTAACCTTGGACGACATTGAACAGCCCGTCAGGCAGGCCGGCTTCGGTGTAGATTTCGGCCAGCGCAAGAGCGGACAGGGGCGTGTTCTCAGACGGCTTGAACACCATGGCATTGCCCATGGCGAGCGCGGGTGCCGACTTCCAGCCGGCGATCTGGATCGGGTAGTTCCAGGCGCCGATGCCGACGCAGACGCCGAGCGCCTCGCGCCTGGTGTAGGCGAAGGGGCCGCCGAGATCGACATAGTCGCCGTTGAAGGCCGCGACCGCACCGGCGAAATATTCGAGACAGTCGGCGGCGGAGGCGGCGTCGGCCACCAGCGTTTCCTGGATCGCCTTGCCGGTGTCGAGCGTCTCGATGCGCGACAGCTCCTCATTGCGGGCGCGCAGTATGTCGGCGGCACGGCGCAGGATGCGGCCGCGCTCGATGGGCTTCAGCCGTGCCCAGGCCGGCTGCGCCTCGCGCGCGGCCTCGATCGCCAGCTCGACGATGTTGGGTGTTGCCGACCGCAGCTCGGCAATGGTCTCGCCGGTTGCCGGATAGATGACCGGGATCGATGCTCCACGCTCGTCGTCGATGTAGCGGCCGTTGACATAATGCGAGGCTTTGGGCTGGGCGCGCATGCGTTTGCTCCAGTTGTCTATTCGATGGTCCGGCGGGTAGGCCGGATGATGCTTTATCTGTCGGAGACCTGCCAGCGCGGATTGATCCACGGCTCCTGGTTCGACGGGGCGAGCGGTGTCCGCCCCAATATGTGGTCGGACGCCTTTTCGCCAGTCATGATCGACGGGCTGTTGAGGTTGCCATTGGTGACGCGCGGGAAGATCGAGGAGTCGGCAACGCGCAGGCTGTCCACGCCGATCACCCGGCACTCGGGATCGACGACGCTGGTCGGGTCGTCGGCGCGGCCCATGCGGCAGGTGCCACAAGGGTGGTAGGCGCTTTCCGAATGCTCGCGGATGAAGGCGTCGAGTTGCTCGTCCGACTGCACATGGCTGCCTGGCGATATCTCCTTGCCGCGGAACGGGTCGAAGGCGGCCTGGCCGAAGATCTCGCGGGTGAGGCGGATGCAGTGCCGGAAGTCTTCCCAGTCGTCGGGATGCGACATGTAGTTGAAGCGGATCTCCGGCTTGTCCCACGGGTCGTTTGAGCGAAGCGTGATCGCGCCGCGCGACTTCGACCGCATCGGCCCGACATGGGCCTGGAAGCCATGCGACTTGGCCGCCGCCTTGCCGTCGTAACGTACGGCCGCCGGCAGGAAGTGGAACTGGATGTCTGGGTAGTCGACGCCTGATTTCGAGCGCACAAAGGCTGCGGCTTCGAAATGGTTGGTGGCGCCGAGGCCGGTCTTGAACAGCAGCCACTCCGCGCCGATCAGCGCCTTGGAGAACGGGTTGAAGACCGAGTGCAGGGTAATCGGCTGGGTCGCCTCCTGCTGGATGTAGAGCTCCATGTGGTCCTGGAGATTCTGGCCGACGCCGCGCCTGTCGGCGACGACTGCTATGCCGTGCTTCTTGAGATGCTCGGCCGGTCCGATGCCCGACAGCATCAGCAGTTTCGGCGAGTTGATGGAGGAGGCGGCGACGATCACCTCACGTCGTGCCTTAACGACCTGAATCTTCCTGCGAGTCTCGATCTCGACGCCGGTGGCGCGTTGGTTCTCGATCACCACGCGCCGGGCGAAGCCATTGACGATACGGACATTTCCGCGTTTCAGCGCCGGCCTGAGATAGGCATTGGCGACCGACCAGCGGCGCCCGCCATGGATGGTCTGCTCCATCGCGCCAAAGCCTTCCTGCTTGGCGCCATTATAGTCTTCGGTCAGCTCGAAACCGGCCTGGCGGCCGGCCTCGACGAAGGCCTGGTAGAGCGGGTTCTTGCGCGGCCCACGCTGCACGTTGAGCGGACCCGAGGTGCCGCGCCAGCCTTCCTCGCCGCCATTCGAATGCTCCATGCGCTTGAAGTAGGGCAGCACGTCGGCATAGCCCCAGCCGGTGGCGCCCTGTTCTGCCCAGTGATCGAAGTCGTGGGCATGGCCGCGGACATAGACCATGCCGTTGATCGAGGACGAGCCGCCGAGAACCTTTCCGCGTGGGGTGGCGAGAACGCGGCCGCCGAGATGCGGCTCCGGCTCGCTGGCAAAGCCCCAATCGTAGCGGCTCATATTGAGCGGGATCGACAGTGCCGACGGCATCTGGATCAGCGGGCCGAAATCGGTGCCGCCATATTCGATGACGATGACGGAGTGCTTGCCGTCTTCCGACAGGCGATAGGCCATGGCCGAGCCGGCCGAGCCGGAGCCGACGATTACGTAATCTGCTTCAAGCATTGTTCACATGGACCAAAAAATCGGCGAGCGAGACGTTGCCGCCGGTTGCGACGACGAGCACGGTCTTGCCGGTCACGTCGACCTTTCCTCCCAGAAGTGCCGCCAGCGACGAGGCGCCCGACGGCTCGAGCACGAGTTTCAGCCGCTCGAAGGCCGTGGTCATCGCGCGGCGGACAGAGGCATCGTCGACGGTCAGCGCGCGAACATTGGTGGTCGTGATGGCGGCAAAGGGCGCTTCGCCCGGCCGGCGCGCCATCAGGCCGTCGCAGATCGATTTCTCCGCCAGCGGCACGGCGGAAAGCACGCCATTGGCGAGCGATGCGCCCAGCCCGTTGAAGCCCTCGGGCTCCACGGCGAACACTTCGGTCGACGGTGAAAGGTGATGGAAGGCCAAAGCCACGCCGCCGATCAGCCCGCCGCCGCCGACGGGGCAGAGCACGATGTCGGCGACCACACCCTTTGCTGCCAGTTGGTCGAGCGCTTCGAGGCCGGCGCCGGCCTGGCCGGCGACGATCTCGGGATCGTCGAACGGGTGAAGCAGGACGAGCCCTTCCGTCTCGGAGATTTCGCGTGCCCTGGCGGCAGCGACCTCTTCGCGGGCGCGGTCGCCATGGTCGGTCAGGACCACGCGTGCGCCATAGGCCTTGGTCGCCTCGCGTTTGGCGGCGGGAGCGTCGATGGGCATGACGATGGTGACGGGAATGCCGAGCGACTGGCCGGCCGCGGCAAGGCCCTGGGCGAAATTGCCGGAGGAGAAGGCGACAACGCCGCGTCTGGCTTCTTCAGGCGAAAGCTGCTTCAGCCGCCAATAGGCGCCGCGCGCCTTGAACGAACCGGACCATTGCAGCGACTCCGCCTTGACGAAGACACGCGCAGCACCAGTCTCACGGGAAAGGACGGCGGATTCGAGCAGCGGCGTCAACTGCGTCGCCTGCGACGTCTCGGCATAGGCTTCTCGCAGCCGGTCGAGACCTGGAACTTCGGTGCTCATCATTCACCCCTCGGGAAACGCTTGCTCTCTTCGAGCACGTTGAGGTCCATGTGATTGCGCATGTAGCGCTCCGACGCTTTCTGCAGCGGCTGGAAATCCCATGGGTAGTAGGCGCCGTTGCGCAGCGCGGGATAGACCACCCAGCGCCGCGCCTGGCTCTCGCGCACGGCGGCGTCGAAGCCCGCCATGTCCCAGCGGGCTCGGACTTTTGCCATGAAGTCGGTGACCAGATCGGCATAAGCGGGGTCAACTGCGAGGTTGCGCAGTTCGCTGGCGTCCGATTCCAGATCAAACAGCTGCGGCGGGTCGATCTCGCAGTGGACGAACTTGAAGCGGCCGTCGCGGATGGCGACCAGCGGCGCATAGGAGCCTTCGGCGGCGTATTCCATGAGCACCGGCGCGTTGCGCTGTTCGCCGCGCGCCAATGGCAGCAAAGACTGCCCGTCGGTCCAGGGCGCGATAGCGGAGAGGTCGACGCCGGCGAGGTCGCACAGCGTCGGCAGCACGTCGAGATTGGAGGTCGGTTCGGCGATCAGGCCCGCCGGCAGGCCCTTGCCCGCGACCATCAAGGGGACACGCGCCGAGCCTTCGTAGAAGCACATCTTGAACCACAGGCCGCGCTCTCCGAGCATGTCGCCGTGGTCGGAGCAGAACAGGATGACCGTGTCGTCGACCATGCGCGTGCGCTCGAGCACCGACAGCAGCTCGCCGACCTTGTCGTCGATATAGGAGATGTTGGCGAAATAGCCGCGACGCGAGCGGCGCACCTGCTCCGGCGTGATGTCGAAGCTGGCATAGTCGCTGGCGAGGTAGAGGCGCTGCGAATGCGGGTCCTGCTGGTCCTCGGGGATGAAGCCGACCTCGGGGTCGAGGGCGGGGCAGTCCTCATAGAGATCCCAATACTGGCGGCGCGCGACATAGGGGTCGTGTGGATGGGTGAAGGAGACGGTGAGGCACCAGGGACGGCGCTCGGCCTGATCGGAGACGCGGGCGAAATCGTAAAGCTTCTGGGCAGCCAGGAAAGCGACCTCGTCGTCATACTCCATCTGGTTGGAAATTTCCGCAGTGCCCGCGCCGGTGACCGAGCCGAGATTGTGGTACCACCAGTCGATGCGTTCGCCCGGCTTGCGATAGTCCGGCGTCCAGCCGAAATCGGCCGGATAGATGTCGGTCGTCAGCCGCTCCTCGAAACCGTGCATCTGGTCCGGGCCGACGAAATGCATCTTGCCCGACAGCACGGTGTGGTAGCCGGCACCGCGCAGGTGATGCGCAAAGGTCGGGACCGACGAGGTGAATTCGGCGGCGTTGTCATAGACGCCGGTGCGCGATGGCAACTGCCCGGACATGAAGGCGGCGCGGCCCGGCGCGCAGAGCGGCGAGGCGGTGTAGTTGTTGCGGAAACGTGCCGAGCGCGCAGCGAGCGCCTTGAGGTGCGGGGTGTGCAGGAAGTCGGCTGGACCGTCGGGGAAGAACGTCCCGGCCAACTGGTCGACCATGACGATGAGGACGTTGGGCTGCCTGGTCTTCATGCGTTGCCCGCCTGCGAGAGCTTGGTTTCGAGGTAGTCCTCGACCAGTGCAATGGCCGAGGCGGCATTGGGAATTCCCTCCCGCAACGCCCGGCGAATGTAGAGACCGTCGATCAGCGCCGCTGTCGCCTCGGCGACGCGCTCAGCCTCATGGCGTTGCAGGAGCCGGGTCAGGCCGCTCATCAGATTAGAATGCAGGCGATGGGCGTAGACACGCAGCAGCCGGCGCAGCGCCGGCGATTTCTGCGCCTCGACATAGAAGGCAAGCCAGGCGGCGATCGTCTCCGACCGGAACTGCTTGTCGGAGAAGTTGACCGCGATGACGGCGGAGACGCGGGCGCGCGCCGTCTCTGCCTGTCGAAGTGCGGCGGTCGTGTCGATCAGCAGTTCGGACAAAAGGTGCCGCATGGTCGCGGCAAGCAGTTCGTCCTTGGCGCCGAAATAGTGATGAGCAAGCGCGGAGGAGACGCCGGCGCGTCCGGCGATCTCCGACATGGTCACGTCCAGGTTGCCGCGCTCGCCGATCGCCGAGATCGTCGCGTCGATAAGCGCCTTGCGGCGCAGCGGCTCCATTCCGACTTTGGGCATGCGGGATCCTCCAGTGGCCAAAGTATTTTTAATTGACTCGTCAATCAATAAAAATCACGGCGCGTGTCGTCTCGAATGCGTCATGGAACCCCCATCTGGACCATTGAATGTTGTCGAAAACTGTTCATATTTGAACGGAATTGAAGGGCGTTGGAATCGCCCGCCAAATGGCGCAACATACCAATGACGATGGAGACGAAGATGACCGCATGCATCGTGGGCTGGGCGCATTCGCGTTTCGGCAAGCTGGAAGGCGAGACGCTGGAAAGCCTGATCACGCAGGTTGCCACCGAGGCGCTGGCGCATGCGGGCGTCGGGCCGGAAGATGTCGACGAGATCGTGCTCGGCCATTTCAATGCCGGCTTCTCCGCCCAGGATTTCACCGCGAGCCTTGTGCTGCAGGCCGACGACCGCCTGCGTTTCAAGCCGGCGACGCGTGTCGAAAATGCCTGCGCCACCGGCTCTGCCGCCGTGCGCCAGGGCATCCGTGCCGTCAATGCCGGCCAGCGCATCGTGCTGGTGGTCGGCGCCGAACAGATGACCACGACACCGGGACCGGAGATCGGCAAGAACCTGTTGCGCGCCTCCTATCTGCCCGAGGATGGCGACACCCCGGCTGGCTTTGCCGGCGTCTTCGGCAAGATCGCCCAGGCCTATTTCCAGCGTTATGGCGACCAGTCCGATGCGCTGGCGATGATCGCTGCCAAGAACCACAAGAACGGCGTCGAAAACCCGTACGCCCAGATGCGCAAGGATTTCGGCTTCGACTTCTGCCGCCAGGAGAGCGAGAAGAACCCGTTTGTCGCCGGCCCGCTGAAGCGCACCGACTGCTCTCTCGTCTCCGACGGTGCGGCAGCCCTGGTGCTGACCGATGCGACCACGGCGCTGAAGATGAAGCGTGCGATTGCTTTCCGCGCCAACGAGCATGTGCAGGACTTCCTGCCGATGTCGAAGCGCGACATCCTGCAGTTCGAAGGTTGCGAGTTGGCCTGGAACCAGGCGTTGAAGGCGGCGGGCGTTTCGCTCGACGACCTGTCCTTCGTCGAGACGCATGACTGCTTCACCATCGCCGAGCTGATCGAATATGAGGCCATGGGGCTTGCGCCGCGCGGCGAGGGTGCCCGCGTCGTCATGGAGGGCATCACCGCTAGGGATGGCCGCCTGCCGGTCAATCCCTCGGGTGGTCTCAAGGCCAAGGGGCATCCGATCGGTGCGACCGGCGTGTCGATGCATGTCTTGACCGCGATGCAGCTTGCCGGCGAGGCCGGCGGCATCCAGGTCAAGGACGCCAGGCTCGGCGGCATCTTCAACATGGGCGGTGCCGCGGTCGCCAACTACGTGTCGATCCTGGACCGCATCAGATGAGGCATTCGGCCGTCGTCATCGGCGGTGCGTCGGGCATCGGCCTTGCCGTGGCCGAGCGCCTGGTATCAGATGGATGGCCGGTGGCAATGATCGATGGCGATGCGGCAGCCCTTGCCGCTGCCGCAGACGCAATCGACAATGACGATGTCCTCTTCATCGAGGCCGACCCGACAGACGAGGACAATGTCGCCGAAGCGTTCGACCAGGTGGTCGACAGCCTTGGTCTCATTGGCGGACTGGTGGCGGTGGCCGGCTTCGACCGGCATGCAAGTGCCGAAGACACCAGTGCTGAAATGTTGCGCGAAGCGCTCGACGTCAATCTGGTCGGGCCGTTCATCGCCGCCCATGCCGCGCTCGAGCGGATGGGGGCGTCCCTGTCCATCGTCAATGTCGGTTCGGTCGCCGGCCTGCGCGCGCATCGCGGCAGGCTCGCCGTCGCCGCCTCGCAGGCCGGGCTGAAGCTGATGTCTGAGGTGCTGGCGCTGGAGGTCGGCAATCGTGGCGTTCGTGTCAACGCCGTCGCAGCCGGGCCGACCGAGATCGAAGCGGATGGCAATGGCAGCGGGATCGCGCCGCGGCTGATGCCGCAGGGCCGTTATGCCGAGCCCGAGGAGATCGCCGCCGCGGTTGCCTTCCTGCTGTCGCCGGAAGCAAGTTATGTCAACGGTCATACGCTCGCAGTGGATGGCGGATTCCTCGCCGCCGCGCTATCGGGTGACAAGGCATGATGCTGCACGGCTAGTCGGGCAGGCGTCACGCCCGGCAAAAATCGTCCGCTAGCGCATGAAGGCACGTTGAAAATGGCAAATCCGGTTCTTGTCGAGGTGCTGCGCGGCGACCTCGTTGAAAGCGTGCATCGTGGTGCGGTGGTCGTCGTCGACGGCGACGGCAAGCAGGTCTGGGCCATGGGCGATGCGCAGCAACAGGTCTTCCCGCGCTCGGCGGTCAAGGCGATCCAGGCGCTGCCTTTCGTCGAAAGCGGCACGGCCGATGCATATGGCTTCGGCGATCGTGAACTGGCGCTGGCCTGTTCCTCGCATTCCGGCGAAGTCGCCCATGCCGAGCTTGCCAATGCCATGCTCGCCAAGGCCGGCCTCGACGTCGATGCGCTCGAATGCGGCGCGCACTGGCCGTCCAATCACGGCGCCACCATCGCGCTGGCCCGCAGCGGCGCCTCGCCAAGTGCGCTGCACAACAATTGCTCGGGCAAGCATTCCGCCTTCGTCTGCACCTGCCGCCACCTCGGCATCGCGCATCAGGGTTATGTCAGGCCCGAGCATCGTTTCCAGGAGATGGTTCGCGAGACGATGGAAGCGGTAACAGGAGCCCGGCACGACGAGGCCAATCGCGGCATTGACGGCTGTTCGATCCCGACCTTTGCCGTGCCGCTGCAAAACCTTGCCTTGGGGTTCGCGCGCATGGTCACCGGCAATGGTCTCGGCGCGGACCGGGCAGGGGCTGCACGCCGGCTGATGTCGGCCTGCATGAGCGAACCTTTTCTGGTCGCTGGAACCGACAGGGCCGATACGGAGTTGATGCAGACTGCACCCGGACGGATCTTCGTCAAGGTCGGCGCCGAAGGCGTGTTTTGCGCGGCCGTGCCCGAACTTGGGCTCGGCATTGCGTTGAAATGCGACGACGGCGCCGGCAGGGCGGCCGAGGTCATGATCGCGGCGGCTCTGGCCAGGCTTCTGGCCGCTGATGAAGCGCTGTCCGGCACCATGAAAAAGGCTGCCAATCCTGTGCTCAGGAACTGGAACGGCATTGAAGTTGCGTCGCTTCGGCCCAGCGCTGCATTCGGCTGAGGACGCAATGGGCGGGTCAGCGTGGCTGGCTTGTTATCCATGCAGCGAACACCTAGGTTCGGTTGATGAGCAGAGCTTTTACCCGCGAAGACGATAGCGAAAACGTAATCGCCGACATCGGCGAGCGGCCGGTCAGTGCGTCGCGAAACCTGGTCACAGAGCAAGGCCTCGCCCATATCGAGGCCCAGCTCGCCAGCCTGCGCGAGGATCTGGCCAAGGCCGAGGCCGATGCCGACCGCGAGCGCATTGCGACCGTGTCGCGCGACCTGCGCTATTGGCAGTCGCGCCGCGAGACGGCAGAGGTGTCCGTTCCCGAGCCTGACAGCACGGTCGTCCGCTTCGGCATGAAGGTTGTCATCGAGGATGACAAGGGCAAGCGCAACGTCTGGCAGATCGTCGGCGAAGACGAGGCCGACGCCGCCAAGGGCCGCATCTCGCATGCCTCGCCGATGGCAGTCGCACTGTTCGGCAAATCGGTCGGCGACCTCGCCTCGGTCAACGGCCATGAATGGGAAATCGTCGAACTGGGCAGCTAGCTTTCGACCGGAACCGTGTGGTCGCGGAAGAATGCGGTGGCGCCAGCTTCATCGATTTCGCCGGCTGCGATCATGAGCACGAACTGGATAACGTCCTGTTGCGATGCCTCGACGCTCAAGCCATTGAAAAACAGAAACAAGTCCGCTGCGGCAAATGCCGTGCGCTTGTTGCCGTCGACAAAGGGATGGTTCTTGGCGATGCCGAACAGATAGGCCGCTGCCAGTTCGCATCGGTCCGGTGTGCCGTCAGCGACCTTTTGCAGCGGGCGCGCCAGCGCCGACTCCAGCATGTCCTCTGATCGAACGCCCGGTGCGCCACCGTGCAGGCGCAGCTGTTCGGCATGCAGCGCCTCGACGAATTGACGCGAGTGGAACTCGGTCATTTCGCCAGTGCGCGATAGGCAACCTCGTACTTCTTCATCCGTTCGCGCGCGATCTTCATCTTGCGCTCGAATTCCTCTGGGTCGTCCTGTGCCGGGCTGAGGCGCAATTCGTTGCCGTCTTCGGTGAGAACCAGCGTGTCGCCAGCCCTCAGATTGTGCCGCTCCAGCACCTCCTTCGGCAGGATCACGCCTTCCGAGTTTCCGATCTTGCGCACCGTCACATTCATGGCCAAGTCTCCATGTTATAACTTATGTATAACATGCCGACTCGCCGGAACCAAGCCCCGGCCGGAACCAAGCCATTGTCGCTTGCGTAGACCGCCACTATACCTTGCGGGTGGCCGCAGCTGCGGTCGGAAAATAGCATTGCCGGAGACAACGCCCATGGCGCAGGACGACAGCATTTTCATTGGTGCCAGCCGCAAGCCGGACGATAGCTATCAACGACCCGAAGAATTGCTGTTGAAATACGGCAATCGCCACGGCCTGGTTACAGGCGCGACCGGCACCGGCAAGACGGTGACGCTGCAGATACTGGCCGAGGGCTTCTCGAATGCCGGCGTTCCGGTGTTCTGCGCCGACATCAAGGGCGACCTGTCGGGCATCTCGATGATCGGCGAGGCCAAGGATTTTCTCACTGCCCGCGCCGAGGCGATCAAGCTCGACCCATATGAGTTCCAGGAATTCCCTGTCATCTTCTGGGACCTGTTCGGCGAACAGGGGCATCCCATCCGCGCGACCATTTCCGAAATGGGCCCGCTGCTTTTGTCGCGGCTGATGAACCTGACGGAGGCGCAGGAAGGCGTGCTCAACATCGCTTTCCGCATTGCCGACGAGGAAGGCCTGCTGCTGCTCGACATGAAGGACCTGCAGTCGCTCTTGGCCAACATCGCCGATCGGGCCGACGAAATCGGTACCCGCTATGGCAATATCACCAAACCTTCGGTCGGCGCGATCCAGCGGTCGCTGCTGGTGCTCGAGCAGCAGGGCGGCAACCACTTCTTCGGCGAGCCGGCGCTGAAGATCGCCGACATCATGCGCACGACGCGCGACGGCCGCGGCGCGATCAACGTGCTGGCCGCCGACAAGCTGATGATGAACCCCAGGCTTTATGCCACCTTCCTGCTCTGGCTGCTGTCGGAGCTGTTCGAGGTGCTGCCCGAGGTCGGCGATCCCGACAAGCCGAAGCTGGTGTTCTTCTTCGACGAAGCCCACCTTCTGTTCGACGAGGCGCCGAAGATCGTCGTCGACCGGGTCGAGCAGGTCGTGCGCCTGATCCGCTCCAAGGGCGTCGGCGTCTATTTCGTCACCCAGAACCCGCTCGACGTCCCCGAAACCGTGCTCGCCCAGCTCGGCAACCGTGTCCAGCATGCGCTGCGCGCCTACACGCCGCGCGAGCAGAAGGCGGTAAAGACCGCTGCCGATACCTTCCGTCCGAACCCCGACTTCAACTGCGCCACCGCCATCACCCAGCTCGGCACCGGCGAGGCGTTGGTCTCGACGCTCGAGGCCAAGGGTGTGCCGTCCATGGTGCAGCGGACGCTGATCCGGCCGCCGGCATCGCGGCTCGGGCCGATCACGCCGCAAGAGCGCCAGAAGCTGATCAACGAAAGCCCTGTCGCCGGACAGTACGACCAGACGGTCGACCGCGAATCGGCCTTCGAGATGCTGCAGAAGAAAGCGCTCGAGGCGCAAAAGGCCCAGGAGCAGGCGCAGCAGCAGGCGAATACCGGCGGCGGCAGCGGCTGGACCATTCCGGGCTTTGGCAATGATGCGCCGGCGCCCAGTGGTCGCAACACCGGCAATGCGCCCAGGCCGCGAACCTCGAACCGGCAGACGGTGACGGAAGCTGCGCTGAAGTCGGTCGTGCGCTCCGTCGGCTCGTCGGTCGGCCGTGCGCTGGTGCGCGGCATTCTGGGCAGCCTGAAGAAGGGCTTTTGAAACACCCTGAGGCTCCAAAGAAAAACGGCGCGTCGATGACGCGCCGTTTTTCGTTGATGGGCCGCCCTGGGCTGGTCAGGCCATGCCGAGGCCGTTGGTGACCAGGATCGGCGTCTTGGACGGCACGCGGTCGTAGAGATCGATGATGTCCTGGTTCATCAGGCGCACGCAGCCCGACGACACCGACTTGCCGATCGTCCACCATTCCGGCGAACCATGGACGCGGTAGAGCGTGTCTTCGTTGTTCTGGAAGATGTAGAGCGCACGGGCGCCGAGAGGGTTGTTGAGCCCCGGGGCCATGCCGCCATTGCGGACGCTGTACTTCTCGAGTTCCGGCTGGCGGCCGATCATGTCGTCCGGCGGCGTCCACTTCGGCCACTTGCGCTTCCACTGGATGACGGCGCGGCCCTGCCAGGCAAAGCCGGCGCGGCCCAGGCCGACGCCGTAGCGGATCGCCTGGCCGTTTTCGCGCACGAGATAGAGGAAGTGGGTCGAGGTATCGACGACCAGCGTGCCAGGACGTTCGCCGGTCGGATCGGCGACGATCTGGCGAAGGAACTGGGGCTTCACCTTCTTGACCGGAATGCCGGGAACCTCATAGCCCTCGTCGCTGACCGGGCCATACATGTTGACGTAGTCGCCGAAGGCCGGATCGATGGTCGGCGTCGGCGGGACGATCTGAGGCGCTTGCACGAACTGGCCGCCGCCGCTGACGGTCGAGCAGGCCGAAAGCGCTGCCGTGGCAGCACCTGCGGCCGCCAGATTGAGAAAGCCGCGCCTCGTCAGAGGGCGGGATGAATCATGTGATATGGGCATGGCTGCGATCTAGGAGTCCAGTTCGAAAGAAATGGTGAATTCAAGGAAACGGTCGCGTTCCCCTAACGCTCACGGAGATAGGCAGGTCAAAATCAGACCTTAGGGTGGACAAAGCATGGCAACGATGTGACGCGCCAATCACTGTTGCGTTATGGCAACATGCCTGACCTATGGTTAGCTAACCAATTGTAACTAAACCTTCCAGCGACGGCAGGATCAGGGATGGTGGCAAGTCGCGGTACTCGTCCGGCTGGTCGGCGCGGTTGATCCAGACGGTACGGCAGCCGAATTTGGCGGCACCCGCAATGTCCCATCGATTGGACGACTGGAACGATATCGCTTCGGGATAGAGGCGCCAGCTGCTGGCCACCAGATCATACACCGACTGGTCCGTCTTGAAGCGGCGCACACTGTCGACGGAGAAGATCTCGTCCAGGATGAGGTCGAGCCCGGCAGAACGGGTGGCTGCCTCGAGCATGGCGGGCGAACCATTGGACAGGATCGCCAGCCTGGCGCCATTGTCCTTCAGGTTGCGCAGGACGGCAGGGACCTCCGGATAGCAATCGAGCCGCCAATAGGCGTCGAGCAGCTTGCTGCGCATGGCCGGATCGACGGAGGGCACCTTGCGGAAGGCGAAGTCGAGCGCCTGTTCGGTGAGCTGCCAGAAGTCGAGATAGGCGCCCATCAGGGTGCGGACCCAGGAATATTCGAGCTGCTTGGCCCGCCAGATCTCGGACAGCAGCTGGCCGTCCGGGCCGATGTCGGCGGCATGGCGGCGAACGGCGGCGTGCACGTCGAACAGCGTGCCATAGGCGTCGAATATGTAGGCGGCGTGGCGCATGCCTGTGGTTTTCCAACGGCTTGGCGGCGAGCGCAAGCACAACTATCGGCTGGCTCCAACATTTAGGCCTGCTGCCGGTTGACGGGGCCGGCCAAAGCCTTTTCGATGCCCGACACCAACAAGATGCGACGGGAAAAGACCATGACGCTCGCTGCGGCTGCACAATCCACGACCTGGACCTATGTCGATGGCGATTGGCACGAGGGCAATGTCGCGCTCATCGGCCCGCGCAGCCACGCCATGTGGCTTGGGTCCAGCGTCTTCGACGGCGGCCGCTGGTTCGAGGGCGTGGCGCCCGATCTTGAAGCGCATTCGCGGCGGGTCAACTCCTCGGCGATCGCGCTCGGTCTGAAGCCGACGATGAGCCCGGAGCAGATCGTCGGGCTGACCTGGGATGGGCTCAAGAAATTCGACGGCAAGACCGCCGTTTACATCAGGCCGATGTATTGGGCCGAGCATGGCGGCTACATGGGTGTCCCGGCGGACCCGTCTTCGACGCGGTTCTGCCTCTGCCTCTACGAATCACCGATGCTGCCGCCGACCGGATTTTCGATCGGCCTGTCGCCGTTTCGCCGCCCTAGCATGGAAACGATGCCGACCAACGCCAAGGCCGGCTGCCTTTATCCGAACAACGGCCGCGCCATCCTCGATGCCAAGATGCGCGGTTTCGACAATGCGCTGGTGCTCGACATGCTGGGCAACGTCGCCGAGACCGGATCGTCGAACATCTTCCTGGTCAAGAACGGCCAGGTGTTCACCCCGGCGCCGAATGGAACTTTCTTGTCCGGAATCACCCGCAGCCGGACAATGTCGTTGCTTGCCGAGAGCGGCCACACCGTTATCGAGAAGACGCTTTCGGTGCGCGAATTCCTCGAAGCCGACGAGATTTTCTCGACCGGAAACCATTCCAAGGTCGTTCCGGTGACGCGCATCGAAGACCGAAATCTGCAGCCGGGACCGGTAGCAAAAAAGTCTCGCGAGCTATATTGGGAGTGGGCTCACTCTACCGGCAAGGCCTGAGTGCAGCGAAGAAAAAACAGTGCCTCTCATCTGTTTCCAAGATGACGACGACCTATCTGTAGACGGCATAGTCATGCCGCGAAATTGCCAGCAAGGGAGTATGATCCATGGCTTTTGAATTGCCCGAATTGCCCTACGACTACGAGGCGCTGCAGCCCTTCATGTCGAAGGAGACGCTCGAGTACCATCACGACAAGCACCACAAGGCCTATGTCGACAACGGCAACAAGCTGGCTGCCGAAGCGGGCATGGACAAGCTGTCGCTGGAAGAGGTGGTGAAGCAGTCGTTCGGCAAGAACGCCGGCCTGTTCAACAACGCCGCCCAGCACTACAACCACGTCCACTTCTGGAAGTGGATGAAGAAGGGCGGCGGCGGCAACAAGCTGCCGGGCGCACTGCAGAAGGCTGTCGATGCCGATCTCGGCGGTTACGACAAGTTCAAGGCCGACTTCATCGCTGCCGGCACCACGCAGTTCGGCTCGGGCTGGGCCTGGCTGTCGGTCAAGGATGGCAAGCTCGCCATCTCCAAGACCCCGAACGGCGAGAACCCGCTGGTTCACGGCGCGACCCCGATCCTCGGCGTCGACGTCTGGGAGCACTCCTACTACATCGACTATCGCAATGCCCGTCCGAAGTATCTCGAGGCATTCGTCGACAGCCTGATCAACTGGGACTACGTGCTCGAGCTCTACGAAAAGGCCTGAGCCGCAGACCCGCCCGGTCGCATCCCCTGATGTGACCGGTGACAGGCCGACGCATCTGAAACCCCGGCAACCGCCGGGGTTTTTGCGTTTGGGTGGAAATGTTCGAAAAACTCTAACAGTCACGGAAGCGTGAAGAGAATTTCAGGACGAATTCGGCCAGTTTCGCCGTTGGCCCTAGGCAGCTGTTGCAACCGAGAGAGGACCTGATGAAAAAGATTGTGTTTGCCGTCGCAGCGCTCGCGCTCGCCACCACCGCAGCATTCGCCGATGTGATTGCTGACCGCCAGGCAGTGATGAAGGAAAATGCGAAGCAAGTCGGCACACTGGTGAAGATGGTGAAGGGCGAGGCGCCGTTCGATGCGGCGGCTGTCGTCGCCGCCCTGACCGCGCTCAACGACAACGTCCAGAAGATCGACGTGGCAGCGTCGTTCCCCGCCGGCAGCGACAAGGGCGACACCACCGCGTCGCCGAAGATCTGGGAAGACCTGGCCGGCTTCCAGGCCCAGGTCGACAAGTTCAAGGAAGTCACTGCCGCCGCAGTCGCCAGCCCGGCTGCGGATCTGGATGCGTTGAAGGCGCAGGTCGGCACCATCGGCCAGACCTGCGGCACCTGCCACGAGGCGTTCCGCGTGAAGAAGGGCTGACCCCTCGCGGATGGCTGTTTTCAGGAAAATCGCAGTTGCGGCTCTGGCGCTTGGCGGCGCCGGGGCCGCAATTTTCTGGTGGCTGACGGTGCCGGAGAGGCTGGCGCCTGACATGTTGGCTGCCTTGGGAACCGGCGACACCGGCCGCGGCCAGCGCATATTCGACGCCGGCGGTTGCGCCTCGTGTCACGCCAGGCCGAAATCCGAAGGCGACGCGCGGCTGCAGCTCGCCGGCGGCGTCGAACTCAAGACGCAGTTCGGCACCTTCGTCGCGCCGAACATTTCTTCCGATCCCAATGACGGCATCGGCGCATGGTCGCTCGAAGATTTCGCCAATGCGATGCTGAAAGGCGTGTCGCGCGAGGGCCAGCATCTCTATCCGGCATTTCCCTATGCCTCCTACGCCCGCATGAAGCCGGCTGACGTCGCCGACCTCTACGCCTTCCTGAAGACGCTGCCGGCGGTTGAGGGCAAGGCGCCTGATCACGAGCTTGGCTTCCCCTTCAACATACGGCGCGGGCTGGGACTGTGGAAACAGCTCTATCTCAGCGATCAGCCGGTGGTCGCCTTTGCCGAGGGCACGCCCGACAAGGTGCTGCATGGGCGTGACCTGGTCGAGGGTGCCGGCCATTGCGGCGAATGCCACACGCCGCGCAGCCTTGCCGGCGGCACCGAAAAGGGCCAGTGGCTGGCCGGCGCCAGGGCAGCCGAAGGCGACGGCGTCGTGCCCAACATCACGCCCGAAGGCAAGGACATCAGCGGCTGGTCCGAAGCCGATATCGCCGGCTATCTCGAAACCGGCTTCACGCCGGAGTTCGATTCCGTGGGCGGCACCATGGTCGAGGTGCAGAAGAACATGGCGAGACTGACTGCCGCCGACCGGGAGGCGATCGCCGCCTATCTCAAGGCGATCCCGCCACAGGCCAACGGTTACCCGGCGCAGCAGCCGAAGCCCGCGGGTTGAGCCCCACCGGCGGCCAGAGGCCGCCGGTCTCTCCATCGCGATGTCAGGCGCGCCCGGCCACCTTCAGAGCGAAAGCGTAGTTGAAGGCGACTTCCTCGAGCCTGGAGAAGCGGCCGGAGGCGCCGGCATGGCCCGAATCCATGTTGATCTTGAACAGCACCGGGCTGTTGCCCGACTTGCGCTCGCGCAGCCGTGCCGCCCATTTGGCCGGCTCCCAATAGGTGACGCGCGGATCGGTCAGGCCGGCCACCGCCAGGATCGGCGGATAGTCGACCTCAGCGACATTGTCGTAGGGCGAGTAGGCGGCGATGGTCTTGTAGTCCGCTTCCGAGGCGATCGGATTGCCCCATTCGGGCCATTCCGGCGGCGTCAGCGGCAAGGTGTCGTCGAGCATGGTGGTCAGCACGTCGACGAAGGGCACTTCGGCGATGATGCCGGCAAAGGCCTCGGGCGCCATGTTGGCCACCGCTCCCATCAGCATGCCGCCGGCCGAGCCGCCTTGCGCGACGATGCGCTCATGCGCGGTGTAGCGCTCGGCGACGAGATGGTGGGCTGAGGCGATGAAGTCGGTGAAGGTGTTGACCTTGGTCGCGCGCTTGCCGTCCTCGTACCAGGCATAACCCTTGTCCTTGCCGCCGCGGATATGGGCGATGGCATAGACGAAGCCGCGGTCGACCAGCGACAGACAGTTGGTGTTGAACGAAGCCGGAATGGTCATGCCGTAGGAGCCGTAGCCATAGAGCAGGCAGGGTGCTGTTCCGTCGAGTGGCGTGTCGCGGTGATGGATCAGCGAGATCGGCACCAGTTCGCCATCCGGCGCCGGAGCCATCAGGCGGCGCGTGACATAGTCCTCGATGTTGTGGCCCGACGGCACTTCCTGCGTCTTGAGCAGGGTTCGTTCGCGTGTCCGCATGTTGTAGTCGAACAGCTGCGACGGGGTGGTCATCGACGAATAGGAAAAGCGCATGGTGTCGGTGTCGTATTCGTAGGAACCCGACAGCCCGAGCGAGAACGCCTCTTCGGGGAAGGAGATCAGGTGCTCGGCACCCGTGGCGCGCTCATGGACGACGATGCGGGGCAGGCCCTCCTTGCGCTCGAGGCGGACCATGAAGTCCTTGAAGCCGACCACCGACAGGATGAGGCGGCCAGGTTCATGGGCGACCAGCTCCTTCCAGTTGCTTCGCGCCGGATCGCTGACCGGCGCCGTCATGATCTTGAAGTCCTTGGCGCCATCGGCGTTGGTCAGCACGAAGAAGATGTCGCCGCCTTCTTCGAGGTCGTATTGCAGGCCGATCTCGCGCGCTGCCACAAGTTTTGGCGCCGCCAGCGGATCGGTCGCCGGAAACAGGCGGTACTCCGATGTCTCATGGTCGCTGATGGAGATCATGATCCATTCGTTGGAGCGCGTGCCGCCGACATTCATGAAGAAGCCGGGGTCGGTTTCCTCATAGACCAGCCGGTCCGCTGCGGCGTCCGTGCCGAGCCCATGGTAGAACACCTTTGACGGCCGGTGGTTGGGATCGAGGCGGGTGTAGAAGAAGCCGGTATTCGCCGCGTCCCATGTGCCCGAACCGCCGGTGTCGCCGACCACGTCGTCAAGTTCCGCGCCGCTGCCGATGTCACGCACGCGCAGCGTGTAGAATTCCGACCCCTTGTCGTCGAAGGCCCAGATCAGGCGCTTGTGGTCCGACGAGTGGTCGATGCCGCCGAGGCGGAAATAGGCGTGGCCGTCGGCTTCCTTGTCGCCGTCGAGGATGATCTCTTCCGGACCGCCTTCGCTCGGAATGCGGAAGTAGCGCGGCTGCTCGCCGCCCTTCTTGAACGAGGAGCCATAAGCGAAAGGGCCATCCTTCATCGGCACCGAGGAATCGTCTTCCTTGATGCGGCCCTTCATCTCGGCAAACAGCGCCTTCCTGAGCTCGACGGTGTCGGCCATCAGTTCGGCCTGATAGGTGTTTTCCGCCTCGAGATGGCTGCGGATATCGGCATCGAGCACGCTCGGGTCGCGGAACACCTCCTGCCAGTTGTCGGCGCGCAGCCAGGCATATTCGTCGACGCGCGTGATGCCGTGGCGCGTGTCGGAGACGGGGCGCTTGTCGGTCACGGGCGCGGCGATGTCGGCGAAGATCTTGGGTCGGGTCATTAGGTCTCGCGTGGGTGCTGAATCTTGAATGCCGAATGAACACGTCGATCAGGTCGGGTTCAAGGGCGGAGTTGCAGTGTGGCGGCAACGTATATGTGACCGGCCATGCCGAAGGAGAAGACCAGATGTTCAAGAAGACAGCCGCAGCAGTTGCCATTGCCTCGACAGTCGCCGTTTTCGCGGCCGAATCCCATGCCGCTGCCTTTTCCGCCTGGGAAGTTGCCAGGGTGCCGTGGGGCGATACGCTCAACATCCGCAAGTTCCCGTCGAACGGCTCGCAGAAGCAGGCGGCCTATCCCAACGGCAAGGTGCTGCAGATGACCGGCCGTTGCACCGGCGGGGTCGATCTGCGCGACATCAGCCGTCTGCCCGTGTGGAAGCAGGAGCAGCGGGTCCGCTACAGCTGGTGCCAGGTCTGGCATGACCCCGCACAGAACGGCAACTACGTCACCGGCTGGGTCTATGGTCGCTACATCACCCCGTACTGACGCGTTTCCAGGCGACATTGCCGCAGCTGCCGCAACGGCGGAAAGCGGTTGTCGTTGACAAGGTCCGATTGCGCTTGCCCCTTGGCTGCCCGACGTCTATGCCCTCAGGTCAACAACGTGAGACACAAAGAGGGCCCGTCCGCTGACCTTCCTGATACTCATGCTGCCGTTTGCGGGAGCGTTGCTTGCACCTGCGCTCGTTCGCGTGATGAAACACAATGCCGGCTGGCTGCTGGCCGCCATTCCACTGGTCGTTTTTCTGCATCTTGCCGGCATGCTCGATGCGGTCAGCAAAGGCAGTTCGATTTCTGGTGGATTTGACTGGGCTCCGAGTCTCGGTCTTCGCTTCTCCTGGTTTCTCGATGGCCTGTCACTGACCTTTGCCCTGCTGATATCAGGCATCGGCACGCTGATCGTGATTTATGCCGGCGGCTATCTCAAAGGGCACCCGCATCAGGGCCGCTTTTTCTCGTTCATCCTGCTGTTCATGGGGGCGATGCTGGGACTTGTCGTCTCGGATTCGTTCCTGATGCTGTTCGTCTACTGGGAGCTGACGTCGATCACGTCGTTCCTTTTGATCGGCTTCGACCACGGGCGGGAAGCTTCGCGGCGCGCGGCACTGCAGGCGCTGCTGGTCACCGGCATTGGCGGGCTTTCCCTGTTGGCAGGTCTGCTGGTCATCGCCCAGGCAACCGGCATGAGCGAGCTCTCGTCGCTGCTCGGCTCCGGCGACGCCTTGCGCAACAGCCCGCTCTACCTTGCTGCCCTGTTGCTCGTGTTGGGCGGCGCTTTCACCAAATCGGCGCAGTTTCCGTTCCATTTCTGGCTGCCCAACGCCATGGAAGCGCCGACGCCCGTCTCGGCCTACCTGCATTCGGCGACCATGGTGAAAGCAGGCGTCTATCTGCTGATGCGCCTCAATCCCGTGATGGGCGACACTGCGGCCTGGGAGACGATCCTGCCAGTGTTCGGCGGCGCGACACTTGCGATTGGCACGTTGCTCGCTGTCAGGCAGACCGATCTCAAGCTGATGCTCGCCTACACCACGGTCTCCTCTCTCGGACTGCTGGTGATGCTGACAGGCCTTGGTTCCGACAAGGCGATCGAGGCGGCGGCGCTTTATCTGATCGCCCATTCGATGTTCAAGGGCGCGCTGTTCATGGTCGCCGGCCTGATCGACCATGAGGCGGGTACGCGCGACATCACCTGCCTGCGCGGCCTGCGCAAGGCCATGCCGATCACCTTCGCGGCAGCGATGCTTGCAGCACTCTCGATGGGCGGGCTGCCGCTGTTCTCAGGCTTTCTGGCCAAGGAACAGATTTATTATGCACTTGGTTCGCCGGAGGGCTGGCAGGCCGTGCTGCTCGTCATAGCCGTCTGCGGCAATGCGCTGATGTTTGCCATCGGATTTGCGGTGGCACTTCGGCCTTTCCTCGGCGATGTCTTGAGGACGCCGAAGGCGGCGCATGAAGGGCCGATATCGCTGTGGCTGGGGCCGGCTGTGCTCGGAGCCTTGGGACTGGCTGCGGCCGTTGCCGCGCCGATCACGCATCGGTTCCTGTCGTCGCCCGCGGCGAGCGCCGTTGCCGGCAGCCCCATCGAGGTCACCATCTCGACGATCCCGCACATCGGCGTGCCGCTGTTGCTGTCCGGCCTGACGGTCGCGCTGGGCATCGCCGCCTATGTCAGGCTCGACAGCTTGCGCGGCGCGACGGCTGGCGTTCTCCAGGCGATCGGCTGGGGCCCGGACCGTGGCTTCGACCAGGTGCTGCGCGGCCTCTTGCGGCTCGCGACAGGTCTGACGCGCATCATCCACAACGGCCGCCTCGACATCTACATGACCGTTACCTTCGTCGCGGTGGCGGCAGCGCTGCTGCTGCCGATGGTGCTGTTCGGCGAGCTGCCCTCGATGCCTGATGTGCCGGCATTGCGCTTCTATGAATGGGGCGTTCTGGCCATCGCCGTGATCGGCATCGCTGCCGTGGTCAAGGCGCGCAGCCGGCTGACGGCCATCGTTTCGCTCGGCATCCAGGGTTTTGCCGTCGCCTTGCTCTACATGCTGTTCGGCGCGCCAGACCTGTCCTTCACCCAGTTCATGGTCGAGACGCTGTCGGTGGTGATCCTGGCGCTGGTCATGACGCGGCTCAGGCTTGCGCCGACCGATCGCCGCCCGCATGCGCAGAAGCTTCTGGACATGGCAATTGCCGCAGCTTGCGGTACGGCCTTCGCGCTGCTTCTGCTCAAGGTGACGCAACTGCCGTTCGACGACCGGCTGTCGCAGTTCTTCAACACCTACGCCAAGACCATCGCCCATGGCCGCAATGTGGTGAACGTCATCATCGTCGATTTCCGCGGCCTCGACACGCTGGGCGAAATCGCCGTGGTGATGGTGACGGGCCTCGCCATCCTTGCGCTGATACGCATCCGCTCGAAAAAGGCGGACGTTCATGCCCCGGTCAGGAAGGAGGCGTAACATGCAGACGCTGATTTTCCGCACCGCCGCACCATACCTCACCGGCCTGATGCTGATGTTTTCGGTGTTCGTCTTGTTGCGCGGCCACAATGAGCCGGGCGGCGGTTTCACCGGCGGCCTGATCGCGGCATCCGCCTTCGCCATCCACGGCATCGCCTTTGGCGTGCCGGCGGTGCGCCGGGCACTCTACTTCCACCCCATGGCGATATCAGGCTTTGGGCTGTTTGCCGCCGCTGCGGCCGGTCTGCCGTCGCTTCTGTTCGGCGTGCCGTTCCTGACCGGGCTGTGGACGTCGCCCGCCTTCTTCGGGATGTCCGTCGACCTGTCGACGGTCATCGTCTTCGACATCGGCGTCTATCTGGTCGTGGTCGGCTCGTTCACCTCGATCGCGCTGGCGCTCGAAGACAGGGAGCACGACTGATGGAAGCCGTGTTCGCCATCCTCGTCGGCCTGTTCTTCGCTGCCGGCATCTATCTGATGCTGTCGCGGCACATCATCCGCATCCTGCTCGGCGTTGTGTTGTTCGGCAACGCGGTCAATCTTCTGATCTTCACCAATGGACGCATCATCCGCGAGGTGCCGCCGATCATTGCGGAAGGTCTCGACGTGCCGGCGGGCGCCGTGGCCAATCCGTTGCCGCAGGCGCTGATCCTGACGGCAATCGTCATCTCGTTCTGCTTCTTCTGCTTCCTGCTGGTGCTTGCCTATCGCGCCTATCAGGAGATCGGTACCGACGACACCGACAGCATGCGTGTCGCCGAGCCCGTGGACGACGGCTTGCCGCCGATGGGGTACTGAGACCATGGCCGTGCAAGGTGAGATCGTCGACAAGGCCGCTGCGATGGTTGCCGGGCCGATTGCATCAGTCGACTGGCTGGTCATTGCCCCGGTCGTACTGCCGATCATTGGGGGGGCCGTGCTTCTGTTGATCCGGCACAGCATTCGCTGGCATGCGGTGCTGGCGCTGGTTGTGCTCGTGGTCATGGTCGGCGCCAATGGCCTGCTGCTGCAGCGCGTGCTGGCAACAGGCCCGGTGTCGATGACGATGGGAAGCTGGCTGCCGCCATTCGGCATCTCCTTTACCGCTGACGTGCTGGGGGCTGCATTTTCGCTGACGGCTTCGCTCGTCGCATTCGTCTGCTGCGCCTATTCGCTGCGCGACATCGACGCGACCGGCAGGCGCTACGGCTTCTATCCGTTCCTGATGCTGATGATGGCCGGCGTCAGCGGCGCCTTCCTGACCGGGGACATGTTCAACCTCTATGTCTGGTTCGAGGTCTTCCTGATCTCGTCCTTCGGCTTGCTGATCCTGGGGTCCGACAAGGCGCAGATCGACGGCGCCACCAAATATGCGATCCTGAACCTGGTCGGCACGACCTTGTTCCTGATCGCGACCGGCTATCTCTATGGCACGTTCGGCACGCTGAACATGGCCGACCTTGCCACACGCGCAGGCCAGATCGGCACGGCTGCGCCGCTGATGACGCTGGCCACGCTCTATCTGCTCGCCTTCGGCATGAAGGCGGCGGCCTTTCCGCTCAATTTCTGGCTGCCGGCGTCCTATCACACGCCGCCCGTCATCACCGGCGCGCTGTTTGGCGGTCTTTTGACCAAGGTCGGCGTCTACGCATTGTTGCGGACGCTGGTGATGATCTTCGCCGCCGAACGGCTGGTGCTGGCCGGCCTCATCGGCTGGGTGGCGGTGGCGACCATGCTTATCGGCGCGCTTGGCGCCCTGGCGCAATCCGACATCCGCAGGATCGCCGGCTTCCTAGTCATCTCGGGCGTCGGGATCATGCTTGCCGGCATCGCGCTGGGCAGCAATGGCGGGCTGTCGGGCGCGATCTTCTACGCACTGCATTCGATGCTGGCGCTGTCGGCGCTGTACTTGCTCGGCGGGCTGATGCGCCAGCGCGGCGGCAGTTTTTCGCTGCACAGCCTGTCAGGGCTCTATGGCGCAAGTCCATTTCTCGCCGCGCTCGCCTTCATCATCTCGCTTGCGGTAGCCGGCCTGCCTCCCGGCTCGGGACTTTGGCCGAAGGTGATGCTGGTGCGGGCGTCGCTCGACAGCGGCGCCTGGCAGATTGCGGCCGCTATCCTGGTGAGCGGCTTCCTGGCGACCGTAGCCCTTGGCCGTGTGTTCATCCTCGCTTTCTGGCGCGAGGCTCCAGGTGACAAAGCTTCAAGTGACAAGACAGCGGCCGCTGGTCCGATGTCGGCGTCGGGTTGCTCAGCCCTTGTCGTTCTTGTTGCGGCGATGCTCGCGATGGGCGTCCTGCCGGAGCCCTTCATTCGGCTCTCGACGGCGGCGGCCAGCGGACTGCTCGACGCTTCGGCCTATATACAGGCAGTCTTCCCGGCGGGGAGTGGATCATGATCCCTTTCCGCAACGAATTGATACTGGCGCTTGTCTGGGTCGCTGTCTCGGGAAGCTACTCGATCCCCAATCTGGTCTTTGGTTTTGCCGTCGGATGGGTGGTCCTGTTCCTGGTGCGCGACCAGATCCAGGCCACCAGGGCCGTCATCCGCCCGGTGGCGCTGCTTCTGCTGATTGCTTTGTTCATCAAGGAACTTTTCCTCTCGGCCTTCAGGGTTGCAAAGCTGGTGCTGTCGCCACGCATGGACATCAAACCCGGCATCTTCGCCTATCCTTTGAAGGTCGACCGGGATTTCGAGATCACCTTGCTCGCAAATCTGATCACGCTCACGCCCGGCACCTTGTCAGTCGACGTTTCCGATGACCGGCGCACGCTGTTTATTCATGGGATGGACTGTTCCGACCTGGACCAGGCGCGGCGCGACATCGCCCAAGGCTTCGAGCGCAGAATACTGGAGGCATTCAGATGATGTCTGGAACTGCTTTCCTCAACATCAGCGCGATCTTTGCGTTGGGCGTTCTCACCATCTCGTTTCTGCTGGTGGTGGTGCGCGTCGTGAAGGGGCCGTCCTTGCCGGACCGGATCCTGGCGCTCGACATGCTTGTTGCCGTTGCTATCGGATTTATTGCCGTTCTTGGCGTGCGTTCGGGCTTCACATTGTATGTCGATGTCGCCATCGCGCTTGGTCTTGTCGGCTTCCTGGCGACGGTTGCCTTCGCGCGTTTCGTGATGAGCGGCGGCATCGATGCGAAGAAAGAAGAAGCCGAAGAGGACAGGCCATGATCGACGGAGCAGCCGACTATCTGGCCGGAGGTCTCATCATCGTCGGCGCGTTGTTTGCGCTTGTGGCATCTGTCGGGTTGTTGCGACTGCCTGATCTTTACACGCGCATGCATGCGGCGTCGAAGGCCGGCACGGTGGGATCTTGTCTCATGCTGATCGCGCTTGCTGCGCATATCGGCGAACCGGCAACCGCATTGCGGGCGCTGGCTGGGGTCGTGTTCTTCCTGCTGACAGCGCCGATCTCGGCCCATCTGCTTGCCAAGGCGGCATATTCGGCCGGTTATCGCATGTGGGAGGGGGCAGTGAGCGACGATTTGGCTGAAACGGCCGCCGTGGCAAAGAAGAACGGCCCCTCTGGCACTGAAGGTTGATAATGACCTTTCGGGACAACTTTCAGCGTTGTCAAAAATCATCTCATTTGAAGGCGTCAGCGTATCAAAAAGGTTCATTTGTTAGAGAAGTGATGAAATCATTGTTGTTGTAGTTCACAAAGAATAGTGAATTGACTTGTTCTGGAGACGGGCTCATTAAAGTGATGGAGTGCGAGTCGCAGAGGCAATCTACGATACAAGAACGCACCGCATCCCGATCGGAATATCGGGCAAAAAAACATCCAGTCACATTGGGGCCTAAGCATATGGATACTTCCGAAACGCCTGCAACCAACAATGACACGCTGATCGAGTTGACCGCCGATGTGGTGGCTGCCTATGTCAGCAACAATCCAGTTCCGGTGGGAGAACTTCCGGGCCTGATCGCAGATGTCCACGCAGCTCTCGGCCGCGTTGGCAATGTCACCGAGACGCCGCCAGCCGACAAGCAGAAGCCGGCCGTCAATCCCAAGCGCTCGGTGCATGACGACTACATCATTTGCCTTGAAGATGGTAAGAAGTTCAAATCGTTGAAGCGTCACCTGATGACGCACTACAACATGACCCCCGACCAGTATCGCGAGAAGTGGGGCCTTGACGCCGCCTATCCCATGGTGGCGCCCAACTATGCGGCTGCGCGTTCGCAGCTCGCCAAGAAGATGGGCCTCGGCCGCAAGCGCAAGGGCAAGTAACGCCCTTCGAAAGAGTTTCAGCTTGCGGCGCCCGCGGGCGCCGCATTGCGTTTTGGCCTGGGATGGTGCGGCACAGCGACAGCTGGTCCGGCTGGCCAGGAAAGACGCTCGTCAGCCGGTCGCGCACCTGCCTGAGGACCATGCGGCGATCGAGATCATCGCTCCGGTGGCGATCCTCTGGGCCTCTCGCGTTCGATTGCCTGCTCGGCCGATGCGGTGCTCGCCGCACGACAATGCGTCGACGTCACCGCAAGGTGCTGCCGAGCTGAAAAGGTGCTGCCCAGCATCAAGGGACGGAGGCGCCCGAGATGCGGCTGAGACGGAGGCTCAGGCGATCTGGTGGAGCGCTGCCTCGGCATCACGCTTGATGCGCTTGACCATCGAACGCAGGCCGTTTGCGCGCTGGGGCGACAGATGCTCGTTGAGGCCAAGCTCCTTCAGCGTCGCCTCGGCGTCGATGGCCGTGATCTCGCTGGCGCGATGGCCTGAAAAGAGCGCAAGCATGATGGCAACCAGGCCGCGCACGATATGGGCGTCGGAAGTGCCTTGGAAATGGATGACCGGGTCGGTCCCGTCGCCAAGATGGGTCACCAGCCAGACCTGGCTGACGCAGCCTTGCACCTTGTTGCTGTCGGTCTGGGCGCTTTCCGGAAAGGGCGGCAGCGCTTCACCCAATTCGATGACATAGCGATAGCGGTCCTCCCATTCCTCGAGGAATGAGAAGTCGTCGCGAATGGTGTCGATCGAAGCCGTCATGATGGGTTGGATATAGTCGCAGCATCGCTGCCCGTCACGAAAAAAGCCCGTCACGAACAAAGAAAGACACCGCAGGCGCCAGAGGCGGGCGACCTGCGGTGGGGCCTGGCGCCTTGAGCTTGCAGCCGGGCTGGCTGAGCCGAAGCGCTGAACCGAAAGGGATTGGCTGCCCGAACGCCTGCTCCGTTCGCGGCAATGCCTTGTGTCGGAAATCAGTTGGCCGGAGCCGCGGGCCTCGGGGTCGGCACGGCGGCAGCCTCGGCCGGCACGATGCCAGCTTCCGGGCCAGCTTCCGGGCCAGCCTCTGGAGCAGCCTCGGGAACGCTGCCGGTCTGCGTTGCCGTGTCGGGCTGGCCGAACTGCTCATCGAGCGCCTGATAGGCGATGCGGGCGCTTTCACGGGCCCTGACACCGATGGTCTGCATCGCGGCCTTGCCCGTCTCGCAGACGTCAGGCTTGCGCTCGCAGATGCCGGCGAGGTCGCCGACGGCTTCGCGGGCGGCAAAGATCGCCTGCAGCGGGCTCACGCTGTTCTCGCCATTCGGCCCGGTGCCGAGCGGCAGAACAAGAAGGACGAGCGAGAACCAGAATGCGGTCCTGATGAGAAAGCCCATGGTGTGCCTCTTACTGTGTGGCGGGCCTGTTTGTTTTTTGTCGACCCACATCTTGTTGAGCCGACAATGACATGGAGGAACAAAGGAGCGATTGCTGCAAACGGTGGCATTTTGCGCAGGCTTTTCACCAAAGTTTAACGGACTGGCTCGGCTTGCGCAGGTGGTTTCGCAGGCAATGTCTCACGGTTTCCGTAAGCAATTGATTTAAATTGAAAAACCGCGGGAAAATGCGGCCAGGACAGATTCGCGGGCGCCAAGTCGGCAAATAACCCCCTGTTTACCATGGCGATAACTGTTCTCGAATGTCGGCGCTGTGATCCCGATATTCGCCGCGTAGCCGGGTTTCGGTCGGCCAGCCTTATCCCTTCATTAAAGGCTCGGTGCGAGTTTGGGACAACTACAGAAGAGCCGCAAAGCGAGCCACGGAAGAGTGCGTAGCGTTGAGTTTTGTCATGACCAGATACGGTGAGTTTTCCGGCGCGATGGCCGGCGGCTGCGACCGGCTGGTCCATCCGTCAGCAGATGGCATCGAGCGTTCGCGCCAGCGGCGCCTCGTCGGCTTGCTGCTGGCGGCGCCTTTCCTGGTTGCCGGCGCGGGTGTGTTCCTGGTCTCTGCCAATCTCGGCGCAGCCTCGACCTTTGCCGTCATTTTCGCGGCCTTCAGCCTGAGCTGGCTTGCTGCATTGCTGATTGCTGCGACCGGCAAGACCGGACAGATCGGCGCGACATCTCTTGTTGTCGCAACGACTGCGATCGCTGCGATCGTTGCCGCGGCGGGCGGACTGACGTCGCCGGCGACATTGCTTGTCGCGGCACTCCCGCTCGAGGCGCTGTGGGTCTGGCGGACGCGCAAGGCGGCAAAGCTCGGCACTGTGGCGGCCGCCGTCGCGCTGCTGTCCCAGGCTGCTCTCGGTTCCATGCCTTTTGCAGATGGCGCAGCCGTCTCGGCCTGGCAGTGGCTTCTGCCGGTTGCCTGGCTTGCCACATTTGCCGTTCGTGCCGGTGCTTTCCTCGATCGCCGCGTCGAACAGCAAGACGCGCCCGCTGGTTCTCTCGAAACGATCCTCAAGGCGGTCGTGCTGCGCATTGCCCATAATGGCGACGTGACCGATGTCTCCGAGCAGGCTCGGACCATGCTCAGGCTGCAGCCGGAGCTGCTGTTGGGAACGGCGCTTTTCGACCGCATCCATGTTGCCGATCGTGTCGGCTATCTCTGCGCGCTGGCTGACATGCGCGACGGTGCGCAACTGCGCGAGGTTGAATTGCGCCTGCGCTTGCCCAGGCAGAATGAGGGCGACGCCGGTGACAATTTCCGGCCGTTCGCGCTTGAGCTGATGAAGGCCGACGGTCAGGCCTTCGTTGCCGTCGTCCGCAACAACGACACGGTTTCCGATCTGCGTGACCAACTGGCGACGGCAGCCGATGCGGTCAAGAGCGCCGAACTTGCCAAGAGCAACTTCCTGGCTGCCGTGAGCCACGAACTGCGGACGCCGCTGAATGCGATCATCGGCTTCTCCGACATGTTGCTGCACGAGATGTTCGGTGGCTTCAAGGAGCCGCGCCAGAAGGAATATGTCGGCATCGTCCGCGATTCCGGCCAGCACCTGCTCGATGTGGTGAATTCGATCCTCGACGTCACCAAGATCGAATCTGGCTGCTATGCGATCACGCCTGAGCCTTTCAGGTTCCGCGATGCGGTCGACATGTGCGCTTCGATGCTGGCGCTGCAGGCGCAGGCCAAGTCGCTTGACCTTGTGGTAGAGGTGGCCGCCGGCACCGGCGAGGTCAAGGCTGACCGGCGCGCCGTGCAGCAGATGCTGATCAACCTCGTCTCCAATGCGGTCAAGTTCACGCCCGATGGCGGCAGGGTCGAGATCGGCGCCAAGCGTCTCGGTTCGCGCCTGCACTTCTGGGTTTCCGACACGGGCATCGGCATTGCGCAGGACGACCTGTCGCGGCTGGGCACGCCGTTCACGCAGATCCAGAACGACTATACCCGCCGCTTCGAAGGCACCGGCCTCGGACTGTCGCTGGTCAAGGGACTGGTTGCCCTGCACGACGGCACGATGTCGATCGAGAGCGCGCCGGACGAAGGAACGACCGTCACCATCAGCCTGCCCATCGAGGGCCCCGCCTACCGGCCCGAGCCTGCGCGGGGCGAGTTGATGAAGCTTCCTGCCGGCAGGAACAAGGAGATGCGCAGTGGCCCGCTCCGCAAAGCAAGCTAAACGGCAGGTCATTGAGGAACGTAGCCCGCTGCAGGACGGCGTCCTGGCGCTCGGCGGGCTGATTGCCCGCAACCCGGTCCTGGTGGGCGGATCGACGGCGTTCATGGTGGCGCTGTTTTATGTCTCGGCGAATGCGCTCTGGTATCAGCCCTATGCGCACAAGGGCGCCTTCTTCTCGACCCGCGAAGCGGTCGAGTTTCCCGACATGAACCAGAACGCGCCCGAGACGACGATCAAGATCGAACGTCCCGAGGAGGCTGCGGAGGCCGTGCGCCCGCAGGGCGATCCGCGCATCGAACGGGTGCAGGGTATTCTCAAGGACCTTGCGTTCTACGACGGCAACGTCGACGGGTTGAACGGTCCGGCAACGCGCGGCGCCATCCAGGCCTACCAGAAGAAGGTCGGCATGGCGGCATCAGGCGAAATCGACGCGCAGCTGCTCGAGCAACTGGGCGCGGCCGACACCACCGCAGGCATAGCCCCGCGACCGACACCACGTGAACAGGTGATGCCTGCAGCGGCACAAAGGGCAACACAGGCTGCGACGCCGGCACGTGCCGAGCCTGCCGCAGATACCAGCGCGCGGATCATGAAGATCCAGGCCGGGCTGAAGGCTTTCGGCAATGACGGCATCGAGATCGACGGCGTCCCCGGGGCACGGACGAAGTCCGCAATCCGTGAATTCCAGGCTCTGTTCGGGCTACCGGAAACGGGCGAGCCCGACCCTGGCGTCTATGCCAAGATGCGCGAGATTGGCCTGACCAACTGAAGCAGGGCAGCATTGGCTCGGATTGGCCTGTGCGCGCCGAGCCGCTATAGAGGCTTCGTCGAAACTGCGATCGGGCCGGTCCTATGCGTCTCACCACTGACTTCTGGGTGTCGGCCCTTTTGCGTCGCGTCTTCGGCGAAGGCGGGTTTGGCGCGATCCTCAACCGTGGCGCGCTGGAAGCCGGTGCCGTCTTCATCCTCACCCGCGATCGTTTCGGCCGCTCGAACCTCTACGGCCCGGCACCGCAGACCAGCTACGACATGGCCCGACCCGGCGAACGCCAGTTCAGCCTGCTTGAAAGCGATGATGACGGCACGGCGATCGAAAAGCGGCTCGAACGCGAGCGGCGTTTCGACCCCGACATTTGGGTGGTCGAGATCGAGCCCGGCAAGACCGGGATCGTCGACCTCGTTGCGATTACGACGCCTTGAGCCGGTCGCCCTTGGGCGTAGAGGACTTGACCCTCGTCTGCAGGCGCTCGGCATTGCTGCGGATGCGGGCACCGACCGACGCGGCCTTCCAGTCGCGAACACGGTCGAGTGCCACGTCGCGATGCAGGGCGCGATAGCGCTCCAGGAACAGCCTGACCGATTCCGCATGGGCGAACTGGCCGGGCAGGATGGCGGCGGCGAGCAGGAATGCCTGCTCTTCGGCGAGGTCGAGCGCCTTGAGCGCGTCGATGAGCTGGGAATAGCCAGACTTCTCGGTGATCGAGCGAGCGGCGAGAAGGTCGATTTCCAGCGCGTCGGCAAGCGCTGTCTGGAAGAAGCTGTCGTTGCCCGTCAGCGCCGTCGTCTTGAGCCTGTCGTAGGCCGGCGCGCGCTCTTCATCCGGCATTGCCTGGCGGGGCGTGGCCGGCGTCATCATCGCGCGCAGCTTGCGGCGGACATTCTCGGCAAGCTCACCGGGGACGGGGCCATTGGACATGACGGGTGCAGCGATCGCTTCGGCGGCTTGCAACGCGTTGGCGGCCGTCTCCTGCTGCCTGCCCACTTCGGGATACACCAGGCGTGGGCGCTCGAGCACCCGGATCAGGTCGGCAATGGTCTTGTGCAGGTTCGGGCGGCGGGCGATCGCGCGCGCATGCGGCAGGCCGTGACGGCCGATCAGCGCGATCAGCGTGACGTCGGACAGAACAGGTGACCGCACGAGCAGCGGTGCTGCGATGTCGACGGGTTCGTCGCAGAGTTTGCGGACCAGGCCGAACGGCGCGTATTCGCTTTCCGAAAGGGCTGCGGCGACAAACCGGCGGGCTTCCACCGACACCTTGTCGAACAGCGGCAGGGTCAGGTCTTCCAGTTGGGCGATCTCGCGGCGCGAAGGCCGGGGCAGGGCGCAGAAGGCTGAGACTGCTGCTCGGAACAGCCGCTCTGGCTTACCGGTTTCGCGTCCGATGGCAATCTGCCTGAAGTCCGATGCTGACACGAACGGGTACGCCTGACAAAAACTCGACACTGCCCTGGATCGTCTGACGCCCACGCGCCATGGCTTCCTAAGGTGAACATAAACTTAGCGAGGATTTGTTAGCGCACTGTTAACTCTGGCGTTAAGGAATCCGTTTGTTACCAATTGGTTACGCGGATTTTCCAGCGAAACCGGGCAAAGCGGGCCGCACCAGGCCCGTGTCATCGGCAATGCTGCTGCTTTCACGCGCGTCTAACGGCGATCGGATATCAAGGGGGTGCCAAGGGCGCAGGCGAGAACCAGGAATTGAATCAAATCCTTGGCAGTAACGGTCTGTTAACCTCTCTGCTGGCCTTATCGAAGCGGAGGCGTTGCGTGCTTACTCCGGTCGAACCGAGAGGGAAATCGCGAACCATGGGCAGTGTTGTGTCATTCATGCCGCGTCAGGCGGCCATCCGCCGGTCTCCCCGGACAGCGGAAACTTCGGCATCCATCATCATCTTTCCAGGCGTGCGCTACGAGCGGACCAAGGGCCCGGCTTCGGGTGCCGGTGAGTTGCGCAACGATGCGCCCCGCCGCAACGATCCGGTGCCGCGTCACTGAAGGCGACGGAGCGGAGCATCCGCAAGGCTGGGCATTGCACGCCCGGCTTGCTGCGCACCCTTACTGGATGTCGCAGTTGATGCCGTCGAGGAAGCGCGACACCGTCGGCTTCCAGCTGTCGTCGGGAACGAAGACGCGAACGACGACGATGCCTTCATCGATGGGCGTTTCGACGAAAATCGATTTCTCGAACTCGGTTGGCAGCTCCTTGCGCAGGTCGATCATCTGTGCCGGTGTGAGCACGACGAAATCGAGGGTGCCGTCGGTCGCGGTGCGGTCGTTGAAGCTGTAGATGTTCTGCCCGCTGCGGTCGTAGACCGAGACCGACCAGTAGGGGACCTTGCCGGCATTGTCGATGCGGACGACACCTTCTTCGAGATCGAAGCGGCAGGCGGCCTCGAAGAAGGACGGATCGAGCGCCTTCACCACCGGCGTGCCGCCGATTTCCTGGTCGAGACGGACGACCTTGTTGGGGCCGGCGACCATGGCAAGGCGCGACCAGGCATCGCGCTCGGAGAAGCTCGGCACCAGAAGCAGGATGACGATGTGGGCGATGCCGGCGCCGATCAGGCCGATCGCCAGGGCATGAAGCAGCCTACGCATTGCACTGGACCCTGACGATGCGCGGCATCTCGATGCCGGAGAGGCCGGTGCTGCTGGCAATGGGCGTGTCGTAGAAGGTCAGCACCAGGTTCATCGCGCCGACACCTGTGACCGAGAGCCAGTTGCCTGGTTCGGGCCGCGTGCCGACCGCGACGCGGATCGAGTTGTCGGGCTGGCGCAGCACTTCCAGCGAATGCAGCGTGGCATCGCGGCGTATCCCCGATTTGAGCGCTCTATGCGCCCTGTCGGTCGCATAGAGCGTCCAGAATCGGGCGACCGGCAGCGACCCTTCGATGCGGTAGTTGCATTCGCTCTTCAGGGTAACGCCTGCGGAGTCGCGGTCGGCGACAAAGCTGAGGCCCTCGGCGCGGCCCAGCGCCAGAACGCCGTCGCGGGCGACACGCGCTTTCGAATAGGGGTCGGCTTCCGGGGTGCCGATGTCGGGAAAGGCGGTCCAGGGGCCGACTGACACGGCGCCGATACCCTCCTGCGAGTTCAGCACCATGCCGACACTGGCAGCGCCGCCGCCGACAGCGATGGCGAGGGCGAGGGCGATCAGGATCGATTGTTTCAGCATGAGCCGCCGCAGGATGGAGTTGGCGGAGGAATATCCTGCACTTTGACAGGAAGGCAAGCGGGCAGCGGCTGCAACCGGTGGGCGAACATGTGCTGGCCTGATCCTTGCCCCGATGTCACAGCGCCGACAGCGTTTCGGGTTCGGGCGGTGCAACGATCGCGGGCGCCTTGTGGAAGACGTCGGCGATGTCGCGCAGCGCACGGGTGGTCGTGCTGGACAGGACGGGAGGACGGTCGGAGGTATCGACGGCCTGCTGCGGCCCGTTCTTGGCGGCTTCCTCGGCCTTGGCGATGGCCGCCGGATCGACATAGGGATCCTTGATGCCGGGGATCGGCTTGAGGTCGATGTTCTGGTGGGCGTAGGCCATGAAGCGCTGCCAGACCATGGCAGGAAGCGAGCCGCCGGTCATGTTGTTGGTGGTCGAGAAGTCGTCATTGCCCAGCCAGACGGCGGCTGTGTAGTTGCCGGTGTAGCCGATGTACCAGGCGTCGCGATAGGATTGGGTGGTTCCCGTCTTGCCGGCGGAGCGGATGTTGGGCAGCGCCGCCTTGCGCGCCGTGCCGACCTCGGGGATCTGCACCATGATCGAGTTCATCGAGGCGACCGCCTGCTCGGACAGCACGCGGTGCGGCGGCGGCGCATCCTTGCTGTAGTCGTAGATGAGCTGGCCGGAATGGGTGACGAGCTGGGTGATGCCGTGGCGGGTGCCGACGATGCCGTTCTGCGCCAGCACGCTGTAGCCGGTCGCCTGATCCATGACGGTCAGGCCCGAGGTGCCGAGCACCATCGTCTTGTGCGAGCTGACAGGAGATTCGACGCCCATCGCCTCGGCCATCGCCTTGATCGGCGGGATCGACAGATGGTCCTTGGCAAGGCGTACCGGCACGGTGTTGATCGACTTGATCAGCGCGGTCGACAGCGTCATGCGCCCGGAATAGCCGCGGGTGTAGTTCTTCGGCGACCAGGCACCCCAGCTGATCGGGCCATCCGAAATGACCGATTCCGGCGTGAAGCCGTTTTCCATGGCGGTGGCATAGACATAGGGCTTGAACGACGAGCCGGTCTGGCGCTGCGCCCTGGTGGCGCGGTTGAACTGGCTGGCGCCATAGTCACGCCCACCGACGATGGCGCGCACCGCACCATTGGTCTCGATGACGACGACCGCACCTTCGGTGACGTGATACTCCTTGCCGAACTGGCGAAGGTGAAATTCGACCGACTCTTCCGCCGCCTTCTGGATGTTCATGTCGATGGTGGTGCGGGCGACCAGCGAGTGGATGCCTGATTTCGCCGCGATCTTCTTGACCTCGTCGAAGGCCCAGTCGAGGAAATAGTCGGGGCTCTTGCGGTCGCCGCGGTCGACGATGTCGGCCGGATGCAGCCGTGCCGACAGCACCTGGCCTTCGGTCATGAAGCCTGCCTGCACCAGGTTGCTGAGCACGACATTGGCGCGGGCGCGGGCGGCGGGAAGGTTGATGTGGGGCGCGTATTTGGTCGGCGCCTTGAACAGGCCGGCAAGCATCGCCGCCTCGGCGAGGTTGAGGTCCTTGACCTGCTTGCCGAAGTAGAAGTCGGCCGCAGCTGCAATGCCGAAGGTGCCGCCGCCCATATAGGCGCGGTCGAGATAGAGCTGCAGGATCTCTTTCTTGGACAGGTTCGATTCGAGCCAGATCGACAGGAAGGCTTCCTTGACCTTGCGCTCGACGGTGCGTTCGTTGGTCAGGAACAGGTTCTTGGCCAGCTGCTGGGTCAGGCTCGAACCGCCCTGGACCACCGAATTGGCGCGGACGTTTTCCGACATGGCCCTGACAAGGCCGAGAAAGTCGATGCCGTAATGCTCGAAGAAGCGCCGGTCCTCGGTCGCCAGCACCGCCTTGATGACATGGTCCGGCATCTCGTCGACCGGCACCGAGTCGCGCTGGATGATGCCGCGCTGGCCGATCTCGTTGCCGTAGCGGTCGAGGAAGGTGACGGCGAAGTCGTCCTGGTTGCGCCAGTTGCCGGTGGTTTCCTGGAAGGCCGGCATGGCCAGCGCCAGCATCACCACCGAGCCGCCTGCGGCCATGGTGAAGGATTCGCTCAGGACCTCGATGACTCCGCGGCGCCAGCCTTTGACGCGGAAACGGCGGAAGAAGATGGTGGCATTTTCCCAGAACTGCTGCGCCCGGAAGCGGAGTTCATACAGCGACGAGTCGAGCCAGGCGTCGAATGCCAGCAGACCCGCCGAGATGCGGCCTCTTTTCTTGCGCGGTGGGATGGGATTTTCCATTCGAGACGAGCCCGGCACGTGACTGCAGCTTACACCAAAACACTTTTGCTGGCGAATTCAGGGCGCGCGTCCCTCGGCCCAGCTTCGACTTGTCCCCGATTTTTGTTGCCGCGACAAGAGCAAGTTGAACACAGTCCAGCGATTAGCAGGCAAGCTGCTTTACCCCTGAGATCATGAACATATTGAACCCGAACCCCCGAAATCTGCGATCCGGGCCGCCGCCATGACCATGCCGATCGGGGCAGGCTTTTTGGCGGTGTCGACGATGCGGCGATGACCGATACCCTGATGCGGGTGATCCCTGGGCGTCCGGCGCCGGTTGCGATCTTTGCCCGGATGTCGGCAAAGGGCGGATCGGCGAGAATGAGCAGACTTGCATATGCGCGTGTTTGCATGAATTCATTGTTCATTCCACGTTCAGCACTGGCGTATTAGAAATCCTGCCATGAAAACGCTTCGCTCCATATTCCGGCCTGCCATGACTGCGGTCTGCGCGCTTGGCCTGTTTGCCACCTCGGCGGCAGCGGCGCCGATGCCGTCGGCGGAAGGTGGCGAATATCTCGTGGCTGCCGCGGATTGCTACTCGATCGGCCAGCAAGTGGCCGACGAGCATGGTGGCACCCTGGCGCGGGCGTCCGAATCCAACCAGGGCGGCCAGTCGGTCTGCGTCATCGTGGTGCTGGTGCCGGCCAAGGACGGCCAGCGTCCGCGTCGCGTCGAGGTCGTGGTGCCGGCCAACTAGTCTGGATTTCCCGCAACTCCGGAATCGCCTATATCTCCATCATCTTTTCACTGGTCGCAAAACCGCATGCGCATACTCGTCGTCGAAGATGACAAGGACCTGAACCGCCAGATCTCCGAGGCGCTGACCGATGCCGGCTACGTCGTCGACAAGGCCTTTGACGGCGAGGAGGGGCATTTCCTCGGCGACACCGAACCTTATGACGCCATCGTGCTCGATATCGGCCTGCCGCAGATGGACGGCATCAGCGTCGTCGAGCGCTGGCGCCGCGAGGGCCGCAAGATGCCGGTGCTGATGCTGACGGCGCGCGACCGCTGGAGCGACAAGGTTGCCGGCATCGATGCTGGCGCCGACGATTACGTCACCAAGCCGTTCCATATCGAGGAAGTGTTGGCGCGGGTGAGGGCGCTGATCCGCCGCGCCGCCGGCCATGCCTCGTCCGAACTGTCCTGCGGGCCGCTCCGGCTCGACACCAAGGCCTCCAAGGCCGACGTCAACGGCGTGCCGCTCAAGCTGACCTCGCATGAGTTCCGGCTGCTTGCCTATCTGATGCACCATATGGGCGAAGTCGTCTCGCGCACCGAGCTTGTCGAGCATCTCTACGACCAGGATTTCGACAGGGATTCCAACACGATCGAGGTGTTTGTCGGGCGTCTTCGCAAGAAGATGGGCATCGACATGATCGAAACCGTCCGCGGTATGGGCTACCGCATGCGCGAGCCGGAGGCGTAAGGCGGAACAGCTGGCCAAACGACTGGGGCGCTGGAAGCGTTACGCACTCGGGCTCGGACCGCGTTCCCTCGCGTTTCGCGTCATCGCGTTCTCGACCGTCTGGGCGATCCTCGCCTTTGCCCTGATCTTCACCGTCATCAGCTCGCTCTACCGCCAGACCAGCGAGCGTGGTTTCGACAGCCTGTTGTCGGCGCATCTGTTCAATCTCATCGGCTCTGTCGGCGTTTCGGACAGCGGCACGCTGACCGGCGGCCCCGATCTCGGCGATCTCAGGTTCTCCGAGCCTGAATCGGGCTGGTACTGGTCTGTCGAGCCGGTGTCCAAGGGCCTCGTCGGCCAGCTCAGGTCGTCGTCGATGACCGAGCCGGTCACATCGCCTGACGTCGCCGACGTGCCGTTCAACGCCGAGTTCCAGCGCCATTATCGCGTCGCCGGCATCGTCGGCGAGGAACTCGAGGTCTTCGAGACCGAGTTCGTGCTCGATGCGCAGAACCGCATCGCGCGGTTCCGTGTCATGGGCAACCGCTCCGAGCTCGAAGCCGAGATCAGCGGCTTCGAATGGCGCCTGTTCACCTATCTCTCGCTGTTCGGCCTCGGCATGATCGCGATCAACGCCATCGCCATCCTGCTCGGCCTGCAGCCGCTGGCGCGCGTGCGCAACGCGCTGGCCATGGTGCGAGAAGGCACGGCGCAGCGCCTGACCGGGCGGTTTCCCGCCGAGATCCAGCCGCTCGCCAACGAAACCAATGCGCTGATCGAAAACAACCGCCGCATCGTCGAGCGCTCACGGACCCAGGTCGGCAACCTGGCGCATTCGCTGAAGACACCTCTGGCGGTGATGCTGAACGAGGGGCGCGCCTTGGGCGGGCCCAAGGGGCAGCTTTTCGCCGACCATGCCACCGCCATGCAGAAGCAGATCGACCATTATCTCCAGCGCGCCCGGGTGGCCGCACAGCGCGAAAGCGTGGTCTACCGCACGCCGGTGGCGCCTTTGCTCCAGCGCATGGTGCGGGTGATGGAGAAGCTCTCGCGGGGGACGGCGTTTTCGCTGAACTTGCCGGCGACCGAGGTGGTGTTCGCCGGCGAACGCGAAGATCTCGAGGAGGTCGTCGGCAATCTGCTCGAAAACGCGATGAAATGGGCGCACAGTGCGGTCAGGATTTCAGTCGAAGCGGCCGAGCCGGCGAATGAGGAGCCGCCACGGTTTTCGATCCTCATCGAGGACGACGGTCCGGGCATTCCGGAGGACAAGGCGCGCGAGGCGTTGCAGCGGGGCAAGCGCCTCGACGAGACCAAGCCGGGTACCGGCCTCGGGCTGGCGATCGTCGCCGATCTGGTCAAGGAATATGGCGGCACGCTTCGGCTCGAGCGCTCGACGATGGGCGGATTGAAGGCCGTCGTCGAGTTGCGCGGCGTCCAGTAGGGAATAGCAGGAGAAATGGCTGGCCGAATCGGCCCCATTTCGGCCAAAGATGCAATCTAACGCGGCGCCAAGCCCTTGTAAGCGGACGCAAATTCGGGACCGGTGATGAGCATGAGATTTCGGGTGGCACTGGTTGCAGCATTGCTTGCCGGCTCAGGCTGCACGACCACCAGCTTGAGCAGCGGTGGCGGCGTGGTGCCGGCGCTTGGCGGCGGTGACGATGGCTCGAGCGGCAAGGTTGCCACGCGCATCATCAATGCCATGGATGGCGGCCTCATCGGCGGCACGATCGGCAATGGCCTGAACGGCGACGACCGGCGCAAGGCGCTGGAAGCCGAGTACCGCGCGCTGGAATATGGCCAGGGTGGACAGGCGGTCGCCTGGAAGGGCGGCGATCGTTCCGGCGAAGTCGTGGCCGCGCAGCCCTATCGCGTCGGCTCTCAGGACTGCCGCCAGTATTCGCAGACCGTGTTCACCACCGGCACGCCGTTGATCGCGCGCGGCACGGCCTGCCGCAATGCTGATGGAAGCTGGACGCCGCTGACCTAAGTCTTCACGTGTTGTTGCTTTGGCAGGGGCGTTCGAACCGTCAATAAGCCGCAGCACGGAGATGTTGGCAGCTTGGAGGCTGCTGGCTATTTAGGTGACATGCTGTTCTGGATCATAGCCGCTGTTCTGACGCTTGGTGCAAGCCTTGCGGTCTTGTTGCCGCTGACGCGGCAGACCAGGGCCAGGGACGATGCCAGCCATGACCTCGAAGTCTATCGCGACCAGCTTGGCGAGGTCGACAGGGATGCGGCGCGCGGGCTGATTGCTGCCGCGGATGCCGAACAGGCCCGCGCCGAGATCGCCCGCCGGATCATCAGGCTGGATGCCGAAAATGCGCGCGAGCCAAAGAAGGCATCGCAGCTCGGACCGCGTCTCGTCGGCATGATCGCCGTGCTGGCCGTGCCGCTGCTGAGCTGGGGCGTCTACACCGCGATCGGCTCGCCCACCGTTCCTTCCCAGCCATTGAGTGCGCGCCTGTCGCAGAAACCGGCGGACAGCTCGGTCGACGAGCTGATTGCCCGCGCCGAGGCGCATCTGGTGGCCAATCCGTCCGACGGCCGCGGCTGGGACGTGCTCGCCCCTGTCTATCTCAGGATCGGGCGCGCCAACGACGCCGTCACCGCCTATCGCAACGCCATCCGCATCCTCGGCTCGACCACTGCGCGCCAGGCCGGCCTCGGCGAGGCGATTGCCGCCTCCGCGGGCGGCATCGTCACGTCGGACGCGCGTATCGCCTTCGAGGCCGCGCTCAAGCTCGAGCCCACCGATGCCAAGGCCCGCTATTTCCTGGCGCTGGCGCTCGCCCAGGAGGGCAAGATTTCAGACGCCGCCGCTGCCTGGCGGCTGCTGGCCGCAAGCCTGCCTGCCGACTCGCCGTGGCGTGCGGCAACCGAGCAGGCGATAGCCCAGGCCGAGGTGCGTACCGCACCGGTCAAGGAGGCCGCCGGCGCGCCTGCACCGAGCCAGGACGACATCGACGCCGCCGCATCCATGTCGTCGAGCGATCGCACGGCGATGATCGAGGGCATGGTGGCGACGCTGGACGAAAAGCTGCGCCAGAACCCGCGCGATCCGGAAGGCTGGGTCCGGCTGGTGCGTTCATACCAGGTGCTCGGCAAGACCGATCTGGCGCAGGATGCGCTCGGCCGCGCCTATGCGGCGCTGGGCCGCGACAGCGAGGACGGCCGCAAGCTGACCGAACTTGCAGGCTCGCTTGGCCTTGATGTCACGGAGTAGACGATGACGCGCAAGCAAAAACGGCTTTCGGTGATCGCGGGCGCGCTGGCCTTCCTGGGCGCCGCCACCGCGCTGACCTTCTACGCGCTTGGCCAGAAGGCGTCCTATTTCTACATGCCCGCCGACCTGCAGACGGCGACCCTGCAGCCCGGCCAGCGCATTCGCCTCGGCGGCCTTGTCGAGAACGGCAGCATCCTGCGCGGGCAGGGCACCCAGGTCGAGTTCGGCGTCACCGATTCCGAAAAGACGGTGAAGGTGCGCTACACAGGCATCCTGCCCGACCTCTTCCGCGAGGGGCAGGGCGTGATCACCGAAGGCAGCTTTGGCCCCGACGGCGAGTTCATCGCCGACAGCGTGCTGGCCAAGCACGACGAGAACTACATGCCCAAGGAAGTCGCCGACAGCCTGAAGGCAAAGGGTGTATGGCAGGAAACGACGCAATGAATGGCGGGCAGCGCTGATGGTCGAGACGGGTCACTTCGCGCTTATCCTGGCGTTCGCCCTGTCGCTGGTGCAGTCGCTGGTCCCGCTTTACGGGGCCTATAAGGGCGACACCAGGCTGATGGCGGTCGGCGGTCCGGTGACCGTCACCGGTTTTGCCCTGATCGCCCTGTCTTTCGCCGCCTTGACCATGGCCTATGTCCAGTCCGACTTCTCGGTTGCCAATGTCTGGGAGAATTCACACTCGCTGCAGCCGTTGATCTACAAGTTCACCGGCACCTGGGGTAACCACGAAGGCTCGATGCTGTTGTGGGTGCTGATCCTCAGCTTCTTCGGCGCCCTGGTCGCGGCCTTCGGCAGCAACCTTCCGGCCACGCTGCGCGCCAATGTACTGGCCGTCCAGGGCTGGATCGGCACGGCCTTCCTGCTGTTCATCCTGATCACCTCCAACCCGTTCGCCCGCCTCGTGCCGGCGCCGATCGAAGGCAAGGACCTCAACCCGATCCTCCAGGACATCGGCCTCGCCGTTCATCCGCCGCTGCTCTATCTCGGTTATGTCGGCTTTTCCGTCTGCTTCTCCTTTGCGGTCGCAGCCCTGATCGAAGGCCGCATCGACGCGGCCTGGGCCCGCTGGGTGCGGCCGTGGACGCTTGCCGCCTGGGTGTTTTTGACCGGCGGCATCGCCATGGGATCCTACTGGGCCTATTACGAGCTCGGCTGGGGCGGCTTCTGGTTCTGGGATCCGGTCGAGAACGCGTCCTTCATGCCCTGGCTGGCCGGCACCGCACTGCTGCACTCGGCCATCGTCATGGAAAAGCGCTCGGCGCTGAAGATCTGGACGCTGCTGCTCGCCATCCTGACGTTTTCGCTGTCCTTGCTCGGTACCTTCCTGGTGCGTTCGGGCGTGCTGACCTCGGTCCACTCCTTCGCCAGCGACCCGAGCCGCGGCGTGTTCATCCTGTGCATCCTGACGCTGTTCATCGGCGGTTCGCTGGCGCTGTTTGCCTTCAGGGCGTCGTCGCTTGCGGCCGGCGGCATCTTCCATCCGATCTCGCGCGAAGGCGCGCTGGTGCTGAACAATCTGTTCCTGACCACGGCGACTGCGACCGTGCTGATCGGCACGCTCTATCCGCTGGTCGTCGAAGCCTTGTTCGGCGACAAGATTTCCGTCGGCGAGCCGTTCTTCAACCTCACCTTCGGCCCGCTGATGATCCCGCTGCTGGTCGTCGTGCCGTTTGGCCCGTTGCTGGCCTGGAAACGCGGCGATGTCTTTGCCGTGGCGCAGCGGCTGATGTTTGCCTTTGGCGCTGCCCTGCTGGCGGTGCTGGTGACCTACCTGTTCATCGACGGCGCCTCCGTCTTCGCCGCCCTCGGCGCCGGTCTCTCGGCCTGGCTGGTGCTCGGCGCGCTCACCGATCTCGCCTTGAAGGCAGGCATCGGCAATGTCGCGCCCAGGATGGCGCTGCGCCGTTTCGTCGGCCTGCCGCGCTCGGTGTTCGGCACCGCGATCGCCCATCTCGGCCTTGGCCTGACGCTGCTCGGCATCGTCGGCGTTCTCTCCTTCGAAAAGGAAGCGATCCTTGTCATGAAGCCGGGGCAGGTGGTTGAGATCTCCGACTATCGCCTGCGCTTCGACGGGCTGACGCCGGTGCGTGGCCCCAACTTCACCGAGGATCAGGGCCATTTCTCCCTGCTGGGCACCAATGGCCAGCCGAGCGATGTCATCATGTCGTCCAAGCGCTTCTATCCGGTGCGGCAGATGCCGACGACGGAGGCCGGCATCAAGACGATGTGGCTCAGCCAGCTCTACATCTCGCTCGGCGATGAAGCGGGAGACGGCTCGGTGGTCGTGCGTGTCTGGTGGAAGCCGCTGGTGACGCTGATCTGGGGCGGATCGCTTGTCATGATGCTGGGCGGCTTCGTCTCGCTGCTCGACCGCCGCCTGCGGGTGGGCGCGCCGGCGCGGCGCAAGTCCGCCGCCAAACCAGCTGCGGTGACGCCATGAAGACCCGGCTGGCGGCGCTTGCCGGATTTGTCGCCGCACTGCTGTTTGCGGGAACCGCGCTTGCGGTGAAGCCCAGCGAAATGCTCGCCGATCCGAAGCTCGAGGCGCGCGCGCGGCTGCTTTCGGAAGAGCTGCGCTGCATGGTCTGCCAGAACCAGTCCATCGACGAATCCGATGCCGAACTGGCCGGCGACCTGCGCGTGCTGCTGCGTGAGCGGTTGCTGGCCGGCGACAGCGACGAGCAGGTGATGGCCTATATCGTTTCGCGTTATGGCGAGTTCGTGCTGCTCAAGCCGCAGTTCAACCTGCGCAATGCCTTGTTGTGGGGCACGCCGGTGCTGTTGCTGCTCGGCGGCGGCGCCTTTGTCGTCCTGCAGGCCCGCTCGCGGCGCAGGCAGGAGCCGGCCGGCCTGACAAAGGACGAGCAGGCAGCACTCGACGCGATCCTGAACAAGGACGCCTGAGCCACGTCAACATTACCAAAGTTTCATGCTTCGGAAATGATCGCGTAATGTGAGCTCCTCTATCTCTTGAACCAACGGATGCGCACCCTGGCATCCTGTTCAAGAGGATCAGAGACAATGAGCACCACCCCCCTTTCGCGTTCTCGCAAGCGTCTCATGGCTGCCGCCGCATCCGTCGCCCTGGCGGGCGCGATCGGCCTCGGCGCCGTCACCAGCGGAACCGCGCCCGTCTATGCCGAGGCCGTGCGCGTCGAAGCGCCTCAGGCGCCCGGCTTTGCCGACGTCGTCCAGCAGGTCTCGCCGGCCGTGGTCAGCGTGCAGGTCAAGGCCCGGATCGATCCGGCTTCCGACCGTGGCATGTCGCCTTTCTCCGACCAGCAGGGATTTGACAATCTCCCCGACAATCACCCGCTGAAGCGCTTCTTCCGTCAGTTCGGCCAGGATGGTTATGGCGACCAGAACCGTCCGCGCTTCAACCGTCGCGACGGCAGCCAGAAGCCGCGGCCGGTGGCGCAGGGTTCGGGCTTCTTCATCTCCGAGGACGGCTATCTCGTCACCAACAACCATGTCGTCTCGGACGGCACCGCCTATACCGTCGTCGCCAATGACGGCAAGGAATATGACGCCAAGCTGATCGGCACCGATCCGCGCACCGACCTCGCCGTGCTCAAGGTCGATGCCAGCACCAAGTTCACCTATGTCGGCTTTGCCGACGACGCCAAGGTTCGTGTCGGCGACTGGGTCGTCGCCGTCGGCAATCCGTTCGGTCTCGGCGGCACCGTCACTGCCGGCATCGTTTCGGCCCGTGGCCGCGACATCGGTGCCGGCCCCTATGACGACTTCCTGCAGATCGACGCTGCGGTGAACCGCGGCAATTCGGGCGGTCCCGCCTTCAACCTGAACGGCGAAGTCGTCGGCATCAACACCGCCATCTTCTCGCCCTCGGGCGGCAATGTCGGCATCGCCTTCGCTATTCCCGCCTCGACCGCCAAGCAGGTGGTCCAGGATCTGATGAAGAACGGCAGCGTCCAGCGCGGCTGGCTCGGCGTGGAAATCCAGCCGGTCACCGCCGATGTCGCGGAGTCCCTCGGTCTCAAGGACGAGAAGGGCGCGCTCGTTGCAAGCGCCCAGGACGCCGGCCCGGCCAAGAAGGCGGGCATTGCTGCCGGCGACATCATCACCGGGGTCAACGGCCAGGACGTCGCCTCGCCGAAGGAACTGTCGCGCCTCATCGCCGGCATCACGCCAGGAAAGTCGGTCGACATCACTGTCTGGCGCAACGGCAAGGCCGAGACGCTGAAGGTCGACCTCGGCGAAATCCCGGGCGGCGACAAGAAGGCCTCCGCCGACCAGCCGGCATCGCCATCCGAGCCGAGCACGCTGGCCGATCTCGGCATGACCGTGACCCGCTCGGAGGATGGCAAAGGCCTTGTTATCACAGACGTCGATCCCTCCAGCGACGCTGCCGATCGCGGCATCCAGGCCGGCGACGTCATCACCGCGGTGAACGCTGTCGAGGTCCAGTCGGCGGCCGACGTCACCAAGGCGCTCGACCAGGCGGAGAAGGCGGGCCGCAAGGCGGTGCTGTTCCAGATCAGCCGCGAAGACTCCAACCGCTTCGTCGCCCTGCCGCTGAACCAGGGCTGATCGGTCGCTCCCGTCGCGTGGTTTCATCACCCCCGACCGCATGACGGGAGATGACGGCCGGATAGTCTGTCAGTCTTCTATTCCGGCCCGGCGGCAGCGGACTCCCATCAGCCCGCTGCCGCTTTCACGTTGAGAGGAAACGACATGTCGCCTCTGACATCCCGCAAAATCGCGTATAACGACGGCATGAAGATTCTTGTCATCGAAGATGACCGTGAGGCCGCCGACTACATGCAGAAGGCCTTCGCGGAAGCCGGCCACACCGCCCATGTCGCGGGCGATGGCGATTCAGGTTTCGCCCTTGCCGATGCTGCCGAATACGATGTGCTTGTCGTCGATCGCATGTTGCCGCGGCGCGATGGTCTTTCGGTGATTGCCGGCCTGCGTTCGCGCGGCAACACGACACCTGTGCTGATCTTGTCGGCGCTCGGCGAGGTCGACGACCGGGTCACCGGCCTGCGCGCCGGCGGCGACGACTATCTCACCAAGCCATATGCGTTTTCGGAGCTTTTGGCCCGTGTCGAAGTACTCAACCGGCGCGCGCCGACGCGTGAATCCGAGACGCTCTACCGGGTCGGCGATCTCGAGATCGACCGGCTGTCGCATACGGTGCGGCGCGCTGCGCAGGAGATCGTGCTGCAGCCGCGCGAATATCGCCTGCTCGAATATCTGATGCGCCATGCCGGCCAGGTGGTGACGCGCACGATGCTGCTCGAAAACGTCTGGGACTATCATTTCGACCCCCAGACCAACGTCATCGACGTCCACATTTCGCGCCTGCGCGGCAAGATCGAAAAGGGCTTCGAGAAGCCGATCCTGCACACTATCCGCGGCGCCGGCTACATGCTCAAGGCGGGCTGATGGCATTCAGGCTGCCGGCCATCATGAAGACGACCGCAGCGCGCCTTTCGGCGCTCTACCTCCTGCTTTTCGCCCTCTGCGCGGTGCTGCTTGTCTTCTACATGACGTCGCTGTCGGCACGCATGCTGATGGTCCAGACCCAGGAAACCATCAACGAAGAGGTCCAGGGCCTTGCCCGCGGCTACCAGCGCGGCGGCATCCCGGTACTGGTACGCGTGGTCGAGCAGCGTTCGCGCCAGCCCGGCGCCAACCTCTATCTGCTTGCCGACCCCAACGGCCAGATCCTGTCGGGCAACGTCCAGAGCATCCAGCCGGGCGTGCTGCAGCGCGAAGGCTGGACCGAACTGCCCTTTTCCTATGAGCGCTACGGCGAAGCTGCCGGCAGGCGCCAGTCTGCCGAGACGGAAACACCGACCGAGGTCGGCCACAACGCCATCGCGGTGGTGCTGCGCCTGCCCAACCAGATGATCCTGATGGTCGGCCGCGACCTCGGCGAACCCGAACGATTCCGCGACGTGATCCAGCGCTCGCTGATGCTGGCGCTGGCCATGATGGGTTTCGGCGCGCTGCTGATCTGGTATTTCGTCGGCCGCCGCGCCCTCAAGCACATCGACGGCGTCTCGGAGGCCAGCCGCCGCATCATGGCCGGCGATCTCAGCGGCCGCCTGCCGGTGACTGGTGCCGGCGACGAATTCGACCGGCTCTCGGAAAACCTCAATGCCATGCTGGCCCGCATCGCCCATCTCAATGATGGGCTGAAGCAGGTCTCCGACAACATCGCCCATGATTTGAAGACCCCGCTGACGCGCCTGCGCAACCGCGCCGAGGCGGCGCTGTCGGGCAAGAAGACCGGCGCCGATTATCGCGAGGCGCTCGAAGGCACCATTGCCGAGTCCGACCAGCTGATCCGCACCTTCAACGCCATCCTGATGATCTCGCGCCTCGAGGCCGGCTACTCCGCCGAATCCACCGACAAGGTCGATCTCGCCGCCGTGGTTCACGACGTCGTCGAACTGTACGAGCCGGTCGCCGAGGAACTGGGCGTTGGCTTAGAGGCGTCCGTCGCCGGTCCGGTCGTCGTCAACGGCAATCGCGAGCTGATCGCTCAGGCGCTGTCCAACATCATCGACAATGCCATCAAATACTCGGCTGGCGCGGTCGAAAAGCCGCATGTCGGCGTCACCCTGCAGCGCGACGGCGACGAAGTCAGGCTGCAGGTGTCGGACAACGGCCTCGGCATTCCAGACGAAGGCGATCGGGCGCGCGCCACGGAACGCTTCGTGCGGCTGGAAAAGAGCCGCTCGCAGCCGGGCTCGGGCCTCGGGCTCAGCCTCGCCAAGGCGGTGATGAAGTTTCACAATGGGCGGCTTGATCTTCTGCCCGGCAATCCCGGATTATCGGTCCTGATGGGCTTTCCCGGATCGAAGGACGCATAGATGAAGATCGAGGCCGCCAAGAAGACAGCGATCGAGTGGCGCCTGGAGCCGGTAAGCACCGTCGCCCCGCTCGATCCGGCACGCGCGCAAGGCGAGCTGGCGGAGTTTGCCGGCACGGCCAAGGAGGAGGGGCTCGACCGTCTGGCCACGTTCCTCAAGGCGAAAGGCCAGGCCCAGTCCTTTCTCGCTGCCGTCTTCGATCTTTCCGAATTCATGCGCGACAGCGCCCGACGCCAGCCGGAGATGCTGGACAGGCTGTTCGACCAGACCATCGAACAGCGGCTTTCAGACATCGGCACGGCAATCGCCGCAATCCCGTTCGAGGACGGCATCGCCGAAAACGCCCTGATGATGCGCTTGCGCCGGCTCAAGGGCGAGGCGCATTTCCTGATTGCGCTTGCCGACCTGTCGGGCGAGGCGAGTGCAGCGGATAGCGTGCGCCGGCTGAGCGACCTGGCCGACCTGTGCACCGGTGCGGCGGTCAATTTCCTGCTCCGCGACGCCCATGGCCAGGGCAAGCTCAAGCTGCCCGATCCCGAAAACCCGACTGTCGGCTCCGGCTGGATCCTGCTCGGCATGGGCAAGCTCGGTGCTCACGAGCTGAATTTCTCCTCCGACATCGACCTCGTGGTGTTCTTCGACCCCGAGGCGCCGGCGATTGCCGACCCGTATGAAGCAACGGAGCTGTTCGCACGGCTCACCCGGCGGCTTGTCCGCATCCTGCAGGACCGCACCGAGCACGGTTATGTCTTCCGCACCGATTTGCGCCTGCGTCCCGATCCCGGCTCGACGCCGCTCGCCATTCCGGTCCTGGCCGCGCTGCATTATTACGAGAGCCGCGGCCAGAACTGGGAACGCGCCGCGATGATCAAGGCGCGTCCGGTGGCGGGCGACATCGCAGCCGGCGAAGCCTTCCTCAAGGAGCTTCAGCCTTATGTCTGGCGCAAATACATGGATTACGCGGCGATCGCCGACGTCCATTCGATCAAGCGCCAGATCCACGCCCACAAGGGCCATGGCGAGGTCGCGGTCAAGGGCCACAACGTCAAGCTCGGCCGCGGCGGCATCCGCGAGATCGAGTTCTTCGTCCAGACCCAGCAGCTGATCGCCGGCGGCCGCTTCCCTGAATTGCGCGGCAAGGCGACGGTGCCGATGCTGACGCAGCTTGCCTTGCGCGGCTGGATTACGCCCGAGGCGCGCGACGCGCTCGAACGGCAATACTGGTTCCTGCGCAGCGTCGAGCACGCCATCCAGATGGTCGCCGACGAGCAGACCCACATGCTGCCGGAGGACGACGAGGGCCTCCAGCGCATCGCCCACATGCTCGGCTTTGCCGATGCGGATGCCTTCTCCAAGGCGTTCCGCGCTTCGCTGCAGGAGGTCGAGCGCCATTATGCAGCGCTGTTCGAGGCGGCACCCGAACTCTCTTCCGGCGTCGGCAATCTGGTCTTCACCGGCGACGTCGACGATCCCGACACGTTGCACACCTTGCGCCAGCTCGGTTTCCAGCGCCCCTCCGACATCTGCCGCGTCATCCGCAGCTGGCACTTCGGCCGCTACCGCGCGACCCAGTCGGCCGAGGCGCGCGAACGCCTGACCGAGCTGACGCCGGCACTGCTCGAAGCCTTCGGCAAGACCCGCCGCGCCGACGAGGCGCTGATGCGTTTCGACGAGTTCCTCGCCGGCCTGCCGGCGGGCATCCAGCTGTTTTCGCTGCTCCAGTCCAATCCGGCCCTGCTCAAGCTGCTCGCCACAATCATGGGCGCAGCCCCCCGGCTGGCCGGCATCATCACCCGCCGGCCGCATGTCTTCGATGGCCTGCTCGACCCGGCATTGCTGTCCGAACTGCCCGACCGCGCCTATCTTGCCGCGCGTCTGGCGGCCTTCCTCGAAAGCACCCGGCTCTATGAGGAGGTGCTCGATCGCCTGCGCATCTTCGCCGCCGAGCAGAAATTCCTGATCGGCGTGCGCCTGCTCGCCGGCGCGATCGACTCCGCCCGTGCCGGCAAGGCTTTTTCCGATCTCGCCGACCTGACGGTCGGAGCGGCGCTCGAGGCCGTCGAGGCCGAATTCGCCCGCCGCCACGGCAAGGTTTCCGGCGGCAGGGTGGCGATCCTCGGCATGGGCAAGCTCGGCAGCCGCGAACTGACCGCCGGCTCCGACGTCGACCTGATCCTGCTTTACGACCACAGCGAGACCGCGGAGGAGTCCGACGGCGACAAGCCGATGGCGCCGTCGCATTATTTCTCGCGTATGACCCAGCGCCTGATCGCTGCGGTGTCCGCGCCGACGGCCGAAGGCGTGCTTTATGAGCTCGACCTCCGGCTGCGCCCCTCTGGCAACAAGGGGCCGGTGGCCACCCATATCGACTCGTTCCGCAAATATCAGCGCGGCGAAGCCTGGACCTGGGAGCATATGGCGCTGACCCGCGCCCGCCCGATCGCCGGCGACGCCTCGCTCTGCACCGAGGTCGAAGCCGAGGTCGCCGCCATCATCGCCTTGCCGCGTGATGCCGCCAAGGTGACGACCGAGGCCCGCGAGATGCGTGAGATGATCGAGGACGAAAAGCCGCCGCACGATCTCTGGGACATCAAGCTTGTGCCCGGCGGGCTGATCGACCTGGAATTCATCGCTCAGGTCGCGGTCCTGACCGGCCGGATCGAGGGCCAAGGCCACGCCACCGGAACGGCCGAGACGCTGCACCGGCTTGCGCCTGGCTTTGCCGATGCGCAGGTACGGCAGGATCTCATCGATGCCTACGGGCTCTATCAGGCGATCACACAGATGACGAGGCTGTGCCTCACCGGTGCGTTCGAGCGGAACGACGTTCCGCCGGGGTTGTCGGACCTGCTGCTTGCGGCAACCGACCTTCCCGATTTCAGCGTGCTGGAGGCACATCTCAAGGAGACGTCGCAAAAGGTCAGGGGCCACTTTGACCTTCTGCTCCGTGCGAAGGGCAAATGAGGCGATGGGACGCCGCATGAGCACTTCGATCAGCATCGGGGGTGTCGATGCAACAGGAGAAACCCCATGAACACGTCAACAAGGATCGCGATCGCCTTTCTCGCCCTCGCGGGCACGGCCGGAACCTCAGCCTTTGCCGCCAACGGGCAAGGGCCGCGCGGCCAGAACATGAAGCCTGAGATGCGCTTCGAAAGGGCCGATGCCGACAAGAGCGGCGACGTCACCTTCGAGGAGTTCGCGGCCGCCATGAACAACCGGCTGCTGGACGCCGATGAGAACACCGACGGCAAGATCACTGTCGCCGAGGTGGCGGACCAGATCCAGCGTATGCGTGCCGAGCGCATGGCCGCGCGCCTGGTCAAGCGCTTCGACGCCAATGGCGATGGCGAGCTGACCAAGGCCGAGATCGAAGGGCGCCAGAAGAAGCTGTTTGCGCTGCTCGACCGCAACGACGACGGCAAGATCGTCAAGGACGAGATGCCGGTTCGCGGCTGGCATGGCCGCGACGGCAAGCGCTGACGTCGACGCGTGACCTGAGCTGAGAAACCTCCCGGAGATTGCCTCTCCGGGAGGTTTTGTTTTGTCCGGACACGGCTTCGCGCAACCTTGTCGCAATCAAGCCGGCCTCTGCTTGCCTCCTGCACAGGAGACCCGTCATGGGCTGGATCGCCGCCATTCTCTCGATGTTCATTGTTACCGGCGCCTTGGCGCAATCGGCCTTGCCGCCGACGCCGGCGGGCAAGGTGCTGGCCGAACTGCTGGAGGCGTTCAACAGCGGCGATGCGGCCAAGGCCGAGGCCTTCGACCGCAACTATCGGCCCAGCGACCCGATCGCCGGCATGACTGCCCTGCGCGCCCAGACGGGCGGCTTCGAACTGGTCAAGGTCGAGACCAGCGACGCCACCGCGCTCACCGCCATTCTCCGGGAAAAGGCCGGCGACCGCTTTGCCCGGTTGCACCTGTCGCTGAGCGACGGCTCGGACCACAAACTGACGGGCTTCCGCCTCGACCCGGTGGCGCCGCCGCCTGGTCTGGGCCCCAAGCGCCTGTCCTTGAGGGAGGCGCTCGCAGCACTTGTCAAACGCCAGGACGAGGCGGCTGTTGCCGACAGCTTTTCCGGCGCGGTGCTGGTCGCCAGGGACGGCAAGGTCGTGCTGGAGAAAGCCTGGGGTCTGGCCGACCGCGAGCGCAGCCTGCCGGTGACGGTCGATACCAGCTTCCGCATCGGCTCGATGAACAAGATGTTCACGGCGGTGGCAATCCTGCAGCTCGTCGAAGCCGGCAGGCTCGGCCTCGACGACCCGGTCGGCAAACATCTCACCGACTATCCCGACAAGGACATTGCCCGGAAGGTCACCGTTCGCCATTTGCTGACCCACACCGGCGGCACCGGAGATATCTTCGGTCCCGAATTCGACCGTAACCGGCTCAAGCTCAAAGCTGTTGCCGACTACATCGCGCTCTATGGTACGCGCGCCCCGCTGTTTGCGCCCGGCACCACGCAGCGTTATTCGAACTACGGCTTCATCCTGCTCGGCGCCTTGATCGAGAAGGTCAGCGGGATGAGTTATGACGACTACGTCGAGAAGAACGTTTTCGAGCCGTCCGGCATGACATCGACGGGCTCTTTGCCGGAAAGCGAGACTGTCCCCGGTCGCGCGATCGGCTATCTCAATGAAGGCGGCAGGCTTGCACGGCCACGCTGCCCTGGCGCGGAACCTCCGCCGGTGGCGGCTATTCGACCGTCGGCGACCTCTGGCGTTTCGTCGACGCGCTACAGGCCGGCAGGCTGATCTCGAAGAACATGCTCGATCAGGCGACCAGCACGCAGGTCCAGATGTTCGGCCTTGGCTTCGCGGTTGTCGGCGAGGGCAACTGGAAGGGGTTTGGCCACAATGGCGGCGCGCCGGGCATGAGCGGCGACCTGCATGTGTTCCCCAAGCTGGGTTATGTGCTGGTGTCCTTGTCCAATCTCGATCCGCCTGCCAGCACACGGCCGCTGGAGTTCATCGAGGCGCGGCTGCCCGAAATGCCGTGATGCTCAGGCGGCCTTGGCCAGGCGCTCGACCTTCTTCACCGGGATGCGCACCGACACGATGGTGCCGACGCCTTCGGTCGAGCGGATCTTCAGCGCCCCGCCATGCAGTTCGGCGAGCGAACGCGAAATGGCAAGGCCGAGACCCGAGCCGGCATGATTCTTCGAGAACTGGTTCTGCACCTGCTCGAACGGCCGGCCGAGCTTGCCCAATGCGTCCTTGGGAATGCCGCAGCCATTGTCTTCGATCGACAGCGTCAGCGCCCCCGAGGCGTTGCGCGCCCGCACCGAAATGCGTCCGCCTTCGCCGGTGAACTTCACCGCGTTGGACAAGAGGTTGATGACGATCTGCTTGACCGCGCGGCGGTCGGCGAACAGCGTCATCGAGTCGGCGATCTGCGTCTCCACGGTGATCGACTTCTGTGCCGCCTGCAGCGACACCACCCGGACCGTCTCGCGGATCAGCGGGCAGAGATCGATCTCCTCGCGGTCCATCGAGAACTGGCCGGCCTCGATCTTCGACATGTCGAGGATGTCGTTGATGACGCCCAGAAGGTATTTGCCGCTGGAGTTGATGTCGCGGGCATATTCCTCGTAGCGCGGCGAGCCCATCGGGCCGAACAGGCGGCCTTCCATCAGCTCGGAGAAGCCGATCACCGCATTGAGCGGCGTGCGCAGCTCGTGCGACATGTTGGCGAGGAATTCCGACTTGGCCCGGTTGGCCGCCTCGGCGCGCTCGGTTTCCTTCATGTATTTGCGGTTGAGCTCGACCAGTTCGTGCGAGCGCTCTTCCTCGGAGCGCCGTGCCAGACTGAGATCGTGGATCGTCGCCATCAGCCGGCGCTCGCTCTCCATCAGCTTGTCCTGGTGCTGCTTGATCTGGGTGATGTCGGAGCCGACCGACACCATGCCGCCATCGCGCGTTGTGAGCTCGTTGACTTGCAGCCAGCGGCCGTCGGCCAGCTGCCGCTCATAGGTGGCGCCGCCGCGCGGGCCGTTGGCATTGGCCAGCCGCCGCTCGGAGGCGAACGCGACCATGCGCTCCTCGATCTCCTCGCGCGCCGTGCCCGGCAGCACGTCGCGATCGGCGAGCCCGTTGTCGTGCTGGTACTTCGAATTGCACATCACCAGCCGCCCGTTGGCATCCCACAGCACGAAGGATTCGGTGATGTTTTCGATCGCCGCGCGAAGCCGCTGGTCGGCGGCCTCCGAGCGCAAGGCGAGGTGGCGCTGCTCGGTGATGTCGACGGCAATGCCGGTCATCTGGATCTCAGGCGCTTCCGGATCGACAACCTGGGCGCGGGCGCGCATCCACACCCAGCGGCCGTCGGCATGGCGCATGCGGAACACCCGGTCGATATGGTCGACCTCGCGCATGATCACCTGGTTGGCCAGTTCGAACAGGTCGCCGTCTTCGGGATGGATGATGCGGGCGACTTCGCCGAACGACAGCATCGCCTCGCAGGCCTCGTAGCCGAGCAACTCGTACATCGAGCGCGACCAGTACATCTTGCCGCGCACCATGTCCCAGTCCCACAGCCCGCATTTGCCGCGCACCAGCGCCAGGTCGATGCGCTCATGCGCCTCCAGATAGATGCCGTCGGCGGCCTGGGCGCGCGCCGCCTGGCTGAAATAGGCGAACAGGATGACGATCAGCATGCCAGCGGTCATCACGAACAGCGCGACATTGAGCGACACCGTCTTGCGCCAGTCGGCGAACACCGCATCCTGCGGCACCATGGCGGCGGCCGCGGCGCGCTTGTCGTCGGCGATGCTGATGGCCGCCAGCCAGTCCCGGCCGCCGATGCGCACCTCCATCACGCCGGCGCGGTCGCCGAACATGAACAGCGGCTGCCCGCCCGAGACGAGGCCGTCGAGCGCCTGGCCCTGCCAGCCGGTCGACTGCGGGCTGACGGCGACGATGCGGAAATTCTGGTCGGTCAAGGCAACCACATGGCTGCGGCTCAGCGTGCCTTGCTGGCTGGTGCGTTCGAGCAGGTCCTGGCTTGCGGCGGCAAGCGGCCGCTCGGTGGTGGCGCCGACCATCAGCGCGTTGACCAGCTCGCCGGCCGAGAGCGCCAGGATCGCCTTGGCGTTGCGCTCGACGTCGTCGCGCTGCGCCATCAGCGACAGGAAGCGTGTGCCGGCGATCACGATCAGGAAGACGACGATCAGCGTCGGGATCGAGCGGCGCAGCAGCGGCTCGGCGGCCAGCAGGCGGCGGTATGCGGGTTCGGCGATGAGGCGTGCATTGCCCGCCAGGCCAGCGCTGCGCGCCTGCCTGCGACGGCCAATAGCAGTCTCATCGGGCGCGCCCCACGCGTCCGCCTTTGCCATAAATGGCTCCCCAAATCCCGTTTCCTGGTAACTCGATGCGGAATACGCCGAACATCCGAATCGTCACTAAAGAATCAAAGCTGATTCGCCTTGTCCAGTGGCCGGCGCGAAAAAGATTAAAGTTCGACTAAAAGCCTGACGAATTGGCGGCGTGGTAGCGCGCAAATGAAAGCGGCGGCCCCCGGTTTCGGAAGCCGCCTCATTTCGGGCGATGTCGGTGGCAAGCCGGCCCGGTCAGGCCAGCGTGCGCTCGATGATGTCGCGCAGGTCGGCCGACAGACCTTCCTTGGCCTGTATCGCCAGCAAGGCATCGCGGGCCTTGGCCTGGCGCTTCGGCTCGAGCGAACGCCACGACCGCAGGGCCGTTGCCAGCCGCGCCGCGACCTGCGGGTTGCGCTTTTCCACCGTCAGCACCGTCTCGGCGAAGAAGGTGTAGCCGGCGCCGTCGGCGCGGTGGAAGCCGGTCTGGTTGGCGCTGGCAAAACCGCCGATCAGCGAGCGCACCCGGTTGGGATTGGCGATCGAGAAGGCCGGGTGTTCGGTCAGCGCCCGCACCGCATCGACCGCGCCGGCGCCCGGCGCCGTCGCCTGGATCATGAACCACTTGTCCATGACAAGCGGGTCGCCGCGATAGCGCTTGTCGAACTCGGCAAGTGCTGCCTTGGCTTCCGCGCTGCCGGCATGGCGATGCGCCAGCACGGCAAGGGCCGCAGCCCGGTCGGTCATGTTGGTGGCGGAAGCAAAATGTGCCGACGCGCGCTTGGCGCCATCGGGCAGGATCGCGAGATAGTCGAGCAGCGTGTTGCGCAGCGCCCGCCGTCCGGCGCTCGCCGCATCTGGCGAGAACGGACCTGACATCAGCAGCTCGTCGTAAAGCTGCGAAAAGACGCCTGCATTGGCTTCGGCGATGCTGCGTGCCAGCGCCTCGCGTCCGGCGAAGATGGCGTCGGGGTCGATGTTCTTGCCGATCTCGCGGGCAATGTCGGCCTCGCCGGGCAGAGCGAGCGCCAAAGCGCGGAAGGCATGCTCGAGCGTGTCGTCGACCGCGATGCGCCCGGCCAGTCCTGTCAGCTCGGCGCCGAATTTCGGCTGCTTGCCGCCGAGGATGTTCCTGAATGCCGCGATGATCGCGTCGGTCAAAAGCGTGTTGAACGCCTGCCAGCGCGAGAATGCGTCGCTGTCATGGGAGGCAAGAAAGATCTGGTCTTCCGGCCGCTGCTCGATGCTCAGCGTGATCGGCGCCGAGAAGCCGCGATTGAGCGACAGCACCGGCCGCTCAGTGACGCCGGAGAAGGTCACGACATGCTTGCGCTTGCGCACATGGATGACGCCGTCCTCGACCGTTGCGCCCTCGGCGCCGCCATAGGCCATGTCCTTGCCGTCGCTGCCGACCAGGCCGAAGGCGAGCGGGATGTGCATCAGCCGCTTGCGGCTTTCCGACGGTGTCGGCGGCACCGATTGCTCGACCTCGATGGTGAACTCGGCGGTGGCGGCGTTGTGCCGCGTCGTCACGCTCAGATTGGGCGTGCCGGCCTGGTGGTACCAGAGCGCGAACTGCGACAGGTCGCGGTCCGACACGTCCTCGAACACCTGGAGGAAATCCTCGATGGTCGCTGCGTCGCCGTCATGGCGCTCGAGATAGAGGTCCATGCCACGGCGGAAGGTTTCGGCGCCCAAGATGGTGCGGATCATGCGCACCACTTCCGAGCCTTTTTCGTAGACCGTCGGCGTGTAGAAGTTGTTGATCTCGCGATAACGCCTGGGGCGGACCGGGTGGGCCAGCGGCCCCTGGTCCTCGGGGAACTGGTGGGCGCGCAAGGTGCGCACTTCGGCGATGCGCTTGACCGGCCGCGAACGCTGGTCGGCGGAGAATTCATGGTCGCGGAAAACCGTCAGCCCTTCCTTGAGGCAGAGCTGGAACCAGTCGCGGCAAGTGATTCTGTTGCCTGTCCAATTGTGGAAATATTCATGTGCGATGATCGCCTCGATATTGGCGAAATCGGTGTCAGTCGCGGTCTCTTCGTCGGCAAGCACATATTTGTCGTTGAAGATGTTGAGGCCCTTGTTCTCCATCGCGCCCATGTTGAAGTCGGACACGGCGACGATGTTGAACACGTCGAGGTCGTATTCGCAGCCGAACACCTCCTCGTCCCATGTCATCGAGCGGCGCAGCGCGTCCATGGCGTAGCCGGCCTGGTTCTCCTTGCCGTGCTCGACATAGATGCCGAGCTGCACCTGCTTGCCCGAGGCGGTGACGAAGCGGTCCTTGATGCAGCCGAGATCGCCGGCGACCAGCGCGAAGAGATAGGACGGCTTGGGGAAGGGGTCGTGCCACACGGCATAGTGCCAGCCGTCTTCGAGGTCGCCATGCTCGACCGGATTGCCGTTGGAGAGCAGCAGCGGCGCTTCGGTGCGCCGTGCCTCCATCCGCACCGTATAGACCGACAGGATGTCGGGCCGGTCGAGGAAATAGGTGATGCGGCGGAAGCCCTCGGCCTCGCACTGGGTGCAGTAGACATTGCTGGAGCGGTAGAGGCCCATTAACGCCTCGTTGCGCGACGGCGCCAGCTCGGTCTCGATCAGAAGCGTGAAGCGGCCGGATGCGGGCGGATTGTAGATGACCAGCCGGTCTGGCGTCGCGTCGAAATCGGCGGCATCGACGGCTTCGCCATCGATCTCGATGCGGCGCATGGTCAGGCCGTCGCCGTCGAGTTCGAGCTGCACCGGCTTGTCGATGCCGGCGCGCCGCTCGATCGTCAGCCGCGCCACCACCCTGGTGCTGTCTTCGCCGAGCCGGAAGTCGAGTTTGGTTCTCGGGATCAGGTAGTCGCTGGGCCGGTAGTCTTCGAGACGAAACACCTGTCCAGTATCAGTGCGCATGTGATGGCCTTCCTGTCGACTTCCGGATGCTGGCCGCAGGCTGGTAGAATAAATATGCGGCCGCTGCTCTTTACACGAAACGCCCCCTCGGCAAAACTGTCCGGGACCGCACATTCGCTGCGCTCCCCACCAATCCTCACGAGGCAGATATGACAGTCGTCACGCCGAAATTCGGAATGGGCGCGTCCGTATTGCGCGTCGAGGACGGCGCCTTCATCACCGGCAAGGGCCGTTACACCGACGACATCGCCGCCGCTGCGCAACTGCACGGCTACGTCCTGCGCTCGCCCGTCGCCAAGGCCAGCTTCACGATCGGCTCGCTCGAGGACGCGCGCACCGCCCCTGGAGTCCACCTGGTCCTGTCAGGTGCCGATGTCGCCCATCTCGGCGCCCTCAAGTCGACGGTCATGCAGAAGCAGCCCGACGGCAGCCGTGCGCCGACACGCGACATTCCGATCCTGTGCCGCGACCGGGTTCATTATGTCGGCGATGCGGTGGCCTTCATCGTCGCCGACAGCCGCGCGCTTGCCCAGGACGCCGCCGAACTGATCGAGGTCGACTATGACAGCGAGGACGCCGCCGCCAACACGGCGACTGCCCTCGACGCCGAGGCGCCGCTGGTCTGGCCTGAGCTCGGCAGCAACCGCGCCTTCACCTACCATCTCGGCGACAAGGCGAGGGCCGACAGCGCCTTTGCCAAAGCCGATCACGTCACCAGCATCGAGTTCATCAACAACCGCCTGATCTGCAACTACATGGAGCCGCGCTCGGCGATCGGCGAGTGGCGCGACGACGAAGACCGCTTCGTGCTCACCACCGGCTCGCAAGGCGTGCATTCGATGCGCAATGTGCTGACCGGCCAGGTGTTCGGCATCGAGAGCGACAAGCTGCGCGTCGTCACTCCCGATGTCGGCGGCGGTTTCGGCACCAAGGCCTTCGTCTACCGCGAGCATGCGCTGGTGCTGGAAGCGGCCAGGCGGCTTGGCCGGCCGGTCAAATGGGCGAGCGACCGCACCGAACACTTCCTCACCGACGCGCAAGGCCGCGACAATGTCGTCAAAGCCGAGATGGCCATGGACAGGAACGGCCGCTTCCTCGGCCTGCGCGTCAGGTTGCTCTCCAATGTCGGCGCCTACGTCTCGCAATATGGCCCTGTCATCGCCTATATCGGTGCCAGCATGTCGACCGGCGTCTACGACATCCAGGCGCTCGATGTGACGATCGAAGGTGTCTACACCAACACCTGTCCTGTCGATGCCTATCGCGGCGCAGGGCGCCCGGAAGCAGCGCTTCTGGTCGAGAAGCTGACTGACGCCTGCGCCCGCGATCTCGGTCTCACTGTCGACGAGATCCGCCGCCGCAACTTCATCCGCCCGGAACAGTTCCCGTACCGCACCCAGACCGGCCGGCTCTACGATGTCGGCGAGTTCGAGGCGCACATGGACCTGTCGATGCAACGTGCCGGCTGGGCTGCGTTCCCCGACCGTCTCGCCGAAGCCCGGTCGCGTGGAAAGATCCGCGGGCTCGGCATGGCGACCTACATCGAAGCCTGCGCCTTCGCCGGCTCCGAACCGGCGCGGGTCGAACTCAATGCCGACGGCACCGTCTCGGTGTTCATCGGCACCCAGTCCAACGGTCAGGGCCATGCCACTGCCTATGCCCAGTTCGTCTCGGAAAAGCTCAATCTCGACGTCGCCAGCATCAGCGTCCACCAGGGCGACACCGACCAGCTTGCCAAGGGCGGCGGCACCGGTGGCTCGCGCTCGATCCCGCTTGGCGGCGTTTCCGCCTCCCGCGCTGGTGCAGCCCTTGCCGAGAAGCTGAAGAAGATCGCAGCCGACGAGCTGGAGGCGGCGGCCGCCGATATCGAGCTTGGCAATGGCGAGGCGCGCATCGTCGGCACCGACCGCGCCATGGCCTTCGCCGATCTCCATGCAGCGGCGAAAAACCCCGACGATCTCAAGGCGATGGGCGAATTTGTTCAGGACGAGGCGACCTATCCCAACGGCACGCATATCTGCGAGGTCGAGATCGATCCGGAAACCGGCACCACCGAAGTGGTCGCCTACACCATCGTCGACGATTTCGGCGCAACCGTGAACCCGATCCTGCTTGCCGGCCAGGTCCATGGCGGCGTCGTCCAGGGCATCGGCCAGGCGTTGCAGGAGGAGGCCGTCTACGGCGAGGACGGCCAGCTGCTGACGGCCAGCTTCATGGACTACACCATGCCGCGCGCCGACAGCGTGCCGTCCTTTCATTTCGAGACGCGCAACGTGCCCTCGACCACCAATGCCATGGGCATGAAGGGCGCGGGCGAGGCCGGCACCATCGGCGCCACGCCGGCGGCGCTCAACGCGGTCACCGACGCGCTCCACCGCGCCTATGGCATCACCCACATTGAAATGCCCGCGACGCCGTTGCGCATCTGGGCGGCGATAGAGGCGGCACGGCAGCAGTGAAGCAAAACGTGGTTCAGGCGGCGTCGTCGCCGCTTACAGGTATCGCTCTCAAGGTCATTTCGGTGGCGATCTTCGTCGGCATGTCGACGGCCATCAAGCTGGCCGGCCAGGTGCCCGCCGGCCAGATCGTCTTCTACCGCTCCTTCTTCGCCATCTTTCCGATCCTCGTCTTCCTCGCCTGCCGCGGTGAGCTGCGCACGGCGGTCACCACCAGGCGGCCATTCGGCCACATCATGCGCGGGCTCGCCGGCGTCACCGCCATGGGCTTCGGTTTCTATGCGCTGACCCAACTGCCGCTGCCGGAGGCGATCACGCTCAACTATGCCCAGCCGCTGCTCGTCGTCGTCTTCAGCGCGCTGATCCTCGGCGAAAACGTTCGCGCCTATCGCTGGACCGCGGTTGCCGTCGGTCTCGTCGGCGTGCTGATCGTGTCGTGGCCCAACCTGACGCTGTTCACCTCTCCCGGCGGCGTCAGCGACAAGGCGGCGATGGGAGCTGTCGCCGCCATCATCGGCGCGGGCCTGTCGGCCATCGCCATGCTTTTGGTGCGCAACCTCGTCCACACCGAACGCACGGCAACCATCGTTTTGTGGTTCTCGCTGACCGCCAGCGTCATGGCCCTGTTCAGCCTGCCTTTCGGCTGGCAGTCGCTGAGCTGGCAGCAGACGGCGCTGCTCGTCACCGGCGGCTTCTGCGGCGGCATCGCCCAGCTGTTCATGACCGAGGCCTACCGCCACGCCGAGGCCTCGACCGTCGCGCCCTTCGAATACACCTCCCTGCTGCTCGGCATCGTCGTCGGCTATCTCGTCTTCGGCGACCTGCCGACCATCCATACGCTGGTCGGCGGCATCATCGTCATCGCCGCCGGCATCTTCATCATCTGGCGCGAACAACGCCTTGGCCTGGAACGCCAGGCCGACAAAAAGGCCTCGTCGCCGCAATAGGCTGATATGGCCCACGCATCCGGAGCCTGCCCGCTCCTCGGACTGATCTGAGGCGATCGAATTCCCGTCGAAGGGCGAGCCATGACTTTGAACGCATTTTCCGACCCGATCGACGTCGTCATGCCCTGGGTCGACGGCAGCGATCCTGTCCACCGTGAAAGCCTGCTGCGCCACTGGCCGAAGCAGCCCTGGATGCGGCCGGCAGCCTATCGTTTCCGCGAAAATGGCGAGTTGCGTTATGCGCTGCGCTCGATCCATTTTCATCTGCCGTGGATCCGCACCATCCATCTCGTCACCAACGGTCAGGTGCCGTCTTGGCTCGACCTCGATCGTCCCGGCATCAACCTCGTCACGCATGCGGAATTCTTCGCCGACCCGTCCTGCCTCCCGGTGTTCAGCTCCAGCGCCATCGAAGCCAATCTGCACGGCATCGGGAGGGCCGGTGTCGCCAATCGCTTCCTGCTGTTCAACGACGACTTCTTCGTTGGCCAGATGGTATCGAGGGAAGAGTTCGTCTTGCCCGATGGTCGTGCGCGGCTTCACGTCATGGCGGCGAGGCTGCCAAGGTTTCGGCTGCGGGCGGACCGCTACTTCAGGATGCTCGCCTTCAACAATCTGCTTTTGTGCCTGGCGTTCCGCCGCAGGCGCTGGTCCTACCCGCCGCATGTCCCGCTGCTGCTGGAACTCGACAAGCTGGCCTGGCTGCACGACCGCTTCGGCTTCTGGCTGCGCCGCACCGCGCGGCATCGTTTCCGCCAGAGCACCGACGCGTCGGCGAAGGTGCTCTACATCAATGCCATTGCCGAGCGTGATCGCGGCCGCGCCGACGGCGTCGTGCAGGTGAAGCTGGTACAGGAGAATGTCGTAGCCGTCCGGGACGACGAGGCGTTCAGTCGGTCGCTGGCAGGCCTGGTCGCAGCACCGCCGGCCTTTTTCTGTCTCAATGACGAGATCGACGACGAGGCGCGTGCCGGTGTCAGGGCCGTGGAGATGCAGGCAGCCCTGGCGGCGATCTTTCCGGACCCGTCGCCGTTCGAAAAGGATCGTGTGTTATCGCGGCCTGACGCTATTGAACGGCCAGGCACCTGAGCCGCGCCGCCGTCTCTTCGTCGGCGGGGAAGAAGGATTCGATGGCGATTTCCGACAGGGTCACGTCGAGCGGCGTGCCGAACACGGTGATCGTGCTGATGAAGGACAGCACGTCGTCCCCGACGCGCAGCCGGAGCGGATGGGCGATCGCCAGCGGATCGGCCTGCAGCGGCCGGCCCTGGCGCGGCCCGTCGGGATAGGCCAGCAATTCCTGCTCCAGCGCCTTGAGCACCGGGTCGCCTGCCGTGTCGTTCTGGTGCTTCAGCCGTTCGAGCAGATGCGAGCGCCATTCATGCAGGTTGACGATGCGCGGCGCCACGCCTTTCGGGTGCAGGCTGAGCCGGAGCACGTTGACCGGCGGCTCGAGCAGGGCGGCATCGACGCCGGCAAGCATCGGGCCGAGCGCCGCATTGCCCTCGATCAGGTTCCAATGCCGGTCGACCGCGATGGCGGGGTAGGGCTCATGCCCCTTCAGCACCATGCGCACCGCCTCCATGGCGGGTGCCAGCGAGGGGTGGTCGAGCGGTTTTTCGCTGAAGCTCGGTGCGTATCCGGCGGCGAGCAGCAGCTGGTTGCGCTGGCGCAGCGGGATTTCGAGCTGTTCGGCGAGATGCAGCACCATCTCGCGCGACGGCGCCGAGCGCCCGCTTTCCATGAAGCTCAGATGCCGTTGCGAGATTTCAGCTTCCATCGCCAGGTCGAGCTGGCTCATGCGCCGCCTGGTGCGCCATTCGCGGATGAGGTCGCCTACGGAGTTTTGTGTGTTTGTCATGCCGCCACACTAAGCAGAGGCAATTCTGATTGCTATTACCTCAAGCGTAATCGCATTGGTTCAGCGGCGGTGAGATGTTCGGTTTCAGGAAGGCGGTCGCAGACAGCCTCCACAACCGAACAGGAGCCAGCCATGTCCATCACCGTCACCCCCTTCCTCCGCAACGTCCTCCATGCCGATGCGCTGATCAGCGGCGCGGCCGGCCTGCTGATGATGCTTGGCGCCCCGCTGTTGTCGCCGCTGCTCGAACTGCCGGCGCAACTGCTGTTCTGGGCAGGCCTGGTGCTGGTGCCCTTCGTTGCCATGCTGGTGGTCATCGCCCGCCGCGCCACGGTGTCGAAGCTCGTCATGATCGACATCATCGCCATCAATGTGCTGTGGGTGGTCGCCAGCTTCGGCCTGCTCGTCAGCGGCGTCGTGGCGCCGAACGCACTCGGCATCGCCTTCGTGGTTGCCCAGGCGCTGGCGGTCGCGGTCTTCGCCGAACTGCAGTTCATCGGCATCCGCCGCGCCACGTCAGTGGTCGCGGCTGCCTGATCGGCGACAAAAGCTAGAGGCTGCCGAGTTGCCGCAGCTTCGCCTTGACCTCGAGGAAATCCCGCCACGCAAGCTTCTTGTGGGCGGGATTTCTCAGCAGATAGGCCGGGTGCAGCGTCGGCATGACAGGGATGACGGTGCCGTCTGCCGTGACATGGTTTTTCCAGCTGCCGCGCAGTCTCAGAATTCCGTCCTGCGAGCCGACCAGCAGCTTGGCCGAGGGGCCGCCAAGCGTCACCAGCACCTTGGGCCTGGCAAGGGCGATCTGGCGCTCGACGAATGGCCGGCAGATCTCCGTTTCATGCGGGGTCGGCGTGCGGTTGCCGGGCGGACGCCACGGAATCACATTGGCGATATAGGCTGATGTCCTGTCGAGCCCGATCGCCGCAAGGATGCGGTCGAGCAATTGGCCCGAGCGGCCGACGAACGGCAGGCCTTCGAGGTCTTCGTCGCGGCCGGGCGCTTCGCCGACCAGCATCAGATCGGCTTCGGGGTTTCCGTCGGCAAAGACCATGCTCTTGGCCGTGGCCTTCAGATTGCAGCCCTCGAAACCTTCCATGATCTGCTTGAGCTCGTCGAGCGTTGCTGCCTTGGAGGCAAGTTCGCGTGCCGCGGCGGCCTGCGCCTCGTCAGGCACGGCGGCAACCGCCGCCGGTCGCGGCTGAGGCGGTGCCGCGGCAGGGGCGGCGCCGGGGCGGGGCGCCTCGGCCGCCCTGTCCGCCTGCTGCCGTGATGCCGCCAGGCGCTGCTGGGCGTTTTCGGCAAAGCGGTCGATCGGGTCGTCGACAAGCGCATCATCGACCCCCGCCGCCGCATAGAAGGCGAGCAGATCGCGCAGATCCGGAGGTTCGTTTCCCGAAAGTGAGGCCATTGGCACAGTTACGGCGTTACGCCGCCGGTTTGCAAGTTCACGAGGACGGAATGCGCGGGTCCTGCACCAGATAAAAGCGCCAGCGTGGTGTGTAGTCGGTGACCAGGAAGCTGAAGCCGGCAATTGCCAGCGGGTCGACCTTGCCGTCGATGAAGCGCAGCCGGTCATATGGTTCGAAGTCGCGGCTGTACTGGGCGAAGCTGTCGGAGGAGATGTTGACGTTGTCGGTGCGGCGCTGGTCGAAGGACAGCCCGTCGCCGAACACGCTGGCCTGGCCTTGCTGCTCCTGCAGCTCGAACTCGAATTCCACCCACGCCTGGCCGCTGTTGTTCAGCGCCTCGATGCGCATGAACATGATGCCATTGGCATAGAAGCCCGAGCTGTCGAAGGGCCGGATCGGCCGGGTCGTGCGGATCGTCAGCGTCACCGGCGTCGACGAATCCAGTTCTTCCCTGATGACGAAGGGGTCTTCCCTGGTGCCGGTTCCCGAAACGCCGGTGATCTGGAAGCCGCCGAGTTCATCGGAAAACGAATAGGCCCCGGCATTCCAGACCTTTTGACCGGCCTCGGTCTCCTGCGAGCGACCTTCGCTGACAAGACATGTCGCAATAAGAAGGGCAGCCCCAGCCAGGATGTGGCGTTTGGGGTGCAAGCGCTCCAGTCCGGTCCTGCAAGGCACGTGTTGGCGCATATGGAATCAATGGACGAAAAGGCTGTTGAACAACACCTGTTTCGTGACAGTACGGGCCATAACCCACAGCCGAAAGGTGAAATCTTTTGACCTTTACGTTAACGTAAGATAATTCATTGCTCGGAGGAGAGCGTCGTTAGGCCAAACAGCCGATGTGCGGATTGGTCCGTTTGACGTTTGCCGACGATGCGCTATGCAGCGCTTAGCTACAGATTGCCCCTGGGACAGGGCTAGCCAACGCGGAGGGATTGATGAGCGATATCGAACGCGAGAGCATGGAATTCGACGTTGTCATCGTCGGTGCAGGTCCGGCGGGTCTGGCGGCGGCGATCCGGCTCAAGCAGGTCAATCCCGAACTGTCCGTCGTCGTGCTCGAAAAGGGCGGCGAGGTCGGCGCTCACATCCTGTCCGGTGCCGTCGTCGATCCGATCGGCATCGACCGGCTGCTGCCCGACTGGCGCGACGACAGCGACCACCCGTTCAAGACGCCCGTCACCGACGACCACTTCCTGGTCCTCGGGCCGGCAGGTTCGGTCAAGCTGCCGAACATGTTCATGCCGCCGCTGATGAGCAACCACGGCAACTACATCGTCTCGCTCGGCAATGTCTGCCGCTGGCTGGCAACGAAGGCCGAGGCGCTCGGCGTCGAGATCTATCCCGGCTTCGCCGCTGCCGGCCTCATCTACAGCGACCAAGGCGCCGTTACCGGCGTCTACACCGGCGACATGGGTGTCGAGCGCGACGGCTCGCATGGCCCGTCCTTCGCGCCCGGCATGGCGCTGATGGGCAAATATGTCCTGATCGGCGAGGGCGCCCGCGGTTCGCTCGCCAAGCAGCTGATCGCCAGATACGATCTCGGCGCCGGCAAGGAGCCGCAAAAATTCGGCATCGGCCTCAAGGAACTGTGGCAGGTCGCGCCCGAGCATCACAAGCCGGGCCTCGTCCAGCACTCCTTCGGCTGGCCGCTCGATTTCAAGACCGGCGGCGGCTCGTTCCTCTATCACCTCGAGGACAACATGGTTGCGGTCGGCTTCGTCGTCCACCTCAACTACAAGAACCCCTATCTGTCGCCCTTCGAGGAGTTCCAGCGTTTCAAGACGCATCCGGCGATCCGCCACACCTTCGACGGCGCCAAGCGCCTGTCTTATGGCGCGCGCGCCATCACCGAGGGCGGCTACCAGTCGGTGCCGAAGCTTTCGTTCCCCGGCGGCGTGCTGATGGGCTGCTCGGCCGGTCTGGTCAACGTTCCGCGCATCAAGGGGTCGCACAACGCCGTGCTGTCGGGCATGCTCGCCGCCGAGCACGTGGCGGAGGCCATCGGCGCCGGCCGTGCCAATGATGAGCTCGCTTCTTATGAAGCCGCATGGCGCTCGACCGACATCGGCAAGGATCTGAAGAAAGTCCGCAACGTCAAGCCGCTGTGGTCGCGCTTCGGCACCATCCTCGGCGTCAGCCTTGGCGGCCTCGACATGTGGCTCAACACGCTGTTCGGCGTCTCGCCCTTCGGCACGCTGAAGCATGGCAAGTCGGATGCCCAGTCGCTCGAGCCGGCGTCGAAGCACAAGAAGATCGACTACCCCAAGCCTGACGGCGTCCTGACCTTCGACCGCCTGTCGTCGGTGTTCCTGTCCAACACCAACCACGAGGAAGACCAGCCGGTCCACCTCCAGGTCAAGGACATGGAGCTGCAGAAGCGCTCGGAATATGGCGTCTTCGCCGGCCCGTCGAGCCGATACTGCCCGGCCGGCGTCTATGAGTGGGTCGACAAGGACGGCAATTCGATCGCCGGCGATCCCGGCCACGCCGACGCCAAGTTTGTCATCAACGCGCAGAACTGCGTCCACTGCAAGACCTGCGACATCAAGGATCCCAACCAGAACATCAACTGGGTGCCGCCGCAGGGCGGCGAAGGGCCGGTCTATCCCAACATGTGAGCTGGCAAGCAGCACATGACGATTTCAGCGGCCCGGGGTCATCGACTTCCGGGCCGTTTCCGTCTGCGGGGCGATCTCAGCTGTGCGGCGGCTCGCCGGTCTCGATCCTGACCGTCTGCGTCTCGCTGTCTTCCGGATGGGTGGCGCTGTCGCGGAACGAGAACTCGATCAGCAGCGGACGGTGGTCCGAGCCGGCATCCTCGCCCATCGTCACCGCGTGGACCAGCACGTCGCCCTTGGCCATGACATGATCGATGGTCAGCCCGGCGAAGCGCATGAAGTCGGGCAGCATGAAGGTCAGCCAGGTGCGGCCGGCAGCCGGCATCAGCGTCAGTCCGCCGAGCCTGGCGACGCGGGCGACCGCGGCACTCCACGGCGTGGCGTTGAAATCACCGCCGAGAATGGCGCTCTCGCCAAGCGCTGCGAGATTGCCGCTCAACTCGCCAATCTGCTGCGATTGCTCGAACGGCCAGGGCCAGCCGAGATGGATCGACACCACGTCGCTTGCCCGGCCGCCGAAATCGACCTTGGCCGTTGCCAGCGCGCCGCCGCCGAAGCACTGCGGCTGACTGCCTTCAACAAATGGCCGCCGCGACAGGATCGCCGAGCCGAAGATGCCGTTCGGATAGGGGCACATCATGCGGTAGGGGTAGCGCGCAAACAGCGGCTGCAGCTTGCCTTCCCACATCGCCGACACCTCCTGGAAGGTGATGACGTCGGGCTGCCAGCGACCGACAAGCGACAGCACCTTCTCAGGCTGGGTGTTCTTGAAGCGCAGGTTCATCTGCAGCATCTTGTAGACCGGCCGGCCATCGGCGCGCGGCTGGAACGCCGCATGCACAGGCCCGAGCCCGGGCAAAGGCAGCGAACTCGAGGTGGTGGACAGGGCTGCGGCACCGAATGCCAGCGCAGCAACGGCCTGCCAGCGCAGCGAGGTCAACAGCAGCGGCAATGCCGCCAGCATCATCGCCACCGCCAGGTGCACCCTGAAATGCGCAAAGGAGTCGAGCGCCGGATGCCAGGCGCCGAAGAAGCCGGCGACCAGCGGCACCGACAAGATCATCATCGCCAGGAAGCAGGCGATCCTGCCCAGTCTGTAGAACGTCGTCATTCCAGTTTCATGTAGCAACAAATGCGGCCCATTGATGATCGATTATGGGCCGCTTGCGCTTTGCTGGAAAGCTCCGTCGGCGAGGACGGGCAAGGTGGCAGCGCTGGCGACCGGCGGTTGAAATGCCGGGCGACTTGTGAGACCGATGGCCGGGAAATCGGCATCGATGCGCTCGTGATGCGCAACTGATCGGCCTTGTGGAGACTGGAATGAATTCGACCGCCCATCGCTGGCTGCGCGCATGTGCGGCGCTGTTCGTCATGGCTCCCTTTGCCGCGCATGCCGAGGGGCAGGTGGTCGAGCAGGTCAAGACCTACGCAATCTCGGGAAGCACGGCCCCCGAGCTCTACGCCTCGATCGGCGAGCGCGGCCCGAAGGCCGGCATCGGCCGCGCCATCGCCCACACCAATTTCAAGCTTACATGGCAGCGCAACTACGTGCCGCAAGGCGACGGCTGCACCTTGGTTTCGGCAAAGCCCAAGCTGATCATCACCTACACCTTGCCCAAACCGTCCGGACGCCTGCCGGACGGGCTGAAGCAGCGCTGGGACGTCTTTTACGAAGGCGTCCGCCGCCACGAGCTGGTGCACGGCCAGATGATCAAGGACATGGTGGCGACGATCGAGCGGACCACCATCGGCCTCTCTGTGCCGGGCGATCCCGGCTGCAAAAAGATCAGGCAGGAGATCATCAAGCCGCTGTCGGAGGCGTCGCTGGCGCAACGCCAGCAGAGCAGCGACTTCGACCGCGTCGAGCTCAACGATGGCGGCAACGTCCATCGCCTGATCCTGTCCTTCGTCAACGGGCAGTGATCTTGCCCGCCTCGGGCGCAAAGCTCTATGACGCAAGGGGATTCTTAACCACAGCTTGTGGTTGCGCTGGAAGTTAACCTTGCTTTTGCGGCCAAATGGCACCGTTGCGGTGAGGCGAGGTGCAACCATGACCGGCAGGTACACCAACAACATCCAGGCAGCGATCCTCTATGAGGGCGGCGACGAGATCTATCCGTCGCCGCATCTCAACGCCTTCCGCAAGGCGATGCTCGAGAGGCAATTGCCGCTCAACGTCGTCCAGGAGGACCGCCATTTCGTCCTGATGAGGGGCCCCGGCGAATTCCAGATCCTCGTCACCTATTTTCCCCGGCCCGCCGATGCGGCGGTTTTCGCCCCGACCCTCGGCTCCGCGGCAACCACGCTGCTGATGCCGGATGCCCGGGAGCGCGTGCGCCGGCACACCGCGCATGTCCTTGTCGAGGTCCACCATGGCGTGATGGGCGGCGTCACCGACAATCCTGACATTGCGGGCTTCTTCAGCCAGATCGGCATGCAGCGCCCGGGGGCGACGCTGCGCGAATTCAACATGCGCGTCGAGATCCTCGGCGAGGTCTGCCGCCACCTTCTCAAGGTCCAGCCCGCCAGCGCCATTCACTGGACCCAGAGCAACATGCTGATCGCCGGCGAGCAGTTCACGGCGTTTCTGGACCAGCCGCAGCCCAGCATGCTGACCGTCCATCCCAAGCTTTTCGCCGGCGAGCCGGCGCCCGGTTTCAACGAACAACCGGCTGGCCTGCTGACCCTGGGCGGCGCCGACTATATCGGCCGCGAAGTCTATGTCGCACCGGCGCCCATTCCGTGGATCGATCTTTACGACGCAGCGCTTGCCTTCATCCGCGTCGCCATTCAGCCCAATGGCTATGTCGTCCCCGACGACGAGACCTTCGGTCCCGAAAACGGCGACTATTCCTATCGTGTCCGGCATGTTGCTGCCGAGCAGCACCCGATCGGCATGCGCGAGCCGTGCTACGCGCTGACCCTGCGCTTCTCCCGGCAGCACAGCTACACCACGATGGAACATGAGAGCCGCACGCTGGTCCCAGGCGGCATGCGCTCGGTCGCCGCCTCGGTCGAGCCTGACCGGGACAAGCGGCGCGAATTGATCGCCGATTGGGAGCAGAAGGAGCGCACGGCAAAGGCCGTGGGCAACAGCCTGCAGCTCTACCGCAAGGGCGAGGGCGGCTCGGACGAGCCGCCTGCAGGATCGCCGCCGCGTTTCGGCGGCGGCTTTGTCAGACGCACCGCCGTCTTCGGCCGCAAGCACTAGGCTGCGGCCGAGCTCTCGGTCGGCAGCTTACTGGAACGCCGTCTCGGCGAAGCTGCGCAGCTTGCGCGAATGCAGCCGCTCATTCGGCATTTCGGCCAGCTTTTCCATGGCGCGGATGCCGATGGTCAGATGCTGCGCCACCTGCCGCTTGTAGAACTCGGTCGCCATTCCCGGCAGCTTGAGCTCGCCATGCAGCGGCTTGTCGGACACGCACAGCAGCGTGCCGTAGGGCACGCGGAAGCGGAAGCCGTTGGCGGCGATCGTCGCCGACTCCATATCGAGCGCGATGGCGCGCGACTGCGACAGCCGCTGCACCGGCCCGCGCTGGTCGCGCAGTTCCCAGTTGCGGTTGTCGATGGTGGCGACGGTTCCCGTCCGCATGATGCGCTTGAGGTCGTAGCCGGACAGGCCGGTTACTTCTGCGACGGCCTCCTGCAGCGCCACCTGCACCTCGGCCAGCGGCGGGATCGGGATCCACACCGGTAGGTCGTCGTCGAGCACGTGGTCCTCGCGGACATAGGCATGCGCCAGCACATAGTCGCCCAGCGCCTGGGTGTTGCGCAGGCCGGCGCAGTGGCCGAGCATCAGCCAGGCATGCGGCCTGAGCACGGCGATGTGGTCGGTGATGGTCTTGGCGTTGGAAGGACCGACGCCGATATTGACCATGGTGATGCCGGCATGGCCTGCTTTCTTCAGGTGATAGGCCGGCATCTGCGGCAGCCGTGCCGCCGGCGTGCCTTCCGATGGCGCCGATTGGCCCGCCTTGGTCACCACGCCGCCCGGCTCGACGAATTCCGTATAGCCGCCGCCGCCCTTGGCCATCAGGTCACGGGCCAAAACGACGAACTCGTCGATATAGAACTGGTAGTTGGTGAACAGCACGAAGTTCTGGAAGTGATGCGGCGTCGTGGCCGTGTAATGCGCCAGCCGGTGCAGCGAATAGTCGATGCGCTGGGCGGTGAACACGGCCAGCGGGCGGGATTCGCCCGGCATGATCTCGAAGGTGCCGTTGGCGATGTGGTCGTCGGTGCCGTCGAGATCCGGCACGTCGAACAGGTCGCGGATCGGCCGCTGGATGCGGTCAGCGGCGGCACCGTCGACATGGGTGCCCTCGAGGAAGGCGAAATGCAGCGGGATCGGCGTCGTCGATTCCGAAACCGTCACCGGGCCGCCATGGTTGCGCATGATCAGCTTGAGCTGCTCGGTGAGGTAGCTCTGGAACAGGTCCGGCCGGGTGATCGTGGTCGAGAAATGCCCCGGGGTCGGCATGTGGCCATAGGCCTGGCGCGAGTCGACCTGGGAGTAGGATGTCGTGGTGACGCCGACTTCGGGATAGCAGGCGCGGAACCTGACATTGGTGTCGGCGCCGGCTGCCAGCGAGGCGAAGGCGTCGCGCAGGAAGGCGGTGTTGCGCTCGTAAAGCGCCTGCAAGGCAGCAACCGCCTTGTCGGCATCAGTAAAGCTCTGCCGAGGAAACGGCAGCGGCGAAGAGATCGATTCGATAGGTTGAGGATAGATTCGCTTTTCCATGACCTATTATAGAGATCAATTATGACGGCTGCGAGAGGTCTCGCGGCGCGTCCTTTCAAATCTCTCAGGTGCGCTGCAGGCTGACCAGGAGTACGAAGCCGACGCCGCTCTTGCGGGCGGCAGGTGCCTCGATGGTCGAGCCGTAATCGGCGCGAAGCTGCGGAACGGCCAGCACCGGAGCGGCAAGGACCATCAGGATCATGGCGGCGCGCGGCAGCAGCCGGAGCGTCTTCTTGATCTGGGTTGCGGTGCGGGTCATTGGCGTTGCTTCTTTTCGATCTTGTGTTGCGTCGTTACTTCTTCACGATTTCCCAGGAGCGGGCAGGGCGGCTGGTCTCTGCCACCAGCGTTGCGAACATGATCCCGAACAGGGCGCTGAGCAGGCAGACGATGGTGAACCGGCGGGCGAGCATTGGTGTCTTCTCCTTCGATGGATCGGACTATGCCAAGCTGCGACTGAACGGGTTCTGAGACCTCCGTTCATCTTCGGTTCAAATTTATTGACGAGCCTTGATGGGTCCGCAGGGTTGTGTTTCGCCCCGCTGCGCATATCTCCTGAGCAACGCTCACCAACGGAGACTGCGGAATGACCAGCCAGACATTGCCGATCGAACTCTATTACTGGCCGACGCCCAATGGCTGGAAGATTTCGATCATGCTGGAGGAACTGGGCGTTCCTTACACCGTCAAATACATCAACATCGGCAAGGGTGAGCAGTTCGAGCCGTCATTCCTCAAGATCGCGCCCAACAACCGCATGCCGGCGATCATCGACCCGGAAGGGCCGACAGCTGACGGCAAATGGGGCGGCGCGCCGATCTCGATCTTCGAATCCGGGGCGATCCTGCAATATCTCGGCCGCAAGTTCGGCAAGCTCTATCCCTCGGACGAGCGCGGCCGCGCCGAAGTCGATCAGTGGCTGTTCTGGCAGGTTGGCGGCCTCGGCCCGATGGCCGGCCAGGCCCATCACTTCCGGCAATATGCGCCGGAGAAGATCGCCTATGGCATCGATCGCTACACCAATGAGGTCAACCGGCTCTATGGCGTGATGAACAAGCGCCTCGCCGATCGCGAATTCCTTGCCGGCGACTATTCGATCGCCGACATCGCCTCGCTCGGCTGGGTCAAGCCTTACAAGAATCAGGGCCAGGAGCTCGAGGACTTCCCGCATCTCAAGCGCTGGTTCGACACGTTGCTGGCTCGTCCGGCAGTGAGCCGTGGCCTCGCCGTCGGTGAAGACCACCGCCGCAACCTCGCCGACGACAAGGAAGCCCAGAAGGTGTTGTTCGGCCAGCGTGCCAGGGCCTGAACGCGCAGACAGCGAAAAAACGAATGGGGGAGGCAGCGCCCGCCGGCACTGCCTCCCCCTGATACTGACGACTATTTCCTGGTCGCCTTACAGCTTCTTCCAGTTCTGCGTCTTGCAGATCAGGCCGCCGAGCACACAGCCGCTCATCTTGAGCGTCGAGCCGGCGACCGAGGCCTTGCCGGTATAGGTCTTGTCATTGGCCGGGTCGGTGATCTTGCCGGCATAGGTGCCGCCATTGGCATTGAAGGTGCCGATCTTCTTGCCGGCGTGCTTGCCGTCCTTCAGCGTGATGCAGAAGCCGCCGCCGCAGGGCGTGATCGCGGCAGTCGATCCGGCTTCCGTCTTCCAGTTGCCTTCGATCGGATCGGCATAGGCCGCACCCGCCATCATCAGGGTGGCCGCGATGGCCAGGCTCATCTTGCGAAGCATTGAAGTCCTCCCGGTTGAATTGTCGCCCACAGGCACTCTCCCTGCCTGACGTTTACGCAAACGTAAGCGTAATGCAGCCGTCGGCAAAACGAAAGTGGTGCCGCTGGGTAAGTTTTGAGCCTTTTTGAGACCGCCGAAAAGCGCCATCCGGGTGCCGAAGTTCATCCCTGGCTATCGATCAATGTGCCGCGTGGTTATCAAAGACTTATCCGGCGACTGGAGAATTTTCATCGCATTTTCTGCAAATTCCAGCTGCCGCAAGGACTCCTATCCTTAATGAATTCCGAGCTTTACCCTTTGTTTTCAGTTTGTTTTCTTCGAGTTAAGCAAGCCATTTAACGGCGGATTCAAGGCTCCCCGGCATTCTCGGAAGCATCGAAAGGGCAGCTCCGGAACACCACCGGGCCGGCTCTCAGGAGACAGGCAGGGGATAAGAAAATGGCACGTTTCGAAATCTTTGACGCTGGCTTCGGCGCGATGGGAACCACCGCTCAGGCCGACATTCTTCTCGAACTCGGCATGATGTATGCGACCGGCCGCGACTGCGAGGTCGACGTGGTTGCCGCCCACAAATGGTTCAACATCGCCGCGATCAAGGGTTCGGCCCGGGCGGCCGCCCTGCGCTCGGAGCTCTCCGGCACGATGTCCAAGCTCGACATCGTCAAGGCGCTGCGCGAAGCGCGCGAATGGATGACGATGCACTGATCAAGCTTCTTCGGGGGAAGAGCCGGGGCGCCGGGATGGCAGCCCCCAATTCCAAGAGCGCACTGCTTGAAGGACGAGCAAGATGTGCCAGGGACATGACCTCCAGCATGTCTCATCACCAGCTGGACCGAGTTAGACAGGGCAGGCGAATGTCCGACGGGCCGAAGATGCTCGCGGCGCTCTCCACGAAAAAGGCCGTGACCGATCACATAAGATCGGCGCGGCCTTTTTGTTTTGGCCCCATGGCGTGGCAGCATCGTTCGGCCACCGCATTGCCCGCCGCCCCGTTTGCAGGCACAACATCCTGACGCCGATGCGCCAAGACAAGTCCCGGTTGCGATGACAGCTTTCGGCGATTGCACGCATGACGCGATCCGGGGAAACCGGAGCGTCCCAGGGAGGGTAACAATGCATTTGAAACGTACATTTGGCGCGGCACTGGTCGGCCTGTCGCTCAGCGCCGGCGCTGCCTACGCGCAGGATATCGGCATTGCCGTAGCCGGCCCGATGACCGGCCAGCTCGCCAATATCGGCGACCAGTTCAAGCAAGGTGCGGAAGCTGCCGTCAAGGCGATCAACGAAAAGGGCGGCGTTCTCGGGCGCCAGCTCAAGCTGTCGATCGAAGACGACGTCTGCGATCCCAAGCAGGCGGTTTCGGTCGCCAACCGCATCGTTGCCAACGGCATCAAGTTCATCGACGGCCACGCCTGCTCGGGCTCGAGCATCCCGGCCTCCGCCGTCTATGCCGAGAGCGGCGCGCTGATGATGTCGCCGGCATCCTCGAACCCGGTCTTGACCGACGACGCCGCCAAGAAGGGCTGGCCGACGATCATGCGTCTCTACACGCGTGACGACGCCCAGGGCGCCTTCATCGGCCCGTGGATCGCCGAGACGTACAAGGGCAAGAACGTCGTCGTGCTGCACGACAAGAGCGCCTACGGCCAGGGTGTCGCCGACGCCGTCAAGGCGACGATGAATGCCGGTGGCCTGACCGAAGTTCTCTACGAAGGCATCAATGCCGGCGAGAAGGATTATTCGGCGCTGGTCACCAAGCTCAAGGAGCTCAAGGCCGACGTCGTCTATTTCGGCGGCTACCACCCCGAAGCCGGCCTCATCCTGCGCCAGTCGGCCGAGCAGAACTTCAAGTATCAGCTGATCATGCCCGACTCGATCGCTTCGCCCGAGTTCTGGCAGATCGCCGGCCCGGCCGGCGAGGGCACGCTGTTCGTGTTCCCCTCCGACCCGCAGGCCAAGCCCGAGGCCAAGGAAGCTGTCGAGAAGATCAAGGCCGGCGGTTTCGTGCCGGAAGGCTTCACGCTGTTCTCCTACGCCACCATCCAGGCTTTCGCGCAGGGCATCGAGCGTGCCGGCACGGATGATCCGATGAAGGTCGCCGAGGCGCTCAAGGACGGCAAGCCGATCAGCACCGTCGTCGGCGATGTCGTCTTCGACGAGAAGGGCGATCTCAAGAACGCCAGCTACGACATCAACCAGTGGCACGACGGCAAATACGCGCCGATCAAGCAGTAAGCCGTCTGGACGCATTCAATGGCCGGGCACGTCCCGGCCATTGTGGCAGTAAGCCACAGAGATGCATTCAATGGCCGGGCACGTCCCGGCCATTGTCGTTTTCACGCGCTTGGCGCAAAATGACGTTTTCGCACTTGGACGCCGAAATCAGGCCGTTCTGGCCGGCGCAAGCCGTGTGCGTCGCATTCAGGAGGAACCGACCATGAGCCTTCGCATCAATGACACTGCCCCGGATTTCAAGGCCGACACCACGGAAGGCGCGATCAGCTTCCACGACTGGATCGGTGACGGCTATGCCGTGCTGTTTTCGCACCCCAAGGATTTTACGCCCGTCTGCACCACCGAACTCGGCTACATGGCCGGGCTGAAGGCCGACTTTGCCAAGCGCAATGCCAAGATCATCGGCATTTCGGTCGATCCGGTCGAGAATCATCACAAATGGAAGGCCGACATCGAAACACTGTCGGGCAACAAGGTCGACTATCCGATGATCGGCGACCCGACGCTTGCCATTGCCAAGCTTTTCGACATGCTGCCGGCGACGGCCGGCGACAGCTCGGAAGGCCGCACCCCGGCAGACAATGCCACGGTGCGTTCGGTGTTCGTCATCGGCCCCGACAAGAAGGTCAAGCTGACCCTGACCTATCCGATGTCGACCGGCCGCAACTTCGACGAGATCCTGCGCGCGCTGGATTCGATCCAGCTGACCGCCAAATACCAGGTGGCAACGCCGGTGCAGTGGAAGCAGGGCGACGATGTCATCGTCACCGCAGCCGTCTCCGACGAGGACGCGATCAAGCGCTTCGGCTCGTTCGAGCGCGTCCTGCCCTATCTCAGGAAGACCAAGCAGCCGACCGCCGGCTGATCCGGCATAGCTGTCGCACGCAGGGCCGCGCCGTCTGGCGCGGCTTTTGCGTTTCAGCTCATGCCGACATAACGGCCGGGGCGATGGTTGATGGCGATGATCAGGTTGAGCACCGCGGCACCCAGCACCGAAAGTGCGACCTTGTCTAGCTCAAGGTAAAACAGCGACACGACAAGGATGACGAGGTCGACCGCGAGCTGGAAATAGCCGGCGCGGATGCCATGATTGTCCTGCAGGTACAAGGCCAGGATGTTGAAGCCGCCGAGCCCGGCGCGATGGCGGAACAGCACCAGTAGGCCCATGCCCATCAGGCCGCCGCCCGCTATCGCTGCATAGAGCGGGTTGAGGTGGCCGATGCCGATCCAGTCGGGCATCAGCCGCGACAGCAGCGAAATCAGCGCCACGGCGGCAAAGGTGCGCAGCGCGAACGGCCAGCCCATGCGCTTCACGGCGAGATAATAGAACGGCAGGTTGATGACGAAGAAGATGGCGCCGAAGCCGTAGCCGGTGGCGTATTGGAAAAGCAGCGCCAGTCCGGCCGAACTGCCGGTGATCAGCCCGGCATTGGTGTAGAGCACCAGCCCGAGCGCCACCATCATGGTACCGGTGAGCAGTGCCAGCACGTCCTCGTACTGGCGATGCGGGAGGGCATCACTGTTGCTGATATTGGTCACTGCGCGTGCCTGTCCATGCTTGCTGCATCGCAGCAATACGGCACCAGCCCGGAATCCGATACAGATTTTCGGGCTGGTCTGGCATGCGCAAACAGCAAGGCTCGCGTAAGAGCCGGGAAAACTGTGCGGCGGTTTTCCTGGGAATTGCGCAAAAACAAGAATATGGAGCGCTTCCGCGATTCGAAGAAAAGCGGAGACTGACTACTCCTCGAAGCGCACCAGCACCGTTCCGTCGGTCACCTGCGCGCCCTCGGCGGCGATCTCGCTGATCACCCCGTCATGGGTGGCGGTGATGGTGTGCTCCATCTTCATCGCCTCCAGCACCAGCAGCGGCTGGCCCTTTGCCACCTTGTCGCCCTTTGTCGCGCGAACGAGCTTGACCAGGCCCGGCATCGGCGCGCGCATGCTCGACGTGCCTTCGCCGATTTCGGCAGCGCGTGCGAACGGATCGCTGATGGCGAAGTCGAAGGAGCGGCCAGCTTCGAACACCGTGACATGGCCGGGCCACGCCGCGACCGTCGCACCCGCATCGCCCGCGCCCGCGCTTAGCACGAAGGCCTCGCCGCCCTCCGGCCTGACCTGGAAACGCCCGTCCGGCCGCGCCGTGACGTGGGCGACAATGCCCGTGCCGCCGAACGACAAAGTCGCCCGCCGCGCCAGCGGGTTGAAATGGGCATAGCCGGTGAGGCTGGACCACGGATCGTCAGAGGCAGCAGATGCCATGGCTCCGGTGGCAGCCAGTGCGGCAAGCGCCACGGCCCGGCTGCTCGGCGGCGCGGTCACCGTCAGCTCGTCCTGCTTGCGCCCGATCAGACCGGTGTCGACATCTCCTGAGGCGAAGTCGGGGTCACGGGCAAGGGCAGCCAGGAACGCCGCATTTGTCGTCGAGCCCGCCACTTCGGTGCGGGTGACTGCGTCGGCGAGTGCTGCGAGCGCGGTTGTGCGATCAGGCCCGTGCGTCACCACCTTGGCGATCATCGGATCGTAGAAGGGCGAGATCGCATCGCCCTGGCGCACGCCGGTCTCGATGCGGAGTTCGGTGCCCGCCGCGGCTTCCCCGGGGAAGCTGAGATGATGCAGCGTGCCGATCGCCGGCAGGAAACCCTTGGCGGGATCCTCGGCATAGAGCCGTGCCTCGAAGGCATGGCCTGATAGCGTGATGTCCTCCTGCGCCAGCGGTATCGGCTCGCCCGAGGCGACCCGAAGCTGCCATTCGACAAGGTCGACGCCCGATATCATCTCGGTCACCGGGTGCTCGACCTGCAGCCGCGTGTTCATTTCCATGAACCAGAAACGATCCGGCTTCAGCCCGTCCGAGGCATCGACGATGAACTCGATCGTGCCGGCGCCGGAATACTGGATCGCCTTGGCGGCCTTGACGGCGGCATCGGTCATCGCCGCGCGCAATTCGGCGGTCATGCCGGGGGCAGGGGCTTCCTCGATCACCTTCTGGTGGCGGCGTTGCGCCGAGCAGTCGCGTTCGAACAGATGCACGGCTTTGCCGAAATTGTCGCCGAACACCTGCACTTCGATGTGGCGCGGCTTGTCGACATATTTCTCGACCAGCACGCGGTCGTCGCCGAAGGCGGCCTTGGCCTCGCGCCGCGCACCCGACAGCGCATCGGCGAAATCGTCGGGGTGGTCGACGCGGCGCATGCCCTTGCCGCCGCCGCCGGCACGCGCCTTGATCAGTACGGGATAGCCGATCTCATGCGCCTTGGAAGCGAGGATGACGATCTCCTGCGCCTCGCCGTGATAGCCTGGAACGACCGGCACGCCGGCCTTTTCCATCAGCCGCTTGGCGGCATCCTTGAGCCCCATGGCGCGGATCGAATCTGCCGAAGGCCCGATGAAGACGAGGCCTGCCTGCGTCACCTTGTCGACGAAACCGGGGTTCTCGGACAGGAAGCCGTAGCCGGGATGGATCGCCTCGGCGCCGGTCGCCTTGGCCGCCGCGATGATGACGTCGCCGCGCAGATAACTCTCGGCGACAGGCGAGCCGCCAATATGCACGGCCTCGTCGGCCATGGCGACATGCAGCGCGCGCGCATCGGCGTCGGAATAGATCGCCACCGTCTTCACGCCCATCCTGCGGGCGGTGCGGATGACGCGGCAGGCGATCTCGCCGCGATTGGCGATGAGGATTTTCGAAAACATTCTTTTAGCCCCCATCACATCCTGAACACGCCGAACTTGGTGTCTGGTATTGGCGCATTGAGCGCTGCCGACAGGCTGAGCGCCAGCACCTCGCGCGTCCTGGCCGGGTCGATGATGCCGTCGTCCCACAGCCTGGCCGACGAATAGAGCGGGTGTCCCTCGCGCTCGTATTTCTCGAGGATCGGCGCGCGGAACTCGGCCTCTTCTTCCTTGCTCCAGTTGCCGCCCTTGCGCTCGATGCCTTCGCGCTTGACCATGGCAAGCACTGTCGCTGCCTGCTCGCCGCCCATCACCGAGATGCGCGCGTTCGGCCACATCCACAGGAAACGTGGCGAGTAGGCGCGGCCGCACATGCCGTAATTGCCGGCGCCGAACGAACCGCCGATGATGATGGTGACCTTCGGCACCTGGGCGGTCGCCACCGCCGTCACCAGCTTGGCGCCGTCCTTGGCAATGCCGCCGGCCTCGTATTTGGCGCCGACCATGAAGCCGGTGATGTTCTGCAGAAAGACAAGCGGGATCTTGCGCTGGCAGCACAGCTCGATGAAATGTGCGCCCTTCAGCGCGCTCTCCGAAAACAGCACGCCATTGTTGGCGATGATGCCGACCGGCATGCCGTGGACATGGGCAAAGCCCGTCACCAGTGTGGTGCCGTAGTTCTGCTTGAACTCGTCGAATTCGGAGCCGTCGACGACGCGCGCGATCACCTCGCGCACGTCATAGGGCTGGCGCAGGTCGGCCGGGATGACGCCATAGACCTCTTCCGGCGCATGAACGGGCGGAATCGATGTCTTCAGGACCAGCCCGATGTCCTTCTTCCGATTCAGGTTTTTGACGATGCGCCGGACGATCGCCAAAGCGTGTTCGTCGTCGACGGCATAGTGGTCGGCGACACCCGACACCCGCGTGTGCAGGTCGGCGCCGCCCAGTTCTTCTGCGCTGACATCTTCGCCCGTCGCCGCCTTGACCAGCGGCGGGCCGGCGAGAAAGATGGTCGCCTGGTTGCGCACCATGACGGTCTCGTCGGACATCGCCGGCACATAGGCGCCGCCCGCCGTGCACGAGCCCATGACGCAGGCGATCTGCGGAATGCCCGCCGCCGACATGTTGGCCTGGTTGAAGAAGATGCGGCCGAAATGATCGCGGTCGGGAAACACCTCGTCCTGGTTGGGCAGGTTGGCGCCGCCGGAATCGACGAGATAGATGCAGGGCAGATTGTTCTGCAGCGCGATCTCCTGCGCCCTCAGATGCTTCTTCACCGTCATCGGATAATAGGTGCCGCCCTTCACCGTGGCGTCGTTGACCACCACCATCACCTCGGTGCCCTCGACGCGGCCGATGCCGGCGATCACGCCGGCCGAGGCGATGTCGCCGCCATAGAGGCCGAATGCGGCGAACTGGCCGACCTCGAGGAAGGGCGAGCCGGCGTCGAGCAGTTGCGCCAACCTTTCACGCGGCAACAGCTTGCCGCGCGACACATGCCGCTTGCGCGCATCCTCCGAACCGCCGCGCTCCACCGTCGCAGCTTTCTCGCTGATGTCGGCCACCAGCGTTCGCAGGCGCGCCGCATTGGCCTTGAAGCTTTCGGAGGAGGGGGAGAGCTGGGAATGAAGCGTCGGCATTTTTCCTCTTGGAGTGATACCCATGCGATGCAGCGCGCAAGAGCGCGAAGCAGTCATGGTGGGTGGCGAATCTAACGCACTAGCCTCGTAATTTCGGCGAAGTCCAGACGTCGGTTTGTTGCTGTCGAGCCATCTCCGCTCTCGATCGCCTCTCAGCGAATGACCTCTATCTTGCAGCCGACATCCAGGTCGGCCCATTTCCTGTCGGCGGTGACGGCCGTTCGTTCCGTCAGTATCGCCAGCGCCAGGCAGGCGCGGTCACCCAGCGACAAGCCCTTGTGGCGCGTCGATGCGCGCAGGTGCCCGGCGACCAGCGCCAGGTGTTGGTCGAACGACACCACATCGAGACTCAAGTTCTCGTACTGCTGGCGTACGTCAACTTCGTCGTAGCCCTTGTCGGTCAGCTTCGAGATGACCTCCGTGACATTGACGGCGCAGATCACGCTCTTGTCGACGAGCGCATGGACCCGGTCGGCTCCGGGCTCCTGCAACATCGCCGCCAGCACGGCCGAGGCGTCGAGCACGATCACTCTTCACCCCACATCGCGCGGCGTTCGGCCAGGAACTCGTCGACAACGCTTTCTCCCGGCTTCTTGTACTTGGCCATCTCTTGCTGCACACGGGTGAGGGCCATCTGGTGCGAGATCAGCCTCAGCTCTCCGTTCTCGACATGGGCGACGAGATCGTCGCCGGGCTTGATGCCCATTTCCTCACGCATGGCGGCGGGGATGACGACGCGGCCGCCGTCGCCCACGCGCAAGCGCTCGAACTTCGGCGGCTTGCGCAGCAACTCGGCCCGGATCCTGGAGTTGTATGGCTTCTGCGGCTCCTCGGCGAAGCCTTTGGGCGTCTCTGGCTCAGTCATGGCGCAAACCCCGATCTGTGGCAGAAAGAGAGATTGTGCCATGAATGACCATTTGCGGCAAACAGGCTGCCAGGCAGTTGCGGAAACCTCTGATTGTTTTGGCTTGATATCGATCCGGATTGCGTGTAATTGCCCGCTCCCGATTGGACGAGCCGCTGGCTCGTCCGCATGCTCCGCAACCCGTCCTCTTGGAGACGACCGATGAGACGCATCGACATGCGCCTGACATTCCGTCTCCCTTCGGCAAAAGGCTGAGGCCGCCGAAGGGCGGCACTTTCACAGCTTGAATTCACCGAAGTTGCAGGGGAGCGCGCCGCCGTCGAGGCCGCGCGGTTGTCATCATGTATGTGCGTTTCGTTACGCCGCTCATCCACCCGAACAGCCGGGTGGAGGCCGGCTTCTTCCGCGCGTCCTGGTATCTCTACAGGAATGGCTGCCCGGACTGGATCCTGGCCGAATTGCGTGAGCAGTTCGACTGGTTCAACGAGCATTTGCCGATGCCCGGCAGGATCGGTCGCCACTTCAAGCGGCGTAACTCGATCTGGGGCATCTGCTGGTTCGACCCGCACGCCGCCGAGGCGATCAGCCGTGCGCGCTACTGCGCCTGGCTGATCGGAGAGGGCGGTCTGCCCGTGCGCACGATCAAGACGGCCGGTCAGCGCGAGGTCATCTGGCGCGACGCCCATCAGATCGTGTCGAAGCCGACGGCCGATCTGCCAAGGGCTTTCCAGTGACCGGGCGGGAGGCTTCATCAGCCTTCCGCCATGATCTCGCGGCCGATCAGCCAGCGCCTGATCTCGCTGGTGCCGGCGCCGATCTCGTAGAGCTTGGCGTCGCGCAGCAGCCGGCCGGTGGGATAGTCGTTGATGTAGCCGTTGCCGCCGAGCAGCTGCAGCGCATCGAGCGCCATCAAGGTTGCCTTCTCCGCCGCAAACAGCACGCAGCCGGCGGCGTCCTTGCGGGTCGTCTGGCCGCGGTCGCAGGCAGCGGCCACGGCATAGACATAGGCGCGCGCGGCATTCATCGTCGAATACATGTCGGCAAGCTTGCCCTGCACGAGCTGGAACTCGCCGATCGGCTGGCCGAACTGCTTGCGGTCGTGCACGTAAGGCACGGCGACATCCAGACACGCCGCCATGATGCCGATCGGCCCGCCGGCCAGCACCACGCGCTCATAGTCGAGGCCTGACATCAGCACTTCGACGCCTCGGCCTTCCTCGTGCAGCACGTTCTCGAACGGCACCTCGACATTTTCGAACACCAGCTCGCCGGTGTTGGAGCCGCGCATGCCGAGCTTGTCGAGCTTCTGCGCCACCGAAAAGCCCTTCATCGTCTTTTCGATGATGAAGGCGGTGATGCCGCGCGATTTGCGCTCGGGATCGGTCTTGGCATAGACCACCAGCGTGTCGGCGTCGGGCCCGTTGGTGATCCACATCTTGGAGCCGTTGAGCACATAGACGTCGTTGCGCTTTTCGGCCCTCAGGCGCAGCGACACGACGTCGGAGCCGGAGCCGCTTTCAGACATGGCGAGCGCGCCGACATTCTCGCCCGAGCACAGTCTGGGCAGGTATCTGGCCTTCTGTTCCGGCGTGCCCCAGCGCTTGATCTGGTTGACGCAGAGGTTCGAATGCGCGCCATAGGACAGGCCGACCGAGGCCGAGGCGCGGGAGAGTTCCTCGACCGCCACGACATGGGCGACATAGCCCATTTCCGAGCCGCCATATTCGCCCTCGGCAGTGATGCCGAGCAGGCCGAGCGCACCCAGCTCCTGCCACAGATGGGCGGGAAATTCATTGCTGCGGTCGATGTCGGCGGCGATGGGGGCAATGCGCTCCTGGGCGAAGCGCCGGACCATCTCGCGCAGGCTGTCTATATCCTCACCGAGCCCGAAGTTCAGCGTCTTGTCGTACATGGCGGTCCTCCGCATTGGTCCTGGCGCCGGTCAGGCGCATCGTCATGGCAAGGTAGGTCGCGGTCACTTCGTCGACCGACAGTCTCTCATCGGGACGAAACCAGACGATGACGCCCGTGATCATCTGGATGATCGCCATCGCCGTCAGGCCGGTGTCGTCGATATCAAGCAGGCCGGCATCCGCGCCGTCGCGCAGGATGGTCCTGAGCTCCTTCTCGTAAGCCGTGCGGAGCTTGAGGATGCTGGTCAGATTATCGCGCGAAAGGCTGCGCAGCTCCATGTTGGAGACATGGGTGGCGTGCCGGCGCTCGACATGGAAACGGATGTGGTTGGCGACGAAGCTGGTCAGCCGCGCCAGCGGATCGTCATTGTCGGGACGCGCCGCCTCCCAGGCGCCGAGCAGCGCCTCCATATGCTCGCGCATCAGCGTGTGAAGCAGGTCTTCCTTGGTCGGGAAATAGCGGTAGAGCGCGGCCGCCTGGACGCCGACTTCGGCCGCCAGCTGGCGCATCGTCACCGCCTCATAGCCGTGGCGCGCGATCAGCTGTACCGCTGCCTCGCGGATCGCCGCTTCCGTCCTGCCGCCGTCCGAACCCGCAGTTCGCGCCATCCAGCCATTCCTCCCGAATGGCTGGATTAATAAAACGAACGTTTAATTAATTCAAGGGGTACGAAACGCCGTCTGTGGATGACGGCCGGCGTCAGTCGCTGCGGAAGGCGCGGCTGGCCTGGTCGGTCAAAGGCTTGAACAGATAGGACAGCACCGTGCGGTCGGTGGTCTTGAGGAACACCTCGGCCGGCATGCCTGGCTTGAGTTCCGGCGATCCCGCCTGTTCCAGGCTCTTGGCCGACAGGGCGATACGCACGGCATAATAGGACAGCCCGGCCTTCTGGTCCTCGATCATGTCGGGTGACACCCTGTCGACGGTGCCGTCCACTTCAGGCGTGGTCTGCTGGTTGAAGGCCGACAGCCTGAGCGTCGCCGGTTGGCCGATGCGCACCTGGTCGATATCCTGCGGCGCAACGCGCGCCTCGACCACCAGCGCATCCGCCGTCGGCACGATCTGCATGATCGCTTCGCCCGGCGTGACCACACCGCCGACGGTATGGATCGCCAGCTGGTGGACCCGGCCGGCCTGCGGCGCGCGGATGTCGATCTGCTTCAGCGACTGCTCGGCGGCGACCTGCCGTTCCCTGAGTTCGCCGGCCTTGGCGTCGATCTCGCGCAGCTCGCCGGCCACCTGGCTGCGCATGTCCTGGTCGATCTGGATGATGGCGAGCTCGGTCTCGCTGATCCGTCCGCGCGTCTGCGCCGCCGCCGCCGTCAGCTGGCCGTCCTCGCCGTCAAGCTGCGCCTGCGCCCGCTGCCGGTCGGCCAGCCGCGAGATCGGCACCAGCTTCTTCTTCCACAGCTCTTCCATGCCCGCGAGCTCGACCTTGATCAGGGCGATCTCCTGCTTCTTGCTTTTCTGCTGGGCCTCGACGCCGGATATTTCCTCGCGGAACTGGGCAATGCGTTCGCGCAATTGCGACACCTGCCCGTCGCGGGCCTGCCGCCGCAGCGCAAAAAGCTTGTTCTCGCCCTCGATCAGTTGCGCGATAGCCGGATCGGCGGCGCGGGCCGTGAGTTCGGCCGGATAGGCGACCGCCTCGGTTCCGTCGCGCTCGGCGATCAGCCGGGCGCGTCGCGCCATCAGCTCGTCCAGGCCGTTGTCGACGATGGCGAGATTGGCCTTGGCGACGGTGTCGTCGAGCCGCACCAGCACCTCGCCGGCCGACACCATGCTGCCATTGTGCACGTTGAGCGCGCCGACGACGCCGCCCTGCGGATGCTGGACCGCCTTGACGTTGGAATCGACGACAAGGTGACCCGCCGCCACCACCGCGCCCGACAGGCTGCTTGTTGCCGACCACAGGCCGAGGCCGCCGACAAGCGCCAGCGCGGCAAAGCCGCCCAGCCTGACGTTGCGCCTGATGTCCTTGCGCAGCCGCTGCTGTTGCGGGGTGGCGCCGGCAACCGGCATCGCGCCCTTGTCGAGCAGGGCAAGCATTTGCGTCTTTGCCGAGGTCGCAAGATCTCTCGCTGCCTTCAGCCGGTCTGCCGAAAAATGGTTGGTCACCAGTGTCATGGTCAGCCCGCCGTTCCCACCGCATGCAGCGGCACCGGCACCGGTTGCAATGCCTGCCTTGCAATCTCGCTCTTGAGGCCGAAGGCCTGCTGCTTGCCGCCGCCGAGGACCAGCAGATGGTCGAGTGCCGCCAGCGCGCTCGGCCGGTGCGCCACCACGATCACGATGCCGCCGCGCGCCTTGATGCGCTCGATGGCCTGCGTCAACGCCTGGTCGCCCGATGCGTCGAGATTGGAATTGGGTTCGTCGAGCACGACCAGGAAAGGGTCGCGGTAGAGCGCACGCGCCAGCGCCACGCGCTGGCGCTGGCCGGCGGAGAGGGCAGCGCCGCTTTCGCCGATCTCGGTCTGGTAGCCCTCGGGCAGGCGCAGGATCATGTCGTGCACACCCGCAGCCTTCGCCGCCGCGATGATCGTCTCGGAAGGAGCGCCATCCTCGAAACGCGAAATGTTCTGGCCGACGGTTCCGGCAAACAGTTCGACGTCCTGCGGCAGGTAGCCGACATGGCGGCCGAGCGCCTGCGCCGGCCACTGCTCCAGCGCCGCACCATCGAGCCGCACCTTGCCACGCATCAGCGGCCAGACGCCGACCAGCGCGCGCGCCAGCGAGGATTTTCCCGAGCCGCTCGGGCCGATGACGCCCATGCCGGCTCCCGCCCGAAGCGCGAATTCGACGTCCTGCAGCACAAATCGCCGGTCGCCGGGCGCGACCACGCTGATGCCCTCGACAGTGAGTTCGTCTGTTGGATCAGGCAGCTCCATGCCGCCTTCCGACGCCGGCATTGCTGCGAACAATGCGTCGAGCCGGTGCCAGCTCTGGCGTGCGTTGAGAAAGCCTTTCCAATGCGCGATGGCGAGTTCGATCGGCGCCAATGCGCGCGACGTCAGGATAGAGCTGGCAATGATGATGCCGGGCGTCGCCTGCTGGTAGATGACGAGATAGGCGCCGAGCGCCAGCACCATCGACTGCAGCATCATGCGCAGGATGCGCGACACGGCACCAAAGCCGCTGGTCAGGTCGCTGGCGCGTTCCTGCGCCTCGCGGAAGTCGCCATTCGCCTTAGCCCAGCGTTGCGCCAGCCGGTCGCCCATGCCCATCGCGGCCAGCACCTCGGCATTGCGGGCGCCGGCCTGCGCAATGGCGCTGCGCTTCGTGCTGAAGCCCGACATTGCCTTGGTCGGTCCGCGCACCAGCCGGTCGGTGAGCACGGTGAGCGCGACAAGCAGCACAGCACCGGCAAGTGCGGCAACGCCGATCCAGGGATGGAAAAGAAAACAGATGCCGACATAGATCGGGATCCACGGCAGGTCGAACAAGGCTGCCGGTCCCGCGCCGGAGAGAAAACCGCTGACCTGATCGAGGTCGCGCATGGCCTGCAGGCCTTCGCCGCGGTCGCGCGTGCGCAGCGGCAGCCTGACGATGCAGTTGAACACGCGGCCGCTGATGATTTCGTCGATGCCGGCGCCGATCCGCGTCAACACCCGTGCCCGGATGGCTTCGAGAACGCCCTGGAAGGCATAGAGCACGGCGACCAGGATGATCAGCGCGACAAGGGTCGGCACGCTGCGGCTCGGCAGCACCCGGTCATAGACCTGCAGCATGAACAGCGAGCCCGACAGCATCAGGATGTTGATCAGGCCGCTGAAGCCGGCAACGGCAGTGAAAGCGCCCCGGAACGAGCCCAGCGCATCGCGCAGCTCGGAACGGTTGGTACGGCCTGGATCAGTCGCAAGCGGATAAGTCAGGACTTTTCCCCCAATGTCAGCCGTCAGGCTGCGTTGTGGCGGGCCGCGTCAAACGAGGCCCGCCTCCTGGATCACGACAGGATCAGGCGACGAGGTCGCCGTTGTGGTGGCCGGAATGGGCGGCCATCTGTGCCAGGATCTTGGCGACCGCCGCCTGGGCAGCGTCGCCGGCATCGGCAACAGTGTGGACATCCGCAGGGAGATGCGCCTGCAAGGCCGCGATCACATGGTCGACCGCCTGCTGCACATGGCCGCCGTCGACGATGTCGTTGACATGGTCGGCGTTGACATGTGCCGCCACCTTCGAGCTGAAGTTGAAGTGGTCGCCGTCAAGCGCCACCGTCTTCTTCCCAGCAGCGTCGGCCGAGCCGGCCACTTCACGTGCGCCGCGTGTGCCCTGGTCCTGGCCAAAATGGTCCATCTTCTTGAAGAAGTCGGCGAGCCAGTTGTTTGCGGGGGTCGTGCCCGTATTGCCGCCGGTCGAGCCGCCGCCGGTATCGGTGGTGTCGGCGACGTCGACCACCTTCGTCGGCGTCGTCGGCGCAGCCGAGCCGGCATCGTCGGCCGAAGCGGTAGCTGCCAGCGTTCCCGACTTCATCACCGGGTCGATCAGGTCCTTCTTGACGTTCTTGGTGCCGATCGTGACGGTCTGCGTCGACGTCGCGATGTTGGCGCCGGTGAAGGTCACCGTATAGGTGCCGGGCTTCAGCACCAGGTCGTAGCCGCCTGCCGCCGAGGTTGTGGTCTTGAAGGTTTGGCCGGCGGCGTTCTTGGCCGTCACGGTGATCGCGCCAAGCCCTTCGCCGGGATCGTAGAAGCGGTCGCCGTCCTTGTCGTCGAAGGTCACGCCGGTCAGGAACAGGTCGGAACCGGTCTTGCCGAAATCTTCGGTCACGAAGGCGGATGAACGGCCCTTGTAGTCACCAACCTCGAAGCCGAGGCCGACCTCGCGGAAGTTCGGGTTGAGGATGTTCGCCCGGTGTCCGGAGGAATTCATCAGGTTGGTGTGAAGCAGCTTCACTTCGTCGACATAGCCGGTCGGTGCGCGGGTCGTGGCCCAGGCGATGTTTTCGCCCGTCGCCCAGGAGCCGCTGAGCGTGTAGCCGGCCGCCTTCATGCGTGTCGTCGGCGACGAGCCGCCGGAGCCTGTGTGTGAAAAGACATCTGCCGAGAGCATCCACTTGTCGTGGTTTTCGGCGGCTTCGCTTAGGTCGTTGTCGAATGCCAGAGGCTGGGCGCCGACTTTGGCGCGCTCCGCGTTGATGAGCTCGAGCAGATACTGCTCGTTGGCGCTGTGCTGAGGCATAGGGTCTCCCCGGTTTGGTTCTAGAGTGGTGTTGAACCCCCAAATGTCCCGTCCGTCCCACGTCCGGCCTAGGCAGGAAGTGTGTTGATGATGCGGCGCTGAAATGAATAAATTAGGATATACGCATATATCTTCGCGCGAGACGACACGGCGCGGATGCGCCGTCTATCGACGGTTGAAAATCCCATGTCGCGATCAGGTCGTGGTCAGGTGCCGCGGGCGGCAGCGATCGCCTTGGGCAGCTCTTCGGCGAAGATGTCGAGCTCATGGTCGAGACCGACGCTGACGCGGATGCAGCGGTCGAGCACCGGCGCCATCGGCTTGCGGATGAAGACGTCGCGGGCAAGCATGTTGCGCATCACGGCGAGCGCAAAGGCGGCATCGCCGCCGCAGTCGATGGTGACGAAGTTTGTCGCCGACGGCAGCGGCTTCAGCCCGTTATCCGAAGCGATTCCAGCGATCCGCTTGCGTCCGGCGTCGACCTTGGCGACGACCTCGGCAAGATAGGCCTGGTCCGCGAGCGCTTCCTCGCCCGCGATCTGCGCCATCCGGCTGACGCCATAGTGGTTGCGCACCTTTTCAAAGTTCGCGATCACCTCGGCATCGCCAAAGGCATAACCGCAGCGGATGCCGGCAAGCCCATAGGCTTTGGAGAAGGTGCGCATGCGCACGACATTGAGGCGCGCAATGTCGACCGGCGGCAGCGCCGAGGCTGGCGCCGTCTCGCCATAGGCTTCGTCGAGCACCAGCATCGTCGTCTCGGGCAAGGCCTCGGCAAAGCGAAGAATCTCCTCCGCTTCCCACCAGCTGCCCATCGGATTGTCCGGGTTGGACAGATAGACGACAGGCGCATTCTCGCGCTTCACCGCGTCGAGCAGGCCCTGGAGATCTTCCTTGTCGTTGCGGAACGGCACCGGCACCAGGCGCGCGCCGACGCTGGCGACGTGGAAATTGAAGGTCGGATAGGCGCCGAGCGAGGTCACCACTGGTGTACCCTCGCGGGCATATATGCGCACGACGAGGTTCAAAAGGCCGTCTATGCCTTCGCCGACGACGACGTTCTCGATGCCTGTGCCGAGATGACGCGCCAGCGCGACTTTCAGTTCGTAATTGTCTGGGTCGCAATATTTCCACATCTCGGCTGCCGCCTCGGCCATCCGCGCGATCACGCGCGGCGAAGGACCAAAGCCGCTCTCATTGGCGCCGATACGGGCCCGAAACGGCGCGCCGCGGTCGCGCTCCTGCGCCTCCGGCCCGACAAACGGCACGGTAACGGGCAGGGCGTCGATGACGGGGGTGAGGGCAGGGCGGTTGGTCATGGCAGCATACTCGATGGCGTCATCCGGCCCTGGCCGGGCGCGGCAATCTCTGGATGTTTTGCCTATACGACAAAAGCAGCCGGGCAGGGATATGCTTTGTGAGCCTATTTGCGCGCCAGCCGACCGGCTTCACGCCACCGCGACGTGGCGATCCGGCAAAGTCCGAGCGGTCGTGACGGCGTGACGACGAGCAAGCCCGCGAGCCATTGCAACGTGTTGCTGCCGGCGCGCGCGCAGATGCGGCCCGAATCCGGGCGCATCATGCGAATCATCTGCCGGAATCAGTGCCGCTCCAGCACCACCACGCAGCGGTCGAGATCGTTGGTGGCGAGATGCGCGTAACGCATCGTCATCGACAGCGTCTGGTGGCCGAGCCACATCTGGACACGGCGGATGTCGATGCCACCCTGGACCAGGCGCGAAGCGCAGGTGTGGCGCAGGATATGCGGCACCACCTGATCGTCGGCGCCAAGGCCGACTTCCGCCTTGGCCTCGTTCCAGATCGCGCGGAACTGCGGCTGCGTCAGCATGGCGAACGGTCCTTTCGGACGCGGCCCTCGATCAGCCGGCCATTTGGCCGTTTCTCTGGCGCGTGCGGTCAGGGGAATCGTCCGGCTGCGCCCGGATTTGGTGATCCAGAAGCTGACGCGTGTGTCCTGGATGTCGTTCCAGATCAATCCGATCGCCTCGCCGAGGCGGCAGCCGGTATCGACCAGGAAAACGGAAAGCCGGTAGGCGTCTTCACTCTTGGCCCGGATGGCAGCAAACAGCCTGTCCTCTTCCTCGAGCTCGAGAAAACGGATTCGTCCCGCCCGCTCCTTCTGGCGGCGGAACTCGGGCAGGCTGTGGACATCTCCCATCTTGTAGGCCTTGCGCAGCAGTTTGCTCAAAGCGGCCATCTTCCGATTGATGGTCGCGTTGCTGTTACCGCGTTGGCGCAGGGAGCCTATAAGGCCGTCGAGTGTCTCCTGGGAAAATGCGCTGAAGCGCTCGCCCAACAGAACCTCGTCGATCTCGCCGATAAAGGAGCTGACGTTGTATTTGTGCTTGCCGTCGTCCCAGAGAATGTCTTTGTAAGAATTAAAAAGGTCTATGACCCTGAATGACTTTACTTCTTTAATTGTATTGAAATTGTAAGTTACCTTGCAATCAGTCATCAGGGCGGCTGAAATGTGGCCGCTCACAATATCGTCCTTTGAAGTTGCTTTTTTCATAAGTCCTCGGCAACTCCCCCGCGCGCAAAGTTACGCACTCGGGCCGCCAAGGCAAGGGGACTAATGGATCAAGCTTCGGGCTGTTGAACGGGCAGGGGCAGATCGACCCGGGCTCGGCTTCAATAGCCTGACAGCGTCGTGCTTCTCCCTTTCGGTTCGATGTCCCAGCCGCTTTCCGCTGGTAGAAAAACGGCCCGGGTCTAAACCCGGGCCGCTTATGCTTAAGACGTCAGTCGATTAGAACGATGCGTCGAGACGGAGGAAGCCGTTGAACGAGCCGTCCGTGAAGCTGTCGCCGTCGTCGTAGTTGACTGCGAGCTTGGCGTTCAGGTTCTCGACGATCTTGTAGTCGATGACCGCGCCGATCGACCAGTCGTCGTTGCCGACTTCGGTCGTGGTGTTGGTGAGGAAGTTGCCGAAGTGGCTGTCAGCGAAGTACTGACCACCGGCGCCGACGGTCAGGCGATCGTTGACGGCATACTTCAGGTAACCGCCGACCGACCATTCGTAGCCGGCATAGAAGTCAGCCAGACCGAACCAGGTGGCGCCCGACTCATAAGCTGCGAGCAGCTCGAGCGTCAGAGCATCGGTTGCCTTGATCTTGGCGACACCCTTCAGAGCGAACTCCGAGAAGCGGTCGTCATAAGCGGCGAACAGGTCGACCGAACCCCAGCCCTGGGCAACCGAAACCTTGCCGACGACGAGCGGGACGTAGTCGAAGTTGTTGTCTTCTTCTTCGAGAGCCACCGACACTGCGATGCCGTTGCCGGCGTCGAAGGTGTAGCGGATCGAGTTGATGAAGTCGCCGCCGCCGGCGTCGAATTCACCCGACAGGGCGCCGTCGAACAGGGTGTCGTTACGACCGATCATCAGGCCGCCGAGTTCGAAGAAGGCATAACGAATCCAGGAGCCCTGGGTGTCTGACCACTCGGACGAGCCATCGGTCGTGTCAACGACGTATTCCTGGCCGTTGTGCTGGAAGTGCAGCTCGATGAAGCGGCGGAACGTGCCGTATTCGGTTTCCGAACGAGCATCCAGGTTCACGCGCGCAGCAGCGGTCTTGCGCCAACCTTCATCCTGGTCGTCCCAGTCGATCTGGTAGCGAACGAGGCCGCCGATCTTGAGGCAGGTCTCGGTGCCGGGGATGTAGTAGAAGCCCGCGCCGTAAACGTCGCAGATGCGGACGTATTCCATGGGTTCCGGCTCAGCGACGACGACAGCGTCGGCCGCACGAGCGCCGGAGACTGCGAGCAGAGCCGCAGCGGAGCCGAGAAGAAGGCTCTTAATGTTCATTTTCTGACCTCCAGTCAAAAGTTTCAAAAGAGGGTCTGGGTATTTTTTGCTGAAGGACAGCGTTCCCTGCCCCATCCCCGTTTGAAAAAGATGCGCACCGCGCTCCCTCTTCGACCCCGACATTACCCATGAGCGTTCGCGGTTCAACAGCCAACACGGCCCGCAAGCCTCCCGCAACGCTGGATCGCCGGGGCATGTTGCACAAATGACACGATTTGATACCCCCCATAAAGAAGTCATTAAGAAATGGAGCCATTCCAGCGCAGCTTTTGCGCCTGGCACAGATCCTGATCGAGGACTCTTTCCGCAGAATCGTGGGTGATCCGATTCTTCGGGAGCCCGGCTAAGCGGACGATTCGTACGCCGAGCTCGCCAGGCGGTGCTTTTTCATGCCGATATGTAGAATGGCTTATTGATTGTGCCGCGCCTTTTCTTTATCCAGCGGCGCAACGGAGAGGTGGCCGAGTGGTCGAAGGCGCTCCCCTGCTAAGGGAGTAGAGGTCAAAAGCTTCTCGTGGGTTCGAATCCCATCCTCTCCGCCAGCCTCAGGCTACCTTCCCTTTCAGATCTCAGAACCTTCAGCTATTTCAATCGCTTGCGGCGCCATTGCGCGCGGTGAAGCCGGATTTTCATGGCTTTCCGCCTGAATTCCTCGATCTCCAGCCGCGATTCTGACTGGAGGTCAGAAAATGAACATTAAGAGCCTTCTTCTCGGCTCCGCTGCGGCTCTGTTCGCAGTCTCCGGCGCTCGTGCGGCCGACGCTGTCGTCGTCGCTGAGCCGGAACCCATGGAATATGTCCGCATCTGCGACGTTTACGGCGCGGGCTTCTACTACATCCCCGGCACCGAGACCTGCCTTAAGGTCGGCGGCCTCGTTCGTTACCAGATCGACTGGGACGACAACGATGATGGCTGGCGCAAGACGGCTGCTGCTCGTCTGAACCTCGACGCGCGTTCGGAGACCGAATACGGCACGTTCCGTCGTTTCATCGAGCTGCACTTCCAGAACCAGTCGGCATACGATGATACGGCTGTGTGGATTCGCTACGCCTACTTCGAACTCGGCGGCCTGATGATCGGTCGTAACGACACCCTGTGGGATGGCGCGCTTTCGGGCGAGTTCGACAGCGGCGGCGGCGACTTCATCAACTCGATTCGCTACACCTTCGACGCCGGCAACGGCATCGCAGCGTCGGTGGCACTCGAAGAGGCCGACTACGACTACGACTACACCCCGAACGTCGCCGGCAAGCTGTCGATCGCCCAGGGTTGGGGTTCGGTCGACCTGTTCGCCGCTTACGATGCGACCGCTGAAGAGTACGGCCTGAAGGCCGTCGCCAAGTTCAAGGCAACCGACGCTCTGACCCTGGAAGCTCTGGCAACCTACAACTCCGGCCCCAGCTTCTACAGCTTCGGCTACGAGTGGTCGGTCGGCGGTTACGCCAAGTACACCGTCAATGACCGTCTGAGCATTGGTGCTGGTGGTCAGTTCTTCGGCGACGACTTCGTCAACAGCCAGGACGACTGGGCTATCGGCGCTGTGGTCGACTACAAGGTCGTCGAGAACCTGAACGCCAAGCTCGCCGTCAACTACGACGATGGCGACAACTATGCAGACGGCTCGTTCTCGGGCTTCCTGCGTCTCGACGCTTCGTTCTAATCAGCTCACAAGGCTGATCCAGGGAAAACCCGGCGGGCAACCGCCGGGTTTTTTCGTTTTGTCGCGGTGGTCGGGTGACGCATCACAGCGTGCAGGGCGAACCGTTGCCAGTTTGCTCCAACCATGCCTGTTCGTTGTGTGCTCTATGGCAAGTCGACAATCTGGCGGCGAAGCCAGCCCGATATTCGGTCGGCCCCGCCGCCGATCAGGCTTTCACAGCCTTCGCCTCTGCTTGTCGCAGAAAGGCGGCGATTGTCGCCGGCAGGTTTCCCGTCTCCAGCAACGGTGCGTGGCCTTGTCCGTCGACGGTGACCGCTTCAAGGCGCGGATGGCGTCGGCCCATTTCATCAATGGTTTCTGCCGTCAGCAGCCGCGAGTTGGCGCCGCGGATGGCAAGCACCGGCACGGATGCAAGCGCCTCGAACTGCGGCCAGAGATCGGGCAGCGGCTGGCTGAGGTCCATCACCAGCACGGTGTTGAGCAAGGCAGGGTCGTAATCGGCGACGGGCACACCCGCCTCGTTGCGATAGATGGCGTGGACGAAGCGGTGCCAGTCGGTATCAGACAGCGCCGGAAACGCCTCGCCATGGACCGCCTTCTGAATCTGGACGGCATCGGAAAAATCAACGGGGCGAGGGGCGTTTTCCAGATAGGACCTGATATGGGCAAGACCTGCCGTCTCGATCACCGGGCCGATGTCGTTGAGCACGACCGCCTTGATCAGGGCAGGGCGCATCATCGCCAGCACATGGATGATCAGCCCGCCGCGCGACGTCCCGACGAAGGCTGCTTCAGTGACGCCAAGGGCGTCGAGGCCGGCGATGACATCGGTCGCTTCCATGCCGACATTATAGTTCTGCCAGTTCGGGTCATAGGCCGACCGTCCCCGGCCGCGGTAGTCGAAGCATATGATTCGGCGAGGGTTTTCGACGTCGTTGGCAAGATGCAGTGCCAGCTCGTGAAAGTCCCTGGCGTTGCGGGTCAGGCCAGGCAGGCAGACGACCGGGCGGTTGCCGCGGCGAGCGGGATCTTCGTGACCAGCCTCGGCGCCATAAAGTCGCGCGTGCAGCCTGAGCCCGTCCTGCGAGGTGTAGAACAAGTCCGCAAAGCCTTGCGCATCGGTCATCAGGCTGCCTCTCCGCTCCCGACACGACCTCGTGTCGGCCCGACCTAGCTAACGAAGCCATGGGGCGCGGTCAAACCCGCCGCCGATCTGCGGGGGCGACGCCGCAATGTGGCTGGATGCACCGAGACCTGCCTGGGCAAGCCTAGCGGCCATTCACCAGGTCGCCATTGATGTCGTAGCTGCCCGACAGCCGCATCTTGTAGACCTGATAGTTCTCCATCACGCGCTGGACGTAGCTGCGCGTCTCCGCATAGGGGATGCGCTCGATCCAGTCGACGACGGTGTCGACATCCTTGCCACGAGGATCGCCATATCTTGATATCCACTGGTCGGCACGGCGCGGGCCGGCATTGTAACCGGCGAAGGTCAGCACATAGGAGCCGTTGAAGCGGCCGAGCTGCTCGCCGAGGAAGCTCGCGCCCAATGTGGCGTTGTAGCCGGCATCCGACGTCAGGCGCTCCTGCGAAAACGCCATGCCGGCTTTCTTCGCCAGATCCCTTGCTGTACCCGGCATCAGCTGCAGCAGGCCGCGCGCGCCGGCGCTCGAGACGGCCGAGACCTTGAACTCGCTTTCCTGGCGCGCGATCGCATAGGCGAGCGCCTTGCCGGAGCCCGAAATGTTGGCCGAGCCGGGGATGACCCCGATCGGATGCGACAGGGCGCCGACGTCGAGCCCGCGCTGGGCCGCGATCTTGCCGACGCGCAGCGCCAGATAATGGTTGTCCTGCTTCTCGGCCATGACGGCGAGCAGCGCGAGTTCGCCTGGGCTGTTCAACTGCGAGGCGAGGTCGCGATAAAGCATCTCGGCGTAAGCGGCATAACCCGCGCCCTCGAGCCGGGTGATCGCGCTGACCGCCTCACGCTGCGCAAAGGCCTGGCGGTCGGCCGAAGTCGGCGCAGGATAAACGACATTGAGCGCCTTGCGGCCGATGCGTTCGGCGGCAAGCTGGCCGTAGAAGCTGGTGCCATAGGTTGCGGCGCGGGCGAAATAGTCCTTGGCATTGCCGGGACCGCCGGCTTCGGCGCTGCGGCCGAGCCAATAATAGGCCCGCGACAGCGAGATCGGGCTGCCGGCGATCTTGGCGATGCGCTCGAAATGGCCTGATGCCAGCTTGGCGTCGTTGAGGCCGCGCAGCGCATACCAGCCGGCGTGGAATTCGGCGTCGGCGGCATTCGTCGCGTTTTCGGCCGAATGGGCCGCGGCAATCCGGTAGGCGGTCTTGACGTCGCCCTCGTCGAGCAGTTCGCGCGACAGCACGCGGCGTTCCACCCACCATGTGTCGGGGTCGATCAGGCTGGCGCGATCCCTGGGCGCCTTCAGCATGACGGCTGCGGCTTCGGTGAACTTCTCCTGCTTGCGCAAGAGGCGCGCCTTGGCAAAGACATAGCCGGCCGAACGCTGGCTTGCGGGCACCGCATCGAGCAGCGCTTGTGCCTTCTTGTCGCCCTTGATGACGGCAGCCCAGGCGTCGGCCAGCGGCTTTGCCCCGGCTAGCTCGGCGACACGCGCGGCGGAATTGACCCGGTCGGCATAGAGCATGCGCTCCATGCGGATGCGATGGTCGGCGGCGGGGATCAGGTTGCCGAAATCCTTGAGGATCGCCACCTCATATTTGGCATCCAGTTTTTCGGTGCGCCAAAAGGGCTGGAGTACCGCAAGTGCCGCCTTGGCATTTCCGAGCTCCTTGTGGGCGCGGGCGAGCAAAAGCGCACCTTCGATGGTTTGCGGTTCGCTGCCGGCAAAGGCCGAAACCACGATATTGGGCCCAGGCGTTTCGCGCGCCATGGCGCGCTCGCTGTTGCGGCGCAATGTGGCAAGGCCCGGCCAGCCCGGCAGGGCCTGGGCCGCCGCCGCGATATCGGCACTCGGCACTTGGTCGCCGCCATTGATGGCGATCGCCCACATCAATATGTGGCGGTCGAGCGCTGTCGCGGGCAGGGCGTCACGAACCGCGCGCGCCTGCGCCAGATCGCCGCTCGACAGCGCGTCGAGCCCACTCTTGAGCTGGTCGATGGTGCCGAAGGCGGCGCGTGCGGCGTCACCCTTGCCGATGCTGGCGAAGGGGATGGCCGAGGTTGCCTGCGGGTCGAGCGCCGAACTGCCGGCGGGGACGGGCGCCAGGGCGATGAAGGCGCTCAACAGCGCGATATGATGCGGCCTGGCAGCCGGAATGGTCCTGGTCATTCCTTATCCTTGCGGGTGACGATCGGGAGCAGGGCTTTCGAGCCTAGGTTCATGTGGTGAAGAGCGGGTTAATGAAAGGTTAGCGCGGTCGTTCGATTCGGTCGGATATGGGGTGCAGCCACACTTGCCGCAAATTGGTGTCGAGACTATGGTGCCCGGCCCTGCTTTCGGCTAGAAAGCCGGCGGCATTGAAAAGGCTGTGAAACCGTAGGATTCCCGGAGTTGGACGACATGCTGAGAGGCTCACTTACCGCGCTCGTGACACCATTCGAAAAGAATGGCCGTCTCGACGAGAAAGCCTTTCGCGAACTCGTCGAATGGCAGATCGCCGAGGGCACCACGGGCCTCGTGCCGGTCGGCACCACGGGCGAGTCGCCGACGCTGACCCATGACGAGCACCGCCATGTCGTGAAGATGTGCGTCGAGGTTGCGCGCGGCCGCGTGCCGGTCATTGCCGGCGCCGGCTCGAACAACACCGAAGAGGCCGTCGGTCTGGTCAAGTATGCCGAGAGCGTTGGCGCGGACGCCGTGCTCGTGGTTACGCCCTATTACAACAAGCCGACGCAGCGCGGCCTTTATGCGCATTTCGCAGCCGTTGCCCAGGCAACGACGCTGCCCGTCATCATCTACAACATCCCGCCGCGCTCGATCATCGACATGACGCCGGAGACGATGGGCCGGCTGGCCCATGACTTCAAGAACATCGCCGGCGTCAAGGACGCGACCGGCAAGGTCGAGCGTGTCTCCGAGCAGCGCATCACCTGCGGCACCGATTTCATCCAGCTGTCGGGCGAGGATGCCTCGGCGCTCGGCTTCAACGCCCATGGCGGTGTCGGCGCCATTTCGGTGACCTCGAATGTCGCGCCGCGCCTTTGCGCCGAGTTCCAGAACGCCAGCCTGTCGGGCGACAACGCCAAGGCGCTCGAGCTGCAGGACCGCCTGATGCCGCTGCACAAGGCGATCTTCATCGAGCCGGGCGCTTCGGGCGCGAAATATGCGCTGTCGCGTCTCGGCCGCATCGAGAACGTGCTGCGTTCGCCGCTGGTGACGATCGAGCAGTCGACGGCCGACAAGATCGACGCGGCAATGAAATTTGCCGGCCTCATCAACTGAGTGCCCAAGGGTTGCGAAACAGCCGCTTCGCAGCCATGTAAGCGCTCTTCGAATTGTGCGTCCTTCGAGGCTTGCTGTTGAGCTCGTGCCTCGGGAGAGGGGCAGTCAGCACATGGCGTCCGGGATCTGATGCGCTGTTGGCGCAGGGTTGTGGGCGCGCAGTGCTTTCCCATCCTGAGATGCGTGCCCGGCGGCCGAGCATCGGTGGACGCACCAGAAAAGTAGCGACGTCATGAGCCAGGGCAAGAAATCCGACCCCAACAACAAGATCGCCGCGGAAAACCGCAAGGCGCGCTTCAACTATGAGGTTCTCGACACGCTCGAGACCGGCATCGTGCTGAGCGGCACCGAGGTCAAGGCGCTGCGCCTGGGCCAGGCCAATATCCAGGATTCCTACGCCTCGTTCGAGGGTGGGGAATTGTGGCTGATCAATTCCTACATCCCGGAATATCTGCAGGCCAACCGCTTCAACCACGAGACACGCCGCCGCCGCAAGCTTCTGGTCAGCAAGCGCGAAATGGCCAGACTCGCCCAGAACATCGAGCGCGAAGGCATGACGCTGATCCCGCTCAAGATCTATTTCAACGATCGCGGCATGGCCAAGATGCTGCTCGCCGTCAGCCGCGGCAAGAAGCTGCACGACAAGCGCGAGAGCGAAAAGCAGCGCGACTGGAACCGCGAAAAGGGCCGGCTGCTGAAAGAGCGGGGGTAGGGGACGCTACAGATCGCCCCCTGGGGAGACGAGGTGACAACGCTTCGTCATCCCGGGCGAGCGCAGCGAGACCCGGGACCCATTGACCGGCGCGGCCGGGTTGTGGGGTCGCGATTGAATGCATGAAGCCCAAGACGAGGACCCGGCCGTGCCACACGATGTCCAGCCAATGGGTCCCGGATAACCTGCGCTGCGCTCCGGTTTCCGGGATGACGACGTCGATGCTGGCGCGCGAAACTTGTTTGCCACCCCGCAATTCTTCGCACCCCCTCTGGCCTGCCGGCCATCATGATACGCCCGTCATCCCGGGCGAGCGCAGCGAGACCCGGGACCCATTGACTGGATCATCGTGGAGCACGGCCGGGTCCTCGTCCTGGCCGTCATGAATGCAACCGCGAACTCAGATCCCGGCCGCGCCGGTCAATAGGTCCCGGGTCTCGCTTCGCTCGGCCGGGATGACGGCGCTGGCGCTGATAACCAGCGCTGCGCCCCGGAATCTGGGATGACTGAGGTGGTGCGTTCTTAACGAAAATGTTTGTCCGTCAGAGTCCAACCGGCCGCAAATCTCATTCGAGACGAAACTGATCTTGCAATTTGCTGCCCTTCTGATTGCATCTGCTGATGTCTGGCTATGTCTACATTCTCGCGTCTCGCAAGAACGGTACGCTCTACACTGGCGTGACCAGCAACCTGGAACAGCGCGTCTGGGAGCACCGGGAGGAAATCACCGGCGGCTTCACCAAGAAATACGGCGTCAAACGGTTGGTCTGGTACCGGGATTACCAAGACATCGGCGACGCGATCGTCGACGAAAAGCGCATCAAGCGGTGGCGCCGGAAATGGAAGCTCGAGTTGATCGAGGCGATGAACCCCGGCTGGGCGGACCTGTATGAGACGCTGAACGGCTAGCTGTCGCATGATGCGCTCGTCATCCCGGGCGAGCGCAGCGAGACCCGGGACCCATTGACTGGATCATCTTGGCGAACGGTCGGGTCCTCGTCCTGGCCTTCATGAATGCAACCGCGAACCCCGATCCCGGCCGCGTCGGTCAATAGGTCCCGGTTCTCGCTTCGCTCGGCCGGGATGACGGCGCTGGCGCTGATAACCTCCGCTGCGCTTCGGTTTCCGGGATGACGCGTCGATGTTGGCGCGCCAAGCTTGTTCACCAGCTCGCATAATCCTGGCGCGTGCGGCCGGCGCAATCGCTTAACCAACGCGCTGATTCCCCTGCCGACGTCCCGTCGAAATACGGCATCTGCCGTATGCACAAGTCAGCGCATTGCTGCCACTTCTCTACGCAGACCACGAGCGGCGCGGCGTGGTTTGGCACCGGGGGCGGTGCCTGAGCGCCTGGAGGGCCGGGTAACAGGTGAAAGGAGCAGAAATGAAGACGATCATGATGGCAGCGGCGGTGTCGCTGCTGCTGGCGCCGACGGCTTATGCCGCAGCGCCGGTGGCGAATGAGGACGGTGCCAAGGCCGCAATCAGTGCGCAGGCGACCAAGGACGACGCTGTCCGGCTGGCCGCCGGCCGCAACAGGTCCGGGAGCATCGGATTACCTCGCAGCAACGGCCTCGTGCCGGGCCGGGGTTTCGGTCTCGGCTGATCCTGTCGCGGGCGTCGGCCCTGGCTGGTTCCGCCGCACGCGACCGCACCATCTACCGGCTGGCGCAGTAGCCAGCCGTTCCATTTGCAAGTGCCCCTTGCCCGGTTGTGCTCTCAGCGCAACCGGGCTTTTTTCATGCGCGGTGGAAAGGCGGTCTATATGGGCCGTCTATTGCTGCAGGAATTCGGCCACGTCACGGAAGACGTTGACGAACATCTCTTCGGTCAGCACGCCCGTATTGGTGTTGTAGCGCGAGCAATGATAGCTCGAAAACACCGCGATGTTGCCGACATCGCATCGCGCGCCGTGCTTGAACGGCACGGCCGCGACACGCGCGCCGAGCGCCCTGACCGTCGACTGGTGGCCGATCGAGCCCAGTGTCAGGATGGCTTTGAGGTTGGGAAAGCGCGCGATCGTCGGCACCAGGAAGGAACGGCAGGTGTTGATCTCGGCGCCCACCGGCTTGTTGTCGGGCGGCACGCAGCGCACGGCATTGGTGATCGCCGTGCCGATCAGTTCCAGGCTGTCGTCGGGCCGCGCCTCGAACACGCCGCGGGCCATGCCGAAGCGCTTGAGCGTCGAGTAGAGCAGTTCGCCGGCATAGTCGCCGGTGAAGGGGCGTCCGGTGCGGTTGGCCCCGCGTACGCCCGGTGCCAATCCGACGATCAGGAAACGCACCGCCGCTTCGCCTTCGGGAGGCAGGAAGGAGCGGACGGGTCCGTTGTACCAGCCCGGCTCGCGGGCGCGCCAACTGGCGATAAAGTCGTGCAGGCGCGGGCAGAGCGGGCAGTCCCGGTCGGGATCGACCGGCAAGGCGGGGCGGCCGGCTTGAATAGCGGGCATCAAATCTCGTCGGCCGGAGGTTCGACCGGGTCGGGCTTGCGCGCCGGACGTTCGGACGGTTCGCGGCCGATCTCGGCCTTTAGCGTCATCAGGTCGATGAAATGGTCGGCCTGGCGGCGCAGATCGTCCGAGATCATCGGCGGCTGGGAGGCCATCGTCGAAATGACCGAGACCTTGCGGCCGCGGCGCTGCAGCGCTTCGACAAGCGTGCGGAAATCGCCGTCACCGGAGAAGATGACGTAGTGGTCGACGACATCGGCGAGTTCCAGGGCATCGACTGTCAGTTCGATGTCCATGTTGCCCTTGATCTTGCGCCGGCCCGAGGCGTCGGTGAATTCCTTGGCCGGCTTGGTGACGACCTTGAAGCCGTTATAGTCGAGCCAGTCGATCAGCGGGCGGATCGAGGAGTATTCCTGGTCCTCGACGAGTGCAGTGTAATAATAGGCGCGCAACAGATAGCCGCGCTTCTGGAAGCTGGAAAGCAGTTTGCGATAGTCGATGTCGAAGCCGAGGGAGCGGGAGGTTGCGTAGAGATTAGCTCCGTCGATAAAAAGTGCGATTTTCTCGCGAGGATCAAACATAGGAAAATTTCCTTGTTGAAATAGGCTGACGCCACATACGCTGAACCGAGCGCCCGTTCCCCCAAATCAATGACTTACCCCACTGCGGCAAATATCGCTCGCGATGGTTCATTCCAAGGGGGCACCGTCGCGGAGCGGTAAATTAATTGTGGGTGGATGGCTGTCCGAAATCCGACGCGTCGGTGGCAAAGCCGGCTTGATGCTTGAATTGCGCGGCCGTTCAGGTTATGGCACGCGTCAGCTTTCCGTCAAATCCATGCATGAAAGGGGCACTTCATGGCCCGCGTAACCGTTGAAGACTGCATTGACAAGGTCGACAACCGCTTTGAGCTGGTGCTGCTCGCCGGCCACCGCGCCCGCCAGATCTCGCAGGGCGCGCAGATTACCCTGCCGCGCGACAACGACAAGAACCCCGTCGTGGCACTGCGCGAAATCGCCGACGAGATGCTGTCGCCCGACGATCTCAAGGAAGACCTGATCCACTCGCTGCAGAAGCATGTCGAAGTCGACGAGCCGGAGCCCGAGGCACCCGAGCCAGCCGACCAGACGACCGCCTCGGCGATCGACGCGGACGAGCCGGAAGAGAACATCAACTTCGACCGCATGTCGGAAGAAGACCTGCTCGCCGGTATCGAGAGCCTCGTGGCTCCCGAAAAGAGCGACGACTACTGAGACCTATCGAGAATTCTACCCTGCCGGCCACCTGACGCGGCTTTCTCCGCTTCCGGTGCTCACGGACCCGAAAGTCCGCTCCGCTCCGGTTCTCGAAAGCCACGCCATCTGACTCGGCAGGGCGAATTCTCAAAAAGGTCTCGCGGCGTGCCAAAACGCTGCCAAACCGGCTTATCGGCACTTCCGCGCCGCCATATCTGTGTTTATCTATGACATGCGTCGCAAGCCCTTGCGGCGCATGATTCATTTCGAGTTCCGGGAAGCCGCCCATGATGCGTCAGTATGAGCTTGTCGAGCGCGTGCAGCGCTACAAGCCTGACGTCAACGAAGCGCTGCTCAACAAGGCCTATGTCTACGCCATGCAGAAGCATGGCCATCAGCGCCGCGCCTCTGGCGATCCTTATTTCTCGCATCCGCTCGAAGTGGCGGCGATCCTCACCGACATGCATCTCGACGAGGCGACCATCGCGGTCGCCCTGCTGCATGACACCATCGAGGACACCTCGGCGACCCGCGCCGAGATCGACGAGCTGTTCGGTCCCGACATCGGCAAGCTTGTCGAGGGCCTGACCAAGCTCAAGAAGCTCGACCTCGTCTCCAAGAAGGCCGAGCAGGCGGAAAACCTGCGCAAGCTTCTGCTGGCCATCTCCGAGGACGTGCGCGTGCTTCTGGTCAAGCTCGCCGACCGGCTGCACAACATGCGCACGCTGCACCACGTGCCCGAGAGCAAGCGCCTGCGCATCGCCGAGGAGACGATGGACATCTATGCGCCGCTCGCCGGGCGCATGGGCATGCAGGGCATGCGCGAGGAGCTCGAGGAGCTCGCCTTCCGCTACATCAATCCCGAGGCCTACCGCACCGTCACCGAACGGCTGGCCGAGATGTCGGAGCGCTCGAAGGGCGTGCTCGGCGACATCGAGAAGGCGCTGTCGGCGCAGTTCGAGAAATACGCCATCAAGGCCGAGGTGAAGAGCCGGCAGAAGAAGCCGTGGTCGGTGTTCCGCAAGATGGAGACCAAGGCGCTGTCGTTCGAGCAGCTGTCCGACATCTTCGGCTTCCGCGTCGTCGTCGATTCCGTCGAGGATTGTTATCGTGCGCTGGGTTCGATCCACACGACATGGTCGATGGTGCCGGGGCGGTTCAAGGACTACATCTCGACGCCGAAGCAGAACGACTACCGCTCGATCCACACCACCATCGTCGGTCCGTCGCGCCAGCGCATCGAGCTGCAGATCCGCACCCGCGAGATGAACAAGATCGCCGAATATGGCGTCGCCGCGCACTCGATCTACAAGGACAATGCCGGCAAGGCGAGCAACGGCGCCGGTCACACCATCTCGAAGGAAACCAACGCCTATGGCTGGCTCAGGCGCACCATCGAGCAGCTCGCCGACGGCGACAATCCCGAGGATTTCCTCGAAAACACCAAGCTCGAGCTGTTCCAGGACCAGGTCTTCTGCTTCACGCCCAAGGGCATGCTGATCGCGCTGCCCAGGGGGGCGACCCCGATCGACTTCGCCTATGCGGTGCACACCGACGTTGGCGACACCTGCGTCGGCGCCAAGGTCAACGGCCGGGTGATGCCTTTGATGACCGAGCTCAAGAATGGCGATGAGGTCGAGATCATCCGCTCCAAGGCGCAGGTGCCGCCGGCGGCGTGGGAATCGATCGTGGTCACCGGCAAGGCGCGCTCGGCGATCCGGCGGGCGACCAAGAACGCCATCCGCAAGCAATATTCCGGCCTCGGCGCCCGCATCCTCGAACGCGCCTTCGAGCGCGCCGGCAAGAAGTTCTCCAAGGACAGCCTGAAGTCGGTGCTGCACCGCCTGGCGCGCAAGGACATCGAGGACGTGCTGGCGTCCGTCGGTCGCGGCGAGCTGTCGTCCAACGACGTCGTCCGCGCCGTCTTCCCCGACTACAAGGAAGAGCGCGCCACCCATCCGGCCAAGCCGCGCGAGGAGGGCTGGTCGAAGATCCGCAACGCCGCCGGCATGCTGTTCCAGATTCCCGGCCGCTCGACCGCGCCGTCGCGCAAGGAACAGAAGGCGCAAGGCAGTGCCGTGCCGATCCGCGGCGTCAGCGGCGACCTGCCGGTGCGTTTCGCCCCCGAGGGTGCGGTGCCGGGCGACCGCATCGTCGGCATCATGCAGCCGGGCTCCGGCATCACCATCTACCCGATCCAGTCGCCGTCGCTGATGGCCTTTGACGACCAGCCGGAGCGCTGGATCGACGTGCGCTGGGACCTCGACGAGGGCTCGAAGGAGCGTTTCCCGGCCCGGCTTTCGGTGACCGCGATCAATGCGCCGGGCTCGCTCGCCGACATCGCCCAGGTGGTGGCGGCCAACGACGCCAACATCCATACGCTGTCGATGATCCGCACCGCACCCGACTTCACCGAAATGCTGCTCGATCTCGAAGTCTGGGATCTGAAGCACCTGAACCGGCTGATCTCCCAGCTCAAGGACAACTCCAGCGTCAGCGATGCCCGCCGCGTCAACGGCTGAGGCAGGGGCTGAGGCAGGCGCGCTGGACTGAAGACAGGAAAGACGACGATGCAGACACAAGACGTTCTCGACATTTTCCGCTCGGCGGGCGCGGTGCTCGAAGGCCATTTCATCCTGACCTCGGGCCTGCGCAGCCCGGTGTTCCTGCAGAAGGCACGCGTCTTCATGCATGCCGACAAGACCGAGGCGTTGTGCAAGGCGCTGGCCGAGAAGATCCGCGCCGAGGTCAAGGGCGACATCGACTATGTCGTGGGCCCGGCGATCGGCGGGCTGATCCCGGCCTATGAGACCTCCAGGCACCTCAAGGTGCCGGCGATATGGGTCGAGCGCGAGCAGGGCACCTTCCGCCTGCGCCGCTTCGAGATCGAGAAAGGCGCGCGTGTCGTCATCGTCGAGGACATCGTCACGACGGGCCTGTCGATCCGCGAGACCATCGCCTGCCTGAACGAACTCGGCGCCGAGGTGGTGGCCGCCGCCTGCATCATCGACCGCTCGGCCGGCAAGACCGATGTCGGCGTGCCGCTGGTAGCCCTTGCCGAATATGAAGTGCCGGCCTATCCGGCCGACCAGCTGCCGCCGGAACTGGCGGCGATCCCGGCGATCAAGCCGGGCAGCCGGAACATTTGAGGTTCTCGTTGAGCCCGGTCACCCCCCTCTGGCCTGCCGGCCATCTCCCCCGCAAGGGGGGAGATCGGCAGCTTGGGCCAAGTGCCGCGAGAGGGAAATAATGATCCTCGGCATCGGCAGCGACCTTGTCGACATCAGGCGGATCGAGAAATCGATCGTCCGTCATGGCGAGCGATTCATCCAGCGTATCTTCACCGATGCCGAGCAGGCGCGCGCCGAGGGGCGGCGGGGGCGGATCGCGTCTTATGCCAAGCGTTTCGCGGCCAAGGAGGCCTGTTCCAAGGCGCTCGGCTGCGGCATATCAGAAGGTGTGTTCTGGCGCGACATGGGCGTGGTCAACTTGCCGGGCGGGCGGCCGACGATGGAACTGACCGGCGGTGCGGCGCACAGGCTGTCAACCATGCTGCCCCAAGGCCATCGCGCGGTGGTTCACCTGACCATCACCGACGATTTTCCGCTTGCGCAAGCCTTTGTGATCATCGAGGCGCTGCCGGTCGAACAACCGCCACTATCTTAGGGTTTTGGCACCGGCTTGGACATTGCTCCTGGGGCGGTGAGCCCTTATACCCATCGCGCCCCCAATCGGTGACGACTAGGGCGTGGTTGAAAACGAGGACGACATGAGCGTGGCTGAAAAACAGAAGAAGTCCGGCGGGCTCGGCGAGACCGTGAGCGTCATCGTCCAGGCGCTGCTGCTCGCTTTGGTGATCCGGTCGCTGCTGTTTCAGCCGTTCTCGATCCCGTCGGGCTCGATGCGGCCGACGCTGCTCGAGGGCGACTATCTGTTCGTCACCAAATGGGCCTATGGCTATTCGCGCTATTCGCTGCCGTTCTCACCGGACCTGTTCTCGGGCCGCATCTTCGGCTCGGATCCCGAGCGCGGCGACGTCGTCGTCTTCAAGTTCCCGCCCAATCCGTCGCTCGACTACATCAAGCGCGTCGTCGGCCTGCCCGGCGACCGCATCCAGATGAAGGACGGCCAGCTCTACATCAACGGCACCGCCGTGCCGCGCGAGAAGGTCGGCCAGATCGACAACCCCGATATCACCGAGGTCAACCGTCCGGTCGACGTCTATCGCGAGACGCTGCCGAACGGCGTCTCCTACGACACGCTCGACCTGACGCCGGATGCGATCGGCGACAACACGCGTGAATTCGTCGTGCCCGAAGGCCACTTCTTCATGATGGGCGACAACCGCGACAACTCGACCGACAGCCGCTTCAATGTCGGCTTCGTGCCCGCCGATCACCTCGTCGGCCGCGCCAACATCATCTTCTTCTCGATCGCCAGCGGCGCAAGCCCGCTCGAGATCTGGAAGTGGCCGACCGAGATGCGCGCCTCGCGCCTGTTCAACTTCGTCCGATAGGCATGGCAGGCAAACGGCTCACCGCCACGGAACTCGCCGACGCGCTGCAACTCCGCACCGGCCATAATTTCCGCGACCATCAGCGCCTGCAACGGGCGCTGACGCATGGCAGCGCGCGCAGCGCCAATGCCGGCGTCGACTACGAGCGTTTCGAGTTCCTGGGCGACCGGGTGCTCGGCCTCGCCGTTGCCGACATGCTTGTGTCGGATTTTCCCGATGCGCCCGAAGGCGAGCTGTCGGTCCGTCTCAACGCGCTGGTCAACGCCGAGGCGCTGGCCCAGATCGCCGACGAGATCGGCCTTGCCGAACTGATCCGCGCCGGCTCGGAAGTGCGCAATCTGGCCGAGCGCAAACGCGTCAACCTGCGTGCCGACGCGCTGGAATCGCTGATCGCCGTCATCTATCTCGACGGCGGGCTGGACGCGGCCAAGCGCTTCATCCACAAATTCTGGAAGCCGCGCGCCAAGGCCGTGGGGGCGGCACGCCGCGACCCCAAGACCGAACTGCAGGAATGGGCGCACCAGGCGTCGACTTCAGTGCCTGCCTACGAGATCGAAAGCCGCACCGGCCCTGATCACGACCCCGTCTTTTCGGTGATCGTGCGGGTCGGACAATTTTTGCCCGCCACCGGCACCGGACGCTCCAAGCGCGAGGCCGAGCAGAGCGCTGCCGCAGCCTTGCTGGTGCGCGAGGGCGTATGGAAGAATGAGGAGACCGCATCGTGACCGATGCCCCTGAAACCACACTGCCCGCGACGGGCGGCACCCGCTCGGGTTTCGTCGCCCTGCTGGGTGCGCCGAATGCCGGCAAGTCGACGCTGGTCAACCAGCTTGTCGGTGCCAAGGTGTCGATCGTCACCCACAAGGTGCAGACGACCCGCGCCATCGTGCGCGGCATCGCCACCCACGACACCGCCCAGATCGTGTTCATCGACACGCCGGGCATCTTCAAGCCGAAGCGCCGCCTCGACACCGCGATGGTGACGACTGCCTGGGGCGGCGCCAAGGATGCCGACCTGATCCTGGTGCTGATCGATGCCGAGCGTGGCATCAAGGGCGATGCCGACGCCATCCTCGAACGGCTCAAGGATGTGCGTCAGCCCAAGGTGCTGATCCTCAACAAGGTCGATCGGGTCGATCCCGAAAAGCTGTTGAAGCTGACCGCAACCGCCAATGAGCGCGTCGACTTCGAGCGCACCTTCATGGTGTCGGCGCTGACCGGCTCCGGCTGCAAGGATCTGCTCGACTATCTCGCCAGGCGGCTGCCCGAGGGGCCGTGGTATTACCCGGAAGACCAGATCTCCGACCTGCCGATGCGCCAGCTGGCGGCCGAGATCACCCGCGAAAAGCTCTATCTCAGGCTGCACCAGGAATTGCCTTACTCCTCGCATGTCGAGACCGAGAAGTGGGAAGAAAAGCCCGACGGCTCGGTGCGCATCGAGCAGGTCATCTATGTCGAGCGCGACAGCCAGAAGAAGATCGTGCTCGGCCACAAGGGCGAGACCATCCGCGCCATCGGCCAGGCCTCGCGCATGGAAATCGGCGGCATCCTCGAGCAGAAGGTGCACCTGTTCCTGTTCGTCAAGGTGCGCGAAAACTGGGGCGACGACCCCGAGCGTTATCGCGAGATGGGGCTGGATTTCCCGCGCTAGCGCATTGTCTTGCGCAGCAAGGCACGATCAGTTCAGCCCTGCGATCCTGTGGGCTGCAAAGCCCGCCAGGGCGCTGATCGGAATGGCCGCCGCAGATGGGGCGGCCATGAGCAGCATGGCGATGGCGAACAGAGGATGTTCGCCTGCGATCAGCAGGCCCAACGCCATGAGGGCGGCGACCACGAGCGCTGCGCCCGTCCATATCGCCGCCGAAACCGCTGCAATGATCGAGCCACGGGTTCCAAGGCGCTGGATTGTCCGCCATTTCACAAGTGAATAGGCGCAAAAAATGATCGGCGCGAGCAGCAGCGGCCAAGCCATGATGCCCCACATGCCAAGCCTGTCGCCCGCCCGTAGGGCCAAGTAAAGCCCTATCGTCAGCAGAGTATATGTTGCGCAGGATACCAGGGCTCGCCTCACCGCGGAGCCTGCTCTGTTGTTCGCATGGACAGGCTCATTTTGGCCAAACCTCGCAGGCTTTTCCACGCAAGACAGTCTAAGGAACAAGTTCGTGTTGGAGCAACAAGTTCAGCTTGGGCTGGTTACCGATCTGGAACTATCGCTCTCGCAATGCTTTTTCTGAATCGGGGCGAGGTGGTGCGACATGCACATGACCGCCCTTTCATCACTCCCGATCGCCGCGCGCGTAGCGGCCCGGCGATTGCCCGACATGGCGGCTGAAGGCGGTGCTGAAGGTGCTGGCCGAGCCGTAGCCGACCTGGCGGGCGACTTCGTCGAGCGCGATGTCCTTGCCGGCGAGCAGGTTCTTGGCCAGCGCCATGCGCCAGGCCTGCAGATATTCCATCGGCCTGATACCGACGGTGCGGGTGAAGCGGTCGAAGAAGGCCGAGCGCGACAGGCCGGCCGCGCCGGCCAGTTCGGCCACCGTCCACGGCCGCTGCGGATCGCCATGCATCCGCCTGATCGCCCCTGAAATCCTGGCGTCCGCAAGTCCGCTGAGGAAGCCGGGCGCCGAGCCCCTGGCGCGGCTTGCCCTGAGCGCTTCGATCAGAAGAATCTCGACGAGGCGGCCGAGCACCAGCTCGCGGCCGGCATTGACCCGGCTCGCCTCCTCACCGACGAGCCGCACCAGCGTCGAAAGCCGCTCGACACCGCTGATATGGATCATGGCTGGCAGCAGCGACACCAAAAGCGCCGCATCGGGCGAGCCGAAGACGAAATAGCCGCCGAGCAGGCGGACATCGGCCGGGCCGTCCTGCCGGCCGTGGCGAACTTCCTCCGTCGGCGCCGGGGTCGTCTTCGGATCGATGCGCCTTGGCGTCACCGGCTCGAAGCCGGACATGGTGAAAGCAGGGGTGGCCGGCAACAGCACGAAGTCGCCCTGTTCGAGCACAACCGGTGCCTCGCCGTCGACGGCGAGACGGCAGCTGCCTTCGAGCACGGCGCAGAAACCGGGCTGGCCGAATTCGGAATAACGCACGCCCCATGCTCCGGCGCCGCTGATCCCCTTCGAGAAGATGGTGCGCGGCTGCAGCAGCTCAATGATTTGGGCGAGCGGATCGGTCGTGAGCACGTCAGTCATATCAGGACTATCGCCAATTAATTATGGACTAGAGATTGATGATAGTCCTGATTTTGGACGGTATTTTTATGGCGTCAACATCACTAGGGAAAAACACCATGAAAACCGTACTGATCACCGGATGCTCCTCGGGTTATGGCCTGGAGATCGCCCGCCACTTCCATGCCGGGGGCTGGAACGTCGTCGCCACCATGCGCAGCCCACGCCAGGACATCCTGCCGCGCTCCGAGCGGATGCGCGTCGTCGCTCTCGACGTCACCAATGAGGACAGCATCGCCGCAGCACTTGCTGCCAGCGGCCCGATCGACGCGCTGGTCAACAATGCCGGCATCGGTCTCGTCGGCGCCTTCGAGGCGATGCCGATGGCGCATGTGCGCAAGCTGTTCGAGACCAACACCTTCGGCGTCATGGCGATGACCCAGGCGGTCATCCCGCAGTTTCGCGCGCGCCGGTCGGGCGTCGTCGTCAATGTGACGTCGAGCGTGACGCTGGCGCCGATGCCGCTGGCCGCCGCCTACACCGCAAGCAAGATGGCGATCGAGGGTTTCACCGGCTCGCTCGCCCATGAACTCGGCGCCTTCGATGTCAGGGTCAAGCTCGTCGAGCCGGGTTATGCCCCGACCACGCGTTTTGCCCACAATACCGAGCTGCGCGTCGAAGATCTCATTCCCGAGGCCTATGCCGGCTTTGCCGGGCCGATCTTCGCCGGTTTTGCGACGCCTGACATGGTGACCAAGGAGACCGACGTCGCCGAAGCCGTGTGGCTGGCGGCAAACGATGTGTCGGGGCAGCTGCGCTTTCCGGCGGGACCCGATGCGGTGGCCCTGGCGCAGGCGGGCTGAGTCAGAGCATGATCCCGAAAAGTGGGTGCCGGTTTTCGGAAAAGATCATGCTGCGACAAGAGCATGATCCCGAAAAGTGGGTGCCGGTTTTCGGAAAAGATCATGCTGCGACAAGAGCATGATCCCGAAAAGTGGGTGCCGGTTTTCGGAAAAGATCATGCTCCAACAAGAGTCAGATCGTAGCGCAGCACGTGGTTGGGGTAGAACTGGTCGTCGATCTGGAAGCGGGTTTCGCCGGCCTTGGCAAAACCCTTCCTCAGATAGAAGTCGGTGGCGCGCTGGTTTTCGGCATTGACCGCAAGCCAGACGTCGGGCCGGCCGGTGCCGGCGCAGATGCGCAGTGCCGCCTCAAGCAGCCTGCCGCCGGCGCCCGAGCCCTGGTGGCGGGGCTGGACATAGAGCTTGGCGATTTCGAGATCGGAACAGCCGGGCACAGGGGAGGGGGCGCCCGATGTGATCTGGATGAAGCCGTCGATCCCGACGGTGTTCTGCGAGACCAGGATTGTCTGGTCTGTCCGCGCCAAGATCTCCTCGAAACCGGCGGCGGTGAAATGCTCGAGCGCATAGTCGGCGAAGAAGGCACTGACACCGTTGCGGATGTAGGTGTTCAGCCAGACTTCCAGCCCGAGTGCTGCGAGGCTGGAGGCATCCGTCAAGTTGGCCGGCCTGATCACGTCTCGATCCATTCTGTCCGCTAAGAGCAAGCAGCGAATAAAGGATGCTTTGATGTTTTGGAAGGTGTGATCCTTAAAACTCAATGTTGCCGGTTGAACGATAAAAATGTTCGCGCGAATAGAGCGCCAGAGTCGCTGTTTCGTTGGAACAAGAAAGCATGTGAAACGTTGTTTAGTGTTGGAGTGCGATGAGCGGGCAATGCACCGCTCCGTGAGGTGCACGAGCACTCCCAGGAGACTGACATGGATACCACCACTCTTCTCATCATCCTTATCGTACTTGTTCTGCTGGGCGGCGGCTGGTTTGGCCGCGGTCGCTGGTATTAATCAACGCTTTCAAGAGCGGGCGTGGCGGTAATTTTGCGCTTCTTGTTCGGCAAGACGTCAGCGACGCAGGTCATAGCCTCGTGCTCGCACTCGCATCAATAACTCCGCACGGCTCCAAACGTTGCCCGTTAGCTGCTGCCTGCCGCCAATCGAATGAAGTTGAGGCATGGCTGAACCAGTAGTCAAATCCGAAGGCCAAAAGGTCGCCGGAGCTGAAGTCGAAAGCTTTCGGAGGGATCTCGGACCGTTTGTCGTTGCCGCTGAAACGACACGCATGGCGATGGTTTTCACGGATGCGAAAGAGCCCGGCAGTCCGATCATTTTCGCCAATGACGCCTTTCTCCGTCTGACCGGATATTTGCGCGCGACGAGTTGCTCGGCCAAAGCTTCAACTTCCTGATCGCGGGCGGCACCGACCTCGATTCTCTGGCGCGCATCGAAGCCACTTTCGCGGGCGACGCCAATGGCGGCTCGGAAATCTGCTACCGCCGAAAGAACGGCAGCGAGTTCTAGTCATCGGGTGAAGAATACGCTTGCCACTGTGCAGTCGATTGTCTGGCAGGCGCTGCGAAACACCTCCAATCCCGACGTGATCAGGGACTCCATCGAGTCGCGCCTCTTTGCGCTCTCACGGTCGCATGACCTGTTGACCCGCGAGAACTGGGAAGGTGCGGGGTTGCTCGATCTGATCAAGGCAGCCCTGGAGCCGTTCGGGATCGCAAATGGCAGGTCGCAGCACGTTGTCATCACCGGCAGCAACATCCGCGTCTCACCCAAGGTTACCCTGGCACTGGGCATCGCCTTCCATGAACTTGCGACCAATGCGGTAAAATACGGCGCGTTTTCCAACAATGTTGGGTCCGTCCTGATTTCATGGACGATCGAGCCCTCGCCTGAGGGCGGTCGGCTTGTCGTGCGCTGGCAGGAGAAGGACGGTCCGCCGGTCATGCCACCGTCCAGAAAGGGTTTTGGCTCGCGGGTCCTGGAGCGCGGCCTGGCACACGAACTGGATGGCGCGGTCGATCTCGACTACCGGGTGGAAGGCGTTGTCTGCACGATGGACTTTCCTGCCGCCTGTGGTGTTCGCGATGAATAGGCTGCTTTGTGATGCTCGTCCTCCTCATGATCGAAGACATGCTGGCCGACCTCGGCTGCGTGTCGGTGATCGCTGCCGCCACGGTCGAGCAGGCGCTTGCCCTCATCACGGCGCATGATTTCGATGCCGCCATGGTGGACATGAACCTGAATGGCGACAACACCTATGTCGTGGCCGACGCGCTCGCCGCGCGCGGCGTACCTTTCGTCTTTTCGACGGGCTATAGCGGCCACATGAAGGACGGCTACCGTGATCGGCCGGTCCTGAAGAAGCCGTTCATGGACAAGGAACTGGCCGAGATGTTTGCCCACCTGCTGTCAGGCTGACCGGCAAAATCAGGAAACGCCGCGCCCACTGCTGCTCTGAAAAAGAGCTGGCGTCCTGTTGGGTCCCTGGACGGCCAGCATGCGCAGCCGCTGCCCACGCCACATCAGCAGGCTAGCGCCGACGTGCGGACCTTGCCCGTGTCGTCGGCGGTTTCGGCGAACGGCTGGCAGTTGTCGTCGTCGCCGACTTCAGCAATTTGCGGAAGCTCGGGCATTCCATGTGCGAGGGCGCGGGACAGTCGGCGACGTGGCGTATGACGTCGCGCAGCATCCTGAGCTCTATGATCTGCCGCTCCAGCTCCCTGGCCCTGGCATGGAGCTGGTCGCGCGGAATGTCGGGGCGGTCATCGCTGCCGAACATGCCCGATATCTCGGGCAGCGAGAAGCCGGCAGCCTTGCCCATGGCGATGAGCGACAGCTTCATCAGCACGTCGTGGTCGAACTGCCGCCGCAGGCCGTGCCGCGCAACCGAGCGGATCAGGCCGATCTCCTCGTAATAGCGCAGCGTCGACGGCGGCACGCCGGAGCGTGCAACGACCTCGCCAATATCCAGGAAATGCATGCTTGACCTCAAGTTGGCTTGAATTCGTACGCTGTGCCGAACAGTCGAATTCAGCAAGAGGAAAAATCATGCAAGTCATTCAACAAACACTGGAAAGGCCGGTCTGGATGGACGGGCGCGCGCTCGCCCTGCTGTTGGCCGCATCGCTCACCACAATGGCCAACGCGACGATCAGCCCGGCGCTGCCCGGGCTCGAGCGGCTGTTTGCAGGCGATCCGAACGCCGCGATGCTGACCCGGCTGCTGGTGCCGGCGCCGTCGCTCAGCGTCGCCTTGTTCGCGCCCTTTGCCGGCTTGGCGGTGGATCGGTTCGGCCGCCGCCTGCTGCTGCTTTGGGGCGTGATCCTGTTTGCCGTTGCCGGATGCGCCGGATTGGTCCTGCCCGACCTGCCCAGCATCTTCGTGAGCCGCCTCGTTCTCGGGGTGGCGGTGGCACTCATCATGACGGCGCAGACCGCCCTTGTCGGCGACTATTTCAACGGCGACAAGCGCAGTGCCATGACCGGGCTGCAGATTTCGGCACGCAATTTCGGCGGCCTCGTCTTCATCTCGCTTGCCGGATGGGTGGCGGCAATCTCGCCGCGCTGGCCCTTCGCCATCTATGGCCTCGCCATTGTCTTCCTGCCCCTGATGTGGATGGTCATCGTCGACCCCAGGCGGTCGCAGGCACCGGGCGCCAAGGCAACAAGTGACGCTGCCGGGCATCCGTCCTTTGTGCTGTTGCTGTCGCTGCTGGTGCTGCTGCAGGCGCTCACCAACATGATCTTCTTCGTCATGCCGACGCAGATGTCGTTCTTCCTCGACGCGAAGGGATATGACGCCGCGATGATGACCGGCGCGATCCTCGGCACGGTGATGCTGTCCGGCGGCAGCTTCGCGCTGCTCTATCCCCGCCTGCAGCGCGCCACCGGTTATGCCGGCATCTTCCTCATCGGTTATGCCGCGATGGCGCTTGGCTTCCTGCTTTTGGTCCTGGCCGCAACGACGCCTGTGCTGTTTGCGGCGGCCGCTGCGATCGGCGCCGGTTACGCGCTGGTTTCGCCGAGCTTCGTTGCGCTGACCTTGAACCTTGCGCCGTTGCGGCACCGGGGCGTCAGCGGCGGCGTGCTGACGGCGTCAATCTTCATCGGCCAGTTCGTCTCGCCGCTGTTCGTCACGCCTTTGATCGCCTGGCATGGCTACGGAACGCTGTTCGGCGGCACAGCGCTGCTGCTGGCGACGATGGCGATTGCGGCGGGAGCGGCCTGCGCCGCTGCCAAGGTCCGCAGACGCTGAGGCATGTCTTCGAAACCGGCGGCGAGCCGATCCGCCGCTGTCGAACAATCAGCGCGCGTTTCGGGCTGCTATGGCGAGGATGGTCTGGAACAGCTCGTCCTTGGCCTCGTCAGGCGTGATGTCGCCGCATGCGGCGGCGAAGGACAGCGCTTCGGCCGCCCCCAGCATCGCCAGAAGTCCTGACGCAGCGATGGTGCCTCCAGGCGCGAAAGGGGCGAGCAGGCTCCGGCACTTCTCCATGAAAACAGCTTCATAGTCGCGCTTGACCCTGGCCAGCTCGGGCGAGCCGGCCAGCGCCGAGATCACGCCGGGGATCTCGCGGCCCTGTTCGAGCACGCAGTCGACATAGGACGAGGCGATGACCATCGCCCGGCTTGGCAGGGTCGGCTCGCTGGCCTGGAAGGCGGCATCCATCAGCGCGGTCTGGTGGGTGTCGAACTCCTGGTAAAGGGCGGCGAGCAAAGCGGGACGCGTGGCGAAATGATCATAGACGACGGGTTTTGCCACGCTCGCCTGCTCGGCCAGCCGGGGCAAGGTCAGCGCCTCGGTGCCGTCCTCGCGGATGATGCCCCAGGATACGGCGATGAGCTGCCGGCGCCGCTCCTCCCGCGACAGGCGGCGGCGCGGTGTCTGTTCCAGCGTTTCAGCGCTTGACGTCATAATATACCAAAAGTATATACGAAAAATAGGTTACAGAAAGTATATAAGCTGTGACCGTCGCCCGCAACTGCCAACAGGAATGTCGATATGCACGCGCTCATCGTCGTCGCCCATCCCGATCCCAAGTCACTCAGCCACGGCATCGCGGCACAGCTCGCCGCAGGGGTTGAGATGGCCGGCCACACCTTCGAGATCGCCGACATTGCCGGGGAAGGCTTCGACCCGCGCTACACCGCCACCGATCTCGCCGTTCACCGCCGGGAAGTGGCACCTGCTGCCGACGTCGCCGCCGAGCAGGCGCGGATCGACCGCGCCGACACGCTGGTGCTGGTCTACCCCGTCTACTGGTGGTCGATGCCGGCTTTGCTCAAGGGCTGGATCGACAGGGTGTTCGCCAATGGCTGGGCTTATGACGAAGGCGCCGGCATCAGGCCGGTCAAGCGGCTGCGTCATCTCAAGGTGCATCTCGTCGCCCTTGGCGGCGCAACCATGCGGACCTATGCCCGGCACGGCTATTTCGGCGCGATGAAGACGCAGATCGACCATGGCATCTTCGACTATGTCGGCGCGCCTGTCGTCACATCGGAGCTTCTGCTCGACACCGAAACGCTGGGGGCGGCCGAGCATCTCGAAGCAGCGCACGCCATCGGCCACAACCTGTTCGAAGCCGGGCACAGCCGAGGCGTGGCGGCATGAGGCGGTGCGCTACAGCACCAGCAGGCCGAGGCCGCGCAACAGCTCGGTTGCCTGGCTTTTCGAGATCGCCGCACCCTTGAGGATCGCCGCTTCGTTGAGCTTCAGCGGGCCGAGGTCGCAGCCGCGCAAATCGGCACCTTCGAAGCGGCAGGAGCGCATGCTGGCGCCGCGCAGGCTGCAGCCGTCGAAAATCGCCTCGCGGAAATCGCAGCCGGTGAGCTCGGCGTCGCTGAAATCGAGATGGTCAAGCGTCTTGCGCCGGAACGAGATCGCCGGCAGCAGGGCGCTGACCATCAGGCATTGCTGGAAGTCGGCGCCGATGAAGCTGCAATGGGCGAAATTCGCCCCAGTCAGCTTGCTCTGGCTGAATGTCGCGCCGTTGAGCCGCGACCGTGTCCAGTCGGTGTTGGAGAGGTCGCAATTCTGAAACTGTGCGTCGACGCCGTCGATGGCCATGAGCCTGGCGCCCGCCATGCGGCAGCCGGTCCAACTGGTGTCGGTCAGCGTCGCAGCCTGGAGGTCGGCACCCGTCAAATTGCAGTCGGCGAACTGGCAGCCGCTGACGTCGAGCCGTGCCAGATCGTGGCCTGTCAGGTGCAGGCCGCTGAAGGAGCGCTGCCCCTGGGCGATCAGGTCGGTGAGGGCGGTGGCGGGCTGGTCGGCTGGCATCGAAAGCGTCGCGGGGAGGGCTGTCGGCGGATCAGCTTTTCTGCAGCGCGACGTGGACGCCAAGGCCGACGAGCACCGCACCGCCGGCGCGCTGCATCAGCCTTTGGGCGCGGCGCGACCGCTTGAGCCGGTCGGTCATCGCTCCGGCCAGCATGACGCCGACGACGTCGGCCAGGGTGAACATCGCATTGACCACGGTGCCTAGGATGAAGAACTGCAGCCAGACCGGAAAGGCCGCCGAAGCGTCGATGAACTGCGGCAGGAAAGCCATGAAGAAGATCGCCGTCTTGGGGTTGAGCACCTCGACGGCGATGCTCTCGACGAAGGCGCGGCGGGCGGATTTCGGCGCGATGGCGGGCAGGACGCCGTCACCCTCATTCCTGGCGCGGAACATGGCGATGCCGAGCCAGACGAGATAGGCGGCACCGGCAAGCTTGACGACCAAATAGGCCAGCGGCACGGCGTGGAACAGCACCGACAGGCCGCCGGCGGCGGCTATGACGTGAACGTAGCCGCCGAGATGGATGCCGAGTGCCGCCATCAGCCCCGACCAGCGCCCGCGCGCCAGCGTCTGGGCTGCGGCATAGAGCATGGCCGGGCCCGGCATGAAGGCGAAGATCGCGGTGGTGGCGACAAAGGCGATCAACAGTTCGGCTGACGGCATGGCAGGCTCCCGTCGCACCGAAATGGCGCGACCCATGCCGGCAAATTCGCACAGGGCGCGATCGTTCGGTAGGCGAAACCCGTCTGCCAGCCCGGCCTATATTTGGTCCAGCGATCGCGAAGCGCTGTTATGCCGCACATTTGCCGGTTTTTGCTGGCTACGGCTTTCTTCACGAAGTCGTGAGAATCGTGGGACTACACTTTCCGCGCTCACGCTCGTCCAGACGAGACCGAGTATTCACAATGTCATATTTTTCGCAGACGATCGTCGATTTTTGGCGGGCGCAGTTTCTCAACGGCGACATTCTCCACAGCGACGACAATTTTACTGTCGCCGCCGACCCTGATCTCGACGAGGACTGCCGGGTCATGGTGCTGGAGACGATCGATGGTCGGGCCATGGCGGTGGTGACGCCCGAGCTGGCGGCCAGGGTCGGCCTGCGCAAAAGGCAGGGCCTGTCCATCGCCGGCTTTCGCCACGCCCTTGATGGAGCGGGTGTGATGCTGCATGGCGCCGACCGCATCTATCATTTCACCGAGGCGGAGAAGAAGCGGCTGGCACTGGACGAGCCGGTTGTTGGGCCGAGGCGTCTGAGCGCCGAGGATGCGGCGCTGTTTTCAGGTTTCCAGGCGCAGGCGTCGGAGCAGGACCTCGATGGTGCCTCGGTCGAACTCGACCACTGGCTGGTGTTCGGTTCCTTCGAGCAGGACCGTCTTGTCTGTGCCGGCAGCATGTATCCCTGGATGAACGGGCGCGTCGCCGATCTCGGCGTGCTGACGCTCGAGCCCTACCGGGGCAAGGGCCACGCCCGCAAGGTGGTGCGTTCGATCAGCCGGCACGCCTGGGACCTGGGCTATGAGCCGCAGTACCGATGCCAGCTCGACAATGCGGCGTCGATCCTGCTCGCCGGCAAGGCCGGCCTCGAGCTGTTCGGCACCTGGGAGGTGGTTTCGCCCGATTCCGCCGTCTGATCCCGGCGGCGGTCCTCATCGTGGCCGGCTACAGCAAGTGGACGAGCCCGGCCTGTGTCGGCTCGAAGCCGCAGGCATCGAGATAGAAGCCGCGCAGATGCGGATCGAAATCGACGTGAAGCCATTCGCAGCCCGTGTTCCTGGCATTGTCGATCGCCAGCCGGACGAGGGTCGCGGCATGGCCGCGCCGGCGCAGCGGTGCGGCGACCATCGTGTCGAGCAGGAAGGCATGGAGGCCGCCGTCCCAGGCGACATTGACGAAGCCGGCGAGGCTGCCGGATTGCCGCATGCAGACCCAGCCGAGGCTGAACCTGTTGACCTGCGTCCACCAGTCGTCGTCGAAGAGCCGGTGCTCGAAACATGCGGCGTGCAAGGCGTTCAGCTCGGCATTGGCAAAGGCACCGCGCCATTCGAACAGCGGTTCGCTGCCGGTGGCGGGGTCAGCCACGCCAGTCCTCGGCGGCGAGCACCTGCTGGATGACCGACACCAACGTGTCGCGTGCGTCGCGCCGGGTCGCAAAACCGGCGACGGCAATGCCCTTTGCCGGTGCGTAATAGGCCGCAGTGCCCCAGAAGCCGAGATGCGAGTAGACCTCGGCACCGTCGACGGTGTCGACTGATATGCCGAGGCGATAGGTGGCGGCACCGTCGTGGCTGCCCTGGGAGAGCATTTCGCGCAGCGTGTCGGGGCTGTCGAAGACACGGCCTTCGAACAGCGCTGCAAAGAGGGTGGCGAGGTCGCGCACCGACATCACCAACCCGCCGCCGCCATAAAGATCCATCGAGGCGCTGATCCCGGTGGCATCGACATCGCCGAAAAACTGGCGCGCCCGCGGCTCGACGTGCGCCGGCTGCGGCTCCGATATCTCCCACCAGCTCGTTGCAAGGCCGAGCCGCTCGAATCCCATCTCGCGCCGGACGGTTTCCGCAAGCGTCGTGCCCGAGATGCGCTCGATGATGTCGCCAAGCAGGATATAGCCGGTGTCGGAATAGCTGAAGCGCGTGCCCGGCTCGCCGAGCGGCGCCGAGAATTTGGCGCCGAGGCGAACCTGCTCTTCGCGCGTCCACAAATGCTGCGGCTCGCGCAGGACGGTGGCAAAGAATTCGGGGGCGTTGGTGTGGTCGACGAGCCCGCCGCTGTGGTCGAGCAGATGGCGAACGGTGATCCTGTCGGTGTTGTAGCCGGCGGCAGTCAGCAACGCGTTGAACAGCGGGTCGACCAACCGTGCGACCGGGCCGTCGAGATCGATCAGCCCGCGTTCCCAGAAGCGGAGGATGGTGGCGGCAACGAAGGTCTTTGTGTTGCTGGCGACCCGGAGCGGCGTGTCGAGCGACATCGGCCTGCCAGTTTGTTCGTCGGCCATCCTCGCGGCCGTGGCCCAGGGCCGCTCAAGGCCCTGGCCCGTGGCGTAGAGTGCCAGCGGAATCCGCTGCTCGCTGACAAGGTCGACAAGCTCTTTCCGGTTCAATCCATGTCCCCGGCGGCGACGCGGCCGCATCCTGATTCGCGGGTCAGTCTCTCCGGCGGTGCCGGCGAGGCATAGCGCCAGTTGGCGTAACAGCCTGGCCAGCCGTGTCGGCGGCGCGACGAACGTCTCTCCAGTCGGCCTGTATTCTTCGATGTGGGTTTGCTAATATGCTGTCGTTGCCAAGTTGTTCGTGGGGCGCAGGGCGCTTTATGACCGATACCGAATTGCTGGAAAGCCTCGCAAAGATTCGCAGTTACAGCGAAGCCCGTGGATTCGACTTTGCTCTCGACTGGGATCCGTCGATCCTGCTGTCGATACGCGAGGTCATCGGCTTCGTTGCTCTTTTTGGTCATCCAGGCAAAAGCTCATCGGTGCGCCTTGGCGCTTTCGAGCGATCGTCACTGGACGAGCGGACCAGAAACCTGGAGTGGCTGCTGCGCGAGGTGACTGGTCAAGAGACCGGTTCGGCGGCGGATGTGTCCGAATTGCAGCGGTTGCTGTGGGTCGCGGCAAGCAAGCTGCAGCACATCGACGACGGACTTCGCCAGTATCAGCCAGGCGCGGCAAAAGCCCTCGAGGTCCTCGTCGGGGCCGGTTATGTCGCAAGCATGCCAAAGCGTTTTCAGGATCTCCTCGATCGATCGCCCGATGTCGCCCCCGATTTCGGCGGCGACGGGGCAAATGACGGACAGCGCCCGGCCGAGGTCGCCGGTGCGGCTGAGCCGGAGCCCGTTCGAGACCCCGTTCCGACAGCCGTCCTGGTGGATGAAGGTTACGGCAAGCGGTCACAGCTCTGGCCGCTGCTGTCGCTGTCGGCCGCCGTGATCCTGCTCGCCGCGATGATCCTGGCGCCCACCCTGGGCATTAACCTGCCCCGCTTGTTTGGCGCTGAGGCAGACATTCTTCATGGCGCGGTGGTCGTCGGGCTCTGCATCATCGGCGCCGCCGTGCTGGCGGTGCGGCTGCAGGGCCTGCTTGCCGACCGGCGGGCCATCGAGAGCACTGAGCGAAGTCTCGCCACCGCCAGGCTGGAGGCTGCGCGGATTTCGCGTGGTCTCGGGTATCGTGACGCAGCATCGGGTGCGCAACGGGAGGAGGCTGGAAGCGGCTACGCCTCTCCAGGCGGCTGACCTGCTGTCATGTCCCGCTTTGCCGGACGTCCCCAGGCAGAGTTGTTGAAGGAACGGGCTGCCAGGCGGGCGGAAGTATCAGCCATTTCGGTCGAACTCGACCAGCTCGAGGCCGAGCTGAAGGTCCGCAAGGCGGAACTGCGGTCGGCTGGCCTGTGGTTGGCCGCCGACGGCACCGTCTTCGTGATCGGGATCATCGCTTCGCCTGTCACCGGCGGCCTGTCGCTGGCCATCGCCGCCTATGAGCTGCTGCGCCTGGGAATGGGCGGACTGGAAGCAGCACGGATCAGCGGTCCCGTGCGCGAGCTGCAAAGACGCATCCTCGGCTGCCTGCTGAAACTGGAGCAGGCGGGTAGGGAGATCGGCCAGATCGACCGGGAACTGGCGAGCAGGCCGAAGTCCTGAGCGAAGGCCCGGCGAGGCGGGGCCGACGGTCTTCACTCCAGCGACGGCGAACTGCCGAGCGACAGCGCCAGCTTGCGCAGCAGCCGCGCCAGTTGCGCCTGCTCGTCCCAGCTCAGGCTTTCGAGCATCAGCGTTTCCACCGCCATGTCGGCCTCGAAGGCCTCGCGGGCACGGGCAAGACCTTCCTCGGTCAATTCGACCGGCAGGCTGCGGCCGTCGCCATCGGACGCGACCTGCCTGATCAGGCCCGCCTTGACCAGCTTGACGATGCGGTTGGTGGCGCCGCCCGACGAGATCATCATCGACTTGTAGAGCTCTGTCGGACGCAGCCGGTAGGGCGGGCCCGAGCGCAGCAGCGTGAACAGCACGTCGGCCTCGCCGGTGTCGAGCCCGTAGGAGGCGAATATCGCCTCGATCTTGGGCCGGGCGGCAAGCGTGATCCAGCGGGCGCGGCCGAGGATCGCCATGCCGCGCGTGTCGACATGCGGCAGTTCCCTGGCCCATTGCGCCCGGCGGGCATCGATGCCGTCCTGCAGGCCGTCGCCGGCCAGTTCCCCAATATTCTCGTCGAGATGTCTTGACACTAAGATAATTCCACATTTATCTTAGCGCTAAGATATATCGGGGCTGACCATGACGCAACAGGAAGTTCTTCGTTTGCCGGTGTCCTATGCCGCACGCTCGCCGCTGATCCTGCTGGCCTTGTGCGGCCTGGTCTTCGCCACCCGCATCATGATCTCCAAGGCGGCGCTGAATGCCGGCATGCAGCCATTCCAGCTGGCGCTGGTCGCCAATGTCGGCGCCGGCATGGTGCTGCTGCCGCTGCTCGCCGCTTCCGGGCAGGGCATTCCGCGCCAGCGCAGCCACATCCTGCTCTATCTGGTGCTCGGCATCATCAGCTTCACCGTGCCGACGGTGCTCGGCTACTACATCGTCGACCGGGTCGGGCCGGCCTACACCTCGACGGTCTATTCGCTGTCGCCGCTGCTGACGATGAGCTTTGCCGCCGGCCTCGGCATCGAGCGCATGTATTTCAGGCGTTTCGCCGGCATCCTGATCGGCCTCGCCGGCATGGCGGCCCTGGTGCAGCAGCAACTGGCCGAGATCGACTTCTCGCAGACTGTCTGGGTGCTGCTCGGCATCATCGTTCCGGCCTGTGCCGCCGCCGGCAACATCATCCGCACGGCGTACTGGCCCAAGGGCTCGTCGGCGCTCGCCTTTTCCTGCGGCATCCTGTTGAGCTCGAGCCTGATGGTGGCGCTGGTGGCGCCGTTCTTCGAGGCGCCGTCGAGCTGGGTCTTTTTCGACCGCGACATCCTGTTCTGGATCGGTTGCATGGTCGCGACGTCAGCCTCGTCCTATCTGCTCAACTTCCGCCTGCAGGAGATCGGCGGGCCGGTGTTCTTCAGCCAGCTCGGCTATTGGGGCACCGGCTTCGGTGTGGTGCTGGCGGCCATGCTGTTCAACGACGTGCTGACTGTGCTGTCGGTCGCAGGTCTGGCGGCGATCATCGCCGGCGGCGTGCTGGCCAACCGCAAGCGCGCCTGATCAATCAAACTTCAACGAGGAGAACGACATGTCCTTCCAGGCCTATCTCGACACCATCAAGACCAGGACCGGCAAGGGGCCGGAGGACCTGCTCGCGCTCGCCGACGGCAAGGGCTTTTCGCAAGGCGGCAAGCTGAAGCCCGGCGTCAAGGCCGGGCAGATCATCGAATGGCTGGGCGCCGACTTTGGCCTCGGCCACGGCCATTCGATGGCGGTCTATGCGCTTTTGAGCGGCAAGAGGCAGGTCGGCGACAAGTAGCTGTTGCCGTCTGCTGGACATGCGTCTTGGCTGCGACATCAGGCATCCGGGCGCAGGCGGAACCTGCGCCCGGCCGGCACTATCCCTTTTTGTTCAGTTGCTCGACGCTTTCCTTCGTGTTGGCGATGATATGCTCGAGCTTTTCGTGCATGGCACGCCCGGCCTGTTCGGCCTTCGCCACCACGTCGGAGCCGTCGACCCGGACATGCTGGCCAGATTTCACGACCAGGACGCCGTCGACGATGACGGTGTCGACGTTGCGCGCGCCTCCCGAGAAGACCAGGGAGAAATACGGATCGATGACCGGCGCGATGTTGAGGTCGGTCTTGCGGACCAGAATGATGTCGGCCTTCTTGCCCGGCGTCAGCGAGCCGATCTCCCGATCGAGGCCAAGGGCCCTGGCGCCTCCGAGCGTAGCGATTTCAAGGATCCGTTTCGGCTCGAGCGCCCGGTCGACGTCGGCACGCTGCTTGTGGGACCATTGCAGCGCCCGCATGACGGTGAAGAAGTCGGCGGTGGCCATCGCACTCGACGCGTCGACGGACAGGCTGAGGCTCGCGCCCAACTGCTCGAGCTCGGCGAACTGGATGTAGCCATTCCTGACCGTCGAGTAGGGGATTTCGATCGCTGGCGACATCGAGAACTGCACGTTCTTGGCGACGAGCGTGTTGCGCTCTGCTTCGGTCAGTCCCTGGGTATGGATGAAGAGGATATGGGGGCCGAGCAAGTCGTGCTTGTCCATGAAGGCGACCAGCCCGTGGGCGGTATTGCCGTAGTGGAGCGAAACTGGCAATCCGAGCTCTTTTGCAAACCGTGCTTCTGCGACGAACTTGTCGTCGTCGCCGCCGCTTTTCAGGATGTCCGGGGCGGGCGTCTGGAGGTTGACGCCGACCGTGATGAGGGGGTGTCCCGTGGCCCACTGCTTGCGCACCGCTTCGACGCCGGTGGTGTCGAGGCGTTCCCCGCGGCCCGGCGTTCCATAGGAGTATCGTGTGCGGACTCCGAGATCGATCGAGGCGCGTATCTCGGCGTTGGCGTGCTCGACCGAGCGGGTGTTGTGGCTGAAGTTGTTGATACAGGTGGTGCCGGAGAGAAGCGCTTCCAGAAGCCCGAACCTCGCCGAGGCGGACGCGTCGTCCGGCGTGCACAGCGGGGCTGCCCTATTGGTCGTCGGGAAGTAACCCCGGACAGGATCGTCGCCTCTTATCGAACCGCGCAGGAAGGCGTTCCAGAGATGGGAATGTGTGTCGATGAAGCCAGGCATGACGATCATGTCGGTGGCATCGACTGCCTCGATCCCCGCAATACTCAGTTTCTCGCCGACCGCAACGATCCGGCCATCCTTGACGTGAACCTCGCCGCTGGCGAAATCACCAACGTCCCCATCCATGGACAGGATGTGACCGGCGCGAATGACGAACTCGTTGCCCAATGCCGGATTTCCGGCTGCAGCGCCCTTGGTCTGCGCACTGCTGCCGACGGGCGCGGCAGCGGCGGCGCCCATGGCCAGCGTTGCCTTCAGAAACCCACGACGGCCGATCTTCAATGCAGGTGCTCCGCTATCCGTGGAACCGGGTTTGCTCATAAAGGTCCTCCCAATCAGCACTCAAATTATTTTGAGCTTAAATTTTTTAAGTCTAAAATAACCTAGCGTCAACGCTGGTGTCCCTGCGCTATGGAGAGGGCTTAAGAGGTGGCGGAACAGGCAGGCTGCGGGCTGCCATGCCAGCCCTCTCATGTCGCCGTCGGCTCGGCCAGCACCGCTGCAACGAAGCCGCGCAGGCCGGCGGCGACGAAATCCTCGACACGCCCCTGCGGGTCGAAGCCCCACCACAACAGCGAGCCTTGCCACTGCGAGGCCATCAGCAGGCCGATGCCCAGGGGTGCTGTGGCAACAGCTGTGAAGCGCTCGTCGAGGGCGGCCGACAGTGCCGCCTTCCAGGCAGCGCCGCGCGCCCTGAGCACGGGATCGCGCAGATCCTCGCGCAGCACCAAGAGACCTTCGGCATAGGTTTCGATGCCGCCATAATCCGACAGGCCGACAAGCAAGGCGATTGCACCCTCGGGCGTTTTCGGCGTCGAGGCGGCGAGCGCCGCCGTCTTGGCGTCGAGCCCGTTCCAGGCATGCAGAAGCGTTGCCTGCTTGAGCCTGGCTTTGGTCCCGAAGCGCTGCACCAATGTCGCCGGCGACAGGCCGCAGGCGCGCCCCAGGCTTTCGAAGGTCAGCGCATCGGGGCCATGCTCATGCAGCAGCCGCGAGGCGGCGACCAGAACTTCTTCGTCGGACAGGGTTTTGCGGCGGGGCATCTTGACCTTTATTTATAAACGAATATTCATTTATATATCGCTTCGAAGCCGATGACCAGCCTGCGAAAGAAACACTCTCGGGAGAGATCGATGACACTGCAAGGAAAAGTAGCGCTCGTTGCCGGCGGCAGCCGCGGCGCGGGCAGGGGCATTGCCACGGAACTGGGCGCGGCCGGCGCCACCGTCTACGTCACCGGGCGGACGACGCGCGACCACCAGTCCGAATACCAGCGGCCGGAGACGATCGAGGAGACGGCGGAGGCCATCGAGGCGCTTGGCGGCACGGGCATTGCGGTGCGCGTCGACCACCTCGTTTCCGACGAGGTGCGTGATCTCGTCGCGCGCATCCGCAAGGAACAGGGTCGTCTCGACATCCTGGTCAACGACATCTGGGGCGGCGAAAAACTGTTCGAGTGGAACAAGCCGGTGTGGGACCACAATCTCGACAACGGTCTCAGGATGCTGAGGCTGTCGATCGACACCCATCTGATCACCGCCCATCACGCGCTGCCGCTGATGATCGAAAAGCCCGGCGGGCTCCTGGTCGAGGTCACTGACGGCACCGCCGAATACAATGCGGTGAACTATCGCCTGTCACCCTTCTACGACCTGTGCAAAGCGGCGGTGCTGCGCATGGCCTGGGCGCATGCCAAGGATCTTGCCCCGCATGGCGCGACCTCGGTGGCGATCACGCCGGGCTGGCTGCGCTCGGAAATGATGCTGGAGCATTTCGGGGTCACCGAAGCCAACTGGCGCGACGCGCTTGAAAACGTCCCGCATTTCGCCATTTCCGAGACGCCGCGCTTCGTCGGCCGTGCGGTCGCGGCCCTTGCGACCGACCCCGATGTGGCGCGCTGGAACGGCCAGTCGCTGTCGAGCGGCGGCCTGGCGCAGATCTATGGCTTCACCGACCTCGACAACTCCCGGCCCAACGCCTGGCCTTACGTCGTCGAGGTGCAGGATGCCGGCAAGCCGGCCGACACGACAGGTTATCGCTGAACGCGACAACGCGTCTGCAGCCGGGTCTCCGCCAGTCCCCGAGATGCCGATGGCATGGCGGAGATCGGCCGGCGGCGTCTTTCATCGCCTCGCCTGTTGGAGGGCCACGCTTCCGCGGCTGGTGAGCGGGTAGGCCAGGAATTTTCGCACGGGGCCGGCCTTGACCATATCCTCTCCAGGGGGATAGCAATTGGGCATGACGGAACATGCTCATCCCCACACCTCCCATCCCGACACCATCAAGCGGCTGAAGCGGGCCGAGGGCCATCTGCGCGGCATCATCGCCATGATCGAGGCGGGCCGGCCGTGCCTCGACATCGCCCAGCAGCTTCATGCCGTGGAAAAAGCCGTCGGCCAGGCCAAGCGCACTTTGATCCAGGATCATCTCGACCATTGCCTGGAGGACGCGGTCGGAAGCCTGCCGCGCGCGCAGCGCCAGTCGATCGACGACTTCAAGGAAATCACCAAGTATCTTTAGGCCACGCCGGCCGTTCTGCGGCCGCGCCCGATGCCGAAGAACTGACTGGCCCTTGGGCCGCCTGATACCGCCAGAGCCCGACCATGCTTCAGATCCTGTCCAACCGAACCTACCGGCACCTGTTTGCCGCACAGCTGATTGCGCTGCTCGGCACCGGCCTCGCCACCGTGGCGCTCGGGCTTTTGGCCTATGAGCTGGCCGGACCCGATGCGGGTGTCGTTCTCGGCACCGCGCTGGCGATCAAGATGATCGCCTTCGTCCTCGTCGCACCCGTTGCCGCAGCCTTCGCCGAGCGGCTGCCCAGGCGTTCGATGCTTGTCTGCCTCGATCTTGTGCGCGCGGCGGTGGTGCTGCTTCTGCCCTTCGTCACCGAGGTGTGGCAGGTCTATGTGCTGATCTTCGTGCTGCAGTCGGCCTCCGCCGGCTTCACCCCGGCATTCCAGGCGACCATCCCCGACGTGTTGCCCGAGGAGAAGGACTATACGCGAGCGCTGTCCCTGACCCGGCTTGCCTATGATCTGGAGAGCCTTGTCAGCCCCATACTGGCTGCGGCACTGCTGACGGTGGTCAGCTTCCACGAACTGTTCGCCGGCACGGTCATCGGTTTCCTCGCCTCCGCTGCACTTGTCGTCTCGGTGACGCTGCCGAGCCCGAAACCGTCTGTGCCGCGCGGCATCTATGAGCGCACCACCAGGGGCCTGAAGATCTATCTGGCGACGCCGCGGCTGCAGGGCCTGCTGGCGGTGAGCATGGCGGTGGCGGCGTCGGGCGCGATGGTGATCGTCAACACCGTCGTCATCGTGCAGGGCGAGTATGGCCTGACGCAGAAGGCGACCGCAGTGGCGCTCGCCGCCTATGGCGCCGGCTCGATGACGGCGGCACTGATGCTGCCAAGGATTCTCGACAAGGTGCCGGACCGCTCGATCATGCTGGCGGGCATTTCCCTTTTGGCTGTCGGGCTTGTTTCCGGCACGCTGGTGCAGGGTTTTGCCGCGCTCTTGCCGCTGTGGTTTCTGCTCGGCCTCGGCTATTCGATGGCGCAGACGCCGGCGGGCCGGCTGCTCCGGCGCTCGTCGCACGCCGAGGACAGGCCGGCGCTGTTTGCCGCGCAGTTCGCGCTGTCGCATGCCTGCTGGCTCATCACCTATCCGCTGGCCGGCTGGCTCGGCGTCTCGGTCGGCCTGCCCATGACCTTCGTCATCATGGCCGGCATCACGGCTGCTGCGGTCGCCACTGCTCTCTCGCTGTGGCCGTCGTCGGACCCCGAAATCGTCGACCATCACCATCACGGCCTCGCCGATGACGACCCGCATTGGACCGAGGGCGGACATCGTCATGGCCACCGCCATGCCCATGGTTTCGTCATCGATACGCTGCACCAGCAATGGCCGCGCCATGGCTGACAAGGCCACGGCCGACGTGACATTGCAGATCTGACACGGCTGTCGCGTCAAGCGCTCGTGCCGCAGTGACTTTGCGGCGGCACTGTGGCATGGCGCTGACATGAAGGGGATGCGGCTCATCTTGCGGGACAGGCTGTCGGCTGGCGTCATCGCCGGCATGATCGCCTTCATGCTGCTGTTCCAGGCGCTGCTTTCGGGCGCTGCTTCCGGCGCCATGGCCGCGTCCGCCGCCGACCCGCTCGGCGTCATCTGCACCATGGACGGCATGGGCCCGGCCGGCGGCGACACCAGGCCCGCCCGCAGCCCGGCCGACTGTCCCTGCGGCACGCTCTGCCAGCTTGCGGCTGCGACGACGCCCGGCCTGCCGGGCGAGCAGCTTGCCTTCATCCTCGAGCGGCCCGAAGCGCAAGGCACCGTCCTTGCCGAACCAGGGCAGCCTGCGCCCCAGGGCCAACGCGGCCTGATCGCCGAGGCGAGGGCGCCTCCGTCTGTCTCCGTCTGACGTCGAACCCTGCGGGCCGCTAGGCCCGTGCTTCCACGCTATGGAGACAACAATGTCCGATATGACCCTCGGACGGGAGAACGCCGTCGCGCGCTCCGCGTCCAACCTTTACCGCGCCGTCTGGCGCTGGCACTTCTATGCCGGGCTGATGGTGCTGCCCTTCATGATCACGCTCGCCGTCACTGGCGCGCTCTATCTGTTCAAGGACGAGATCGACACATCAGTCTACTCCGACCTCAAGCGCGTGACCGTCGCACAGACCAAGGTCACGCCCGAGGTCATGGTCGACGCAGCCCTTGCCAACTATCCCGGCACGGCGGTGAAATATCTCGACCCGGCAACGCCTGGGAGTTCGGCCGAAATCACTGTCGCATCAGCCGATTTCGGCAAGCTCGCCGTCTATGTGAACCCTTATGACGGGTCGGTGCTGGGCGCCTTGCCCGATCGCGGCACCATCATGTGGACCATCCGCTACCTGCACAGCCTGAAATATTTCGGCGACGGCGCGCGCATGGTGATCGAACTTGCCGGCGGCTGGTCGATCCTGCTTGTCGGCACCGGCATCTATCTCTGGTGGCCGCGCGGCAAGAAGGGCGGCGTCGTTTCGGTGCGCGGCAAGCCCAGGAACCGCATGTTCTGGCGCGACCTGCATGCGGTGACCGGCCTGTTCGCAGGCGTCTTCATCGTCTTCCTGGCGATAACAGGCATGCCCTGGTCGGGCGTCTGGGGCGAAAAGGTCAATGAATGGGCCAATGGCAGCAATTTCGGCTACCCCTCGGGCGTGCGCGTCGACGTGCCGATGTCGGGCGAACATCTCGACCATGTCGCCAAGACGTCGTGGTCGCTGGAGCAGGCCAGGCTGCCGGAATCGTCTGCTGCCGCGGGCACGCCGATCGGGCTGAACAAGGCTGTCGAGACCTTCGACAGGCTGGGGCTGCATCGCGGCTATACGGTTGCGATCCCAGGAAAGCCGGCCGGCGTCTACACCGGCTCGGTCTATCCGGATGCTGCCAGCCAGCAGAGGGTGATCCATCTCGACCAGTATAGCGGCGAGCCGCTGATCGATATGGGCTTTGCCGATTACGGCCTCGGCGGCAAATGGATGGAGTGGGGCATCTCGGTGCATATGGGCCAGGAGTTCGGGCTGGTCACCCAGCTCGTGCTGCTGGCCGCCTGCCTTGGCATCGTGCTGCTTGCGGTGTCTGCCGGGGTGATGTGGTGGAAGCGCCGTCCGGCCGGCTCGCTCGGCGTGCCGCCGCTGCCCGACGACCCAAAGGTGTTCCGCGGTCTGATCGCCATCCTTGCCTTGGGCGGCATCGCCTTTCCGCTCGTCGGCATCTCGCTTTTGGTGATGCTCGTGCTCGACTGGGCCGGAACGCGGGTGATGCGACCACGCTTCGCCTGACATGCTTTGCCTGGCAGGGGGGGCGGCCGCCGCTTGATCGGCGGCGGCCGCCTTGGCGCTGCTCAGTCGTCGGGCTAAGCTCACGCGCCGGCGTCATCGGCCGGGAGCAAGCGAGGACCAACATGCGGAGAGCATTTCTGGCAGCACTGCTGACGCTGACCATCGCCACGCCTGTGATGGCGACCTCAGGGCCGGGCTGCCTGGTGGTGGTCAATGTCGCTGGCAATGATGCGCTCAACATGCGGGCGCGGCCCTCGGCCAATGCCCGCATCGTCGACGTGCTGCCGCCTGAGACGCACGGCATCATCCATCTCGACGCCGCCTGCCGGCCGGCGAGCGCCCCTTGGGCGAGCCGCTGGTGCCCGGTCACCCATTACAATGGCGACCGCACCACCAAGGGCTGGGTCAAGGCGCGTTTTGTCCGCGACAGCGACTGCCCGTAAGGCTCGAACGGCTTTCGCCAGCAAGCTGGACCAACCGGCTTTGCTTGACCCGTGGCCTGTCCTGGGGCACTGACGCCGTCCCGAAAAAGCCCTCGATCCAGGACTGGCCCAAGACCGGGATCGGTTCAAGGTCAAGGCTGGGCCAAGACAAGAACAGGCAAGACAATGACAACCGGCAAGCATGGCGGCCATGCAGGCATCGCCTTTGCGCTCATCGTGACAAGCACCGTGCTCGGCATCGCCGGCACCGATCTCGTGCTGCCGGCTGTGCCTGGCTTGCCCGAGGTGCTGGGCGGCACCTATGCCCAGGCGCAATTCGTGCTGGCGGCCTTCGTCACCGGCGCTGCAGTTGGCCTGCTGGCCTTCGGCACGCTCGGCGCGCGTTTCGACCAGCGCCGTCTGCTGGTCGCTTCGCTCGTCGCCTATGGCCTGATCTCGGCGGCCGCCGGCATGAGCAGCTCGCTCGACATGCTGATCGGCCTGCGCTTCCTGCAGGGCGCGGCGGGATCGGCCGCGGCGGTGTTCGCACCGGGCATGATCCGCGCGCTCTATGGCGACGAGCGCGCCATAGGCAAGCTCGGCCTGCTCGGAAGCATCGAATCGCTGACCCCTGCCTTGGCGCCGGTAGCCGGTGTCTGGCTGTTGTCGGTCGCCGGCTGGAATGCCTCGTTCGAGGTCATCGCCGCACTCGCGCTGCTGCTTGCCGCGGCCGTCGCCACGCTTGGGCGGCACCTGCCCGCTGTCGTCAGCGGCCGCCGCAGCGGCGGCTATGCCCATCTGCTGCGCAACGCCACCTTCCTGCGCTATGCGGTGAGCCATGCCTTCACCCTGGGGGCTCTTCTGGTGATCGTCTTTGCCGCGCCCACGGTGTTCGTGGCGGCGCTGGGCGCAGGGCTCAGCGATTTCATCGCCATGCAGCTGACCGGCATCGCCACCTTCATCGTTGCCGCCAATGCCACCGGCAGGCTGACGGCGCGTTTCGGCGCCGAACGGATGATCTGGTTCGGCACTGCACTTTCAGCCCTCGGCGGCGTGGCGATGCTCGCCTATGCGCTGATCGGCGGGGCGAGCACGCTGGTGGTGACGGCACTGTTCGTGCCGTTCAATTTCGGCCTCGGCTTCCGTGGTCCGCCCGGCTTCCACCGCGCGGTGGTTGCCGCGCATGGTGACGATGCCCGCGGCGCAGCCCTCGTGGTTGTCGCCATCCTCGGCACGACGGCGGCCGGCACGGCAGTCGTCGCGCCCTTCATCACGCTTGGCCTGTTGCCGCTGGCGCTCGCCGCAGCGGCACTGGTGTTGGGCGCGTTGCTGCTGCTGGCACTGATCCCGCCGCTGCCCGAGCGCTGAGCCGCCGGGCCTGGTTCCGGCCAACCGTCTTGGCCAGCCATAGTTCTTGATTTCGTCGCCCAACCGGCTGATGGTCCGGCCATGGAGTGGCGCGACGAAGGAATCATCCTCGGCACCCGCAGGCATGGCGAAACCTCCGCCGTGCTGGAGGTGATGACGCGCGCCCATGGCCGGCATCTCGGCCTGGTGCGCGGCGGCCGCTCGCGCAAGCAGCAGCCGGTGCTGCAGGCCGGCAACCGCGTCGAGCTGATCTGGCGCGCCCGCCTCGACGAACATCTCGGCACCTTCCAGGCCGAGCCGATCGAGCTCAACGCAGCCAGGCTGATCGACAGCGCGGTTGCCGTCTATGCGCTGCAGACACTCGCCGCCCATCTCCGGCTGCTGCCCGAGCGCGACCCGCATGCCGGCCTCTACGAGACGCTGGCGATCCTGATCGAACATCTGAACGATGCCGACGCCGTCGGCGAACTCGTGGTGCGCTTCGAGCTGCTGGTGCTGGACGAGCTCGGCTTCGGCCTCGATCTCACCGAATGCGCCGCCACCGGCGCGCTCGAGGAGCTGACCTATGTCTCGCCGAAGTCGGGCCGCGCCGTGTCGCGCGCCGCCGGCGAGCCATGGCGCGACAAGCTGCTGCCGCTGCCACATTTCCTGCAGCGCGGGGCGCGGCAGGGCGCCGACCTCAAGGCCATCGAGGATGCCTTCCGGCTGTCGAGCTTCTTCTTTGCCCGCCATGTCTACGAGCCGCGCGGCATCGAGCCGCCGGATGCGCGCGGCGGGCTTCTGACGGCGCTGCGGAAATTCCACGCCGCCCGAGCCATCTCGCCCGGCGCGATTTCCCATGGAGACACTGCCGCATGAGCGAAGTCGAACTGTTCCCCGGCCTGGTGTCTCCGCTTGGCCTGGGCACGATCCCGCATGAGGACGTGCATCTCTATTCCGGCACCGAGCTTTTGCAGCGCGTCGTCGACGGGCTCTACCCCGCGCCGCCGATCGCGGCTGCGATGAATTTCGGCCTGACCGAGGTCGAAACGGGCCGCGCGGTGTTTCGTGGGCTGCCAGGCGACCGCCATCTCAACCCGCTCGGCACGGTGCATGGCGGCTGGGCCGCGACCTTGCTCGATTCGGCGCTGGGCTGCGCCGTGCACAGCACGCTGGACAAGGGCGAGGCCTACACGACTGTCGAGTTCAAGGTGAACCTGACCCGGCCGATCACGCCGAAAACCGGTGAAGTGGTCTGCGAGGGCAGGGTGATCCACAAGGGCCGCACGCTTGCCGTGTCGGAAGCGACGCTGAAGGACAAGGACGGCAAGCTGCTCGCCTTCGGCACCGAAACATGTTCGATCTTTCCGGTCGCCAATCTGGCGGCGCGGTAAGCCGGCCAATCTGAGGGGGAACGGCCATGCTTGAGAGCCTGTTGGGCGTCATCGCCATCGTGGCGCTGTTCATCATCATTTCGAAGCAGCAGAGCCGGCTCGGCCTGCTCGAGCGCGAGTTGGGCGCGCTGCGCTCGCTGGTGCTGTCGGGCGCCGCACCGGCGCCTGCCGCCAAAGCGGCGGAGGCCAGGCCGGCGGAGGTCAGGCCGGCGGAGGTCGCGGCCGAGACGGTGAGCGAGGTGCCCGAGGCGCCGGCGGCGGCTGAACAGCCCACCGCGGCAGCGGCGCCGGAAACGATACCGGAGACAGCCCCTGCCGAAGAGCTTCCCGTGGCGGCGAATGTCGAGGCGGATGCGGCAGCTTCCGGGCCGTGGGCGGCCGCTCGCGCCGCGCCGGCACAGGCAGCCGCGCGTGCTGCGCCCGACATTGAAACAACGCTCGGCACCCGCTGGGCGGTGTGGGTCGGCGGCCTGGCGCTGGCCTTCGGCGCCGTGTTCCTGATCAAGGTTTCCATCGAATCCGGCATCTTCGGTCCCGGCCTGCGCTTGAGCATGGCCGCACTGCTCGGACTGGTGCTTGTCGGCGGCGGCGAATTCATCCGCCGCACCGGCTACCGCGTGCCGATCCAGAATGGCTCCAATGCCTATATTCCGGCGATCCTGACGGCGGCGGGCGCCTTCACCCTGTTCGGCACCATCTATGCCGCGCATGGCATTTACGGCTTCATCGGCGCCGGCCCGGCCTTCGTGCTTCTGGGCATCGTCGGTGTCGCGACGATTGCCGCGGCCCTTGCCCACGGCCAGGCGCTGGCCGGGCTCGGCCTTCTCGGCTCGATGGTGACGCCGGTGCTGGTGGCATCTACGGCGCCGAGCTACTGGGCGCTGTTCGGCTATCTCGCCATCGTCCTGGTGGCGACATCAGCCGTTGCCCGTATCCGCCGCTGGTCGCTTTTGATGGGCGCTGCCTTCATCGGCACCGGCCTGTGGACGCTGCTCTATCTCGCCGACGCCCCGCTGGCGAGCTTCGCCGTCGTGCTGTTCATCAGCGCGGTGACGCTGGGCGCGCTTGCGTTTGTGTGGCTCGGCCGCGACGAGGAGCCATCGGCGCTCGACTGGCCGTCCATGGTGCCGGCCTTTTTCGTCGCCGTGACCGCCGTCGTGCTGTTCATCCACCCGACCTATGCCTCGCTTGGCGGACCGCTGCGCGGCACCATCCTTCTGGTCGGCATGCTGGCGGTGGCGCTGTATCGCCCGCAAGCCTTGTCCTTGCTGTTTGCCGCAGGCATCGCCTCGGTGCTGGTCTATCTGCGCAACGCGCTGGGCGGCACCTTCGACCTCGACCTGCCGATCGGCGCGCTGACCGTCGAGGGGCTGCCGATCGAGGTCGCCGGCTCGTCGCTGACGCCGATCGGCTGGCTGCTCGGGCTGGTCTTTGCAGCGGCCGGCCTGTGGAACGCACGGCGCGAGGTCGTAGCAGCTCCTTGGCGTGCGGCGTCCTGGGCCGGCTGGGGCGTTGCCGTGCCGCTGGCGGTGCTGTTCTCGCTCTGGCTCGCCTATGGCAATCCCGACCGCGATCTCCTGCGCGCGCTTCTCGCCGTTGCCATGGTTGCCGCCTTCGTTGCCGGCGGCGAATGGATCGCCCGCAGCGAGCAGCCGCCGCTGGCCGGAGGGCATGCCGTGTCCTTCGCCCTTGGCGGGGCAGGGGTGTCGCTGCTGCTCGCCCTGCATATGGGTTTCGGCTCGGGCTGGACGACGGTGCTGCTGGGGGCTGCCGCCGCACTGCCGGCGCTGGCGACCAGGCAGCGCTCCTATCCGGTGCTCGGCTGGCTGAGCGTGGCTGCGGCCGTTGCCGTGCTGGCGCGCATCGCCTTCGACCCGACCATCGTTGGCGCCGACGTGCTGGGTACCACGCCTGTGTTCAACTGGATCCTGCCGGGCTATGGCATCCCGGCGGCAGCCTTCGGTTTTGCCGCCTGGCAACTGGCGCGCACCACCAATGGCCGGCCGCGGCTGGTGATGGAGGCGGTGGCGGCATTGTTTGCGCTTTTGACGCTGGCGATGCTGGTGCGTCACGCGATGAATGGCGGCGTCATCACCTCCGACGTGCCGACGCTGGCCGAACAGGCGATCTACACGCTGATCGCGCTTGGCGGTGGCGCCATGCTGGTGGCGCTCGACATGCGCTCGCCGAGCCCGGTGCTGCGCTACGGCTCGCTCGGCATCGGCGTCGTGTCGGTGCTGTCGATCGTCGGCCAGCACTTCCTGGTGCTCAATCCGCTGTTCACCAACGAAAACACCGGCACCATCGTCTTCTTCAACCTGTTGTTCCTCGCCTATCTGCTGCCGGCGGCCGCCGCTGCCGGCCTCGCGCTTTATGCCCGCAACAAGCGGCCGCACTGGTATTCGGCGATGCTGGCGCTGGTCGCAGCCCTGCTGGTCTTTGCCTATGCCACGCTGTCGGTCCGGCGCCTGTTCCAGGGCGAGCATATCGGCATGTGGGCCGGGCTGGGTCAGGTCGAGACCTACAGCTATTCGGCGCTGTGGCTGGTCATGGGCGTCGGTCTGCTCGTCGCCGGCGTGACGCTGAAGTCGCAGGTCCTGCGCATCGCCTCGGCAGCGCTGATCTCGATCGCGGTGGCCAAGGTCTTTTTGTTCGACATGTCCGAACTGGAAGGCGTGCTGCGGGCGCTGTCCTTCATCGGCCTGGGCGGCGTGCTGATCGGCATCGGCCTGTTCTACCAGCGCCTGCTGACGCGGGCGGCACGCTGAACCTGTCGGGCCGGCGTGTCAGCGCCGGCCTCGCTTCCAGCGAGCCAATCTTCACGACGCGTTGCCTTCAGCTGCGGTTCGGTTGATCCCGGGCCGCCGCCTGTCCGCGCGTGTCAGCCCAAGAAAGGCTTAATGAAGATTACCGAAAGGTTACCGCTAAATAGTTGATTTTATTATATTCGATGCAATGTTGCTGCAATGCAGAAGGCTCAGGTTACGCTCGCAACCAATGATATGGTGCACGGGACTTGGCCGGCGGGTTCTCCCCCCGTTGCCGCTGCGTCGAGGCCCCGTCAACGGGCTGCGAGGCTTTGCTTCGCAGCCCCACGCAAATGTCGGAGCAAGATCTATCATGTCCACGCGAAATCTGTTTTTCGTCGTATTCGCGGGCCTCGCGCCTTTCGCCATGCCTGCAATGGCCGCTGATATCGCCCAGAACTATGAGGCGCCGCAGGACTTTTCCAACCAGGCCTATGACTGGTCGGGCACCTATGCCGGCGTCCATCTCGGCTCGGCCTCCTCGGGCTTCCCGAGCCCGTTTGCCGACAAGAGCGGCTGGCAGCTCGGCGGCCAGGTCGGCACCAACTTCCAGTCCGGCTCGATGGTCTATGGCGCCGAACTCGAAGGCAGCTACTCCAAGGGTTCGAAATACAATCTCGGCGGCGGCGCCGAATTGCAGCGCACCTGGAACGGTGCGGCCAAGGTCCGCGCCGGTGTCGCGCTTGACCGCACGCTGGTCTACGGCACGGCCGGCTACTCGATGGCCAAGTTCAAGGGCAAGGGCAACGTCATATCAGACGACAAGTGGGAAGGCGGCTACCTTGTCGGCGGCGGCATCGAACAGGCCTTCGACGGCGGCCTCAGGGCCCGTGTCGAGTACAACTACGTCAACTACGGCGACGTCAACGCCGTGGTCAAGGGCGGCGGAAAACGCAGCGAAGACCTCGCCAGCCACAGCGTCAAGCTCGGCCTGAACTACGGCTTCTGATCAGCACTTTCCGGGCGCTCACGTCGCCCGGGAGGAGATTGCCCGTCAAGGCGCTGGCCAGCGTCCCGGTCCTCCAGGGGGACGCGAGCCGCGCCGACAACGCTGACCCATCACATCGAAGACAGGCCCAGCTCCCAATCGGCCTGTTTTCGATGACCGGGCTAGGCCCGGAAAGGATGTCTCATGTCCGTGTCACGGATCCTGGCTTGCGCGATTGCCGCCAGCCTGCTCACAAGCTTGCCGGCGCAGGCCGGCGGCAGCCTGCCCACAAGCCTGCCGGCGCAGGCCGGCGGCAGCCTGCCCACAAGCCTGCCGGCACAGGCCGGCGGCAGCTACACCGGCAACGCGCCGGTGCTGCTGGTCGGTGGCGGCTATTGGGACGACGATGACGACATCGACTGCGACTGGCCGCGTGACCGCTACGAGCGCCGCCAATGCGAGCGCTGGCGCGACAGGCAGGATCGCCGCGACCGCCACAAGCGCGACAAGGACACCGAAGCCGCCATCGGCCTCGGCATCCTCGGCCTCGCCGTCGGCGCGATCGTCGCCGGATCGGTGGCCGAGCAGAATTCCCGGGATCGCCAGCGCGACCAGTGGAGCGGCCCGTGCCACCGGCGCTACGGCTACGACCGCCGCAGCAACACCTTCATCGGCGAGGGCGGCCGGCGCTTCTACTGTCGATAAGGGCCGGCAGTCGCGTGGTGGCCTTGAATGAATATGCAAAATGGGATATCTGAATATCTTCAAGGAATATTCAGATGCCGCTCTACATCAGAGACAATGAAGTCGATGCCCTGGCTGCCGAGCTGCAGGCGGTCTCGGGTGCCGTAAGCAAGACTGAGGCGGTGCGCACAGCACTTCTGCATGAACTTGCGCGCAACCGCGCCAAGGTGCCGCTGCGCGACCGGTTGGCCAAATTGCAGGCCAGGGCTGCCGGCATCGGCCTGCCCAACAGCGATTTCGACATGAAGAAATTCAGCGACGAGATGTGGGACGGCGAATGATGTTCGTCGATGCGTCGGTCATCGTCGCCATACTGAACCAGGAAGCCGGCTGGGAAGAGCTGGTCAAGCGGCTGGGCGACCTGCCCAGCGCCTTTCATGTTTCGCCACTTGTTCGCTTCGAGGCGGTGATGGCCTTGGCTCGCGCTGCCGCCGAGCCTACGGGACGGAAGCCGACGCCCGACCTCGTCGAGCGGGCGCGTGAACTGGTCGATGACTTCATTGTCGAGATCGGGGCGCTGGACATGGCGATCTCAAGCGATGTCGGTTCGCTCGCCATCGATGCCGGCATGCGCTACGGCAAGGCGGTCGGCCATCCGGCCGACCTCAATTTCGGCGACTGTTTTGCCTATGCCTGCGCCAGGTCGCTGGGCGCAAGGCTGCTCTACAAGGGCAGCGACTTTTCCAGGACCGATGTGGCCTGACCGATCTTGCCTTGCCAAGTTGGCCTGACAGGTACGTCAGGCCAATGGGCAGATCACTCCGCCGGGGCCAGCACCGCCGGCCGGGCGACCGGGCGCTCCTTGATCGGCCAGTGCACGGCGGCGGCAAACAGGCCAAGGATCACACCGAGCCACCAGACCGGGTCGTAGGACCCGAAATGGTCGTAGAGATAGCCGCCGAGCCAGACGCCGAGGAATGAGCCGATCTGGTGCGAGAAGAAGACGATGCCGCCGAGCATGCCGAGATGGCGGGTGCCGAACATGATGGCGACAAGGCCGTTTGTCGGCGGCACCGTCGACAGCCACAACAGGCCCATGATGATGGCGAAGACGACGACTGATGTCGGCGTCTGCGGCAGCAGCAGGAAGGCGGTCACCAGCGCCGAGCGGGCGAGATAGATCCAGGCGAGGAAATGCGGCTTGGAGTATTTCTGGCCGATGACGCCGGAGGCGAGCGAGCCGATGACGTTGAAGAAGCCGATCAGCGCCAGCGCGATCACGGCATAACGCGCATCGATGCCGATGTCCCTGATATAGGCCGGGAAGTGGGCTGTGATGAAGGCGACCTGGAAACCGCAGACGAAGAAGCCGGAGACCAGCAGAAGGTAGCTTCTGTGGCCGAAGGCCTCCGACAGCGCCTGACCGAGCGTCTGCTCGACCTCCGCCTGCGAGACCTTGCCGGAGCGCGAATTGCCGACCAGCGGGATCGCCAGCACCGGGATCACCAGCATGGCGATCGACATGTAGACCAGCGTGTCGGACCAGCCATAGGCGTCGATCAGGCCCTGGCTGATCGGGGCGAAGATGAACATGCCGGCGGAACCGGCGGCGGTGCCGATGCCGAACACGATCGAGCGGTTCTGCGGGTTGGTGTTGCGGGCGAAGGCGGCCAGCACGATGCTGAACGAGCCGGCGGCAACACCGAGGCCGACGAGCACGCCGCCGCCAAGATGCAGCATGCCGGCGCTGTCGGCATGCGCCATCAGATAGAGGCCGAGCGCATAAAGCACGGCACCCAGCGTCAGCACGCGCCAGCTGCCGAAACGGTCGGCGATGGCGCCGAAGATCGGCTGGCCGAGGCCCCAGCACAGGTTCTGGATCGCCATGGCGAGGCCGAAGGTGGTGCGGTCCCAGCCCTTTTCCGCAAGCATCGGCAGCTGGAAGAAGCCCATCGCCGAGCGCGGGCCAAAGGTCAGCGCTGCGATCAGGCAGCCACAAATGATGATGAGCCAGGGTATTTTCGACCCCGACCTGGTGTTCACCGCCGCTGCCGTCATCGTCAAATCTCCCGTGAGTGGAGTGTTTTTACCCGATCCACCGCGATGTTCAAAATCAATTGAACTAGGGAAATGGTTCAAGATTTCTGATGTGTCGGGAAGAGAATGGCGCAGCCATTCGTTAGTTGTGCGCTTGGGTGGCCGGGGTGGCGAAAGCCGTGGCCGGGTGCTTGCGCAGCGCCGACAAGCCGCGTTCAATTGGGCGCGTTCAATCGGCGTGGAAGAGGACGGCTTGCGATCCCGGCTCATGGACGACAAGAAGGCAGCGATACTTCAGGAAATCCCCCGCCTGCGCCGCTATGCCAGGGCGCTGCTGCGCGACCGCGATTCCGCCGACGATCTTGTCCAGGACAGTCTCGAGCGCGCGCTTTTGCGCATGGACAACTGGCGAACAGGAGAAAGCCCCAGGAGGTGGCTGTTTACCATCATGCATCATCTCTTCATCGACCAGATGCGCAAGGTCAGCCGCCGCGGCGAAGCGGCGATCCTGCCTCTCGAGGCAAGCGAGGCGCTGGCAACGCCGGCGATCCAGGCCGAGAGCGTCGCCTCGCGCGAGATCGTCGACGCGTTGCAGCAGATCAGCCCCGACCGGCGCGCGGCACTGGTGATGGTGGCGATCGAAGGTTTTTCTTATGCCGAGGCCGCAACCATGCTCGGCGTGCCGGCCGGCACGCTGATGTCGCGCATCGCGCGTGGCCGCGAGGAATTGCGCGGGCTGCTAGACGACCAGGCACGCCGGCGGGCGATAAGGATCGTCGAGAAATGAGCGCGCGCAGCTTCACCGACCGTGACATTCATCTGGCTCTCGACGGCGAGCTGCCCGAGGACGAGCGCGCGGCCTATCAGATGTGGCTGGAAGCCAATCCCGACATGAAGGCGAGGAGCCTGCGTTATGCTGCCGACAACGCCGCCTTGCGCAACCTGTTTGCAGGTGTGCTCGAGGAGCCGGTGCCGGCGCGGCTGGAGGCTGTGGTCAATGGCGAGGGACCCAGGCGCAAGCAGGCGACGCCGTGGTGGCGCATGGCGGCGGCAGCTTCATTGCTGATTGCAGGCGGTCTCGGCGGCTATCTTGCCGGCATGAGCGGCCTTGGCATGGGCGGCGATTCCGACGACCGCATGGCGCAGCTGGCAATCGCCGCCCACCAGACCTTTGCTTCAGACAAGAACCGGCCGGTCGAGGTCGACGGCAGCGACCAGGCCTATCTGACCGGCTGGCTCTCCAAGCGCACCGGCCTCACCCTGGTGGCACCCGATCTCAGCAAGGACGGCTTCACGCTGCTTGGCGGGCGCCTGGTGCCGGCGGATGGCGCCACCGCAGCGCTGATGCTTTATGCCGACGCCGACGGCAACCGCATCTCGGTCTATGTCGTGGCCGAAGGCACCGAGCGGAGCAAGGGCACCTTCACCCTGGCGAGTGGCGGCCCCGAGGCCGTCTACTGGCAGGATGAAGGTTATGGCTGCGCCATCGTCGGCACGCTGCCGCCCGAGCAGATGGGAACGGTCGCCAGGAACGCCTACAAGCAGCTGATCGCCGGCGCGGCGCGGACTTGAGGGTGGCGCGGTTGGTCGTGCTTTCGGAGTGCGTGTTTCTCTTGATCGTAGTGGCTCCATCCTGACGGCTTGCGGTCGTTGGGAGGTCACGGCATGGCAACTGTGTTCAAGCGGAGCAAACAGGTGATCTTTCTTCTGCCCTCTCCGCATTCAGTCTACACCAAGCGCAACACACAGGATCCTAGGGTCTCCGCGACGGAGCTGCGCTCCTGCTCCGCCCTAGGATGACGAAGGTGCGGGAGCGCTCCGCCAATCGCCAACGTTTCCTGTTGGCGGAAGCCTTGAGCCAAGCGTCGGAGATTGGCCGACAACGTCTACGCCTTCGTCATCCCAGGGCGAAGCAGGGAGCGCAGCGAACTGCGTAGACCCTAGGATCCAGGCCGTGACCGTCGAACGGCCACATGCCATCAGGAGAAGCCGGGAGAGACGGCAACGGCTTTGCAGATCATCCACATGCGCAACATGGCGATCACCAGCTGCCATGCCGTGACAGTCGAGTGGCCACACGCATCAGGTTCAAGCCGGGAGAGATGGCAACGGCTTCATCCATCCACCACGACACGGCGATCACCAGTTGGCGAGGTCGGGAAACACGGGGTACCGGCACCACCTGATTTCGCCATTCTCCCCATGAGATTCATATGCCCGACCGGCCGCCGCCCATGTCACAATAAGGCCCGAATCGAGGCGTGACTGCGCAGGGCAAATGCGGCGCGCGCCAGCGCTTCGCAGGTCATTCCTTCAGGGCTCCTCCTGTCCAGACGAGGTTCTCAGGACCAGATGGCTGCCGACATTCGTACGGCCCGCGCTGAAGATGTCGATGCGCTCGTCGCCATCGAGAACGCCGTCTTTCCGGGCGACAGGATCTCGCGCCGCTCCTTCCGCCAGCTGATCGATCACGAAACCGCCGAGGCGCTGGTTGCGGAAAGTGGCGGCCGTCTTGTCGGCTACGCCATGGTGCTGTTTCGCAAGGGCAGCGGCGTCGCCCGGCTCTATTCCTTTGCCATCGCCCCCGACTTCGGCGGCAAGGGCATCGGCCGCCTGCTGCTCGATGCTGCCGAAGACGTCGCCTACGGGCATGGCCGCATGCTGCTGAGGCTCGAGGTGCGCCAGGACAATGCCCGCGCTATCGGCCTCTATGAAAAGAACGGCTACCGCCGGATCGGCCACGAGCCCGACTATTACGAAGACGGCATGGCGGCGCTTCGCTACGAAAAGACGCTGCGCGGCGACGTGCCCGTGGCAACCAGGGTGCCGTTCTACGCCCAGACCTGCGATTTCACCTGCGGCCCGTGCTGCCTGATGATGGCGATGGCCAATTTCGACAGCACATTCGTACCCGACCCGGTGATGGAGGTCAGGCTGTGGCGTGAGGCGACCACCATCTTCATGATGTCGGGGCCGGGCGGCTGCGAGCCGTTCGGGCTGGCGGTGGCAGGGCACGAGGCCGGGCTTGGCGCCGAGATCTTCGTCTCGGCCGAAGGCGCCTTGTTCCTGCAGTCGGTGCGAACAGCCGAAAAGCGTCGGGTGATGGAGCTCGCCCAGGCCGATTTTCGCGCCCGCGCCGAGAAATACGCCATCCCCGTGACCTATCGTCCCTTCGCGCTCGACGACATCAGGGCAAGGCTGGCTCAGGGCAAGCTGGTGCTGGTGCTGATCTCGGGCTTCCTGATGTTCGGCAAGAAGGTGCCGCACTGGGTGCTGGCCATCGGCGACGATGGCGGCCACATCCTGATCCATGACCCCTGGATCGAGGACGAGCAGCGCGAGACGGCGTCGGACGCCGCCAACATTCCCGTCCCCTACGACATCTTCATGCGCATGGCGCAGTTCGGCCGCGACGGCCTGCGCGCCGCCATCACTCTCGGAAAGCCTTCGAAACGATGACCTGGGTCATTCTTACCGGCCGCCAAAGCGATCTCGACCAGACGGCGACGCCGCACAAGATCATCACCAACCGCGACTATCTCGCCCACCCCGCGCTGTTTCGCGGCCAGCGGCCAAAGATCATCAATCTGTCGAACCGTTATGCCTATCAGAGCCGCGGCTATTACGCCTCGCTGCTGGCCGGCTCGCGCGGCCACAAGGTGATCCCGACGGTCGAGACGATGATCGACCTGTCGGAACGCAAGCTCTATGAAAACGCGCTGCCCGAACTGGAGCTGGCGCTGAACAAGTGCCGCAAGGATCTCGGCGGCTCGTTTCCGGCCAAAGTGACGATCTTTTTCGGCATCGGCCCGTCCAAGGCCTGGGATCGCTTCAGCAGGCTGTTGTTCGACTGGTTCCGTGCGCCGGCGCTGGAGGTGGCGATCAAGGACGGCGAATGGGCCTCGATCCACAGAATAGGTTTTGCCGCACTCGGCCGGCTCGACGATGCCGACAAGAAGCGCTTCGTTGCGGCGCTCGAGACCTATACCAGCCGGGAGTGGCGCGACACCAAGGCGCGCACGCCCTCGCGCTACACCTTCGCCACGCTGATCGATCCCAACGAGCAGCTGCCGCCGTCGGAGATCTGGTCGCTGCGCTACTGGGCCCGTATCGCCGAGAAGATGGGCGTCGAGGTCGAGCCGATCACCAAGAAGGACCTGGCCAAGCTCGCCAATTACGATGCGCTCCTGATCCGTGAGACGACCTCGATTTCCAACCACACCTACCGCTTCGCCCGGCGGGCGCAGCAGGAGGGCATGCCTGTCATCGACGATCCGCTGTCGATGATCCGCTGCACCAACAAGGTCTATCTCAACGAACTGATGACCTACAACAACGTGCCGGTGCCGCCGACGGTGATGATTGCGGGTGTCTCGGACCTGCAGCTTGCCGCCGACACGCTTGGCTTTCCCTTGGTGCTGAAGATCCCCGATTCGTCGTTCTCGCGCGGCGTCAAGAAGGCGTCGAACTTTGACGAGCTGAAGGCGCTGGCAACCGCCTGGCTCGAGGATTCCGACCTGTTGATCGCGCAGAAGTTCATGCCGACGCAGTATGACTGGCGTGTCGGCGTGCTCGGCGGCCAACCGCTGTTTGCCATCCACTATCTGATGGCCAAGAAGCACTGGCAGATCGTCAACCACGACCGCGCCGGCAAGCCCGACGAGGGCGGCATCAAGACGTTCACGCTGAAGCATGCGCCGGTCCATGTCATCGACACCGCCGTGCGCGCCGCGCGCTGCATCGGCGACGGGCTCTACGGTGTCGACCTCAAGGAGACCAAGGAGGGTGTCTTCGTCATCGAGGTCAACGACAATCCCAACCTCGACCACGGCGTCGAGGACTCCGGCGAGAAGGACGAGGTCTGGGTGCGCCTGACCCAATGGTTCCTCGACCGGCTGGAGCGCAACGGCAAGTAGCCTCGGAAAACATTATACCGAACGGTTGACTATTCGTATTTGCAGCCATATATTATACCTTATGGTTGAGCATTCCGAACATCTTGACGCGATCTTCCACGCGCTGTCCGATCCGACCCGCCGGGCGATGCTCCAGGGTCTGGCCAAGGGGCCACGCAATGTCGGCGACCTCGCCGCACCCTTCGAGATGACGCTGGCTGCCGCCTCTAAGCACATCAAGGTGCTGGAGAAGGCCGGGCTGGTGCGCCGCAGCGTGCAGGGGCGCACCCATCTCTGCAGCCTCGACGCCATGCCGATGCATGCCGGCGTCGAGTGGATGCGGCACTACGAGAAATTCTGGAACCAGCAGCTCGACGTCCTCGAAGCCCTGCTCGTCGCCGAGGACCAGGCCGCGGCGAACAAACCATCCGAAACCACTGAAGCGAAGAAGAAAGGGAAAAGGTCATGAATATCCATACTTCTTACGGCGTCGTCACCGAGCCCGGAACCGTGCGCATCGAGCGCCTGCTGCCCGGCCCGGTCGAGCGCATCTGGAGCTATCTCACCGACTCCGAAAAGCGCAGCACCTGGCTTGCCGGCGGCCCGATGGAATTGCGCGCGGGCGGCAAGGTCGAGAACCGTTTCCGCAACTCCGAACTGACCCGCAACGACGATCCGCCGCCCGCCCATCTCGCCGCTTTCGCCGAACACCGGGTGCCGGGCGAGATCATCGCCTGCGAGCCGCCGCATCTTTTGGCCTATAGCTGGGGTGGGGCTGCGGAAGCCGGCGAAAGCTCCGAAGTGCGCTTCGAGCTCGAGCCGCGCAACGACAAGGTGCTGCTGACGGTCACCCATCGCCGGCTCACCGACCATGGCGCGATGCTCAATGTCGCCGCCGGCTGGCACACCCATCTCGGCATCCTGGCCGACAGACTCGAGGGCCGCGAACCCGACGGCTTCTGGCGCACCCACACAAGGCTTGTCGGCGAATATGCCGAGCGTATCGGCAGTGCGGGTGGAGCGTGACATGTCGCTCGTGAACCGCGTTGCGGTTGTCTATGGCGGCGGCGGCGCGATCGGCGGCGCCGCTGCCCGGGCCTTCGCCCGCGACGGGGCGCGTGTGTTCCTCGCCGGGCGGACGCGGGCGAAGATGGAGGCGGTTGCCGGCGACATCCGGGCGCTGGGCGGTGACGTCGATATCGCCGTCGTCGACGCGCTCGACGAGGACGAAGTCGAACGCCACGCCGAGATGGTGGCGGCCAAAGCAGGCGGCATCGACATCGCGCTCAATGCCATCGGCATATCCCATGTCCAGGGCACGCCGCTGGCGGAGCTGTCCTATGCCGATTTCGAGCTGCCTGTCGCAGCCTACACCAGGACCAACTTCCTGACCGCGAAAGCGGTGGCGCGGCACTTCAGGGGCAGGGGCGTGATCCTGACCCTGTCGACACCGGGCGCGCGGCTGTCGGGTGCAGGCTTTCTCGGCAACGGCGTGGCAAGTGCGGCGGTGGAGGCGTTTTCGCGCATCCTCGCCGGCGAGCTCGGGGCGCAGGGCATCAGGGTGATCTGCCTCCGGCCCGACGCCATCCCGGAAGCGATTGATGTTTCGCATGTCCGCGCGGCCTTCGAGGGTTTTGCGCTGCGCGCGGGCATGTCGGTCGACGACATGCTTTCCGCCCGCGCCGCCAGCGGGCCGTTGCTCAGGCGCTTTCCGACGCTGGCCGAGATCGGCGATTTCGCCGCCTTCGCCGCATCCGACCGTGCCGGCGCGATGACCGGGGCAATCGCCAATCTGAGCTGCGGCACGCTGGTCGACTGACCGCTTGCCAAGTTCCGTGCCCCCTGATCTTCTCCCACGGAGAGTTGGGGGCACGGACAAAAGATGCTTTTCTTTGTCATCGAGGATTTTCGCGGGCGCGACCCGAAGGCGATCTACCGCCGATTTCGCGACAAGGGACGGCTGGCACCCGAAGGCTTCATCGTTCACCACAGCTGGATCGCCGCCGACATGAGCCGCTGCTTCATGCTGGTGGAGGCCGAAAACGTCACGCTGCTGCAGCGCTGGGTCGTCGAATGGGCCGACCTTGTCGGCTTCGAGATCGTGCCGGTGGCATCGAGCAAAGATACCGCCGCGGGGCTGGCGCCCCATCTTTGAGCCGCGTGTGCTCGCGCGCCATATCAATCGAGACTTGCAAATGCCGCTTGCAAATGACCGGGCGGCTTGTTTTCCTGCCGATGCATTGGAGGCGTGCATGCGGCGGATTCTCTCTCTTGCTCTTGCGGTTGGAGCACTCGCGTCGCTGGGTGATGCATCGGCGGCCGAGCGCCGCTGCGGCTGGTACGCCAACCCGACGCCGGGCAATCTCTGGCTCATCGACAAGGATGCGACCTGGACGATCACATCGCAGGGCGAGGCCGACGGGCCCGACGCGGCCGGTGCCGACAAGGCGCCTGACTTCAATCCCAGGCAGTTCGTCGAGACCAATGTGCGGGGGGCCGGCTATGGTTATGGCTGCGCCTGCATGACCGTCGAGACCGATGCCGGCAACCAGCGCATTAGAAAGGTTTTTGCCGGTGACATCCTGCCGCTCGCCAGGTGCCGGGCCGACAAATCCTTGCCGCCGCCGCCGGATTGAGTGGCAAGGCCGTCCGGTCAGCCCGTGCATGGGCCCGGACCGAACGGAATGCCGCAAGGCTATCGATGATTGAACATCAGGGGAAACAGGCATGGCATTGAGCGGTGCAAGCAACGACTACCAGCGCAAGCGGCAGCAGGGCGAGAGCGCCAGGGTCGAGTTCGTCGAGCTGTTTTTCGACCTCGTCTTTGTCTTTGCGGTGACGCAGCTGTCGCATTTCCTGCTCAAGCATCTGTCGGTGGCAGGCGCGCTCGAGGGACTGCTGATGCTGGTCGCCGTCTGGTGGGTGTGGAACTACACCGCCTGGGTGACCAACTGGCTCGACCCGCGCAAGGCGCCGGTGCGCGGCATGTTGTTTGCCCTGATGCTGGCCGGGCTGATGCTGTCGACCTCTATCCCCGAAGCGTTCGAGGGTCGTGGCCTGCAATTCGCGCTCGCTTATGTCGTCATGCAGGTCGGGCGCACCCTGTTCGTGATCTGGGCGCTGAAGAACCACAACCGCGACAACTATCTCAACTTCGTCCGCATCGGACTTTGGCTCACATTGTCGGGTGTGTTCTGGATATCAGGCGGACTGGCCGAGCCCGAGAACCGTTTCGCGCTGTGGGCGGTGGCCCTGCTGATCGAACTGGTGTCGCCGGCGCTCGGCTTCTGGACCCCCTGGCATGGCGCCTCGTCGACGACGGGCTGGGACGTCGAGGGCGGCCACATGGCCGAGCGCTCGGCACTGTTCATCATCATCGCGCTCGGCGAATCGATCCTGGTCTCCGGCGTGACCTTTGCCGAGCTCGAACTGAACTGGGTCAATCTGGCGGCATTCCTGACCACCTTCTTCGCCTCGGTGGCGATGTGGCTGGTCTATTTCAACGTCGGGCAGGAACTCGCCCACCACAAGATCGCCTCGGCCTCAGACACCGGCCAGATCGCCCGTGTCGCCTACACCTACATCCCGGTCATCCTGGTCGCCGGCATCATCGTCGTGGCGGTTTCGGACGAGCTGGTGCTTGCCCATCCGCTCGGCCATGCCGAGCCGGCGCTGATCTGGACGGCGATCGGCGGCTCGGCGCTCTATCTCGCCGGCAACCTGCTGTTCAAATTCTACGTCGTCGGCCGCGCGCCGCTGTCGCACATCATCGGCATCGCCATCCTTGCGGCCATGGTGCCCTTTGCCAGCCACCTGTCGCCGCTGGCGATCGGGGCGGCGACCACTGTCGTGATGGTGCTGGTTGCAGTGCTCGAACTCAGGGGGCAGCCGGCCAGACATCACGCGCATTAGCTCTGGACGAAGAACTGGAGCTCTGGACGAAGAACCGGAGCTCTGGACGAAGAACCGGCGCGGCCAGGCTTCTGGAACGGCACTCTGCCTCGTGTACTATCCCCCGAGGTTTCGCTCCGGGACGTTACGACATGATCCTCATCGGCCAGTATGACAGCCCTTTCGTCCGCCGCGTCGGCATCGCTCTCAGGCTCTACGGCATCCCGTTCCGGCATGAGACCTGGTCGGCCTTCGGCGACGCCGACAAGATCCGTGCCTACAACCCGCTGACCCGGGTGCCGACATTGGTGCTCGACAATGGCGAGGTGCTGATCGACAGCCACATGATGCTCGACTATCTCGACCACCTTGCGCCTTCAGGCGAGGCGATGTTCCCCCAGGCCGAGCCGGCCCGGCACCAGGCGCTGAAGATAGCGACGCTCGCCACCGGCGTCGGCGAGAAGGCGGTCAGCCTGTTCTACGAGAAGCGGCTGCACACCCATGTCTCGGAGGTCTGGGTCGAACGCTGCCGCACGCAGATCGCCTCGGTGCTGGCGGTGCTGGAGGCCGAGCGCGCCAAACGCGGCAGCGCCTACTGGTTCGGCGACCATATCGGCCATGCCGACATTGCCGTTGTCTGTGTGCTGCGCTTCATCAACGACGCCCATCAGGGCCTGCTCGACATGGCCGAATTCCCCGCCCTTGCCGCCGATGCAGCACGGCTGGAGGCAACGGCGGTGTTCAAGGAGATCAGCCAGGAGTTCATCCCGCCGGCCTGAGGATTTTCGGCAGAGCCTGCCCGGAAACAGACGGGCGGTTTTTCGCGTTCACGCCCTGAAAGCGCGCAGCTTCTCGATCGCGGCAAAACGTTTGAGGAAGGCCTCCTGCACACGTTTGGCCGGCTGCGGTGACAGCTCGAGCCCGTCGGCGGTGATGCCGCGCGGGCGGCCGAAGAACTCGGTCGCCTCGGTGACCGAAAAGCCGGCAAGCACTGTCGCCTCGAAATAGGCCGATATCTGGTCGGCGCGCTTGATGTCCTTCTTCAGGCCCTGGCCGATCTCGGCCGGTAGGCCGACACGCAGATGGATGGCGTGCTGCAGCCGCTCCTCGCAGCTTTTGTAGCCGCCGCCGACGACCGACTTGAACGGCGAGATCATGTCGCCGATGACATATTCCGGCCCGTCATGCAGCAGCGCCGCCAGCAGCGCCTCGGGTGCGGCATCCGGCACGATCCGGCGGAAGATCTGCTCGACAAGAAGCGAGTGCTGCGCCACCGAGAAGGCGTGGTCGCCCGAGGTCTGGCCGTTCCAGCGCGCGACACGCGCCAGGCCGTGGGCGATGTCTGATATTTCGACGTCGAGCGGCGAGGGGTCGAGCAGGTCGAGGCGGCGGCCCGACAGCATGCGCTGCCAGGCGCGGGGCGGGGCGCCGGGACGGTCGGCCATGGCTCAGGCGTCTTCCGCACTGGTGGCTTCGGGATAGGTGAAGCTGGCCCAGGCAGGGATGGCGAGCGCCACGGTGACGTCGCCGGCGGTGATGGCGCTGCCGGCGTCGAGTGCGGCCTTGACCCTGTCGATGCGGGCGATGGCGAGGCCGTTCGAGCCATCGACGGAGCCGAGCGTGCCCAGAACCTTGCCGTCGGCCTTAAGTTCGGTGCCCGGCGCCGGCAGGCCTGAAGCAGCCGAGACGAGCAGCACGCGGCGGCGGGCGGTGCCGCGATGTTGCATGCGCGACACGACCTCCTGGCCGATGAAACAGCCTTTCCTGAAACCGATGCCGCCCATCTGGTCGAGCAGCACGTCATGCGGGAAGGCGTCGGAGAGCGCGTAGTCGGGGCCGCTTTCGGCGACGCCATTGTCGATACGGAACGCGTGCCAGTCGGCCTCGGAGGCTTCCTGGGCGGTGGGGGCCGCGGGGGCAGTGCCGTAATGGCGGAAGACAGGCTGCTGGAAGCGGCTGTCGCGGACAGTTGAATCAGAGTGCGAAGCAGCTGAATCATCTTGCCACGTAACCGCAACAACAGCCTGATCCTGCTTGGAAATATCGGCCTTGGCACGCAGCCGGTAGAGCATCAGGCGGCGGACGAAATCATCCGCAATGTCGGCCCGGCATTCCAGCCTGAGCGCATTGTCTGTGCTGCGCGAGACCAGGAAATCGAACATGATCTTGCCTTGCGGGGCGAGCAGCGCGCCGGGTTTGGCCTCGTTGCGGCCAAGCGCATCGAGGTCGAGCGTCAGGATGTTCTGCAGAAAATGCTCGGCATCGGGGCCGGAAACATCGATGATGGCGCGGTCGGCGAGGATGGCTGTCGGCATGGACCTGATCTTGCATTTCGGAGAGCCATTACGTAAGCCGCAGGCAATTCCCAGACAAGGGCACGCGCGACATGGCTACCACCTTCGATCTCATCCTCAAGGGCGGCACGGTCGTCAATCATGACGGCAGCGGCGTTCGCGACGTCGGCGTCACCAATGGCAGGATCGCCGCCATCGGCGATCTCGGCCGCGCTTCGGCCGGCGAGACCATCGATTGCACCGGCCTGCACATCCTGCCCGGCGTCGTCGACAGCCAGGTGCATTTCCGCGAGCCGGGGCTGGAGCACAAGGAAGACCTGGAGAGTGGTTCGCGCGCGGCCGTTCTCGGCGGCGTCACCACAGTTTTCGAGATGCCCAACACCAACCCGCTGACGACGAGCGAAGCGACGCTGGCCGACAAGGTCAGCCGGGCGACCGCGCGCATGCATTGCGACTTCGCCTTCTGGGTCGGCGGCACCCGCGACAACGCCGGCGACGTCGCCGAGCTGGAGCGTCTGCCGGGTGCTGCCGGCATCAAGGTGTTCATGGGCTCGTCGACCGGCGACCTTCTGGTCGAGGACGACGAGGGTGTCGCTTCGATCCTGCGCAACACCCGCCGCCGTGCCGCCTTCCACTCGGAAGACGAGTTCCGCCTGCGCGAGCGCCAGAACCTGCGCGTCGAAAACGACCCGTCCTCGCACCCGATCTGGCGCGACGAGATCGCAGCACTTCAGTGCACCGAGCGGCTGGTGCGCATCGCCCGGCAAGAGCGCGCCCGCATCCATGTGCTGCACATCTCGACGGCGGAGGAAATCACCTTCCTCGAACAGCACAAGGACGTCGCCACCTGCGAAGCGACCCCGCATCATCTGACCATGAGCGCGGACGACTACGCCCGTCTCGGCACGCTGCTGCAGATGAACCCGCCGGTACGCGCAGCACGTCACCGCGACGGCATCTGGCACGGTATTTCGCAAGGTATCGTCGACGTGCTCGGCTCCGACCATGCGCCGCACACGCTGACTGAAAAGGCCAAGCCTTATCCGGCCTCGCCCTCGGGCATGACCGGCGTGCAGACGCTGGTGCCGATCATGCTCGACCACGTCAATGCGGGCCGGCTGACGCTGGAGCGCTTCGTGGACCTTGCGAGCCACGGCCCCAACCGCATCTTCGGCATGGCCCGCAAGGGCCGCATCGCCGCCGGCTACGACGCCGACTTCACCGTCGTCGACATGAAGCGCGAGCAGACCATCACCAACGCCCAGGCCGGCTCCAAGGCGGGCTGGACGCCTTATGACGGCAAGAAGGTCACCGGCTGGCCGGTCGGCACCATCGTCCGCGGCATCCGCGTCATGTGGGAAGCCGAGATCACCACGCCGTCGCAGGGCAGGGCGGTGGAGTTTTCGGAAGCCGTGGTGAAGTAGTCTTTCCTCCCGCCGTTCGTGGGCGAGATCGGACTGCAGGGCATGGGGGTCGCTCGGTCATGCGACCTCAATGGCTGACAATCCTGCCATCCGCGAGCGGCCTCTCCAATTCGTCATCCCAGTCCATGCCGTTGCTGGAAGATCGACTGGTGCGAAAGCCCTGTGAAAGCGAAGCCGGCGATCGGGAGTGCCCTCCACATTTGCCGGCCGTCAGCGCCGCCCCTCATCCAGCCCTTCGGGCCACCTTCTCCCCGTGAACGGGGCGAAGGAACGAGGGTCAATCACCCGCGACGAAAAACGCCCAGCGGCCTTCGGGAGTGATGCCGAGGCGATAGAAGACGTAGGCGCCATATTGCTTCATGTCTTCGTAGTCGCCGGCGGTGACGATCTTGAACAGCTCGACTTTCTGGCGCGGATCGAGCTTGTCGAGCGGGATGCCGAAGAAATAGGGCCAGACATAGAGGTCTTCGTCGGTGCCTTCGCCCAAATGGACGTAGCCGGCGTTCAGCACCTCTTCCATGATGGCGAGGATTTCCTGGCCTTCGCCGTCGCCTGATAGCCCCTTGATGAAGGCGATCGGATCGCCCTCGATGTCGCCGAACGACAATTGCGGCATCGCTTCGCCCTGGCCGACCAGCGGCCGCAGCTTTTCGATGTCGCCGGTCTTGGCGGCTTCGACCAAGAGGCTGCGCATGCGCGCCACCGGCTCGGGCAGGCGGCTGAGGTCGTAGACGATTTCGGGCAGCGGGCCTTCCGGATCGAGATTGGGGGCGGCGGGACCGGTGGCGCCGCCCGGTTCGGTGGGCGTGGCATCCGGTTCGGCCGGCTGGTCGTCGGCCGGTTGCTCGGAACCGGACGGTGCTTCGGTGCCTGCAGGTGCTTCGGTCCCTTGAGGTGCCGTGGTCGCCGGCGTCTGGATCGGGTCGGGCATCGGCACCGACTTTTCCGGCACGGCATCCTGGTCGGCGGCCGGCTTGGGCGGCATGACGGGGGCGGGGATTTCCTCGCGCTTGATTTCGGAAAGCGCAAAAGCCGTCGAGGCGTGAAGCGGCAGGACGAGCGAGGCGGCAAGGCCGAGAACGGCAAGTCGCAATGCGCCGCGGGGCGCAGTTTCAGTCTTTGGCCGCATCAGATCCCTGGCTCCGGTATTCCCGAGCGTTTGCCCCCTCTCGGGCCGACGCTGCAACGCTTTCAATCGCATGACCCCGCCCGGAATCATGTTCCGACAATGCGTGGTTACGCCCTCAATGTGCCAGCATGATGCCGAAACCGTGTCGGCTAGTCAAAGAAGTGGGGCGGCGCTCAATGCCGCAGGCGCACCGGCTCGAAGTCACCGGCTTCCACCCTGGCGCGCATGCGATCGAGCATGGCCAGTGCTGCAGGCTCGCCATTGGCGGCGACGATCTCGGCAAAAGCCGTGGCAAGGGCTGCTTCGGCGATGATCTCGGGCTCGATGCCGGCGGACAGGCCTTCGGCCCACGCCTCATTGTGGCTCTCGACAGCGGTCAGGCGCTTTTCTTCCCGAACCAGGGCGTCGATGTCGCTTACGCTTTGTTCCATTGCGGTCTTTCACCCTGCCCAGCGACCCGATGATTCGGATCAACTTGAGCTATCCCTTTAATGTCCCGTTAAGACACCTAGCACAATCGCCCGTTCGTGTACGGCAAGCAATGCCGGGAGAGTAAATAGCCTGTTAATTACCGAAGCGGGAGGCGATGTCGCGGCTCAAAGCCTCGCCTTCCTTCATGTAGCGGCTGATCGCTTCGGTCGCCGACGGCGTGCAGGCGGTGTAGGTGCCGTCGAAGGAGCGATAGCCCCGGTTGAAGGACGCGATGAACCGGGCGCGGCGCTCGGGCGAGGGGTCCTCGGCCTGCAGCAGCTTTTCCATCTCGCCGCGCCACTGGCTGCCCTTTTCGCCGCACAGATTGCGCAGGAAATGCAGCGAGCCGAGAACCTCGGCAAGGCGCATCAGGCCCGGCTCGAACGGCGCTTCGACGGCGCGCACCGGTGCTGCGAACGCGGTCGTCGCGGCAAGCGTGATAGCCATGATGTAGGTCGAAGCGCGCATCATAAGCTTTTGTGGCGAAACAATTTGTCCCCGGCAAGGCCGCCGAGGCCTCTATCCCTTTCGCTTTTCGTCGAAAAGCGGAATCCCTCGATCTTCGACTTGCGAAATCCTTGGGATGCGCGCTGCACGGTTTTCCTGGAATTGCTCTATGCCGGCAGTACGACCGCACCGCCGAGCAGTTCGAGCACGATTTCGAGCGTCGAATCGGTCAGCGGCAGGCGTTCGATCTCGGCGAGGTCGAAATAGGCGGCCTCGTCGGCATCGTCGGCGGCAACCGGTTCGCCTTCGAGGTGGCGGGCGCCGAAGACGGTGAGCAGGTAGACCGAGCCGCTGTCGTTGCGGCTGTCGATGAGCAGCTCGCGCAAGCGGACGAGGTCGCCGACCGCAATGCCCGTTTCCTCCATCAGCTCGCGGCGGGCGGCATCTTCCAGCGCCTCGCCTTCTTCGACACGTCCGCCGGGGAAGGCGTAGAGCCCTTTCGACGGCGCGCGGCCGCGGCGCACCAGCATGATCGAGCGGTCGCGCAGCACGGCGACGGAGACGGCAGGGATGATGGTCGCGTCGATCATGATTTTACCTCGGGCAATGCGTTCCATTGTGGAACAGCCGATCCTATCCGCTTTAGCGGTTGCGGCCGGCGCGATCCATCGCCACTTTCAGGCGATGAACCGGAACCTGACCTGATGTGCGGACGCATTGCGGTATTGGCGTCGCCCGACGCAACCTCCGCCTTTCTCGGGCTGGACGATCTCGAGAGCTTTCCGCCGCGCTACAATGTGGCGCCGACCCAGCCGATCCTGGTGGTGACGGCAGGGCCGCAGCGGCCGCCGGGCTCGAATCGCTCAGACCGCATGGCGCTTCTGGCGCGCTGGGGGCTGATCCCGGCCTGGACAAAGAACCCGGCCGACATGCCGCTGTTGATCAATGCGCGTTCCGAAACGGCGATCGAAAAAGCGTCGTTCAAGACCGCGATGCGCCACAGGCGGGCGCTGATCCCTGTCTCGGGTTTCTATGAGTGGAAAAAGCTGCCTGGCAACCGGCGCCAGCCCTATTGGCTGAGGCCGCGCAAGGGCGGGCTGGTGGCGCTGGCCGGGCTGATGGAGACGTGGAGCGAGCCGGGCGGCTCGGAGATCGACACCGCGGCGATCCTGACCACCGGTGCCAGCGCCGACATCATGCATATCCACGACCGCATGCCTGTGGTGATCCAGCCGGAGGATTTTGCCCGCTGGCTCGACTGCCGCACCCAGGAGCCGCGCGATGTCGCCCGTCTGATGCGGCCGGCGCAGCCGGATTTCTTCGAGCAGATCCCGGTGTCGGAGCTGGTCAACAAGGTCGCCAATACAGGGCCGGAGATCCAGGCGCGGGTCGAGCCGCTGCCTGAAGCAGCACCTGAGCGGGCGGCGAAGCCGAAGCCGGAGAAGCAAAAGCCCGATGACGGCCAGATGACGCTGTTCTGATTGCAGCAGAACAGCGCGCTGCTGGGCGCTCTGGCATCATCAATCCCTGCATCCTGCCTGCCGGAATTCGATTTTGATTTTCCGGGCAGTGCATTAGAAGAGCGGCGTGTCCACGCCCATTCTCACCGCCGCCATCTCCGGATTCCTGCTTGGTGCCTCGCTGATCATCGCCATCGGCGCGCAGAACGCGTTCATCCTGCGCCAGGGGCTGCTGCGCCAGCATGTCTTCATCCTCAGCCTGATCTGTGCCGCCTCGGATGCGTTGCTGATCGGCATCGGCGTCGCCGGGCTAGGCACGCTGATTTCGCAGTCGCCGCGCCTGATATCAGTGGTGACGGTCGGCGGCGCGCTGTTCCTGTTTGCATATGCGATCATTGCCTTCCGCCGCGCCATGAAGCCGGCTGCAATGCAGGCGGCAAAATCGGTCGGGACGAAGCTATGGCCTGCGGTCGCCGCCTGTCTCGCCTTCACCTTCCTCAACCCGCATGTCTATCTCGACACGGTGGTGCTGCTGGGCAGCCTTTCGGCAGCCCATGAAGGACAGGCGCGCCTTGCCTATGGCATCGGCGCTGCATTCGCATCGTTCGTCTGGTTTTTCGGGCTCGGCTATGGCGCCCGGCTGCTGGAGCCGGTCTTTGCCCGGCCTGCCGCGTGGCGCGTGCTCGATGTGCTGATCGGCATGGTGATGGCGGCGATCGGCCTGAGCCTTTTAGGCAGCCTTGTTTAGCTTGGCGGCCGTCTTGTCTTTCTTCGGCGCGCAGATCAGCGCGGCAAGAATTGCGGCGGGGCCGATGGCCCGGTAGTGCTTGGTCAGTTCGGCGTACTGGTGACGCGCTCGGTCCTGGTCGGATTGTTTTCGTTTCATCGGTCTCTTCCCTAAAGTCAGCTCTGTTGAGTGCGGCTGCATTTGCTTACGGATTCGGTCGAATTCGTGGCAGTGCGGCGCCTTTTATCCGGGCGATGTTTCATTACGGTGCCGGGATGTTTAACAAAGTGTTTCAGTACCGCTTCCGTTCCGGTCCGGGCGGTAAAGTTTCATGTCGATGCGTCTTGACGGCAACAGCCCGCTGAGGCGATAAAGCCCCTGATGAAAACGTCTTTCGCCATTTCCGGCATTTGTTTTATTGGCTAGCGTTCGCGCTGGTCAGGACGTTTTCGCCTCATCTTCACACGAGACAGGTTGAACGCCCGGGCCAGCAGGCCACGGCGCCGCGCGTCCTTACGGGCACGCCGTGAAACTGAAGGCACGGCGCCGCGCGTCCGTTTGGATGCGCAAAGGACGCCGTGAAACTGAAGGCACGGCGCCGCGCGTCCGTTTGGACGCGCAAAGGACGCCGTGAAACTGAATTTGCGTGCATGATCCTTGGCGAAAATCGGAGATTTTCGGGGCTACGCACACGGGGAGAACCATGTCTGACGCATTCAAGGGCTTGCGCCTTACCAACACGCTGACACGCACGAAGGAGGACTTCGTGCCGATCGATCCGCAAAACGTGCGGATGTATGTCTGCGGCCCGACGGTTTACGACTTCGCCCATATCGGCAATGCGCGCCCGGCGATCGTCTTCGACGTGCTGTTCCGCCTGCTGCGCCATGTCTATGGCGACGACCACGTCACCTATGTGCGCAACCTCACCGACCTCGACGACAAGATCAACGCCCGCGCCTTGCGCGATTTTCCTGATCTGCCGCTCAATGAGGCGATCCGGCGGGTCACCGAAAAGACCGCCAACCAGTACCAGGCCGACGTCAAGGCGCTCGGTTGCCTCGAGCCTTCAGTCGAGCCCAGGGCGACCGAGTTCGTGCTCGCGCGGCCGGACGGCAAGACGGATATGGTGTCGTTGATTCAACGCCTGATCGAACGCGGCCATGCCTATGAAGCGCAAGGCGAAGTGCTGTTCGACACCGGCTCGATGGAAGATTATGGCCAGCTGTCGAAGCGCAATCTCGACGAGCAGCAGGCCGGCGCCCGCGTCGAGGTCGAGGCGCACAAGAAGAACCCCGGCGACTTCGTGCTGTGGAAGGCGTCTTCACCCGAGGAGCCGGGCTGGGATAGTCCCTGGGGCCGCGGCCGCCCGGGCTGGCACATCGAGTGCTCGGCGATGTCGGCCGCTTATCTCGGCGAGGTCTTCGACATCCATGGCGGCGGGCTCGACCTGATCTTCCCGCACCACGAGAACGAGATCGCCCAGTCGCGCTGCGCCCACGGCACCGAGGTGATGGCCAATTACTGGCTGCACAACGGCTTCCTGCAGGTCGAGGGCCAGAAGATGTCCAAGAGCCTGGGCAATTTCTATTCGATCCACGAACTGCTCGCGACGGAGAATTTCGGCGGCCGCACCTGGCCGGGCGAGGTGCTCAGGCTGGCGATGCTGATGACGCATTACCGCGAGCCGATCGACTTCTCGCTGCGCAAGCTGGAGGAAGCCGAAAACACATTGCGCAAATGGAAGCGTGCGGCCGACAGCGCCGGCGAGGCCGAGGCCGAGGTGCCGGCGGCACTGATCGCCGCATTGAGCGACGACCTTGCCACGTCGAGCGTCTTCCAGGGCCTGTCGCAGCTGGCCGGCGAGGCGGCCGGCAATGTCCAAGCCGCGGCCGAACTCAAGGCAGCGCTGCTGTTCCTCGGCTTCGGGCTCGAGGCGGCCGCGGTCGACGAGGCGGCGGTCGCGGTTACCATCGCGCGGCGGCTGGAGCTGATCAACGCCAAGAACTGGGCCGAAGCCGATCGCATCCGCGACGAGTTGCTGGCCCAGGGCGTGCAGCTCAAGGACGGCAAGGACCCGGTCACGGGTGAGCGCGTGACGACGTGGGAAGTGAAGCGGTGATGACGGCGGGGCAGGATAGGGTGGCAATGGCTGCGGGACAGCGCCCCCCTCTGTCCTGCCGGACATCTCCCCCACGAGGGGGGAGATCAGCCTTCATGCCGGCTTTCGCCAATCGCCGACATCGCAGGATGAGCGGTCTGAGCGCAGCTGCCAATCTCCCCCCTCGTGGGGGAGATGCCCGGCAGGGCAGAGGGGGGCAACGTAGGGCTACGACCTCACCAAGGGGGCATCGCTGATGCCACACACGCCGGTCGCGCCCGCTAACCGCAAGAATGCCAAGTCGATGCGTCGGAAGATGACCGATGCCGAGTTGAAGCTGTGGAATGAGCTGCGCGCCCACCGGTTGATGGGGCTCGGATTTCGTCGCCAGTATCCAGTTGCAGGCTACATCGTCGATTTCGCTTGCCCGACACACAAGCTGATCGTTGAGCTGGACGGCTCACAGCATGCTGAACCGGCCAATGCGGAGGTCGATGCCGTCCGAACCCACCGCCTGGAACAGGACGGCTGGACCATTCTCCGCTTCTGGAACGATGACGTTGTTCGCGATATGGATAACGTCTGCCAGAACATTGTGATCTCGGCCGGGATGGCCGTCCGCATGACGGAGGAGTTCGTGCAATGATCGACCATACGGGAATTTCAGTCGCCGATTTCGATGCCGCACAGGCGTTTTACGACAAGGCGTTCGCGCCGCTGGGTGCACAGCTTCTGATGATGGTGCCGGGCGAATATACCGGCGGGGTCAAGGTCGGCGGTTATGGCCGCGAGCGGCCGGTGTTCTGGCTGCACGAGGCGCCGGCCGGGCCGGGGCGGCATTATGCGTTCACCGCGCGCAGCCGGGCCGAGGTCGATGCGTTTTATGCCGCCGCCATCGCCGCCGGCGGACGGGACAATGGCGGGCCGGGGCTGAGGCCGCATTACCATCCCGACTATTACGCCGCCTTCGTCTTCGATCCCGACGGCAACAACATCGAGGCGGTGTGCCATGTCCCGGCGTGAGGATTTGAAGCGTGAGGGTTTGAAGCGTGAGGGTTTGACGCGATGAGCCTCGACAACAGGCCGCATTATTCCGGCGGGTGCCAGTGCGGCGCCGTGCGTTTCCATGTCGACGGCAAGCTCGGCGCCGCCTCGGTCTGCCATTGCCGCATGTGCCAGAAGGCGTTCGGCAATTTTTATGCGCCGCTGGTTTCGGTGCATCGCGACTCCAGGCTCGTCTGGACGCGTGGCGAGCCGAAGCGGTTTCGCTCGTCGAATTTCGGCCTGCGCGGCTTCTGCGGCGACTGCGGCACGCCGCTGACCTACGAGGCACCCGACGGCGTGGCGCTGGCGATCGCCGCCTTCGACGAGCCGGAGGAGATCGCGCCGACGATGCAGTGGGGGCTCGAGGGCAAGCTGCCCTATGTCGACAATATCCACGAGCTCGAGGGCTATTCGACCGAAGAGGACCCTGACGCTGCCGACTTCGTCAACGACATCGTCTCGTTCCAGCACCCCGACCACGACACCGAGACCTGGCCGCCGGAGGAGCGCACATGACCGTTACGACAGGCGGTTGCCAGTGCGGTGCCGTGCGCTACCGCATCGACCAGGCGCTGGAGAATGCGCATATCTGCCATTGCCGCATGTGCCAGAAGGCATCGGGCAACTACTTCCAGCCGCTGGCGCGCACGCCGAAGGCGAAGTTTTCGGTGACGCGCGGCGAGATCGGCTGGTTCCGCTCGTCCGACATCGTGCGCCGCGGCTTCTGCCGCGACTGCGGCACGCCGCTTCTGTTCGACGTGATCGACCGTGACACGATCAATGTCGTGCTCGGTGCGCTCGACCATCCCGAAGCGGTGAAACCGACATTCCAGTGCGGATCCGCCGAGAAGATGCCATGGTTCGGCGGACTCGACACGGTCGAATTGTCAGACGATGAAACCGCCTGGTACGCGGCGGTTGCCCCTTCGAACCACCAGCACCCCGACCACGACACTGAACAATGGCCAGCGGAGAAAAGGTCATGACCGAGACTGCAAGGACAGGCGGCTGCCAGTGCGGCGCCGTCCGCTTCCGTATCCACGGCGCGCTGGGGCGCAGCTCGATCTGCCATTGCCGCATGTGCCAGAAGCAGTTCGGCTCGTTCTTCGGCGCCTTCGTCGCGGTGCCGGTGGATGGCGTCGAGTGGATCCGCGAGGAGCCGAGCTACTTCCAGTCGTCGATCAACATATCGCGCGGCTTCTGCCAGCGCTGCGGCACGCCGATGGCCTACCGCCACGCGGAAGGCCTCGAACTGTCGATCGGCTCGTTCGACGACCGCTCCGACCTCGCGCCGACGATCCAGATCAATCATGGTTTCCGCCTGCCCTGGGTCGAGACGATCTTCGACCAGCCGGTGCTCGACAATCCCGACTATTACCAGCGGCAGGAGCAGATCATCTCCTTCCAGCATCCCGATGAAGAGACGGCCCATTGGCCGGAGCATGGACTGAAGATATGACGACTGAGCTGCGCGGCCTCTATCCCGAGATCGAACCCTTCGACAGCGGCATGCTCGATGTCGGCGACGGCCATCAGGTCTATTGGGAACGTTCGGGCACCAAGGGCGGCAAGCCGGCGGTGTTCCTGCATGGCGGCCCGGGCGGCGCGACCTCGCCCAAGCATCGCCGCCTGTTCGACCCCAAGCTGTACGACATCATGCTGTTCGACCAGCGCGGCTGCGGCAAGTCTTTGCCCAACGCCTCGCTCGACGCCAACACCACCTGGCATCTGGTCGCCGACATCGAGCGGCTGCGCGAGATGGCCGGCCACGACACATGGCTGGTGTTCGGCGGCTCCTGGGGCTCGACCCTGGCGCTCGCTTATGCCGAGACGCATCCGGATCGCGTCAGCGAACTGGTGGTGCGCGGCATCTACACGCTGACCCGCGCCGAGCTCGACTGGTATTACCAGTTCGGCGTCTCCGAAATGTTTCCCGACAAATGGGAGCGTTTCGTCAAGCCGATCCCGGAGGCCGAGCGCGGCGACATGATGGGCGCCTACCGCAAGCGCCTCACCGGCGACGACCGCAAGGCCAAGGTCGAGGCAGCTTTGGCCTGGAGCCTGTGGGAAGGCGAGACGATCACGCTTCTGCCCGACCCCGACACGTCAGGCAAGTTTGGCGAGGACGACTTCGCCGTCGCTTTCGCCCGCATCGAGAACCACTATTTCGTCCATGCCGGCTGGATGGAGGAAGGCCAGCTGATCCGCGACGCCCACAGGCTGCGCGACATTCCCGGTGTCATCGTCCATGGGCGTTATGACATGCCGTGCCCGGCCAAATATGCCTGGGCACTGCACAAGGCCTGGCCCGAGGCGGAGTTCCACCTGATCGAGGGCGCCGGTCACGCTTATTCGGAACCGGGCATATTGGACCAGCTGGTCCGGGCGACCGACAGGTTTGCAGGGAAAACGTCGTGACCGCTTCCGCCCTACGTTGCCCCCCTCTGTCCTGCCGGCCCCCACAAGTGGGGAGATCAGCTGGTATGCCGGCTTTCGCCAATCGCCGGCGTTGCAGGACGGAGCGAGGCGTCAATACTGCCGATCTCTCCCCTCGTGGGGGAGATGTCCGGCAGGACAGAGGGGGGCGCCAAAGGGCGCTGGCCCCCAAGGACAGACGGGGGTGCCATAGCGCGCTAGCCCACAAGGTGTTGCCATGAAAGAACGCATCTATCTCTTCGACACGACATTGCGCGACGGCCAGCAGACGCCGGGCATCGACTTTTCCGTCGAGGACAAGATCGCGATCGCGGCGATGCTCGACGAGTTCGGCCTCGATTATGTCGAGGGCGGTTATCCCGGCGCCAATCCGACCGACACCGCCTTCTTCCAGGAAAAGCGGACCAGGCGGGCGAAGTTCGTCGCCTTCGGCATGACCAAGCGGGCAGGCGTCTCTGCCTCCAACGATCCAGGCCTGGCAACCTTGCTGCAGGCCAAGGCCGACGGCATCTGCTACGTCGCCAAGAGCTGGGACTACCATGTCCGCGTCGCCCTCGGCGTCACCAATGAGGAAAACCTTGAAACGATCCGCGCTTCGGTCGAGGCGGCGCGTGCCGCCGGCCGCGAGCCCCTGGTCGACTGCGAGCACTTCTTCGACGGTTTCAAGGCCAATCCCGACTACGCGCTGGCCTGCGCGCGGACGGCCTATGACGCCGGCGCGCGCTGGGTGGTGTTGTGCGACACCAATGGCGGCACCCAGCCGTCGGAGGTGCGCGACATCGTCGCCCAGGTGATCGCCGCGGGCATTCCGGGCGCCAATCTCGGCATCCACGCCCATGACGATACCGGCCAGGCGGTGGCCAATTCGCTGGCGGCGATCGAAGCCGGCGTGCGCCAGGTGCAGGGCACGATCAACGGGATCGGCGAGCGCTGCGGCAACGCCAATCTGGTCACCATCATTCCGACGCTGGCGCTCAAGCCGCATTTCGCCGAACGTTTCGAAACCGGCGTCTCGGCCGAGGCGCTGGCGGGCCTTTCCAGGCTGTCGCGCGCTTTCGACGAATTGCTCAACCGCGCGCCCGAGGCGCAGGCGCCTTATGTCGGCGCATCGGCCTTTGCCACCAAGGCAGGCATCCACGCCTCGGCGATCGTCAAGGAGCCGAAGACCTACGAGCATGTGCCGCCGGAGACGGTGGGCAACCGCCGCAAGGTCATGGTGTCGGACCAGGGCGGCAAGGCCAACTTCATCGCCGAGCTCAGGCGGCGCGGCATCGACGTGCCCAAGGATAGCAGCCGGCTCGATGCGCTGATCGCGGTGGTCAAGGAGCGCGAGGCCGAGGGGTATGCCTATGAAGGGGCGGATGCCAGCTTCGAGCTTCTGGCGCGCGGCATGCTGCACAGCCTGCCGGATTTCTTCCGGGTGACCTCGTTCCGCTGCCTCGTCGAGCGCCGTTTCGACGCCAATGGCAATCTCAAGACCGTGTCGGAAGCCGTGGTGAAGGTGATGGTCGACGGCGAGGAAAAGATGTCGGTGGCCGAAGGCGACGGCCCGATAAATGCGCTCGACATCGCCTTGCGCAAGGATCTCGGCAAGTTCCAGGACGAGATCGGCGACCTCGAGCTCGTCGACTACAAGGTGCGTATCCTCAATGGCGGCACCGAGGCGATCACGCGCGTGCTGATAGAATCGCATGACTCGACCGGCGCCCGCTGGTGGACCGTCGGCGTGTCGACCAACATCATCGACGCCTCGTTCCAGGCGCTGATGGATTCGATCATCTACAAGCTGATGAAGAACCGCGAGATGGCCGGGCTGGTGGCGGCCGAATAGGCGCGGTGAGCGATGATGGGCCAGCCGCAGCGGCTGGCCCTGTCGATTGATCCATCAACGAAAAGCGGGTGGACCATCACTATTTTGAAATGGCATGCGCTGGCGGGCGGGCGCATAGGTGCCCGCCATGAGCACCAACACGCCCGCGATTTCCCGCGACGAAGCCACCCGCGGCTTCCTGTTTGCCCTGTCGGCCTATCTGATGTGGGGCTTCCTGCCCTTCTACATGAAGGCGGTCGCCCATATTCCGGCGCCCGAGGTGATCGCGCACCGCATCACCTGGTCGATCCCGATCGCAGCGTTGCTGTTGTGGTGGCTCGGCCGCACCTCCGACATCAAGACCGCCTTGCGCACCCCGCGCACTTTGGCGATGGGCACGCTGACGGCGACGCTGATCACCATCAACTGGGGCGTCTATGTCTGGGCGATCGGCAATGACCGGGCGCTCGAAACCGCACTCGGCTATTACATCAACCCGCTGTTTTCGGTGTTTTTGGGCGCTGTCGTGCTCGGCGAGAAGCTGACACGGGCGCAGATGGTGGCGATCGGGCTTGCGGTGATCGCGGTGGCACTCCTGACCTGGGAAAGCGGCGGCTTGCCCTGGGTGTCGATCGTGCTGGCGCTGTCCTGGGGTTTTTACGCGCTGTTCAAGAAGACGCTGCCGATCGGCCCGGCGCAGGGCTTCTTCCTCGAAGTGCTGATCCTCGGCATCCCGGCGCTGGTCTACATCGCCTATCTCCAGGGCACCGGCGCCGGCCATTTCGGCACCACCGGGATGACCGACGTCTGGCTGATGCTCGGCTGCGGCATCGTCACCGCCGTGCCGCTGATCCTGTTTGCCAATGGCGCCAAGCTGCTGCGCATGTCGACCATCGGCATCATGCAGTACATCGCGCCGACGATGATCTTCGTCATCGCCATCTTCATCTTCAGGGAGCCGTTCTCGAGCGAACGCGCTGTTGCCTTCGCCCTGATCTGGGCGGCACTGGCGATCTATACCTGGTCGATGTTTTCCGAACGCGCCAAGAACGGCTGAGGTTCAGGTGAGGCCGGTCTGCAAATCGCCGTTGCCTGCGCTTCCGGTATTCGCGTACCCGAATGTGCGCTCCGCTCCGGTTCTCGGTAACGACCATCTTTGGCTCGGCCTGACCTGAAACTGGCCGAGCGTGGTTCGATCCGACCTCGAACCTACATCTTGTCGATGACCGACTGGACGCCTTCGGTCGGCGTGGAATCAGCACCCGCGGCGACCATGATCGCCGAGACCACCGCTTCCGGCTGGTCGACGACAAGCGGCTGGACCAGATGCGAGGTATGGACGAAACCCTCTGTCTTCATATGGTCGAGCAGCGTCAGCATCGGATCCCAGAAACCCTTGACGTTGGCAAAGACGATCGGCTTGCGGTGATGGCCGAGCTGGGCCCAGGTCATGATCTCGACGATCTCCTCGACCGTGCCGATGCCGCCGGGCAGTGCCACGAATGCGTCCGATTTCTCGAACATAAGATGTTTGCGCTCGTGCATGTTGTCGGTGACGATGACTTCGTCGAGCTTGGTCAGCGCGCTTTCCGTCGCTTCCCTGTTCATCAGGAAGCGCGGGATGATGCCGGTGACCTTGCCGCCGGCGCGCCGCGCGCCATCGGCGACAGCGCCCATGATGCCCTTGGTGCCGCCGCCATAGACGAGCCGGACGCCGGCCTTGGCAATCGAATGGCCGAGCAGGTGCCCGGCCTTGATGTAGACCTCGTCACGGCCCGGCGAGGAGCCACAATAGACGCAGATGGATCGAATCTTGTTCATCGGCTGATTGGGTATTGCCTCCACAGGCAGGGTCAAGCCCGAACCGGGCTTTTTCTTGTCGCTGCCGGCAAAACAAGGTATGCCCGGCGGGCGGCTAGGGGCAGAGGAATATGGCGATCAATCCGTTGAAGATTTTCCTACTCGCAGCAGGTGGCTCAGCCGCTGCTGCGACCGTTGCATATGTGTCGGGAGCACTCGATCCCTATCTGGCGCCGCCGGCCGCGATCGCGTCACTGCCGGCACCCGCGACAACGACGCCGACGAGCGACAAGCCCGCAGATCCGGCCAAGCCGGCAGCCGGCGCAGAGACGCCTGCCGCGGTCGCGCCGGCACCAGCAGCGCCTGCCGCAGCCGCTGCCGTGATCGCCCCGTCCTTCGACGTGGTGCGTGTCGAAAACAACGGTTCCGTGGTCATCGCCGGCAAGGCCGCCGGCAATTCCAAGGTCGAGATCGTTACCGGATCGAAGGTCATCGGTGCGGCGGTTGCCGGCGCTGACGGCGATTTCGCCGTCGTGCTCGACGATCCGCTGAAGCCGGGCGACTACCAGATCGTGCTGCGCGCAACCGCGCCCGACAATGTCGTGGCGACCTCGACGGAGACAGCGGTGGTTTCGGTGCCGTCCGATCCGGGTGGCCAGGTGCTGGCCCTGGTCGAGGAACCGGGCAAGCCGGCGCAGCTGATCACCGTGCCGAAGCCGGCTGACGCGCCGGCGGCGCCGGCCAGCGGCGAGCAGCAGGCCAGCGCGCCTGCGACCGCCCCCGCAGCAGAACCCGCACCGGCCAAGTCGGCCGCGCCGGCAGCGGAGATCAAGGTCGCCGTCGAGGCCGTCGAGATCGAAGGCAAGAAGATCTTCATCGCCGGCTCGGCCGATGCCGGGCGCAAGGTGCGCGCCTATGCCAACGAGATCCTGATCGGCGAGACGCAGACCTCGCCCGAAGGCCGCTTCCTGATCGAGGCCGAGCGTGAATTGCCGGTCGGCGACTACATCATCCGCGTCGACGCGCTCGAGCCGAACGGCGCCAAGGTCGTCGCCCGCGCCGCCGTGCCGTTCCAGCGCGAGCCGGGCGAGGCGGTGGCAGCGGTCGCGCCGCAACCGACGGTATCAGCAGCGCCGGCCGTCGATGCAACCGCGCCCGCACCCGCACCCGCGCCCGCAGCTGCATCAACGGCCGAGGCCAAGACGGCGATGGCGGGCGAAGTACCTGCCAAGCCTGCAGACCCGGCTGCCGAAGCGACGGCACCGGCACAGGCAACTGCTCCGGCCGCCACGGCTACTGCCGACAAGCCGGCTGAAGTCGCCGCCGCACCTGTTGCGCCAGAGACCACGGCGCCCAAGCTCGAAGCCGTCAATGGCGCCGTCATCATCCGTCGCGGCGATTCCTTGTGGCGCATCTCGCGCCGCGTCTATGGCCACGGCGTGCGCTACTCCAACATCTATCTCGCCAATCAGGACCAGATCCAGGATCCGGACCGCATCTGGCCGGGCCAGGTGTTCCGCGTTCCGGAAAAGTCGAAAGAGGGCGAGGCCGCCAATATGGGAGCCATGGGCGAGCAGGCGATGCCGGCGCCCAAGCCGTAAGTGGAACGGTTTTCCGCTTTCCCGGTTGATTGGAAAGAGTTCATCGTCTATCGTCGATAAACGATGAATTCTTTCTCCTCCCCGCCATCCTGCTGCAGCTCCGTCACCGACGTGACGCAGAAGCTTGCCGCGCTGTCTCATCCGGCGCGGCTCGAAATCCTGAAATGCCTGGCCGGCGGCAGGTCATGCTGCTGCAAGGAAGTGGTCGAGCATCTCGACCTCGCCCAGTCGACAGTCTCGCAACATCTGAAAATCCTCGTCGAAGCCGGTCTGGTGCGTTACGCGCCGGAGCGGCAGCGCTCGCGTTATGAGATCGACCAGGCGGCGCTGCGCGCCGTCTCCGTGTCGGTCACGGCGCTGGTCGACACCTTTTGCGCCGCCGGCGGCGCGCACATCTAATCAAGGCAAGCACAGTGGCCAGCAAAACCGTATCCGCCGAACGCGGCTCGACCTTCAGCACGATCAGGAACCTGTGGCCCTATATGTGGCCGGAAGACCGACCCGACCTCCGGGCGCGGGTCATCTGGGCGACGATCTTCCTGTTCGTCGCCAAGCTGACGCTGGTCGCCGGCCCGTATTTCTTCAAATGGGCGACCGATGCGCTCGCCGGCGACCAGCGTTCGCCGCTGCCTCTGCCGGCCTTCCTGGTGGCGCCGGTGATGCTGGTGATCGCCTACAATGTGGTGCGCATCGTCCAGCTCGGCTTCAACCAGCTGCGTGACGCGCTGTTTGCCCGCGTCGGCCAATATGCGGTGCGCCAGCTTGCCCACCGCACCTTCGTGCACATGCACCAGCTGTCGCTGCGCTTCCATCTCGAGCGCCGCACCGGCGGCCTGTCGCGCATCATCGAGCGCGGCACCAAGGGCATCGAGACGATTGTCCGTTTCACCATCCTCAACACCGCGCCGACGGTGCTGGAATTCGGCCTCACCGCCGGCATCTTCGGCTTCGCCTATGGCTGGAAATATGTGGCCGTGGTGGCCGCGACGGTGTGGCTCTACACCTGGTTCACCGTCTGGGCGAGCGACTGGCGCATCGGCATCCGCCGCGAGATGAACGATTCCGACACCGACGCCAACACCAAGGCGATCGATTCGCTGCTCAATTTCGAGACGGTGAAGTATTTCAACAATGAGGCCATGGAGGCCGAGCGTTTCGACCGCTCGATGGCGCGCTACGAGACGGCGGCGACCCGCATCTGGACCTCGCTTGGCTGGCTGAATTTCGGCCAGGGCGTCATCTTCGGCATCGGCATGACCATCGTCATGGCCATGTCGGCGATGGAGGTGATGGCCGGCACCCAGACCGTCGGCGATTTCGTCTTCATCAACGCCATGCTGATGCAGCTTTCGGTGCCGCTCAACTTCATCGGCTTCATCTATCGCGAAATCCGCCAGGGCCTGACCGACATCGAACAGATGTTCGACCTGCTCGACGTCAGCCAGGAGGTGACGGACAAGCCGGATGCCAAGGCACTTGTCGTCGGCACCGGCCGCGTCGAGTTCCGCGACGTGCATTTTGCCTATGACCCGAACCGCCAGATCCTGAAGGGTGTCAGCTTCGAAGTGCCGGCCGGCAAGACGGTGGCGATCGTCGGTCCCTCGGGCGCCGGCAAGTCGACGATTTCGCGCCTGCTGTTCCGTTTCTACGACATTCAGCAGGGCGCGATCCTGATCGACGGCCAGGACATTCGCGACGTGTCGCAGCAGAGCCTGCGCGGAGCGATCGGCATGGTGCCGCAGGACACGGTGCTGTTCAACGACACCATCGCCTACAACATCCGCTATGGCCGGGTGAACGCCGACGAGGAGGATGTGCGCAAGGCAGCCGAGCTGGCGCAGATATCGGGCTTCATCCAGCGCCTGCCGGACGGCTACAAGGCGATGGTCGGCGAACGCGGCCTGAAGCTGTCGGGCGGCGAAAAGCAGCGCGTGGCGATCGCCCGCACCATCCTCAAGGCGCCGCCGATCCTGATGCTCGACGAGGCGACCTCCGCACTCGACACCCAGACCGAGCAGGAAATCCAGAGCGCGCTCGACCTGGTCAGCAAGGGCCGCACCACGCTCGTCATCGCCCACCGCCTGTCGACGGTGATCTCGGCCGACGAAATCATCGTGCTCGCCGATGGCGGCATCGCCGAGCGCGGCACCCACGCCGAGCTTTTGGCCCGGGGCGGGCTCTACGCCTCGATGTGGGATCGCCAGCGCGAGGCGACCGAGGCCGAGGAACGCCTGCGCCAGGCCCGCGAGGGCGACGAGCTCGGCGTCGTCGTGCGCCGCCGCACGCCTGAGGTGACCAACGACGCGGAGTGAGCCGCCGGCTCGCTAGCCGGCTGAGACGAACAGCCTGCCATGATCAGGCTCGCATGATCATTTCTCCTGCGAGCGGCGACAGCGCCGTTTGCCGCCCGCGATTGCGGTGGGCGCCGGCAATGCCGCGTTGCGGCTGACGGTCGTTTCCGGTAAGCACTCCGGGACTTCAACAGCAACGGCCTCCACTTCATGAGCATAGCCGACACGATCCGCAACGCCTTCGTTCCGGTCCATCGCGAGGGATATCCCTTCATTGCCGGATTTGCGGCTGTTGCCGTCCTGCTGGGCTTCTTTTCTACTTCGCTGTTCTGGATCGGCGCGATCCTGACGGCCTGGTGCGCCTATTTCTACCGTGACCCCGAGCGTGTCACCCCCGTCGACGACAGGCTGGTGATCAGCCCGGCCGACGGCGTCGTCTCGGCCGTCGGCCCGGCAGTGCCGCCGCGCGAACTCAATCTCGGCACCGCCGAGATGACCCGTATCTCGGTGTTCATGAATGTCTTTTCCGTGCACATCAACCGCGCCCCGGTGCGTGGCAAGATCGTCCGCATCGAGCATCGTCCCGGAAAGTTCCTCAATGCCGAGCTCGACAAGGCAAGCCAGGAAAACGAGCGCAACGGCATCGTCATCGACAGCCCCAACGGCCAGGTGGCGGCGGTGCAGATCGCCGGCCTCGTCGCCCGCCGCATCCTGTGCTGGGCCGATGTCGGCGGCAACATCGCCGTTGGCGAGCGTTTCGGCCTGATCCGCTTCGGTTCGCGCGTCGACGTCTTCCTGCCCAACCATGCGGTTGCCCGCGTTTCCGTCGGCCAGACTGCGGTCGCCGGCGAAACCGTGCTTGCCGAATTCGGTGGCGCCAGCCATCCGCCGCTGGTGCGGGTCTCCTGATGGTTGCGCCCTTCAAGCCCTTTGAACCGCATGGCAGCGGCGGCCCGCGCATTCGCGAGATCCCGCTGCGCATGGTGCTGCCCAACCTGATCACCGTGCTGGCGATCTGCGCCGGCCTGTCGGGCATCCGGCTCGCCTTCGAGGGCCGCTTCGAATCGGCCGTCGTGATGGTGCTGCTGGCGGCCTTTCTCGACGGCATCGACGGCCGCCTGGCGCGCATGCTCAAGGCGACCTCGCGCTTTGGCGCGCAGATGGACTCGCTCGCCGACATCGTCAATTTCGGCGTCGTGCCGGCGCTGGTGCTCTACGCCTACCTGCTCGACAAGGCCGGCTCGCTCGGCTGGATCGCGACGCTTTTGTTTGCCATCGCCATGGGGCTGAGGCTGGCGCGCTTCAACGTGCTCGACGAAGATCTAGACCGGCCGGCATGGCAGGCCGAATATTTCGTCGGCGTGCCGGCGCCGATCGGCGCCATCACCTTGATGCTGCCGATGTATCTCGGCTTCCTCGGCCTCGAAGGCACCCGCAACGCCGCCTACATCGCCACCGTTTTCACCATTCTGGTCGCCTTCCTGCTGGTCAGCCGCTTGCCCGTCTATTCCGGCAAGAAGCTGAAGATCAAACGCGAGCACCTGCTGCCTGTCATGCTTTTGGCGGTGTTCTACGTGCTGCTTCTGACCGTCTATCCCTGGCAGACGCTGACCGCCTCGGTCGGCGCATATCTGATCTTCCTGCCGCTCAGTGCCAGCGCCTATGCGCGCCGCTCCAAGCTCGAAGCTGCTGCAGCTGCGGCTGCGGCCGAAGCGGCTGAAACGCCCGCCGAACCCAAGGCCTAGTCGGGACAGTTTTGAGCCGTACCGAAGCGACGTCGCTGAGACCCTAGGATTCATTCCGTGATGCTGCAGCAGTGCACAGACGGTTGAGAAAGCCTGCACTTTCCTCCACCCGGATCACGCCCTTTACCCTCACGGCATGGATCCTCGGGTCAGGCCCGAGGATGACGAAGCGGGGACGTTGCCGGCTATTCTCCAACGCCTGTCTCGAGCCAATAGGAAACGTCGCAGATTGGCGGAGAACGCCACCTGCCTTCGTCATCCTAGGGCGGAGCAGGAGCGCAGCTCCGTCGCGGAGACCCTGGGATCCATGCCGTGACATTACCGCCAGGCTCAAGCCGTCACGAACGTGTGTTCTTTCTCAACCCCTGCATAACATTCCTCACCCTCACGGCATGGATCCTCCGGTCAAGCCTCTGGGATGACGAATTGGAGGTCCTGCGTCAGGCCGCCAGCCCGAGCTGGTCGAGCGCCAGGCGGCGGGCGGCGACATAGTCCGTCTTGCCCGAGCCGAGCACCGGGATTTCATGCACCTTGATGATGTCGTGCGGCACCATCAGCTCGGTGGCGCCGGCCTGCTTGCCATGGAGGCGCAGGGCCTCGGCATCGGCATTTCCGGCTGTCGTGACCAGCACGATGCGCTCGCCCCGGCGCTTGTCGGGCACGGCGACCGCGGCGTGGCGCTGTTCCGGCCACAGCGCCTGGACCAGCATCTCGACCGCGCCGAGCGACACCATTTCGCCGGCGATCTTGGCGAAACGCTTGGCGCGGCCCTTGATGGTGATGAAACCCTCGCGGTCGACCGAGACGATGTCGCCGGTGTCGTGCCAGCCGTCGAGCGGCTGCAATTCGCCCGGCCGGTCCGATGTCATGTAGCCCATCATCAGGTTGGGGCCGGTGAGCCAGAGCTGGCCGCCCTCGGCGACGCCCTCGACCTCTTCGAGGCGCATGCGCATGCCGGGCAGCAGCCGCCCGACGGTGCCGTCGCGGCCATGCGTCGCCGTGTTGACGGCAACGACGGGTGCGGCCTCGGTCAGGCCGAAACCCTCGATGATCTCGGCATTGAAGCGGCTGCGCCAGACCCGGCGCGTCTCCGCCCTGACAGGTTCGGCGCCGGCGACGACAAAACGCAGGCTGGAAAAATCGCCGTCCTCGGCGGTGCGGGCATAGGCGGCGAGGAAGGTGTCGGTGCCGAACATGATCGTCGGACGGATCTTGCGCGCGACATCGGGAATGATCTTGTAGTGCAGCGGCGAGGGGTAGAGGAACAGCCTGATGCCGGTCAGAAGCGGCAGGATGGTGCCGCCGGTGAGGCCGAAGGAGTGGAACACCGGCAGCACGTTGAACAGCTTGTCTTTTGGCGAGATGCTGATGCGCGCTTCGGCCTGCATGGCATTGGCGACGAGGTTGCGGTGCGACAGCACCACCGCCTTGGGCGTGCCCTCGGAGCCTGAGGTGAACAGGATGACGGCCGGCTTTGACGCATCCTGTGGCGCAAGCGGCCGCGACCATTGCAGGGCGGCCGTCAGCTTTTCCGGCGTCGTGACGCTGTCGCGCAGCTCTTCCAGCCAGACGATCTTGGCGCCGGCCTGTTCTGCCGCCGCAACGACGTCGCCGAGATCGGCCTTCTGGACGAAGGCGCGTGATGAGACGATGGTCGCGATCGCCGCTGTCTTCACCGCCGAGGCGACATTGGCGGCTCCCGCCGTGTAGTTGATCATCGCAGCGACGCGGCCGGCCGAGATCAGGCCGAGCATCGCAAGCACCACGCCATTGGCGTTGGGCAACAGGATGCCCACGGCTTCGCCCTGTTTGGACATGGCTTCGAAGCGGCTGCCGAGCACGCGCGCGCCGACAAGCAGCTTGCGGTAGCTGAGCGCGCCGCTGACGACATCCTCGACGATCGGCTGCGACGGGCCGTAGCGCCTGGCAGCGTCGACCATTGCGCCGAACACGCCCCTGTCGAGATCGGTGCCGGCAAGGCGGGCCTCGGCGAAGCGGTCGAACAGGGCGTTGGCTGTCGTCGTCTGGCTGTAGCCGGCGCGCTGCAGCAGCTCGGCCATGGTCATCGGGGCGAGGGCTGATATACGGAGGCGCTGGAACCAGTGGCGCGGCGCCCGTTCGGCCGGCGTCAGCGAAAACGGCAGGTGGCGGGCGCCGCTGACGAAGATCGGCACGATGCGCGCGTCGGCCTGCATGGCGATGCGGGCGACGGCGCGGAACAGCCGGAAGGCTTTGACGTCGGGCTCGACGGTGTCGGGCAGGTAGACGGCGAGGCGGCCCTTGCCGCGCAATACGCGAACCAGCCGGCGGCTGACGAAGACATGCTCGGCGTTGAAGGCGATGGTGCGGCCAAGCTCGCGCCACGGCTCGAGCCAGAACGCCTGGGCCGAAGCATCGTCGAGGATATGCAGCGTCTGATCGGGCAGCAGCGACAGCATCAGCGCCGGTTCGAGGCGCGACTGGTGTGAAATGACATAGATGACGGGTGCTTCGGCGTCGCGGGCCTGGATCAGCGCGCGGTCATCGATCCGGTAGAGCAGCTTGAGCGGCAGATAGAGCAGCGCCTGGCGGAAGCGGATGCCGCGTCCGTGCATCAAGACGCCTGATGCAAGCATCCATGCCGCAACGAAGCCGAGCACAATTGCACTGGCCAGGACCATGCCGCACCTCCCAATGCACGCGAAGCCCACCGCGCGCATCGAAACTAGACGATGACGGCGCAACGTCAATGCGCATCGTCATCCCGCCACCCCCGCTGCCATCAGGCCCGCTGCCGTCGGGCCTTGGCACCAGCACAGGAAAAAGCCGGTCTTGCGACCGGCTTGAAGCAGAGGGACGGGTGGAGGGGATGGGGGGATGGGGCAACCCGTCCTGAGCCCAACAACGCGGTCGCTAACATTTGGTTCCACGGCAATCATGCTTTTTGTGATTCTTTTTCGATCGGGCCGGGCAGGGGGCAGTTCTCGCCGGCTGACGGTATCCTTCTGCGCAGCCGGAAGTGCGCTGCCGGCGAGCGGCGACGATGGGGCCTGATGTGTTCGAGCATCTGGTTTCGGGCGCAACCAGGACAAGCTGCTCACCTTTACCGGATCGCTTGCAGTATTCGGCATGACGTATTGACCGCGACCCTCGCCAAGGCGATGTTCATATTAGACCGTGCTTGTAAGTCCGTGTTTAGTCGCGCCGCTCCTGCCAACTTAGAAAGGCGACGGAGGCCCTGATGCCCAATACTCTAGACAGACAGTATGTTGAGGATCACCTAGGCGCTCACAATTACGAGTCCTTCGGGCGCAGCATTGTTGCGGCTGTTCTCGAAGAGGCGCTGGAGCAAAGAAGCCGGGACGGCGGAGGAGACCTGAAGTTCAAGGTCGAGACCAAGCTCGAAGCGACATCCTCCGGCTGCACCTGGCTCATCATGATCGTCAATGGCCGGCGGATCAGGATCCATCAGCCACCCATTACCAGCTTCTAGACGTTCTGGCCCGGAAGCGGGCTGCATCAGGCGGCGGCAGGCACCAAGCGGCGCGTCCTGTCGCGAACCGCCATATCGATGCGGTCGTCGCGCCGGTCCAGGCAGAGAAGCAGCCGAGAGACGGAGAACGTGCCCGTGCCGGAGGTCGCGACCGCCGAGGGTCGGGCAGGCGGCTGTGTTCGTGCGAGCAACAGGGCTCTTTCTTCTGCCCGCTCCGCATTCCTCACCTTCGCGGCAGGATCTCGAATTGCCACTGGCTGTCTAGCTCGTTTCACGGCGGAATTTTCCGCCAGTCTCGAACCGTTCAGCCGAGCGGGCGTCGCGCCAGGCGTGCCAGAACACCGCGCCAAGCACGATGGCGCCGCCGAAAAGGCTCGCCGTCGGCGGCAGCTCGGCCAGGAACAGCCAGGCGAAGAAGATGCCGAACGGTACCTCGGTCGTGCCGAGCAGGCCCGCCTCCGCTGCCGGAATGCGGCGCGCGCCTTCGGTCCACAGGATGACGGCAAGGGCGAAGGTGAAGCCGAAGAAAACGAGCGGCGCGATGCTCGACCGTGGCACGGTGAGCGGATCGGTCAGAAGCCAGGCCGGGATCACGCCGAGAAAGGCGGAAACGGCCCCGGCCCAGACGACGGAGGCGTTGCGGAAGCGCCTGACGAGGGCGGCGTAGAAGGCAAACAGGCAGGTCATCATCAGCGCCAGCGCATCGCCGAAGGCATGGCCGCCGCCGAGGCCGGACCAGAACATGATGGCGACGCCGGCGAGGCAGACGGCTGCCGCCACCGCCGTCTGGCGCCGGAACACCTCGCCGGCGATCAGCCAGGCAAACAAAGCGACGACGAACGGAACGGTGGCGTAGATGACCACGACATTGGCGACATAGGTGTTCTTGAAGGCGGCGATGAAGGCGACGCTGGAGATCGTGCCGAGTGCGGCCAGCAGCCAGCCCTGCCAGCCGAGATGCAGGCTTTCGCCCGTGCCGTTTCGCCGTCGCCACAGCACATAGGCCGATATCAGCATGCCGCCGATCAGCCCGCGCCAGGAGGTGATGGTCAGGGGATCGGCGTCGACCGACTTTGTCAGGATGCCGGCAAGGCCGAAAACGGCCGCCGATGCTGCCACAAGCAGCATGCCGAGCCGGTGCTGCGCGGCGGTTTCGCTTGCTGTCGTCATCCTCTTTTCCCGGTCAGGGGCCCAGTCTGTCGGGTCCAGCCTATCCCAGGGCACTGCCAGCCTGCTGTCAGCAGGCCGGCATGCTAGGGTGGCTGCCAGGATGGTACGCCACGTCGACCGGGAGGAAAATGATGGATGCTGCTGGGTTGAAGGCGCTGCAGGCGCCGATGAAGGACGCCTATCGCGCGGATGCCGGGCGCGCGCTGATCACGCTTCGGGCGCGCGGCGCCGTCGACGAGCAGTCGATTTCCTGCAAGGTCGACACCGGCAAGGCAATCGTCACCGCCGGGCTGCACCCGGCGACGGGCGGCAGCGGAATGGAGCTGTGCTCGGGCGACATGCTGCTCGAGGCACTGGTCGCCTGCGCCGGCGTGACCCTGAAGGCGGTGGCGACCGCACTCGAGTTCCGCCTCGGTGAAGCCGTGGTGTCGGCCGAGGGCGACCTCGATTTTCGCGGCACGCTCGGCGTCGCCAGGGATGCGCCGGTCGGCTTTCGCGCCATCCGGCTTGCCTTCAAGCTCGACACCGACGAGCCGCAGGAGCGCATCGATGCTCTGATCAGGCTGACCGAACGTTATTGCGTGGTGTTCCAGACATTGAACGTCCGGCCGGAACTGAGCGTTTCGGCCGAACGCTAAGGTTCGGGACGTACAGTTGCGCCGACCCCTTGCGGCGAACGTTGACGCGTGGCGCGCCTCAGATGTGCAAAGGCTCACCGGGTGGCGGTGAGCCTTCACAGATCAGCTGTTCCAGGCGCCGCGGCCTGACGCTTGCCATCAATTGGCGGCGAAGCAGTAGAACAGGGCGTCGCCGCCGGTTCCCTCCAGCGCTTCCTGGCTGCAGCCGCCGCGCGAGGCATGCGACGAGTTCCAGGATTTGGCCGCCGCGGAATCGTCGAGGCCCATGCGGTCGTGATGGCCCATCATCGCAGCACCTTCGGTGCCGTCGAGGGTCCAGTCGCCGCAGGTCTGGTCGGCGATGCGGGTGCCGTCGGGTTTGGAACCGGTCAATATGTCGTGCTTGTTGGGCTGGTCGCCGCGGCCATTGATGGTGTTGCCCTTCTCATCGAGGGCGGTTTCCTTGTTGATGTTGTTCGCGTCGCTGTGCAGCGACGCCACGTCGTCGGCGATCTTCTGGCCCTTGGCGTTGACCCATGGTCCCTGGCCGATGCGGTCCCTGGCGTCGACGTCCTTGGTCGAGAGATAGGCGTGCCAGGTCTTGCCGGTCGAGCCCGCGGCCTCGGCCAGGCTCTGGCAATGGGCGTCGGCGCCAGCGAGGCCGCCGAGATTGGCGCCCTTGCCGATGCCGCTGCTGGTGACGAAGAAGCTCATCGTGGCGTCCTGCGCGCTGGCCGCCGACAGGCCTGATAAAAGCAGCGCAGACATCAGAAGAATGCGTTTCATCGCGTGGTCCTCCCTCATTTTCTTGATTTGAGGGCCGCAAAACTAGGACTGGCCGAATTCACCGGCCAATCACGCTTGCGTGTCGCTACATCGGCCAGACCAGCATCAGCATCGGCACGGCGACGACGATGACCAGCAGCGACAGCGGCAGGCCGAGGCGCGGATAATCGGAGAATTTGTAGCCGCCGGGGCCCATGACAAGGGTGTTGCACTGGTGGCCGATGGGGGTGAGGAAATCACAGCCGGCGCCGATCGCCACCGCCATCAGGAAGGCTTCGGGGCGGAAGCCGAGCGTGGTGGCAAATCCGGCGGCAATCGGTGCCACGACGAGCACGGTGGCGGCATTGTTGAGGAACGGCGTGACCGCCATCGCCACGACCATGATCAATGTCAGCGCCCCGGCGGGCGGCAGCGTCGAGGCGAATTCGGCGAGCCAGGCCGAGATGATGTCGGTGGCGCCGGTCCGGCGCAGCGAGTCGCTGACCGGGATGAGGGCGGCGAGCATCACCAGGATCGGGCCATCGATGGCGCCATAGACTTCGCGCAGCGGGATGACGCGAAACAGCACCATGGCGACAGCGGCGGTGAAGAAGGCGAGCGGCACCGGCAAAAGGCCAAGGGCGGTGGCGCCCATCGCGGCGACGAGAATGGCGAGGGGCACGACGCCGCGCCTGACGCTGCCGAGCAGGATCGGGCGCTCGGCCAAGGGCAGGCAGCCGAGCTCGCGCAATATGTCGGGCATCGTCTGCGGGTTGCCCTGCAGCACGACGACGTCGCCTAGGCGCAGGATGACGGCGCCGAGCCGCTCCTGGATGCGTTCGCCCTTGCGGCTGACCGCCAGCAGGTTGACGTTGAAACGGTCGTAGAGCGCCAGGCGCTGCGCCGAGCCGCCGATCAGGGTCGAGTGTTCGCCGATGATCGCCTCGACGGCGGTGGCCGCATGCTTGCCGCCGGCGGAATCACGGCTGCCGGTGACGCTGAGCTTGGACTGGGTGACGATGCGGTCGAGCGCTTCAGGGGCGCCCTCGATCAACAGGATGTCGCCCTCGCGCAGCACGACGTCGGGGAACGGCGTCACATGCAGGGCGCGCGAGCGCAGGATAGAGGTTACCACCGCGCGGCTGCCGCCGAGCTTCAACAGGTCGGCCAGCGACTTGCCGACGACGGTGGAGTCGGCGACCAGGCGGGCCTCGGTGACGTAGTTGTTGACGTCGAGCGCCTCGTGGATCGAGGCCGAGGCGCGGGTGCGGATCGGCAGGAGCCAGTAGAACAGCACCAGGAAGACGAGGCCGGCGACGGCAAGTGCTGCGCCGACAGGGGTGAAGTCGAACATCGAGAAGGCGTCGCCGGTCATGTCCTGGCGCACGCGCGACACGACGATGTTGGGCGAGGTGCCGACCAGCGTCATCAGCCCGCCGAGCAGCGAGCCGAAGGCCATCGGCATCAGGAAAACCGAGGGCGAGGTGTTGGAGCGGCGGGCGAACTGGAAGGCGATGGGGATCATGATCGCCAGCGCGCCGATGTTCTTCACGAAGGCGGACAGGATGGTGACAATGATCACCAAAAGCGCCAATTGCGCCCTGACGCTCGAGACGTCGGGGGCGAAGCGCTGGATGGCATATTCCATGATGCCCGAGCGCGCGACGCCGGCGCTGACCAGAAGTGCCGAGCCGACGATGATGACGATGTCGTCGCTGAAGCCGCTGAACGCTTCGGCCTGCGGCACGATGCCGATCGCAACCGCTGCGATAAGTGCGCCGCAGGCGACGAGATCGTAACGGAACCGGCCCCAGACGAATGCCGCCATCATCAGCGCTATGACGGCGAAGGACATCAACTGGTCGGTGGTCATGCGGCCGATGTCCCCCACATCAGTATAGAGCGCCCGGGCGCCTGGGCATAGAGCGCCCGGGCGGGCACTTGCAAGACTTTCGTTCCACGCATCGCTGCGATGCGCTCAAGCAGTGGTCAACGCGACGGCGGCAACATCGTTGCCGGCATCGCCGCTAGCCGCAGCGACGCGTCGCGCGGAAAGATCAGGCCGGCTTCTGGTGCGAAACCCAGCGCTGCTCGCGGATCTGGTAGATCTGGCCCGTGCGGGTCAGCGCAGGGTCGACCATGCCAAGGATGTGGCGCGCCGTCTCAGACGGATGGGTGACGGTCGCCGGATCCTCGCCGGGCACGGCCAACGCCCGCATCGCGGTGCGGCTGGTGCCGGGGTCGAAGATGTTGACGCGCAAGGCGGTGTTTTTGGTCTCGTCGGCCCAGGAGCGGGCGAGCGCCTCGACGGCGGCCTTGGAGGCGGCATAGGGCGCCCAGAAGGCGCGCGCCGAATGGGCGGAGCCGGAGCTGACGATGACGGCGCGGCCGGCATCCGACTTGCGCAGCAGCGGATCGACCGAGCGGATCAGGCGCCAGGTGCCGGTGACGTTGACGGCCATGACCTTGTCGAAGACCTTGGCCTCGACATGTCCGATGGGGGCGATGACGCCGAGCACGGCGGCATTGGCGACCAGAATGTCGAGCTTGCCCCAGCGGTCATTGATCGAGCTGCCGAGACGGTCGATGCCGGCCATGTCGGTGAGGTCGAGCGGCACCAGCGTCGCCTGGCCGCCTGATGCCTTGATCTCGTCGTCGAGCTCTTCCAGCCCGCCGACCGTACGCGCCACGGCAATCACATGCGCACCCGCCGCGGCAAGCTGCTTGGCCGTGTTGTAGCCGATGCCGCGCGATGCGCCGGTGACGAGCGCGATGCGGCCGGAGAGGTCGGGAGTGGTTGTCATCATGGCATCCAGTTCGATCTTGTCGGTCCGCAGCCTGATAGGACGATTTTGTCCCGAACAAAACCCCACGCGTCCGGAATGGATGCCGCAGGCGCCGGCGGCGGGCCTTATTTCTCGCCGCCGCCCTATTTCCTGCCGACGATGTCGGGAATGCCGGCCGGTATCCGTCCTAGGGATGAAACACACCCTGGAGGAGGACATGATGGGCAGAAGCGTTGCAATCCTCGTGGCCAGACTGATCTTCGCCGGCGCCTTCGGCATGGCGGCCTTGTTCAAATTCGCCGGAATGACTGAAACCGCCGCCTACATCTCGGCCGCCGGCTTTCCTTTTGCCTTGCCATTGGCATGGCTGGCGGCCTTTTTCGAACTCGGGCTTGTGCTTGCCTTCCTCACCGGCGCGTTCTTTTCGGAGGCGGCCCTGCTGGCCGGCGCCTATGTCGTTTTCCTGGCCTTCGCCTTCCACGGTCCGTCGCACTGGCAGGGAAACCCAGCCGAATTCGGCTTCTTCGTCGATCACTTCACCTTCCTGGCCGGACTGCTTTACGCAGCCGTCCACGGCCCGGGCGAGCGGCTCGCGCTGCGGCAAGGCTTGATCTGGAAGGACAAGGCTGCTTCCGCGCATTGACGCGGAAGCATGCTGAAGGTGCCGCTGCTACAGCCCGCCGGTGGCCAGAAGCGACAGCGAGCGCACATTGTCGGCGCCTTCGAGGTCGAGCAGGCGGGTCGGGTACTGGCCGGAGAAGCAGGCATCGCAATATTGCGGCTGCTCGTCATTGCGGCTCGCCTCGCCGACGGCGCGGTAGAGACCGTTCATCGACAGGAAGCCGAGCGAGTCGACGCGGATGAACTCGGCCATTTCCTCGATCGTCATGCGCGAGGCGAGAAGCTTGGACTTTTCCGGCGTGTCGACGCCGTAGAAGCAGGAGGCGCGGGTCGGCGGCGAGGCGATGCGCATATGCACCTCCTTGGCACCGGCATCGCGGACCATCTGCACGATCTTCTGGCTGGTGGTGCCGCGGACGATGGAATCGTCGACCAGCACGATGCGCTTGCCTTCGATCATGCGGCGGTTGGCATTGTGCTTCAGCTTGACGCCCATGTGGCGGATGGAATCGCCCGGCGAGATGAAGGTGCGGCCGACATAGTGGTTGCGGATGATGCCGAGCTCGAAGGGGAGGCCGGCGGCTTGCGAGAAGCCGATGGCTGCCGGGGTGCCCGAATCCGGCACCGGCACGACGATGTCGGCGTCGACGGGGCTTTCGAGCGCCAGTTCGGCGCCGATGCGCTTGCGCACGTCATAGACGTTGCGGCCCTCGACCGAAGAATCGGGACGGGCGAAATAGACATATTCGAAGATGCAGAAGCGCGGCTTCTGCGGCTCGAACGGGAAGATGCTCTCGATGCCCTTGGAGGTGACGATGACCATCTCGCCGGGCTTGAGGTCGCGCACGAAACGCGCGCCGATGATGTCGAGCGCGCAGGTCTCCGACGCGAGGATCCAAGCGCCGTCGAGATCGCCGAGCACCAGCGGGCGAATGCCGAGCGGGTCGCGGCAGCCGATCATCTTCTTCGACGACAGCGCGACCAGCGAAAACGCACCCTCGACCTGGCGCACCGCATCGATGAAGCGCGCATTGAGGTCGCGTTCCTTCGAGGTGGCGACGAGATGCAGGATGGTTTCGGTGTCGGAGGTCGACGAGAAGATCGAGCCCTGCTTCTGCAGCGCGCGCTGCACCGTCATCGCATTGGTCAGGTTGCCGTTATGCGCGACAGCGAAGCCGCCATCGGCGAGTTCGGCGAAGAAAGGCTGGATGTTGCGGACGCCGGCGCCGCCCGTCGTGGCGTAGCGGGTGTGGCCGATGGCGCGGTTGCCCTTGAGGCTGTCGATGACACGCTGCTTGGTGAAGGTGTCGCCGATCAGGCCGACATGGCGCTCGACGTGGAACTGGCTGCCGTCATAACTGACGATGCCGGCGGCCTCCTGGCCGCGATGCTGGAGCGCATGCAGCCCCAGCGTGACGATTGCCGCGGCGTCCTGTCGGCCAAAAATGCCGAACACACCGCATTCGTCGTGGAAATGATCATCGGCTTCCGCGGAAAGCACGTCAGCTGCGTCTGCCATCGGGGGCGGCCTCTTCTAGCAAAAACGCTATATAGTGCGATGAGGCGGCAAGGGCAACGCGCCATCCCGCCTCAGGCGCAATCAGTTGTTGGTCGGTGCCGGCTCGGCCGGCGCCTCGCCTTCGGCAGGCGCCTCGGCAGGCGGCGTGGTGGCGCCGGCTTCCGGTTCGCCGGTCTGCGAATTGAGCTTCTTGAGGATCGAATTCTCGGGATCCTCGGGCAGAAGGTTCTCGATCGAGGTGCCGATGCTCTCGAGCAGCGGCCGCGACTTCGCCTCCGCGACCCAGGCCGGAGCGTTGGGGCCGACCAGCCAGTTGAAGAACAAAAGGCCGACGGCAACGACCAGGATGCCGCGGGCGGCACCGTAGAGGAAGCCGAGCGTGCGATCGAGCGCGCCGATGCGGCTGTCGATGATGAAATCGGCGATCTTCATGGTGATGATGGTGACGACGATCAGCGCGATGATAAAGACGATGCCGGCGGCAGCCGCCATGGCGATCTTTTCGTTGTCGATATAGGGCTGAACGTAAGGCACGACAGGCTTGTAGAAGAAGAAGGCGGCAGCGGCGGCAGCGGCCCATGAGGCGACCGACAGCACCTCGCGGGAAAAACCGCGCACCATGGCGAGCATCGCCGAGACCAGGGTGAAGCCGACAAGAATTCCGTCAAGCAGCGTAATCGGCATCGTGTCCACTCACTCCATGGCGACGGTTTCAGTCCGTCTCTTCCGCGCGGCTTCGCCTTGAGCCGGCTATCCGCGCCACCAGATCCGCCAGTGCGGTCGGCTGGAACGAACCGGCTCCGATTCCACCTGCGAGCTCCCCGCTGCCGGAGGGCAGCACGGCCCTTCCGAAGCCCAGCTTTTCGGCCTCTTTAAGGCGTTGCTGCGCATGCGCAACCGGCCTCACGGCGCCAGAAAGGCTGATTTCGCCGAAATAGACGCAATCAGCAGGCAGGGCAATACCGGTGAGCGATGAAACCAGTGCGGAAGCCACGGCCAGATCGGCCGCCGGCTCCGAGATGCGGTAGCCGCCGGCAACGTTGAGATAGACGTCGTGCTGGCCGAAGCGCACGCCGCAATGCGCCTCGAGCACGGCGAGGATCATCGACAGCCGCGACGAATCCCAGCCGACGACGGCACGGCGCGGCGTGCCCAGGCTGGAGGCGGCGACAAGCGCCTGGATCTCGACCAGCACCGGTCGCGTGCCTTCGATGGCAGCAAAGACCGCGGCTCCCGGCGCCTTGGAATGGCGTTCGCCGAGGAACAGCTCGGACGGGTTGGCGACCTCGCGCAGGCCCTTGTCGGACATTTCGAAGACGCCGATCTCGTCGGTCGGGCCGAAGCGGTTCTTGACCGTGCGCAGGATGCGGAAATGGTGGCCGCCTTCGCCCTCGAAATAGAGCACGCCGTCGACCATGTGCTCGACGACGCGGGGGCCGGCGATCTGGCCTTCCTTGGTGACATGGCCGACGAGCACCACCGCCGCACCCGTCGACTTGGCGTAGCGGATCATCGCCTGGGACGCCGCCCGCACCTGGGTGACGGTACCAGGCGCCGAATCGGCGAGGTCGGTCCACAAGGTCTGGATCGAATCGATGATGACCAGGTCCGGCCGCTTGCCGTCGGCGATGGTGGCGAGGATGTCCTCGACATTGGTCTCGGCGGCGAGTTCGACCGGTGTCGAGGCGACGCCGAGGCGCTGGGCGCGCAGCCTGATCTGGGCAACGGCTTCTTCGCCCGAGACATAGACGACGCGGTGGCCGCGCGCGGCGAGCGCCGCCGCCGCCTGCGTCAACAGCGTCGACTTGCCGATGCCGGGATCGCCGCCGATCAAAAGCGCCGAGCCGCGCACGAAGCCGCCGCCGGTGGCGCGGTCGAGTTCGCCGATGCCCGAGACGATGCGCGGCGCATCCTCGATGTCGCCGTCGAGCGAGGTCAGTGTGACGGCGCGGCCTTTTCGCGCGCTCTTCAGCGAACCCGGACCGCTGCCGATGCCGCCCGCCGTGCCTTCCTCGACCAGCGTGTTCCACTCGCCGCAGGAATCGCACTTGCCGGCCCAGCGCTGATGCGCGGCACCGCAGTTCTGGCAGATGAATTGAACGCGGGCTTTAGCCATGGAGGGGATGCCTTTCGGAAAAATGGAAAGGCAGAGTTCTATGTTGCCCCCCTCTGTCCTGCCGGACATCTCCCCCACAGGGGGGGAGATCAGCCGTCAGGCGCGACGGTGCCTCAATCTGCGGCGCTCCAAATTGGCGAGAGGCGAGCGGCCAGCCAATCTCCCCCCTTGTGGGGGAGATGTCCGGCAGGACAGAGGGGGGCGCTGCCCCGCCGCCATCACCAGAGAGAAGCTCCATGCGCTACTCTTCCCCGAACCTGTCCGGCAGATGATGCTCGGGCGCGAGGTCGAAGAAGCGGGTGAATTCGCCCTGGAAGCCGAGGCTGACGGTGCCGGTGGGGCCGTGACGCTGCTTGGCGACGATGACTTCGGCCTTGCCGCGCACGTCGTTCATGTTGGCTTCCCACTGCAGGTATTCGTCGGTGCCGGGCTTCGGCTCCTTGTTCTTGAGGTAATATTCCTCGCGATAGACGAAAATCACAACGTCGGCGTCCTGCTCGATCGAGCCCGATTCACGCAGGTCGGAGAGCTGTGGGCGCTTGTCGTCGCGGCTTTCGACCTGACGCGACAGCTGCGACAGCGCGATGATCGGAACGTTGAGCTCCTTGGCCAGCGCCTTGAGGCCGGTGGTGATCTCGGTGATTTCCTGGACGCGGTTCTGCGACGCCTTGGCCGACGAGCCCTGCATCAGCTGGATATAGTCGATGATGATCAGGTCGAGGCCGCGCTGGCGCTTGAGGCGGCGGGCGCGTGCCGCGAGCTGGGCGATGGAGATACCGCCGGTCGAGTCGATGAACAGCGGGATCTTCTGTAGCGTCTGGGTGCAGCTGACCAGCTTTTCGAAGTCGGCCTCGGTGAGATCGCCGCGGCGGATCTTGGAGGAGGGCACCTCGGCCTGCTCTGAAATAATACGGGTGGCGAGCTGCTCGGACGACATTTCGAGCGAGAAGAAGCCGACCACGCCGCCGTTTTCGGCCTTGAACGAACCGTCCGCCTGCTGTGCCGGCACATAGGCATGGGCGACGTTGAAGGCGATGTTGGTGACCAGCGAGGTCTTGCCCATGCCCGGGCGGCCGGCGAGCACGATCAAGTCGGAGGACTGCAGGCCGCCCATGCGGGCGTCGAGGTCGTGCAGGCCCGAGGCGACGCCGGAAAGATGGCCGTCGCGCATATAGGCGGCGCTGGCCATGTCGATGGCCGTCTTGACCGCATCGGAGAAGCTTTCGAAGCCGCCGTCATAGCGGCCGGTTTCGGCGAGCTCGAACAGGCGCCGTTCGGCGTCCTCGATCTGCTCGGCCGGCGACATGTCGACAGGCGCGTCATAGGCGATGTTGACCATGTCCTCGCCGACGGTGATCAGCGCCCGGCGGGTGGCCAGGTCATAGACGGCGCGGCCATAGTCGGAGGCGTTGATGACGGTCACCGCGTTGGCGGCAAGGGCGACGAGATACTGCATGACCGTCATGTCGCCGACCTTCTCGTCGGCCGGCAGGAAGGTCTTCAGCGTCACCGGGTTCGCCATCTTGCCCATGCGGATGAGCTCGGCGGACACCTCGAAGATCTTGCGGTGCAGCGGCTCGTAGAAATGGGTCGCCTTGAGGAAGTCGGAGACGCGGTAGAAGGCGTCGTTGTTGACCAGTATCGCGCCGAGCAGGGCCTGTTCAGCCTCGATGTTGTTGGGGGCTTCCCGATAGAGCGGGGTCGCCTCCGCCACTTCGAATTTGCGTGCTGCCTCTGCCAATGTCGTCCCCGTCGCTGAACCAGATACTCCCGTAGCAGAGTCCGATATCGAAGTGCTGGCTCAATCTGCTTTAGCTGGGTTTCAAGGCCAGTTTGCCCAAGAATTCACAGGTCGGGCGAAACCATCCACAGGACATGAATCCTACCGCCGGAATCAATTTGACTGTTGCCGAATCCCGGCTCGCGTATTTCTCCAAAACCATCGAATCCTTAGGGCCGAACTGCACGCGGCACGGCATTGAACCACGGGAAAGATGCCTCCTGCGAGTCAGACTTCCCACGGCACAGCCGCCGGCAGCGGAAACCGGTCCGCGAATCGGCGCAATCGTAGCCGGAAATCGGAAGGAACAAAACAGGAATATTCCTCAAGCAGTTTTGTTTACCAAGAAGCTGCTCAGCATAATTCCAGGGTCGTTCGTATACATCGGCTGTTGATTTTATTCAGACATTCGCTGATCCTTGCCATCCCGAGGGCTTGTTCATCGCGATGCGGCACATGGCGAAGCATATGTCCGAGGGCTGTCAGGGGCGAATTCTGCGCTGCTGCGGCGCGGGCCTCGTCTGCTTGAGGAGGCAACATGCACGTTCTTCGCCCGGCACCGGCCCGACTGGTCTGGCTGGCTTCCACCGCCATGGTTGTGTTGGCCTCGACCGAGGCCGGTTTCGCCGCCTGCGACCTGACGCCGACGGCCGGCAACAGCGTCTATGTCTGCGACAGCGGCGCCAGCGCCGGGCTGACTGACACGGACGGCACCAATGCGCTGACGATGCCTGCTGGCGGCACCGGCACGATCAACGGCGACGTCGTCTTCGGCAATTTCCGCGATGTCGTCACCATCCATTCAGGGGTGATCAATGGCGCGGTCAACCAGAGCGGCGGTATCGACGACTTCGTCATGTCAGGCGGCGTGATCGGATCGCTCAACCAGGGCAGTGCCCTCGATACGGCGACGATCAGCGGCGGCCATATCATCGGTGAATTCTTCGCCGGCGACTTCGTGACCATGACCGGCGGGCGCATCGGCAACGTCAATCTCGAGCAGGCCAACAACGAGATGCGGATGTCGGGCGGCAGCGTCGACACCTCGATTGTCGCAGTGCAGGGCAACGACCTGCTTGAAATCTCCGGAACCGCCGCTGTCGGCACGTTCATCAATCTCGGCAACGGCAACAACATTTTCCGCTGGCTCGGCGGCGGCAGCATCGGCGGCAATGTCACGATGGGCACCGGGCAGGACACGGCCTTGCTGCGCGGCCTGACGGAGGCCAGTTTTGCCGCCGGCCAGCTCATCGACGGCGGAACCAGCGCCAGTATCGACACGCTGACCTTCGAGGGCACCGGTTCGACCTCGGTCGCCCGCTACGTCAACTGGGAGACCGTCAATCTGACGCAGGGCTCCCAATTCACGCTCGACGGCGATCTGGTGCTGGGCGATGGCCTGTCCAACACCGGCAGCCTGAGCATCGACGCGTCGAGCACGCTGCGCGCCGGGGCCGGCGTCAATGCCGCCGTTCGCGCCTTCACCGGAGGCAATGCGGTGATGCTGACCAATGCCGGCACCGTCGACCTGACCAATGGTGCGGCAAGTGCCACAGACAGCTTCACCGTCGTCGGCAACTACATCGGCGCCGGCGGTTACATCAGGCTCGACACGGTTGTTTCAGGTGACGGCGCGCCGTCCGACCGGCTGGTGATCGAGGGCGGCAACGCCAGCGGCTCGACCGGCATCATCATCGTCAATCTCGGCGGCACCGGCGAGCAGACCGATGCCGACGGCATCCTGGTCGTCGAAACGACCTCGGGCGGCACCACCGATGCCGGCGCCTTCACGCTGGCGAGCCCGGTGGCTTATGGCGCCTACGAATATCTGCTGTTCCGGGGCGATGCCGCGGGGCTGGGCGAGAACTGGTATCTGCGCTCCGAACTGGTCAACCCGGTCGACCCGAGCGAGCCCGGCATCCCGCTGATCCGGCCCGAGACGGCTGATTATTCCGTGATGCCGCCAATGGCCCGCGACGTCGCGCTGGCGACGCTCGGCACCTTCCACGAGCGCCGCGGCGAGCAGGGTTTCCTTGCCGGCGGCGATGATCTTTCGGTCGGATGGGGACGGGTGTTCGGCTCAAGCTCCAGCCAGGACTGGGCCGGCACGGTGTCGCCGTCGGCCGACAGCACGACGCTCGGCATCCAGGCCGGCCTCGATCTCTGGCGCGGCGAGACCGAAGCGGGCGCGCGTCACGCCGCCGGCCTGTTCCTCGGTTATGCCAGCCTCAACGCCGATATCCGCGGTGCGGTGCAGGGCCAGGCCGATCTGGCCGCCGGCAAGCTCGACCTCGATGCCTACAGCGTCGGCGGCTACTTTGCCCATGTCGGTGCGGGCGGCTGGTATGTCGATGCCGTGCTGATGGGAAGCTGGCTCGGCGGCGATGCAGGCTCCGACCGCGCCATCGCCATCGATGCCGACGGCCGCGTGGTGACCGCCTCGCTGGAGGCGGGGGCGCCGATCGCTTTGACCGCAAGCTGGATGCTCGAGCCGCAGGCCCAGATCATCTGGCAGGATGTGTCCCTTGAAGACGCCGACGACACCTTGTCGGGCGTGCGCTTCGACGAGGGGCGCGGCGTCACCGGCCGCATCGGCGCGCGCCTCGAGGGCACGTTCGACACCGCCTCGGGCCAGCTCAAGCCCTATCTCAAGGCCAATCTCTGGCACGGCTTCGACGGCGAGGATGTCACCTATTTCGACAGCGACGCGATCCGGGTTGAAACCGGCGGCACCCGGCTCGAGCTCGGCGCCGGCATCAGCCATGCCTTCACCGACAAGGTCAGCGCCTTTGCGGTCGCCGATTACAGCTTCAATCTGGGCGGCGAGCGCAGCCGCAGCTTCGAAGGCAATATCGGCCTGCAGGTCAAATGGTGACGAGGCCGCGCGCGGTTTGGCCGGAGGTCAGCTAGGCGCCGCGCGGCGCAAGCAGGATGACCGAGGCGCCGAGGATGCAGATCGCGGCGCCGATCATGTCCCAGCGGTCGGGGCGGATGCCTTCGGCGAGCCAAAGCCAGGCCAGCGATGCTGCGATGTAGATGCCGCCATAAGCGGCGTAAGTGCGGCCGGCGGCGTCGGCATCGACCAGGGCCAGCAGCCAGCCGAAGGCGATGAGCGCGGCGACGCCGGGGATCAGCCACAGCGCCGACTTGTCGAGCCGCCACCAGGCCCAGAAGGAAAAGCAGCCGGCGATCTCGGCAAGGGCTGCCAGGACGTAGATGGCATAGGTCATCGAGGAAACCCTGGGGTCATGAAAAAAAGCCCGGCTCATGGCGAGACGGGCTTTTTCCTATGGCAGACGCATGAGGCGCAAGGGCCAGGCGTGGTTGCCATGCTATTCCTTGTCGGCAACCTTCCTGCGGCGGCCGATCTTTCCAGCTTCAGCCTGAGCGGCTCCGGCCTTGGCGGCAGGTTGAGCCTTGGCTGCAGGCTGGGCGGCAGGTTTGTCCTCGGCGGCGAGCTTCGCCTGCCGGTGCCCCATCTCGTGCATGGCCAGCGCCTTTTCGCATTTGCCGATATAGTCGCGGGTCAGCGGCAGCGTGTCGTTGCGGTGGCTGAGCTGGATCTGGAACACCATCAGGTCCTGCCAGCGGAAGGCAGCCTCGGACGCCGCGAGATAGAACTCCCACATCCGGCAGAAGCGCTCGTCATAGATCGCCTTGGCCTTGTCTCGGTTGGCCTGGAAACGCAGGCTCCAGTGCCGCAGCGTCTCGGCATAATGCAGCCTGAGAATCTCGACGTCGGTGACCATCAGGCCGGCCTTTTCGATCGCCGGCAGCACTTCCGACAGCGCCGGAATGTAGCCGCCGGGGAAGATGTGCTTGCGGATGAAGGCGCTTGTCGAGGCCGGCGGGCCGGCGCGGCCGATCGAATGCAGCACCATCACGCCGTCGGGTTTCAGCCGCTTGGCGACATTGTCGAAGAAGGTGCGGTAGTGGTTGACGCCGACATGCTCGAACATGCCGACCGAGACGATGCGGTCGAAACGCTCGACGAGGTCGCGGTAGTCCCTGATTTCGAAATGGACCCGGTTTTCCAGCCCCTCGGCCTGGGCGCGCTCGGTGGCAACCGCATGCTGCTCGGTCGACAAGGTCACGCCGAGCACCTGGGCCTCGAAGGTGCGGGCGAGGTAGAGCCCGAGCCCGCCCCAGCCGGAACCGATGTCGAGCACGGACTGGCCCGGCCTCAGCCGCATCTTGGCTGCGATATGCGCCTTCTTGGCGATCTGGGCTTCTTCCAGCGTCATGTCGGGATCGGCGAAATAGGCGCAGGAATATTGCATGTCGGTGTCGAGGAAGAGCCGGTAGAGATCGCCCGACAGGTCGTAGTGGCGCTGGACGTTGCGCTTGGCGCGGGCTGTGGTGTTGACCTGCTGGAAGCGGCGGAAGGCGAGCCGGAGATTGTCCAGCGCCTTGGTCCAGGCGGTGTCGATGCTGCCATTGCCGAGGTTCTGGAACACCACCCGCATCAGCCCGAGCACGTCGCCGCCGACGATGTCGACATCGCCGTCCATATAGGCCTCGGGCAAAGCCAGCATCGGGTCGAGCGTGATGGCGTTTTCGGCACGCCGCGTCTTGATCAGGAGGTGGACAGGGTCGCCCGTATCATCGCCGAAACGGTGCGATCGTCCGTTGGGGCCGGTGACTGTCAGATTGCCGGTACGCACAAGCTTCCCGACGATGCGTTGCAACAGCATATTCATGGCGTGCTCGCGAAAAGGTCAGTCGTGTAGTCCTTTCCTCAAAATAGGAGCGACGCTGCCAAGTTCCACGCCTGGCACAAAAAAAGCCCGGATGTCGCCATCCGGGCTTGGTCCAGAAAACTGGCCGGAAGACCGGCCGGTAAACTTGGATCGGGACAGAAGGCTGGATCAGCCCTCGTCGCCTTCGCCGTCCTCGTTCGGATCAAAGAAGCTGTCCGGACGGGCGTTTTCGTTGATGTCGTCGCCATAGATGGCTTCGGCGGTGGTCAGCGTCTCGCCCTTCGACTGACGCTCGGCTTCATCGGCCGTGCGTGCGATGTTCAGCGTGATGGTGACTTCGACTTCGGCGTGCAGCGCGATGGCGACATTGGTCAGGCCGATGGTCTTGATCGGCTGGTTGAGCTCGACCTGGTTGCGGGCAACCGTGAAGCCTTCGGCGATCAGCAGATCGGCGATGTCGCGGGTCGAGACCGAACCGTAGAGCTGGCCGGTTTCACCAGCCGAACGCACGATGATGAACGACTTGCCGTCGAGCTTGTCGGCGACCTGCTGGGCTTCCGACTTGCGCTCGAGGTTGCGGGCTTCGAGCTGGGCGCGCTGGCCTTCGAACTTCTTCTTGTTGGCTTCGTTGGCACGGAGCGCCTTGCCCTTGGGCAGCAGGAAGTTACGGGCAAAGCCGTCCTTGACCTTGACGGTGTCACCCATCTGGCCGAGGCGGGAAATGCGTTCGAGGAGAATGACGTCCATTGTCCTTGTCCTTTCGTTGGCTGCAAAGGCAGCGGAAAAATTCAACGGGCAAGGAAGCAATGAGGGCGTTGCCGCCGGTTTCGCTGTCCTGCCTGTCGCGGCAGTTAGGATTTCCCTTAGAAATCCAACCCGGGATTTGAAGGTTCACCCGACCGCGCCCGTCGCGGCAGGGAATGGTCCGGCCCGTGGCGAATGCCGCCGGGCCGGAACCGATATCACTTCACCACGTAGGGCAGCAGGCCGAGGAAGCGGGCGCGCTTGATCGCCTGGGCGAGTTCACGCTGCTTCTTCTGGCTGACGGCGGTGATGCGCGAAGGAACGATCTTGCCGCGCTCGGAAATGTAGCGCTGCAGCAGACGCACGTCCTTGTAGTCGATCTTCGGAGCGTTGGCGCCGGAGAACGGGCAGGTCTTGCGACGACGGTGGAAAGGACGACGGGTCGGGATCTGGTTGATGTCGACCATTATTCTGCACCCCCTTCAACACCTTCGCGCGGACGGCGCGGGCCACGATCACCACCGCCATCGCGGTCGCCGAAGCTGCGCGGACCACGGTCGCCGCGATCGCCGAAGCTGCGCTGCGGACGGTCGCCGAAGCCACCGCGTTCGCCACGCTCGGAGCGCTCTTCGCGCTTCTGCATCATGGCGGAGACGCCTTCTTCATGCGCCTCGACCTTGACGGTCATGAAGCGCAGGACGTCTTCGGACAGGCCCTGCTGACGCTCGACTTCCTTGACGGCAGCCGACGGCGCGGTGATGTCCATCAGCGTGTAATACGCCTTGCGGTTCTTGTTGATGCGGTAGGTGAGGGACTTCAGTCCCCAGTTCTCGACCCGGCCAACCGATCCGCCAGCTGCAGTGATGATGCCCTTGTAGTGTTCGACAAGTGCATCGACCTGCTGCTGCGAGAGGTCCTGGCGGGCAAGAAACACATGTTCATAAAGAGCCATAGTTTTTGCCTTTCTTCGTTTCCATCTTCCGGTCCCGGCGGCTAGAGCCTCTGCGACTTCCCTGATCCTTCGAGGGCCATTGGCCACCTCGGGAGAAGAAAGGTGCACGACGAGACGGTCGAGAGCGGAGACACGGGAGGCGGAAGCGTTTTCGCTTCACACGGCGGCTTTCAAGAAAGCCTCCGGCCCTCCGTTCAGCCCCCAGCTGGGACCGGCAGATGGCGGGCGTCTATATGCTCAGGCGATACAAGGCAAGGGGGGAGGCCGAGATTCCCTGAGAAATCGGGCTTTTTCGCCCGATTTCGATGTTCTGCCGAAGGCTTCCAGGGTGAGAAATCGGGCTTTTGCGCCCGATTTCGACGTTCAGCCGAAGGCTTCCGGGGTGATAAGTCGGGCTTTTGCGCCCGATTTCGATGCTCAGCCGAAGGCTTCGTCCCGAAGGAACAGCGGCGAACGGGTGCGGTTGGCGACGACCTTGTCGACGGTCTCGGGGAAGAAGCCCTTGGCGCCGCGGCGCTTGCCGAACATCATGTCATATTGCAGCCAGCGGAAATCGCGGATCGCCGGGTCGAGTTCCTTCTGGCGCGACCAGTCGAACACAGACTCGCCCTGGCGCGGCAACAGCATGTTGCGGTCGACGACGCGGTAGCGGTCATGCAGGTCGCCGAGGAAGCCGGTGTAGTAGGGGTGGCTGATGCCGGCGGTCTCGAGCACGTGCAGCGGCAGGAAGGCCGGGCTGATCGAGCCGATGTCGCGCGCAGCACCGGTGCGGTTCGACCACACCACCAAGGGCGTCTCGTGCTGCACCAGCATCTCGTCGAGCGGCGCCTTGCGCTTGGCGACCGGCTCTTTCATGAAACCGGTCTCGACATAGACGGGGCCGAGCGGCGGCAGGTGGTCGCCGAAGAAGGCAATGACCGTCGGGCGCTCGCGCTTGCTGGCCCAGTCCATCAGCCGCTTCAGGCCACGGTCGGCATCGGAGGCACCCTCGGCATAGGTCAGGATCGAATCGCGCGTCCACTGCGAGGTCGGCGCATCGACCTTGTGGGTGGTGTCGCTGTAGCGGTTCGGCTCATAGGGGCCGTGGCTCTGCAGCGAGACGGCAAAGAAGAAGAAGGGGTGGTCGGTGGCGTCGGCCTCGCGGATGATCTCTTCGGTCAGCGCGGCGTCGGAGACCAGAGGCCCGCGCTTTTCCAGTGGCGGCAGGTTCTCTTCCGACAGGAATGTATCGAAGCCGAAGTCCTTGTAGACAAATGAGCGGTTCCAGAACCAGCTGCCGAAGGGATGGATGGCCTTGGTGTCGTAGCCTTCGCTCTTGAAGAAGGTGGCAAGCGAAGGCACCGGCGCGCGGACATATTGCTGGTAGGGGATCGAGCCGGCCGGCAGGAAGGCGTTGGAGAAGCCGGTCAGCGCCTCGAACTCGACATTGGCGGTCATGCCGCCGAACTCGGGCGAGAAGACGTGGCCGGACTGCGCGGCGCGCACGTTCTGGATCGGATCCGGCGTGATCGAAACACCGGGCAGCCGCGTCGGATCCCAGAAGGATTCGCTCATCACGATGATGACGTCGGGCTTTTCCTCGGGCAGCACGGCGGCTGCCTGCGACGGTGCCGCGATGGCGTCGATGGCCTTGTCGGAATAGCCCTGCGGCGCCTTGACCTTGGCCATCGGCACGTTGAGCGCAAAGGCGATGGCAAAGCCGTTGGAGGCGTAGTTTTCCTTCTGGTCCCACATCATCGGGATGATCTGCAGGCGGTCGCGCGTCCACGAGAAGGTGGCGTAGTCCATGATCGAGACGAAGAAGGCCAGCGCCGGAATGGCGATCGCCAGGCGCGACATGCGCGCCCAGAACGACAGCGCCGGCATGCGGCGGCGCCAGTAACGCCAGGCAAGCACCAGCAGCGAGATGCCGCCGATGAGGCCGACCGCAATGCCGATGCCGGCGAGCGGCCGCTCGCGCACCAAAAGCGGCATCAGTTCGACGATCTGCCTGATATAGAGGAAATCGGTCGGGTAGAGCGGATCGCCGAGATAGAGCGACTTCTGGTGGCCGACGAAGGCCAGCGCCAGCGCCACGGGTGCTACGACCAGAAGGCCGTTATAGGGCCGGCCGAGCAGCGCGTCGAAACCGATGATCAGCAGTGCGAACAGCGCCACAGTGGTCCAGCTCGGCTTGAACGGCTGCTGGAAGAAATTGAGCGTGTCGACGAAGGAACCGCGGGCGACGAATTCGATGGCGAAGACCAGCACCGCCGAGACGGCGAGCGTGATCATCACCGAGCGCAGCACGCCGAGCGCATAGGCACACCGGCTGAGTGCTTCAGCCTCGTTTTCCTCGTCGCGGGCGACCGTTTTGCCTGTCGCGAACAGCTTTGCCAACTCAACTTCCTCGAACGCTGGACGGCGGCGTCACGCAACCGTCACGAAACTGTCATCGAAAACCTAGCGCATATGGCAAAATTGAGAAGGATGGGGCAAACAAAACGTTTTTCGCATTAATTCTCTGTGATTATTTGCCCCGGAGGGGTGCCAAAGCCCTCAAGGCTTGACTTGACGGTATCCATTGCGCCAGAGGCACAACGATATGGCGCGCCGCCGGTTCCAACGACGTCCGGCGCAGCACCTCGTGATATGTCTGCCCGCCGAAGCCCGAAAAACCGATTCCGGTTCGGGTCGATGCGGCAAGTAGCCAGGAGACCAACATGGCCGTTGCATTCACTTTTCCGGGGCAGGGCAGCCAGGCCGTCGGCATGGGCAAGGAACTGGCCGATGCCTTTCCGGAAGCGCGCCGCGTCTTCGAGGAAGTCGACGACGCGCTCGGTGAAAAGCTGTCGAAGCTGATCTGGGAGGGACCAGAGGAGACGTTGACCTTGACCGCCAACGCCCAGCCGGCGCTGATGGCGGTGTCGATGGCGGCGTTCCGGGCGCTTGAATCGCGTGGCCTGTCGCTCAAGGACAAGGTCGCTTATGTCGCCGGCCACTCGCTCGGCGAATATTCGGCCCTTGCCGCCGCCGGTTTCGTCTCGGTCGCCGACGCAGCCAGCCTGCTGCGCATCCGCGGCAACGCCATGCAGGCAGCGGTGCCTGCAGGGCAGGGCGCGATGGCTGCGATCATCGGCCTCGAGCAGGGCGACGTCGACGCCGCCTGTGCCGAGGCAGCGCAAGGGGCGGTCTGCCAGATCGCCAATGACAATGGCGGCGGCCAGCTGGTCATTTCGGGCGAGAAGGCAGCTGTCGAGCGTGCCGCGGCCCTTTGCACCGCCAAGGGCGCCAAGCGCGCGCTGATGCTGCAGGTCTCCGCCCCCTTCCATTCGGCGCTGATGGCACCCGCTGCCGAGAAGATGCGCGAAGCGCTGGCTGGGGTGAAAAAGAACGTGCCGGTCGTGCCGGTCGTTGCCAATGTCACCGTCAAGCCGATCACGGATCCGGAAGAGATCGCCGCCCGCCTCGTCGAGCAGGTCACCGGTCGTGTCCGCTGGGCCGAGACCGTCGAGTGGTTCGGCAGCAACGGTGTCACCACGCTTTATGAAGTGGGCGCCGGCAAGGTGCTGTCGGGCCTCGCCCGCCGCATCAACAAGGAGATCGCGACGTCAGCCGTCAACACGCCGGCCGACGTCGAGGCGGCGATTGCCGCGCTCGCCTGAACGATTCAAACGACCCCACCCGTGTGAAGGGTGCGCTCTTCAAGGAAGGTAGCAAAATGCTCGATCTGACCGGCCGCAAGGCACTCGTCACCGGTGCATCCGGCGGCATCGGCGAAGAAATCGCCCGCATCCTGCACAAGCAGGGCGCCATCGTCGGCCTGCACGGCACCCGCATCGAAAAGCTCGAGGCGCTCGCCGGCGAACTCGGTGACCGGGTCAAGCTGTTCCCGGCCAATCTCGCCGACCGCGACGAGGTCAAGGCGCTGGGCCAGAAGGCCGAGGCCGAGCTCGAAGGCGTCGACATCCTGGTCAACAATGCCGGCATCACCAAGGACGGCCTGTTCGTGCGCATGTCGGACGCCGACTGGGACCAGGTCATCGAGATCAACCTGACGGCGATGTTCCGCCTGACGCGCGAGCTGACGCATCCGATGATGCGCCGCCGCCATGGCCGCATCATCAACATCACCTCGGTCGTCGGCGTCACCGGCAACCCCGGCCAGACCAACTACTGCGCGTCCAAGGCCGGCATGATCGGCTTCTCCAAGTCGCTGGCCCAGGAGATCGCCACCCGCAACATCACCGTCAACTGCGTCGCGCCCGGCTTCATCGAATCGGCGATGACCGAGAAGCTCAACGACAAGCAGAAAGAGGCGATCATGGCGGCGATCCCGGCCAAGCGCATGGGCACCGGCAAGGAAGTTGCCTCGGCGGTCGCCTATCTCGCCTCCGACGAGGCGGCCTATGTCACCGGCCAGACGATCCACGTCAATGGCGGCATGGCGATGATCTGATTGGGGTCTGATTGGGCAATTGGCCGGGATAACCGGGCCTTTTGCCTTGGACGCGGTGAATTTTTCGTGTATTGCCGCGCTCCATCAGGTGGCCAGGACGAAACCCGACCGCCGCCCGAGCGCTTGGGAAAGCGTAGATTACAGCTTGATTAGCGGCAATCCGCCCGCTAACGAAGACCTAACAACACCAGACTGAGGATGCCCACATGAGTGACACCGCAGAGCGCGTCAAGAAGATCGTCATCGAACATCTTGGCGTCGACGCCGACAAGGTGACGGAAGCTGCGAGCTTCATCGATGATCTGGGCGCGGACAGCCTCGACACGGTCGAGCTCGTCATGGCTTTCGAAGAAGAATTCGGCGTCGAGATCCCCGACGACGCGGCCGAGACCATCCTCACCGTTGGCGACGCCGTGAAGTACATCGACAAGGCTTCGGCCTGAGCGATCGCGAATTGTCAGGGATGCCTGCGATGAGGCGTGTGGTCGTCACAGGCCTTGGCCTGCTTTCACCGTTCGGCATGGGCTACGAGCACGGCTGGAAAGAGCTTCTTTCCGGCCGCAGCGCAGCCCGTCGGATCACGGAGTTCGAGGTCGACGACCTCGCCTGCAAGATCGCCAATGTCATCCCTCGCGGCGACGGCTCCAACAACAGCTTCAATCCCGAAGCGGTCCTTGAACCCAAGGAACTGCGCAAGATCGGCGACTTCATCCTGTACGGGATCGCGGCCGCCGACGAGGCATTGAAGGATTCGGGTTGGACGCCAAAGACGCCGGACGAACAGAATTCGACCGGCGTCATGATCGGCTCGGGCATCGGCGGCATTGACGGCATCGCCGAAAATGCCCTGATCCTCAAGGAACGCGGCCCGCGCCGCATCAGCCCCTTCTTCATTCCGGGCCAGATCATCAATCTGGTCTCCGGCCAGGTGTCGATCCGGCACGGGCTCAAGGGCCCGAACCATGCCGTGGTCACCGCCTGCTCGACCGGCGCGCACGCCATTGGCGATGCCGCCCGCCTGATCATGTTCGGCGATGCCGACGTGATGGTGGCCGGTGGCGCCGAAGCGCCGGTGACACGCCTGTCGCTGGCCGGCTTTGCCGCCTGCAAGGCGCTCTCCACCGATCGCAACGACGATCCCGAAAAGGCTTCGCGCCCCTATGACCGCGACCGTGACGGCTTCGTCATGGGCGAGGGGGCCGGTGTCGTCGTGCTCGAAGAGCTCGAACATGCCAAGGCGCGCGGCGCGAAGATCTACGCCGAAGTGGTCGGCTACGGCCTGACCGGCGATGCCCATCACATCACGGCCCCCGCCGAGGATGGCGACGGCGCCTTCCGCTGCATGAGTGCCGCCCTCAAGCGCGCCAATCTGACGCCGGCCGACATCGACTACATCAACGCCCATGGCACCTCGACCATGGCCGATACGATCGAACTCGGCGCCGTCGAGCGTCTCGTCGGCAACGCCGCCTCCAAGGTGTCGATGTCGTCGACCAAATCGTCGATCGGCCACCTCTTGGGTGCTGCCGGTGCGGCCGAAGCGATCTTCTCGATCCTTGCCATCCGCGACAACATCGTGCCGGCGACGATCAATCTCGACAATCCCGAGCGCGAGACGGCCATCGATCTGGTGCCGAACACGCCGCGCAAGCGGCAGGTCGACGTCGCTTTGTCGAACTCCTTCGGCTTCGGCGGCACCAACGCCTCGCTGGTGTTCCAGCGCTTCAACGGCTGATAGGTTGTGGGAAGGGGCCCCTCGCGGGCCCTTTGCCGTGATTTTTGCCACATTCAAGCCTAGTCTCCCGGCGGGGATTCGACGCAAAGGCGAGGCAAGATGAGCATCAATACGCCAGGGCAGGGAGAGGGCGCACCACGCGCCGCGCCGGCCAATCCGGTTTCGGCCAATCCGATCGTTCCAAAGACCGCGCAGGAAGCGCTGCGGCCGGAAGCCGGCACGCCGCCGCCGTCCAAGCGGTCGCGCGCCTCGCGCAACCAGGTCGTCGTGTTCCTCAATTTCATGATGTCGACGGCGGTGCTGGTGATCCTCGCCAGCGGTGCCGCCCTCTATTTCGGCAAGCAGGAGTTTGGCGGCGCGGGCCCCTCGACGGTGCCGGCGACCTTCCTGGTCAAGCCCGCCACCGGCGTGGCCGACATCGCCGACCAGCTCGAGCGGCGCGGCCTGATCAGCGACGCCCGCATCTTCCGCATGGGCGTGCGCGCCTATGGCAATGACGGCTCGCTCAAGGCAGGCGAATACGAGATCCAGGCCGGCGCGTCGATGCACGACATCATGGAGCTCCTGAAGAGCGGCAAGTCGGTGCAATATTCGCTGACCATTCCGGAAGGACTGACCGTCGAGCAGGCGTGGAAACGCATTGCCGAGCAGGAAGCGCTGAGCGGCGACATGCCGACCGAGATGCCCGCCGAAGGCACGCTTGCCGCCGACACGCAGCGCTTCACCCGCGGCCTGACCAGGCAGCAGATCGTCAACAAGATGCTGGCCGACCAGAAGGAACTGGTCGAGACCATCTGGGCCCGGCGCTCGCCTGACCTGCCGCTCGCCGACATCAACGAGTTCGTGACGCTGGCCTCGATCGTCGAAAAGGAAACGGCGCGCGGCGACGAGCGTTCGCGCGTGGCGGCGGTGTTCATCAACCGCCTCAACAAGGGCATGCGGCTGCAGTCCGACCCGACGATCATCTACGGCATCTTCGGCGGCAAGGGGAAGCCGGCCGACCGGCCGATCTATCGCTCCGACATCGACAAGCCGACGCCCTACAACACCTACACCATCAAGGGCCTGCCGCCGACGCCGATCGCCAATCCGGGCAAGGCCTCGCTGGAGGCGGTAGCCAATCCCTCGAAGACCAAGGACCTCTATTTCGTCGCCGACGGGTCGGGTGGCCACGTCTTTGCCGAGACGCTGGACGAGCACAACGAAAACGTCGCCCGCTGGCGCGCCTTCCAGCGCAAGGTCGTCGAGGACGAGAAGGCGGCTGACGAGGCCGATCCGGCCAAGAAGGACGCCGCCACCACCAACGCCGTCAAGAAGTAGGAACAGGCCTGCATTGCCCCGCCTGGGGCGCGCGCAGGGCACGCTGCAGGAAGACATGACGCGCTGCCCGGATGAACCTCTTGAGATGAACCTGCCCAGATGACCCTACCCAAATGACCCTACAAAGCATGACAGGCTTCGCCCGCGTGGCCGCCGAGCACCAGGGAACGGCGATCGCCTGGGAGGTGAAGTCGGTCAACGGCAAGAGCGTCGACGTGCGCCTGCGCCTGCCCCAGGGCTTCGAGCGGCTCGAACCGGCGGTCAGGCAGGCGATCCAGAAGCGCTTTTCACGCGGCAATGTGCAGGCGACTTTGACGGTCAGCCGCACGGCCGGCGCTATGGTGCAGCCGGTCATCAACGAAAATTTCCTGCGCGACGTGGCCGAGCTTGCCACCCGCCTGGTCGAGCAATATGGCGCGGCCCCCGCCAGCGCCGACGGGCTGCTTGCCCTGCGCGGCGTGTTCGACATGCCCGAGGCCGTCGAGACGGAAGAGCAGCGGGCGGCGATTGACGCGGTGATCATGGATGGCCTGGAAAAGGGCCTCGCCGGTCTGGTCGAGGCGCGTAAGGCCGAGGGCGAGGCGCTGCGCGCGCTTTTGTCGGATCACATCGCAACCATCGAGACGCTGACGGTGCAGGCCGAAGCGGATCCATCGCGCGAGCCGGCGCAGATCCGCCAGCGCCTGGCCGAACAGGTGCGGCTGCTGCTCGAGGCGTCCCCCGCGCTCGACGAGACGCGGCTCAACATGGAAGCGGCGTTCCTCGCCACCAAGGCCGACATCCGCGAGGAGATCGACCGGCTGAAGACCCATGTCGCCTCCGCACGCATCCTGCTTGCCGGCGGCGGCGCCATCGGCCGCAAGCTCGATTTTCTGGCGCAGGAATTCAACCGCGAATCGAATACGCTGTGTTCGAAGTCGAATGCCGCCGCAGTGACCGCCATCGGGCTGGAACTGAAGGCCGTGGTCGATCAGTTCCGCGAGCAAGTTCAGAATCTGGAGTAGCGCATGAGCGCCGAGACCCCATCCATCGTCATCAAGCGGCGCGGCTTGATGCTGGTCCTGTCGTCGCCGTCGGGCGCCGGCAAGTCGACAATCTCGCGCAACCTGATCGAAACCGATCCCGAACTGAAGCTGTCGGTCAGCGTCACCACCCGGCCGCGCCGCGGCAGCGAGATCGACGGCGCCCACTATCATTTCACCTCGAAGCGCGAGTTCGAGCTGCTGCGCGACAATGACGCGCTGCTCGAATGGGCCGAGGTGCACGGCAATTTCTACGCCACCCCGCGCGAGCCGGTCGAGCTTGCCATGTCGCAAGGGCGCGACATGCTGTTCGACATCGACTGGCAGGGCGCCAAGCAGCTCAAGGAAAAGATGCGCGGCGACATCGTCTCGATCTTCATCCTGCCGCCGTCGATGGGCGAGCTGAAGGCCCGCCTCAAGCGCCGCGCCGAGGACCAGGACGCGGTGATCGAGACGCGGCTGAAGAACGCCCGCGACGAGATCGAGCACTGGGGCGAATACGACTATGTCGTGATCAACGAAGACCTCAACCGCGCCTTCGCCGAAGTCCGCGCCATCGTCGCCGCGGAACGCCTGCGCCGCGACCGCCGGCCCGGCCTGTTCGACTTCGTCTCGAAACTGCTCGACGAGAAGCTCTGAGGTTTCTCGGAAGGCCTCGCCACAGAACAGCTTCAGTTTCTCAGGTGGAATCCATGCCATGAGGGTGAGGGGCGTGATGAGGGTGCAGACGCGTTCTTGACCGCTTGAGCCCGGCTGTAATGTCACGGCATGGATCCTAGGGTCTCCGCGACGGAGCTTCGCTCCTGCTTCGCCCTAGGATGACGAAGGATGGCGGCGTCGCTCTTGCTCCGGTATCCTCTGCAGTGGCTGCGAGATGAGGGGCAGCCAATGTTGAAGCCTGCCGAAGGCCAGCTCCACAACCGCCAAGCACTCAAAAATCTGCCAAGCGCCAACCTTGGAGATTGGACGCGAACCCCATGCCTTCGTCATCCTAGGGCGGAGCAGGAGCGCAGCTCCGTCGCGGAGACCCTAGGATCCATGCCGTGAAGGTGAGGAATGCGGAGAGGGCGGAAGAAAGAGCACTTGCTTGCTGCGCTTTGAGCACAGTTGCCATCTGCCGTCACTGGAGCATCCCGGCACCCGGCGCCGGACGGTGCTCCCAGACGGCAGTCTGGTCAACCTGCCTTCACATAGCCTTTGCCAGTGCCACGAATTCCTCGACGCTGAGCGTTTCGGCGCGGCGGGTCGGGTCGATGCCGACAGCTTGCAGCAGCTTTTCGCCGCCCATGCTTTTCAGGCTCTGGCGCAGCATCTTGCGGCGCTGGCCGAAGGCTGCCTCGGTGACCCGGCCAAGCACCTTCACATCGGCCGCCAGCGGCTCCCGGCGCGGCTCCAGATGGATCACCGACGAGGTCACCTTGGGCGGCGGCGTAAAGGCCTGCGGCGGCACGTCGAAGGCGATGCGGGCATCGGTGCGCCAGCCCGCCAGCACGCCGAGCCGGCCAAAGGCGGAACTGGTTGGCTTTGCCACGATGCGCTCGGCGACCTCGCGCTGGAACATCAGCGTCAGCGACTGGTAGAAGGGCGGCCAGGTCTCGACGGTCAGCCAGCGCACCAGAAGCTCGGTGCCGATATTGTAGGGCAGGTTGGCGACGATCTTGACCGGCTCACCAGCGGCGAGGCTGGCGAAATCGGTCTTCAGTGCATCGCCCGACACCACCTCGAGCCGGCCGGGATAGTGGTCGGACACCTCGGCAAGGGCGGCCAGGCAGCGCTCGTCGCGCTCGATGGCGATGACCTTCTTCGCGCCATGCATCAACAGCGCGCGTGTCAGGCCGCCGGGGCCGGGGCCGACCTCGATGACGGTGACGCCGGTCAGGTCGCCGGCGGCGCGTGCCACCTTGCCGGTAAGGTTGAGGTCGAGCAGGAAATTCTGGCCGAGCGCCTTCTTGGCCTGCAGGCCATGGCGTTCGATGACGTCGCGGAGCGGCGGCAGGCCGTCGATGCTGGTGCTCATGATGCCTCTGCCTCGCCGTCGGCGAGCAGCCGCGCCAGCTTGAGCGCCGCGATCAGGCTGTCGGGCCGGGCGATGCCCTTGCCTGAAATGTCGAAGGCGGTGCCGTGGTCGGGCGAGGTCCTGACGAAGGGCAGGCCGAGCGTGACGTTGACGGTCTCGTCGAAGGCCAGCGCCTTGGCCGGGATCAGCGCCTGGTCGTGATACATGCAGATGGCTGCGTCGTAGCCGGCACGCGCCCGGGCGTGGAACATCGTATCTGCGGGCAGGGGACCGAAGGCGTCGATGCCTTCCGCCTTGAGCGCGGCGATCGCCGGGCGGATGATGCGCTCGTCCTCGTGGCCCATCGCGCCACCTTCGCCGGCATGCGGGTTGAGGCCGGAGACGGCGATGCGTGGCCTTGATATGCCGAAGCGGGCGCTGAGGTCGCGTGCGGTGATGCGCGCGGTCTCGACGATGGCCTCGGTGGTCAGCGCCTTCGGCACCTCTGCCAGCGCGATGTGGATGGTCACAGGCACCGCGCGCAGTTCCGGCCCGGCGAGCATCATCACAGGGGTGGTGTCGACGCCGGTCCGCTCGGTCGCGAGATGGGCGAGATATTCGGTGTGGCCGGGAAAGCGGAAGCCGGCGTCATAAAGCGGCTTCTTGGCGATCGGGCAGGTGACGACGGCAGCGGCCCGGCCTTCGAAGGTGTCGGCCACCGCACGGTCGATGGCCTCGATGATGCCGGCGGCATTGGCGGTGTCTGTCTGGCCCGGCGTGTCGATGAATGGCGCTGTGAGCGGCACCACGGGCAGGGCTTCCGCGAAGGCTTGCGCAGCACCTGCGGGGTCGGTCTCGACGATGGCGACGTCGACGCCAACGGCGCGCGCCCGCGCCGCAATCAGCTTCGGACAGGCAAGCAGATAGAAGGGCGGCACGCCGGCCGCGACACGCTGCCGCCAGGCGGCGACGGCGATTTCGGGGCCAATGCCTGAGGGATCGCCCGACGTCAGCGCCAGTGGCAGGCTGCTGGAAGCCACGGCCTAGCGGGTGACGATGCGGGCCTTGGCCCGCAGCTCTTCAAGGTACTTCTTGTTGAGCTCTTCGGCCTTGGCGTCGCCGCCCTTGCCGGTGGCGCCTTCGGCCTGGAAGACCATCTGGGCGACCTTGTCGTCGGAGACTTCGCGCGCGCTGCAGACGCCGATGAACTCGACGCCGCGATCGGTCTCACGCACCGGCGTGGCACCGCCGGCCTTGAGCTTCTTGATCTGATCGGCCCATTCGGGCGGCAGCTGCGGGGCGATGACGCGGCCGAGGTCGCGCACGGTGACGTCGAGCAGGCCCTTGGCGAATTCGCGTGTCTGGTCGCAGCTGTTGAAACGGGCGCGCATCTGATCGGCCTCGCGCTTGCGCTTGCCGATCGAGCCGCGCTCGGAGGCAGGGACCACGAAGATCACCTGCTGCAGCATGTATTCGGTGGCGCTCGGCTTGGCGCCGCCCTGCTGCAGCATGCGGCGCACCGCGTCCTGCTCGGTCGACATGCCGCCGCCGTCAGCCGAGCGGAAGCGGGCGCCGAGCGCCTGGTTCCAGCCCATCTGGGCGCGGATATAGTCCTTGAAGTGGCTCGATGTCACGCCGGCCTGACCGAGGATCTGGTCCATCTGTGCCGGCTTGAGCTTGTTGGAGCCGGCGAAGCGGGCATAGGCTTCGTTGACCTGCTTGTCGGAGATGCGGATGTTGAGCCGCTTCATCTCGGCGATGCGCAGCGTCTGCTCGATCATCTCCTGGCCGGCGTCGCCCTTGCGCTTCTGCAGCTTGAGGAAAGCCGCCCGGCGCTGGATGTCGTAGCTGGTGATCGGCACATCGTTGACGATGTACTTGATCTCGCTGGCCTGAGCCGGAGGTGCGTAGGCGGTGATCGAAAGCGATGTCGCCGCCACGAGCAGGGCAAGGCCTGCCGAAAAGAGGTGCTTCCGCATAGAAATAAGTCCCGTTCAAACCCCAGATCCGGACATTGCCCGGATACGTGCCCCGTCATTGGCTGCGTTATGCGGCAAAACGATGTCAGGCCGCCCCCGCCGCCGTCCCGTCACTGCCTTAGAAGGCGCTCGTCGCGTTGCCGAAGTCGCCGATCGTGCGGAACGAGATATTGAAGCCGACGGTGCGCGAGACCTCGTCCGGCTTATTGTGATCGCGGCTCTCGGAATAGGACATCAGATAGGTGAAGCACTCGTCGTCATAAGCGAAGCCGACGCCGTTCTTGACGAGCAGGTCGCCCTGGATGTCGTAGGTGCCGGAGCCGAAGACGCGCCACTGGTCGTTGAAGCGGGCGGTGGCGCCCAGCGTCACTTCGTGGCGGTCGTTGGCAAAGCCGTAGAGCGGCTGCGCCTGGATGAAGGCATAACGCGCCGACACGGCGAGCGGACGGGCGTCGAGGCCGACCTTCATCTCGGCACGGCGGACATCGAACGTACGCTCGTCGAAGCGGCCGCTGACCGAAGCCGAGAAGCCGTTCGGGCTGGCGATGCCGGCGAGCGCGACATAGTCCGACGTGTCGGTCTCGAGGCCGGAATAGGCGCCGGCATTGACCAGGTCGGGTGCGGCAAACGAGTTGTCGCCGGCAAGGTGGTAGGACTGGCCGACAAGCGCATTGGTGGTCCAGCCATTGTTGAAGCTGCCGGAATAACGCAGGCCGAGATTGGCGCGGGTGCCGCCTTCCATGCGGTCGTAGCCGGAGAACTTGTCGCGCTCGAACAGCGACGCCGCGTCGAAGACGAAGCTCTGCGCATCCTCGTTGGGGATGCCGAGGCCGCCAATGGCGCTTTCGCTCGGGCGGGCAAAGATCTGCGCCATCGGCTCGAGCACATGGGTCGAGCTGGTCGACGAGAACAGCACCGGCCAGCGCAGTTCGAGGCCAAGCGTCGCCATGTAGCGGAACAGCGACGAGCGCACGTCCTCGGCGACGTTGATGCGGGGGTCGGCGGCCATGGTGTTGATGGCGGCGAGCGAAGCGGCCGACGCGTCGACATAGCTGCCGTCGGCGCGGAAGGCGAGCAGCGGCGTCACCAGAAGGCCGCCATCGGTGACGATGGTCCGCTTCCACTGGGCTTCGGCGGTGATGCGGCTCGAGGTGCCTTCGATGCCGTGGATCGTCGGGCCGTTCGGCGCCGTCAGGTTGGCATCGAGATCCGAGCGCTGGATGACGCGCGAATTGACGTTGAACGACAGCTCGCCTCCGGCCAAAGGCGCGTCGGGAATATAGGCGTAGTCGAGCGACGGCAGCACCCAGGGCTGCTTGTCGGCGCGGGCATTCGGGTCGCTGTCGAGCGCTTCTTCCTGGACCTGGAAGCGCATGGCGCGCAGGTCGAAATAGTTCCGGTCGTTGAGCCCGGTCAGGTAGACTTCCGAGCGGTGCGTGCTCTCGGAGAAGCCGTTGATGCTGTAGGTGCGCGAGAAGTTCTTGTCCGTCTGGGCCAGGATGTTCCAGCCGAAGGCCCAGCGCGGATTGAGGTTGAAATGGCCCTTGGTGCCGACCATGCCGCGCAGCTTGTTTTCGTCGTTGGCCGGGCCGCGATCGACCGTGTTGGGGTCGAACTTGTCCGGGTTCATCTGGTAGATGCCGGCCATCTTCAGGCTGTATTCGCCATTGTTGAAGCGCTGGCGCCACTCGGCCTCGCCGAGGAAACCCTGGCGAGTGTAGCCGGTCCCCTTGACGGTGAGATCATAGGTCGGCGAAAGCGCGAAATAATAGGGGATCGACACGCCGACGCCGAGCTCGCTCTTGTAGCTTATGCCGGGCATCAGGAAGCCGCTCTTGCGCTTGACCGTCGGGTCGGCGATCTCGAAGGCCGGCAGGAAGGCGATCGGGAAGCCGAAGAACTCGAAATTCGAGTTTTCGAATCGCACCGTCTTCTTCTTGCCGTTCCAGATGATCTTCTGTGCCTTGACGCGCCAGATCGGCGCCTTGTCGGGCTTTGCCTCGCAAGGTTCGCAGGCGGTGTAGACGCCGTTGTTGAAGGTCGTCAGGAAGCCGCCTTCGCGCTTGGCGCTTTCGGCGGCGAAATAGGTCTTGTCGACGGTCTCGATGCGCAGCGTGTTGACGAAGCCGTCGGCAAAGTCGTCGGTGATGTCGATCTCCTGCGAGAAGATCTTGGTGCCGTCCGAATTGACGACCTCGACATTGCCGCTGGCGATCAGCCGCGACGTCTTGCGGTCATAGGTGACGCGCTGGGCGACCAGGCGGTTGCCGGCATAGTCGATCTGCACGCCGCCCACCGCAGTCACGGTGTTGGCGTCGTTGTCATAAACCAGCGTGTCCGCCTCGAGCAGCATCTGCGCGCCTTCCGGCACGCTGGGTGCGAGGTCGGCGACAGTCTGCGCGAAAGCAGGCGCGGTCGGCAGCGCGACCGCAAACAGGCACGCGAGCGCGGTTGCGCCCAGAAGGCCTGCCATGTGGGCCCTGCGGTTGGCCATTGCGCCCCTCAACTAACCGTCCTCTTTATAAAGCAGGAACGTCACCCCGAAAAACATTGCGACCACTACTGGAAACCACGCCGCAATATAAGTCGGCACGAATCCCGCATTGCCAAATGCTTTGACCAGAACCGAAACGACATAAAGCAGAAAGCCGGCGACGACGCCACCCAGAATCATCGTTGCCGACTGCCCCATACGTGCAAATCGCATCGACACTGTTGCAGCAATGAGCGTCATTGCAACCAAAAGGAAGGGCAGGGCGACAAGTGAATGAAATTGCATGGCGAATGCGTTGGCCCTGAGGCCGAAGGAACGCGCCACTTCGATCTTCGACGGCAGCTCGAAGAAGGGAATCGTTTCGGGCCGCGCCAGCCGTTCCTGCACGAATTCGGGCTTCAGGTTGGTGGGCACCTGATCGACCGGCTGGGAGGTGAAATTCTTGCCGCCCTTCATGCTGCGGACATTGACCAGTTCCCAGTGGCCGTCACGCAGATAGGCGCGCTCGGCGTCCTTGCGTTCGACCATGTCACCCTTGTCGTCGAAGATGAAGAACACCGCGTCCGACAGCTCGAGACCCTGGTTGAGCACGGCGCGGGCGCCGATGATGACTTCGGTGCCCTCGGCCTTCTGGCGCAGCCACGGCGCCGAGAACGCCGAGACCGAATTGGACTGGCGCGAGCGCAGCTCGGATTCGATGGTTTCGGAATGCGAGAAGCCGTAAGCGGCGATCGGGTTGAGGATGCCGACGGTGACCAGGCCGAACAGCAGCGCGCCGATGCAGCAGGGCAACAGGAACTGCCACGCCGAGATGCCGGCGGCGCGCGCGATCACCAGCTCATAACGCCGGTTGAGCGAAACCAGCGTCGCCATGGCGCTGAACAGTGCCACGAACGGCACGGTCTGCTGCATGATCATCGGCACGCGCAGGGCCGAAACCGTCATTGCGATCGAGAATTTGAAGCCGGGCAGGCCGCCGACATTGCTCGAGAATTCGGTGACGTCGATGATGAAGATCAGCGCATAGATGCCGATGAAGAACCACGTCGTGATGACGGCATAGCGGATCAGGAAATAGCGGCCAAGCGTCCAGCCCATCATGCCGCTCCCTGGCCCGAAGCGCGGCCGGTGAGGCGCTGGCGGAAGGCGGTGAAGCCGTCGCGCAGCCGTGCGGCTGCCGCTGCCATGCGGTCGGCGACCGAAACCGGCAGCTCCATGCTGCGGTGGTTGCGGATGAACCACAAGGCAAACAGCGAGGCGCCGATCGGAATGGCGTAGACGACATAGCCGATCCAGGCATACGCTTCGGCCTTGCTGTTGGCGAAGAAGCCGAGCCAGCGGAAGAACAGGGCGATCGCCACCGTGGTGACAAGCGGATGGATGCGCGCCTCGCGGTGCGAGCGCGCATCGCCGGCAACCGCAAGGGCGATGAAGGCGAAGGCGATCGAATAGAGCCAGTCGGAGAAGCGGCGGTTGAGCTCGGCGTCGAACAGGCGCGGGTTGCGCTGGTAGAACTTGTCGTCGGTCTGGGGCTGCATCAGATAGGACGTCGAGCGGTCCTTCGGCTGCATGGTGACTTCGTTGGCGGCAGCGGAAAACTCGCTGAGATCAAAGGCATAGGAATCGAAGCTGATGACCGAGACTTCGCCGCCCGGCGCCTTGCGATGAATGACGCCCTCATTCATCACCAGCATCTGCTTCTTGTTGCGTTCGATGAACGAGCCGTCCTTGGCGTAATAGACCAGGTCGACATTGGGCTCGCGCGAATCGGCGACGAAGATGCCGCCCAGCCCGCCATTGGGCAGGCGCTCGCCGACCTGCACGAACAGGCCATCGTCGACCTTGCGGAAGGTGCCTTCCTGGATGATCAGCGACAGAAGGTCGGCGCGCGAGGTCGCGATCAGCTCGCGGTTGCGCTGGCGCGCCATCGGGTTGGCGACGTTGTCGACGATGAAGGAAAACATCGCCGCGCAGACCGCGAGGATGATGATTGGCCGGATGACGGTGAGCCGCGAGGCGCCGGCGGCATTGAGGATCACCAGCTCGGAATCGCTGTTCATCGTGCTCAGCGTCAGCGCCACGGCGATGATGACGGCAAACGGCACGACGATGGGAATGACCGTCGGCAGGATCAGGGCCGCGACCTCGAAGAAGGTCAGCGCCGACTGGCCGCTGTCGGTGACGAGGTCGATGCGACCGAGCACCTGGGTGGTCCAGACGATCGCCAATGTCCACGTCAACGCCGCGATGAAAACCGCGAACGCACGACGCAGAATGTAGCGCTCAACAACCTTCATCGATGATCAGGATTCCGTGTTTCCGACTTGGCCGGCCGACTGTCGTCGCGTGGCCGGTGGGTGTCCAAACTATAGTCCAAGGCATGCCGGCACAACTGCCGTCAGCACCGCCAACACTTTCTCCCGCCATTCGGACTCTCCTAGCCAATGGCTAAGAAACGCCGAACGGAAGTGGTTAACACGAGGTTTCCGAACAATTTTCAGCTTTAATCATATCGGGCCAACATGACGGGAGGCTTGCCAAACCGGCGAAAACGACGAAATGTCGCGCACCATCTGAACGGGATCCGAAAGCGGGATATCATGACTTCTAAGCCGTCGATCAGTTTTGCCAGGCCGGGCACGCCCAAGAAGGGCACCGTCATCGTCTTTTCCGCAGACGAGGGCGGGCTGAGCGATGCGGCGCGTGCCAACGATCCGGCCAAGGCGCTCGATCGTGCTTTTCCCGTCGCTGATTTCAAAGGCAAATTCGCCGGCGTCGTCGAAGTGCTGGCGCCCGAAGGCACCGCGGTCGACCGTCTCGTCGCGATCGGTACGGGCAAGGCGTCTTCGCTCGACGACTATGCCTGGCTGAAGCTCGGCGGCGTGGTCGCAGCACAGCTGCGCAAGGCAACCGAAGTGGCCGTGATCCTCGACATTCCTGATGTCGATGCCGATGGCGCGGCCGCGGCGGGCATTGCTTCGGGCATCCTGCTCAGGAGCTACAGCTTCGACAAATACAAGACCAAGAAGGACAATGGTGACAAAGGGGGCGACGGCAAGGCCGAGGACAGGAAGCCGGCCCGGATCACCATCCATTGCGCCGATCCGGCTGCCGCCAAGAAGGCCTTTGCCGACGCCGAGGCCGTCGTCGGCGGCGTGCTGCTCGCCCGCGACCTGGTCAACGAGCCGGCCAACATCCTCGGCCCGGTCGAGTTCGCCGCCCAGGCCAAGGAACTCGAAAAGCTCGGCGTCAAGGTCGAGATCCTGACCGAGAAGGAGATGAAGAAGCTCGGCATGGGCTCGCTGCTCGGCGTCGCCCAGGGTTCGGTGCGTCCGCCGCGTCTGGCTGTCATGCAGTGGAACGGCGGCAAGGCCAAGGACAAGCCGATAGCTTTCGTCGGCAAGGGCGTGACATTCGATTCGGGCGGCATATCGATCAAGCCGGCCGCCGGCATGGAAGACATGAAGGGCGACATGGGCGGTGCTGCCGCCGTCACTGGCCTGATGCAGGCGCTCGCCGCACGCAAGGCCAAGGTCAATGTCGTCGGCATCATCGGCATTGTCGAGAACATGGTCGACGGCAATGCCCAGCGTCCGGGCGACATCGTCACCTCGATGTCGGGCCAGACCATCGAGGTGCTCAACACCGACGCCGAAGGCCGCCTCGTGCTGGCCGATGCGCTGTGGTACTGCAACCAGCGCTTCGAGCCGAAATTCATGGTCAATCTGGCAACCCTGACCGGGGCGATCATGGTGGCGCTCGGCCAGAGCCACGCCGGCCTGTTCTCCAACAATGACGAGCTCGCCGAGCGCCTGACCGCCGCGGGCACGGCGACGCAGGAGAAATTGTGGCGCATGCCGCTCGGCTCGGACTACGACAAGCTGATCGATTCCAAGACTGCCGACATGAAGAACATCGGCGGCCGCTTCGGCGGCTCGATCACCGCGGCACAGTTCCTGCAGCGCTTCGTCAAGGACACGCCCTGGGCGCATCTCGACATCGCCGGCACCGCCATGGGCTCGCCGACCAGCGAGATCAACCAGTCCTGGGGTTCAGGCTACGGCGTGCGGCTGCTCGACAGGCTGGTGCGCGATCACTACGAAGGCTAAGGCTGAAGCCCAGGCAACCGCGCCTCGTCAGCGCGGTTGCCTGGGAAGCTTCACCCGCGACTGGAATTGGGGCATAGCATTGCCTCATGGCTGAAGTCCTTTTCTACCACCTGACCGAATCGACGCTCGAGGATGCCTTGCCGGGCCTGCTCGAGCGCAGTCTGCAGCGCGGCTGGAAGGCGGTGGTGCAGTGTGGCAGCGAAGAGCGCCGCGACGCGCTCGACCAGCATCTGTGGACGTTCCGCGACGATTCCTTCCTCGCCCATGGCAGCGACCGCGAGGCGCATGTCGCCGACCAGCCGGTGGTGCTGACGGTGACGGAAGCCAATGCCAACGCCGCCGAGATCCGGTTCCTCGTCGATGGTGCTGCGCCGCCCGACATTTCGCCCTACCAGCGGGCGGTGTTCCTGTTCGACGGCCATGATGCGGCCCAGCTCGAAGGGGCGAGGGAACACTGGAAGACGATGAAAACAGCCGGCCACACGGTGACCTACTGGCAGCAGGGTGCCGACAAGCGCTGGGAGCGCAAGGCCTGACGGCGCGACGCATGAGAGGTCGCCGCGCCGCGAACGCGTCTTTCTACTTGGCAGCGCTTTTCTCGCCGCCAAGATCCTTCTTGAAGGTCTCGAAATCGACCTGCATGCCGTTAAAGATTGTGCTCCAGTGGCGTGTCAGCGCCGCCATGGCGACGGCTTCCTGGATCTCTTCCGGCGAAGCACCCGCCTGCTTGGCGCTCTCGGTGTCGGCCCAGATGCAGTAGCTGCACGGGATCTGGGCGGCGACGGCAAGCGAGATCAGCGCCTTGGTCTTCGGCGGCAGGGCGGTCTTGTCGCTGAGCTCGATCGCCTTCAGCTCCGCCCATGCGCCGGGCAGGCCCGCCCTCGGGAACTGGTTGATGAAGGCGGGCACTGTGCCCATCGTCTTCTGGATGTCCTTGACTGTCGCGTCATAGTCGTCGGCGACAGCGGGCAGGGGCATTGCGGCAAGCGAGATGGCAAGGCTAGCTGTACCGGCCAGGACCGTCATCGTGCGGCGGAACGAGGCGAAGGTGTATGCGTCATTCAAGGGCATGACTTCCTCCTCTGGATCATTTTTCCCTTACGGTGTAAGGTACGCGAATTGATGATCCTTACAGTGTAAGTTGTCAAGGCGAGCGGATGGACAGGGCGATCAACAAAAAGCGAGTGAAGCTGTCGCGCGACATGATCGAGCAGGCCGCTTTCGCGGTCATCGAGCGCGAGGGCCTGGCCGGCTTTTCGATGCGCAAGCTGGCGCAGGCGCTCGGTTGCGAGGCGATGAGTATCTACCATCACTATGCCTCGCAGGCGCATCTGTTCGAGGCGCTGGTCGAAAGGCTGGTCGGCGAGCTGGAGGTCCCGCCGCGCACCTTGCCCTGGCGGCAGCGGGCACGGGCTGTCATGGGCGATTTCCGCGCCATCGGCCGCGCCCATCCGGCCTTCGCGCCGTTCCTCGTCACCTACCGCATGAATTCGCCCAAATGCCTGGCCTGGCTCGACGGCGTGCTCGGCGTGTTTGAGGATGGCGGCTTCGGCAAGGAGCGCGCCGCCCGGCTGTTCCGCGCGGTCGGTTATTACCTGATGGGGGCGATCCTCGACGAGACGGCAGGCTACGCCAGGGGCGCCTCGGCTGTGACTGTTGTCGATGACGCGCAAATGCGGCGCGACTTTCCCAATGTCGCTGCGGCCGGCGCATTCTTTACAGTGGCCGAGTTCGACAAGACCTTCGACCTCGGGCTCGACATGCTGCTCGACGAGATGGAACGGGAAGTTGCCTCGCATGGCCGGGCGACCCTTTCCGCCACGCCGCAAAAGCCGTAGTACGAAAAAATCGCCCGGTCGGGGCGATTGCTGTTTCGGTCCAGAGTAACGAGCGACATGCGGTTCCTGTTTCTGATCATCCTGCTTGCCGGCACCGGTCTCGGCATCCTCTATCCCTGGGCGGCGACCAATTTTGCCGGCCGCGAGATCGGCACCTACCGCGCCTATGACCGGTCAGGGGGGTATCGCCCGGTGGAGGTCGCGCTGGCGTCGAGCGATGCGCCGGTGCGTGTGCTGGTGGATCTGACCACGCTGGCGCCGCCGCAGGTCAATCCGGCAAGTGCCGTGCTGACCATCACCGCCTCGACGCGCGGCCAGACCGTGCTCGCCGAGGCGCTGAATTTTTACGACACCACGCCGCGCGAGCGCAGCCCGCAATTGCCCGATCCGGTGTTCCGCGACGATGCCGGGCTGATCCGCGAGGTCCAGCCGGGCAGCTACCGCTTCGTCATCGAGCAGGGCGACGCCGACAACATCCAGATCCAGCGCGTCGATCTCATCTTGCGTTCGGGCGGCCTCGAGGTCGACCAGCGGGCGCAACCGATCGGGCTGTCGCTGATGGCTATAGGCGTTGTCGGCCTGGTGCTGTCCTTGCGCCGCAAGAAGGACAGCCGGCCCGACAATCCCAATTCCCAGCCGCCCAATTCGCCGCCTCCTGCGCCGCGCTGGGGCAGGGACGCCGACAGGTCATGAACTATCGCCACGCCTATCATGCCGGAAACTTTGCCGACGTGGTCAAGCACGCCGTGCTCGCCCGGCTGGTCGACTATCTCAAGCGCAAGGACAAGGCGTTCCGCGTCATCGACACCCATGCCGGCATCGGGCTCTACGACCTCGGATCGGAAGAGGCCGAAAAGACGGGCGAGTGGCATGACGGCATCGGCCACCTGATCGAGGCCCGGTTGCCCGCTGACGCCGCAGCTCTGCTGGCGCCCTATCTCGACGCCGTCAGGGCCGTCAACGCAGAGGGCGGCATCTCGCGCTATCCCGGCTCGCCTGTCATTGCGCGGCATCTCATGCGCAAGCAGGACCGCCTGTCGGCGATCGAACTGCACCCCGAGGACGCAAGGACGCTTGCCCAGCACTTCGAAGGCGACTTCCAGACCCGCGTCACCGAGCTCGACGGCTGGCTGGCGCTCGGCGCGCATCTGCCGCCCAAGGAAAAGCGCGGCCTGGTGCTCGTCGATCCGCCCTTCGAGATCGGCGGCGAGTTCGAGCGGCTGGTCGAGGGCCTGAAGAAGGCGCACAGGCGCTGGCCGGGCGGCATCTTCGCCTTGTGGTATCCGGTCAAGGACCGCAAGGCGGTGGCGGCGTTCCGTGAGGCGCTTGGCGATGCCGGCATCCCCAAGATCATGGACATCGAGTTCTACATCAGGCCGCCCTCGGCCGAGCCGCGGCTCGACGGCACCGGCATGGTGGTGGTCAACCCGCCTTACCAGCTCGAAAGCGAGCTCAACACCATGCTGCCGGCGCTCGGCAAGCTGCTGGCCGAAGGCCCCGGCGCGCACTGGTCGGTCGAGTGGCTGGCGGGCGAAGACGCGGCTTCTTGACCGCGAAGCGGCGACACCGCAAACTGCGCCCCACAAGCCTTGGAGTGGGAACCATGAGTCGCGTCGCCAGCACCATCTTTGCCGCCATGATCGGCCTCGGAACGGCCCTGTCGGGCGCGGGCTCCGCCCAGGCAGCCGACCTCTCCGTCGGCGCCGACTATTCCGATCCGGGCATCTGCGGCAACGCTGCCGTGCTCAACCGCATCACCAGCCGCTTCAGTTACCAGGTCCGCCACGTGCCGAACCTGCCGCAGGTTGCCATCACCGATTTCCAGCGCATCCACGAACACCGCTACGAGCCGGCCGACGAGAACCATCCGATCGGCCGCCGCTATTGCGGCGCGACAGTGGTTCTGTCCGATGGTGCTGACCGCGACATCTGGTACCTGATCGAGGAAGGCATGGGTTTTGCCTCGATCGGCGACAATGTCGAGTTCTGCGTCTCGGGCTTTGACCGCTGGTACGTCTATAACGGCCGCTGCCGCGTCCTGCGCTGAGGCGAGCCGGGCTGACATGATCCGCAATTTCGTAAAGGCCGCGCTGACAGCTGCGGCCTTTGCCTTGCTGGCCGCCTGTGCGCCGGCCGAGCAGTCGCAACCCGCCGACAAGTCTGAAACTGGGGCTGCCGACAAGCCCGTCACCGCGCCTGCCGGCAAGCCCGCCACCGGGGCTGCCGACAAACCTGCCACTGGGGCGCAGCAGGCGGCTGTCCCGCGTGGACAAGGGTTCGACTTCTATGTGCTGGCTCTGTCCTGGTCGCCGAGCTATTGCGAGGCCGAGGGTGAGCAGGCCAACGGCCAGCAATGCCGCGCCGGCCGCCCCTATGGCTTCGTCGTGCATGGCCTGTGGCCGCAATATGAGCGCGGTTATCCCGAGAACTGCCCGACAAACATCAGCGACGTATCAAGCGACAGGCTGCGCGGCCTCTACGACCTGATCCCCTCGGCCGGCCTGATCCGCCATCAATGGCGCAAGCATGGCACCTGCAGCGGGCTTGGCCAGGACGACTATTTCAAGGTCTTGCGGGCGGCCCGCGACAGAATCGAAATTCCAAAGGAATTCAAGAGCCTGGCCAGCTATCGCACGCTGGCGCCCGGCCAGGCAGAGCGCGCCTTCCTGCAGTCCAATCCCGATATGCCGGCCGATGCGGTCGCAGTGACCTGCGACAGGCGCTATCTGCGCGAGCTGCGCATCTGCATGGGCAAGGATCTCGCCTTCCGCCCCTGTCCCGAGATCGACCGCCGCGCCTGCCGGCTCGACAAGGTGGTGATGCCGCCGGTGCGCGGCGGCTGATTTTTGCCCCTGATTCTGGCGGACTCCGATTTTGGCGCCCTGATTCCGGCAGCCGGATGTTGCCGGAACAGCACGTGCTGATATGGTCGCCGGCGCAAAAGGGGACCTCCATGCCGAAACTTTTCTATTCTCCCGCTTCGCCCTACAGCGGCAAGGTCCGCATGGCGGCCGCTTATGCCGGCATTCCGGTTGTAACAGTCACCGTCGAGACCGGCCCGCAGCCGGCGCTTTTGACCGACGCCAATCCGCTCGGCAAGATCCCGGTCTGGATCACAGATGACGGGCAGAGCATCTATGACAGCCGCGTCATCACCCAATACCTGAACCGGCTGTCCGGCAACAAGCTGTTCCCGCGCAACGCCGACAAGCGCCTCGATGCCGAACGCCTGGAGGCGCTGGCCGACGGCATCTGCGATTGCCTGCTCGCGATCGTCTACGAACGCCGCGGGCGTCCGGAAGAGATCATTCACCAGCCCTGGATCGACAAGCAGTGGTCGAAGGTGACGCGCTCGCTCGACCTGCTCAACGCCAATCCGCCGAAACTGCCCAAGGCGATCACCACGGGGCAGATCGCGCACAGGGCGACGATCGGCTATCTCGACCTGCGCTTCCCCGGCAAGTGGGAAAAGGGCCGCCCACGCCTCAAGCGCTGGGCCGCCCGCTTCGACGAGAAATTCCCCGAGCTGAAGGCGATCGTCCCGCAAGGCTGAGAGCCTGCGGCCGGACGCGGTTGCTCAGCCCTTGTGCTCAGGCCCGGCGCTCAGCCCTGATTGGACAAGGGCAGCCAGCCATCGGGCAGGATGTCGGGATTGCTGGCCTTGGGATCGGCAAACCACGACGCCGGCCCGATGACGATCTTGTCGGGTGCTGGGTTGAGCCAGGCGCCCCACCAGGAAAAGCTCGAATTGGCGATGATGTGGTGGCGGCAGGCGCTCATCAGGCGCATGTCCTCATAGTCGGCGTCGCGGCCATTATGGCCCATCACCCGTTTCTCCACCGGGAAGAAAAGATTGTCGCGCGCCCAGTCGGGATCGTCGGAGAAGACATAGATGACCGGCTCCTCAGTCATCTTCGCGATCATCTGATCCACGGCCTTGGCGTAATACTGCTTGGAGCAGGCGGCAAACAGCGCCTGGTTTTCCGGCAGAAGATAGTCGCCGCGCCGGACATGCAGCGAGATCGCCGGACAGGCGGCGATTGCCGCGAGGTGTTTGGCGTTCTCCGGGCTGGGCGGCGTGACGATGCGGAAATCGTTGGCGATCGTCTCAGTGCAATCGGCGAAATAGCGCTGCGACTGCCAGTAGCCGTCGAGCCAGAGATTGCTGCGCGGGGAAAGCATCGCCGGATCGAAGCCGAGGCCGTTCTCCCTGACCCGGGTCGGGAAGCGTCCTGTCGCGTGCCAGAGATAATAACTCAGCCGCTCTTGCCTCCGCCGTGGCGGCAGCGTGCCTGAGGTCACGGCCGGGCCGATGTTGAAATGGCCGAGCCGGAAGCTCACCGAGGGCGAGCTGTCGAACCACCTGGTGTCGAGCACAAGCGCGCTCCGGCTGCGCAGCGCCATGGCGCGGCCCATGGCGAACTGGAACATCTGGTTGCCAAGGCCGCCATAGATGGTGCTGACGATGCTCTTTTTCATCGGTGTCGGTCGCTGCAAATCATGCCGCTTAGTGCCAGCGGCGACAGCCGAAATCAAATCCGAAGCGGCGGATGTTGTGGCAGATGGAAAACGGCAGGGTGGTCGTCTTGGTGATGATTGCTGAGCGATGCCTCCTCGCTTCGTCATCCCAGAGGCTTCACCCGAGAGTCCATGCCGTGAGGGGAATATGAGGGGGTGCAGAAAGAGCACGCGTCCTGCACCGCCTGGGCCCGGTAGCAATGTCACGGCGTGGATCCCAGGGTCTCCGCGACGTCGCTTCGCTCCTGCTCCGCCCTAGGATGACGAAGTGGTGGGCATGCGCAGCGGGCCTAGGTGGTCTTGGCTTGCCGAGCGATGCCTCCTCACTTCGTCATCCCAGAGGCTTGACCCGAGAGTCCATGCCGTGAGGGTAAGGAATATGAGGGGGTGCAGAAAGAGCACGCGTCCTGCACCGCCTGGGCCCGGTGGCAATGTCACGGCATGGATCCCAGGGTCTCCGCGTCGCTGCGCTCCTGCTCCGCCCTAGGATGACGAAGCGGAGAGGCCGCTCGTGGCAACCGGCTCACCACCTAAGCCCGCGACGACGCCCCCGCCCTTCGTCATCCTAGGGCGGAGCAGGAGCGAAGCTCCGTCGCGGCGACCCTAGGATCCATGCCGTGAAGGTGAGGAATGTCGAGAGGGCAGAAGAAAAAGCACTTGTTTGCTCGCCTGAACACAGTTGCCATGCCGTGAAGGTGAGGAATGCGGAGAGGGCAGAAGAAAAAGCTCTCGAGACGTGGCCCTGGGGAGCTCGCTGCGAATGATGCGGCTTGCTGACGGCGGCGACAGCGCAAAGTAGTTCCGGAGTGCTCGTCCGTGTCGGCCAAATGACGGTTCGGACAATCCGCAAGCGCGGGAAGGTGGCCGCCGACCAAGCTTATGCACAGCCGTCTCGCCGCCGCTGTATCCAACCGGCAAGGTCTCGTCTAATGGGCGGTCGAGGCTGGCGTTACAATGCCGCCAGCCAGCACAGGGTCAACAATGTTCCGACAGTTACTCGGCCAGTTTGGTGTTCTCGAAAGGCCACGCGAGCCGCTGGTGCTGCTGCGCGAAGGTTTGTGCGCGCGCCTCGGGCTGAAGACGGCGATCCACGTCGGCGCCCATTATGGCGAGGAGCGTGATGCTTACGAGGCGCTCGGGCTGACCGATGTGTTGTGGGTCGAGGCCTCGACAGGCATCTACCAGGAACTCGTCGAGCGCCTGGCAAAACCGACCGGGCACGGCACGCGCCATGTCGCGGTGAATGCCTTCGCCTCAGACAAGGCAGGCGACGAGGTTGTGCTGCGCCAGTTCAGCAATGAGGGGGCTTCGAGCTCGATCTTCGCGGCGACGGATCTGTTCCGTCAGACCTGGCCTCAGGTCAGCGAAACCGGCGGTTCCGAAGAGGTCGGCACCGACACGCTCGATCACATCGCCCTGGTCAACGGCTTCGAAAAGGCCGACCTTGTGGCCGCCGACGTGCAGGGCGCGGAACTGCTGGTGCTGAAGGGCGCAACCGGCCTGCTGGCACAAGCCAAGGCGGTGATCGTCGAAGTGTCGTTGCAGCGCTTCTATGACGGCGGCGTGCTGCAGCCGGAGCTGCGTCAATTCCTCAGGCAGCATGGCTTCATCGAAGTCCGGCGCCCGCCGAACCATGGCGACCAGCTGTTCCTGCGCAAGAGCCTGTTCGGCCCACTCCGCCGCTTCAGCGACAGCATATGGGAAGCGAGCCGCTAGGTGTCATTTCAAGAAGGTTGTTCAGTCTACGGAATGGGCTGATGCCGCCGAGAGCGAAGGTGTCGCCAAGGTCGGTGTAGCGGCAAATCCCTGCCACGGGCAGCGCGTCCGCACGGTGCTCCCAACCGCCGAGCCGAAATGCCATGCCCCGGCCCCTCCCTGAACTTCTGGATCAAAGGGCACCCGTTAAGCGGGCGGGGTGACGTTCCAATATTCAGCGTATACCTGGAAGGCGAAGGCAAAGGCCGCGACAAGGGCAGCGGCGGCAGTAGCCCACGCGGCGAGGGCAGCGAGAAAGTACTCGCGCTTTCCCAATTGATGCTTCGTGACAACCGGCACGCCATCCCAGTGGAGTTCCTTCGTCTCGCGGTGGAAGCCCAGCATGTCGAAGGCATTGAGGGGGAGCGGTTCAACTCCGGGTGGCCATGGCTTGCCGTCTCGGTCCAATCGCTGCTCTCCCATTATTCGCCACTCCATATCTAGGCAGATGTCTCAGCCTGGCCAGCTGCCGCGATTCCCCGGTCGATACGAGCGGTCAAAACGAAGAGAAAGTTCCCTAGCGCCTCTGCAAAGTCGACGGATTGTTTAGCTTCTTCTCTCGACACATGCGGCCGTTCGGCGTCCGCATGCCTCGGCCGGTTCGACCCGAGGCGGACCGAATGAGCCCACTCCGCCATACCACCCGTGAGCAGGTTGTTGGCAAGTGCTTGATCGATGCGGGTGTACAACGACCCGTCGGTCAAACCTTTTGCTTTGAGCATTGCGTCGACTGCGCTTCCGGCCATGACAGCAGCTGCATCGGGGGCATGTAGCGTTTCAAATGCCTGCTGAAGGAACGCGCGGGCTGGTTCCGGCAAATCTTCGTGCGCTGTTTTGGCTTCAGGCCAGAGATTGACCACCATCATGTGGCCCGTTACGCCCCATGCCAGTTTGGCAGTTATGATCGATGTGCATGAGTTGCATCTGAAAGTAGCCCATCGCGTTGCGCCTCGACTCGACCAAACGTCGCTCCAAATGCGGTTCAAGTTTGGGTTGGCGATTGTGCAATGGGGGCATCGGCCGACGTCCAACAACTTGTCGCCCGCCGTATAGCCAGTCTGAGTACCTGCTGGAATTGAGAACGCCAATGGTGTCGCCCGCATACTGAAAGACAATCAAACCCCGAAACAGGAAATCAAATATGTCTCGCTGCGGCAATAGGCGGGGCAGGGCGCAAGCGTGGTACACCGAATAATGCGTCAGTAGAGCGCCAAAAGAAGGTGGCATCCACTGGCGACACGCCTCTCGATTACATGTCTGAGGTCATGCCCCCCAAGGCAGATGCCGTCCCAGCGCGTGGCCGGATTTCTCAGACCGCACCGTGTCGGGCGCATACGATCTATGCCTGGCGGTTATCGAGGTGTACTGGCGGCATCAACTGATCGGCGCGGCGCGGGATCTGGAAGCGCTCGCCCAGAACTGGCCGGTCGACATGACACAGGAAAATCGAGCCGGCCTCAGTGACGGCCTTCGGGCGCATCCCGACGAGCATCCCGCTTCCAACTGTCACCAACAAAAAAGCCGGGCGCGAGCCCGGCTTTTTCGTGTGTGCTGACCCTAGGGATCAGAACTTCATGCCGACGCCGAACTGGATGCGGTGATCCTTGTTCGAGATCTCGGTGTTGCCTGCGCCCAGCGCGAAGGTGTCGGTGCCGAGGTCGGTGTAGCGGTACTCGACGCGGCCGAAGACCTGCTCGGTGAGCTTGACGTCGGTGCCGACGCCGGCGGTCCAGCCGAGCATGGTGTTCTTGTCTTCGATGCCGCCCTGCGTTGCCTTGACCTGTGCGCCAGCACCACCGGCGGTGGCGTAGAGCAGGATGTCAGGGGTCACGACATAGCCGAGACGGGCGCGCAGCGAGCCTTCGAAGCCGTTCTTGACCGAGGTGCCGGCATTGTCGCCTTCGACGCCGCTGTAGCCGAGGTCGCCTTCGGCGCCGAGGACGAAGTTGTCCATCTGGTAGTTGTAACCGGCGAACGCACCGCCGAGGAAGCCGCTGGTGCTGATCTTGTTGCCGGCAGCGTCGGCTTCACCGCTGAAGCCGTAGCCGAGCGTCACACCGGCATAGGGGCCGGACCAGGTGTTGAGCGGGGGCTGTTCCATCGGCGCGGCAGGTGCCGGCGGCTCTTCCATGACGACGTCGGCAGCGAACGAAGGCATCGAAGCCAGCGCGACCAGGCCGAACGCCGCAGCGAGCGGACGAGCGTGCTTGAGAATGGCAGTCATTGTTTTACTCCTTAAGCCAACGATACACTGGCTCTTTTTCAACTGGCGCCCCTAGCCCGTCCGGGGGGAGAAACGGGCTGGGCGCCGAACGGTTCCGAATGTCGGGTCGAAATGCGGCTGAACCGAACCTGAAGTTGGGTGATTGCCCGGCGCAAATGAGGCTGAAGCGTGACGTTGCATCGCTGCAACAGCCGTGTCAGGAGCTTTGCCAGTCCTCTGCCTGAAGCCGCTTGGTACAAGGCGTTGGCCGTTCTATATCTCGCATGCAAGCCTGCTTCGCGGGCATGATTTGAGGCGGTATCCCGGGCATTCGCCACATTGCCGCCGGATCGATGAACGGCTTTTTACAGAGGTTACCAAGGGGTAGCCGAAAGCTGCCCGCGCGGAAGCTGGCAGACAGCATGAGAGGACAGGGATGGCTGAGATGGCGGGCAATGTGCTGGTGACGGGTGGGGCCAAGCGCATCGGCCGCGCCATCGTCGAAGACCTTGCCGCGCATGGCTTCGGCGTCGCCATCCATTGCAATCACGCGCGCAAGGCCGCCGACGATCTCGCCGCTACCATTACATCGGGCGGCGGCCGCGCCGCCGTCGTGCAATGCGACCTCGCCGACATGGCTGATGTCGACGGGCTTGTCGCCGATGCCGCGGCAGCGCTCGGCCCGATCTCGCTTCTGGTCAACAATGCCTCGGTGTTCGAGGTCGATTCGGTGACCGATTTCGACTGGGAGGTGTGGGACAGGCATTTCGCCCTGCATGTGAAGACGCCGGCGCTGCTGGCCAGGAACTTCGCCGCCGCTTTGCCCGAGGGGACGGACGGCCTGATCGTCAACATGATCGACCAGCGCGTGCTCAAGCCGACACCGCATTATTTCTCCTATTCGCTGTCGAAGGCGGCGATGTGGGCGGCGACCAGGACGATGGCGCAGGCGCTGGCGCCCAGGATTCGCGTCAATGCCATCGGCCCCGGCCCGACGCTGCCGAGCGCGCGCCAGGATGCGGCAGCCTTCGCCGCCCAGCTCGACGGGCTGATCCTCAAGCACGGTCCCGCCCTAGGCGAGTTCGGCGCCACCATCCGCTATCTCTGGCAGTCGCGCTCGATAACCGGCCAGATGATCGCGCTGGACGGCGGCCAGCATCTTGCCTGGCAGACGCCTGACGTGACAGGCATGGTGGAATGAGTCCACGTCATTCCGATACCGGCACAAGCCTCCGCAAGGGCGGCAAGGCTGCCGAAGACATGCCCGAAGCCGAGCTCGATGACGACGAGGCGGCGGAAGAGATCGTCGCAGCCTCCGGTCCGGACCTGCCTTTCACCGCCATAGACTGGACCGCGCATGCCGGCGATGCCGACGGCATGGTCGGCGCCGAGGTGATCCAGACGCTGGTCAAGCGGCTGCCCAATGCGCCCGGCGTCTACCGCATGATGAATGCGGCGGGCGACGTGCTCTATGTCGGCAAGGCGCGCAGCCTGAAGAAGCGCGTCACCAACTATGCGCAGGGGCGCTTCCACACCAACCGCATCGGCAAGATGGTGCGCGAGACGGCGACGATGGAGTTCGTCGTCACCCGCACCGAGATCGAGGCGCTGCTGCTCGAAGCAAACCTGATCAAGCGCCTGAGGCCACGCTTCAACGTCCTGATGCGCGACGACAAGTCGTTTCCCTACATCATGCTGACCAGCGACCACACGGCACCCGGCATCTACAAGCATCGCGGCGCGCGCTCGCGCAAGGGCGGCGATTATTTCGGCCCGTTTGCCTCGGCCCAGGCGGTCGGCCGCACCATCAACTCGCTGCAGCGCGCCTTCCTGTTGCGCAGCTGCACCGACAGCTTCTTCGACAACCGCACGCGGCCGTGCCTGCTGTTCCAGATCAAGCGCTGCGCCGGACCCTGCACCGGCGAGATTTCGCGCGAGGGCTATGACGAGCTGGTGCAGGAGGCCAAGGACTTCCTGTCCGGCCGCAGCCAGAAGGTGAAGACGGAGATTTCCGGCCAGATGCAGCAGGCGGCCGAAGATCTCGATTTCGAGCGCGCCGCCATCTATCGCGACCGCCTGGCGGCGCTGTCGCATGTCCAGAGCCACCAGGGCATCAACCCGCAGACCATCGACGAGGCCGACGTCTTTGCCATCCACCAGGAGGGCGGCCAGACCGGCATCCAGGTGTTCTTCTTCCGCACCGGCCAGAACTGGGGCAACCGCGCCTATTTCCCCAAGGCCGACCCGTCGCTGGAGGCGGCCGAGGTGCTGGGCTCGTTCCTGGCCCAGTTCTATGACGACAAGCCGTCGCCGCGGGCGATCCTGTTGTCGCATGCCGTCGAGGAGCAGGAACTTCTGGCCGAGGCGCTGTCGACCCGCGCCGGCCACAAGGTGGCGATCTCGGTGCCGCAGCGCGGCGAAAAGAAGGACATCGTCGACCATGCCGTGCAGAACGCCCGCGAGGCGCTCGGCCGCCGGCTGGCGGAAACCTCGACCCAGGCGCGGCTGCTCGAAGGTTTTGCCCAGACCTTCGGGCTGGACAAGCCGCCGGTGCGCATCGAGGTCTACGACAACTCGCACATCATGGGCACCAACGCCGTCGGCGGCATGGTGGTCGCCGGCCCCGAAGGCTTCGTCAAGAACCAGTACCGCAAGTTCAACATCCGCTCGACCGACATCACCCCCGGCGACGATTTCGGCATGATGCGCGAGGTGATGACGCGGCGCTTTTCGCGGCTGCTCAAGGAGCATGGCGGCGACCAGCCAGGGGCGGACGAGGCCGCCATGGATCAGGATGCGGGTATCGAGGATACGGGCGCGTTTCCGGCCTGGCCCGACGTCATCCTGATCGACGGCGGCCAGGGCCAGATGACGGCGGTGCGGACCATGCTGGCCGAGCTCGGCATCGAGGACCGCGTGGTGGCGATCGGCGTCGCCAAGGGCCAGGACCGCGAGGCCGGACGCGAGCGTTTCTTCGTCAGGGGCAAGGAGTCGTTCTCGCTGCCGGTGCGCGACCCCGTGCTCTATTTCGTCCAGCGCCTGCGCGACGAGGCGCACCGCTTCGCCATCGGTTCGCACCGGGCGCGGCGCAAGAAGGAAATGGTCAAGAACCCGCTCGACGAAATCGGCGGCATCGGCCCGAGCCGCAAGCGTGCGCTGCTGCTGGCCTTCGGCACCGCCAAGGCGGTCAGCCGGGCCGCCGTCGACGACCTGATGGCCGTCGAAGGCATCTCGGAATCCATCGCGCGCCTTGTTTACAACCATTTTCACGATAATGGGTGATCAACGGGAATTGTCGTCCGGCGCCTGCCCGGGCTATCTCTAGACAGTTGACCCCCAAGCCCGCCTTCTGATTTCACTACGGCAGACGAAAGAGCATAAGAAACCATGGCCCAGCGCGCATTCAATCTGCCCAACATGCTGACCTATGCCCGCATTCTTGCCGTGCCGATGGTCGTGCTCTGCTTCTTCCTCGAAGGCCGGCTGCAATCGTCCGACTTCGCCCGCTGGAGCGCGCTGGCGATCTTCGTCATCGCCAGCATCACCGACTATCTCGACGGCTATCTGGCCCGCGCCTGGAAGCAGACCTCCAACATCGGCCGCATGCTCGACCCGATCGCCGACAAGCTGCTTGTCGCCACCTGCCTGCTTTTGCTCGCCGCCGACACCGACAATCGCGGCGGCATTGCCGGCTGGTCGCTGTGGGCCGCGATCATCATTCTGTGCCGCGAAATCCTGGTCTCGGGCCTGCGCGAATATCTTGCCGCACTCAAGGTCAGCGTGCCGGTGACCCAGCTTGCCAAGTGGAAGACGGCGATTCAGATGGTGGCCATCGCCTTCCTGCTGGCCGGCCCGGCCGGCGACAAGATCTTTCCGCTGACCACCCAGATCGGCCTCGTGCTGTTGTGGATCGCCGCCCTTGTCACGCTCTATACCGGCTATGACTATTTCCGTGCCGGCCTGAAACACATCATGGACGAGTGAGACCATGACCAAGCTCATCTATTTCGCCTGGGTGCGCGAGCGGATCGGCAAGGCCGAGGAAGAGGTCGAGCTGCCCGCCGAGGTCAGGACGGTCCGTGACCTGTTGATGTGGCTCAAGTCGCGCGGCGAGGAATTCGAAAGTGCGCTGCAGCACCCCGAGGTGATCCGGGTCGCGATCAACCAGGAACATGTCGACCACCGCGAAGAGATCGGCAGCGCGCGCGAGATCGCGCTGTTTCCACCGATGACGGGCGGCTGACCCCATGAGCGTCGTGCCTGTGGTGCGCATCCAGGCCGGCGACTTCGACGTCGCCGCCGAGATCGCGCTGATATCGGCGGGCAGGGCGGATGTCGGTGCCGTCGTCACCTTCACCGGTCTCTGCCGCGACGAGGCCGGCAGCCTCGCTGCACTTGAGCTCGAACATTATCCCGGCATGGCCGAGGCCGAGATTACCCGCATCGCCCAAGAGGCTCTGGCGCGCTGGCCGCTGGCCGGCATCACCGCCATCCACCGCTTCGGCAAGATCACGCCCGGCGAGAACATCGTGCTGGTGGTCACCGCCTCCAGGCACCGGCAGGCCGCCTTCGACGCCGCGAACTTCCTGATGGACTATCTCAAGTCGCGCGCCCCGTTCTGGAAGAAGGAACATCTTGTCGACGGCAGCGAGGGCAGCTGGGTCGACGCCAAGGACAGCGACGACGCCGCCGCCGCCCGCTGGGCGAAGTCCTGAGCGATGCCGGCCGCGATTGCTCTCGGCGGCCATCGAACCACCGTATTCCTTGGTAGTTTTGGCGCTGATGCCCCGCGGCTTCGCAGCCTCGGGGGCAGATGGACGGCGCGTCGCGCGCCCTGGCAACACCTGAAACGGAGAGGCAACCGTGCTCGGCAAACTCGCGGAATTCCTGATGTTCGGCATGACGCCGCTGCTGGTCGGCATGATGGCCGTTCCGACCCTGGCAAGGGCTGACGAAACCCTTGTCACCGGCGAGGTGGTCTATCCCCAGCGCATCGCCTTGCCTGCGAATGCGGTGCTCGAGGTGCAGCTTGCCGACGTCTCGCTGGCCGACGCGCCGGCAAAGATCCTCGGCGCGCAGAAGATCGATCCGGCGGGACAGGTGCCGATCAGGTTCGCCATCCCCTTCGATCCCACCGCGATCAAGACCAACATGACCTACGCGTTGCAGGCGCGCATCAGCGTCGATGACCAGCTCTGGTTCATCAACGACGTGCGCCATGCGCTCGATCCGCTGACGGCGGGCCCGCAGACGATCCAGGTCAAGATGGTCCGCCAGTCCAGCACTGCCGAAGAGGTGACGATTTTCGACCGCGACTGGGTTGCCGAGGCGATCGACGGCGCGGCCGCCCACGACAAGGCCAAGCCGACATTGCGCATCGGCAAGGACGGCAAGGTCTCCGGTCGCGGCGGCTGCAACGGCTTCTTCGGCAGCGCCAAGGTCGACGGCGACAAGGTGGCCTTCGGCCAGATCGGCTCGACCGAGATGGCCTGCGAGCAGGCGGTGATGGACCAGGAACACAGCTTCCATCAGGCGCTGGAGCGCGCTGCCAGCTTCAGGATCGTTGAGGGCAAGCTTGTGCTGGCCGACAAGGACGGCAAGGACATATTGCGTTTTGCCGCGGCAAGCTGAATCAGTTTCGCAGCTGATTGAATCGGTTTCGCCTGAAACCCCGACAAACCGTTGATAACGCAGCTGAAATCTCAGGTTTTTGGATCCCGCGCCGAACGTATTTTTCACCGCGCACAAGAGCTGAAGCCCACGACAGATTGATGGCATAGCCCGGATACAAGCGCATTGCAGCTCAGGCGATTTCTTCACGACATGGGACGATCGTTGCGCATCCTGCGCCGACGTAGACTTCCGATGGCATCATCCTATGGTGCTCTTGCCACTGCTTTCCTGACCGTACTTCAGCAGGTCTGTGAAGTGCGGGGGGTCTACAGTGTCCGCGCCGTGGCCAGGAGGACGACGAAATAGCGCTTCAAGTATGGCGCCGCGGTCTTGCTTGGTCGCAGCATCCTGCTCGATCAAGTAGAAGTAGGTATTGAGCATTGTCACCCGCTGACGTGCATCGTCCATCAACAGAAGCGATCGCGTATTGTAGCGTACCAACAACCGCAGAAGCCAAACCACGAAACCGAGTGGCGCGGTGAACAGAACTAGGCGTCCTAAGGCGCTAACAGCCGCTGCGACTGCACTTCCGCCCGCGACGGCAACCATCGCGGCCTCCATCGACTTGATAAACTCGATGATGTCGGTTCGGAAATAGAAGGCGGCGGCTGGAACGCTGGCTAGCACGACAACAAGGGCGAACGCTGAAACATAGAAAGCAATCGACGTCGTCCTAGCCACGTCGCCCCAAAGTTTGCGTGCCTGGTTCAACCTCAGCCTTTCTTCGAGTGCGCGGTTGAATGCTACCTGTTCGGATTCGATGTTTGTAATACGGTTCAAAAAGTTGGAGCCGAGTTTCGCATTTTCCTCGTTGCGGATCTGCAAGGCTGCAATGTGCTGGCTTGCCACTTCAATCGCTCGTTGGCGCTGATTTAGCTCGACGTCCAGTTGGCCAATATGTGCTTGAATTGTTGCGAGTTCTTTGGAAGCCACAGCGGCACCCTGCTCTCCAGCGATGTGGATCTCTAGTCGCGGAATAGCAAAACTGGTCGCGGAAGCGAGGCCGCCAACGTACTCAATGTTGAGCGACTGCATGGTAAGTCTTCCAGCCCGCAAGTAAGCTGCAATTAGCATTCCAGCAAAGTCGATCGCGAAAGTCGAAGAGATCATTGCGCTAGACTTTGCCTCCTGCGCCGCGATCCTAAAATCCTGAAGTTTTTGGGCGGTAATTACCGGGAAATCGTGTGCGTGGCCGACAAAATATGTCCCACTAGCGCTCCCGTACGCCCCATATCCGCCTAGATCAATGATAGGCCCCACAAAGGCGTTATAGAAGCCCGTCAGGCCGCTGGAGGCTTCTGGCAGGTCAGCGAGTAGCACTTGCGCAAAACTGAATACTTGCTGGTGCAGGGCCTTTTGTTGCGGCACAGCCGCATCGGCGGCTTCCTTCGCGTGCGGTCCAGTGAACGCTGCCGGTTCAGAACGGATAATTCTAAGAATTGCCGCGATCTCTCGCTCCGAAAGCAACTCTCTCGCTTCCTCGTCTGCCATTCAACAAGCCCTCTTCCCGCGCCCTTAGCGGCAACGATACTTGTCGCCCCAGCTCAAATACAGATTGCGCGAAGAGATGACGGCACTTGTTGACACTTTTATCGAACAATCTTGCAGTGTCACGATAGCGCTAGCGGCGAAGCGGCTGACTATTGCTTTTCATGAGTCGAGCGTTGGGCTGGCAGACAGATGGGTCGGCGATCAGCGACCAAACAAAAAGCCGGGATGTTGCCACCCCGGCTTTTCGATTCTGGATCAGCGACTTGTCAGCCGCTGTTCGCCGGCTGGATCAGCCGACGATTTCGGTGCCCGAGAACCAGTAGGCGATCTCTTCAGCGGCGGTCTCGGGAGCGTCCGAGCCGTGCACCGAGTTTTCGCCGATCGACAGGGCGTGGACCTTGCGGATGGTGCCTTCGGCGGCGTTTGCCGGATTGGTGGCGCCCATCACTTCGCGGTTCTTGGCAATGGCGTTTTCGCCTTCGAGCACCTGGACGATCGTCGGCGCCGACGACATGAACTCGACCAGCTCGCCGAAGAAGGGGCGTTCCTTGTGCACGGCGTAGAAGCCTTCGGCCTCGCGACGGCTCATCCAGACGCGCTTCGAAGCGACGACGCGCAGGCCGGCGTCTTCGAGCATCTTGGTGATGGCGCCGGTCAGGTTGCGGCGGGTTGCGTCCGGCTTGATCATCGAAAATGTGCGTTCGATCGCCATGTCTGGTCCTTGTGATTTCTGGGATTTGCAGTGTGGCGGGCTCTATACAGGCCGCCCGCCGCATTGCCAAGGGGCTAGGCCGCCGCAGCCACGCGGCCGGCAAGGCCGTCATGGAGCTCGAGGCAACGGCCGAACCAGGCAGCGATCGGGTCGGCCGCGTCGAGCAGCTGGTAGGGCGTGGCGATGCGGGCCCATTGCAGCGCGCCGAAGACGATGTAGTCGGCAAACAGCGGACGGTCGCCGCCGATCCACGGCTGATAGCTAAGCATGCTGCGCAGCGGTTCGAGCGACGCCTTGAAGCTCTGCAGCCCGGCATCGCGTGCCGCGCTGACCTCTTCCAGCGTCTTGCCGAAACGCGCCTCGCGGCTCACGCGGAAATAGGCGGCGTTGGCCTCGTCCTGCATGCCGTGAAGGGCGGTCAGCGCGGCGGCACCGATATAAGGATGGATTGTCAGCTGCGACCAGCGCTCGATGAAGCGGGCATGGGCCTCGCCGCCGGCGCCTGAAAACAGCGACGGCCTGTCGGGATAGGCCTGTTCGAGATAAAGCGCGATGGCGAAGGAATCTGACGTGACCGTGTCGCCGTCGCGGATGACCGGCACGGTGTTCGACACGCCGCCCTCGATCCTGGGCACCTCGAGGAAACGCGTCGGCACGGTGCTGAAGTCCAGCCGCTTATGTGCCAAAGCCATCGCCGCTTTCCAGCAATGCGGGCTGAACGGGCGCGTCATATCGCTGCCGACGAGGTCGTAGAGGAGAATGGTCATTGGCGGCTGTTCCCGATGGGCTGTAGTAAGAGGACGATTTTCGAAGCATTCAGGGAATATCGGATGAAACAGCATTTCATGATGTTGGCTGCCTATAATCAATGGGCCAACGAGCGCATCTATGAGGCAGCAGCCGAACTCGACGTGGCAGACTATGAGCGCGACACCGGCGCCGTCTTCAAGTCGATGAAAGGGACGCTCAATCATCTGCTGGTCGCCGACCGGGTCTGGCTGAAGCGCTTCACCGGCGAGGGCGACGCGCCATCTCAGCTCGATGCCATCATCCATGCCGATTTCGACAGGTTGCGCGCCGCGCGCCAGGCTGAGGACAGGCGCATCGTCGAGTGGATCGGCTCGCTCGGCGACAAGGCATTCACCGGGCGCTTCACCTACATGACCATCACCGACATGCGCACCATCTCGCAGCGGCTGGCGCCGGCCCTGATGCACCTTTTCAACCACCAGACGCATCATCGCGGCCAGGCGCACATGATCCTGACAGTTCTCGGGCGCCCGTCCGTAGCTCTCGATCTCATTTACTTCCAGCGCACCGAAGACGGCAGAGCATTCGCCTAAATTGCATAAAATTTTATGCTTTCAACGAACATAATCAAAAGGATTCGATCGTCTACTGCTTCATGTAACGCAATTCATGGTGAGCAGTAAAAAAGTTGATGATGTCTAGGGGGGTAGGTGAAACTTATTGCCACTTGGGTTCGTTACTATGCCGGCAGCCAGTCTCAAGGCTGGGTGCTGGGATCGGCAACCACAGGGAGACTTCCATGACTGGTATATCGAAGGCAATTGCCAAGACACTGGCGGGTGGTATCGTTTTTGTGGCGCTCTGCGCGCCAGCCAGCGCCCTGGACATAGGCAACCGCAGCAGCGGGCTCGGCGTCTCTGTCGACATCGGTAATTCAAACGGCCTCGGCGTCGATGTCGGTGCAACCGTTGGTGGTTCGGGCGGTGTCAACGCCGACGTCAACGCGGATGTTGGCGGCAGCAAGGGCCTGGCCGACGCCAAGGCCAACGCTTCGGTCGGCGGCAACAACGGCCTGACCGCCAATGCCAGCGCCAATGTCGCCGGCAAGCAGGGCCTGGCCGGCGTCAATGCCAATGTCGGCCTCGGCGGCAACACGCTCGCCGACATCGGCATCAACATCGGCGGACCCGGCATTGCCGGTCCCGGTGGCCCCGGAGGTCCTGGTGGCCCCGGCGGACCTGGCGGCCCCGGCGGCCCGGGAATCAACCCAGGCGTCATCGGCGGCATGTCGCAAGCCCAGGTGGCTGCCTATGTGAAGCGCTGCAAGATGGTGCTGTCCAACCCGATGGCATTCGAAAGCGACCTGCGCGAACTGTGCAAGCTTTTGCGCACCGCCAGCCGCTGAACCTTTCGCCAAGACGTTACGGACGGCCCGCTCAGGCGGGCCGTCTCGATTCCGGCGGTCGGTCGGCCCGGATATCGTCATGAGCCGGTCTTTTGGCATGCCCCGGTATTTGTCATGACCCCAGTATTTGTCATGAGATGTCTGGATCATCAGATAGCTGCCTCTGGGCAGCGCGACGTGCCTTGTCTTTGCACGTCATCTCGGCCAGACGAAGCATCTGCGACCGCGCCCGGCCAGCCGGCCTGAAGTCGCTTTCTCTGTATCGGGATAAAAAAACGTGCGTCCATTCGGCGACAAGACCGGCCAGGCCATCGTGCTGTTGCTCATTGCCGGCTCCGGCATGGTGGCGATCGCCAGGGGCATGAGCCTGACCTTCCTGGCCATCCGCCTGCAGGGCGATTTCGGCCTGAGCCCGGCCTGGATCGGCGTGCTGATCGGCACCGGGCCGTTGCTCGGCGCTGCCATAAGCCCGTTTGCCGGAACGATTTCGGATCGCATCGGCCGGCGCGTGGTGCTGGTCACCGCACTTCTGTTTGCCGGGCTCGGGCTCGTCGGCCTCGGCCTGGCGCAATCGGTCGCGGCCTTTGCGCTGGCGCATGTCGTCTCGTCGGTGTCGGCTGCGGTCTATGAGCCGGTGTCGCGGGCGCTGATGAGCGATGCGGCGCCCGAGAAACTGCGGCTCAGGATGTTTTCCTGGCGCTACCTCGTCATCAATGCCGGCTGGGCCGTCGGGCCGATGATCGGCCTGGCCATCGGCGCCAATTCGCCCTTGCCCTTCGTCATTGCCGGCATGGTGCATTTCGTCTTTGCCGCGGCGATCTTTTTCGTCGTGCCGGCGGCGCTGGCCGACCGCAGCGGACAGGCCGCGCCGCAGCAGGCACCCGGGCTGCGCCGGCTCGGCGCTGCCCTGCGCGACCGCCGGCTGCTGTTTTATGTCGGCGGCGGCACGCTGCTGATGGCGGTCTACGGCCAGTGGTCGGTGACCCTGTCGCAATATCTGACCACCAACGTTGACGACGGCATGAAGATCTTTGCCTGGCTGGTCACCACCAACGCCGCCGTGGTGGTGCTCGCCACAGCGCCGGCGCGGCTGGTGATCGAGAAGATCGGGCCGTTGCGGGCGATGGTGCTGGGCTGCCTCTTGTTCCTCGGCGGCGAGCTCGGTTTTGCCGTCTCCACCAATGCTGCCATGCTGATCGGCTTCATGGTGCTGTTCACCATCGGCGAGGTGCTGGTCGTGCCGGCCGAATATGTGCTTGTCGACAGGATCTCCAATGACGGCAACCGCGGCGCCTATTTCGGCGCCCATTCGCTGAGTTCGGTCGGCAATTTCATCGGCCCGCTGTTCGGCGGGCTGGCGCTGGGCGCCTTTGGCGGGCAGGGCATGTTCATGCTGTTTGCCATGCTGGCCGCCGGCAGTGCTGTGCTGTTTGCCATCGGCCACGCCGCGCCGCCGCCCGCCACGTCAGACGGCGCGGCGATCGATGCGACAGGCGAGATCGCAGGCGAAGCGCTGCACCGCAGCCACAGGCCGGCCTTCGCCTGATCGCCAGGCAACGGCCCTTTCCATCATGCGTCCGCTCTAATGGCTGCGGCGCGCTCTTGCCATATCGGTAACTCTCGGCCAAAACCGCCACGCCATGCTCATCATCAATGACCTTTCCCTCCGCATTGCCGGACGCCTTCTCCTCGACCACGCGTCGCTGACCTTGCCTGCCGGCACAAAGGCCGGCCTTGTCGGCCGCAACGGCACCGGCAAGACCACGCTGTTCAAGGCGATCACCGGCGACTTCAGCTCGGAAACCGGCAGCATCAGCCTGCCCAAGAACACGCGGATCGGCCAGGTCGCGCAGGAAGCGCCCGGCACCGAGGAGCCGCTGATCGACATCGTGCTCAAGGCCGATGTCGAGCGCTCGGCACTGCTCGCCGAGGAAAAGACCGCCACCGACCCGCACCGCATCGCCGAGATCCACATCCGCCTGGCCGACATCGACGCCCATTCGGCCGAGTCCCGCGCCGCCACCATCCTCGCCGGCCTCGGCTTCGACGACGAGGCGCAGAAGCGCCCGGCCTCGTCTTTCTCCGGCGGCTGGCGCATGCGCGTGGCGCTTGCCGCCGTGCTGTTTTCCGAGCCCGATCTGCTGCTGCTCGACGAGCCGACCAACTATCTCGATCTCGAAGGCACGTTGTGGCTCGAGAACTATGTCTCGAAATATCCGCACACCGTGCTGCTGATCAGCCACGACCGCGACCTGCTCAATCGCGCCGTCAATTCGATCGTCCATCTCGACCAGAAGAAGATGACCTTCTGGCGCGGCGGCTACGACCAGTTCGAGCGCCAGATATCAGAGCAGCGCGAGCTGCAGGAAAAGGGCCGCGTCAAGCAGGAGGCGGCACGCAAGCACCTGCAGTCCTTCGTCGACCGTTTCCGCGCCAAGGCGTCGAAGGCGCGCCAGGCGCAGTCGCGCATCAAGGCGCTGGAGAAGATGAAGCCGATCGCCGCGCTGATCGAAGACAATGTGCGCCCGTTCAGCTTCCCCGAGCCGGTCAAGACGGTGGCCTCGCCGATCGTCGCGCTCGACCGGGTCAGCGTCGGCTACCAGGCCGACAAGCCGATCCTCAAGAAGATGACCTTGCGCATCGACGCCGACGACCGCATCGCGCTGCTCGGCGCCAACGGCAACGGCAAGTCGACCTTCGCCAAGCTGCTGGCCGGCCGGCTCAAGGCCGAGACCGGCTCGGTGACGATCGCGCCCGGGCTCAAGGTCGCGATCTTCGCCCAGCACCAGCTCGACGATCTGAGGCCCGAGGAAAACGCCTATGAGCATGTCCGCCGGCTGATGCCGGAGGCGCCTGAATCGAAGGTGAGGGCGCGTGTCGCCCAGTTCGGCCTGCCGACCGAGAAGATGAACACCGCCGCCAAGGACCTGTCCGGTGGCGAAAAGGCGCGGCTGCTGATGGGCCTGTCGGCCTTTGACGGGCCGAACCTCTTTATCCTCGATGAGCCGACCAACCACCTCGACATCGACAGCCGCGAGGCGTTGATCATGGCGCTCAACGAGTTTCCCGGCGCCGTGATCCTGATCAGCCACGACCGCCACTTGCTGGAGGCGACGGCCGACCGGCTGTGGCTGGTCAAGGATGGCGCGGTCAACCCTTATGACGGCGACCTCGAGGACTACAAGACGCTGGTGACGGGCGTGTCGGGCGACCGGCGCAAGGAGCGCGAGGCCGACAAGGCCTCGAAGGCCGACAAGCGCCGCGAGGCCGCGGCACGGCGCGCCGCCCTCGAGCCGCTGGCCAAGGAAATCCGCGCCACCGAGGCGCTTATGGACCGCATCCGCAAGCGCATCGACGGCATCGAGGACCAGCTCGCCGATCCCAGGCTCTATGAAAAGGACCCGACGACGGCGACGCAGCTGGCCAAGGAACGCTCGCAACTGTCGGCCCAGCTCGAAACCAACGAAGAGAAGTGGCTGAGCATGTCGGCCGAATATGAAGAAGGCGTCGCCGAGTAGGGCATCTTACCCTCCCTCTTTTTGCGAAGGGTCGGACCGAAGGTCCGGGGTGGGGAGGGTCGGACCGAAGGTCCGGGGTGGGTGGCCGAGATTAGCCCCATCCCGCCTTGCCCGCTCGGCCCACGAGGGGGGAGGGTCATGCAGCGGTCCGCACTGGCCCTACACGGCAAGCCGACATCAGGGTAAAAGGGCGCCATGAACCAGCACGCCAAGATCAGGATCGGCCATTCGGCCTGCCCGCATGACTGCCCCTCGACCTGCGCGCTCGAGGTCGAGCTGCTCGACGACAAGCGCATCGGGCGTGTGCATGGCGCCAAGTCCAACAGCTATACGGCAGGCGTCATCTGCGCCAAGGTCGCCCGTTATGCCGACCGCGTCCATCATCCCGACCGGCTGCTCAAGCCGCTGGTCCGTTCCGGCGCCAAGGGCGACGGCAACTGGAAGGAAGCGAGCTGGGAGGCAGCGCTCGACCTCGTCGCGGAAAAATTCATCGCGGCGGAGGAGCGTTACGGCTCGGAGACCGTCTGGCCCTATTTCTACGCCGGCACTATGGGGCTGGTGCAGCGCGACGGCATCGAAAGGCTGCGCCATGCCAAGAAATATTCCGGCTTCTTCGGCTCGATCTGCACCAATCTCGCCTGGACCGGTTATGTCATGGGCACAGGTGCGCTGCGCGGCACCGATCCGCGCGAGATCGGCAAGTCGGACTGCGTCGTCATCTGGGGCACCAATGCGGTGGTCACCCAGGTCAATGTGATGACCCATGCGATCAAGGCGCGCAAGGAACGCGGCGCCAGGATCGTCGTCATCGACATCTACGAGACCGCGACGCTGAAGCAGGCCGACATGGGGCTGGTGCTGAAGCCCGGCACCGACGCCGCGCTCGCCTGCGCTGTCATGCATGTGCTGTTCCGCGACGGGTTTGCCGATCGCCCCTATCTCGAAAAATACACCGACGACCCCAGGGGCCTCGAAGCGCATCTCGCCGACAAGACGCCGGAATGGGCGGCCGCCATCACCGGCCTGACGGTCGAGGAGATCGAGGCTTTCGCCCGGCTCGTCGGCACCACCAAGAAGACCTTCTTCCGCTTGGGCTACGGCTTTTCGCGCCAGCGCAACGGCTCGGTCAACATGCATGCGGCGCTGTCGATCCCGGCGGTGACGGGCGCCTGGCAATATGAGGGCGGCGGCGCCTTCCATTCCAATTCGGGCATCTTCAAGCTCAATGGCGAGTTGCTTGAGGGCACGAAATTCCGCGACCCCGACATCCGTTATCTCGACCATTCGCGCATCGGCCCGGTGCTGACCAATGCCGAGGATGCGCTCTATGGCGGCCCGCCTGTCACCGCGATGCTGATCCAGAACACCAACCCGGCCAATGTCGCGCCAGAGCAGCGGCTGGTGGTCAAGGGCTTTATGCGCGACGACCTGTTCACGGCGGTGCATGAGCAGTTCATGACCGACACGGCAAAACTCGCCGACGTCGTGCTGCCGGCGACGATGTTCCTCGAGCATGACGACATCTACAAGGGCGGCGGCAACCAGCACATCACGCTGGGGCCGAAGCTGATCGACCCGCCCGAGGGCCCGCGCACCAACCACTTCGTCATCGAGCAACTGGCCGAGCGGCTCGGCGTGTCTGATATGCCGGGTTTCGGCCTGACCGAACGCCAGCACATCGACGTCATGCTGGAGAAGAAGGGCCTGGGCAATTTCGACAGCTTCAAGGACCAGAAATGGGCCGACATGCAGCCGGAATTCGACAGCGCGCATTTCCTCAAGGGCTTTGGCCATGCCGACGGCAAGTTTCGCTTCAAGCCGCACTGGAATGGCGGTGCCGCCCCCAACAAGCCGCCGCGCAGCATGGGCATCTTCGGCCCGGTCGCGCAGCTGCCCGAGTTTCCCGACCATGTCGACCTGATCGAAGTGGCCGATGCGGAGCATCCGTTCCGCCTGGCGACGTCGCCGGCGCGCAATTTCCTCAACTCGACCTTCGCCGAGACGCCGGTGTCGCGCGAGAAGGAGGGCCGGCCCGAACTGTTGATCCATTCCGAGGACGCGGCAGAACTCGGGATAGCGACAGGCGACCGGGTCGAGATCGGCAATAGGCGCGGCGAGGTCGTGCTGCATGCCCGCCTGTTCGACAAGATCCAGCGCGGCGTCGTCATCGCCGAAGGCATCTGGCCGAACTCCGACCATGAGCGCGGCGAGGGCATCAACGTGCTGACCGGCGCCGACGCGCCGGCACCTTATGGCGGTGCGGCCGTGCACGACAACAAGGTCTGGGTGCGCGCGGCGTAGGCTCTTGAGGCCATAGCCGTATCGAGGCTCGTTGGGCGATGGCGCGGAATTGGCTGCTCGCCTGTCGGGTAGCAGACGCTATGTCACCCCGCCGGGCCCGGTCAGATACACCGGCTCGTGCCGCTGCTTGACCGACATCGAGAAAGCGTCTGGCAGATTGCGCCATCTTTCGCTGACGCCTTGCAGTTTACCGGTCGAGACATCGGTAACCGAACGGCGCAACATGAAAGCGGCCATTCTGCAGCCGACCTCAATTGCGTCCGTTCGTAGTGATTACGTTGCTGCTCGAAACCTGCCACTCGTTCAGTTCCCCCCAAACGACAGAGCCGGGGCCGAAAACAGACTGTCTGGTATCGGGTGTCACACCACACATAGCTGACAATCCGCATCCGACCCTCATTACGGTCGTTCCCGGAGATACATCCGCGATCCACAAGCGGTCATCAGCTGAACGGAAGTCTTCCGTTCGAGGTGGTTCCGGTGCAAGGCTCGACTGCTAGGCGATCGGTCACCCACATGCCGCACAAGCCTGTATCCCCTCGGCTGCCGGGACTCACCGTCTCAATCCTGTCTAGGCAACAGCTCTTTCAAGCGCCTCTGCGTCGAGCGCACTTTTAAGTATGACGCTTGGCCCTCTCGCCTTCACGCCGAGAATGGCAACCTGATATCGCGCGCGCGTAACGGCGACATATAGCTTGTTATGTGCCGCGAATGTCAGATAGGCCTTACTTTGGGAGTGCTGGCTGTTGGGAGACGGTGGTACTCTACCGTCGTCTACGCCAACAAGAACCACGCCGTCGAACTCAAGGCCTCCGACAAAATCCGGGAGCGATAAAACGAAGCGACCGGCGCTCTTCGCTCGCCGCACCACCTCTGGGTCGCCACGGTTCTTCAGTATCTCGACCGGTCGATTCTCCTCGATCGATCTCTTTTCAAGCTCGCGGAAGAGGCTTTCATCGAAAACGACGATAGCCACGTCGCCCTTCGTCGCACCCATTGAAACGCGCATCTCTTCAGCTACCACGAGCGCTGCGTCCACCAAGGCAGAGTCGGTCGAGTAGTCGACGTAGAAGGGCCGTTTCGCCTTCTTCTCCTCCTCGAACGTCATGTTGCTATGAGCGAGCGCCATAGGATCTTGGAAGTTCGTAAAGAGGCTCGCCCCGGACGATGTGATACTGAAGGCTAGGTTCACTATGTCGGGCGAGCAGCGAAAGATACCCTTCACATTGATCGTGGTGCTCGAAGAACGTTCATTTGGCGACGGCATAAGCGAAGCCACGTCTATATCGTCGGCCCACCCTCGGTCGCCGATCGCTTGGGATCGATCCACAGCGAAGGCTATCGGAAACGCTTTTTCCGACCGAGTTAGATGATGGAAAACCGATAGCTCGTTCATGTTGAAGAGGTGTGTCTCATCGACGAATATCGCATCAAAGCCGTCCCGCGCGCGTCGACGACGCCAGATCGGCGTCGAGAGTTGACTAAGCGCGGATAGAACAACATCGTCAGTATCGAACTGTCCGCCAGTCACAAGCTGCTCCCGGTAGCGCTCGTAGACCCTCCAGACAAAGGCCTTATCGCCTTCACTGTTCACTGGCAGTGCAGACGGGATCGCCGGGATCCTCTTGTATGTGTCAAGATTTTCTCTGGCGCGACCTTTTATGACAACGGATATCTCATGCTGGATGAGTGGTATCTTGAACTCGTCGTCCTCGCCCTGCATGTACGCTTGAAATTCTGGCGACATAAACTTTGCGTAAGAGGGAAGTTCGTCGCGAACCTGCCGAAGCGCCTCATCGACATACATCAACTGGAGCTGCTTGGCATCGTACGCGTCAGTGTCGACGAACTCTGTTTCGGAAATGTCCTGTCTCAGCAGGCCGGCGCAGTAGCCTTGCAGTGTCTCGACGCGCAAACGCCGGATAGAAGCCTGCTCCGACATGAATTCCTCGCCCCCCATTGCTCGAAGAACAGTCGAGATGCTGCGTCGACTCGCTTCACTGTGCGTGATGAAGATCGCTTGGCATTCCCGATCATCGCTTGTTGCCTGTCGCATCGAATGGATCGCCGCGAGCGACAATGAGGCTGTCTTCCCGGTGCCGGCCGGTCCATCGATTCGGACCGGATGCAGCAGTGGCGATAGAATGAACTTCTTCTGATCTTCGGTAAGCAGTCGAAGCCACGTCTCGTAGCCCTGATGGATGTCGACCTTCGATTCAAGCGACCCGAGTGAGGTACTCGAGAAGTTCGTCTCCCATGCAGGAGCACGTCCTCCTGGCGACGACACGAGCTTCGTGCCGAACCCGTCGATGTCCTCTAGGAATTTCCTGAACGTCGTGACGCTCGCCGTCTCCTGAGGGCCATCTCCCTGGTCCGTCCCGACCTTATAGGCCAGTAGATAGCGCCCAGACCTTCCGCGTTTTGCCAGCCTTTCCACATCGGGGTTCAGATCAAGCGTAATCCGCACACCCGTCTTCTGACTCAATGGATGTGGGAACACTGCCGCCGTGGTCGCGCTCAGGACTTTCTCCGCTGGGGTCAGAACCCCCTTGTCCCAATATTTGATAGCAAACCGCAGGACGCGCTGAAGAAATAGGACGGCTTGGGCGCTCGTTGCTTCGGAGAAAATGCGGCTTTGATCGAGGTCGAAGACCACATAGCGCTGCTCCGCTGTGTCTCTTCCGTAGGCGACTATCCCATGCCTCATCTTAGCGGTCGAAATCCTTGGCCCAATGTCTTCGAAAGATCCAGACCTCAGGCTAAGTGCGAGCCGGCGGCCTTCTGGAAAATCTGTCGATTGGAGGACGCGTTCCGCGACAATATCCTCAGCTGCATCTCGTCTGATTGCAAAGTACGTCATTGGACATCTTTGACCTTGAAGGGGACGATTGCACGTAGCGATTTCATCATATCCGGCGAGAAGTCGGTCACGCCAATCCTAGCGTACAAGTTCGTGAAACGTTGCATGAAGAGTTCGATGAACGGCGATTGCATCATGCCAACGGGCATTGCATAGTGCTCTTCGTCGGCTATCGTCAGCTTGTCGCTGTATCTTGGCTGATCGCGGCATAACTCCGCAAAACGATGGTTATCGATACCGTTCTTCAATTCGGCTGCCAAGGCGATTGGAAGGTACCTTATCTCTCGCAGTAGCGCCACATACCCCTCACAATTCTCACCAGGCTCAGACCGTTCGACGAAATGGTAGTCCAAGATGCCGTTCGAAAGCAGATCCTGTAGTAATCGCTGATATTCTTTTGGCTGTGCGTCGAAGAGGTCTGTAACGGGCTGGTTCCCCGCCACGGCTCCCAGCGCCGCTTCAGCTACTTCTTTCTGTGACTCAGCTTCCGTGTAGCGCGCGGCCGCTTTCCGTTCTGACTTTTCGGTCAGCTCAGCTAGATGATCGCGCACTGTCTGCGGAGAGAGCGTTTCGAGCATGGACTCTGCCAATCCGGCTTCACGCAGCGCCGACCTCATCGTTCCTCGGCTCGAAGCGAGAATGCGTGTCGCGATGATTCTCAGTCCGTCTCGGAACAGCCACTCCCGAAAGTTTATCAACGGTACGTAGCTGATTACCGGAGCCTTGCCGTGCGCGACATCGCAGCGAGCAGTGATCACCAATCCACAGGGAGACGCATCGGGATAGTCCTCAGATGCTGCACAAGTGAAGATGGTGCCTTGGGTAATCTCTTTCGTCGATGGATAGCCAATCATGTCCATGACGCCATCGTTCTCCTTACCCAACAGCTTCCCACGCTCGTGCTAAGCGAACGTTACATCATCTTCAAGACCTGAACCGTGCGTAAGATTACGTCCTTCGCGAAGACATCAGCCGGATCGGCAAGCGAACTGAACGTCTCCTGCCGATGTCTCGCAGACCGGAACCGGACCGCCTGCAATCCATTCCATACCGGTCGCTGGGAGCCTACACTTTGCAGGTAAAGCTATTCGAACCGCTCGTCGCGTCCGCGATCGCGCTGCGTCTCCCAGCGCCGCTCCTCAGCAATCTCGTCCGCGAGGCGCTTCTTCGCCTTTTCGATGAAGCTGATCGCGGCGGCATCACCCTCAAAATCCAGCTCGTCCAGCATGCGCGCATTTGACTCGATGATCGCCGCGCGAGAGCCGCTCCACATCCGTGGCCGGAATCGCGACAGAAATTCGGTCAGGACCTGTAACCGGTCAGGTGCTTTTTTCAGCACCAGCCGCGCCGCTGGCGTCCATTGCAGCGGCGCTTTTTCCTCCGGTCGGCGAAACAGCGTGACTGTTGCGGCAGCGACCGGATAGCGAATTGCGGGGTCGGCTTCGCACCATGCAATGAGGACATCATCCGGGACGGTATCCATCGGATTACGATGCAGACGCGTCATGTCTTCGATAGCCCGCACGCCAGATTTGCGCAGCGACGCATCGCCGTCAAAGAACCCGTCAAGAACGGCAAGCGGTTGTGCCTTGGCGACACCCTTGACCAGGTCGTCGTGATAGTAGGCTTGGGTCTTACGCTCCTTCGTCGCCTCCAAAAGCCTTCCGACAAGATCGCGAGCTATCGAAGCCCCGACGTCGCCCACGAGGCATAACTGCGCAATTCGCCCCAACCGATGGTCCTCGCGGTCATTCTTGTCGCCGAAGGTGATACGCTGGAGAAGCTCGCGCCCGGTTTCCAAAAGCTCTGGCGACGGCTCGGCTTTTTGCGAGCGATCGGCATGAAAGCGCATTGAAAGAATTTCAGCGGCGACGTCGAAGCCGCCGGCCTTTTCGGCGATTGCGACGATAAGATCAGCCAGTTCGCGTGGATCGACCCCATCGGTCGCCCGGCCCCAGGCCAGAACATGAAACCGCGTGATCGGCGCCACATTGCTCGCAAGCGATTGGCCGAGACGTGCCATTTCTCGCGAATTGATCGGCACGGCCGATTGCAGGATCGGAAACCACGGTGCCAATATGTCATGCAGCAAAGCCGCATCGAGAAGCTCATCGGCTGCAGCAGCATTCAGTTCCGCAACCCTGTTCAGAATTCCACGCAGCAACTGAACATTCTGGTTGGTTTCCGGTGTCTTCGCCAACTCACCGACAAGCACGTCCCATAGAACGGCGCGATCAGGCGCGGCATTGGCCATACCGCGCCCCAGAAACCACAACTGCCCTTCGGCGCTGACGAGTTCGGGGAGCAAGATGGCAAAGGCATCCGCGTCGTGCGCCAGTTGCTCGCCCAGCTGGAAAATGATGCGCTCCGTGCGTGCGCTTTCAGCTTCGATGTCGTCGTCGGGACCATAGATGTCGTGGAGGTCAAGGGCGCCAATCCCCCTACGGTTCATGACGATGGCCAGCACGTTCTCGACGAGATTGGCTGGGCGCAGAATCTTCTCAAGGGCGTCCAGGCGCGCGACGATCTCTGCGGACATGGCCGAGCCGCCAAACTTTTGGGTCTGACGTACGGCGATCCACCCCTCGCGCCAGAAGCCGTCGGTCGCAATGGCCTTGGCCGTCCTTTCGAGCGCGTCTAACGCGCTGCCGGATGACCATAGCCCGCGGAACCTTTCCGCTATGAGGGCGCGGAGGGCCGAGGCTGCAGGATGGCCTGCGATTACGAGCGTTCCAGCGAGATTCAGCGCGGACTCGAACCAATGATGCACTTCGGCATCCGTTCGTGGATAGTAGCCGTGATCACGGGGCCGCGCGCCAAAATCGAAACTGTAGGAAGATGTGAAGTGATAGGCCTCGAACATTGCGCCCAGCGCTCGAATGCCGAGCGCGCGATCAGCCGGATCGTCCGAACGCAGCCAGGTTTCGACTGCGCGCAGGCGCTGGTCGACGCTGGCATGCGTGCCGGACAGATAGAGGTAGAACAGGGATTCCGTGGCGTCGGCCGCTTCGTCGCGAGCGCCGTTGGTCGCCGGACGTGCGAAGCTTGCCAGGAGGGCGACCGCACGATCAAAGAGTTCGGGCTCATACGCAAGCGAGCGGACGAGGCGAAGAAGATGCCGGCTATTCTCTCGCAACGTCTTGCTGTCAGGCCCGCGAGCCCCGCGCTCGATCGCATCGAGAGCGGCCGCCGGCGCCACCGGTGCGACATTTTCCAGGATCGCCCGCCCGAACGCGTTCAGGTTTGCGATATCGGCGACATAGCCGCCGGGACCAAGCCAGCGTTCAACGATCGCGACCGCTTCCTTGCTGCTGTGTAGATAGCCGAGGCGCCGCGAAAATGATCTTATCAGCCGTTCCGAGGCGCCGTTGACGAGCTGGGTTTCAATGGTTGCCCAGGGGATGTTCTGAAGCGCCATGGCGGCGAGGCGGTTTGCGATGGCGTGCGGCAGCACGGCCCGCCATAGTCCGCGTTGCTGTACAAGGTCACGGCGGCGAAGCTCGGCAACGCCGGCGAAGATTTCGGTGCCAGTCTTACCAACCATGCCACCCAGACGGGCGATCTCGGACACGTCGCCAGTGACAGTTTCGCCGTCGAAGGAGAAGACCAGCGCGCACGCTTGCCCTACGAGTAGCAACCCGCTGTCATGCTCGTGTCGCTGCTGAAACAGGCGCCGGAAAAGTCCGTCGTCTGTCAGTCCGGCGAGCGATTCATTCTTGCCGACGGTTGCCGCGAGCGCCAGGGCGATCCGCGCGTTCCCGCCTGAGAATTCGGCTATTGTCTGTGCATCGACGTCGGAGAGCGATGGAAAGCGCCGGCTGACCAGTTTCTCGACGAGGTTGGGCGATGACGGCTCCAGCGTGAAGACATCCGTGCCCTCGGGTTCGTCATCCCGGATGTCGTATTCGATGGTGATGACGCTGACCGTGCTGCCGGCGGCGCGCACGAGTTCCGAAAGCCGCCGGTGCAGTTCCTGCGGGCAATTGTCGATAACCAGGATTGTACGCATGCGTTGGGCGACCAGATTGCTGGCAAGCGCGATCGGCTGCGGATCAGGCGTGTCCGCCATGTCGGCATAGACGGCAAGGGACGGATCGAGGCTGCGCGCACCGATGGCCGGATCGAAAAGCGCCTGGACAAAGCGGGTCTTCCCGACGCCTGAAAGTCCGACCAAACGCACGACTTTACCAGGTTGGCCCAGAAGATCGCGGGTTCTCTCAAGGCCGGTGAGCGCAGCGACGCCATCGCCATTCTCAGCGCTACTAGTCTGGATACGCAATGCGTCATCGACAAGGTAGCTATCGTCGCTACCGGCCGGCGTCTGCGCCCACTGCCCATAGGGTTGCCACCCCGACAGGGATTTACCGATGCGAGTGCGGACCCATGGGATGAGGCCCGGATGACCGCGTACCCATGTCGCGACGCGCCCGCGATCATAGAAATCGAGGGCGAGCTCATCCCGCTGTGCGATGTCTTCGACCGCATCCGCCATCGCCTTCCGCCGATTGGCGAGCGCTCCGTCCGCAGTCGATCCGGTTGCGCTGACAATGATGTAGGCGCCGGCTTGCGCCGCCAGCTCCTTAATGACGGACCGGACCGTTCCCGCAGGGCGCATTTCTGCGAGAATTTCGCTGCGCGGCATGTCGGGCTTCTTCACTTGAAAGCCCGTGGCGGCGCGCGGTACGAACCCGTCGATCGGCGTTCCGGCGGGGAGAGAAACGCGGACATCGAGGCCACCGTCGGCGGCAGTCTGGTTGCCGCCCCAGGTCACGGCCGACGCAGGCAGGCCGCGGTGACGCAATTCCGCTTCGCAAAGAAGAGCGACAAGATCTCTGAGATCTTCGTCGTTCAGAAGCGCGATATCATTGCCCGTGATCTCAAACATGCCGACCCGTAACCAAACCCTCGATTCTGGTCAAATAAGTACGGGCCAAATTCTTGTCGTTGTTGGGCTCTGTCGGCCACATTTCCCCGAAGTCAATTAGCGTCATTCGTGCAGCCAAAGCCCAACGGCAGCTTACGCGAAGTGTGGGATGTGCCCGATCCGGTTTCCGGTCGCACCTACCAGGTCTTCGTCGCCTTGCCGCCGTCCTATGCGAAGGAACCACAGCGGCGCTATCCCGTGCTTTACATCACCGATGCTGACTACGCTTTCCCGATCATCCGGCAGATCGGCCGCCGCCTGAACGTCGAAGGACCCCGGATCGAGGAGTTCATTCTTGTCGGTTTGTCTTATGGAAAAGGGGAGGATGGCAAGGTCAGCCGTCAGCGCGACTACACCCCTACGTCGAACGGTCCAAGGAGCGCACCAGCCGGTGCGATCCATGGGCAGGGACGGGCCTATCAGCGATATCTGGGTGATCAGGTGAAACCATTTATCGCCGCCCGCTATCGGACCGATCCCGCCAGATCGCTCTTCCTTGGCCACTCCTACGGCGCCTTGCTTGGCGCACAGATACTGTTCACCGAACCTGGCTTGTTTAGCGGCTATATCCTCGGTAGCCCCTCTCTCTGGTACGACAAGCGCCACACCTTGAAGCTCGAAACGGCTTACGCCACGCAGAACAAGGACCTGCCGGCGAAGGTCTATCTGTATGTCGGCGCCTATGAGGCGCAGCGCAAAGGCGACCGGCGCTACAACCAGACGGTAGATATGGTCGCCGACAACCGGGCTTTGGAAGCAGCGTTGCAGAGCCGAAAGTATCCGAACCTGCAATTGAAGTCGGCGGTCCTGGACGACGAGGATCACCTCACCGTCGCGCCGCGTGGCTTCACGCAGGGCTTGCAGTACCTTCTGAGACTGCGCTGACAAATCGCAACGAAAACCGGAACGAAGCTGCCGCACACTTCCTGGGTTTTGCGCGCACACCAGCCGCGCTGGATTTTCCGTGGAGTTTCCGGCGCAAAGGTCAGGTGCAAAGGTCGGTCCTGCGCGACCGGCCTTTGCGATGCCGAATGGCCGCTTCGTCAGGCTGGAAGCGGTTGCCCCGCTTTCCACCCTGCACGGTCTGCTCCAATATCCCGGCGGCGCCAGATAGCTGCGGCGGCGGCCGAGGCTGGCGCGCATGTCCCTCTGCGCCGGCTCTTGGAGCCAGTTTGCCTATTCCAACGGCCACACTTCGACGACGCCATGCGCAACGGCACAGGGAACGCCGGAGACGTTCTTGACCGCCTCCGCCATATCCGCAGCCATCGATGATGGCGAAGCCGGCAACCGGCAAGGCCGACGACATGAATGGGCCATCCCGCGTCTCCGGGCCCGCCGCTTCGGGATTGCGCAGCTGGGGGACGCGATCGGGACGATAACCCTGTCTTTCGGCGCAACCGACGCCAACACAGCCGCATTGGGATTTGTGCTGGCGCGTGCGCATTGGGGGCAGGGACCGGGCAGCGAGTCTATCAGGATCGAGTTCAGGCGAAGCCTTCGGCCCGCATCGCAGCACCGACGGCGGGCCGCTCGCGCAGTTCGGCCATCGGCTCGGGAACGTGAACGCCGAAGCGCTCGGCCTGGAACAGCAGCATGACGTTACAGATAGAAATCGGCGGCCGCGTGCTCCTCGCCGAACAGGAACGTGCCGGTGATGCCGCCATACAACCGGGCCAGCAGACCGGCGGCGACAAGAGTGCTGAAAAGGGCGACAGCATCGCGGCGAAACAGCTGGCGGCTGCCTTGAAGGAGTGATCGGGATGGCTGTCAGACCTGAACCCCGGGACGCTTACGAACAGCTCGACAGCTAAGAGATGATCTTCGCCTGCGCTTGTCCTTGCTCGATGGACCACTGACCTATCCCACGGGCGGCACATAGGCCTCGAGGCCAAACGCCATCAGCACCAGCGACAGCAGGAAGAAACCGACCGCAACGCCAAGCGCAATCCGCGCGAAAATACCATAGACGTCGCGCATGACGGTGCCGAACACCCGCCGCGCAGGATCATCGAGCGGGCGCGACTTCTCGTCGAGATAGAGCCAGATCTCGGTGCGCCTGGGCGCCTTGGTGCCGGCGGTCATCGCTTTCCACATCAGCACCAGCGCCATCATCAGTGTAAGGAAAGCGCCGCTGCGGAATGCCGATACGGGGTTGAAGGAGAAGCCGACCATGACGCATCCGATCGCGAGCGATCCGAACATGACCGCACGCCCGACGCACTCCACGGCGACCCGCCTGATCTCGCGCATTGACACATCCTGACGATGAACCCGCGCAAGGTGGACCGACGCCCAGGCTGCGCGCAAATCACATTCAGGCGAATACCGCGCGGAAGAGAACCTCGAGGATCGAGCTTCACGGAACGGGCCGGCTTGCCGACATGTTCGGTGAGGCTGTTGGAGCAGCCTTCGACCTGGCGTGCCGGTCGCGCTATGCCGCGGCAGAAAATTGGCCGATATTGTCGGCCCGGGCAACAAGCGGGACATCCGAGCCGGGCATTCAGCAACCTCGCAGGAGCGGACATGAAGCCGGCGACCGGCGCGACACCCCTGATTTCAATGGCGGCGACGGCGGTCGACACCGAGACGACCGGGCTCGACGCCAGCAAGGCCCGTATCCTGCAGATCGGTGCGGTCGGCATCTGGCACGGCAAGATCAAACCGGAACGCCGCTTCGAACTTCTCGTCGATGCCGGCGAAGCTGTGCCGCCTGCGGCTTCCCGCATCCACGGCATTACCGACGACCAGCTCGTCGGCCAGCCGGATTTCACCGCAGCCTGGGACCGGTTCCAGCATTTCACCGGACCACGGGTTCTCGTCGGCCACTCCATCGGCTTCGACCTGGCGGTGATGGAGCGCGAATGCCGGCTTGCGAACCTGCCCTGGACCAAACCGCGTGCGCTATGCGTGCGCCTTCTTGCGGCGGTGGCCAATCCCAGTCTGGCGGACCATTCGCTCGACGCGGTCGCCGCCTGGCTGGGCGTGGAGGTTGCCGGCCGGCACACGGCTCTGGGGGACGCGTTCACGGCTGGCAAGGTCTTCATCGCGCTGCTGCCCGAATTGCGCAGGCGCAACGTCCGGACGCTGGGCGAAGCCGAACTGGCGTGCCTTGCCCTTTCGCGCGATCTTGAAGCCGGCCATCGCGCCGGCTGGAGCGAACCGGTGTCGCGTCCTCAGGCTCCTGTTTTCCAGTCGGTGGATCCTTACGCTTACCGCCACCGCGTCGGCAGCCTCATGAGCAACCCCGCCGTGGTGGTGACATCGGGCCAAACCATGCGGCAGGCCATCGAGCTGATGGTCACGCGAAAGATCAGCTCCCTGCTGGTGTCCGATGCCGGAGAACCGAACCGACCGGTCGCCGACTACGGCATCGTCACCGAGCGCGACGTGATGCGGCGACTGTCCGGCAGCGGCGCGGATGCGCTGGACCTGCCGGTCGGCACCTTCGCCTCCAGGCCGCTCGCCAGCGTGCGCGCCACAGCCTTTGCCTATCGCGCCATCGGGCGCATGGACCGGCTGAAGATACGTCACCTTGCCGTGCGCGACGATGCCGGAACGCTGGTGGGCGTGCTGTCGGCGCGTGACCTGCTGAGGCTGCGTGCCAGCGAAGCGATCAACCTCGACGACCAGATCGAACATGCCACGGGCGCCGCCGAACTGGCGGCGGCATGGGCCACGCTTCCCGGCGTCGTGCGCTCGCTGCTCGCCGAAGCGATCGATCCGCGCATCGTCGCCGAGATCATCTCCGAGGAGTTGCGCGCCATGACCCGCCGCGCCGCCGTGCTGGCGGAGCTTGCCTTGCAGGCGCAGGGTCACGGCGCGCCGCCCTGTCGATACGCCGTGCTGGTGCTCGGCTCCGGCGGACGCGGCGAAAGCCTGCTGGCTCCCGACCAGGACAACGCCATCGTCTTCGAGCACGGCGAACCCGATGGTCGGCAGGACCTCTGGTTCAAGATGTTTGGCGAAAAGCTCGCCGATACGCTCGACGCCGCCGGCGTGCCTTACTGCAAGGGCGGCGTCATGGGCCGCAACGCGGCGTTCCGCGGCAGTCTCGAAACGTGGAAGAATCGCGTCGAGGAATGGGTCCGGCGCTCGCGGCCAAACGACCTGCTCAACGTCGACATCGTCTATGATTTGAAGCCCGTGCACGGTGACGTGGCGTTGAGCGACGCGCTGTTCGACCATGCCTATGCACGCGGCCACGCCGAGCCGGTCTTTGCCAAGCTCCTCGGCGAGCAGATCGTTTCGGACAACCCGTTCACGCTTCTGGGCGGCCTGCGGCTCGACGACGGCCGGCTCGATATCAAGATGCACGGCCTGTTCCCGATCGTTGCGGCGGCACGGACGCTGGCAATTCGCCACGGCATCCGGGCACTGAGCACGCGCGACCGTCTCGAGGCGTTGATCGCCCGCGATGTCGGCGGCGAGCAGGACATGAAGGCGATGCTGGCCGGCCATGCGTTTCTGATCGGGCTGCTGCTGGATCAACAGATTCGCGACGTCTATGCCGGCGTGCCCGTCTCCAACCGCGTCGACCTGGCCGCAATCCCGCGCGAGCAGCAAGGCGAGTTGAAGACGCTGGTCAGGCGCCTTCAGTCCGTGCCGGGGCTGGTGCGCGACCTGATGTTCGCCTGAGGCCCGTCAAGCGCCGGGCGCGCCGAGCAGTTCATCGACGATCGCGGCGCGATCGGCCAGCTCCAGCAGGTCCTCATGCGCTCTCAGGATGTTCATCCGCAGGAAGTTGAAGATGTAGTCATAGTCGTTGGTCAGCAACTCGGGATGGATCGGCACCGCATCGAACACCATCCGCGCCAGCGGATCGGGGATCTCCCGCACCGGCCGCGGCGCTCCGGCCTGCGCTGCCACCAGTCTGCCGCGCACCAGGGCGGCCGCGTCCTCCCAGAAGGTCCCAGGCGAGCCGTCGGGAACAGGGTGCTTTGCAAAACTCATGCGGGCGACCCGCTCGATCGCTGTCTCCAGACCGCGCTGACGCCCGGCTGCAACCTCGCGCAGCGACCCTTCGACCATCTCCGCGACCATGGCGTAGCACGGCGGGTAGGCCCGCCAGCGCGCCTGATCGAGCGCGGTCTGGAACTCCTTTTCGCTGAACAGCTTCTGCCAGAACACGCCCGCCCGCACGCGGCAGAATTCGACGATGCACTTCTGCGCCAGGAACGAGGCGCGCGCATCCATGAAATCTGCCAGATCGGCGGTACTGTGGATCGGCGTGGCCTTGCGGAGAAATCCCGGAAGAAGACCATCGAGAAGGCCCATTGCAATATTCCCTTCGTCTGCCGCGTGCTGCCAAGCGTTAGCCTTCGCGACACCTCTTAGCCAGCCCGCCGAACCGATTCTAAAGTCGAATAACGGGCAGTTGCAAATACAGCTAGAGTTCAAGCAGCGTCGGCTGAGTCCATCATGACGCCGACGCTCGCCAGATTCCCGTTTGCGGGAGCTTGGCGACTTGCTGAACGGCCGGTTGGTCGGGGAGAATCTGCACAGGCTGTAAATCAAGGGAGGGATCAACGCGATGGCGACGCCGGACCGCGTAAGCTACTGGAATAAGACCCGCAGTCTCATGTTTCTTATGCTTGGGCTGTGGTTTTTCTTCGGATATGTCATCCACTTCTTCGTCGGCCCACTCAACAATATCGTCATTCTGGGCTTCCCGCTGGGCTTCTACATGGCCGCGCAGGGTTCGCTCATTGCTTTCGTCGTGATGCTCTTCTGGTTTGCACGCAAGCAGAACGGCATCGACGAAGAGCACGGTGTGTCGGAAGAGTGAGGGGGGAACCATGGCAACGACGACAACCAGCGGCGGCGGAGATTTCGTCTCCAATCTAGGCCGCATCTACGGAATCTACACCGGAGGCTTCATAGCCTTCGTCATCCTCATGGCGATCCTGAGCGCCGCCGGCGTGCCGAACTACATCATCGGCTACATGTTCGTCGGCTTCACCATCCTGATCTATGCCGTCATCGGCATTCTGTCGCGGACCATGCAGGTCGGCGAATATTATGTCGCCGGCCGCCGCGTGCCTGCGATCTACAACGGCATGGCGACAGGTGCGGACTGGATGTCGGGCGCCTCATTCGTCGGCATGGCCGGTACGCTTTACCTGCTCGGCTATGACGGCCTCGCCTTCGTCCTGGGCTGGACCGGCGGCTATGTTCTGGTCGCGATTCTGGTCGCGCCATATCTGCGCAAATTTGGCGCCTATACGGTGCCCGACTTCCTTTCGGCGCGCTATGGCGGCAATCTTGCCCGCTTCATCGGCGTGATCGTGCTGTTTTCGTGCTCTTTCACCTATGTCGTCGCGCAGGTCTATGCGACCGGCATCATCTCGGCCCGCTTCCTCGGCCTCGACTTCAACGTCGCGGTCTATGTCGGCCTTGCCGGCATTCTGGTCTGCTCCATGCTTGGCGGCATGCGCGCAGTCACCTGGACGCAGGTCGCCCAATACATCGTGCTGATCATCGCCTACCTCATTCCGGCGATCTGGATGTCCACGGTCAAGACCGGCGTCCCCATCCCGCAGATCATGCAGGGCACGGCGCTGGCCAACATCACCGCGCTCGAAACCGCGCAGGGCATCGCGGTCCACCACATCACGCCGTTCGTCCACGGCGGCTACAACGCGCTCAACTTCTTCCTGCTCATCCTGTGCCTGATGGTCGGCACCGCTTCGCTGCCGCATGTGCTGATGCGCTACTTCACCACGCCTTCGGTGCGTGAGGCGCGCGTCTCGGTGGCATGGTCGCTGCTGTTCATCTTCATCCTCTACTTCACGGCGCCGGCCTATGCCGCTTTCGCCAAGTGGACCATGCTCGACCTGGTGGCTTCCGGCCTGACGCCGGACAACATCGCCGAGAAGGCGGGATGGATGATGCGCTGGGCCGCAGCCGACAACGCGCTGGTGCAGATCTGCGGCAAGGCTGCCATCGACGCAGCCGCCATCGCCGCAGCCTGCGCGGAACAGGGTGTGACCAATATCGGCTTTGCCAACATCAACCTCAATGCCGACATGATCGTGCTTGCCACGCCGGAAATGGCAGGCATGCCCTATGTCATTTCGGGCCTTGTCGCAGCCGGCGGTCTCGCAGCCGCGCTGTCGACGGCCGACGGCCTGCTTCTGGCCATCGCCAACGCGCTCAGCCACGACATCTACTACAAGATGATCGACCAGAACGCACCGACGGCGCGCCGCCTGGTGGTGTCGCGCGTGCTTCTGGTGCTGGTGGCGATCGCGGCGGCCTACGTCGCCTCGACCAAGCCTGCCGACATCCTGGCCATGGTGTCCTGGGCGTTCTCGCTTGCGGCGGCAGGCCTCTTCCCGGCGCTGGTTCTCGGCGTCTGGTGGAAGCGTGCCAATTCGGCGGGGGCGATTGCCGGCATGATCGCAGGCTTCGGCATCTGCCTCTACTATCTGCTGGGCACCCGCTACGGCGCGGTCGGCTTCGTGGAGATGTGGAGCGGCCTGTCGACGGCAACGGCCGAGCAGTTGGCCAAGTTCGAGGAGCTCAAAGCCGCCTTTGCGGCCGCTGCCCCCGATGCTCAGGCAGCCGCCTGGGTGGCGTTCGACAAGCATGCGCAGTCGATCGCGAACTGGGGCGGGGTGAAGAACCTGTCGGCGGCGGCGTTCGGCTTGCCCGTCGGCTTCGCGGTCATGTATGTCGTCTCGCGCCTGACCAAGGAGCCGTCACACGAGCTGCAGGAGTTCATCGAGGAGATCCGTGTTCCTCGCGGCAAGACGATCATGGAAGAAAAGACAGCCTGATCATCGCATCGGACGTCAGGGGAGGGGTCCGGACAGGACCCCTCTTTCTTTTTTGCGCGATGCCGCTATGGCTCGCATGACCGCCCCATGATCCCCCCATGATCCTCATTGGACCGCGTGCATGAACGAATTCTGGAGCTACTGGTATTTCCACCTGCCCAATTTCGTGTTGGCAGCAGTGATGTACACATTGATCGGGCGGCTGGTTCTCGGTTTTTTCGTGCCGGAGAACTGGGACAACTTCATCTGGCGCGGCTTCCGCTTCGTCACGGACCATGTGGTGCGCGCCGTGCGCTACCTCACGCCTGAAGTGTTGGCCCAGCCGGTCGTGCTGATCTTCGCTGCACTGTGGCTGATGGCGCTGCGGCTTGGCTATTTCATGATGCTCTTCAACGCCGGGCTGGCACCCGGCGCAACGGCGGGGAACTGAGACATGGAACGCACGGGTCTGGTTCCGGTGATGGCGATCGCCATCGTCAACGGTATCTTCTCCCCCTGGGTGCTTGTGCTTTTCGTACTGTACCCGGTCTGGTACCCATCCTGGGCGCCACCGACCAGCCAGTTCGTCTACATGGCGAGCGCGCTCATCCTGTCGACGCTCACCCTGATGGTGGCAGGCGTTCCGGCCGCACTCTACGAACGCCTTTCGGCGCGCCCCCAAAGCGTCGTCGTTGCGTCGATCTGGCTGGGATGCGCAGCGCTTCTCACACTGCCTGCCGTGCCCAACATCATGCGGGCCCTGGCCGGCTGATCCGATCGCGCAGCGACCCACGCATTTGAGTTGGGGTCATGACATCCCCGGCACGACAGAGTGTTCGCTAAGCGCATCGGAAGTTGGTACGACCGACACAGATCCGAAACTCATGGCATTGCAGACAGCAAGAACCATCGGCATCGCGCGTCTGGCGATTGTCTGTTCGCATTGATACGCTACGCCGGGCGGACCGCCCATGGCGATGGTCATGAAATCTACGCGTGAACACAGCAGACATCACTGTCGAAACCCGTGAACCAGGGAGCGGTATCCCAGTTGCACGACCCCGACGTCAAACATCTGGGAAGATGAGTTGGCAGCCCATGAACAGACAGGAATTATTATGGTTCTTGCTGCTTGTGGCCACCGGACTGGCCATCGCATCGTTGGTCATATCGCCCGTGCAATAACACAGGCTCCTCGTCCACAACCTCTCCAAGGGCGCCGATGAACTCAACCTTGGGCACGCTCGCCCTGCGCGCCGATGTCAGCCGGCCCGTCGTCTATGACCATTTTTCAACGCGCGCCGGCCTCCTGCTCGCTCTGTTTCAGCGGCTGGAGGACAATGATGTCAAACAGCTTCGCCAGGAGCTGAGCTTTATGCCGGGCGAGCTTGCCGCCGTGGCCGACGGCCATTGCCGCAGCCTATTTCCGCTGCCTGTCGAAGATGGGCCAGGAAGGGCCTGTCATCTTTGCGGCACTCCAGGGCAGCCCTGACATAGCGCTCCAGCAGTCACGCATGCTGGGGGAATACGTCGCCATCGTCGCCCTGGCGCTGCAACCCTTCTCTGCCGTTTCCGGCGAGAAGCTTCGTCTCCTGTGCACTGGCCTGCTGGGCGCGGCAGAGGCCATCGCGCGCGAGGTAACCGACACCGAAGCCAGGACGGTGTTGTCGAAGCTGATCGTCGGCAGCCTGCGTGCCGCCTGACCAGCGGACCGGCGGCGAATCGAACAGCAAGGTGGCAACGGCGGCGGGATGCGCCGTCGCCACTGCGATCGGAGGTCCGGCAACTCAATGCCCAGTGAAGGCTGCGAGACGCGTCTCTGCCGTGCTTGCCATCAGCAAACGCTTTCATCAAAGGAACGTCCGGTAAGTGGAACGAGTACGGAGAGCAGCCGTCGCATGCCCGCCTCCAGGATCGATCTCGAAGTGCCGAGGTTGATGCGGATGTGGTTCTCTCCACCAGGCCCCATCGGCTCGCCATAGGTCACGACGAGCTTCGCCTGCCTTTCAATCAGCGGCTCATAGACGGTCCTCGGCGTGTTGAGCCTGGAGAGATCCAGCCAGGCGAAGTATGCTGCTTCGGCGACCGGAACCGTGACCTCGGGCAGGAATGACCGGATCAAATCCGTGACGTATGCGTGATTGCCGGCAATATGGTGCATCAGCGCGTGGCTCCAATCGTCACAATCTCGGAACGCCACTTCGGCAGCGGCGTATCCAAGTGCGCTGCCACCATACTGTAGATTGGCGCGCAGCAAGCCGCGCCGGAAGGCATCCCGCAGGACCGGGTTCGGGGTGACAACGATGGAATGCTTCAGTCCGGTGAGATTGAAGGGCTTGCTTGGTGAGAACAGGCAATAGGAATTCATCGCAGCCCATTCTGAAACCGCTGCAAAGGGTGTGAATTCCGTTCCCTCATACAGCATCCCGCTGTAGACCTCGTCGGAAACCACGATGACTCCGCGTTCGGAGCATATGCGTGCCAGCTCCTTCAGCTCGTCGCGAGTCCAGACCCGACCAACCGGATTATGCGGGCTGCAGAGCAACAACAACTTTGTTCGGTCAGTAATGCAGGCCTCAAGCCCGGCAAAATCCATCTCGTATGTGCCGCCGCGATTGATCAGTTGATTGGCGACGGGCACGCGGTCGTTGGCCTTCACGATCTCCGCAAAAACGTGGTGGACGGGTGGCTGGTAGATGATCTCGTCGCCGGCCTGGGTCAGTTCCATGATAATCGAGTGCATCGATGGATAAATCGCGACACACGCGTCGATCCACGTCTTCTCCACCTGCCATCCAAAACGTCTGCTCAGATAACCCGTGACCGCGTCGTAGTAGCTGGGTCGTCTCAGGGGATAACCAAAATGGCCGGCTTCGACCGCACGATGCAGCGCTTCGACGACGGCCGGTGGCGACCGGAAATCCAGATCGGCGGTTCCAAACGAGAAAAGGTCTTTGTCGCCCAGTCGGTCGATTTCCATCTCCCACTTGAGGGTGCTGAGAGCTGACCGATCTATCGCCTTGCTGAAGTCATGGAGCGATTGCTCGGATGCAGACCGAGCAGTTTTTGCGGACATGGGGTCTCCTTGCCCCGTGGTTTCACGGGGTCGATATCTGGTTGCTTATGGAAGCGGACTACTTGACGCGCGCCAGGAACTCGCGGAGGCGTTGTGATTGCGGATTTGCAATCATTTCCTTTGGAACGCCACGCTCGACAACCACGCCACCGTCCATGAAAACGAGTTGGTCAGCGACTTCTGACGCGAAGCCGATTTCGTGGGTAACCACCACCATGGTCATGCCGTCCCGCGCCAAATCCTTCATGACGGCAAGAACCTCGCCAACGAGTTCGGGATCGAGCGCCGAAGTCGGCTCGTCGAAGAGAATGACCTTGGGCCGCATGGCAAGCGCCCGAGCTATCGCCACGCGTTGTTGCTGCCCACCAGAGAGCTGTCGTGGATAAGCGTCACACTTCTCGGCCAGACCAACCTTGCCAAGGAGATGGACCGCCCGCTCCGTGGCAGATTTGACCGATTCACCCCGGACATGGACTGGTGCCTCGATGACGTTCTGCAGGACGGTCAGATGGCCGAAAAGGTTGAACTGCTGGAACACCATGCCGACCTCGGCACGACGGCGGCAGATTGCGCTGTCTGGCAGTTCATGGAGCCGGTCTTGCCTGAGCTCGTAGCCTATGAAGTCCCCATCCACGAGGAGCAGGCCGCCATCGATCTTCTCCAGATGGTTGATGCATCGCAAGAACGTGCTCTTGCCCGAACCCGAAGGCCCGATGATGCAGGCGACGCTGCCTGTCGGGACGCTCAGGCTGACGTCTTTAAGCACTTCGAGGGACCCGAAGGATTTTCGGACGCCTTCGGCATAGACCATGACGTTCTGGTCGATACCAAAGCGGCCGTGATGTGTCCTTGAAACAGTCATTGTGTGACCCTCCTGCGAACGGAGAAGGCATTGCCGAATGTTGCTTTCAGCATGCCCTTGCCTTGCCGGGTGGCATTGTCCCGAGAGAAATAGCGTTCCAGGTAAAACTGGCCGATCGACATGATCGCCACGACAACGAGGTACCAAAAGGTTACAACCAGCAACAGCGGTATGGTCTCGAAGGTACGGGCGTAGATGGATTGCGCCGAATAAAGCAGGTCACCCACCGCAACGACGCTGACCAGCGAAGTGGTCTTGAGCAGGTTGATCGTCTCGTTGCCGGATGGAGGGATGATTACTCGCATGGCTTGGGGGATGATGATGCGGCGCATCAACAGGCTCGGCTTCATCCCGAGGCACAGAGCCGCTTCCCGCTGGCCTTGGTTGACCGACTGCAGGCCGTTGCGGATGATTTCCGCCATGTAGCCGGATTCGTGGAGCGAAAGGCCGACGACGGCCGCGACCAGAGGCGTCATGACGTCGTTGGTCGAAATGGAAAAAATGGTGCCAAGACCAGGCAGCCAAAGCTCGAAGCGCGGAACGATCAGCGCCAGATTGTACCAGAGTATGAGCTGGACCAGCGCCGGCGTTCCCCGGAAGAACCAGACGAACACTTTTGCCGGCGTTGAAAGCAGCCGGCTCGGCGACAAGATCATAAGTGCCGCAATCGTGCCCAGGACAACGGCGATCACCATCACCAGAGTGGTCACGATGAGGGTCACCAGGAGACCATTCATGATCAGCGGATTGAAGAGATAGCTTCCGGCGATGGGCCATTGCAGCTTGGGGTTCATTGCCGCGCTACGAACTGCCAGCGCGAGAAGCGACAGTACAAGAATGATCGCCGCGAGGCGGAACGGGTGGGGCAGCGGAACCACTTTAAGCTTGGCAATTTCCGCAGAGTTTTGATCGTTTTTCATGGGTGTCGCACAGCTCTCCCCGCCCGGCGGTCGAGGCCACCGGGCGTTCAGTCGATCTCGGATGAGATATGGCGGTTAGTGGTTCAGTTGAGAGACGTCGGTATAGATGACCGGCGCGTCCAGGGACGACTTGCCCATGTTGTAACTGTCGAGCAGCTTTTTGTAGGTGCCGTTCGCCATCAATTCTTTGAGGACGGCATCCACCATGGCAGCCGTAGCCTTGTCTCCCTTCGGGACCGCGATCCCAAGCGGTGACGGATAGTAGCTGTCGCCGGTAACGACGAGTTGCCCCTTGCTCGTTTTCTCAAAATAGCCTGTGGCCGTCGAGTCATCCAACCAGGCCTCGGCGCGACCTGAAAGCACCGCAGCGATGCTGTCCTTTGGCTCCGGATAGATCTGCTTGTTGATCTCCGGCAGGTTGGCGGCCTTGCAATCGGCCGAGATCCTGTCGGCAGCGATATCGCCGGAAGTGCCGGTCTGAACCGCGACAGCGTGCCCGCAAAGGTCAAGCTTCTTTGTGAATTTGTCCTTGTCCTCCGGCTTCACCGTTGCCACGGAGCCGGTTTCCATGAAGGAGATGAAGTCCACCTGCTTCAAACGCTCAGGCAGCACCGTGAAGGTGGTCCAGGCCATCGTTGCGCGTCCCGATGCGAGAGCCGGAATCTGCGAGGCGAAGGGAATTGTGACGACTTCCAGCTTCACCCCCATCAGGTCGGCAGCGGCCTGAGCCATCTCAATGTCCAGGCCAGCCGGCTTTCCGGAGGCGTCAGTGAACTCGAAGGGGGCGTAGGCGAGCGAACTGGCGATTGTAAGCTTGCCACTGGTCTTGACGGCATCCGTTACGGGAATGTCGGCAGCAAAGCTGCTGATGGTCGAAAATGCCGAGAGCGCAAGAACCACGCCACTCGTTGTAAGGCTACGCTTCATTGGTTCCTCCCTGTTTGAACCGTGGCCTACGGATAGCAGTCGCCTGCATGATCGGTGAAATTGATAATGTGACATAAGACTATGCATGCCATGCATAGTGCCGTCGTGAAACAGCCGTCAGGGGCCAACGCCTGGCGCACGCCTTTTATTAAGATTGACGGCCGCCGGAGATGTTTAGCCGTCCATACGCCGCTTCTTTCAATGCCCGCTGAACCTCTGTCGTGGCGATGATCAGGCTTCGCAGCCAGGCATGTCCCGCATCGGCCTCCAAACCACGTTCGTAAATCATGGAGACCCGAACGTCCGGGAGAGGGAACGGGGCCGGAACGATCTTGGTCTCGGTTTCTTCGGAGACCGCGAAAATGAAGTTGTCGCCAAAAACCGTTATGAGAGGCGTGTCCTTGATGATCCAAGGCGCCACGAGATAGTGCGGAATGGTGGCGACAACCTTCCGTTTGAGGCCAAGGCCTCTCAGGACGATATCGGCAACGCCATCCGCCTTGCCGTCTGCAGAGATCTGAAGATGAGGCGAAGACAAGTAGCGCTCTTGGGTGAAATCATCCAGCAGGCCATTTCCTTTCCAGCCGGCACAGACCATCTTGTGCGTCGATAGTTGCACGACCGTAATCTGGTCACTCTTGAGCGAAAAGTTGCCGAGCACCGCGCACTCGATTTGCTTGGATTTCAACAAGTCGAGGACTTCAGCCTCTCTGGTGTGCAAGACGTTGAGTGTGGCATTTGGCGCCTGAGCCGAGAAGTTCTGGATGAGGCTCGGAAGGATCGTAACGGCCGAGGAATCCGAGAGGCCGATCCTGAAGTTTCTGAATGTGCTCGCCGGCTCGAAATTCAAATGCCTTTCGACGACCTGACGAATGTCAGCCAGCGCGCGAGTGAGAACCGCAGCCAGTTCTTTCGCCCGAGGCGTCGGCTCCATCACCCCTGAATCGCGAGAAAACAATTCGTCCTTGAAGATATGCCGCAGCCTGGAAAGTGAATGGCTTGTGGCCGACTGCGTCCGACCAAGCAGTTCCGCCGCCTTTGTGACGCTACGCTCCTGCATCAATGCGTCGAACGTACGAAGCAGATTCAGATCGATTTGATTCAAGGAGAACGCGTGTGGGCTCGGAGGCATCTCACAACATCACGAATTTCAGCTCCGGCGACTTATACATAAATACGAAAAATGTGCGCTACGATCACGATAATTAAGAAGCGGGGTTACCGCAGGTCCTCACCGCCAGGCACGATTGCCGATTTCCGTGTCGGGCTGAATCCAGCGTCCGCTTACATCATTTGCTCGCCAAAAGCAGCCGGGCAGAATACCCCTCCATACCGGTCATCTTCACTATCTCGGCAGCGTGAGATAGCTGCGCAGGCGGTCGAGGCGGGCGCGCATGTCCTCTGCGTCGGCTCTTGGAGCCGGTTTGCCTACTCCAACGGCCACACTTCGACGACGCCATGCGCAACGGCACAGGGAACGCCTGAGATCTTCCTCACCGCTTCCGCCATATCCGCAGCCTCGATGATGGCGAAGCCGGCAACCGGCAAGGCCGACGACATGAATGGGCCATCCCGCGTCTCCGGACCCGCCGCTTCGGGATTGCGCACCTGCATGGGCGCACCGGCGATTCCGATCAATGCGCCCTCCGCGCGCAGCATTGCATCCTGCGCGTGGGCGGCGTCGCGGACGGGTTGTGAGGTCCGGTCATATCCGGCCTGGTCGCCATATCCGATGGTGAGGAATTTCGGCATTCTGCAACCTCCTTTCAGGTCCTGGGTGATGGCGCGCGGTCTGTTGTCGCCGTCATCGGCCGCATGCAACCGTGCCGACACTGACGGGCCGTGATCGGGGTTCGAAACGCCGAAATGTCGTTGCCGAACCCGGCCATGTAGGCCTCCTGCAAAGCCGGCCCGCCTTTTTACCCACGCCGCCGAGAGGACGTCGGACCCCAAACATCACGTCGCGCAAGACGGTCATGTCGGAGCGACGCCGGGCATTTGCGTGCCAGGTTGATCGACAGAGCGATGGTCCACAGTGGCGCGCCAATCCAGTTGTATTTTGCAACTGGATTGGGTTTACGCTTTCCGATTGCATATTGCAAGCGGAGCGATGCAGGCTGGCCAACGAGCCTCCAGCTGTGGCGTGTCTAGACTGAGCGACCTTGAACAGGTCGCCGCTGATGCGGCGCGGGGCTGCGCAACACTTTTGTGATCGCGCAGTGTTCTTCCGCCCCATAACCCGCGTCCACCGCGCGCTGGAAAACGCCGGTCGCAAAGGTCGGAAAATCGGCGCCAATCTCGAGGTTGTCGGAGACGTCGACGAGACGCGCGATATCGGCGCGCACGGAAGCGATGGTGCTTTCAGGCGCGCTGAAGCTGCCGGTGGCGATGACCCGGCCCATGCGACGCATGTCGTCTGCGAAGAACGGTGCCGAGCCCGCCATCATCTCTCCAAACTGAGCCGGATCGAGCCCTTCGGCTTCACAGATGACTGCGCCGTGGCTGAAGCCGATCCAATGGGCTGCGTAATAGGCCAGGGCAGCGCCAAACAGCGCCTTGGCATGGCCGACATCGGGGCCCACATGCACAAGGCTGCCGGCCAACGCCTGAAGAAGGGCGCTGGCCGAGGCAAACGTCGTCTCGGGGCCGGCAAGCAGAATGGCGGCGTCAGCTCCGCCGATCTGGCTCGGCCACGCGGAAATGGCGCCGTCGAGATAGTCCGTACCGCGCGTTGCCGCCCATGCCGCCATGGCTCGGGCCTCGCTTGAGGTGCCGGAGGCCAGTTGCACGACGAGCCGCCCAGCGAAGATCCCGGCGACCGCTTTGTCTTCGACAATGCCGCGCGTTGCCGCATAATCCGACAGGCACATGACGATGACCGGGCTGGCGGCGACCGCGTCCGCGGCGGTCAGCGCGACCTTGGCCCCTTCATCTCTCAGAACATCGGCCTTTGCCGAGGTCCGGTTCCAGACAACGGTCGTCTTGCCGGCGGAAAGGAACGCGCGTGCCAAGGCGGTGCCCATTGCACCCAGGCCGATTACCGTGACGTCACCCATCTCCATCTCCTGCTTGACCGCGAAGCTACAAAATGTAACTTACAAATTGTAGGTGTCAAGCGGAGGAGAAAATCGTGAAGCTGCCGAGAGATGGCCGTCGCAGCCAACTCCTTGATACGGCCCTCCAGATCGTTCGGGAGCAGGGCGCAGACGAACTCACCTTGGGCACGCTCGCCCAACGGGCTGACGTCAGCCGGCCCGTCGTCTATGACCATTTTTCAACGCGCGCCGGCCTCCTGCTCGCCCTGTTTCAGCGGTTGGAGGACAATTACGTCAGACAGCTTCGCCAGGAGCTGAGCTTAATGCCGGGCGAACCTGCCGCCGTGGCGGACGCCATTGCCGCGGCCTATTTCAGCTGCCTGACGAACATGGGCCAGGAAGGGCCTGCCATCTTTGCGGCGCTTCAGGGGAGCCCTGACATAGCGGTCCAGCAGTCACGCATGCTGGGGCAATATGTGGCCATCGTCGCCCAGGCGCTGCAACCGTTCTCTGCCGTTTCCGGCGAGAGCCTTCGTCTCCTGTGCACCGGCCTGTTGGGCGCGGCAGAGGCCATCGCGCGCGAACTGCAGGCAGGCAAGGTCACCGACACCGAAGCCAGGACGGTGTTCGCGAAGCTGATCGTCGGCAGCCTGCGTGCCGCCTGACCGCTGGGCCGGCAGCGAATCTGGATCGAACAGGAGGGTGGCAACGGCGGCGTGGCGTTCGATCTGCGCAAAAGGTTAGCATTGTCAGCTCGTCGCTCTCGATATGGCCAATATCGAGCCGTCGGAAAGCGTGCTGCAGGTTTCGCAATCCTTCGACGACGCCTGGGAGTTTATCGGTCGAAGCAATAACTAGCCGAACGACGCAACATGAAAGCGGCCATTCGGCAGCCGACCCGCCCATTCACCCTGTCCATGTTGACGTGGAAAGCAGTCGGTCAGCTAGGGGCGTGCGGTCGAAGCTTCGGAAATCTTAGCCGCTGCCCGTTCGGCATCGTATTGATCGGCCAGTTTCGCTGGCGGCCATTCGGTGGGTGGCTGCCGTTTGGGCGCGCCAAAGGAGCGTGCGGAGTAGTACGACTCGTGAATCGGATCGATCAACATGCCCAAGGGGAGATTGTCGAATAGCTGGTACTCGTGGACATAGAGCCAGTAGTTGATCCCATGTTTATTCAGTGCCGTGTAGAACAGCATGACCAGTTCGAAGTCCGAGAGCTGCGCCCTCAGAAGCTTCACGTAAGGCCCCCGGTCCTCGATGCCTTTGGCCTCATGCACGAACCGCAGAACATTGTAGAGGTAGCGATAGTAGTGCGCCAAATCCTGCTGTCGGCGCTGCCAGAATGCATCGTACGCCATCTGGAGACGTTCGCGCTCTGGATGGCCTGAGCAGGCGAAGTACTCCTGTTTGAAATTCTCGAAGAATTGGCTGAAGCAGTCGCGTCCTTTCGTTTCTCGCGCCCCTTTGGACACGTCGTTCCCCGTTGCGCGTTCCCGGCCGCTGTAGAAGAGGTCGATCGAGTTCACGATGGTATTGTGCAGCGTGAGCATTTGGAAAAACGTGGACTCGAAGTTTTGACGGTCGGTAGCATGGATTTGCTTCTCCAAGGCGGTCGCAGAACGTTCCAATTCGGCCCGCGTGTCCCTCAGCTCCGTCTGCTGCAGCACGATGGTGACCAATAGCCCCATGAAGGTGAGGAACGTCAGGAGTGGATTGAGGGTACCGCCTATGAAGTCGCCAAACGGGCCCATATCCTTGGCGCTGCCGCTCCGAAGGATGGCCACGGCGAATACAATGATGGTGAGTGCGGCTGCAAATAAAAACAGATAGAAAAGGCCCGGCGTACTTTCCTTGCCTTCCTCGACTCCGATGAAGGTGTCGAACTTCTGCCTTAACTTGGAAATGAGCTTCTTCATCGTCGGCCCCCCCCCCGCCGTTCGAAATCGTACGTTAGTCGCACATTCCCTTCTTGGTTGGTAGGTCGCGCCTCAGGCGCGACGTTAGCTGCAGTCGTCGCGTCGACTTCCGGAAACAATCTTTGACTGTGTTTGAAGAAGAAGGTTCAGTGGATCGACTGTGCGTCTCCGGGCGCGTCCGAAAGCGAGGCTCCCCCGATCCGCTCCGACCAATGCTCCTGGCAGCGTCGGTTCTACCGCGACGCTCAAAAACGAAGCTTGACCTCCATACCCGTCTAAACAAGCGGGCATTTGAGTCGGCATAGATGATGGCGGCGTTGCGCCATAGCGGTCATCGCACGCCGCAGACGAAACGGCGAACACGGCGCTAAATTGGTTGCAAACGTTACAATAACAACTGCATATTCGAATTTTTAATATTGGAAGACAGCATGATTTCCTTACTCCACACACTGCTGGAACTTGGCAACTCCACCTCGAGGAACTTGGAATTCGCTCATTCGCCCGATGTTAAGGTCAGTTTTGGAGAAGAGACGATTACTGAGACGAACTTGCTGGAAATCAGGCGGCGCCATCCGGACAACGTAAAATTGCTGACATTCTCAAAATCGCAGGAAAGCAAGAACACCGGGGCCGACTGGGAATGGCACATAATAGGAAGAGTCTACACCCTGAAGATGCGCGTGCAGGCCAAGAGAATTCATAAGGCCGGCGGAATTGGAAACCTGAAGCAGATGGGCAAAGGAGCCGCAAAGCCGCAGATAGATTTGCTCATTGAAGATGCACAAGCAAACAGTCTATTTCCTGCATACTGCTTTTACTGCACAGAACCCCAGCGGTCTTACTGGTTGAAAGGATCCGTAGCAGAAAATATCGAAGCGTTCGAAACTGGTTGTCTGATTGCTGACGCTGAAACGGTGAAATCAAAATCGCCAAAAAAACTTGACGAGATCGAAAAGGATACCGTTCCTTGGCATTTCTTGTGTGCGAGAAGCAAGTTCTCGGCGAGTCAGAGTCCATATTTTCAGCGATTTCGGGAGGATATTCCGATTGAGCGGTATATTGAGCATTTTGTAGAAGAAATCATCCCGATCTATGAAGAACACGCGACCGATATTGGACTGCCTACGATCTTCCAACTGAACGATGGGGGCTCCAGGCTTGACGAGAGAAAAGGGCTATCCCGCACACTTGAGGCCGTTGGCAAAGAGATCATTCCAGAGGATTTTGAAAGGCGCGGAATAACCAGACTTTTAAGGATCGACATGCGGACACCGGATCTGTTTACGATAAGAGGCTGAGCATCTGACCCATCAGACTAGGCGCAATGCAGGCCGTCACATCCGTCGGATATCTGTATTTCGGAAAAGCTATGCGGTGGCTGCTTTGGGCCAAGAGTTTGCCACAGCCACCGTCCAGATGACGGTCCGCTTTCGATGGCTGCTATCCAAAAGCCGCCTTTCGGCTCCCCACCCCGGCACCGGTCATCTCCACTATCTCAACAGCGTGAGATAGCTGCGCAGGCGGTCGAGGCGGGCGCGCATTTCTTCTGCATCGACGAGAAACTCGCCTCCGCCGGGCCGGTATTGCGCGAGATCGCCAACGCGCTCGTTTACCACCTCGTCACCGGGAAACAGGTCCGAAAGCAGCAGCTCAAGTCGGTTCGCGGTAGCTAGGCTGGTGTCGTCGCCATCGACGAAGCGGTTGGGCAGCGTATGGAGTTAGAGAGTTGTTTCATCGATCTCCGAAGCATCGCTTCCAAACGCTGCAGGTGCTCCGGGCGGCGCGCTGAAGTTTGCCGACGGCCCGGCTAACGGCCGCGGAATGGTCGCGTGAAGGGGATGCCGTTGAATGTGTGGGTGCAGCAGGAACATTGCGGCTCCATCTGCTCGACGGACAGCGAGGGATCGACGACCGCAAGGCGATTGTCGTCGTCGACATACAGGCCGCTGTAATAGGAGTTCTGGCCCATCAGCACCGAGGATTGCTGCTCCGCCTCGGTGCGGGCGACGAGCCAGAAGATCGGCGCCTCGTCATCGAGCCGTGACACCGCTTCGCTGTGCACCGCCGCCCAGTCTTTGCCGACGCGCGACAGCAGGAAACGGAACAGCGGCGTGTAGTCCCGCCCACGCTGCTTTCCCGCATGCATGGAGCCTCGGCCTTCCAGGCTTTCGTCGCCCAAGCTTTCACTGCCCAAGCGCTCATGGCGTTGGCGCGACCATCGATACTCGCCGCCGAAATTGTGGTGCACATTGTGCGTGCGCGTGTTGACGCGACGAAACAGTGGCTCTTTGCCCGGTGTTCGAGATCGGCTCATTGCTGGACTTGACCATATCGAACGTCGTCTTTCCAGCCGCACCGAAAAGGGCTGCGCGCCGGACAACGCGCAGCCCTTTCTCCCTGACCGCTCAGGCGGCCTGCGCGGCAGCGGTGTTGCGCAGCACCTGGGCGAGCGGCACCAGCCCCTTCATCGCGCCGCTGCCCTTGGCCGTGAGGTCGCCGTCCTCGATCGCCACCGCGAAGCGGAAGGCCGGGTCGGCTTCGATGCGGTTGCGCAGGGCCAGGATGCGCGGGTAGTCGGCCGGGTTCACCGCCTTGTGGAAGTCGGTCCAGCGCGCCACGCCTGAAAACACCGCATCCGCCAGCGTCGGGCGGTCGCCGAGCAGATAGGCGCTGTCGCCGATCATCGCCTCGAGCTGGGCGTGGCGGGTGGCGACGAAGTCACGGCCGAACTTGCGCAGCGTCTCACGCTCCGCTTCGCTGGCGTGTTCGGCTTCGAGCGCCACCCAGAGCGGGCCGAAGGCGCCGGTGAAGGCAGTGTTCAGGAAGGCGATCATCTGGTGCATCCTGTCGGCCTCCGGCGTATCAGGCACGAAGCTGATGCGGCGCTCGGGGTCGCGTGCTTCGAGCCACAAGGCGATTGCCATGGTCTCGGTCAGCACGCGGCCATCTGGTGTGATCAGCACCGGTGTCTCGACCCGGCCGTTGAGGCGCTTGTAGGCCTCGGTGCGCATCTCGCCCAGCATGTCGACGCGGGTCAGCCGGTAGGGCTGGCCGAGCCATTCGAAGGCGGCGACGAGGCCGGCCGAGGAGCCGAGCGGGAAGCCGGAGGTGAAGATCGGGGTGGTTGTCATGTGAGGTCTCCATTGTTGATGACCCCGATGTATTGATGTGGACTTTGATCCTGTAGTCGGGCAATTTGAAACCAAATGTCCACAAACGTAGACTTTGATGCTGAACCTCAACGATCTCCATTTCTTCGCCGCAGCGGTCGACCATGGCGGTTTTGCCGCCGCCGCCCGGCGGCTCGGCTGCCCCAAATCGACGGTCAGCAAACGGGTCGCAGCACTTGAAGTGTCGCTCGGCGCTCTGCTGATCCATCGCAGCTCGCGCAGCTTCACGCTGACCGACGTCGGCCGCGACGTCTATGACCATGCCCGTGCCGCCGTCATCGAGGCCGAGGCGGTGGAGGCGGTGGTGCAGCGGCGGCTGGCCGAGCCGAGCGGCATCGTGCGCATCACCACCTCGGTGCCCAATGCGCAGTTCCGGCTGGCGCATCGTTTGCCCGTGCTGGCGCGTCGATATCCCAGGCTTCTGATCCAGCTGCATGTCACCGACCGTTTCGTCGACCTGGTGCAGGACGGCTTCGACATCGCCCTGCGCAGCCATTTCGCGCCGCTGCCCGATTCCGACCTGGTGCAAAGGCGGATGAGCGAGGATGCGATCACGCTGGTGGCGGCGCCGTCCTATCTCACCTGTCATGGCCACCCCGAGACGCCGGAGGCGCTGGCCGGCCATGACGGCTTGATGAGCAGCATGACGGCAAAGAGCTGGCGGCTGCGCGACAGCAAGGGTGGCCTCGTCGAGGTGGCACCAAGGCCGCGCTTCCATGCCGATGAGTCAGTGCCCTTGCTGATCGCTGCCGAGGCCGGCCTCGGCATCGTCTGCCTGCCCGAGCTGATCTCGGCCAGCTCAGTGGCGCAAGGCAGGCTGGTGCGGGTGCTTCCCGACTGGACCGCCGGCCAGGTGACCACGACCATCCTGACACCGCACAAGCGTGGGCAATTGCCGGCGGTGCGCGCGGTGATCGATTTCCTGCTCGAGAAGGAGACGGCCGGCTAGGTCTCGCTGCGCTTGGCGTTCGGGACGCAATCACGCGCATGATGAGGCTGGTCGGCCGTGAAGAGACAACTAGAAGGGTGCGCAAGCCCAGACAGGAAAGTGCGTTAGTATGGGCGTAGACGCGCCAGTCGCCGCGCGTGCTCCGGAGTTGCGCCGAATGTGCGTATGAAGCACGCCGGTTAGGGCTGGCTTGAGGGCTGGCCTACGCCCGAACTACAGCGAATGAACGTGCGAGATGCGTCCGATTGCGGCCATCGCTGCGGCTTCGTCGCCACGGAAAATGGGCATAGATAAACCTCGATTGATCGCCCGTTGAATGCGGCGCAGACCTATCGTGTTGAGTTTTTCAGCATCCTCTATCAGGGCAACCGTCGAATAATGCCACTGCTCGCTCTGCTTTTCGATTTCAGCGTGCAAGAGCTCGGCCTCGACGAACTGTGTCGAAGTGTTGACGAGGAAAATCGCGGTCTTCTTGATCTCGTTGCCAGGAGTGCCTAGGACGATGTCAGCGGGGTATTCAGCATAGGCTGGTGCAATCGCTGTGCGTTCTAGGACGTGGTGGCTACCGCCAAATTTCTCCAAGATTGCCTTTGTGGCGTCTTCCTTGAAGGTAGACCTTATTACGTCCTTCGTGAGCAGCTCGATATCTCGCACACGCATGAGGGCGGAGAGGAAAAGTATAGATTGTTCCCCCACGCGATCTGCGTGGGTCGCATGGGATCTAATCTCATAGGTGTCTCGATCCCAATAGGCGCCTGATGCTCGCAAGACAGAGTCCAACAGCTGCTGACGTTGGCCTTTATCGATATCGATGCCTGAAGCGATAAGATGCGACAGGAAAGAACCATCGTCTTCGAGAACGTATTTCCCATCTACTTCTTTTGCGTAGAATGACAGGCGGTCGCCAGAACTGTCTGAAAAAGGCGTGCTCACAGCAAAGCCCGACGGCACCGCCCGAACCGTAACGGCTTGGCAGAACGACTTCGACAAGATCTTCTCAAGCGATGGGGTGTCGGTCATATCAATGTGCCGCGTGTAAACTCTATTCGAAAGTGCCTCCGGGCCTGTTCCCAGAAAGATTTGCGTCGAAACGATAGCTCCCGCCTGTGGCGAGAAGATGAGCTAGGAATTCGCACCAGATCGTTAATGCTTGACGGCCCCTCTTCTATCCCACCTCGCTCACAGTGCGCATGAATGTGTAAGCCAGGGTGAGAGCCGTGGTACTCGAAGCGACTGACCAATGATGCGCCTTGATCGGTTTTCACGATTAGCCAAGCTTGCCAATTGTCTCGAAGCTCGTGGATCTGAGATAGGAATATATACTCCTTATCGCCATCCGTAGCTAGCACTGATCTCCACTCCCAACCGCTCCGGTTTGGGCGCGTCTTTTCGTAGATTCCCGTGAAGCGTGGCGGGATATCATCTGAACGCCATTTCGTGTCTGACACGATTGTTTTCACAAGTCGCAAGTGCTGCCTGACCTGCAATCGTTACCCCTCCCCAAAGATTTCCCCCTGACCAATCCAATCATCTTTCCCCACCCCCCACAATCGTTAACGTTCGTTCACTTTTTGTTCTTGGCGCTACGTCTTTCGTCTGTCGTCCATATCGGTCTAGCCTGTGCCAGGAGAATCCGAGGGGGAGGCCTTGATGAGCGGCGACCATGATCACGGCGACATGACGAACACGCCGGTGTCGCGGCTGTGGATGGCCTTGGGCCTGACGGCTGCTTTCATGGTGGCCGAGGTGATCGGCGGTTTCGTCACCGGCAGCCTGGCGCTGATCTCGGATGCCACGCACATGCTGACCGACGCCATGGCGCTGGCGATCGCGCTGGTGGCGATCAAGGTCGGCCGCCGCTCGGCCGACCTGCTGCGCACCTATGGTTATGCCCGCTTCGAGATCCTGGCTGCGGCCTTCAACGCGCTGCTTCTGCTCGCCGTCGCCTTCTACATTCTCTACGAGGCCTATGTCAGGCTGTTCCAGCCGCAGGACATCGCCTCGCTCGGCATGCTCGGCATCGCCGTCATCGGGCTTCTGGTCAATCTGACGTCGATGCGGCTGTTGGCCGGCCACAAGGACGGCAGCCTCAACGTCAAGGGCGCTTATCTCGAGGTCTGGGCCGACATGCTCGGTTCGATCGGCGTGATCGCCGGGGCTGCCCTGATCTGGCTGACCGGCTGGTCATGGGTCGATTCCGTCGTCGCCGTCGGCATCGGCTTCATGGTCTTCCCGCGCACCTGGGTGCTGCTCAAGGAGTGCATCAACATCCTGCTCGAAGGCGTGCCGCCTGGCATGGAGCTGGCCGAGGTCGAGCTGGCGATATCAACAGTGCCCGGCGTCGCCTCGGTGCACGATCTGCATCTGTGGGCGATCACACAGAGCAAGGCGTCGCTGACCGCGCATGTCGTGCTGGAGGAGGGCGCCGATGCCGAGGTGGTGCGCCGGGCGGTGGAGCTGCGGCTGCAGGAAAAATTCGACCTGCACCACACCACATTGCAGATGGAGCGGGTCAGCTGCGCGCCGCTGGAGCGCATCCACTGACCTGCGTCAACCTGTCAGCACTCTGTCACATTATCTCTAACATCTGGAATGCCCATCTATGGCCCGGCCGATGCGTGTTCGGCGCGGAACCTTAGGAGAGCGTCGATGGGCGGGCATGATTTCAGGAACAGCGGCAAGGGCCGCGACAGGGACCGCAACAGGGGCAGGGATGGCCTGCTCGGCACGGTGCTTGGCGAAATCGGCAAGCGGCTTGGCGACAAGGCCTCAAACGGCAGTCATGATGGCAAAAGTTGGGGCGGCAGCAGCCATGGCGGCGGCAGTCATGGCAGCAGTCATGGCAGCATCGGTCGGGGCGGCGGCGGCAACTGGGGCGCCGATCAGCGTTCGCCGTCAGGCGACACTGCATCGGCGGCCTTCGGGCGCGACGGGCGCGCGCATCCGGGCAAAGCTGCGCCCCGCTCGCGTTTGCCCGGCTTCGGCAGCACGGCAGCGCTGGTCGTGCTGGTGGTGTGGACGCTGCTCGCCTGGGGCGGCTACAGCCTCGTCGACGGCGTGCTTGCCTGGACGTCGAGCAATGCAGGCGCCCTGGTGCAGACCGGCCGGGATGCCGCGGCTGCGACCGGCATCGGCTCGGAGGTCGTCGGTGTGGTCGGCAGCGCCGAGACGTCGGGCCTGCTCGGCGGATTTTTCGCGCTCCTCGGTGCCGTGCTCAAGCCGCTTGTGGTTGTGGTCTGGCTGGTCGGCGCCGTGCTGATCATGGCGGCGCCCAGGCTGGTGTCCCTGCTCACGCGCAAGTTCCGCTAGGCGGCCGGCGCGCCTGTCCCGGCGCGCCCCCAGGACGTGCGCCCCCCAGGACGCGCCTAGAAGACGCGCCCGCAAGACAGGCGCCCCAAGACGCACGCCCCCAAGGCGCACGCCCCCAAGACGCACCCCAGGACAGGCGCGCGCGCCCCAGGACCTGAAATGGCGCCGCGCGTTATGGCGTCATATCAGATGCGGCTGTCAGGGGTGCTGGTAGCGGAACTCCTGGGTCTTGCCGCCATACCCATAAGAGGCCGCGCGCACGTCATGGACGTGGATGTAGCTCTCTTCGTGGATGTCGCCGAGGATGTCGGCAAAACCTGAAAAAACCGCTTCGATGTAGCGCTTCTTCTCGTCCTTGGTGTTGGTCTCGTCGGTGACCTTGATGTCAAGCGCAAAGCTCGACTTGCCATGGCTCTGCAACGACTTGCCGGCGATGATCCAGTCGCGCGGGTCGATGTAGCTGATGGCGATGGCGGTCACCTCGGGCTTCTTGCCGAGAATGGTGCTGGTGTGTTCGGCGAGCATCGCCGCCACTTTGTCGGTCAGCGTGTCACTGCGCCGGGCTGATATCTTGACGGTGAGGATAGGCATTGTCTGTCTCCAGTGGTTAGCTATGCAACTATTTTGAATGGCTTGTGTGTGACAGCAGGCTCATTCCAGCCTGGCGGCGATCGCCTTGGCCTGCTCGACAAAACCGGCAAAAACCTCTGCGCCGAAAAGGCCTTGCAGGCGTTGGGTGACCGCGCCGCTGGCGGCGTTCAGCGCGTCCTTCATCGCAACCGCCTCCGCTGTCGGCGTGATCAGGGATTCGCGCCTGTCCCCGCTCGACTTGCTCCTGACGACAAGGCCCCTGGCTTCCAGCCCGTCGAGGCCGCGTGTCGCCGTCGCCCGGGCGATCTTCAGCTCGTCAGCCAGTTCGCTCTGCAAAAGGCCGGGCCGCGCCAGCACCGCCCTGAGCATGAAGCCTTGCGGCGGCGTCAGGCCGAAGGGCTGAAAGGCCGCCGTCCAGACGCGGTCGAGCTGGCGCGCAAGGGCCGTGGTGTTGAAGTAGATGCAACGGTCGAACATGAAGGCAGCATAACCAATAGTAGTTGCATATGCAATTATTATTTTGACACCGATGCGGAAAAAAGCGCGGTCCAACCGTGTGGCGGCGGCGACCTCAAGGCCTGATGTTGCCGGGCAGGGCGGCTGCCAGTCTCTGGCCGGCTTCAGCGGCTGGACGATCTCAGGAGCCGGCCGAAGTCAAAGCTGGCCGAGTTCAGAAGGTGGAGACAATCCGCAGCGGACAGCCGGACCCGGCCAGCGCTCCTCCGCGCCACTCGGCCTGGCAGCGCCTCAGCCCAGCTCTTTCGGCCTGAGGCAATGGGTCAGGCGCGCGATGCCGGGGCGCAGCTCGTTCCAGCGGCCATCGAATTCGAAGCGGGCCAGCGCGCCGCTGGGGAATTTCTCTTCCAGCGACTTGACCGCATCGCTGCTCGAACCGGGACCGGCCAGCTGGGCAGCGAAGATCTCGAGCCCCGGATTGTGGCCGATGACCAGCAGGCTGCCGATCTCCTGGGGTGCTGATCTGGTGAGCGCAAACAGGTCGTTGGCCAAGGCGCCATAGATGCTGTCGTGGAAGCTTGCTTCGGGCAGGGGGGCCGGCCACTCCGCTGACGCCAGCTGCCAGGTTTCGCGGGTGCGCGCGGCAGGCGAGACATAGACCAGCTCGGGCAGCCAGCCGCGTCGGGCGATTTCCTGGCCCATGCGCGGTGCGGCCTTCAGCCCACGCGGCGCCAAGGGCCGGTCGAAGTCGCCGAGCGCCTCGTCGTCCCAGCTCGACTTGGCATGGCGCAGAAGAAGAAGATGCCTCGTCCTTGCCATGCCTGCCTTTGCCATGTCGGGTCTTTCGGCTCAGGGCGTGATGCGGGCGAGCTGCTCGAGGTCGATCTCGTCGCGCGCCGGCTTGGGGGCGACGATCTCGTCGGTGCCGATGCTGTCGCTGAAGCCGGAAAAGGCCGTGCGGCTGCCCTCCATGCGCACCTTGCCTTCGGCAAACAGCTTGAGGGCGAGCGGATAGAGCCGGTGCTCGGCCTTGAGCACGCGCGCCGACAAGGTCGGTTCGTCGTCGTCGATCAGCACCGGCACGGCGGCCTGGGCGATGATCGGGCCGTCATCCATTTCGGGCGTGACGAAATGCACGGTGCAGCCATGCACGCGGATGCCTGCGTCGAGCGCGCGCTGGTGGGTGTCGAGGCCCTTGAACGACGGCAACAGTGCCGGATGGATGTTGATCATCCGGCCTTGCCATGTCTCGACGAAGCCGGTGGTCAACAGCCGCATGTAGCCGGCCAGCGCCACGATCTCGGCGCCGAACGTGTCGAGTGCCGTGGCAATCGCCTCGTCATGCGCTTCCTTGCTGGCGTGCTCCGCGCGGGTCACCACCTTGGTGGCGATGCCGCGGCTGGCGGCGATGCCGAGGCCGGGCGCATTGGCCTTGTCGGAGATGACGCCGACGATCTCGGCCGGGAATGCTGGGTCGGCGGCGGCGTCGATAAGTGCCGCCATGTTGGAGCCGCGGCCTGAAATCAGGATGACCGTGCGTTTGCGCTGCATCATAGGGCGAGCGACCCGCGATAGATGACGCCGGTGTCGCGGCGCGGCACGATGCGGCCGATCGGCGTGACCGTCTCGCCGGCCTCCTGCAGCACGGCGGCGACCTGCGCTGCCTGTCCGGCGGCAACCACCGCGATCATGCCGATGCCGCAGTTGAAGGTGCGCATCATTTCTTCAGGCGACACACCGCCGGTTGATGCCAGCCAGGAGAACACGCGTGGTGCCTCGATCGCCGACAAATCGAGCTCGGCCGAAAATTCCTTGGGCAGCACCCTGGGGATGTTTTCGGGGAAACCGCCGCCGGTGATGTGGGCCAGCGCCTTGATGCCGTTGGTCTCGCGGATCGCCTTGAGCAGCGACTTGACGTAGATGCGCGTCGGCTCGAGCAGCGCCTCGGCCAGCGTCGGGCCGTCGGCGAAAGGCGCCCGGTCGCTCCACTTCAGGCCCGACATCTCGACGATGCGGCGGACCAGCGAATAACCGTTGGAATGTACGCCGGAGGAGGCCAGGCCGAGCAGCACGTCGCCCTCGACGACGTCGTCGGTCGGCAGCAGCCGGCCACGCTCGGCGGCACCGACGGCAAAGCCGGCGAGGTCGTAGTCATTGCCATGATACATGCCGGGCATTTCGGCGGTTTCGCCGCCGATCAGCGCGCAGCCGGCCTGGCGGCAGCCCTCGGCGATGCCGGAGACGATGTCGGCGCCCTGGTTGGGGTCGAGCTTGCCGGTGGCGAAATAGTCGAGGAACAAAAGCGGCTCGGCGCCCTGGACGACGATGTCGTTGACGCACATGGCGACCAGGTCGACGCCGATCGTGTCATGCTTGCCGGCATCGATGGCGATCTTGAGCTTGGTGCCGACGCCGTCATTGGCCGCGACCAGGATCGGGTCGTTGAAACCGGCGGCCTTGAGGTCGAACAGGCCGCCGAAGCCGCCGATCTCGCCATCGGCGCCCGGCCGGCGCGTCGAGCGCACCAGCGGCTTGATCTTCTCGACCATCAGGTTTCCGGCGTCGATGTCGACGCCCGCCTGCGCATAGGTGAGACCGTTCTTGCCTTCGCTCATCGCCAAATCCTGATGCCCAAATCCTGGTGCGCTTTTGCGGCGCTATTCGCATGAACGGCCGGTTCCCGCAAGCGAGACGGCCGGATTGCCTTGGAAACGGCCGCCAAAGCGGTGGACAGGGGGCTGACACGCTCACGCACTTGCGATGCGGTCAAGTCTCGCCCATTTATCGACCAAAGACAAAATATCTCAAAAAGACAAAGCAAAAAGGCGGGATGCTGATTGTGACTGTTCCGAACATGATCACCATCATGAGGCTGATCCTCGTGCCTTGCGTGATCTACGCCATGCTGGCGGGCGAGTGGGACTGGGCCTTCGCCGGCTTCGTCATTGCCGGCGTCTCCGACGGCGTCGACGGTTTCATCGCCCGCCATTTCAACCAGCGTTCGGAACTCGGCGCCTATCTCGACCCGATGGCCGACAAGCTGCTGCTGGTCAGCGTCTTCGTCGTGCTCGGCATCATGGGGCACCTGCCTTTGTGGCTGGTGATGCTGGCGGTGTCGCGCGACGCGCTGATCATCGGCGCCGTGCTGTTGTCGACGATCATGGGCCATCCGGTGAAGGTCAGCCCGCTGATGGTGTCGAAGGCCAATACGGCGATCCAGATCGTGCTGGCGGCGGTGGTGCTGGCCGAACTTGCCTTCAGCTTTGCCCTCGGCCCGGTCCGGCCGGCGTTGATAACCATTTCCGGCCTCTTGACCGTCGCTTCGGCGGCAGCCTATCTCGTGGCTTGGCTGAGGCACATGAGCGGTTATGGCGAAGGCGACACTCCCAACCGATAACGACGCGGCCGAAGAAGCGGCGGCGGCGGCATTCCGCAAGCAGATCCGTTTCTGGCTGATTTCGGCCGTCCTGTTCGCCGCTTTCCTTTATCTGTTCAGCGACATCCTTTTGCCCTTCGTCGCCGGCATGGCGCTGGCCTATTTCCTCGACCCGGTCGCCGACCGGCTGCAGAAGCTCGGCCTCAGCAGGCTGATGGCGACCGTCGTCATCCTTGTCTGCTTCCTGGTGCTGCTGGTGCTTGGCCTTGTCATCATCATTCCGGTGCTGGCCTCGCAGATGGCCGACTTCGCCGCCAAGGTGCCGGGCTATCTCGAAAGCCTGCAGCAGCTGATCACCAACTTCAATCCGCAATGGCTGGAGCAGCGTTTCGGCGTCGATGCGCAAGGCTTGCGCGAAGGCCTGAGCTCGCTGCTCAAGTCGGGCTTCGGTTTTGTCACCACCATCTTCCAGTCGATCTGGAGTTCTGGTGTGGCGCTGTTTTCGATCGCCAGCCTGTTCGTCGTCACCCCTGTCGTCGCCTTCTACATGCTGCTCGACTGGGACCGCATGGTTTCAGTCGTCGACAGCTGGATCCCGCGCGACCATGTCGTCACCGTCCGCCAGATCGCCCGTGACATCAACACCGCGATCGCCGGCTTCGTCCGCGGGCAGGGCACGCTGTGCCTGATCCTCGGCATCCTCTATGCCGTCGGCCTGACGCTGACCGGGCTCAATTTCGGCGTGCTGATCGGCCTGTTTGCCGGCCTCGTCAGCTTCATTCCTTATGTCGGTTCGCTGCTTGGCCTGGTGCTGTCGATCGGCGTCGCCTTCGTCCAGTTCTGGCCGGACTGGACAATGGTGGCTGCGGTGGCGGCGGTGTTTTTCATCGGCCAGTTCATCGAGGGCAACATCCTGCAGCCGCGCCTCGTCGGCAAGAGTGTCGGCCTGCATCCGGTCTGGCTGATGTTCGCGCTTGTCGCCTTCGGCGCGATGTTCGGTTTTGTCGGCCTTCTGGTTGCGGTGCCGTCGGCGGCGGCCGTTGCCGTGCTTGTGCGTTTCGCCATTGGCCGCTACCTCGATTCCCCGCTCTATCACGGCCATGCCGTGGAGGTGCCCGAGGCGCCCGCGCCGAGCGGTGCAAAAATCGAGGCCGCTCGCTTGCCGAGCGACGCCAGGACCGAGGCTGTCGCTTCGGGTAGCGCCAAGACCGCCGCTGCCATGCGGAGCCGTGCAAAAACCGAGGCCGATAGGCCGAGCCGCGCCAAAGTCCAGGCCCGCAAGCCGGGCGATGCGAAACCGGAAAAATGACAGTGTCGCGCGAGCCGATCAAACCGCGCCAGCTGCCGCTCGACCTTGGTCATTCACCAGGGTTTTCGCGCGACGACCTCGTTGTCTCAGGGGCCAACGCGCAAGCGGTGTCGCTGATCGACCGCTGGCCCGAATGGCCGGCATCAGTGGTGCTGCTCGCCGGTCCCGCCGGCTCGGGCAAGTCGCATCTTGCCGCGATCTGGCGCGATCATGCCGACGCACTTCAGCTCGACGTTTCAGACATATCAGCCCATCTCGGTGAGGTCGGCACGGCCTCGGTGCTGATCGACGATGCCGACCAGGGTCGGCTCGACCAGAACGGGCTGTTCCATCTCATCAACACCGTGCGCGGCTCGGGCGCGCAGCTGCTGCTCACCGCGCGCAGCTTTCCCACCGCCTGGGGCGTGACGCTGCCCGACCTCGCCTCGCGGCTCAAGGCTGCGGCGACCGTCGAGATCGACGAGCCCGACGACCTCTTGCTCGCCGGCGTCATCACCAAGCTGTTCGCCGACCGCCAGGTCGAGGTCGAGCCGCATGTCGTGCAGTTCCTGGTCCGCCGCATCGAGCGCTCCCTGTCGACCGCCATCCGTGTCGTCGAGCGCCTCGACCGCGCAGCGCTGGAACAGAAGAGCCGCATCACCCGCGCGCTCGCCGCCGAGACCATCGGCGCGCTCGACGCCGGCCAGGGCGAGTTCGAGCTGTAGGGCGGGTTCTGCAGCGCTTGGGCGCTGCCGTAAGGGTGGCTTGCCGCGAGCGGCCTCTCCGCTCCGTCATCCCAGACGCTTGACCCGAGGATTCATGCCGTGAGGGTGGGGAATGTGGGACGGGTGGAAGAAAGTGCACACGTCCTGCACCGCTTGAGCCCGGCTATAATGTCACGGCATGGATCCTAGGGTCTACGCGACGGAGCTTCGCTCCTGCTTCGCCCTAGGATGACGAAGGACGGGGGGCGGTCGCAGGCTTAGTGATGATGATTGCCGAGCGCTGCCCTCTAATTCGTCGCCGAGCGGTGCCTCTCCACTTCGTCATCCTCGGGCTTGACCCGAGGATCCATGCCGTGAGGGTGAGGAATGTGGGGCGGGTGGAGGAAAGTGCCTGTGTTCTGCATCGCCTGCGCGCTGCCAGCCAGGGTAAGGCTTCAGTCGACGCGAAGCCGTTATCCCGGCTCTTCCCACTGCCTCCGGATCTGTTGCTCCAGCCTGTCAATTATCTCGCCGTTGACGCCATCGCTCGCCGCATGAGCGAGGCGAGACACCACCGCCAAAGCCGCATATTGCCCCTCGGTCGTCGCGACATCGTGCATCGCGGCCAACGCCTGTTCTGTCGCCACCGTCCCGCCGTCGATCACCTGTCTGGCCAGATCGGCGATACGAGCGGCAAGAGGGGACGTCGAATTCTCGAGCCAGCTTGCCAGCAAGTCGCGTTGTCGCTCAGTCGGCAGCCGGTCGGATGCTGGCGGGCAGACGATCTCGTACAGCACGCAGAATTCAGCATTGGTCGAGATGAATCTTGCCTCCGCCATGAGCGCGGCAGCCCTGGCGGCATCCAGATACGGGAAGTTGCAGTCGATCCTGTCGGAAAAAGCCTGCTCTTGATTGTCCATGAAGGCGCTCGGCGGAGAAGATGCAAGTTCCGTAGCAAGCCGATCTCGGGACCGCAATTGAAGTGGATTTCCGTCCGGAATGGCGCAAGACCAAAAGTGCCTCCACAAGTCGAAGAAAGGCGGAAACGCTCCTCGGAAGGAGCACGCGTTCTGAACCGTCTTTACGTTGCCGTGAGGTCACGGCATGGATCCCAAGGTCTCCGCGACGTCGCTGCGCTCCTGCTCCGCCCTAGGATGACGATGGTGCAGGCTCTCGTGACATCACCACCCAAGCCCACGAAACAGCTCGTGCCATTCCGGATTGGTCGTCTCGATCAGCTCGACCTTCCACTGGCGTGGCCAGCGTTTCAGCGATTTTTCGCGCTGGATGGCGTCGCGGATGTCGAAATGCTCCTCGTACCAGACGAGGCGCTGCACGCCGTAACGTGCGGTGAAACGAGAGCCTTTGCCTGCCTTGTGCTCCGGCAGACGGCGCGCGAGATCGTTCGTCACGCCAATATAGATCGTGCCGCCCTTCTGGCTGGCGGTCATGTAGACATATCCGGTCATCGCGAGAGATTATTCGCGGCAAGGTTGCGCGCAAGGCCTGCTGCACGCATGCCCGCAGCTGAACCCACCTGGCGACACATCCATCCCTTCGTCATCCTAGGGCGGAGCAGGAGCGCAGCTCCGTCGCGAAGACCCTGGGATCCATGCCGTGACACTGCGGCAGCGCCGAAGCGGTGCAGAACGCGTGCTTTTTCTGCCCCTGCATAAGGTTCGTCACCCTCACGGCATGGATCCCCGGGGCAAGCCTCTGGGATGACGAAGCGGAGAGGCATCGCTCAGCAATCCAGCCTACCACCAAGCCCGCGGCGACACACCCATCCCTTCATCATCCTAGGGTCTTCGCGACGGAGCTTCGTTCCTGCTTCGCCTTGGGATGACGATGGTGCGGGAGTGTTGCCGGAATTGCCCTAACCTCTGGCCAGCCTGGAATAGAGCGCCTTGGCGCCGAGCAGCACGGCCAGCAGCGTGATATTGGAGACCAGCCCGACAGCGACGGCAAAGGCCTTGGCGATGTCGTCGGAGGCGCCGAAGCTGAACGGGATCAGCACGGCGACGAAGACGACGCCCAGCGCGATCGGGATCCAGCGGTTGAGCGTCGGCGCGGTGTTGGCGGCGGTCACCAGAAGAGCGACCAGCAGGCCGATGCGGAACGGGTCGGTCAGCTGGGCCAGATAGATGTCGAGATAAGGCATTGTCGTTTCTCCCCACGCCAGTTGTGCAGGTCGCAAGCCAACTGTCGAGTAAGCCTATCGTCTAGATCGGCGCCGTTTGTCTTCGAACGGCAGCTCTGTCTGTGTGCAAGCATGATCCCGACAATCGCTGGCCATCTCCAGCGATCACACCCTAGCTGCCCGGTCGCGGCAGCGTCACGCCGAGCAGCAGCCGGACCAGCGACGACTGTTTGGAGACCCCCGATTTGGCGAAGATCGAGCGCAGATGCGAGCGCACGGTTTCCCGGGCGATGCCGAAATCCTGGCTGATGGCATCGATGCTGCGGCCGTCGGCAAGGGCCGCGGCGATGCGCGCTTCGCTCGGCGTCAGGTCGAACAGCGCCTGCAGCACCTTGACCGGCGGCGCGCCCGGGCCGGGCAGGGGCATGATGACCAGGATGCTGTTCATGCGGCTGAACAAATCGTTGGCCGAGCCGCGCACCGGCAACAGATGTGCCACGCCCGACGGCTTGCCGTCGCCGCCCTTGATCGGGAAGGACTGGACGATGCCGCGCCTGGTGCCGCCGGCCAGTGCCGAAAGGGCCTGATCGAGCAAGGCATCGGCCTTCCTGTCGGTGATCTGGGCACGCGCCGTGCCGTCCTGCACCATATCGGGGATCAGCCTGTCCATCAGCGCGTTGCAGGCAAGCAGCTGGCCGCGTCCACCGAGCACCGCTGCCGGCAGGCCAAGCGCCTCCAGCGCGTCGGCCCCGGCACGCGCCTTTTCCAGCCCGAGCCGCGCGCCGACCATGGCCGCGCGGGCGACATGTGGGCGTAAGCGGTCGAGTGCCTCGACAAGGGGACGCTCGAACGGGCCGCGTGCTGTTGCCCGCTCCAAGTTGAACGACAGCACGTCGCCGGTGGGCAGCGGGATATGGGTGCCGGCGGCCCAGCCCATGCCGCGCGGCCTGAGGAAGTCGCGGTAGATCGGCTCTTGCTCCAGCTCCTCTTCGCTGAAGGCATCGAGGTCGGTGATGAAGCCGGGATAGGCCAGCGCCTCGGCGCGCGCCGCCCGGCCGTTCACCGCCATCCAGCCTTCATCCATGAAGGCCCCGACATGGGGCGCGACCGCCTCCGAGGCGACATAGGCCGAAGCGCCGCGGCTGATGGTGAAGAGATAACCGCCGATGCCGTCGACGGCCCTGGCGAGGTCGTCGAGCAAGGCGGGCCATTTCTCCGGGACGAAGGACGCCTCATAGATCTGGTCGATGAATTTTTCCGACAGCTCCGCCAATCGTTGCCACTCCCACCCTGGCCCGCGACCGGTTATGCAAAGTCATTCGCGCGTAGCGCAAAGCCGGCGAGCGGATCCGCCAGGCCTGGGCATGGTGGAACGCACTGCTGTCATTCAGCTTTTGTTGACCATGCTTGATCGGACGATAGCACTACACTTTGATTCATCAAATGCTGGCTGCCCTGCGCAAACGTCGCAACGGCACAACTCCCTGTGATCTTTCCACAATCTATGGCCGGCGCCGTCCTGCACATCGGATGTGCGGGTGGGGGATGTGCGGGCGAAACGTGCCGGCGGGGGCGTCGCGGGCGGCCCCGGCGCTGTCGGCGCCGGGCAAGGTCGGCAGGCTTCAGCGGCTTCAGCTGACAGGCGATTCTGCGACGAGGTGGCCGCCGCCGACATCGGCGAGCACGAGTTTTCTAGGCGCGTCGCCGAGCTTGCGCACCGGGCTCGGGATCTCGCGCTCCATGCGCGCGAAACGGGCCCGGCGCCTCTGGGGATCGGGCACCGGCACCGCCTCGATCAGCCGCCTGGTGTAGGGATGGCGCGGATTGGAAAAGATCTGGTCGCGTGTGCCCATCTCGACGATCTGGCCGAGATACATGACGGCGACGCGGTCGGAGATGTTCTCGACCACCGCCATGTCATGCGAGATGAACAGATAGGCGACGCCGAATTCGGCCTGCAGCTCCTTCAGCAGCTGCAGCACCCGCGCCTGCACCGAGACGTCGAGCGCCGACACACTTTCATCGGCGATGATCAGCTTCGGCCTGAGCGCCAGGGCTCGGGCGATGCAGATGCGCTGGCGCTGGCCGCCGGAAAACTCGTGCGGATAACGCTCCATCTGGTCGACCGAAAGACCGACACGCTCGAACAGGGCGGCGACGCGTTCGGTCCGTTCCCCTGGGGTGCCGATGTCGTGGATCACAAGCGGTTCGGCGACGAGATCGCCGACACGCATGCGCGGATCGAGCGAGGCGTAAGGGTCCTGGAAAATCATCTGCACGTCGCGGCGCACCGCCTTGCGCGCCTCGCGGCCGAGGCCCTTGAGGTTGCGCCCGCCGATCTCGAGCTCGCCGTGATAGGGCACCAGCCCGGCAAGGGCCTTGGCCGTCGTCGACTTGCCGCAGCCGGATTCGCCGACAAGCGACAGCGTCTCGTTGGCGGCGATGGAAAAGCTGATGCCCTCGACGGCATGGACGAGGCGATTGACCCGGCCGAAGAAACCGCCGGTGAGGTCGAAGCGGACATGAAGGTCGCGCGCCACCGCGACATCAGTCGGCTGGCTGGGCTCGGCCTTGTCGGTCGGGACTTGGCGTGCGCCGCCGGTGCCCATGCGCGGCACCGCGGCGAGCAGGTCGCGTGTGTAGTCGACCTGGGGCCGTTCGAAGATGTCGGCAACCTTGCCCTGTTCGACCATGCGGCCGTAACGCATGATGATGACGCGGTCGGCCATTTCGGCAACGACGCCCATGTCGTGGGTGATCAAAATGACGCTGGTGCCGTGCTGGCGCTGCAGGTCGCGCAGCAGTTCCAGCACTTCGCCCTGCACGGTGACGTCAAGCGCCGTTGTCGGCTCGTCGGCGATCAGCACGTCGGGTTTCAGCGCCAGCGCCATGGCGATCATGACGCGCTGGCGCATGCCGCCCGAGAGTTCATGCGGATATTGTTTCAGCCGGCTTTCGGCCTCGGGAATGCGCACAGCGGTCAGCGCCTCGATGGCGAGGCGGCGCGATTCCGCGCTGGAAACACCGGTATGGGCCTCGATCGCCTCGACCAGCTGGCGGCCGATCGACAGCACCGGATTGAGCGAGGTCATCGGCTCCTGGAAGATCATGGCGATGCGGTTGCCGCGGATGCGGCGCATCCGGCCTTCGTCGAGCGAGGCGAGATCGGTGTCGCCGAGCCGGATCGCGCCGGCCGATATGCGTGCTGCCGGCTGCGGCAACAGCGCCATGATCGCCAGCGAGGTCATCGACTTGCCGGAGCCGGATTCACCGGCGATGCACAAGGTCTCCCCGCGTGCCAGGGAGAAGGAGAGCTCGGAGACGACGGGCCGTTCGCCGTCTTCGCCGCGCACCGAAATGGTCAGCCCGGCGACGTCGAGCACCGGCCTGTCGGCTGCCGGGGCAGGGGCTCCGGCAGCATGTTTTGTCGCTGCGTTCATTCGAACACGCAGCGCGGGAAGTAGAACGACACCACCCAGTTCGGCATGTCGACGATCTCCGAAATGCGCAGGTCGCCGCACACCGACACCAGCATGTAGGCGTCGACAGGATCCATCTGGTAACGCGCCGACAAAAGGTCGACCATCTGCGCGACCGCTTCTTTGGCCCCGGTCATCAAATCGGGACCGATGCCTGTCGTCACCTCATAACCCTTGGCGTCGAGATGCCGCGTCACCGGCCCCGGCGTGGTGAAGCGCGGCGTCTTCAGCCTGGCATCCTTGACCAAATCGAGGGTCAGCACGACGTTCATCGGGCTTTCGATCGCCGTGCCGCAGACCTCGCCGTCGCCCTGGGCGGCATGCGTGTCGCCGACAGAGAACAGCGCGCCCGCCACTTCGACAGGCAGATAGAGCACGGTGCCGGCGGCAAGGTCGCGGATGTCGAGATTGCCGCCGACGCGGCGTGGCGGCACCACCGAGTGGTGCCCCATCTCGGCAGGGGCGTTGCCGATGGTGCCGGCGAAGGGCTTCAGCGGCACGCGGCCGTTTTTGCCAAAAAGCGCCGGTTCGAGCGAGGTCGCGTCATATTTCCAGATGGTGAGCGCCGGCTCGGCAAAATCGTCGGCGAGCAGGCCGAAGCCCGGAATGTTGGCCGTCCAGCCGAAGCCGGACGGCTTGAACGCCTCGATCGTCACCTTGAGCGCATCGCCCGGTTCGGCGCCCTCGACGAAGATCGGCCCGGTCACCGGGTTGATCCGGTCGAAGTCGAGTTTGGCGATGTCGTCGACGGTGCTGTTTGCCGTGAGCTGGCCGCCCGAGGAATCAAGACATTCGAACTCGATCGTCGAGCCGGGCGCCACCCGCTCGGCCGGGGCAAAGGAATTGTCCCAGCCGAAGTGATGATGGCGTCCGTGGATGGTGTAGTTGCAGTTATTGCACATCGGTCACATACACATAGTCGTAGTTGATCGGGATATGGACCGGGTCGACATACAGCTTGTCGTCGCCGCCCATGCGCGGCGACTTCATGGTGAAGCGCTGCTCGTTGAAGACGGGCGCCCAGGGTGCGTCGGCCATGATCCTGGCGTAGATCTCGCCCCACAATTTGGCGCGTTCCTCGGCCTTGGCGGGATCGACGATCGAATCGGCCGCTGCCGCCTTTTCGTCGAGCTCCTTGTTGCAGTACCAGGCCCAGTTCCAGCCGCCCTGCACCGCACCGCCGCAGCCGAGGATCGGGCCGTAGAAGTTGGACGGATCGGGGAAGTCGGCGATCCAGGCCATGCCGCCGGACCAGATCATCGGCGCGCCGCCCTTTTCGCCGCCGGCGGCAATGACATTGGCCTGGGCCAGCGACTGGATCGCCGCCTTGATGCCGATCGCCGCCAGATCCTGCTGGATCGCCTGGGCGATGCGCGGGTTGGGATCGGTGTTCATGACGAACAGTTCGGTCTCGAAGCCATCGGGATGGCCGGCCTCGCCGAGCAGCGCCTTGGCCTTGTCCAGATCGAAGGCGTAACCGGTGAAAGCCTTGTCATAACCCGGCATCGACGGCGGCAGCGGCTGGTTGGCGGGCACGGCGCGGTTGTTGATCAGCTTGACGATGCGGTCCTTGTTGATCGCCATGTTGACCGCCTGGCGCACCTTGACGTTGTCGAAGGGCGGCATCTGGGTGTTCATGGTGACGTAGCCGGTCTGCAGCTGGCCGCCTTCGACGACTCGCGCCTTCTGCTCGGGATCGGCCATCACCTCCTGGAACTTGGCCGGCGGAATGCCGTCGCCCGGAACGTCGACCTCGCCATTCTGCAGGCGCAGAAGGGCCACGATCGGCTCCTGGCCGATCTCGAAGGTGATCTTGTCGATATAGGGCAGGCCCTTGTGCCAGTAGTCGGCGTTGCGCTCGAACACCAGGCGCTGGCCGAGCGTCCACTCGGCCATCTTGTAGGCGCCGGTGCCGACCGGGTGCTTGCCGAAGTCGGCGCCGTATTTCTCGACCTCTTCCCTGGGCACGACATGGCTGAAATTGATCGCCATGACATGCAGGAAGGTGGCGTCGGGCCGCGACAGCTCGATTTTAACAGTCGAGGGATCGACGACGGTGACGCCGGCCAGGCTTTCCGACTTGCCGCCGGCGACATCGTCATAACCGTTGATCGAGGCGAAGAAGCCGGCGCCCGGGCTCTGCGTCTTGGGGTTGGTGACGCGGTCGAGCGAATATTTGACGTCGTCTGCCGTCATCTCGCGGCCATTGTGGAATTTCACCCCCTTGCGCAGCTTGAAGGTGAAGGTCTTGCCGTCGGGCGAGATCTCGTAGCTCTCGGCGAGTTCTGGGCGCAGCGTGGTGGTGCCGGGCTCGTAATCCATCAGCCCGTCGAACAGGCTCTTGATCATCGACCAGTTCTGCCAGTCATAACCGATCGCCGGGTCGAGGGTGGCGACATCGTCCTTGTAGGTGATGGTGATCGCGCCGCCCTGCTTGGCCTTGGGGTCGAGCGTTTCCTGCGCGCTGGCCGAGGCCAGGCCGAGCGCCAGCACAAGCGCCGACGCGGCGACCGTTGATGTCAAATAATGTCTCATCCGAGGTTCCCTTCTCTTTGTTTGTTGTCGTCTGTCTGTTGGCAGTCTGGATCAGCGCAGCTTGATGCGCGGATCGATGAACGGGGCGACGATGTCGGCGAGCAGGTTGCCGAGCACGATGGCGCAGGCCGAGACCAGCGTGACGCCCATGATGATCGGGATGTCGACGCGCTGGATCGCCTGCCAGGCGAGCTGGCCGATGCCGGGCCAGCCGAACACGCTTTCGACCACCACGATGCCGCCCATGAACATGCCGATGTCGATGCCGATCATGGCTATGACAGGCAGGATGGCGTTGGGCAGAGCGTGGCCGAACAGCACGGCGCGCTGGGCCAGGCCCTTGGCGCGGGCGGTGCGGATATAGTCCTGGCGCAAAACGTCGATCATCGACGAGCGCATCATGCGCGAATACCAGCCGGCGCCGAGGATGCCGAGCGTCAGCGACGGCAGCACCATGTGGCTGAAGGTGCCGTAGCCGCCGATCGGAAACCAGCCGAGCTTGACGGCAAAGACGTAGAGCAGCAGCAGGCCGACGACGAATTGCGGCGCCGACACGCCGATGAAGGAGCCGACCATCAGCGCCTGGTCGGTGGCGGTGCCGCGTTTGACCGCAGCGATAAGGCCCATGCTCAGCCCGATGACCAGCTCGCAGACGATCGCCCCGACCATCAGAAGCAGGCTGGCCGGCAGGCGCGCCACGATCAGCTCGCTGACCTCGGAGCGCTGGATGTAGGAGCGGCCGAGATCGCCGCTGAGAAGGTTGGTGAGGTAACGCCAGTATTGCACCGCGAAGGGCTGATCGAGCCCGAGCTGCTGGCGGATGCTCTCGACAGTCTGCGGCGTGGCGCTGCGGCCGGCGATCTGGCGCACCGGATCGGCCGGCAGCAGATAGAGCAGGGCAAAGGTGATCAGCGACACGCCGAGCAGGATCAGGGCGGCCTGGATCAGCCGGCGGGTGAGATAGGCGATCATGCCCGGCCTCGCTGCGTCGGGTCGAGAATGTCGCGCAGCGCATCACCGACGAGGTTGAAGGCCAGCGCCAGGGCCAGGATCGCCGCACCGGGGAAGAACACCAGCCAGGGGGCTGCCTGGAAATAGGTCTGGTTCTCGAAGATGATGTTGCCCCACGATGCCGTCGGCGGCTGCACGCCGATGCCGAGATAGGACAAAGTCGCTTCGAGCAGCACCGTCGTCGAGATGCCGAGCGTGCCCCAGACGATGATGGTCGGCAGAAGATGCGGCAGGATGTGGCGGAACAGGATGCGTGCCGTGCCGGCGCCGATGGTGCGCTCGGCGTCGATGAACTCACGTTCGGCAAGCGAGCTGGTTTCGGTGAAGACGATGCGCGCCGTCTGCACCCAGTTGACCAGCGCGATCACCATGGCGACGATCCATAGGCTGGGCTGGAACACGGCGGCCAGGCAGATGGCGAGCAAAAGGGCCGGAAAGGCCATCATCAGGTCGGTAAAGCGCATCAGGGCGGCGCCTGTAAAGCCGCGGAAATAACCGGCGGTGATGCCGACGAGCGTGCCGATCAGAAGGGCAGCGCCATTGGCAACGATGCCGATGATCAGCGAGGTCCGCGCGCCATGGAGAATGCGGGTCAGAAGGTCCCGGCCGAGCAGGTCGGTGCCGAGCCAGAAGGTGGCGCTGGGCGGCAGCGGCGCGCCTTCCAGCGTCAGCCCGTCGAACATCTGCTCGTTGGGGTCGTAGCCGGTGAGATAGGGGGCGAGTAGGGCGCCAGCGACCGTGATCGCGATGATCACCAGGCCGGTCAGCGCCAGCGGCCGCCTGACGAGGCGGCGCCAGACGCCGGCGCGTGCCTTGGCCGGCACGGCGACGGCTGATATCTCAGGCGCGATGGGACTGGTCAAGGCCGCCCTCCTTGTCGGTCTTGGCCTTTTCGGTCAGGGCCTTCTCGGTCATGGCCTTCTCGGTCATGGCCTTGTCGGTCTGGGCCTTCTCGGTGATGGCCTTGTCGGTGAGGGCGACGACACGCCGGGCGGCGTCCTCGAGGCTGACCTGCCAGTTCATGGCGAGCGATCGCAACTGCGCATAGGCGCGCTCGTCGTCGACGCCCTGGCTCGACAGCGCGGCAACAGCGCGGACAATGGTCTGGCGCTCGGCGACGCGCTGCTGGAGTGCTGCGATCTCGTCGGCCAGCTGCCTTCGCGCGGCAAAACTCTGGCGGGCGATCAAAAGCGCGCTGTAGACGCCGGCATTGCCGACCGGCTTCAGCAGCTGCGCATCGGCCTTGTGCGACAGCGCCCATTCGATCCGGCCCGGCGCTTCCGAGCCGATCAGCGCGATCGTCGGCATCGGGGCGGCGCCCCGCGCCCACGGAAACTGCTGGTCGAAGCCGAGATCGACGTCGAAGAACACGAAGTCGGCGGCCAGTGCCTCGGCCGGCAGGTCCGGCCAGCAGTCGACGACCTCGAGGCCGATCGCCTGGAGCTGGCGTGATATGGCGCCGACCGTGGCATGCGGGCGGTGCAGCACGAATGCCCTGGCGCCGCCGAGATTGGGGATATGGGCGGTGCGGCTCATGACACGACCTTGAGACGGACGCGGCCGAAGGTCCTGGTCCGGTCGTAACGCGAGAGATAGGGGTCGGGAGCGACACGGTCGATATGGCTGACGCGTTCGAAGCCGAGCCCCGAGATGCGGCCGATCTCGACCGGCAGGGTCGCATGCTGGGTCTGCGGGTCGACGGCGATGGTGCCGAAGGGCGTGGCAAAACTTGATTTGGCAAAGGTGGTGGACAGTTCGGCGAAGCCTGCGCCGGGATTTGCCTGGAGCACCTTGGCCAGCACCATGACCGAGGCATAGGCCGAAGCCTCGAAGGACGAGGCCGGTGTTTCGGGCGTGGCGGTGCCGGCGTCGCGGAAATAGGGCCCGACCGACAGATGGCCGCGTCCGGCGTCGCCGATCGCCGGCAATTCGGCCTCGGTCAGGTTGCAGGACAGGATCGGACAGCGCTCCGGCCCGAAATGCGGGTCGGTGCGCGCCAGCTCGGCATAGGCGGCAAAGAAGGCGTAGGACGAGGTGCCGATCATATTGTTGAGGATGAAGGACGGCCGTGTCGCTTTGATCTCCTCGATCAGCCTGGAAACGTCGGCATCGCCGATCGGCAGATAGCGCTCGCCTGATACCTTGCCGCCGGCGTCCGCGATCAGGTCGCGCGCGACGCGGTTGGTTTCCCAGCCCCAGATGTAGTTGGAGCCGAGCAGGAAGCCATCGGCGCCGAAGCGCGGCACGACATGGGCCAGAAGCGGCACCAGATGCTGGTTCGGGCAGGCATGCATGTATACGACATGCTCATTGGCCTCGAAGCCTTCATAGGGGCAGGCATACCACAGTGCCGCCCCCGACTTCTCCAGCACCGGGATGACCTCCTTGCGGCTCCACGACGTCACGGCGCCGACGACATGACGCGCGCTGCTCTGGCGCAGGATCTCGTCGCACAAGGGCGCGTAGCGGTCGATATTGCCGCCGGGGTCGCGTTCGATGGCGACGAGCTCGATGCCGCTTGCCGGATCGGCATTGACGTCCGATATGGCGCGCATGGCACCCGCATGGCAGGCATTGGCAACCAGCTGGTAGCTGCCCGAGCGCGAATAGAGCACGCCGATTTCGATGCGCGACTTCAAAAATTCCTCCCAAAAACAAAAAATGCCCCGCAGCCACCGCCGGGAGGCGAGGCATACGAGGCATGTTTGCCACCCGGCAGTCGGGGCCGGTATTTCGTGTCAGCGTAGACTGTCGCGCCTGCCAGTCAAGGGGCCTGATGCAGATGCACGGATCCGGGCAAAGGCATGGCAACTGTGTTCAAGCGAGCAAACAGGCGGCAGCACTCCCACCCCTTCGTCATCCTCTGGCAGGTTTCGACCGAAACAGACACTTGCTCACCGTTGAGATCTGAAGCTTGCCCCCTGGCGGCCTCTACAGTCTCGGTTCGAAACGGGCCGCTTGTGCCCAGCGAAACTAGGCACCCGAAGCCCTTGTAGCTCCGCCAAATCGCAGTCGGTCACTTCCCCTTGCATCCAGCCAGGCCCTTGTTCCACTCGCACAGGGACTCGAGCCAGACCTTGGCACCATCGTTGCCGGCGTCCGTCGCCTTTTGAAACCATGTTGCTGCCTTAGCAGCGCTCTTCTTGACGCCATGTCCGTAAAGGTGCGCCCGCCCAAGTTGATACATCGCTTCGCTGCTGCCCATGTCGGCTGCCTTGGATATCCATTTCAAGGCTTCCTTGTCGTCAAGGTCGTTCCAGTCGTCGTCGTCGCCGAAATTGCCGACGCCGTGATAGAGGAGACCGACATGGAGAATCCCGTCCCGGTCGCCGCTGTCGGCAGCCATTCGGAACCATCGCATCGCCTGCGCCATGTCCTTGCCGGGTCCACGCTTCGAATAGGAGATGCCGAGATTGACCATGGCGCGCGGGTTGCCGAGATCAGCCGCCTTGAGGAACCAATCCATCGCAAGCTGCCGGTCGACCGGAACGCCTTTGCCGTTGGCATGGAGAACGCCGATGCCGTTCATCGCCGTGGAGCTTCCCAGATCCGCAGCGCGTCGAAACATGTCCATCGCCTCGGCCGGCCGGTCGAGATGGGAAAGCGCCAGCCCCAGATTGGTCATGAAACGTCGCGTATTCGGTTCGGCGTTCAGGGCCCGATCGCAAGCTTCCGCCGCCGCCGCCGCATGTGCGGCGAGATCCTGGACGCTCACGCCGTCGCCGACATGGTCTGCATCGGACGTCAGGCCCGCCAGCCTGTCGCATTCGGTGACTTGAACGTCTCCGGCATCGGTCGATTGCTGAGCTCGTCCGGTCGAGGGAGCCGAAAGCGACGCAACGACGGCCATGACCATCAGCAAGGCCATTCGATGGTTCTGGCCGAGTTGCTTACGCGCGGGCATTGGCAAGCTGGACACGTCGCTTTTGTGCCAACGCATCTCCCAGATGCTCCATCGGGCTCACTGGCTGCGAAACAATTGGGACGTCTGCATCATCGACCGACTAGGGATTTCCATCCGGCTCAGGCTCTGTTGCATTGAGGATTATCGAATAGGAGCCCAGCGGTTCGATCTTGTCCATGAGATTCGCGCCGGGCAGCGGGACTTCGGATAGAGGCTCGTTGATTTCCTTCCAGCGGAAGATTTTTGGCCCGGCGCCGTCATACGAAAATAACATCGCCTGCGTCGTTTCCAGCTCGCGTATGATGACAAATTCGCCACCGGCGATCTTCAGCTCAAGCCTTCGCATGATCGTGTCGTCCTCGGCGAGCCCTTGTTGTCCTTCGATGACAGGAGCGTCCGCCGCGGTTGTGGGATCAAAATAGCCGAACTGGAGCGTTCTTTTGGTGCTGAACCTGTTGAGCCTGCCGAAATAGCCCGCGCCAATGGCGTTGCCCGCTTTCATTCGGATCTGGCCGAAGGCCTCGTCGTCTCGCAAGCGGAACGAGCCATAGCCGCGGCTCGAAGCGCTTCCGGTCACCCGCCGAAGATTCTGCGTCCGCTGCATCGCCGTGATGCTTCGGCGCAGAAGCAGTTCCTCGAATGGCGCCAGATAGCCGACAAGAGCTGAAAACGTGCCCAATCCCGGTGTGCCATCGATAGTGCCCTGATAGAGCCCCTTGTCGGCGAGCGCCCGTTGTACCTTCGCCCACGAGTCCCGGTCGTTGGCCGTAATCAGCGGCAGGTCCAACTCGAGGCGCGGCAGATCGCTCGCAGGAAAGTAGTGGTCGATGAGTTCGACATAATGCCCCTGTCTTGCGGCAACGGCACGATAGTAGTCGTTGTCGGCGCTGACGTCCTTGTGCCGTATTATCGTCGTCAGGATGGCGTCGATGGCTGCGGGGTCGCCGTTGCCTTTGCCGACAAGCGCCGCGACGATGGCGTCGACATGGTCGCCCACCTTGTCGAGCGGCTCGTCCGACGGCCCGAGCGCGCCCCGCTCGGCAAGCAGCGCGACGATGTCGGCCCGACCGGCCAGTGCCGCGACCATGACCGGCGTCCATCCATTCGATGCCTTGGCGGAAACATCAGCTCCGCTTTCGAGCGCGAGCCGCACGCTCTGTGTATCACCGAGCTCGGCCGCCTTGAGCAGGATGTCGTTGGCGGCCTCCGGCGAAAGCCGGATGTCCTGTCCGGGTGGTTCAGGTCCGAAGTCGTCGAGCCCCGCGACCTCGGCCAGTACCCGGACCGTATAGCCGTCGTCGGTGACGCCTTCTAGGGAGGCGCCGAGGTCGCGCAGCTTCAACGCATTGTCCACGCGACCCTGTTCCAGCGCGCGCATGACCGGCGTGTAGCCCTCGCCATCCTTCAGATTGAGATCCACGCCCGCCTCTGCGAGATAGTCGAGCATCGCTGGCGAGCCGCGTGTGGCGGCGATGGTGACGAGGTTCTGCCCGCCACACATCACAGAGGGAAGCTTCGCGCCCTCGACGACGACTTCGTCCAGGTCTTCGAGTTGGTCCGTTGAAACGGCGATACAGGCTTGGCGGGCAAGCAGGGGCGGCTCGTCCTGTGCTATCGCCGGCGCCGCGCCGATCAGCGCAAGAGTAACGGTCAGTGGGAAGGCAAGTCTTGTCATTGCGGCCTCCGAAGTCGATTGCTGGACCAGGGCTGCGATGGCGGTGCCGGCAGCCAGCATGACGGCGCCATACCAACCCGCGCCCATGAATACGACCACCACGAACTCGCCCTAGCTATTCGCAGGAAGCGACAAGACGCCCTTGGCTCCGAGCTCTCTGTTGATCGCGGCGACATTGCGCCAACGCGTTGTCATAGTCGGAGCTACTTCCTCCATCATCGACCTGCTTCTTGGGAGCAGCAGGATTTGATCTGGCTCGACCGATGATCTTTCCATCGCACCATATGTTACCCTGCTTATCGGTAATATCGCACGGCCGAGTAGTTGATCGGTTGGGCTTGTTCGGATTCGTCTCAAGAACCTCCGCGCTGAATTTGCCGTCTCGTCGCGCTGCTGCCGCCTGTTCGATGTCTGCAGCCGTTGGCCCGCCTTCATCGATAGCCGGCGGATTTGTCGGGTCGAAACGCTGTCTATCTGCTTCCTGCCGTTGCCTATCCAGTGACTTTTTCACTTCCATTGCTGCCGACTGTTGTTGAGGCAAGAGCGCAGCGATGGCATCGCCAAACTTCTTTCGCTCTTCCTTCTTCATCTCAATCTCGGCCTGCCCAGCCTCCCACGCCACCCATGTCGCCACCGCGATGCCGATGGCGGCGAGCGGCGTGTCGACGTGGCCCTCGGCCTGCGCCTCGACGAGCTGGGTTACGATGTTCGCATAGGCGCCGGCAACCACGCTGTGCCCGCCGAATGGGAGGTCGTTGCCCATCGCCTCGACGCGCTGCGGTTCGTCGAGGACGGAAAGCGCGCGGTCGAGCTGCGACTGCGACCGGCGGGGATAAGTGGCGCTGTGGCGACCTTTCCCATCGGGCTGGTCGATGCTTACGCTGCCCATCCCGGCCATGAGCTGGTTCAGCGCCCGCTGCTGGATGCCGTTAACGCCAGCCGTGCCGCCACGCGTCAGCGCTTCCGAGAGCGGCCAGGCGCCGCCGGGGACGCCCATTGCCGCCCTGACGCCGCTGGAGACGCCCTGCGGAACTTGTCGCCCGAAGGTGACGGCGTTCCCCGCCTCCTTTTCGGCGCGATCCTGCGCTTCGCGTCGCTTCTTCTCCGCCGCCTCTGTCATGCGCCAGGATTCATATATATTGATGCATTGCTCACGAAGCTGCTCCATTTCGTCCCGAAGGGTACAGGTCTGCTGATACACAGGCCGACAGACCTTCGGCCCCATATGTTCGCACGCGACAATCCATTGGGGTTGCTTGCTTGCCTCAGAGCACTGATCCGCTTGTTGCCTCAGCCCCTCCAGCCTGGATTGGAACGGATATGCAGGACTGTGCATGTTGCAGTCAGCAATGCTGCGAGGCTGAAGCCAGTCAGCAGCGGAAGGACCGGTGGCCGCCAAGAAAATGACCGTACCGAGGACCCTGCCGGAGAACCTGCTTCCCATCGCGGTCACTTCTCCCCTGTCATCTGCATGTGCCCGGCCCACCAAACCATCGTCGCACCAATGTACATGCTGCATCCCACCACGTCTTTCACCCGTTCGGGTGATTGCCTCCGCACAAACCGCGCTCGATCATCTGGACGAGCAGCGAGGAGGGGCGATGAGCGATCTGGACTTCGGCTTTCTGTGCATTCATCTGGGCGGAGGCCTGGGCGCCATCGCGGCGGCGGCATGGCGCGCCGTGCCATGGCCGCAAGCCATCGTGCTGTCGATCCTGTTCATGGGGGCGAGTTCTCTGGCGCCCTGGCAACTGGGCTTCATCCCCGGCGCGCTGTGGGATGACCTTGCTGTCGGCATCGTGGTTGGTGCCATTGCCGCGCTCGCCGCCGGCCGCCTGCTGGCCGTGCCGTTGCGGTCGACGGCCGCGATCATGATCCTTTGCTGTCTGGGAATGGCGATCGGTGGCGTCTGGGCAAGCCGGATCGTATGATCGCTGGCAAATGGTCCGGCGTTTTGGAGTGTCGGAAACCGTTGAAGAGGGTTCAACTTGCAGAAGATCTACGATCGCTTCCTCATCCTGCTGCTCGTCACGATGCTGTTCATCGGGCCGGTGGTTCTGGTGATTTACTCCTTTCCCCAGTTCACCCGGCGAGCCGTCAGAGAACTGGCACTGATGTTTGGACTGGCGTAGTCGGTCATTGCCGCAAGTATTGCCGAGCTCGAACGCGGCTCTCTGTGCCGGGTCGGCCGTGTCCTCCTCAGTGAAAGATGGCGGGATAGTCGAAACACTTTCAAAGCCGCTTTCATCGGATGCCTTTCCCGCCGAGATGTCTCGCGACAACGCATCCAATTTTCCCGAATCGCCTCTTTCGCCGTGTGAGGCGGGTGGAAGAACGTGCAGGATTCTGAACCGTCTTCGCACTGCCGCAATGTCGCGGCATGGATCCGGGCGAATCCATGTATCGGCGTGACGCTTGATCAGGCAGCCCGTCAGATCTGGTGGCCGACCAGCGCCAGGCCGAGCCCGACAAGGATCGAGCCGCAGGCCTTGGGCACGATCCAGCCGGTATTGCCCGATGCGAGGCGGGCAAGGGTGACCGAGGCGATGCCGACGGCAGCGACGTCGGCAACCGAGAACACCAGGTTGACGAACATGCCGAGCAGCAGGAACTGCAGCCACACAGGCAAGGCGGCTGCCGGATCGACGAATTGCGGCAGGAAGGTCAGGAAGAACAAGGCGGTCTTCGGGTTGAGGATCTCGACGATGATGCTGTCGCGCAGGCTTTGTGACGCGAGGCTGGGCGAGGCCAGGCTTTGTGACGCGGGGCTGGGCGAGGCGGGGCTGGCGGCGTCGCCATGCGACTTGCCCCAGCCCATGAACATCGAGAGGCCGAGCCAGACGAGGTAGGCGGCACCGGCAAGCCTGATCGCCTCGAAAAGCATCGGCGCCTGCTCGATCAGCGAGGCCAGGCCGATGGCCGCGGCGAAGATGTGGACGTAGCAGCCGATATGGACGCCAAAGGCCGCCATCAGCCCGGCCCGGCGGCCGAGCGCCACCGTCTGCGCCGTCATGTAGAGGATTGCCGGCCCCGGCATGCAGGCGAAGGCCAGCGTTGCCAGGGCAAACGGCAACAACAGTTCCAGCGACGACATGCAGGCTCCTCCCCAATGATCCGATCGCCACATGACGCGATCGCCACATGACGCTGTGGAAGGGAGGAATAGGCTGGGCCATCAGGCGAAAACATACGGCATGTGGCGTATATCGACTGCCCGTCGCCTCGGCTAAATAGTTGATGGTTAAAGAGATATTGACGTGATGCCGGGCGCCGGAAGGGCGCTGCGCGGCAGCCTTCAGGCTGTGGGCAAACCCAGGCGAACCGCATAGGCGGTCAGTTCGGCGGCACTGTGGAGATTGAGCTTGCCCATCAGGTTTTCGCGGTGCTTGCGCACCGTCAGCGGGCTGATGCCGAGCCGCTCGGCGATTTCGCGCGCCGTCAGCCCCTGCGCCACCAGTGCGAGGATTTCGCGCTCGCGCCGGGTCAGCGGCACCGGCGACAGGATGTCGGGCACGGCGTGCTGCCTGCCGCTGCCGGACGCCTCGCCGACGGCGAAACGCACGCTGCGGGCAAGGTAGGTGCCGCCTTTCCCGATTGCCTCGATCGCCTCGCCGAGTTCCTCGGGGTCGCCGTCCTTGGTCAGATAGCCGCTGGCGCCGGCCTCGACTGCGGCGCGCACCGTACGCGGCTCGATATTGGCGGTCAGCACGATGATCTTCAGCCTGGGCACGAGCTCCCTGATGTCGGAGATGAACTGGATGCCGGCAATGCCGGGCATGCCGAGGTCGAGCAGCAGCAGGTCGGCGCGGGTCTTTGTGACCTGTTCCAGCAAGGCCTCGCCATCCGCGGCTTCCGCCACCACCGACATGTTGTCCATCGTCGAGATCAGCATCTTCAGCCCTTCGCGCACCAGCGCGTGGTCGTCGGCGAGGATGAAGGTGAGAGGGCGGTTCATGTGGTCACCATTCATGATGAAGCGATGCGAATCGGCAGGACGCCAACTTATGGGAAATAAAATGTTGGTAGATCAACAGTCCCTGATGAGGAGAGCTTATGCGATCTTCATCCGGTACTTCGGGGGAATCGGATGCAGGAAGACAAGATACGCCAGGCTCTGGTCGAGCTGCTCTATCGCAATTCATATGGCGTGGTCATTTCCAACATCGTCATTTCGCTCGCCGCCGTCTACGTCTTGCGCAGCGGCATTTCCACGCCATGGCTGGCGGGATGGCTCGGCACGCTCTATGCGCTGACGGCGCTGCGCGTTTTCGCCTCCCGCCGCTTCTTCAGCCGGCCGCGCGATATCAGGACGATCATGCGCTGGGCCTGGCTGGCGGCCGCCTTCTCCTGGGTCTCGGGATTGTTGTGGGGCATGTTCGGCTGGGTCGGCTTCCTGCCCGAAGCGCCGCTTCTTCTGTCCTTCACCGTGGTGGTGCTGACCGGCCTGGTCTGCGGCACGGTGCCGTCGCTTTCGGCCTTTCCGCCGGCGCTGATCGGCTCGATCCTGGCGACGGTGCTGCCGGTCGCCGCCCGCGTCATCACCAGCGGCAGCGCGATTTCGGCGGGCTTTCTGTTCCTGCTCGTCTCGCTCGTGGTGATCAATTTCTACTATTGCCGCATCACCTACCGCATGTTGCGCGAGACCATCAGCCTGCGCCTGGAAAATGAACGGCTCGTCGAGCATCTGCAGGAGGAGCGCGACCGGGCGCAAACCGCCGACCGCGCCAAGACCCGCTTCCTCGCCGCGGCGAGCCACGACCTGCGCCAGCCGATCCATGCGCTCAGCCTTTTGGTGTCGACGATTGCCGTGCTGGCCAAACGCGGCAACGTGCCGGCCGAGCAGGCGCGCGGCCTTGCCGGCCGGGCCAAGTCGATCATCGGCAATCTCAGCGGCCTGCTGAACGCGCTTCTCGACATCTCCAAGCTCGATGCCGGCATCGTCACGGTTGCCCGCGAAACCGTGTGCCTGCGCGAACTGTTGCGCGATTTTCGCGAGGAGTTCGCCACCGAGGCCAAGGAGCGTGACCTGAAATGGCGGGTGGTCGACAGCCATCTGCTGGTCGAAAGCGACCCGATGATGCTGAAGCGCGTGCTGACCAACCTGGTCACCAACGCCTTTCGCTACACCAGGCAGGGTGGCGTCGTGCTCGGCTGCCGCAAGCGCGCCGGGTTTGTCGAGATCCAGGTCTGGGACAGCGGCCCCGGCATTCCAGACGACCAGCAGGCAGCGATCTTCGAGGAATTCGTGCAATTGCAGAACCCGGCGCGCGATCGCACGCAAGGGCTCGGCCTCGGCCTCGCCATCGTCCGCCGCACCGCCGAGCTGCTCGGGCATCCGCTCGCGCTTCGCTCGACGCCCGGGCGCGGCTCGATGTTTTCGATCACCGTGCCTGAGGTCCGCGCGGCGACAGGGCCGGCGCCGGAGCGTGAAACGGGGCGCGAGACGGGGCACACGGCGCGACCGGGCGGCATCATCGTCGTCGAGGACGAAAGCGACATCCTCGAAGCGATGGAGCAATTGCTGACGACGGAAGGGCACAGCGTCTATGGCGGACGCTCGGCGGCCGAGGCCCAGGCGGTGCATGCGGCGGCGGCGCTGCGCGGGGAGGCTGAGGTCGCGCTGATCATCTCGGACTACCGGCTGGCGCATGGCGCCACCGGGCTCGAGGCGATCCGCATGCTGAGCGCCTATCTCGGCCGCGCCGTGCCGTCGATCATCATCACCGGCGACACCTCGCCGTCACGGCTGAAGGAGGTGAGCGCCGGCGGCAGCCGCATCCTGCACAAGCCGATCTCGGAGGCCGAGCTCAGCCAGGCGATCCAGGCGGCGTGGGCCGACGGCGGGGCGGTGACGGCGGGGGAATGAGCCTGGCTGGCGGAGCGTGGGCCTCCGCTTCGTCATCCCAGGGGCGACGTTTTCTGTTGGCTCGAGACAGGCGTTGGAGAGACCGGCAACGCTTTGCGCATTCGTCATCCCAGGGCGGAGCAGGAAGCGTAGCGCATGGCGTAGACCCGGGGCCATGCCGTGAAGGTGAGGAATGTGGGGTGGGCAGAAGAAAGAGCACTTGTCCGCTCGCTTGAACACAGTTGCCATGCGGTGAGGGTGAGGAATGTGGGGGTGGGTGGAAGAAGGAATGCGCGTCCTGCCCCGCTTGAGCCCGGCGGCAATTTCACGGCATGGATCCCAGGGTCTCCGCGACGGAGCTGCGCTCCTGCTTCGCCCTGGGATGACGAAATGGTGGGCTCCCGACATCACCACCCAAGCCCACGAAACAGCTCGTGCCATTCGGGATTGGTCTTCTCGATCAGCTCGACCTTCCACTGGCGTGGCCAGCGTTTGAGCGATTTCTCGCGCTGGATGGCGTCGCGGATGTCGAAGTGCTCCTCGTACCAGACGAGGCGATGCACGCCGTAACGCGCGGTGAAACGAGAGCCCTCGCTTGCCTTGTGTTCCGGCAGACGGCGCGCGAGATCGTTCGTCACGCCGATATAGATCGTGCCGCCCTTCTGGCTGGCGGTCATGTAGACATATCCGGTCATCGCGAGAGATTATTCGCGGCAGGGTTGCGCGCAAGGCCTGCCACATGGGCGCACGCCCCGCAGTTGAACCCTACCTGGCGACGGCCCACCCCTTCGTCATCCTAGGGCGGAGCAGGAGCGCAGCTCCGTCGCGGCGACCCTAGGATCCATGCCGTGAGGGTGAGGAATGCGGAGAGGGCAGAAGAAAGATCACCTGTTTGCTCGCTTGAACACAGTTGCCATGCCGTGAAGGTGAGGAGCGTGATGCGGGTGGAAGAAAGAGCAGGCCTGAACCGCCTGTGCGCTGCCGCAAGGTCACGGCATGGATCCCAGGGTCTCCGCGACGGAGCTGCGCTCCTGCTTCGCCCTGGGATGACGAAATGGTGGGCTCCCGACATCACCACCCAAGCCCACGAAACAGCTCGTGCCATTCGGGATTGGTCTTCTCGATCAGCTCGACCTTCCACTGGCGTGGCCAGCGTTTGAGCGATTTCTCGCGCTGGATGGCGTCGCGGATGTCGAAGTGCTCCTCGTACCAGACGAGGCGATGCACGCCGTAACGCGCGGTGAAACGAGAGCCCTCGCTTGCCTTGTGTTCCGGCAGACGGCGCGCGAGATCGTTCGTCACGCCGATATAGATCGTGCCGCCCTTCTGGCTGGCGGTCATGTAGACATATCCGGTCATCGCGAGAGATTATTCGCGGCAGGGTTGCGCGCAAGGCCTGCCACATGGGCGCACACCCCGCAGTTGAACCCCACCTGGCGACGGCCCACCCCTTCGTCATCCTAGGGCGAAGCAGGAGCGAAGCTCCGTCGCGGCGACCCTAGGATCCATGCCGTGACCTCGCGGCCGGGCTCAAGCGGTCCAGGACGCGTGCCCTTTCTGCACCCTGCATGCCGTTCGTCACCCTCACGGCATGGATCCTAGGGTCAAGCCCTAGGATGACGAATTGGAGAGGCCGCTCGGCAGGCCAAGACCACCCAAGCCAGCGGCGTCCACGCCGTCCTGCGGCGGGGCAAGGCACGGTCAAAAACAATCCGGGCGCCGTCGGGTCTCGATGGTCGAGACCGCAACGGCGCCCGGTTGGCCTCAGGAGGCGATGGCAACGGTCCTGATGCGCGACGACAGCGCCCAGAACAACAGGAAGCTGCTGGTGACGGTTGCCGGCGCCGACAGCAGTTCGAGGTTGGGGATGGCGAGCAGGATGATGCCGATGGCCACAGCACCGAACCAGGCGACCATTCCGGGCGCGTAATAGGCAGGGAAATCGTCGTCGGGACGGGCGCTTTCCTCGCCGCTGCCGTCATGCTGTCCGCACATGATATAGGCCAGCGCCACGCCGACCCAGGCGACGACGAAGATGCCCTGATAGGCGAGTGCGACGAGCAGATACTGGAAGATGTCGGCCAGCATCACGACATAGACGATGACGCCGACAATGATCGCCCATACATATTTCGGCATCTCCAGCTTGAACACCAGCCGGAAGAACGCCTGCATGTTGACTGTCGACAGGTAGAAGTTGGTGGTGTTGATGCGCGTCTGGCTGATCCAGACGAACAGCAGGCCGAGCGCGCCCATCATCACGATCAGCGCCTTGACGACCGAGACTTCCGAGGTTGCGCCCTCGAGCGGGATCGTCTGCACCAGGAAGATGCCGACCAGGCCGTTGACGAAATAGGTCAGCGTGTAGAAGGGCAGGCCGAAATTGAAGACGGCGTGGTAGGTCTCGTCCTCCTTCTTGCCGAAGCGGGCGAAGTCGAAGGTGCACATCATCATCCACCAGACGCCCATGAAGGCGATGAAGACGTTGATCCAGCCATAGGGCGGGGCGCCGCCTTCAGGCGTCATGGTCAGCCAGGCGTTGGAATAGCCGTAATGCGAGATGGCGTAGACCACCGTGCCCATCAGGCCGACAAGATAGAGCGGCAGGAGATAGCCGTTGAACTTGTCGAGCCAGTGCTGGACGCTGCCGAGGATCAGCGGGACGCTGTAGATGCAGACGATCAGGGCAGCGACTGCGAAGGTCAGGCCTTCGAAATAGTAGGTCGCCGCCGTGGCGATGACCGAGCCTTCGAACACGGCGTAATAGATGCTCGACACCGCATAGATGAAGGTGGCAATCGCCGAGCCGTAGCGGCCGAACAAGAGCCTTGAAAATAGCGACACCGACAGGCCGCTCCTGATCGCGTAGCGGGTGATGACCGCATTGATGGCGGAGTAGGAGATAACAGTCAGTATCAGGCCGATGATGGTGTTGGCGGTGCCATAGATCTCGGCGAGCGTCGCCGAGATGATGAGAAAGAACATGGCGCTGCAGATCGCCCAGAAGGCCATCGTCAGATTGAGCTTGGGCATGCGGCCTTTGGGTGGGACGGGCCGTTGCGAATAGTCGAGTTCCCCTGCGACATCGAGACTTCCAGACATGGTTCATCTCCGAATTTTTGTTTTTTGGCAGATTCTTGATTCTTGATATGCGAACCCCGTTGGCGAAGAAGGCAGCAAGCCTGCTGGAGCCTGCTGCCTTCCCTTGATCAGGCGACCTTCAGGGTCGCGTTGGCGGCCTGGCCCGATGCCGTCCAGTAGGGAACCGTCCGCCGCTTCAGCATCTCGCGGAACTCGGCGGTGGTCTTGGCAAGAAGCTCGCCCGAGCCCCAGTCGACGATGACGCCGTATTGCCGGATCAGGTCGAGCATGTTGAGCTTCTTGTCGCGATAAAGGGCGGCGATCTTCTCGGCGTCCTCGTTGAGCCAGTCCTTGCGGTGGCTGGCGATGCGCGCCCGTTCGGCCAGCGTGGCGTTCTCGTCGATCCTGTATTGGTCGAGATCGAGATCGACGACATGGACGACGACGCCATAGTCCTTCTTCGCCCGCTCGACCGAGACATAACCTTCGACCACGTCGCTGAGCACGCTCTGGATATCGCGCTTGAGCGGATCGCCGAGGCCGCCGCCGCCGGCCGAGGGCCGCTGCACGGTGTCGCCCTGCTGCAGCGGCACGCCTGAAAACAGCGAGCCGAGATAACGCTCCTTGTCCTGGCCGGGATTGACCCAGACGCCGTGCGGGATCGACGGCAGGCCGCCCCACAGGCCCCAGGTGATCGAGCGCTCGCGGTCGCAGCAATAAGACACCACGGTGCGTTCGCAGGCGTAGAGCGTGCCGCCCTTCTGGACGCCGAGGCCGCCGCGGAATTCGCCGGGGCCGCCGGAATCGACCATCAGCTCGTGGCAGGTGGTGAGAACGGGCGACAGCCGCTCCTGGCCTTCGAAGGGCTGGGTGCCGAGCTGGACGCCGAACACCGGGCCGGTTGCCGCCCAGCCGTCACGGCCGTTGCGCGCGCCCCAGCCGCCGACCATCCAGTCGTACCACATGAAGTAGGGCTTGCCTTCGTGACGCGTGTCGCGGCCGCCGATCAGCAGATAGTCGAGGTTGAAGGTGCAGGCCATGGCGCGTTCCGGCAAGACCTCCGCCCAGAGCTCGAACACCGCGTTCATGATCTTTTCGAAGGGACCGGAGGCGAAGCCGGCGACCGGGGTCGGCCATTCGGCATTGACCACCGAGCCGAGCGGTCCGGCATCGACCGTCACCACCCGGTAGAAGCCGGAGTTCATCGGAATGTCGGGCGACTGCATCTTGGTGCCGGCGACGACGGCGGCGAAGGCGCCGCCATAGCAGCAGTTGAGGAACGAGCCGACCGTCTTGGGGTGGGAGCCGGTCAGGTCGTAATGGACGCGGTCGCCGTCGATGGTCATCTTGACCTTGATCGGCACCAGCCCTTCGCCCTCGTCGGGATCGACGTCGATGTAGTCGATGGTCTCCCAGGTGCCGTCGGGCAGCTCGGAGATGCGCTGGCGCGTCATGTCCTCGACATAGTCCTGGACCTCGTTGAACGACTTCTTGATCGTGTCGACGCCATATTTGTCGCACAGGCGCTGGATCTCGCGCTCGGCCAGGCGGCAGGCTTCGGCCTGGGCCTGGAGGTCGCCGATGATGTCGCTGGGCGCACGGGTGTTGTGGGCGATCAGCTCGGCGACGTCGGAGAGATAGACGCCCTTGCTGTAGACCCGGACCGGGGTGATGCGCAGGCCCTCGGCCATGTGGTCGAGCGCGTTGACGTTGAACGAGCCGGGCACGGCGCCGCCGACATCGGCCCAGTGGCCGTTGGCCTGGGCGAAGCCGAGCAGCTCGCCCTTGTAGAACATCGGCGCAAACAGGCGGGTGTCGTTGAAGTGGGTGCCGCCCTGGTAGACGTCGTTGATGACGAAGACGTCGCCCGGGTGCACGTCATGGCCGAACTTCTTGATCACCGCCTTGGCGGTCAGGTGCAGCGTGCCGACGTGAGCGGCGATGTCGCCGCTGCCTTGCATGATGGTGTCGCCGGTCGGATCGCACAGCGCCGAGGAGAAGTCGCGGGAGTAGATGACGAAGGAGTAGCAGGTGCGCAGGATCTGCTCCGCCATCTGGTCGACGATGTTGACATAGGCGTTCTTCAGGACCTCGAAGGTAACCGGATCGAGCGTGCGGCGATCTTTTCTAGGTGCCATTTCCAATCTCCAATTCAGAATTTGCGTGAGGGCTAAAGCTCGGTCGTTCAGGACTGCTGCGGGACGTGCATCCTGATGATCAGGTACTCGTCCACCTCGGCCTTGATCCCGGGCGGCACGACGATGGTCGAGTCGAGCTGGTCGATGATGGCGGGGCCGGCGACGACGGCGCCCGCATGCAGGGTCGAGCGGTCATAGACCGGGGTCTTGATGCGCTCCGGCGCTTCGTCGAAGCGGACCAGGCGTTCGCCGACGGGGGCGGGCAAGGGTGCTGTGCGCAGTTCGTGCCGGGCGAGCTCCGCCTTGCGGTTGAGGCCGGTGGCCTTGACCTGGATGCGGCACACTTCGACCGGGGCATCGGGCCGCGAATAATTGTGCTCGCGGCCATGCTCCTCATGGAACTGCCTGACCGCCTCGTCGAGATTTTCGATGTCGGCGCTGACCGGGATCGACATCGAGCGCCACTGGCCGAGATAACGCATGTCGATGTAGCGCTGGAACAGCATCTGCTCGGGCGAGATATCCTCGCTCAGCAGGCGGTCGTGGCCGTCTTCTTCGAGCAGGCGGAAGGCGCTGTTGAGCTCGGCCATGTCGATGTCGCTGACCGTGTCGGTGTACATCTGGGTGATGTCATGGGTGATGTCGACGAGCAGGCAGCCCATGGCCGAGGTGACGCCGGGATTTGGCGGGATCAAAACGACGGGGATGTAGAGGTCGCGGGCCAGCGCCACGCCATGCAGGGCACCGGCGCCGCCGAAGGCGACCAATGCGAAGTCGCGCGGATCGTAGCCCTTGCGCAGCGACACCAGGCGCACCGCATCCGCCATGTTGGCGTTGGCGACCTTGAGGATCGACAGTGCCGCCTGTTCCGCATCCATGCCGAACGGTTCGGCGATGACGCGGTTGATGGCGCTTTCGGCCAGCTTGACGTCGAGTTCGACCCTGCCGCCGGCGAGCTTGGTGCCGAGGCGGCCGAGATAGACATTGGCGTCGCAGTTGGTCGGCTCCGTGCCGCCCTGATTGTAGCACACCGGTCCCGGCGTCGAGCCGGCCGATTGTGGTCCGTTGCGAAGCGCGCCGGCCGCGTCGCGCCAGGCCAGCGAGCCGCCGCCGGCGCCGATGGTCAGCACCTCGATGCTGGGGAAGCGGATCGGATAGCCATATTCGACATGCCAGTCATTGGTGACATGGAGGTGGCCGTCGGAGCACAGGCTGATGTCGGTGCTGGTGCCGCCCATGTCGAGGCTGATCGAGTTCTTGTAGCCGGCGAGCTCGGAGATGAAGCGGCTGGCAATGGCACCCGCAGCGATGCCCGATGCCGCGAGCCGTGCGGCAAATTTGGTGGCGCCCTTGGCGGTCATGACGCCGCCGCCGGAATGCAGCAAAAGCACGTCGCCGGCATAACCGCCGTCCTGCATGCGGCTTTCGAGCTCGGCGCCATACTGGCCGGCGACCGGTCCGAGCACGGTGTTGGCGACCGTGGTGTTGAAGCGTTCATGCTCGAAGATCTCGGGCATGATGTCGCTCGACAGCGAGATCGACACGCCCGGCAGTTCCTCGAGCAGGATGTCGCGCATGCGCTGCTCGTTGGCGGGATTGACGAAGGAATTGACGAAGCAGATGGCGACGTTGTTGACGTTGCGTTTTTTGATGACGCGGGCGAGCTCACGCGCCTCGGCTTCATTGACGCCTTCGATGACCTTGCCCGAATAGTCGATGCGCTCCGACACCACCAGGCGGTCGCGGCGCGGCAGATAGGGCGGGGCCATTTCCTTGTAGGTGTCCCAGAGATCGTCACGCGTGCCGCGGCGGATTTCGATGACGTCGCGAAAGCCCTTGGTCGTGACCATGATGGCCGGCGGGAAGCGGCGGGTGATCAGCGCATTGGTGGCAAGCGTCGTGCCATGCGAGAACAGGATGATGTCGCGCAGCGCGACGCCGCCCGCCTCGATGCCCTTGAGCACGCCGTCGATCGGGTCCGGCGTCGTCGGCGTCTTGGCGACATGGATCTTGCCGGAAGCCTCGTTCAGGATGCACACATCGGTGAATGTGCCGCCCACATCGCAGGCCACACGCACCGCAGTGCCAAATGTCTCTACCTTGTTCACGTCCAGTTCCTCCTCAGGCTGATGGGTGTTGTCGTGCTTCCGCCGGGCGGGGCCGTTTGGCACAGCTCCGCACGTCTGGAATCCTTGCGGAATCCCAGGGAATTCGGGGTGCGAGCGACTGACGTCGCTCGAAGCGGCAATGGGTAGTGTCAGCGTCGTTGCTGTCTGCGCAGCCGAAGAGACGGGGCGCGCAGCGCACTGGTGGTAAAACGCAAAAAGGCTCCGGCGGAGAAGAACCGCGGGAGCCTTTTTGCTCTGGTCTCAGCCCGCAGCGTCGCAGGCCTGATGTCGATGATCATCCGCAACTTCCCGATTTCTGTCAACCGGGATTTCGTCCGATCGGCGCAACAACAGGCAAAGCAACGTGTCTGGCGGTTTGTCGGCTCGCCTGCGAGCGTCGGACAGGCTTTGCCGGAACAGGGCAGTGGCCTGATATTGTTTGCCGAGGCGCAAGCGAGTTGACGGGGCAGGGCGCTTGAGGCACAGTTTACGTAAGGACAGCGATGTCCCGATCAGTCGAGCAAAGGCGCTTGCTGCGGTAACCCGCGCTGGGCGCTTTTTTTGTGTCGAGTTCGCGGATGAACAATCTGACGGAGTTGGCAATCGATGGCGACAAGAACCGAGGAGCCGATGAAGGTCGGCGTGTTGTTCTCTGAGACCGGCGTCACTTCGGTGATGGAACGCAGCATGCTGAATGCGACGCTGTTTGCCATCCACGAGGTCAATGAAGCAGGCGGCATCGACGGCCGTGAGCTTGTTGCCGTCCATTACGATCCGGGCTGCGATGCGGTTGCCTATCACCACCTCGCCAACCGCCTGCTTGTCGAGGACGGCGTCCGGATCATCTTCGGCTGCTACATGTCGAGCACGCGCAAGGCGGTGCTGAAGGCGGTCGAGCACCGCAACGGGCTGCTCTGTTATCCCGCGCAATATGAGGGCTTCGAATATTCGCGCAACGCCATCTATTGCGGTGCCGCCCCCAACCAGAACAGCGTCCAGCTCGGCGAACATCTGCTCAATCATGTCGGCCAGCGCTTCTACATGGTCGGCTCCGACTATATCTGGCCGCGCGAGTCCGACCGCATCATGAACGAGATGCTGCTGAGGCATGGCGGCGAGGTGGCGGGCCGCGGCTATCTCAAGCTCGACGCCCGGCGCTCGGCCTACAAGCCGCTGGTCGCCGACATCAAGCGCAAGCAGCCTGACGTGATCTTCTGCAATTTCGTCGGCGAAAGCATCGTCCATTTCTACCAGGCCTTCGCCGAAGCCGGCCTCGATGCCAGGGCGATGCCGATCGCCAGCCTGACCACCAGCGAAACCGACATCCAGGCGATGGGCATCGACGTCGGCGCCGGCCACATCACCTCGGCCAGCTATTTCCAGTCGGTCGGGGGGCTTGAGAACGAACGCTGCGTCGAGCGCTACAAGAAGAGGTTCGGCAGCGATGCGGTGACCAACATGTGCTGGGAGGCGGCCTATTTCCAGGTCCATGTCGTGGCCAATGCGCTGCGCAAGACAGGCACCGACGATGTCGAGACGCTCAGGCCGGCCATTCTCGGCTCGGAATTCGACGCCCCGCAAGGGCGCATCCGCATCGACCCCGACAATGCGCATACCTATGTGTGGCCGCGGGTGGCACGGGCGCGCGAGGACGGCCAGTTCGAGATCCTGTCGAAATCGGCAACGGCCATCCGCCCCGATCCCTATCTCGCCAGCTACAATCCCGAGGAATGGGGGGAGCGCCTGGCCATGCATTCCTTATGACCCCCGTGGCGGAGGCACGGGACTTCAGCGATATGACCCTGTGCTGGGAGGCACGGGACTTCAGCGATGACCCTGTGCCGAGGGGCATGGGGACAAGAAACCGCCCGACATCAGGGCAAACGACACCCTGGGCAAGCGTTGTTGCCGACGACATTGCCGTAATGAGGACCAATGGTATCACGTAGCCCCCACGTGGCGCCGCATGACGGATCAGCGCCGATCCAGATCAAGGACATACGCTCGCTGCGTGTGCTTTTGCTGCAGCCCAAGAGCAGCGAGGGCGAGGAGCTTTGGCAGCACCTCAACCGCATCGGCTGCCAGGTCCAGACCAACTGGCCGCCGCCGGCGGAGATTCCCGCCAATATCGACGTGGTGTTCGCCTTCATCCGCCCGCTCGTCGAAGGCGGCATCAGCTGGAACTGGAACGCCGACGACCCGCCGGCGGTGCTGATCGCCATCGTCGACTATGAGAACCCGATCATCGTCGAGAAGGTGCTGCGGCTCAGGGCGCAGGCGGTGATCGGCCTGCCGCTCAGGACTTTTGGAATCCTCGCCAACATCCTTTTGAGCGTCAACAACCACCGCCGCGAGGAGCGGCTGCGCATCCGCGTCGAGCGGCTCTCCGCCAAGCTCAAGGCGCATCGCGACATCGACAAGGCCAAGGAGATCCTGATGGCCACCAACAAGGTGTCGGAGCAGGTTGCCTACGAGACCTTGCGCGAGCAGGCGATGAACAAGCGCACCACCATCGAGGCGATCGCGCTCGCCATCATCAATGCCAGCGACGCGCTCAAGCTGCCGGTGAAGGAGGCCGTTGCCTAGGCATCCGGGAGCGGGGCCGATGCACGCCGCGGTTGCTCTCGGCCGGCCTGACATGCCGGCCGCCCGGGCCTGTGGCGCATCGCATGCCGGCGCGCCGCCGTCGCGCCGCGCTTGAGGCGTTTCGCCATTCGGCCCGAGCCCGCGTGGCCCGTGACGCATGCAGTGCCGGCGCGCCGGAGCCCCCTCGACGTGTCCGCCCCGAGTCCCAGAGATCCACCCCGGGACGCCCCCCCCGGATGCCCCCCGGATTCCCATTGACATGACCGGCTAAATCCCTGACGCTTCACCCATCGCGCCCGCACCGATGCGGGCCGATGGCAGAGCAAAAAAGCTCCCGCGGGTCACCCCGCCGGGAGCTTTTTGCGTTCTGGACGCAAGGCGCGGGCCGCCTTGGGCCGTCGCGGAGGTCCGCAGACCACTGACGTCGCGCCGGCGTGCAAACGGGTGCCGGAATTAGGGGGCGGATTTCGGGTCGGCCGTCGCGACCGGCGGTCGTTGCGATAGGGCGACAGACGCCGGCGAAAGATGCCGGTGACAGATGCCGGTGAAGGATGCCGGCGAAAGATGCCGGCAACAGGGGGCCGACGAGGCCGGCGACATGGTCATTTCAGGAGGTGGCGCGCATGACTATTTCAGGCCTCGACTTCGGCGGAGGCGACATGGCCGACGCGGCTTTGGCGTTGACCCAGGACCCGCACGCCCTGCGCGGCGCTGCCGGCAACCGGCTCGAAATGGCGATCGGCCGCGAGGTCAGGGCCTGCAGGCGAAGGCATGGCATGACCATCATCGAGCTGGCACGGGCCGCCGGCCTGTCGCTCGGCATGATGTCGAAGATCGAAAACGGCATCATCTCGGCGTCGCTGACCACGCTGCACCAGCTGTCGCGCGCCCTGGCCGTGCCGCTGAGCGTCTTGCTGAAACCGTCCGAGGATGTGCGCGACGCCAGGTTCGTGAAGGCCGGCTTGCCAACCGAGCGCTGCGGCACGCGCGCCGGTCATCGCCCGCTCGGCTATGTCGTCCCCGATGCTGCAGGTGTGTCGGTCGACCCTTGTCTCGTTTTCCTGACCGATGACGCCGACCGCCCCGCCTTGCGCCAGCATGCCGGCACGACATTCATCTATCTGCTGCAAGGCGAGATGGTCTGGCGCCACGGCATGGAACTTTACCGCATGGCCCCTGATGACAGCCTGTTCTTCGACGCAGCCGCCCCGCACGGCCCCGATCAGCTGCTGACGCTGCCGGTGCGTTTTCTCGCCGTTGCGTCGTTTCGGCCGAAAGCCGGGGACTGAGCGCCTGCCTGTGTCGCAGCGCAAGGCGATCAACATCATCGACGTCGATTTGTGCGCGCACAGCAAAAGTGAAATGCGAGGAAGAAGTCGCGTGTGCACTGGTAAACGATTTGTCGGCGCACACCGCTTCGGCCAGATATCAAGATCCGTGTTGTCAATCGATTGCGGCTCGCAAGCGATCATATAGCCTAGCGAAGATTCCCTTTATCGAAGTGTCCGTTGATGCAGGTTGGGCGGAGATCGGTGCGCTCAGTTGGGGACCAGTGGGAGCGGCGTAGGGGGGTGGGACAATCACATCCAATGTGAGGGTCATTGCCTCCCCAATGCAGCGCAAAAACTCCATGTCCTTCATCAGCGTGTCAGAGCCGCTTGAACTAGACATGGCAATGGCGTGGGCCACATCATTTCTCCGCCCCATGAAATCGTCTAAGTCGTCCATAAAGAGGCCATGAACTTTTCCCTGATCTGTAGAATTGAATAGGCCAGTTAGTGGGAGTTTGTCCGAAATTTGAAAGCAGAAATTGCTAACTCCGCTTATTGTAAAAAGGTTGTTGATCTGCTGTGGCCTCATGTTGTTTTCATTGTGGATAAGTTCTTTGTATATGTCTTTGCTTAGGTCGCCGGCGGAGAAATCATGGAGGACTGTAAATCGCGAATGAGCAGCCGCGATGCTCTCCTCACGCTTAGTTTTGTTCTCGAACTGCATCTTCGTGAAGCCGTCTACGTATCGGGTCCAGACATGCTTGATAAACTTCGCCGGAACGTCATCGATCGTAGGACATGACGCGATAAGAGATTTGGCATACGTCCGCGCCAACTCGCGAACAAACTCTTCGAACGTAGCAGCTAGAAGCAATGTTACAGAGTTCGCGGCTGCGACGCGAGTCTTGCCCGTGCCAGCTCCCGGTGTAGAAAATGCAGCCACGACTGCTTTTAGCGCGTCCAAATTTTCGGCGAACTCATCATAGAGAACTGAAAATGCCGTGCTCATGGCTGAAGCTTCAAGCTGGAGTGAGAACTTTAACCATCAAGTCAATTCGATCGCGAACAGCTTGGGCAGTGTTGCCTTGACCAGTGAGTTTCGTAAGATCGGCCGGGTTTGCCAATGCCGCCTGCATTCGCTGTAAAACTATCGTCTTGTGTTGTTCGATTTTTTCACGGGATGCCCAAAGTTTATTTATGGCGACCATAGAGGCATCGTAGAGAGCCGCAGATACGCGGATACGGTTTTTCTCATCTGGGAGTAGTTGAAAAGGCTCGTTGTCGAAGAGCGCGTTCAGAAACGCCAGTCGCTCACTGTATTCCTCGACTGCAAGAGATGCTTCTTCTTCCGTCATCTGCTTTTCCATTGCCCTGTCGAGCATTGATTTCATGGAGCCGCGGATATTTGCTTCGTCTTTCAAAGCGAAGTATCGAAGAACGAGCTGGCAATCGCCCATGGAAGAATAGAGGGAATTCTTCTGTCTGACTGGATTTTCATAATAGTCGCTAGGGTCAGCTTCGACATATGGCGGGATATCAAAAATCTCTGCAAAGAGCTTTAAGCGAGAAATGGTAATAATCGCCTTATTAAAGAAGCCAGGATTTAGAGCGTTCCTTATTTCTTGTGCATTAAGCTTTTTACCACCTGTGTTTAGTCTGTCGAAAATGAAGCGACGGATATCGCGCATACTTAGCCGATCAGCCGCATCTCCAGCGTCACTCTCCAACAGCAGAATGATGGCGGATATAGAGGACCGTTCCAATGCGCGCTTAATCCGCGGTGGGCATCGGGAGAATCGGATGCCGTTGAGAGGTTGCAAGACTTGAAGACCAGTTAGCGCGAAGTCACCCGCGATGAATTCTCGGATGCAGTTCAAACGCTGTTGCCCGTCCATGACTTCGTAGCGAGCGGCCGAGGTCTCATAAAAGAACACCGGTGGGATCGGAATGTTGAGCAGCAATGACTCAATGAGCCGCGATTTCTGCGCCGTCGACCACACCAGACGGCGCTGGTACTCGGGTCGTATATTGATGACGATGCCTTCCTTAACGAGTTCACTAATCTGGGGCAGGAAAAAATTGTTTGTCTGGTATATGATGCGAAACGCATTCTTCGCGAAAAACTCGTCGGGATCTGTGATCCCGGGAATTGGGGGGTCCTCAAGTATCTCGTCCGCATCACCGGTTATGATTTCCTTGGTCATTTCGTAGTCCTCTGCTCACTTTGTGCAGCTATGTAGTAGCTTCATAACGCAAAGACTTGAGTGGGCAAATGGAAAGCCCGTCGCTGACCACGCTGCATCAGTTGTCGCGCGCCCTGGCCGTGCCGCTGAGCGTCTTGCTGAAGCCGTCCGAGGAACTGCGCGACGCCTTGTTCGTGAAGGCGGAGCGCTGCGGCGCGCGCCAAGGCCGGCGCCACGTCAGGCTCGGCTACGCCGTCCCGGGCGCCGTTTCGGTCGAGCCCTGTCTCATCACCTTAGCCAATGATGCCGACCGCCCCGCCTTACGCCAACATGCCGGCATGACATTCATCTACCTGCTGGAGGGCGAGATGGTCTGGCGCCACGGCATGGCCCTTTACCGCATGGCGCCGGGCGACAGCCTGTTCTTCGACGCAACAGCACCGCACGGCCCCGAGCAATTGCCTGAGTTGACGGTGCGTTTCCTTTCGGTCGCGTCATGCCGGAAGGCAGGGACGGGCTGAGCGCTGGCCGATGTCGGCCGTTCCATCGCGCGCGATTCGCCTGCGCATGGCCGTGGCGTGATGCGCAAGGCCGTTGCCATCGCACGCCAGATGCCATGGGCGGACAGATCGATGTCCTGGGAAAAAGCTGTCGCGGGGAGAAAATGGTCGGAGTGGAGAGATTCGAACTCCCGACCCTCTGGTCCCAAACCAGATGCGCTACCAGACTGCGCTACACTCCGAAATCACATTTCGACGCCGTGCCTAGTGGCTTCCGCTCGACATGGCAAGGGCAAAAAAGCGGAAACCGGCTTTCGCCTTGCAGCAATGGCGATTGCGCAGTAAATGACGGGCGCATCTGGATGTCCGCGCTCGCTGCGGACTCACGAATGAGGGAATTAATGTCAGCGCGAATTTTCAGCCCTGCCAAGACCGCCATGCAGTCGGGCAAAGCCAAGACCGGGCACTGGGTGCTCGAATTCGACGCCGAGAAGCCGAAGAAGATCGACCCGCTGATGGGCTACACCAGCTCCGGCGACATGATGAGCCAGATCCGGCTGACCTTCGAGACCCGCGAAGAAGCTGTCGCCTACGCCGAGAAGGAAGGCATCGCCTTCCGCGTGCAGGAGCCGAAGGAAGCCAAGCGCCGGCAGATTTCCTACTCCGACAATTTCCGTTATGACCGCAGGACGCCCTGGACGCACTGACGTCCACGATCACGCCGGCCCCGCCGGCCAGCGGTCCCGTAGCTCAGCTGGATAGAGCACCGGCCTTCTAAGCCGATGGTCACAGGTTCGAATCCTGTCGGGATCGCCATAAAATCAAGCACTTGCGCCAACTTCTCCTTGGTCGGTTTTCTCGGTAGTTGGAACTAGTTCCAACTACCCATCACTTTTTGTTCCCCTCGCGAATGCGCTGGCGACCGATTCGGCGCGCTGCATCTGCCTGCCTAACGGTCTGCAAATCGACCGGCTGATAGGTCTTGTGGATCGCATTTGCCGAGGAAATCGAGTTCGCCATTTTCGCCGCAGTTGTCTGCGGGGCAGCCCCGCCGGCCTGCAACTCAATAGCACCAGAGCGCCGCATGTCGGCCAGCGTGCGCTTATCACCAGGAAAGCACATCTCCCTGACAGCGGCGAAGTCGTCGGGCATCGTGAAGCGTGAATAGACAGCGCCTGAGCGATTCCGAAGCACGGCCCCGACCTCGCATGGTTCGGCCTTGAGGTACGCATCGAGCAGAGCGAGCGAGCGGCGGCTGACGGTACCAATGGCTGCACGTCCAGATTTTACCCGCGCGACCGGGAAATGACGGTCTGCATTCTCCCCCACGATGCCGGCCATGGTCAGTCCCCGCAGATCGGCGGGCGAAAACTGCGTGTCCCAGCCAAAGGCAATGGCGACGGCCATCCCGCGGTAGCCCTTCCTCCAAGCGGTCTTTGCAAGTTTGACCACCTCCCATTCGACCCATGATGCCGAGCGGGGCGCAGGAGCGCTGTTGGCGATGGAAAGGGACGGGTCAAGTTTGCCGTGGCACAGTTGCAGGGAAGCGCAGACGTTCCACAACGCGCGCCATATCTTGATCGTGCGCCAGGCTTCTCGCTGCGAAACAGTGTTCGCGACAAACTTGCGGAATTGGGAGAGCGTTTCCAGTGTGATTTCTGGGCTTGTTGGCGGCAGATCCCCGAATACCGGTTCGATCCTTGCCCACGCCCGTTCCCACTCCTCACGAGTTCGGGGGCGTTTTGCCACGGACCATTCCTCGGTCTTCTTGTAGCGCTCGAAAGCCTCGCCAATTGAGCCGATGGGGTATTTCGCGGTTGGGCTTGGCTCTATCCCGCGTCGATGCTCCTGCCAGCGCTGGTTCCATTGCGCTGCGACTGCCCAAGCCTCAGGACCATCCAGTCCGCAGCGGGCGGGCTTGAAGCCAGCAAGTTTCATTGCCTTGCTAGGCTGCCAGTATCCGTACTTCCCCTTTTTGACGACGTAGTAGGGGATATCCACCTTACCCACCAAGCTTCTCCAGCCTTGAAGCGACAAGGCCGGTAGGATGGTCTGTGGACGGCACAGCTTGCAAGAACCTTCTATGCCTCGATGCGCGCCACTGGTCGATTGCATCAAGATCGTAGTTGCCAGTGTCGGGGTCCGACATCGGGAAACCGCGTGACTGGAGACGGGGCAGGATATCCGTAAACGCCTCAAGTGTCAGGCCGAGCCGGCGGGCTGCCTTTTCTGGCGGCACGTCTCGCGGCTCGACCTGAAACCGAATTGCGCCAACGCCGATGGCCCGCGTCATTCCGCCTTTTCCTTCTGTGTAACAGGGGCGGGGGAAATCAAGACGCGGATGATGCGCCAACCGTTCTTGCGGTAGCGGTTCCATCTCCAGTTTGGCGGGTACGCCTCGGTGTCGGCAAACTCGATGACGTGCGATTTGCATCGACGGCACGAGTCAAATTGAATGCCAGCCGAAGGGTGGAACATCGCCCACGCCTTCTCCGTCTCCACGCTTCTACCCATTTGCTTCTCCCTCGGGTGAGGAGCGACGGGCGCGGAGACAGCGAAACCGAGCCTCTTGCAGGCTTTTGACCTGCTCGTTGGCGTAGTCGAACATCATGCGGAACAGCAGGAAATTCATGGCGCGCGTGTAGAGGTCGAACGCAATGTCGTGATCGCCTCGTTTCTCTGCGGCTTGAGCAGCGAGCAGCGCAGTCGGGTACTGCAGCGTTTCACCCATTTCGATCTTCCTTATTGGGGAGGGAAGGAGGAGCGGGGAGAGGGTGCCAAAGGTCGCCATCAAAAAGCGAAATGGCCAAGCCCTTGGTAAGCCAGCATGCGTGCAACTTGTCCCACCGGACCAGAACGCGCACGCCGCCTTGGCGCGGCAAACATGCGATAAACTCATGGCCATCCTTCGGCGCTGTCTCGATATCCTGCCAGCCGCCCGCCTCCAGTTCAGCTATTCGCTTATCCTTGGCGTCGAGGGCGATTTCCGCTGCCTCCAGCTTGTCGATCAGATCAACGCGGCTGGAACCCGCAACACTGCGAAGGCGCTTGATCTCAGCGTTCATCACGGCGATGACCGCCCGTGCCTCTGCGATCTCAGCGCTCATTGCTGTTCTCCTGGAGGGCGAGAAGGGAACGACCGGCTTCGGTGATGCGGTACGTGTTGTTGCACATGCCGTGTTCGACTAGGCCGAGATTGCGCAGCCTCCCGAGTATCTGTCTCTGCCCGCCAAGGTCGATGATCTCGCCCGTCGCATCGTTCCGATGGTATGCGATTTCGTACGGTGCCGCCCAATCTACGCAAGCTAGCAGGGTGTCCCGTTGCGCATCTGTCAGCTTCATTTGCTTTGCTCCTGAGAGAGGGCGCGAATGGCGGCTGTGACAATCTGGGCAGCATCGAACGTGCTTAGGCCGTCGTCATTGAAATCAACCGTGTTCTCCGCAACCTGTGCAGCCTCCTCCAGCGCCTTCTTCCGCGTCTCTGCTAGAAGGGCGGGGAGGGATGCAAGCTTGGCCTCGGCGGCCTCAGCGCGTGATATGGCCTTATCGCCCCACGATGGTACCGGCACTTCACCATCGAAGCCGGCAAGCAAATAGGCGTCGTCTCCGGCCCGTCCATTCAACTCGATCTCTATGGCCTCGGTGACGCTAGGCATCCAGAACGCGAGGGCCGATTGAAGCTTGGCAAGCCACTCCCGTTCCGTCTCTGCTGCTGCAAGAGCCTCTTGGAGGCGGGTGATTTCGGCGTCGGCTTCCTCAGCAGTCTGGAATGTCCGGTCGTCAAAGCCGCACGAGCAACTGTAGGTGCGCCCCTCGCAGCCCCTCGCATGATCATCGTTGGCGTAGATGTCGCGTAGCCGTTCGCGCAGGTTGTCGGTCATGCTGCGGACCTCGCTAGCTCAACGTGATCCGACCACTGGTCAGCCATGGCCTCGGCAATGCCAGTGAAGAACCGGCTACGCTCGCGCCAGCGGTCGGGTCCGGGTGACATGTGGTGAACGCGCGGCTGGCGCCCGTCGACGATGTTGGTCGGAACCAGCGGCGGCAGGTTGCGAAGCCAGAAGCAGGTGCGTTTCACCTCGCCATGGCCGAACTGCCACGGCTGCACGGATTGCGCGGGCTCCTGATAGTCGACGATCAGCGCCTTGGCATGCCGGTGCATGACTGGGTTCTCGACGCAGATCCGGTCAATCGGCGCGTTCCAGAATGCCGAGAACAGGGCGGCGCCTTCGCGCAACTCGTCCTGCATCTGCTCGGCAGTCTTGCCCGGTGGCGGGACGCTGAGCCAGCGGACGCCCGAGTTGCAGAGCCGGGTGCAAGGCGGGTGCGCCACGATCAGCATGTCCCAGCCGTCGTCCAGGATTTCGCGGGCATCGCCTACGATGTGCTTGTTGCTGCGGTCATCTGCCGGCAGCAGGTCGCACGACCACGCGTCATGACCTTTCGCAGCGAAGGCGCGGCGGACGGTGCCTGAAAACTCGCAGGCTACGAGAACACGAAGCCCGTTCATTCTGCGGTTCCCCCTTGCGCGCTGGCACTAGGGGCGACGAGAGCGGCGCGAGCGCGGCGATACATGCGGTGTGCCGTGTAGTACGGGTTAGGCGCAGGCTGACCTATCTCGTGCTTCGCCTCCTGCCAGCCGAGATGGCTATCGGTAAGAACCTCATCCCCGATCTGGATGATTTCGCCTTCTTCGAGCATCCTGTAGCGATGATCCCAAGCCATGCTACTTGCCCTCCACAGCCGGGGCCGCATCAGGGTCAACAAGCGACTTCAAGCCGTTCGCTGTGAGTTGCCGGTCAACATGGGCGGCAACCGGTGACATCGGGGCCGCCCCCACCACCCCCACAGGCGCTGAGACTGGCGTAGGAGAAGGGTGGAGCACAGAGCGGATGCGAGCTTCGTAGTCGGACTGTGCGGCGGCCTTGGCGGCTTCTAGGGTGCCGAAGTTGCCGCCCTTGCTGCCATGCGGCGCATCAAGCTCGTATCGAGGATAATCGGCATACCGTTGTGTCCACGGCTTTCCGAAGCGGTCTAGTTCGCCCTGCACTGCATAGGTGATGCGGTAATTCAGAAGCGAGTTGGTACTGTCAATGCGGTAGAGTAGGAAGCCTTTGTAGCCGTAAGGCCGCTCTGGCATCTCGGTCCACTCCAGCGCCTTGATCCCCACCGGCTCTACGGCAGGTGCTGGGGAGGGAAGATGGCCGGAGCCACCGCAAGCGCTGCATGCGACCGCAACGCAACGCATTTCGAGGCCGACGTAATCGGCTTCGGCGCCTGTGCCTTTGCAATGCTTACAGACCGGCTCCGCCTCTTTCTGGCAGACAGGCGCTACCCGAGAGGCTTCGAGGGCGGCTTCGATTGCCCGCGCAATATCACCTGCGCGAACGTTTCCGACGATGCGGGCTTCGGGCACCCATGCCCTAGCGCATTGCAGTACCGCCGCCAGCACTTCCGGCACCGTGCCGTTGTCGGGCGCGACGACCGTTTCGAGAATGTGCTCGCGCTGTTCCTCCGTCACTCCTGCTGAAGTGGAAGAGAGGTATGCGGAGATTGCGGCTTCCGCGCCGGGGACATAATAGCGCCAGCGAGGCCCATCGTTTGCCATGATCTCGTCAGGGTCAAAGCCACCCTCGACACACATTGAGCGTGCCGCCGCTTCCAGCGTCTTGTCTAGCTCAGCCATGGGAGGAGCCCTCCGCTTTGGCGATGGCTACGCGGAACCTCTCGGCCAAGGCGTGCGTGAGAACCATCTCACCATCGATCTCGACTTCATCGAGGTTCCAGTCGCTCGCCACCTCAGCGAGTTGAACAGCGACTTTGATCGCGGCGAGCAGATCAGGCGCGGCGGCGATCAGACGGGCGTTGGCCTTGTAGCCGGCGATCCGGAAATTAGGTGTGGCAACAACGTTCGGCCCATATTCGCGCGGGATAGGACCGTCGTAGGGCGCAGGTGAAGGCGTTGCATCCAGCACATAGAGGCTGTCATTCTGCGCTCCGACGAACCAAGGTCCGGGCGTATGCCTGGCAGCAGCGAGGGCATGTCGCGCTTCATCAGTGAGATTGGTGTTCGTGCTCATGGCTGTTGCCTCGCTTGTGCGAACAAATCGGATCCGGTGGCGTGTTGGGGGTCCGGTTGGCTGAGCCAGCCCCACCTGTTGCCGGTGTGAATGTTCCAAATGGCAGACTTGGAAATATTGAATCTGGTCGCTAGCTCGCGCTGGCTCACAACGCCCTTGGCCGCCAGGATTTCTCGAACAGACGCCTCGGTAAGCTTGGCTTGCCCGTTCTGCTCTCCACGGCTGACCGTCCCATGCAGAATCTTGTCAGCGTGGTTCTCGATAGGGGTTTTCCAAGACAGGTGACCCTTGGTGACGCACCCCAGATGGCCATTGCCACAAGAGTGCGCGGCTTGGTGTTCCTGCGTCGGAGGAGGGCCATAAATGCGATCGCAGACCATGCGGGATACGAGACACGGTTTGCCGTCGTTCCTGACGCGAGCGTAACCTTCTCCGTTAGTCACGAATGGCCAAATCAGGCATTCGTCGCCGGCATAGGTTAGAACCACATTTTCAAAGTAGCTCTGTGCTTCGCCATTTGCGGGTCTAAGCGCAACGCTTGGATCGCCGTGAGCACACCATCTTTGATAGTGGAGCGAACACCATCCGCGCGCTTTAACAAGCCGGCCACAGTCGTGAATAGAGCATGTACGCTGAGTAGGCATCAGGCCCTCATTGGGTTTGATAGATTTGGCGGGGCGGCAGAGGCGCTTTTGCCGCTGCACGTTCCGTCCTGCGCGCTGTCTTTTCGGATGGGGTGAAGGGAGCTGACTTGAGATTGCCAGCTGGTTGCTTTGCGCCTGTGAAGCGCTGACGAATGGCTGCGACCTTGGCCTTTTCGGCTACATCGCGAGCGGTCTTGTCCTTGTGGCACTTGCGGTGCGCTGGCTTGAGGTTGGTTTCCCGGTTCTCGCCGCCGTTGATGAGGGCGACGACGTGATCCAAGTCCCATGCCTCGCCAGCCTGGATTGCTTGGCTGCACAGGTGGCAGCAGGAGCGTTCGCGGTCGAACACGCGCTGGCGGACCTTGCCTGGTGCGCGGTGATCGTCGGTCTGGCCGATCCATTCGGAAACGGTGCGGGCCATCACGCCACCTCGACCAGTTCGCAGGGAACGATGCAGGCGGTGACCAGTTTGGCTATGAACCAACGAGGAGCACGCGCGATGCCTGACCCGAAAAAGCCAAATCCAGACGACTTGCCGGACCCGACGCCGCGGCCGATACCAGATCCGTTTCCGGTCGATCCGCCGATGCCAATGCCGGGACGCGACCCGCAGCCGATTGATGAGCCAAACCCGGACGAGGCACCAATGCCGCCGTTGAACGCGGCGACACCACCAAGGCCGTTTCCAGATCCAGACCCAATTCCACCGTCGCCGCCGGGACCAGACCCAACGCCAGACCCGCAGCCAGTACCAACGAGATAGAAGCCGCCCATCACTGGCCACCCCGCAGTGCCTGATTGAGCTTGCGGCTCAGCTGAAGCGTGTCGGCGCGGGTCGGCAGGTGCTGCCGGCGCTTCTTCTCGATCTGCTTCGACAAGGCGATGATGTCGGGATGCGAGCGTGCAAACGCCTTGCGCTTGCGGGCGACTTCACGCGATGCCTGCCAGGCACGCCATGCGATGATGGTGCGGTGAATGAGCTTTGTCATGCTGCCTCGCTTCGCGCAGTCGCGCCGCGCTCAACGCCGAGCAGATCGTCGATGAAGTCGAGAACCGCCGTCTTGGATGCCTGGAATTCCTTGGCGCCCATGGCCTTCTTGGACTGGCTCTTGGCCGTCCAGACACGCACGACGCATGCCGCAGTGACGACGACCGCGTATTCGTCAGTGGGCTCCATGAAGGCGGCGACACGCTCGGCATCAGCCTTTGACGACAGGACGATGTCACGCTCGTCGCGGTAGCCGGTGCGGATCAGCGCCTTTTTGCGAAGGTGCTCGGCGGTCGGATACAGGCCCTTCATGTAGTCGGGTAGGCTGTCGAAGCCGTTCTTGATCGCTGCGAAATAGTGGTTGTGGCTCGCGTCCGATCGTTCGTGATGCTCGACGAGGGTGTAATGCTCGCCGACGACGAATTGCCGATCTGCTCGGCCAGCCCAGAAGCGAGAGGCCGGCACCATGGCCTCGCCGTCCCACAGGAATTGAATAGGAGCGCTGTTCATTGGGTCACCCCGCCAACATGCTTTGAACGAGCTGGTTCTTGAGGATTTCGCGCGGCGGCCGGCTGTAGTTGCGGATCCGCTCGACGAGCAACGCCAGTTCCTCGTTGAAGGCGTCGACGGCGGCGGAAATCTGCCGGATGTAGATGTCGTCGCGCGGAACGCGGATGATCAGCGGCGGCAGCTTCGGGCAGTATGAGACGAAGTCCCACCATTCCCGTTCGCACACCCAGATGTTGCCAAGGACCTGGGCCTTATGCTCAGGGGGCAGGGCATCGCGTTGCAGGCGCTCGATCTGCACCTCTCGCGAAGCCGACTTGAGCTCAAGCCCGCCGTCGACGTCGACAAGCGCATCGGGGCTCGCGCCCTTCTGACCGTTGCGGATGAAGCCGACGCGCTGCGGCTCGAGGTTCTTGAGGTACGCATAGAGATTGCGCGCCTCGTCCTCCATGGCCTTCCCGCGCTCCATGTGCGCGTTCGTGTAGGTGTCGGGGTCCGGCTCGCCGGTGAGGATTTCCCCGGCCAGCTTGCGCATGTAGCGTGCGCGCGTGATGCTGGCGCCGCCGTCCTTGCCCTTCGCCATGACGGTTGCGAACTCGGACGCGGTCGGAAGGCCGGCGCGCGCCTCGAACCAGTCGGCAGAGCCTTGGTCGAAGTCGAACACCTCGATCATGGCTGCACCTGCGTCTTCGCAACCTGCATTGCGGCGTTGAACTGGTTCGACCGAATTTCGGCCAACGAGCCCACCCCGCCGAATTTGCAGAAGCGGGCGATGTCGCCGCCGTTGGCTTCGATTGTCTCGCGAAGCTCGGTGATCTGATCTGGCGTCAGGAATTCGGGTTCTTCGCGTCGGCCGGCGGCGTTACCGTCGTCGTCCTCGTTCTTGAGCGCGATGTCGAAGATGTCGAGTTTGAGGTAGCGGCGCCCGTAGCTCTTGGTCGAGCCGTAGGCATGGGTTGCCGTCTTGTTGGCGTTGCCCTTCATGCCGACGTTATCGAAGGGGATATCGGCGTGGTACTGCCTGATGTGGCCGGCATCGTGCATCACGTCACAGAGGATGCGGACGTGGTTCGGCTTCGGCGTCTCGCCCTCGTCGAAGGAAAGCGAGAAGCCGTGTTTCGTGATGATCGGCTGGATCGCCTCGCTGATCGTTTCGTAGCGGGCGTACTTCGACTTGGTCTGATCGTTGTCGGCGTCACGGACGATCTGCGGCATTTCTGCCTGGGCGTTCTTCATCGCGACGTTGAAGGCGGTTTGCGCGATGCGCGCCATTTCGCGCTCCCGCATCGCCATCAGGCGTTCCATCTTGTCGAGGTCGACGTTCTTGTCGCGAGCTGCGCGCTCGATGATCTGGAAGATCGCGGCGCTTTCGGTTGCCGGCGCCTCCATGGGCACAGGTGCGGCATCAACTTCAACAAGGGCTTGGGCTGCCATGGTCATGGGAGAAGCCTTTCAGCGACGTGATAGGTGAGGATTGCGAAGGCGAGGGCCAGCCAGACACGATCGAGCGGGTCGACGCGGTTGATGAGGCGGGAGAGCATCAGGCGGCCCCCTCAGAACGGGATTTCATCGTCGAGGTCACGAGAAGGGCGCGGCTTGACGAGTTTCACGGATTGCGGGGCGGAAAGCGGGGACGTCACAGCATCCACTGCGGCGAGAACGAAAAACATCTCGCCAGGGGCTCGACGGCTGAGGCGTGCTGCTTCGGCGCAGGCATCGCCCTTTGACTGATGCCGGAAGCGTGGCGCACTCCGTTCTGGGTTCCAGACCATCCAGAACTTTTCAATAGGTTCAATGTCCATCACGCCGCCTCCCTCAGATCAAAGGTGCCGGCGAGGATCGCGCGCAGATCGGCGAGGAACGCGACGCGGCGGGCCTGATAGGCTTCGCTGGGGTTGTTGGTGCGCTTGGCGACCCATTGGGCCATTGCCCATTCAGCGCCTTCAATGGTGGCGTTGAGGCCGGAAGCGAAATCGTTGATCGCGATCGTCTTGAAGCCGTCGGCGTCAACGTCGCCGCGCTCACGCTTCATGCGGAGTGCGTCGCGGAGCAGTGTCGGCTTGGTCTTGGGAAGGAGTTCCATCGGTTCGCTCCATCAGCGGGTGATGTGAGCGATATAAGCAAAACTCAAAAAACTATGCAAGCGAAACTTTAAAGCAAAACTCAAAAAGTTCCGACTCGACTCAAACGGCAAAAGAATCGATTATGAGAACGAAATAGGAACATGCGGGGGAGCAAATGGCGCTACCGGGCGGCGAACCGTTGGTCGCAGATGTATCTTCGATCTCGGTGGAGTGTGCTGATTGTGGTCGGAATAGATGGTGGAAGCCAGCGCAGTTGCGCGGCTATGGCGTCACAGGGTCGACACCGCTTACGGCGCTTTCGTCGCGGCTGACATGCTCGTCATGCCGCGAGGAGGGGCTGCCCGGCCGGAACGTTCAGATCCAGGTGGCTTTCGTCACGTATCTCGCCCAGGTGCAGGCCGAAGCCTATCTCGCTAAAAGCCGAGAAGCTCCTTCAGAGGGATCACGCGCCATACGTGCTTGATCGTATAGCGATCGAACGAGATCTCTTTGTGGGGATTATACTGCTCGACGATCAGGGTGTTTCCCGAGCGTTTCAACAGGCTCTTGATGAAGGCTTTGCCGACGCGCTCGTCGCCCTCAGGAAACATCTCGATCACGACGTCATCGCCCGGAACAGGCTCTCTGCCGCCACAATAGACCATTTCGCCGGGCTTAAAGCGCGGGAACATGCTATCGCTGAGGACATCGAGCGCGAACACCTTTCGCAGATGTGCAATGCCTGGCGGGCGTTGAACGTAGCCCATGACCTCGCCGTTAAAGCGGAAGTCTCCATCATCGCCGCCGACGGCTGTGCCAAGATGCTCGACATCTCGCGGGCCTGATGGAGCTGGGCCCGGGTCAGTCACGATCTGGGCGTCGCCGGCTTCCGTGTCCTCCAAGAAAACGACTTCCCCGCGGCCAAGTGCTGTCGGGTCAACCCGCAGGAACTCGGCGGTCTTAAGAAGGTTCTCGGTCTTGGGGAGGTTGCGGCCACTTTCCCAGTTGCCGACAGCGGCTGTATCGGTCTGGTTGTGCTCCGCGATCTGGCGCATGACATAGCCCCGCCGTTTCCTCGCGGTCTTGATCGCGGCCCCAACCTTCAGTGCCAATTCGCTCTTTGCCATGAGCCGCATCTGATTTGGAGAAGTGCTTTTCGTCCATGTAAGAGTAGCTTGCATCTATTTTTGAGTTATGCTTACATAAGGCATGGACACGTCCCCGACACCGGAAGCCGGCCTGACCAGGGCCATCGCGGCAGTGAAGACGGCGAGCGCGCTCGCGCGATCGCTCAACATCACCCCATCGGCGGTGCTGCAGTGGGACAAGATCCCAGCTGAGCGAATTGGCGAGGTGTCGCGGATTACCGGCATACCGCCGCAAGACCTCCGCCCTGACATCTTCGGGAGCATGCCGGAGCGTGCGGCATGAGCGCCGACCTCCGCTTGAAAGGCTTCATCGATCGCGTTTTGCGCCTGAAGGAAGAGCAGGACACGCTCGCCGACGATATTCGCGAGGTCTACGCCGAGGCCAAGGGCGAGGGGTACGACAAGACCGCCATGGGCGATCTCGTCTCGCACCTGCGCAAGGTCGAGAAGAAGGGCGCCGACGCTGTCGCTGAGAAGCAGACGGTGTTTGACCTGTATCTCGATGCCTACCACCGAGCATCTGGCACGCCGATTGCTACGCATGCGCATGCGCCCGACGCCAAGCTGCTCGAGACGGTTGTCAAAGGTGCCCAGACCGAGGTTGGCCGCGCGGCATTGACCGCGGCTGTCGACATCATGATCGCCCAGGACGAAACCGAACAACATTCGCCTGCTTCCTCCTCCCGGCAGGCGGACACGGCCGGGGCGGATGCTCCCCCATCCGCTCCGGCCCCCATTGCTGACGCAGAAGTGCCGGCCTTCCTGAGAAAGCCGGCTGTTGTTCTGCGCCCACATTGCTTGAACCCTGATCTGTGCGCCGGCTCCGGCCGTAATCACTGCCACTCGTGCCGGAAGGCAATGGCGGATGCCGAGGCTGCAGCATGATTGTCATTCGCGGCGGCCTGAGAGCGGACAGAAGCGCGACCCGACGAGGACCGGGCCGGCTTCTGTCCTATCGGCTGCGGCAACCGACATCTGCATCCGTCGAACGTGGTCTGTGCCGCGTGATCTGTGGGCACTCCCTGTTCGTCGACGTCAGGCGAGGGTTGCGGGGAAGTGGGCACGTCTGGAGCGTCGCTCAACACCCTGTCCAATCCTCGCCGCTCAATTCTGTCGGGGCCTTCAAGGCGCCCCGAAGCCTTTCGCTTCGCCTCCATCGCGCGTCTCGCGTCTGCCAGGACCATTCGCGCTCGGTGGCCAATTCGTTCCACGGTTCAAGTAACTCCGTCGCTGTTTCCGTCGCTAGGGAACATAGCAACGGGGTCACCCATGAACTTGGGAAAATCAGCCAAGAACGCGGATAATTCAGCCATGCAACCAGCGACAACGGATGCTGAACGGGCTGCAAATTTACTGGACGAAGTCATTGGCTCGCGCGGGGTACGCGAGCCGGTGAAGACCATGCTTGAGCGGGCTTACACGGATCTCGTGAAGCTCAACGACCGATGGACGCGGCGGCGAGTGCGGGCCGTCTTCAACAAAGAAGCAAACAGGATTGATCACCGCGAGATCGAAGAGATGCACGCCGTGATCGAAGCGAGGAAAGCCCATGCCGCATACCGCCAAGAAACCGCCCGTCTTGCTTCGGTGGCTGTCATTCGAGCGAAGGCACATCATGGCGATTTGGCTGCGCGATAAGGCTGCCAGCCTGGCCGAATGGATCTGCCCGGAGATGGTCGAGCAGGAGGCCGAATGATGGGCGAAGCCACTTCAGCTCGCGGCCTGTTTCGCGCGACCGGGAAAAAGTCGAAGCCCGTCGTTCAGAGGAATCTCGACGGCTCGTATGAGCGCGTTGAGAACCTGGAGCGTGAGGAGGACGACTTTTACCCGACACCCCCGGAGCCGACGAGGGCTTTCCTGTATGCCGAGATCGATCGGTTGCGGGACTTCGGTGTCATCTGGGAGCCGGCGGCCGGCAACGGCGCGATGGTTCGCGAGATGGAGTCGCTCGGCCTGACAGTGCGAGCGTCAGATCTCGTCGACCGGGGCTGCGAGGCTGACATCCGGTCCTTTTATGATTTCCCTGTGCCTGCGGCGCCAGCCATAGTCACCAATCCGCCTTTCCAGGAGTGTGGCTGGGGCAATGGCAAGGCGCGGTGGCTGAAGCACGCGCTCGACGTACTCGACGTCGATTACATGGCGCTTCTACTCAACTGGACGTGGCCAGGGGCTGGCGGACTTGCGGGGTTCTGGGCTGGGCATCCGTGCGCCAGAATCTACCTCATGCGTTGGAAAATCGACTTCACGGGGCAGGGAGCCCCGCCGATGCTCAATGCATGGTTCGTCTGGGACAAAATGCACCGAGGCGAGACGGTCTTGCGCATGCTCGATCGCAAGGACGCGAGGCAGGCGGAACTATTTGCTGAGGTCGCAGCATGACGCGGCTCGAGTTGCCTTTCCCCGTCCCCTTGCATGACTGCTTCACCAACGTGAAGGGCAGGGGCCGTGTGCCTACACCGCGGTACAAGGCCTATGGCCGCGAGGCTTGGGCTGTCATCGCCCAGCAGAGGCCGCACAAGCTCAAGGGACAGGTGTCTGTCTATGTCCGCCTCGTCGCGCCCGACAAGCGCGCACGCGACGCTGACAACCTCGGCAAGTGCATCCTCGATACCCTCAAAGCGAACGGCGTGATCGAAGACGACAGCAACCGCTTCGTCCGCAAGCTCTCGTTCGAATGGGCCGAAGACGGCCCTGGCTGTGTCGTGCTGATCCAGCAGGCTGAGCAGGTGGCCGCATGAGCCGTTGGTTTCGCCACTACGCCGGCATGATGCGTGACGACAAACTCGTCCGCGCAGCCATGAAATCTAAGCAGACTGTGGAGCGTGTGCTCTGGGTATGGGGCGCAGTGCTCGAAAGCGCAGCGGAGGTTAACGACTGTGGACGCTTTGATTTCGATGCAGGGGAGGCGGCTTACTTTCTTCGATGCGACGAGAGCGACATTGGCGACATTCTCGCTGCCCTCTGTGCTGTGGGTCGGGTTCTGGACGGCGTTGTGGTCAAGTGGAGCGACCGCCAGTTTGACTCTGACAAATCGCGCGACCGGCAAAAGCGCTACCGTGACCGTCTCAAATCGTCGGGTGACGGTGACCGTGACGTAACGCAACCGTCACGTGACGGCCAAGTGACGCTGCAAGAGACAGAGACAGATACAAACATAACAGAAGCTAACGCTTCTGACGCGCCTCCGGCGGTCGATGCCCGAACACTGGTTTGGTCTGACGGGCTTTCTGCGCTCGTTTCGATCAGCGGTAAGACCCAGGCCGGGGCTAGGGCCATTCTCGGCAAGTGGCTCAAGGCATCTCGCGACGACTGCGCCCTCGTAATGAGCAAGATCATCGCAGCCCGCGACAATCGCGTCGGCGATCCAATCGCATGGATCACGGCGGCGCTCGACCCTCCGAAACCCGCACGTCCCGGTGTCGTCGGTGCAGCTCAACGAATTCTCGAAAGTGAAAACCATGGATCAGAAGGCATTTTTGGCGGTCACAGCCATGCTCAATTCCTTCCCCCAGCAAGGGGCGACCGACAGCGAGACGCTGATGAAGACATATTCGGCGGTGCTGCGGGGAGCCAGTTCTCAGGCAATCACTGAGGCGGCGCAACGGTTTGTCATGGGAGAAGTCCAAGGCCAGTCCCGCACGTTTGCTCCATCCGTTGCCGAGTTCTGTGCGGAGGTCCGCCGCCGGCAGGAATTCATCGATGTGCGCAACCGCCCGCGGCTCCCGGCACCACCAGTTTACCGCAAGGGCCCGCTCGCCCCGTTCGAGATCCAGCGTCAGAAGGCTTTGACCGAACACGCCGACCGACCCGTCCTGTTCGAGGACATCAGCTACGACCAGTGGCGCAGGCTGAGCGCCGAGAAAGCTGTTCCCGTCGGCGCCATCTGGGTTGCCTGTCTCGGAACCGTCTACGGGCCGAAGCCCGCCGCCCAGGCCAAGGCCGCGTGAAGGAGGACGAAGCGATGAAACACGAACCCGCTACTCCAATGACCTGGAACGTCCACCTCGCAACCCGCATGCGGGAAACTGGCATGACCTTCGCCCAGATCGGCGCGGTCTTCAGCCTGTCACCTGACACGGTCCACACCCGCATCGATCCTGATTATCGGGCCAAGCGCCGGGTGCAGAAGATGGAGAAGCACAGGTCCCATTTGATCCAAGGGGCCAGAGCTTCGCGAGTTTTCAACGACGATCTGACTGACCGGCTGGCCGAAATCCCCGACGACAATCGCGGCTTCACCGCTCGTGCTTTCGGAGATCCGATCTTCGCCCGATCGGCAGCGGCCCAGGTGAAGGAAGAGCAGCCGACCGCCAACAAGATCACTCTGCCGCGCGTGTCGATCCTCGGGGAGCGGCCATGAACCATTTCCACGCTAAGGCCGAATGGATCGACGGCGCCTGGCGGGCACTCGTCCGCTACAGCCACAAGGCCGACTACTGGCCGGTGATGAACGGCGACAGGCCGGCGGGGTATCCGTCCAGAGCCGAGGCTGAGATAGCCGCGCTCCGAGCGCAGGAAAAGCACATGAACGGCACGATCCGCGGCTTTGGTGAAAAGGCGGACGCGGCCCGAGCCAATGCGGAGCGGCTGTTTCGGCCCGGCCGGAAGCCCGTTGTTGTGGAGCGAGCATGAGCAAGACGAGGAAGAAGCAAAAGCAGCCAAGCGGCCCGGTGGTGAAGGTCGAGGTGGAAAACCCAGACTGGCGGCCGGCGCGCGACGGCGAGAAGGCATTCCCGCGCATCATCGAGGCCGAGAAGAACACCCGGGAGAGCGCGGTGGAAACGCTATTCGCCCGCGGCTTCCTGGCGAAGTCACAGAAGGAGGCTGCCGACCGGTTCCGGGCATTCTGGGAAAAGGCCGGCGGCGCGGTGCCAAGCCTGGACTATTCCATGGATCGTGTCGACGGCGGGAAGGGCGATCCGATCGCGTCACGCATCATCGCCGCCAACGAACTCAACCGCTGCCGGCTGCTTATTGGCTCGCGCGGCTATGACGTGCTGCAGAAGGTCTGTGCCGAGGGCCGGGCGCTAACCGAAATCGCTCCGCACAAACGCGAACGGCTGACCATGGCCGACAACTTGCGCGCCGACCTCGATGATCTCGCCAGCATGTGGGGCCTCCAGACCGCAAGGAAGCGATGCCTAACAGCCTGAGGAGCAAGCTCGAATGCCGATTTCAGCAGACAAGATGAAGCTTTACCCCGGCGGCTCGATAAAGTCGCCGGAATGGCAGGCGATCCGCGAGCGCATTCGCAGCCGCGCCGGCAATCGCTGCGAGAAATGCGGCGTCGACAATTACGCTCTGGGCGGGCGCCTTCGAAGCAGCGGCAAATTCTTGCCGGCCCAGCCAAAAGGCGACAATGGCCTGCGCCTTGTCTGGCCGAAGCCAGGGGAGGAATGGTGGTGCGGGGAGGGCGAGCCGATCCTTCTCAGGATCATCAAGATCGTTTGCACGGTTGCGCACGCCGACAACCATCTCACCGACCACTCGGACGACAATCTCCGCTTCTGGTGCCAGCAATGCCACCTACGGCACGACGCGAAACAGCATGCCGCGAGCGCTAGGCTCACTCGCCGGCGGAAGGCGCCGCAGATCGATATCGAAGATTGGCTAGGTACTCGCTGACTAACGCTTCGTCGTGTCTCGCGCCTCTGGCGGCGGTCTGCTTGGCTAGGCAGCTAGTAAGGACTCGAGCATGCGGATCAGGTTCGCGTGGTCGCGCTCTGTCATTGAAGTGATAGTGCGCGCAAACTGTAGGAACTCTTCCGCAACCTCCTTCGGTAACTGGCAGATCAGCTTCGAGCGGAGGTTCGTAAGTTGGGCAGTCGTTTTCCGGTGTACTGTGGGGCAATCAAAGACTGTTTGGCCGGTGCGAGACGCCTGCATCCCCTGAATGCGGGCGCAGTCGACTACAAACTGGTCGCGAAACCCGCCGTCGGAGTTGAGGTATATGAAGCTATGAACTTCATTGTCGTATTCGACGCAGAAGCAGAGATGAAACTTCATTTTGCCGGCAACGGCGCTCTCGAATAGGACGATGTCGCCAGGAGCAAACGCCATTAGTCGATTTTCGACATCTCACTCAGCTGACGGGCGCGTTCGAAATTCGGCGCATCAAACAGCATGCCAAGACTAATAGGAAACTGCTTCTTCTCAGACTCATCTTCCCACGCGTCGATGTACGCGGGGTCCTCGTGTGTAAGCTTCCTAATCTGTGAAAACGTGAGGCTATTAATCGTCCCCACTGCAGCCTCGATGGCAGCCATGTCGCTTGGTGAAAGAACTGTGTCGATCCCCTCAACAGTGGAATCGTAAAACACCCGGACACCTACCGGTTCGCCACGCTTGGAACGCCAAGGCACGCACTCCAAGCGATACTGCCGCATGGTCAACTCGTCGCCCTTGAGGACGTTGTAGGACGTACTCGGAACCGGGCCATGGACCATCGCCACGTACTTATCCGAGGAAATCAGTCTTCCGAATGTGTTGAGGTGGGAGCGGTCGGCGAGAAAAATACTCTTGACGATGTCATACTGTGAAAACTGGGCACCAAGCTTTTCGGCAGCATGAATCACATAGGCGATTGTTGCAATCACCCTATCGATGTTCGGCTTTAGCTGCACTGTTTCAGCTTTGTGCCGCATCATTGTCTCGCCCCGCATCATGGTCGTCGTTAACAGAGTCGAAGGGGTAGAAAAATGGCATTTTTGCCGCACTTGGTAAAAATAGCGCAAAAGCCGTTTAGTTCCTACTCCTTCCCAGCAATCTGTTGTCGCTGAGATTGGCGACACGTTCTACCTTTCCGGTCTATATGTCATAAGCATCGTATCGGTCCCGGAACAAATGTCCTTGCGCCCGGTAACCGAATATGGCATGCAGGGAGCACGATGGCGCAATGCGTCGATAAGGGCTGCTTCGGCGGCCCTTTTGCTTTTCAGTGGTGGAATGTCTGAGCAGCTAGAAAGGCAGCACGAGGCAGTTTGGAGCGCGATCGACGAGATCGCTGCACAATGCCAAATGTCGGCATCTCGGCTTGCGATCGTGTCCGGGTTTGACGCCACCACCTTCAACAAGTCCAAGCGCGCGCTGGGCGACAAACGGCGTTGGCCTTCAATGGAGGTCATCGCCAGTGTGCTGCAAACGGCCGGCATGAGCTACGCGGAATTCGGGGCCTTGGTCGACAGGAACGTGGGCCAGCGGGATCCGTCCTAGTCGCGGCCTTCAAGTTTGCGCGCGAGTTCAAGAGCATCCCGGCGAACGGCCGCAGACGCGAGCATCGGATTGGTCAGCGAAGCGTAGTGAAGGGCGACCCGCTCGACAGCATGGATGTGGATCCTGCGCAGTGTTGCCTCGCCAGTTTCTACGGCTGACCAGGCACGCGAGCCCAGGCCCAACTCTTGAGCAAAGCCGGCCTGGGTGAACCCCAGCGACTTCCGTAGGCTGATGATGTCCTCGACCGTGAGGTCACCATAGACGTTCGCGTCGGTGGTCATTGAAGGCGCCCTCGAAAGTTGTTACATTCAGGAACCGGAGAGAGGTGCTAGCTCTCCCCGGCCCCCGGATTACCGGCTAATGGAGATTGTGAGTCTCCACTTGCCGATCCGGACTTGGAAGGTGAGCTTAGCGCTCATGGGATCCTCCTAGTCCTGCCGAAGCGGGATTGCTTCGGTGATTTGAATGTAGCAGAAACTGCGTATCTCGCAAGCGAAATGTGCAGAAACTGCGAAAATAATTAAGCCGCTCGGGTTTGTCACCCGGGCGGCTTTTCATTCGCAGCGTCGGCGGGCGAGGCAAACCCCCGGCGCCTCCCTGATCTTCTAAATCAAAGGGCACCCGTTATGCGGGCGGGGTGACCAACTACCCTAGACGCGGGCTTTGATCTTTTTCACCTCACTCTCAAGATCTGCGACTGCGCGAGCCAAATGGTCGATGGCTTCGGCCAACTTGTCGATTTTGGCCTCAATCGAATGTTGGTTCTTGACGTCTCGCGCCATGGCGGCGCCGTAGCTAGCAGACATTTGCCCCTCCTAACGTTGAGGCGCGCATCCTCCCATCAACCTCGGCACCTGTCGAGCCGACATCAGGTGAACCATGACAGCATTCTGGAAAGCCGTGATCGCCGCGGCAAACGCAATGCTTCGCGCTGCCGGAGCCAAGTAGGCATTCGAACCCAATGTCTGATCTGACCGCGAAACAAGAGGCGTTCGCTCTCGCCTACGTCGAGACAGGGAAGGGCGCTGAAGCCTATCGGCGAGCCTACGAGGTAGGAGCCGACACTAAGCCGGAAACCGTCTGGAGCGAGGCAAGCCGGCTGCTGGCTAATCCAGCGGTTGCCGCAAGGGTCAAAGAGCTTCAGCAGCAAGCCCGCGACCTCGCCATGGTGTCGATCGGCACACTGACCGGCGAACTGGAACTGGCCCGCGTCAAGGCGATGGGAGACGAGAAGGGGGCATCTGCCGCTGTTTCGGCAATCATGGGCAAGGCCAAGCTGCACGGACTGCTGGTCGAAAAGGCGGAAGTGACGGGCAAAGACGGCGCTCCGCTCACCTCCGCAGTGGATGACCTATCCAAGAATGACATTGCGCGCCGTGTGGCCTTCCTCCTGGCTCAAGGTCTGAACAGTGCAGCTAAGTGAAGTCCTTGCCGCGCTTGATGCGCTGCCAGCCGAAACAAGGCAGGAGGTCATCGACGAGGCAGTGAAGGCGTCCGCTGGGCGCTACATGATCCCGAACCCCGGCCCGCAGACGGATGCATGGTTCTCGGAAGCGGACGAAACCTTCTATGGCGGCTCTGCCGGTGGCGGCAAGACGACGCTGATTTGCGGCCTCGGTGTGGAAGAGTACCAGCCGGCGCTGATCCTGCGCAGGCAGGCGACCCAGCTCAAGGGCATAGAGGACGAACTGGCCCGGATGCTGGGCACGCGCGACGGCTACAACAGCCAATCGCACGTCTGGCGGCTGCCGAGCGGCGGTAAGATCGAGCTGGGCGGCGTGCCGCATGAGGCCGACAAGGAAAAATACCAGGGTCGCGCGCATCGCCTGAAAGCCTTCGACGAAATCACGCAGTTCACGGAAAGCCAGTATCGATACATCATCGGTTGGCTTCGTGACGCGCAGGGCCGCCGGTGCCGGGTTGTTGCCACTGGCAACCCGCCGACGTCGGCAGAAGGCATGTGGGTCATCAGGTATTGGGCGCCCTGGCTGGACAAATCGCACCCGAACCCAGCCGAGCCGGGCGAACTGCGATGGTTCACGACGATCGACGGCGAGGACCGCGAAGTCGACGCGGACTATGTAGGGCCAAGGGGCGAGCGGCCACGGTCGCGAACCTTCATCCGGTCGATGCTGGAAGACAACCCCGACCTGATGGCGACGGGGTATGCCTCGCAGCTCGAAAGCCTGCCTGACGAGATCCGCGAACGACTCCGCTATGGCTCATTCGAACCCGATGGCAAAGACGATCCTTGGCAGGTGATCCCGACCAAGTGGATACGGGAAGCGCAAGCACGGTGGTTGAGCACGCCGCCTGAATTGCCCATGACGGCAGTTGCCGCCGACATCGCCCAGGGCGGATCGGACAAGACGCAAATCCAGAGCCGGCGCGACTGGTGGTATTCGTCCTTCGCCAGTTATCCCGGCAAAGACACGCCAGACGGGCCGACGGCTGCCGGACTGATCATCAAGGAAATGCGGGACCGCTGCCGTGTCGTGGTCGATGCCGGCGGCGGCTATGGCGGCGACACGCTGACACAGCTTGCCCATGCGGACATCGACTGCTTCGGCTTCAAGGGCGGCGATGGTTCGGCTTCGACCAGTCGAGAGGGCCTGTACGGCTTCTACAACCTCCGTGCGCAAGCCGTCTGGCAGTTCAGGGAACAGCTCGATCCAGCCTATGGCTCGCGCATTGCCTTGCCGCCAGACCCAGAACTCGAGGCTGACCTGGCAGCCTTCCGATACGAAATCCGGGCCCGCGGCGGCGGCGAGGAAATCATCGTTCTGCCGAAGGACACCATGCGGGAAATGCTCGGCCGGTCCCCAGACAAGGGCGACACGACGATCATGCTGTCGGCTTCGAGCATTGCCGGCCTGAAGCGCCCCAAGGCCGCGCAGGAGCGGCGGGAGCAATCAAGGGCAAGGCTCATGTCTGTGACTTCCAACAGTGCCTTGAAGGCCAAACTGCGAGGAAAACGCTGATGAGTGGACTTTTCGGAAAGAAGCAGCAGATGCCCGAACCTGAGCCGCCGGCAACGATGCCCGATCCTGAAGACCCGTTGGCCAAGCGCCAGCGTGGGCGGACGCGCTCGCTTGCGCCGGCTGGGAAAAGCAGCAGTGCCGCGTCCGACCGCCTTGCGCCTGTGCCTGGCACGATCGGGCGTGAGTTCTCGCGCGGAACGCTCGGTGCAAGCTGATGACTGATCAGTCGGGCCGCGACCTGATGGCGATCGATGCGCGCCTCTTCTCTGCAAAGGGCGCGCTCGACAGCCTGTATCAGGAAATCGCCGAATTCCTGTTCCCCGAGCGGGCCGACTTCACCACCGAGATCGTGCTCGGCCAGGAGTTCGCCGCCCATCTGACCGATGCGACACCTGTGCTGATGCGGCGTGAGCTTGGCGACCAGATCGGCTCGATGGTGCGGCCCGACGGGCGGCAATGGTTCAAGGCGGCGGCCTCCAACAAGCGCGTCGGCCGTGATCGTAACGCGGCTGCGTTCCTCGAATTCATGACCGACGTGAACAGCGCCATCCTGAACTCAAAGGACAGCGGCTTTCGTCGTGCCGCCCAGCAGGTCGAGCATGACTTTGCTGCCTTCGGCATGGGCTGGCTGCAGGTCAGCTACAACAGCAACCGCGACAACCTGCTTTTCAGGTGCCACCACCCGAAGCATATGGCCGGGCAGGAGGGTCCCGACGGCCAGGTCAACCATGTCCACCGCAAGTGCGACATGACCGCTGCGGCGATGGCCCACCACTTCGGCGAGGCGAAGCTTCCGCAGGCCGCCAAGAACGCGTTGCGCGACAACGACATCAAGACCACGTTCAAGGTCCGGCACATTTTCATCCCGCTGGAGCTTTACGAGCCGTATCGCAAGTTCCCCAAGGGCGCGAAGTGGGCCGACATCTACGTCACCGAAGACGGCACCATCCTGCAGGAGCTGCCGGCCTTCACCTTCGATTATGTCGTGCCGCGCTGGTGGCTGTTGTCGGGCAAGTTCTACGCCGTGTCGACGGCGGCCTCGATCGGCCTGACCGAAAGCCGCATGCTGCAGCGCATGAAGATGACCATCATCGAGGCAGGCGAAAAGCAGGTCGACCCGCCGCTGGTCGCCACCCAAGATGCATTGCTGTCGCCGGTCGATCTCGGCGCCAACGGCATCACCTTCATCGACAGCCAGTATGACGAACGCCTGGGGGCGGCACTGCGCGTGCTCGACTTGGGCAAGAATGTCGGCCTCGGCATCGACCTGATCAACGACCAGCGCAACCAGCTCGGTGACGCGTTCTTCCTGAGCAAGCTGCAGCCGATCGCCCAGGCCGACAAGACGATGACGGCTTACGAGGCAGCGCAGCGCGTCCAGGAATGGATCCGCAACGCCATGCCGCTGTTCGGCCCGATCGAACATGAATGGACAGGTGCGGTGCTTGACCTCGCGACCGAAAAGGTGATGCGGGCCGGAGGATATGGCCCCGTCGATCGCAACGGCATCCCGGAAGATATGCCCGACATTCTGCTCGGGCAGAACATCCAGTACGAGTTCAACAATGCTCTGAAGGAAGCCCGTGACCGGCAGGTTCTGAACGCGTTCCAGGAAAGCGCTACGGTTCTGCAGGCGGGTGCCTCACTCGATCCATCCCTCGTCGGCGAGGTCGATGTCCGGACGATGTTCCGCGATGCGTTCGCCGCAGTGCCGAATGGGCGTTCCGATTGGTTGATCGATGCAGAGCAAGCGGCGATTGCCCGCCAGAAGATGCAGCAGTCGCTGGCTGATCAACAGGAGATGCAACAGGTGGGCCAGGGCGCTGCCGTCGCCGCGCAGGTCGGCGATGCTGGCCAGTCTATCCGGGCGGCGCTCGGCGCATGAGCCAGAAGCTGTACCGCCCATGGCATCCTGTCACGGTTCGCCCTGACAATGAGATGCCCCGAACCGATCTGGAAATCCGCAGGACCGATTGCGTGGCGCTTCAGGCGCTGGCTGCCGGGATAGCGAACGAAGATCAGCAGAAGCGCGCCCTCGGCGCGATCCTCCAAATTTGCGGCATCCATCAACCATCGTGGATGCCGGCAGAGCATGGCGGCGAACGCGACAGTTCATTCGCCGCCGGCAAGCAGCATGTCGGCTTCCAGATCCGGAAGCTGATTTCCCATTCCCTTTCCATTTTGACAGGTGAAGCCAATGACCGACCAGCCCACGATCGACGCACCGGCAAACCAGCCGACGAGCGCAACGCCGACCGCGCCAAGCCCTGAACCCGTAGCAACAGCCGCGCCAGCAACGGCACCCGTGCCGGCCACGGCGCCTGCCGCGCCAACGCCAGCGCCGGCCGCTGCGCCCGATGCCGCCGCAGCGCTTCAGTCGTTCCGCGAGCAACTGGCCGGCGGCGACGCCGCGATGATGAAGCAGCTCGAGCGCTACAAGTCGGCAGACGAGATTTCGAAGGCATTCCGCGAGGGCTACAGGAATGCCAAGAACGTCGGCAAGGCGATCGAACTGACCGAGAAGTCGACGCCGGACGAGGTCAAGGCTTACCGGGAAGCCAACGGCATTCCGGACGATGCAACAAAGTATCCGGGCGAATTCCGCGAGGGCTTCGAAGTGACGGACGCCGACAAGGCGATCCTCTCCGACTTCAAGGCAGCGATGCATGAACGCAACGTGCCGCCGAAGGTCGCAGCCGCAGCGCTCGACTGGTACCAGGATTTCGCTGCTGCACAGGCTCAAGACCTGAACGCCCAGCTTGCGAAGGTCGCCGGCGAGACACAGAAGGCGCTGCGCACCGAGTGGGGCGGCGACTATGACGGCCAGATCGGCGCCGCCCAGGAACTGATGAAGGCTCATCTCGGCGAGGAAGGTTTCGGCCAGATGATGGGCCTGCGCCTGATGGATGGCTCGCGCCTCCAGGACAATCTGGGTTTCGTCAAGATGATGGCGACGATCGGCGCCGACTATTATGGCTCCAATGCCATCCTCACCGGCGACATCGAGGCGACCGGCAAGACGCTGGAAGCGCAGAAACAGGAACTGCTGGCGCTGCGCGTCTCTGATCCGACCAAGTTCAAGAGCGACGACGTTCAGGGCAAGCTGACGAAGATCTATGCCCAGCTCGAAAAGATTACCGCCCGGAAGTGATCCGGACGGTCGGACTGACAGCGGCATCCCGGTTTCCGGCCCCGCAACCTCCCGAAAATCCAAGCTGATGTGACGCCCCACGCCGGGGTGAGTAGCGGCCCCGTGCCTTGGGCACGGCATCCCGCGAAAGCTTCGATACGGCACCCTGATCACGGCTGAAAGAAACCCCTCCAATCATCATCAAAGGATATTCGCCATGGCCTATGCCATCACGAAAACCCAGTACCGTGATGAGTGGGTCGTCGCCTTTCAGCGCGGCGAAACCTACCTCAAGGACTGCGTCACCAAGGAACTCATGATCAGCGGCCTGACCGCCTCGTTCGCGCTCCAGGGCGCGGCGGGTCGCATGACTAAGCGCGGCGCCAACGGTCTCATCCCGTCCCGCAACCGCACCGACGGTCAGCCGACGATCACGCTGGAAGAAAAGCACACGAAGGAAACCCGTCCCGGCTTCGACGTGTTCACGGCCCCGGCGAACCTGCGTGAAGCGATGCAGAATGCCAGTGCGCTGACTGCCTCGCGTGAAATCGACATGACGATCATCGACGCGCTGTCGACTGCTACCAACGCCTATGCCAGCGGCGCGGCGCAGACCCTGACCTACGGCAAGACGGTCGACGCCCTGTCCGACCTGTTCGAGCTCGACGTTATGGTCGGCAACGAGATCACCTGCCTGTGGACCCCGAAAACCTGGGCCCGCCTGCTCACCTTCCAGGAGTTCAAGTCGGCCGACTATATCGACGCCAAGCCGCTCGTCGGCCTGACGCTCGACCGGCCGAAGGTCTGGCTCGGCGCCAAGCATATCATGCACACCGGCCTGCCGGGCATGGGCACGGCGACCGCCTCCAACTTCATCTTCGCCAAGCCGGCCGTGGGGCACGCCATTGCCGGCGACGTGAAGGTGGATGCGGGCTTCAACGGCGAGGATGATTACTCCTACGACCGCGCCACGATCTACGACGGCGGCACCATCCTGCAGCAGGCCGGCGTCATCAAGGTCGTCACCGACGACACTGCTGCGTTCTCGTAAGGAGGTCAGACAGTGGCTTACGAACTCAACGGCTTCAAACTCCTGACCGATGGTCTTTCCGGCGCCAGCTCCATGAAAACGTGGCTGCTGGACTCGGTCGACGCCATCGCGACGGTGAACACCTCCAACTATGTCAGCGACGGCTATGCCAGGGGCGCCCGCCAGGGTGACATTGTCATCGTCCGCACGCGCACGACCACCATCGCCGGCCCGGTGACGGCGATCCACCACTGCTGGGTGATCGACGAGAAGACCGGCACCAACGGTCTCGGCATCGACCTGACCGACGGCCTCGCCATCACGGCGACCGACACCGACTAAGCGAGCTGGGGAGGCCTTCGGGCCTCCCTTTTCCATTTCCCTTTGATCCACGGTGAACCAATGACCCAAGTTTCGAAACTGGCGGACCACCGCTTTTCTCAGGCCGACTACGCCTTCCACCGGTACGCTGCGAACGTGCCCGTCGGCACCACGATCGAGGACGTTCTCCATCCCGAGTTTTTCGGGAACTGTCTGAGCCGTATGCGCCCCGGCATGGAGATCTCGGTCCTCTCCGAAGATTTCAAGCTGGATGCCCGGCTGCGTGTCCTCTCCACCAGCAAAACGACGGCGAAGCTGCGGGTGCTCAGCATCTACCAGGGCGACGAAACGGACCCGGACCTGTCACAGGTCAAAATCGAGGGCATCCGCGTCAATTGGGGCGGCCCGAACCACAAATGGCGGGTGCTCCACGATCGTACCGTCGTCGAGCACGGTTTTGCGACCGAGGGCGAAGCTCAGGAAGCGGCGGACGCGTACGCGGCAAAGGCTAACGGATAACCGGCCATGGCGACAAAGCTGCAAATCTGGAAGCAAGCTCTGGTTCATCTGGAGAAGGCGACCATCACCACCCTGACCGATGATGTCGAGGCGCGATACGTCTTCGAAAACGCATGGGCGGGTGCGGTCGAAGAAGCCTTCAACTCGGGGGACTGGAACTTCGCCAAGGCATCCGCAGCTTTGTCGCCCAACGGCGCTCTTACGCCGGCTGTGGGCTGGACCTATGCCTTCGATTATCCGGCGGGCTGGCTGCGGACGGTGACTGTCTCGAACCGGCCTGACTTCGGCACCTTCCACGACTACGGGGACCAAGGCGGCAATCTGCACGCCAACACGCCGACGCTCTACCTGCGCTTCATCAGCAGCGTGAACGCAGCCGACGACAAGATTTCGACCTGGCCGACGATGTTCTGGCGCTACGTGGCGCTGAAGCTGGCCTTCGACACCTGCGGCAAGCTGACATCAGGCGATACGCTGGAAGACAAGCTCAGCAAGCGCATGGAACGAGCCTTGATGCAGGCCAAGAACATCGATGCCCGCAACGAGAACAACAAGGTCATCGAGCCGGGCACCTGGCTTCGCGCTCGGCGCGGCGGCGGCGGTATTGGCGGCTCGTGCGACAATGGCGGCACGCTTGTAGGCGGCCAGATCACTTTCGGCGAGGGTGACGTCTGATGCCTCGCGTTTCGGCTCCAGTCTATTCCCTGAACGGCGGCGAGGTCGGCGAGGAAGCGCTTTCCCGCCTCGATCTGGAACGCATGCAGTTCGCGTCGGCGATCAGCTCGAACATCCTTCCTCGCGTTGTCGGTTCAATGACGCTGCGGCCTGGCCTGGAGCACATCGCAGATATCAATCTGGGTGATGTCCGGCTGCTCGAATACTCCTTCGCGGGCTCCAACGCCTCGATGCTGGTGCCGATCCTCTCGAACAACGAGATGCGCATCCTGAAGGACAACGCCTTCGTGTCACGTGTGGCTGTCGCAACCTCGATCACGAACGGCGATTTCAACTCGTTCACCGGATGGACGAACGCCAGCGCTGCCGGCGCCTCGGCAAACGTGTCAGGTGGCAACCTGGTGCTAACCGGCACCACGCAGGGCAGGGCGGCGGCGCGCCAGACGATCACAGTTGCTGGCGGCGACCAGGGCAAGGAACACGGCCTCCGCGTCGAAGTCGTTCGCGGGCCGGTCTGGGTTCATATCGGCACGTCTGCCGGCGCAAGCGACGTCCTGCCTTTGTCGATCCTTGACGACGGCGACCACTCCATCGCCTTCACGCCCACGACGGGCAGCATCTTTCTCGAACTCTACACCGACAACGCCAGACAGGCGCTTGTCGCACGCTGCCAGATCGATGCAGCGGGAACGCTTGTTATTTCGACGCCATGGGCGACGGCCGATCTCGCGGCACCCCGACATAAGCAGAACATCGACGTGCTCTATCTCGCCTCGCGCCAGTTCCAGCAGCGCGAAATCCAGCGCCGTGGTGACACGAGCTGGGGCATTCAGCGCTACAAGGTCGACGACGGCCCATTCGTGCGCGCCGACAGCACGGTGGCTTTGACGCCTTCGGTCTACACAGGCAACGGCACGCTGACGGCCAGCCGGGCCTTCTTCGAAACGAGCATGGTCAATCGCCTGTTCCGGCTGTTCCAGTCCGGTCAGACCGTGCAGGAAAGCTTTACGTCCGCGCCGGCCAATGGTGCGTCGATCCGTGTGTCAGGCGTCAAGGCTGCTCGCACCTTCTCGTTTCAAGTGTCTGGCACCTGGGCCGGCTCTGTCCGCCTCGAGGTGGCTACTGACGACGGCAGCGGCAATCCCGGCGCATGGAGCACGCACAGCACCTATACGGGGAATGCTGGACCTACGAATGTCACCGATAGCGACGACAACGTCGTGAAGTTCTTCCGCTTCGTGGCCGTCACCTACACCAGCGGGACGATCGACACGTCCCTTGTCTACACCGGGGGCAGTCAGGTCGGCATTGCCCGCATGACCTCCTACAGCAGCGCCACCGTTGCCAATGTCGAAGTGCTGAGCCGCTTCTACTCCCTCAACCCGACGTTCGAATGGGACTATTCGACGTGGTCGGATTATGACGGGTGGCCGTGGGGCATCGAGGCGTTCGGCGGCCGGCTCTACTGGGGCAAGGGCGACTTCGTGCACGGCTCGGTGCCAGACGCCTTCCATAGCTTCGACGACAATGTCGAAGGCGACAGTGCGCCGATCTTCCGCTCGATCGGCGCCAGCACCGACAGGGGCATTCTCTGGCTGCTCGGCCTGCAGAGGCTCATCGCCGGCACCGACAATTCCGAGATTTCGATCAAGTCATCGAGCTTCGACGAGCCGCTGACGGCGTCGAGCTGGTTTCCGGTCGATGGCTCGACGCAAGGCAGCTACGACCTGCGGGCGGTCAAGTGCGATAAGGACGGCATTTTCGTGCAGAGCACGGGCTTGCGTGTCTTCGCGCTGATCGCCGAGCAAGGCACGCTCGATTACAGCGCTATGGACCTGATGGCCATGCATGAGGAAATCTGCGGTGGATCGCCGATTGTGAGCGTGGCGGTCCAGCGCCAGCCCGATACGGTGGTGTGGTTCATCCTGGAGAACGGCGAGGCTCGCGCCTTGACCTATCGGCCTTCCGAGAAGGTCGTCGCCTGGTCGCGTGTGCTGACTGACGGCCAGTTCAAGCAGGTCATTGCCTGCCGTGGTAAGGGACAGGACAACGTCTACTTCGCGATTGTCCGCAACGGGACGCAGCGTCTCGAAAGGCTCGCCGATCTGAAGGACTGTCGGGGCGGACAGGTGAACTGCCTGGCCGATGGCTTCAAGCGCTTCACCACCACCGCCAGCCAGACGACGTTTGCCGTGCCTCATCTCAACGGCAAGGGCGTCACTGTCTGGCTCGATGGTGCTGCGCTCCACGATCAGGACAATCTTTACACCGTGACGGGCGGACAGGTCGTCATAGCCGCCCAGCCTGCCGGCAAGGCGGTTGTGATCGGTCTGCCCTACGTCGGACGCTGGCAGTCAACAAAGCTCGCCTACGGAGCTGCAAACGGCACGGCGCTATTCAAGAAGAAGCGCGTTTCTCAGCTTGGCGTGTACCTTGTGAACACGATGCTGGACGGCTTTCGCGTCGGCAACGACTTCGACAGCCTTCGCCGCCTGACCACGACCAAGAGCGACAAGCCGATCGCCGCGAATACCCTGTTCACCAGCTTCGACGCCGACATGATGTCCATTTCCAGCGACTGGAGCACCGACAGCCGTCTCTGTCTCGAACAGCGTTCGCCATACCCGTTCACCGCCGGCTCGCTGGTGATGGAAGTGCAAACCAATGGCTGACATCCGGCCGGCGGACGATATCGATTTCGCCCGCTTCTACGGCGGCGTGCAGGTGACAGGCCAATGGATCGGCCGCGCGCTGTGGCGTCGTCGCCTCCTGGCGGGTTTCGGCTGCGTCATCGAGACGGCGGAAGGCGAATGGATGGCTTTCCTTGAAGTGCCGGCAGAAGCGCGCAAGCCGCTCATCTTCCGGCACATCCTTCAGGTGCTTGGCGAGGTCAAGAAGCGAGGCGCGCGGGTCATCAAGGCGACGTGCGACACGTCGATCCCGCGAGCGGAAGCCTTGATGACGAAGCTGGGCTTCAAGCCAACAGACGAAATGCTAGACGGAAAGGTGGTGTGGCAATGGGTTTCCTGACGCCTGTCCTCGGGGCAATCGGCACCATCGCGAGCATCGGCGGCACGATCATGTCCGTTGCCGGGGCCATGCAAGAGGGCCGCGAACAGAAGGCCCGGTTCCAGTACGAACAGAAGGTCGCCGCGATGCAGGCGGACGAGGCAGCGGCGGCAAGCCAGCGTGACGCCATGGCCCGCTATCGCGAAGGCAAGCACCTGTTGTCACAGCAACAGGCGGCTATCGCCGGTTCAGGCGGGAACATGACCGATCCGTCGGTGATCAAGATCATGGGCGACACTGCCGAGCGGGTGGAACTGGCCGCCGAAACCGACATCTACAAGGGAGAGCAGCAGGCGCGCGGTTACAACGACGCCGCCAAGGTCGCCGGCTACAACGCCGAAAGCGCCATGCGCGCGGCGCGCATCCGGGCGGCGGGCAACCTCTTCTCCGGCATGTCATCGATGTTCAGCCGGTTTGGCGAGAGCAACAAGAAAACCCAGACCTCGACGTCCGTCTCTCTCCCGTATGGCTAATGGTGAATAGCGCATGGTGAACATTCCTACCGCCCGAGACGTCGCGTACAACAACCCGCGTTCGGGCCGCATTGCCAATTCCGGGCCGACGCCCATGGTCGGCGCTGCGATGCAGGACGCCGGACAGGCCGTCGTGCGGGCGAGCTACAGCCTGCTGGACCTCGCCGACCGTGAGAAGATCGACGTCGCCAACGACCGTTCCAACGCAGTGTCGACCAGCCTGACGAAGTTTCTCGCCGATGAGGAACAGCGTTTCCTCAAGGCTCGCGAAGAAAGCTCGGAAAGCGGTATCGGCTTCACGCGCCAGTTCATGGAAGGCCACCAGCAGCGCGCCAACGATTTTGCCAAAGCCAATTTCGAGGGCCTGACCAAGGACGCCCAGACGGGCTACCTGAACAACATCCTGTCGCGTGGCAACGCACTGTTCGAGAAGGCCAACAACTTCGAGAACACCACGAAGTCGGCCTACTACGACCGCACCACGAACACCAACCTCAGTACCTATCGGACCCAGATCCAGAACAATGCCGCCAGCTTCGAGGATTTGAAGCGCCAGGGCCTCGAGGCGATCAACTCGGCGAACATGCCGGAGCCGTGGAAGGCTGAACGCCGGCAGCAGTGGGAGGCCGATGCAGCAGAAAGCAAGTGGCGCTGGAAGTTCCAGCAGGATCCACAGACGGCAATCCGCGACATCAAGGGCATCAAGGTCGACACGAAGGGACTTGCGGGCGCCATCCAGCAGACTGCGCAGCAGCTCGGCATCGATCCTGTCGACCTCGCGACTGTCATGTCCTACGAAACCGGCGGCACGTTTGATCCATGGATCAAGGGGCCGACAACGAAATGGGGCACCCATCGCGGGCTGATCCAGTGGGGCGAGCCCCAGGCGGCGAAGTATGGCGTCACCAAAGACATGCCGATCGAGCAGCAGGTTGCTGCTGCCGGCCAGTATCTGCGCGATGCCGGCGTCAAGCCGGGTATGGGGCTGATCGACATCTATTCGGCGATCAATGCCGGCGCACCTGGGCGATACGACCGCTCGGACTATAAGGCCGGCGGCGCGCCAGGAACCGTCGCCGACAAGGTCAAATTCCAGATGGAGGGCCATAAGCAGAAGGCTGCGGCGCTGTTGGGCGGAACCTACACGCCCGCACCCGGTGACCCTGACCTCGACGCGATCCCGCACGACCGCCGTGACCAATTGGCCTCATGGGGCGAGACGGAATACAGCCAGCAGGTCACGCAGCAGCGCGCGGCGGCAAAGGACAACTACAGCCTTCTGATCAAGACCGAACCCGACCAGGTGCGGGAGAGTGTCATCCTAGCCGACACGACGCTCGACAACGGCGACAAGGCCGAACTGATCGGCGCTCTGCGCACCGCGCAGAAAGACAGTGGCGACGTCAATGCCATGATCAAGGCCATGGCGAGCGGCAAGGTCGAGGTAAACCCCTTCAACAAAGACCAGACGAAAGTTGCCGACAAGACCTATGACCAGTTGATCGCCCGGGCCGAAGACGCAAACCAGCAACAGGCGATCACGTCCGATTTCGTCAACCGCACCAAGTACATCCCCGAACCCGTCCAGGCGGTTGTTCGCCAAGGTGTGGCATCGACCGATCCGGCGACTTTCGCGCAGGCCATGTCAGCGGCCGACGCCGTCGAGCGTCTTGCGCCCATCTCGTTCGGTGCGTTCGAAGGCGGCGCCCAAGCGCGCGACAAGCTCGCCGTGTTCCGGCACCTGGTCAACGACCGGGGCCTCAGCGGCGAGGAAGCAGCGACCCGCATTATCGCCATGGCCGATCCGGCGTTGAAGGCCAAACGGGAAGTGCTCAAGCCGGAGCTTCAGAAGTTCGTCAAAGACCTCTCGGTTGCTGACGTGACTGCTATGTATGACCCAAGCATCTTCACGTCGGAGCCTGGCGCCGGCATCATTCCCGATCATCCAGTCGGCCTACTGACAGAGTACCGAGAGATTGCCGAAGAAAAGTTCTACGAGATGGGCGGCGATGCTGGTTCGGCAAAGGCGGCAGCACTCGCCGACCTGAAGACCCGTTGGAACGTCAGCAACATTTCGGGCAAGCCGAACCTGATGCGTATGCCGCCCGAGCTGCACTATCCGGCAATCGGCGACACGCAGGATTATCTGCGCGAAGATGCCATGAAGACCGCCAGCGACTACGCCGCCAAGTTCGGCCGGAAAGTCGAGAACGTCGCGATCCTGGCGAGTGACAAGACCCGCGCCGACATCGAGGCCGGCGGAGTCAAAGCAGGCAGGCCACCACGCTATCGCCTGTTCTATCAATACACCGAGGGCGGCCAGGTACAGTACGATGAAGTCCTTGGCCCGCCATGGGGTGTCACGCCTGCCACGATCAAGGAACTGGGCGACAAGGCCGCAGGCGAGGCCAAGGAACGCTTCCTAGCGACCCGTGGGCGCAATGACGCGGCCAACGACGCCGAACGCGCTGGCGAGGCTGCTGCTGCCCGTGCTCTTGATGAAACTGTCGGTCCTGACTGGATGAAGGCGCGAGCCGCAGAAGGTGCACGCGAACTCGGCCGGTCGGAAGCAGCCACTATCCGTCGCCAGCCGTCTGATGTGCCGGCAGCACCTGGACCGATCATTGATCCCAAGACGCTGCCCGACAGTCCGGGCATGGCGCGAAAGCGCACGATCGACAAAGCTGTGTGGGGTGACGATGCCGCAGATTGAGTATCCCGATGAACGTCCGGCGCTCGGCACCTTCCGTGCGCTGGACTACACCCCAGAAGAGCCGGAGATTGCCCCGGACACCATGACAATCTTGGGCGCTGCCTGGCGGCAAGACCACACCATCGGGTCGGCCAGCAACAACAAGATGGCCGGGATTGACCGGGCAACGCGAGACGGGCTCACCGGCGAAGAGGTCTGGAGCGAAATCCAGGGCACGCCCTATGAGCAGCATTGGGACCGGCTCGCCGGCGTCTTCAATCGGCGAGCCTTCACGGCGCTGAAAAGCCAGATCGACATGGAGCGGGAAGACCGGCGCATTCTCGATGCTGGCGGATGGACTGCCGTGGGAGCGCAGTTTGGCGTGTCATTGTTCGATTGGCCTTCCCTGCTGCCGGGCGGCGCTCTGGTGAAGGGCGCGACGACTGGTGCAACCATCGCGCGGACCGCTGTCTCAACCGGCCTTGCCGGCGCGCTTGGTGCTGGTGTGTCGGAATTCGCGTTGCAGGCGACACAGGAGACGCGGCCTCTCGAAGAAAGCGTCCTTGCCATTGGCGGCGGTGCGGTTCTGGGCACGCTGCTCGGCTCCGGCGTCGGCGCGCTGTTCTCTGCCGCCGAACGTAAGGCAGCGCTGGCCTCGGTTGATCATGTCAGGGCACAGCCTGACGACGACGGCGCGGCGCTGGCTGACTTCCGGGCTGGCTTGGCTGAGGGGCAGAGCGCTGGCGCTGCTGCGGTCGAAAAGCCTGTGCTTGAAGACTATGACATTGCCAAGGGCGCCAAGGCGGTGGGCAAGGCTACTGCGCAACTGAACCCACTGACGCGTGCAGCTCATAGCCCGTCGGCGGTGCATCGCGCGAACATGGCCGATATCGCAGAGACGGGCTATTACCTCGAAAAGAATGTGCGCGGCGAGGGCAACCTGGCCGTCGAAAGCGCCGTGAAATACTGGGACCGGGGCGCGCTGACCAAGGGCCTGGAGGAAACCCAGGCCATCTACGCCGAAGCGCGCAAGACAGCTGATTTCGACATGACGCCTGAAGAGTTCCGGACGGCAGTCAGCAAGGCCATGCGCCGGGGTGACGTCGGCGACAACGACGTCATCAGCAAGGCTGCATCGGTCTGGCGCGAAAGGCTTTTCGAGCCGTTGAAGCAGGCGGCAATCGAGGTCGGCTTGCTGCCGGCGGACGTGAACGTCAAAACCGCCGTCTCCTACCTCACCCGTATCTGGAATTCGCCGCGGCTGAATGCCGGCGAAGCCCGCTTCAAGAGCATCGTTGGCCCATGGATCGATGAGCAGCTTGCGCAACTCGAGTTCAAGGCGGACGAGATCCGGATCGGCAACAAGATTGTCGATGCCGACAAGCAGCGTGAAGCGCTGACCAAAGCGACCGATCGGCTCGAAGGCCTGGAAGATCGACTGACCCAACGGCGCGGCATTCGTGATCGCAAGGCCGCTTCGCTGGAAGGATTGCGCAAGACCCGCCTCGATGTGCTGAAAGAGCGGGCGCCGGCCGATCTGGTGAAGCGCCTTCGGAACATGGACGAAAACGCGGTCATGGTGGATGCGGTCAAGGAAGTCCGCAAAGCCGAGCGCGCCGCCGGCCGCAAGCAGTCCTTCGGCGAGCGCAGCCCGGTTCTGGCGCTGATCAGGAGCAAGGGCGGTGTCCGTATCGGCTCCAAGCTCGACCAAGCCTTGCGCGCCATGGACGTCACCCCGAAGACGCATCCTGGCATGTTCAGGAAGGAAGGCGGCATCGGCGACCTCGACAACTTCGTCCAGGCTGAAGACGCCATGTTTGCGAACCTGCCAGGCGACGGGGCCGGCTATGTCGACGCAAACGCTGTGCTTGACGCGATCCGCGGCGAACTGGCTGGGGTGCCGCTGCGCACCGCCGACGAAGATGCTGCAGCCGCACTGCTCGACAACCTCGACAAGGTGGCCGCGAAGTGGCTGGAAGACGTCGGCCTGCCGCCGAATGCGTCGGTCAAGGAAGTCCGCGATTTCATCGATCGCGTGACTGGAGCCGAAAAAAATCTCGATGGCATGGACAGCCGGATTTCCCGGCTCGAAAGCGAACTCGCCGACTTCGACGCGGCCGGCGACAAGCTGGTCAATGAACGCGAGATTTCGGCCATGGAAGCCCGCACGTTGAGCGAGGGCCTGACCAAGCTGGAGCTAGAGTTAGACGGGGTGCGCGACCTCGCTAACGCCTCGCCGCGTGTCAGCCTCGTCGTCGACTATGCCACGACCAAGCGCGACCTGTTCAAGGCAAAGCTGGCCGAGCGCTCGTTGCGCAAACGCGTCGACGCGCTGAAGCGCATGGAGGCCGAAGGCAAGGCCAACGATGACATGCTGGCCGAGCTGGCCGCCAAGTCGGTTGACCTTGAGCGGATGCAGGCTGACATCGGCGGGCTCAAGGTGAAGGCTGACAAGCTCGAACCGATGGTGCCGAAGGTCAAACAGGAGATCCCCGAGTTTGTCTCGCCACAGGACCGGGCCGATTATGTGAATGGGATTGTCGACGATATCTTTGACCAGCTCACCGGTCGGGCCAATCAGGGCATGCCGTCCTATGACATGGTGATGTCGTCGCGCGGGCCGCTGAAGGAACGCACCTTCAACATCCCCGACCACCTCATCGAAGAGTTCCTGGAGCACGACATTGAGCTCATCGCGCGGCGCTATGCCCGCGTCATGGCGGCCGACGTCGAGTTGACGCGCATGGATCAGCGCCATGGTGGCCCCGGCAAGCCGACGCTGCAGGCCCAGCTCGATCGTCTCAAGGACGATTACCGGTCACTGCGAGAGCAAGTCGAAGCTTCCGACCTGGACGCGGACGCGAAGGCCAAGGAACTCAAGAGGCTCAAGAACCGCGAGAAGAGCGACGTTGAGGACTTTTCCAGCGTCCGCGATCTGCTGCGCGGCCAGTACAAGGTCGACAGCCAGCACACGAACTATGCCCGCGCGCTGCGCGCAGCCGGCACGTTCAACTACATCCGCCAGCTTGGCGGCGTTCTCGTTGCTTCGGTGACGGATGCCGTGCGGCCGGCAATGGTCCACGGTCTGGGCCGGTACATGAGCGAAGGCATCGCGCCGCTGTTGTCTAATCTCGACGCGGTAAAGCTTTCGATTGCCGATGCCAAGACGGTGGGTGCAGTGACAGAGAGGATGACGCAGTCGCGCATTGCGACAATGGCTGAACTCGCCGATCCCTATGCACAGAACAGCCCGTTTGAGCGGCTGATCGACAACATGGGGACGCTGTTCTCACGCATGTCGCTGCTGTCGTGGTGGAACGACATGCATAAGTCCATTGCGTCGGTGCTGGTGCAGAACCGTATCCTGAAAAACGCCGCCCTCGGCGACTATGCCAAGCTCGACCCAGACGAGCGCCGTTACATGGGTTTCCTTGGCATCGACGAACACATGGCTGAGCGGATCGCCAGGCAGTTCGATCAGTTCGGCGAAGTCGACGGCAACGTCCACATTCCCGGCATCGAGCGATGGGACGACGAAGGCGCGCGCCGCGCCTTCGCCGGCGGCCTCAACAAGGACGTCGACAGCATCATCGTCACCAAAAGCGTGGCCGATGTCCCACTGTTCGCTCATACCCCGACAGGCCGGGCACTGCTCCAATTCAAGACTTTTGCCATTGCCTCGAACCAGCGTGTTTTGATGCGCGGTCTTCAGGACGGGCCCGGCTCGATGGTCACCGGCATCCTTGGAATGTCGACGCTGGGAATGGCCGCTTATTACTTCAAGCAGAAGGAGAGCGGCCGGGAGCTTTCAAACAACCCCGGCACATGGATTGCCGAGGGTTTTGAGCGCTCGGGCATTCTGTCTGTCGGCATGGAGATCAACAACACGTGGGAGAAAATCGGCGGGCCGGGCTTCTTTGCGCTCGCCTCAGCGACAGGACGTCTCGCGGTTCCTGGCGCCGATGGTCGCCAGCCGGCATCCCGATATGCCAACCGTGACGCCTTCGGCGCATTGCTCGGCCCTTCATTTCAGTTAGGCACTGACGCGGCCCAACTGCTGGGTGTTCCGGCGCGAGGGCTGTCTGGCAACCTTGATGTTTCGCCAGCCGACGTTGGGCGTGCAACGGGCATGATCCCGTTTGCCACGTTGCCATACTGGCGCTGGATCCTCGAAGGCGGCTTCAATATGGACGAATGGAGCGGCTTCAAAGGTGTTGAGCCTTCCCTGAAGGAAATGGTCGACTAGCAGTTGTCGGCCAGGGTCATACCCCGAGGACCGCAGTCGCCACCAGGCCCCCACTTCGTTGGCATCAAACCGGTTGCGCCCGCGACGATCAAGAAAAGAAACGCTGCCAAGAACATTGCCAGGAAGACGCCGCCCCACGGGGCCGCATCCCTGAGATGAAGCCATGCAAGCTCAAGTTTCCCTGCGGGTTTGCCCATTGAAAGCCCATCCCAAACCGACCTGAACAGCTCGCCACGGCGGGCCGCCTTCCGTTGAGGATAAAACATGGCCACAGAATTTGACAACTCATTGCATTGGGGCTTCTTCCTCACCGGCACCACCCTGAGCAGTGAGACGGGGAAATACGTCCGCGTGTCAGACTTGGTGCTGTCTGCACTGCGCGCGGCTGGTGTCTTCAGCAACATGGTCGACGGCACGGTCGCACCGACGACGGACAAGCTCTGGCTCGACAAGAACTTTGACCCTGCTGTCCTGAAGGAATGGGACGCGACCGGGGCGTCCTGGGTGCCGATGAGTTATGGCCGCCTGTTCGGCCGCGCCGCCGTCGACAAGCTAACGGTGACAGGCGGGACGGGCAATGCGGTCGTGGTGTCCCAGCCGGTAGGCTTCCAGGCAGATCGGCTCTACCTGATGACGCCTGCGGCCGGCAACAGCGGTGCTGCGACGATCACCGTCTCCGGTGTCGGCACCTATGGCGTCAAATATGGCAACGGCGCCGACCTCAGTGCTACCGAATTCACCACCGGAAGGCAGACGGTGCTGTTCTTTACCGGGTCTCGCTTTGAGGTCGTCTTTCCGCTCAGCGGTCTGTCGGCTGCCGTTCTTGCTGCGCAGGCTGCCGCCAATGCGGCCGACGCCTCGGCTGGGGCCGCCAGCGCGTCCGCAAGCGCTGCAGCCGGCTCTGCCGGTGCCGCGTCGACGTCGGCCACCAATGCGGCCAACAGCGCGACTGCAGCGGCCAACTCGGTGGCCGCGCTGCCGTATAACTTCTCGACCACGACGACCGATGCGGACCCTGGCGCCGGCCTCTTCCGGCTCAACAACGCGGCCCCCGGTTCTGCGACCGCCGCCTACATCGACAATGTCGACAGTGACGGCGTGACGGCTACCGGGGTGCTCGACACATGGGACGACAGCACGACAGCGGTGCGCGGTGTCCTGACGATCCGGTCAAAGACGAATGCCACGATCCGGCACACGTACAACGTCACCGGCTCTGTGGTCGACGGGACTGGCTATCGCAAGCTCACTCTTGCCTATCTCGGAGGCTCGGGCGCGCTGACCAACGGCGCAGGGCATTGGCTGATCTTCAATAGGACGGGTGACAATGCATCGGGTGACGTAACCGGCCCAGCATCCTCGACCAACAATGGCTTCGCTCGCTTCAATGGCACCACAGGCAAGGTGATCAAGGACAGTGCTGCTTTGATCGCCATTGCCGACGGTGGCACGGGACAGGGTACTGCGGCGAATGCGTTCAATGCGCTGAAGCAGGCGGCAAGCGACACTGCTACTGGCGTTGTTGAATTAGCAACTGCTGCTGAGGTTGCGACAGGCACAGACGCCGCACGTGTTCCCTCTGTGGCCACCATGGGTAGCCACCAAGGCATGTCAAAGGCATGGGTTAATTTCAACGGCGTGGGTACAGTAGCGATCCGTGACAGCCTCAACATTACGTCTGTCACCGACAATGGCGCGGGCGACTACACGCTAAATCTCACTAGTGCTATGGCGAACGCCAGTTATGCAGTTGTTGGCTCCGGGCGGTCTGATGCAGGCGCTGGTAACTACAATGTAGGCTGCGTACAAACCATCACCCAGGCAACCACAAACTGTAATATACGAACTCGTGCCGTAAACAACACCGCGCTTGATTGTGACATCATCAACGTTGCTATCTTTGGAGACTGACATGCTACGTATTATCCATCCAAACGGTAACGGCGGCGTGGCTGTGGTCATCCCGGCTGAAAAGAGCGGGATCCCAATTGAGGAAATCGCGCGAAAAGACGTTCCAGCAGGTGTGCCGTTTCGAATTGTCGCGACCGCCGATATCCCTACCGATCGATCGCAACGAGAATTCTGGACTGCGGACTTCAGCCAGCCAGCCGGCTACGGTATCGGAGCAGTCGCATGGTTTGCTGAGCAGGAGGCAATAGTTGCCGCTGCTCAGGCTGTGGAGATGGAGGAAGGCAAATGAGCGTCATCACCATTCGGCCCGCACCGCCACCGCCTGTGCCCGACGACGTCTCTTCTCGACAGTTTAAGATGCAGTTGGAAATCGACGGCCTATCTGGACTTGTCGAAGCCTGGGTCGCCTCACAGGCCAAGCTTGTTCAGATCGCCTATGCAGAGAGCAAGACGTTCAATCGAGACGATACTATGTTGCAGTCAGGCTTTGCTGCGCTCGGCTACTCGTCTGCACGCGTGGATGCATTCTTCACTGCCTCATCTAAGCTTTGACGCCGAAAATCGGACCAGATATGGCGTACCAAATGAAGCGCCACGACTTGGTCATCCTTACCGGAAAACAACGACCGTTCTTGAACGACCTATGGTTACAGGTTCGCGAGCGCCTGCGCGGTGAGAAGCGCAAGTACGGCGGCCATCCTGGCGTTACACGCAGTCTCATCGAAGGATTGAAACAGTTGGCCGGCATCGACTGGCTCTACGCACGACGATTTGGCAATCTGCGGGCGAAGACGGTTCATGCGGTTGCTGACGCTCGGGCTGTGCGGACGGGCATCTCAGCAAAGCGCAGCGGTAAGTGCGATCGGTTGATTGTGGGGCCAAACATCGTCGTCCGCGCCTTTGAAGAGAACGCAGTCTTGGCGTCTCCTGAAATTGATCTGGTACTGGTTCCGAGCAAGTGGGTCAAAGATGCCTATGAAGCCGACGAGCCCCGTCTGATTGGTAGGGTCGCGATCTGGCCGGCAGGTGTTGACGCCGATCATTGGGCGCCATCTGGCGGCAAGCGCACCAAGGTACTGGTCTACGAAAAGCGCCAGCCTGAGGCATCCAAACAAGCATCCGAGGTGATCCGGTCGGCAGGCTTCGAGCCCGTGACGATCCGATACGGCAACTACCAGCCTGAAGAGTTCAAGCGGGCGCTCGAGGAAGCCATTGCCTGCGTTGTCGTTGGCCTGAGCGAAAGCCAAGGGCTCGCCCTGGCTGAAGCCTGGTCGATGGATGTGCCGACGTTTGTGCGGCGATATGATTTCATCCCGGAAGAGGGCATAGCGTGCAGCGCTGCGCCCTATCTGACCAACGCGACCGGTGCATTCTGGTCGACTGATGAAGAGCTTCGGGACCTGTTGGCATCTGGCACGAACGACTACACCCCGCGTGACTGGGTGCTGGCAAACAATACGGACCGCCACGCGGCCGAAGCGCTCGTTCGGATTGCTCTTCCGGCCTAAGGCCAGTGATACTAAAACCCCAACATCCATATGATGCCCGCTGCCGCACAGAAGGCGACAGCGACATAGAGCCAGTCCTGCCAGGTCATTGGCGATAGCGGCCGCATAGCTGCGCACCCCGCGCGCACCACCATCCTACTCCCAACCCGAAGGAAATCCCATGGACCGCAATTTCCAGCGGGCGCTTGCGCTCGTCCTGAAACATGAGGGGGGCTGGTCGGATCATCCGGCCGATCCTGGTGGCGCCACTATGAAAGGCGTCACTCTGGCGAACTTCCGGCGGTACGTGAAGCCGGGCGCGACAAAGGACGATCTGCGCCGGATTACTGACGAGCAGTTGGCCACCGTCTACCGGCGTTTCTACTGGGACGCCGTGCATGGCGCCGAGCTGCCCGACGGCGTCGATTATGCCGTCTTCGATTTCGCCGTGAACAGCGGGCCGGGCAGGGCGGCCAAGTACCTGCAGGGCGTCGTCGGTGTCACGCAAGACGGCAGGATCGGCCCGGCCACACTTGCCGCGACCAAGGCCATGATGCGCGCCACGGTCATCAACGACCTGTGCGACAAGCGCATGAAATTCCTGCGTGGGCTCAAGACCTGGGCGACCTTCGGCAAAGGCTGGACCGCCCGCGTATCTGGCGTGCGCGCCGCGGCACTGAAGCTGGCCGAGCCGAACGCAGCCCCAAGGTCACCCGAGGCCGCAGCCCGCGCGCCAGCTCCGTCCAGCGCGCGGCCTTCCGCGCCATCGCCACGGCCCACCGGATCCGCCAAGGGTCTCGTGTTCTGGCTTCAGCTCATCGGCAAGGCAGTCGCCAAGCTGTTCTCCCGCAAAGGACACTGACCATGCGCAAGTACGCGAAATTTTTCGTCGCACTGTTCGGCATCGGGGCGCTCATCGGCCTGCGTCACTTCGAGGTCGACATTCCCGGCCTCGATGCGGTCGTTCGCGATCTGATCGTTGGCGCGCTTGTGGCCGGCGGCGTCTACCAGATCCCCAATCAGTCGGCGGATCAGTGAGATGACAATCCTCGGCTTCCTCCTCTCCAATCCGACGCTTCTGGCGATCATGGGCGGCGTCCTGGCTGCGCTGGTCGCATTCCTGAAAGGCAACAGCCGCGGGGCCCGCCGCGAGCGCGACAAGCAAGCCAAGGCCGAGCAGAAGGCGAGGGATATCGTCGACGAGGTGCAATCCGACGTTGGCGCGATGTCACCTGATCAGGTGCGCGCCGAGCTCGCCAAGAGGACACGGCCATGAAGCGCCGGCTGCTCGATCTCGTCACCCGCATCCTGCTGCTGATCGTCGTGCTGACCGGCGCGGCCGCATGCACAACGCCTCGAGGCAGCATCTGCCTGGGTCCCGACCTCCGCTATCGGCAGGAGGTCTATGACGCGATGAACGCCGAGGAGGCGGCCCGGCACCTCACCATTCTGAAGACACGCGAGGAACTGTGCGGGAGGAAGCCATGAGCGACCAAAAGCACTTCGGCATGGATATCGACATGAAGATGAGCCTAGGCAACATGATCACCATCGGCACGTTGCTTACGGCCATCGTCTTCGGTTGGGCGAGCTTCCGATCCGACATCGAGGCCAACAGGCTGGCTACCGCGGCAAACACCATCCGCATCGAGCGCTTGGAAATCCAGAGCGGCGAGATGAAGGACCGGCTGACACGAATGGAGGTCACGCTTCAGAACGTGTCCATGCAGATCGATCGCGCGGTAAGGCTGCTCGAGAAGGACGCTCCGACACCGAGGCCGTAGCCGTGATTAGCGTCCATTACCACTTATTACGCGCCTGCTGCCGAGAGGTGGCTGGGCGAACGACGCGACTATCTAGGGCAATCTGTTTGACGACAGCACTGCCGGTGTGGACCGTGGCCCTGCACTTTCTGAGACGGGCAGGCGACCCTCAGTATACCATGGCTTTTGAGTCTTGATCGCAGCCGATAAAAAAGACACGATCCCGTAGTGATTTGGGGGGATCGATGAAGACTATCGGGATACGTGCGGCCCCGGCCGCCGTTACGTTCGCCATCTATGATTCAGACGCTCAGTCTATTGTAAACGTTGAGAAAATCATCGTTCCCGCAGCCTTTGATACTCCCGATGCTCTAAAATACATTCGCAGCAACTTGCTTGATGTAATGCGGGAGTATGGTGTCACTCGCGCAGGCGTGCGCGCTACTGAACCTTCGGCAAAGAGCCCTTCGGTCGCTCGAATTGAGATCGAAGGCGTGATCAAGGAAGCATTCGCCAGCAGCGATCTAGATGGCTTCTACATCGGCCATATCTCGTCCATCGCTTCCAGGCTGGGGATTGATAGGGCTGACCTGAAGCCGATCATCGACGGCGCTGCCGATCCCGGCGTCGAAAATTGGGGAGCTATGAGCAAGGAGCAACGCGAAGCCATTCTGTGCGCCAAGGGGGCCGTCAATGCTTAAGCCATACCAGCGCGCCGAACTAAATTTCCGCCAGATTCGGGAAATTGGTGCGGATGGCCGTAACTCCACGACGCACGTGGTCCACGATGCCCAGCTTGGCGCGGAAATCGTAATGAAGACCATCGCCAAAGCGCGGATAGCCGACCCGGATGAGTTTTTTGACGAAGCCAAGCACCTCTATAATACGACCCACCAGAACGTCGTGCAGATCCATTACGCGTGCGAAGACGCCGATAACATCTATATCGCGATGCCCTTCTACCGGCGGGGCTCGGTCAAGGGGCTTATGAACGGCGGACGCTTGACAGTGCGGGAGGTTGTGAAGCTCGGCTGTCAATTGCTCTGCGGGCTGCACAACATACATTCGAAAGGACTAATCCACTTCGATATCAAGCCGGACAACGTGCTTCTCTCCAATCGTGGCGAGGCGCTTCTTTCCGATTTCGGCCTCGCGAAACAGATGCAGCTTGGCCAAGCCGAGCCGAATGGCCTCTATATTCGCATGGCGCCGCCCGAAGTTGTGGCCGGGCCACCATACACGCTGTCGTTCGACATCTACCAGATTGGTCTGACGCTCTATCGAATGCTTAACGGAAATGACGAGTTTCATCGCCAATATTCCGCATTCGTGACGCCAGCGGGGCTAGACCGACCCGCGCTTGGCCGGGCTATCGCATCAGGCAATTTCCCTGACCGCGCCCTCTTTGGCGAGCACGTCCCAATCAACCTGCAGCGTGTTGTCAGCAAGTGCCTTGAGCCAAACCCGAATGATCGCTTTCCGTCTGCTTTGGCAGTGGCAAATGCGCTAGCGGAAGTTGAACAGTGCCTTGACTGGCGGCCAGTGCAAGATCCTGTTAGAAAAGTTTGGGTTAAGCTCGACGGCAACACGGAAAAGCGGTTCGTCGTGAACCAAGACGGATCCACTGTGTTTACCTCTATGGCTCTTGGCGGAGCCCCTAGGCGTAAGCGTGACTTATGCGTCCAGGCGATGACGAAAACTGCCATAAGGCGGGCGCTGCGGGAAAACTGATGGTCAAGATAAAGAACGATCCCGCGCTATATCAGAAGCGCGCCGTTTCTGCGCATAAGGCGCAGGCGGTGGTCGTTGCCGTCAACAAGAGCAGCCCATTTTTCACCGCCCCCCTAAGCGGTCACTATCTGGATTTTCGCGCTGTCTCTGCATCTAAATCGAAGCGCGTGAGATAGTAATCGCTGTTCGGGCCAGTGTTCGCGACCCGCTCTCTCGGTGCCTTCATTGCCTATGCCTGGGTTTTGCGTTTAGGCGATCCCGTCCGTCTCGCCGTCCTCCTCAAGCATCGGCACCGGCAGATACCCGCCCTTTTCCAGCCATTCGCGGATCATGACGCGCAGCAGTTCTTTCCGGTTCATCTTGAGATCGGCAGCAAGCGCGGTGACGGTCTCGTCGATCTCCTGGTCGAGCACGATACCCTCGGTGTTGCGCAACCTGAGGGCGGCTCTCCGCAGCATGATCTGCAGATCGGCGCGGCTGATGTCCACGATCCGGTCTGCTGCACTGTCGAGTTCGTCGGCGAAGTCGATGCGGTTGGTCATTTGCGCTAACCTAGCATACAAATGGCGTCCAATATCTTCGACATGAGCTTGTCGCGTGCCTGTCGTTGCAATTGGTCCCTCGGCTCGGACGCCAGCAATTCGTCGATCGACAATCGCTTGTAGGGTGGACGTCCAGTCCCGACGTAGACATGCCGTTTGTCCATATTGAAGACCAGCTTCCACCTTGTCGTCTCATCCTCGGCCAGGATGCTCGAGATAGGCTTCATGTTCGACACTCCTTTCGAAACAAAGACTGCCGAATGCCGATGCGCTTGGCTATCGCAAGATTTGACTATTGACGTCCGCTCCCCCCTCTGCATCTCCCGCAGGCCTTCGTGGAACGACATTCAAGGCTGAGGCGTTCTTTTAATGGAGCGCAGGGCAACGACCCGAAGTCAGGCGCTCTAGCAGCGAGGCCTGCCGAGGTCGCCCTCCGGCAGGCCTTCGCTATTCAATCCATAAGCAACACCAAGCCCGGATATAATCTTTTGAGATTTGGCAGCGACCGCGCCTGCCACACGATATTGCTATTGCCCCGAACCACCATCCGAACTTCCGGATGAGTGCGGGCCTCGATCACCAGCTTTGCTAGAATATTCCTGCCTTGCGAGTTGAGGAACTCGAGGTCAGATAGATGTACCGTGATAGTTGGTGGCCTGGAATTCAGGAGGTCCCGTATCAGTGACGTAATCTCCGGGGCGGTCTTATTCTCCAGGCGCATGACCCCACTGAAATATAGATCAGTTCCTTCAGCCAAAACACGATATTCGTCAGTCGTGATGTCCATAGGAAGCCCCTTCAAAACGTCTGATAATCTATAAATACCAGCTCCTTGTACCTGTTGCATCTTATACAACAGATTGGCATGAACCAACCGAATTGAGCATCGTTTTCGTTTAGGTCTCCGGCATCAAAACCTCGACCACGGTCGCGTGTCGAAGCTTCTCCTCGCCCTTTAGATGCTTGGCCATGACCTTTAGGACGGGATGCACCGGTACTGCAGCCTTGTTGCCGGCGCCTATGGGCGTAGCGAAGTGGCTCGTGTGCAGGAACTCCAGAGCCTGCCAAAGCTCGTCTCGCTGTGCTTGCGCGATAGCGGGGATGGCACGGCCGACATAGCGCATGCTGGTGTCAGTCTCTTCTGCGAGGAGGAGAGAAGGCGCGGCACCGCGCTTTCGCTCGTAGCCTATCACAGTGAACTCGCCTGTGATGTACGTCTTGGTCTTGACCCAATCCAGGGACGGGCCGCTGCGGTAGATGCTGGCGCGGCGCTTCGATACGATGCCTTCAAGGTCCATCTTCTCGACAGCAGCGAAGAATTCGGCCCCCGAGCCTTCAAACGCCTGGCTGAATTGCAGCGGGCAGGTGGGGCGCGGATCGCCCATCATCTCATGCAGACGCTGCCGTCGATCCTCACAACGCTGCTTGCGTAGGTCGTTGCCGTCCAGGGCGAGCAAGTCGAAGGCATAGAACACCAGGCTGGAGCCTTCCCAACGTATGGCGCTGGCGAGCTTCTTGAAGCTGGATCGGCCGCTTTCATCCTGCACCACCATCTCGCCGTCGACGATCGCGTCACGCGTGATCATCTCGCGCGCGGCAGCGAGCACCGCTGCGTACTTCATGGACCAGTCGTGGCCATTCCGGGTGAAAGCGCGCGCGTGACCGCCGGCAAGGTGAATCTGCGTCCGGTAGCCGTCATATTTGATTTCGTGGGTCCAGCGGTCGCCCTCTGGCGGCTTGTCCACCAGCGTCGGGATGCAGGGCGGTATGAAGGACCGACGCTGATCGCCCATCGGTGTTTAGCCGGTTCGCAGATGCTGACGAGGCTGGCTCAGTTGTTCCAGCAACGTTCCTCGCTCCATCCGCGCGCCTTCTGGGACGGCGTGCAGACACTGCCACCGCTCGATGTCCCGCCCCCGAGCCCAGGCGATGGCTGATATGCGGGACGTCGTGGGGCGGACCTAGGCGCGCCCATGGTGGCCCCCAATGCGCCAGCGAACCCCTCCGCCAATGCTCCTAGAGCAGCATTGTCGCGCTGACGTTGCTGCCGCTGTGTAGTCGGCGGTCTACTACGTGCGCTCTGGCTCGTCTCAATAGCTTGATTTCGAGATCTAAGCGCTATCCGTGTATATGACCCATTTACAGCCCAAACGAAGCAAAGCTCATAGCCAGCACGCCTACATGCGTTCATCATCTCTGCCTGCTTCCGAGCTGGAATCTTGCCAGGGCTGTTTTTCAATGCGGTCCAACACCTGGAGCGTTTCAGGCGAGAGCTGTATCCTCCGATCATCAACTTCGAACCACGATGCCGAGAATACTCCGGTGCCAATTTCTCGCAAATTCGCCAGATCGCGGCACCCTTGGTGTCGGCATTCGCCGGTGGGGTGGCTATCGGAAGCATCGACAGGGCAAGAGCTGTTACCGTCGCAAAAGTCCAACGCATTTCACCCCTCCCTTGTGCTGTGCTCAGCCTGTGCGCGTTTTCCAACCGGAGCTATTAGTGTCTGCTCAAGTGTACGCTAGGTTGTGACGAGCCAACACGGGGGCAGCCGTAGCTAGTTAGGACTAGCCTTGCCATTTGAGGAACGTGGGCGACGCCGAGACTTATTCCATGTCGGGCACATCACCGTGCTGATACAGGATTGTGGGCTCGCCGTACTCGCCAATGGCGGGGTTGGCTTCCCGGCTCCAGGCAATCACGCCTGCGTGTTCGCTCTCGATCATCTTGGCCAGGCGCTTGGCCGCATCCTCGCTCTGCATCTGACGAGGATCGAATGCGGGTTTCAGGTCGCCTTCGTCGTCGCGATTGAATGCGGCAACCACGATCAGCTTCGGCAGTTTCTGTTGCGGGACGATGTGACCGGTGTTCGACATCGAGGAATCTCCTAGATCAACGACGCCTGCGATTGAGGTGAAACGATCTGCGTCTCCGGAAGATCCACGACGGTCAGCATATCGTCAGGCAGCGGACGCTGAAGCTTGCTCGCCTCTGACCAGGGCGCCGTCAGCCACGTCTCAATCTCTTCTGGCGTCGTCAGGATGACGGGCATGGCCTTTTCATGGATCGGGGCAACGACACCGTTCGGGCTGGTCGTCAGGAAGGCGTAGACTTCCCAGTCGAGCACGCCGTCACGAATGGTGCGCGCGCCGCGCCATGGCGTCCACAGCCCGGCAAAGACCGCCAGCGATCGAACTTCATCGAGCGCAAACCAGAAATTGCGATGCCGGCCTGTGAGGGGGTCTTTGTCACCTTCGGTCGGGCTCGGCTCGGCGAAGCTGGTGAACGGCACCACGCTTCGGTTTTCGACGCCGAGATAGGGCGCCCAGTGCTTGCTATCCGTCCGTCGGATGTTGGTGACGCCCTTGTCGGGCTCCTTTTCCAGCAGTGCCTTGAAATCGACGGTCTGACCCTTCGCCTCCAGCTTTTGTGCTCGCGACTTGGCTGCCTGGAATTGGACATTCGACGCCGTAGGCATGCCCCAGTTGAGCATCGCCAACTGCCGGCGCCCTTCGAAGTTGCGCACCACCGGCCCATTGCGGCCAGGATAGACGTCGATCGACGGCTCAAGGTTGCCGGCGATGTCGTCGAGCACCTTGGTCAGGGCGCGCAGTTCATCTTGCGAGGAAGAGAAATTGTAGAGGTTGCACATGGTCAAAACCTGCCTTGAGCGGTGCGTGCCGTCAATCAGTGAGGCAGGCTCTCGCCGTCTCGATAGTACTCAAGCGACGACATGCCGGGCTTCTTGTCCTCGGGCCAGCCAACGCAACAGGCATCTATGGCGGCTGCTTCCGCATCAAGCCAAACGCGAGCCGCTTTCGAGTCCTCGTCGCTCAACTCTCCCTGGAAACCATCGTCATCCCAGCATTCGAGCGCCCACATCCCCGCGCAGGCGCGATCAGCTGTCATGCCGGCGGCATGCAACACGGCTTCCGCGGCGGCGATGCCTCGCTGTTTGTCCTCCGGGGAAACTCCCTCGATCTTCAGGTGCAATCCCATGACCGGGCCTCCATCACATGCCCATAGGTTAGCGTGATGTGAATTGACTCCGCAAGGAGTTTGTTCCTATTTCGTTCTCATGCCGCAGCCGAACCGAGCCACGCCCTTTCCACTGTCGAAGCTGAACGATGCACGCGATCTGGTCGAGGTTCGGTGCGCCTATTGCAAGCGAGCTCACGTGTATTACCCGACGGACCTGATCCAGTTGTTCGGCGACGTCGACGTCGATTCACTTTCGGGCCGGATGAAGTGCGAGAGCGTCCCCGGCGGCCATGGGTTCCTCAAGGTCGAGCGCGTTTTCTCCGGCTCCAGGGAGATGGTAGGAAAGAAGATCCGCCGGCTTGTTGCCATCAGGGTTCAACGCATTCCAGTCTGGCGGGAAGAGTGACGATCACCAGCGATGAGCAATCTTCCTGGCGTTAAGCCAGTCTGCCCGCTTAAGCGGACTCGCAGCCGGCATGCTGGCGACAGCTTGGAGCCCGGTTACGCCACTTAGACGCCCTGCCCAAACTCACCTCGTGAGTGAGACTCGTAAGGGTGGCAAGACAAGGCAACTCTCTTTTCTGCGGGTCCCCGCAGCACCAGCGCCCCATCGGAACCCGCGCCTTTTTTCCGGCGGAACCACGTTCGACGTCGTGCATTTGTGCCTTAGGACAGGCCGATGGAGCGCGATATGAGATCTCTGCTGATTGCCATGAGTGCCCTTGGCTTTGCACTGGTCATGTTCTTAAGTGGTCTGGTTGCAGCTACTGCCTTCTTCAATGCGGAGCCGAAACGGCAGCTCTCTTTGGCCACTGAAACCGACGTCTGGACCGACCATCCTGTCAAGGTGGACACGTCAGCCCAATCGTTCGATCGTCTGGCTGCGCGTCCAGTACCAGCGCAATCTGTCACGCAAACTGCCGCGCAAACCGCAGGCCCAGGACGTAAACCTGCCGTTGCCGCCTTGGAAAAACCCGTTGTCAGCGCCGAGCCCGACAGCCAACCAGTCATGCTGCGCGAAACGATTGCCGCTCATATCGCGTGGTGTTCGGACCGTTACCGTTCTTATAGTGCCGATGATGACAGCTACACGCCCTATGGCGGTGGACGACGCAACTGCGTCTCGCCATATTTCGGTACGAGCGATGTCGTGGATAGGTATTACGATCACGACCAAGCCACCTATCGACCGTCTGAGGGACGAGTAGAGGTGGTCTATGCAGACGACCAGAATTACGTCAGCACGGAACACATAGAATACTGCTTCAGCAGATATCGCTCATATCGACCAGAGGACAACACCTACCAGCCATACGACGGTGGTGCTCGCAGGCAATGCCGGTGACAAAGCCAACCTGTCCCGCCGGATCAGTAACCAGTTCCAGGATGAACGATGTAGACCCGAAGGGGGTCGTGTGTGCGTGATGCCCAAAGATGCGCACCGCTGATCTGATCACCCACACCAGGGCCGCTGGACCTTCGGCCTCCAGATGATCGCATAGCCCTCAGCCAGCAACACGTTCTCTGCCAGCCGTCCATCGCTCAACCTGATGCGCACCAGCGGCCGGCGATCTGAGGTCTTGTCACGCTGCCCTGTGTCCTCGATCCGCAAGCCCGGGTCTTGGATAAGCTCGGCCAGGCGCTTCTTGGCCTCTCTCCCAAGCATCCGCTCGCGCTCGCATTTGGCCCGGCCGATCTCGGGTGTGTCGATCCCTGTCTTGAACGGAACACCGTCGCCGATCAGGCGCATGTTCTGACCGTTGCAACGGATGGTGTCGCCATCGACTGCGGTCAAGGTGGAGCAGGAGAGGATGGTGGCGGCGAGGAGGGTGATCATGCGGTGCGTATGCTCATCATTTTCCACGACCGTATCAGCGGCCAAAATCAGTTCCAAGTTTCACGTTATGTTCACGCCCTAAACAGGCACAGGATTTTGGAACGATCGTTGATTTCATTGCAATTCGTCCGGCCTTCTAAGCCGATGGTCACAGGTTCGAATCCTGTCGGGATCGCCACTTAATTCAATGGCTTAAGTGTCGAAGCTATGAAGGTTGTTCATTCGAGGAGGGACTGAGAAGCTGGGGTTGCGAAGCCAACCAACCTTCAGTGGAGCTCCCCGAATGAACGTCCATAAGAATGCGCGTCTGACGCCGTCAGGTC